>Ga0210405_10000030_pt1 | contig 184821 bp, 153 predicted proteins | sample IncBWH11MmetaG_FD_155492 | JGI IMG/M metagenome (GOLD analysis project Ga0210405, IMG submission 155492) | Forest soil microbial communities from Barre Woods Harvard Forest LTER site, Petersham, Massachusetts, United States - Inc-BW-H-11-M | ecosystem: Environmental > Terrestrial > Soil >... | reverse complement strand
ACAGCTCGCGGATGCGGCCAGAAGAAGGTTAGCCACACAGGGTACCGTTCCGCTGCCAGTGGCGGTGAAATCTCCGGTGGTCGCGATGGTACTCAGGGTCAAGGAACTGGCGCTGTTGTTCTTGACGGTGAGGGATTTCCCAGCGCTCGTCGTGCCCACCGCTTGGGTGCCAAAACTCAACGTAGAAGGAGTGAATGTAAGCGGTGCCGTCGCACCGCCCGAGCCTGTGCCCGAAAGCCCAACAAGCTGAGGAGAGAATCCCGCCGTGTCGGTGATGGTGACCGCGCCGTTAATGCTGCCGTTCGCGGTGGGAGTGAATGTAACCGCGATATTGCATTTTGCCTTCGACGCCAGCGAAACACCGCAGGTGGTCCCGCTCGAATTGGTAGAGTAGTTGCCGCTGGCGCTGAAAGAGAAGCTCAAGGTGGTCGATTCATTGTTGGTCAGCGACACCGTCTTCGCCGTACTACTGTGCCCCACGGTTACGGTGCCCAATGACAGCGTGGCCGGGCTGATCGTCAACGGGAGATTGCCGGTGCCTGAGAGCGCAACGGTTTGCGGAGAATCCGGAGCGCTGTCGCTGATCGCGAGCGAACCGGTAAGAGATCCCGAGATCGTAGGCTTGAAATTGACGTTAACCGTACACGACGCGCCGGCATTGAGGGACGATCCGCAGGTGTTGCTGGCGACGGCAAAGTTCCCCGTGGCAGAGATGGAATTAATGGTGACACTGGCCGTGCCGTTATTTTTGAGCGTGACCGTCTTGTTCGAGCTGGTGGTGTTCACCAGTTGTGAGCTGAAGCTGAGAGTCTGCGGCGTGGGCGTGACGATGGGCGCGCTGGCTACCACAAAGGGCAGCGCACCGTAGGCAGCGCAAGCCGCCCCGGAGGGAAAATTCTCCACAAATATCTGCTGCGCACCAGCGGTAGTCAGGTCCGCAGACGTCATCGCGACCGTGATCTTTGTGGAATTTACAAAGGTGGAAGTGCGGAAGGAGTTATTCACGAACACCAGCGTGCTCGAGGTGAAGCCGGCGCCGGTGAGGGTTAGCGTGAAGTTGCCGCCGCCGGAGACCGCGGCGCTCGGACTTAGGCTGGTGAGGGTCACAGGCGTGGTGGTGGTGCTGTAGTCCGCGACCACCAGCAGTTCGTCGTTCATGGTGACGTTCTGCGGATTTGTGTTGCCGCTCAGGTTCTGTTGCCACTCAGTGAAGGTCCAGCCGGGGTTCGGCGTTTCCGTGAAGGTGAGAAGCGTGCCGGTAGGATAGAAGCCGTCGCCGGTAGGCGAGCTGGGCACGACGCCGATGCTTCCGGCGCAGCCTTCGTTCGCGTAGTCGGAAAGGTAGTACTGAGGGGTGAGCGTCGCCGTGTAGGTGGTGGAAGAGGCCGGCACCGAGATGTTGTGCGTCTGCGCTCCTCCATCGCTCCAACTGGAAAATACATAGCGGGTGTTGCCCGTCCACGGCCATTGGGTCGTGTCCACGCTGATGCTGTGCGTTTTCCCGACGTTCCATGAACCGTCGCCATAGTAGAACGCGTTGAAGCTGATGGGATCGGGCCAGTAACTGCCATCCACCTTTACGTAGTCATTGTTGTCCTGCGGATTTGTCGTGAATGTGTAAGTAGGCGATGAGGCTGGAGCGAAATACGTAGTGGTGGCGATGGGGTTGCCCGTGTCGGGCACGTAAAAAGTCTTCGGATTTATACTCAGTCCGCCCGGCAGCCAGTAGGGCGAGTTGATGTACTGGTAAAACGTCTGCCCGGAGTTGGGAGCCGCTGTGAGCGTGACCTGTTGCCGCGCGGTGTAATAAACGCCGCTCACGCCGGAATAGCCGACGGGCGCCGGGCTGGGCGTGACGGTTCCCATGTTGTTATAAGCCGTCACGGTATAAGGCACGATCTGAATGAAGCTGGCCATGTAGACCGTGACGGCGGGAGCGGTTGCGGGGAACGCCACTTCGCCATTTCCCGGCAGAACGGTAATCGTATGACTCTGCGCGCCGTTGTCGTTCCAGCGGCCGTAGGTGTAGTAGAAAGTGGTTGCAGTGGTGGTACCGGCGATGAATCCAGCCTGGCTCTGTGCGGCGGAAGCAACATTGAGCGTGTGGGTCGAGAAGAGCGGCCAATTGTAGGTCTGTGGCGTCGTAACCGTGACGCCATCCACAATCGCCTGTAACCCCGGAGGATTCGTGGTCACCATCACGGCAGTGGGCGTTGCCCCGTACAAGCGCTTGATGGCGTCGATGTCAGCAGCCGAATATCCGACGTTGTTCGAGAGCGGCATTCCGGCAGGGATCGACTCCAGCGTAGGTGAGCCATTCTTCGTGAAGGTCCAGGCGCCGTAATGCATGACGGAGCTCCAGTCGTAAAGCGTCAGCGCCTGCATATCGTCATACTGTGGGGCCGAGGCATACAGCTCCACGTTGATGATGTTGCTGTTGTTCACCGTCACATAAGAGTTCCGGTCCGGCCGGGACTGTTCGTGCCAGAATCCGGTGGCGTGCCCCATTTCGTGCAACAAGGTGGCAACGGTGCAATTGCCGGCTCCCCAGATCAGTTGTTCTCCACCTACGCGGCCGATATAAGAGTTGCCCACGCCGCTGGTATCCGAGGGATTGAGATTGAAATCGATGTAGTCCGTTTCAGTCGTGTGGGGAACCCATTGAATGATGCCGGAAAAGATTCCGTTGTACGTACTGACAGCGGTGTTGATATTGGCGACATCTCCCGAGGCCGGATCGATGATGTACGGGATCTGGTACACGCTGCCAACCAGCGGCCAGCGATACTGAAGGTAGGAAAGCATTCCGCCGTCGGTCGGGAGGGGCAGTTTGTGGTCGAGATGCTCGAGCGCGATATCCCCCTCGAACATCATCTTCCCTTTCACCATCTGGTAAGTAACGCGGCGCCCACGAAAGATTCCGCTGCCCACTTCGGATGGAGGTGCGCTCGGTGCAGCACCGAAAGCAGCAATCGTTAGAGAAAGAAGAAACAGGGCAGACGTAAGGCGGCGGGCCTTCTTCACCATGTGCAAACCTCCAATGAATCGATGAGGGGAACCTGGGGACCGGCAAGCTGTGGGTGGGGGAGTCCTAGCTTGATTCAAGAAGTTTGCGGCGAGCGGGCGGCCGCTGTCAAGAGTGCAAGGAGTTGCAGCCTTGAACCTTGCCGACCGCCCGGTCAGATCCCTACTGCGGCACCGGTTCGCGCGGGGTAGCGTAGTATCCCGCGCGCGATTGGATTTTGTAGTTCTGTTTGGCCTTGATTTCCAGCTTGCGATAGCTGCCATCGAGTTTGGTGTTGGTGGAGCTGAACCCCAGGTTGTACTGGCTGCGCAACTCGGCGGCGATTTGGTCGAACGCTTCCCGCAGTTTGTCGAACTTGTTGCCCACGTTGATGACGCGGCCTCCGGTTTGTTCGGTAAGCTTGCGCATCTCGCCTTCGCCGGAGTAGCCGACTCCGAAAGATCCGTAGAAGCCACGGTCAGCGCAAAGCAGCACGTAGACGATGGCGTCGGCTTTCTGTGCAGCTTCGATGGCGTCTTTGATCTTGAGGCGGCTGCCTTCGTCCTCGCCGTCGGTGAGCAGAATCATCGCCTTGCGGCCCACTTCCTTGGCCAGCATGTCGTGGGCGGAGAGATAGACGGCATCGTAGAGCACGGTTCCAGCCTGGGGAGCGGTCGGGACGGGACTGCCGCCCGCGCCTGGAATTGGTCCGCTGCTGAAGCCCGTATTGATCTTGACCTTGTTGAGTGCGGTTTGCAGGCGGTGAACGTCACGCGTGAAATCCTGCACCAATGAAGCGTCGACATTGAAGTCGATGACGTAGGCCTCATCCTTGTCTGTCAGAATCTGCTTCAGGAATGCGCCGCCAACTTCTTTCTCCATGTCCAGCACTCGCACTTGGCTGCCGGAAGAATCAATCAGGATGCCGAGGGTAAGCGGCAGGTTCGATTCCGCTGCAAAGTACTTGATGGTCTGCTGCTTGCCGTCTTCGAACACCTCGAAGTCGTCCTTGCTCAAGTTCGGGATGAGCGCGCCGTGCTTGTCTTTAACGTTGAAGAACAGTCCGACCACGTTGACGCTGAACTTGAGGGTCTCTTTGGGCTCCTGCTGGTCTTCAGGTTTTTGGGCGTCTGCGGGCTTCTGAGCATCCGCTTGTTTCTGGCCGGCCGATGAACCATCGGCCTTGCGGGCAGCCGGGCTGGACGAGGCCGGGTTTTGCGCCCCGGCGAACGGAACCGCGCCCGGCGTGGTTGCGATCAAGAATAGAATAGAGGCAGCAACGAAGGCAGGGGAAAACCTTTGAAAACCGTATAATTTCAACATGCTAGAAATCCCTCTGAGGGCTTTTGTTAGTCTAATCCTTGGAGTTAGATGCACCAAATGGGCAGGTTCGGGCATCCCAGGCAATAGCCCCTCGTTTTATTTTGGGGCACGAACTCGGTTGCGCCAAAAAACAATAGATGGGCCACGACGGTCAGCGGAAAGAAACGGATGGTGTTTGTGAGCAACAGAACGGCGGCGGGCAATAGAAAACCATGGACAGACGTTGGCGGCATCGGATGGCTGGCGGCGGCGCTCGCCTTGGGATACTTGTGCACCGGTGTTCCCGGAGCGGCCGGTCAATCTGCCCCAAGCCAGACGCCGAGCGCGCCGGGACAGACATCACAAACGCAGCCAGCTCAAAACGCCGCAATTCCCGATGCGCCGTCGACCGTGCAACCACCTTCAGCGATGCCAGAGCCTCCCCCGATTCCGAGGCCCGAAGAAAAAAAGCCGGTCGAGCGGGACCCGTGGACTAACCAGCCGATTAAAAAGCCTGCGGCACCCGATCCCAGCACCGCGCCCGATGAAACATCCGCACCACCCGCGATGCCGCCGGTCAAGACGGTGCCACCGGGGAGTTCAACGAAACAGGGTACAAGCACCCAGGATCAGCTTTACACCCTCGTCGTCCACACCAACTTCGTGCAGGTGCCGGTTACGGTGAAGGACCGCGACGGCCGTATGGTCGACGGCCTGCTGTCCACGGATTTCAGCGTAATGGAAAACGGCACGAAGCAGAAGCTCAGCTTCTTCAGCGCCGATCCATTCGCTCTTTCGGTGGCAATCGTACTCGACCTCGGCATGCCCGATACCGCCGTGCAGAAGGTGAATCAAACCTTTCCCGCGCTCGTGGGGGCGTTCGCTCCCTACGATGAAGTGACGCTGTACACCTATAGCAGCACAGTTAGCCAGGTTAGCGACTTCGCTGGCGCGTCCCAGAAGTTGAGCGCGCTGCTGAACCAGATGAAAACGGAACGCGGACGCAACAATGGCCCGCCCATGCTGGGCGGACCTCTGGCGAATGGGCCCATCATTAACGGGGTTCCGGTCGGGAGTCCAACGGAGCCGGTAAATACTCCTCCGAAGGAAGCCCATGTACTAAACGACGCAATTCTTCAGGCGGCACTAGCCCTGAGCAAACGCGACCGCACCCGCCGCAAGATAATTTTCGTGATCAGCGATGGGCGGGAATTGGGCAGCAAAGCCAGTTACAGCGACGTGCTCAAACTGCTGCTCACGCATGAGATCGAGGTGAAGGCTGTGGCGGTGGAAGCCGCCGCCCTGCCGATCTACGGCAAACTCGAGCGCCTGCACCTGCCAGGCCAGGGCTATGGCAACCTTCTGCCGAGATATACCTCCGCCACGGGCGGCGGCAGCCCCTACACCGAGCTTTCGCGCAGCGCGATCGAAGACGTCTACGCCCAGGCCATGAGCGAAGCGCGCAACCAGTACACACTCGGCTACACACCTGCCCGGCCGAAGGTGCCGACCACCGCCGCCTACCGTAACATCGAAGTTCTGGTTAATAGGCCAGGCCTGAAGATTTCCGCCAAGGATGGGTACTATCCGGTGGCGGCGGCGCGGTAAGGGGAAGGCGGACCCTTAGGTCGTAGGTCTCCGATACGTCGTAGGTCTCCGACCTTTGGCTACAAGTCTTGCATTTAGATCCTCGTCGATTGCTCATCAAGGTCCGGGCGTCTTCCTAAGACCTGAGACGAACTCCCCTCCCGTGACAGCACCGTTGGGTAGGGGGTCACCTGAGTAACCTGCCTTGGATCAGTCACGTGTGATATAAAAGCCCGAAGCCCCCATAGGGATATTTTTGCGCCGGGAGAGCCCGCAAGAGTGTGCGGCCCGCGCATTTTTGAGGAAAGCCTTGAGTTTCATCAACTTCGCAGCCCGCGAGATCAATTGCAAAATCGTGTACTACGGCGCCGGATTGGGCGGCAAAACCACGAACTTGCAGGTGATCTACCAGAAGACCGCGGAACAGCAGAAGGGCAAGATGATCTCCCTCGCCACCGAAACCGAGCGCACTCTGTTTTTCGATTTCCTGCCGCTCGATCTCGGCTCAGTGCGCGGTTTCAAAACGCGCATCCATCTTTACACCGTGCCCGGCCAGGTCTTCTACGATGCCAGCCGCAAGCTGATTCTGCGCGGCGTCGATGGCATTGTCTTCGTCGCGGACTCCCAGGAACAGCGCATGGACGCCAATGTCGAAGCCCTCGACAACCTCATGTCGAACCTCAAAGAACATGGCTACGACTTCAACAAGATTCCCTACGTGCTCCAGTTGAACAAGCGCGACCTGCCAAATATTCTCTCCCCGGAAGCGCTCAACAAAGAACTCCGCAAGAAGAATGAGGCCGTAGTCGAAGCCGTGGCCTTTCAGGGTGCCGGCGTGTTTGAGACGCTGAAGGAAATCGCCAAGCAGGTACTGACGGAGTTGAAGGCCGGCGGTTAGGGAAGGCACCCAGTTCTCAGTTTCTACTCTTCAATCGCCCTGTGCTCTCCTAATCTACCGTCGGCAGTCTAATTCAGGCGTAAATCCGTTGCCTGGTCTAGAATGGCTGCCGGAAATATTCCTTCCAATTCTTTCGGAGAGAAAACCATGCGCGCGCTTCAGGCTCCGTTCCTGGCATTCCTGTTTCTCGGATTATCTTCTCCAATTGCGTCTTCCCAATCCACTTCCCTCCATGGCATCGACGTCACCGATCTCGACCGCAAGGCCGATCCCTGCACCGACTTCTACGAATTTGCCAACGGCACGTGGCGGGCCAACCATCCCATTCCGGCCTCAATGACGCGCTGGAGCAAGCGCTGGGCCGCGGGCGAGTCCTCGAAAGACAAGCTCAAGGAAATTCTCGAGGCAGCGGCCGCCGACACAAGTGCGCCTAAGGGCAGCCCCGAGCAGATCATCGGCGACTACTACGGCGCTTGCATGGATGAGTCCCGCGTGAATGCCCGCGGCATGGAACCGCTGAAGCCGTGGTTCGCCAGAATCGACGCCGCCAAAGACATCGCAGACCTGCAGCGAGTCATGGCCGACATGCACGACATCGGCGTGGACGATCCCTTCGCCTTCGGCGGCCAGCAGGATCCCCACAAGCCATCGTGGGTGCTGGCCGATATCGGCGCCAACGGTCTGGGGTTGCCCGATCGCGACTATTACCTGAAGCCCGAGCCGCGCTTCAAAGATGCTCGCGAGAAATATGTCGTCCACATCACGGCCATGTTCAAGCTGGCCGGATGGGACGACAAAACGTCAGCCGCCGCCTCCCAGACAATCATGAGCATGGAGACAAAGCTGGCCGAAGCTTCGCTCGACAACGTCGCCTTGCGTGATCCCACAGCCACCGACCACAACACTACGTTCGCGCAGTTGCAAGCCATGGCCCCGCACATCGGCTGGGCCGATTACTTCAAGCACAAGCAGATTCCGCAGGACGTCGACATGAACGTGGACCAGCCGAAGTTCATGCAGGAACTGGACCGGCAGATGCACGAAGCGCCGCTGGCGGACTGGAGAGTGTATTTGAAATGGCATCTGCTGACCTCAGTCGCCAACTCGCTGTCTTCACCATTCGTGGAAGAGAATTTCTCGTTCTACGGCAAGTATCTGAGCGGCACCACCGAGATGAAGCCCCGTTGGAAGCGCTGTGTGGAATCCACCGATCAGCTCTTTGGCGAGGCTCTCGGCAAGAAGTATGTGGAGAAGTATTTCCCGCCCGAAGCCAAGGCCCGCATGCAGGAAATGGTACGGAATTTACTGGCGGCGATGCGCGACGACATCCTGACCCGCCCATGGATGAGTGACGATACCAAGGAAAAAGCCATGGCCAAGATCGCCACCTTCAATCCCATGATCGGCTATCCGGACAAGTGGAAAGATTACAGCCATGTTGAAGTTCGACGCGACGCGTTCTTTGAGGACATGGTTGCCGGAAGAAAATTCGTGGAGCAGGACGACCGCCTCACCATCGGCAAACCTGTGGATCGCCAGCGTTGGGGCATGACGCCTCCCACTTCCGATGCCTACTACACGCCGCTGTTGAACGAGATTGTGTTCCCTGCGGGCATCTTGCAGCCTCCCGCCTTCTACATCGATGCCGTGGATGCGGTGAACTACGGCGCCATCGGCGTGGTGATCGGCCACGAGATTTCCCATGGCTTCGACGATCAAGGCGCCCAATACGACTACTCGGGCCGGCTGCGCAACTGGTGGACCGACGCCGACCAAAAGCAGTTCCAGGAGCGCGGCGCGTGCGTGGCCAGTCAGTTCGACAATTACTTCATCGAGCCCGGAGTCCATCACAACGGGAGACTGGTGCTGGGCGAGAGCATTGGCGACCTGGGCGGCGCCAAGATCGCATTTCTGGCCTACGAGAAATCCCTCGAGGGCAAGCCACGTCCTCCAGACCTTGACGGCTTCACCCCGGAGCAACAGTTTTTCATCGCCTGGGGACAGTTCCGCGGCGACCAGATCCGCATCGAAACCCAGCGCCTCATGATGCAGACCGACCCTCATCCCATCGCAAAGTACCGCGTCATCGGCCCGCTCTCGAACCTGCCGGAGTTCCAGAAAGTATGGAGCTGCAAGGCCGATGCCGCAATGGTGCGGCCCGAAGGGAAAAGATGTGAGGTGTGGTGAGGACTCCGCTGGTTTCCGACACCCGGTTTCCGAATGCGCTTGAGTCAGTGTTCCTTTGCGCCCTGATTTCCCACGTCATTGCGGGACACACAAAAGTCCGTAACGCCGGAGGCATCAGCCAATTATCCACCTTGGACCTCCAGGCATTAGCGCCTCGCTTGCACCTCTAAGGACTTTGTTGCTTCTGTGGTGCTGCTAGAAAGATATTGAGCATGCGCTTCAGTTCGCCAACTTGACATTCCTCAGCCGTCTTATAGGGGAACCCGGGATAACCCTGGAGCCAGCAGCGCCCTGTGCGAACAGGTTTATATTGGGGATACTTCTTCCAGAATGTAGCGATTGGCCCAGCAACTGAATCAGCATTCTTATCCTTCATTGCCGCTAATACGCCTTGGCGTACTGATTCCACCATTTCGGCTCCTTCAGGGGGAGCCTCTTTACCCGCTAGCCGAATCTGACCGAGCCCTCCTGGTGCGATGTGCCCGGCCTTCGCCACGCCAGGGCAAGCTTGAGGGCCAATAAAATCCCCGCCGAGGGCCAAATCAAGCGCGTTGTGCACTATCCGCTGTACAGTCAGGTGCCCCTCCGCAGTTAGACGCTGATCTTGCGCTTGCCGAACCAAGTGCACATTCGGTCCGCCTCCCGCTCCGGGCTGGGGCGTTTGGAACGCTTGGAAGTACAAATCCACAGCACGAATGAGGTCACCCAAACCAGAGCCTGAGGGAAAGGTGCTGCACACGCCATCAGATTTTCCTACTATCGTGCACTGACCAAGACACAACTTGGCACCCGAGCAGTCAGTACTCCAGTTGCAATCACAGTCAGGTTGAGAGTTCAAACTTTTCATCTCGATTATGGTTGGGTCGTTACCTTGCGCTGAAATAGGAGTGGTCAACCCAAGCGTCGCCAGAATCAAGGCACCTGTCAGTTTCAACATTTGCTTCACCGCGCTCATGACTAACCTCCTTCTCGAAAGGGAATTTCCGTTCTGAACCGGAATCTCCTTTTTGACTCCAAAAACGGCAGCGATTGTAACGCCTATTTCGCCTGCTTGCAACGTTTGCCGTCCGACCTCACGCATATCCTCAACATCCCATATAAGAGCTACGAGGACCCGTGCCGGACGCTGTATTTTCAACTTCCCGTATTCCTAAGAGAAACCGGGCTGCGTTAATGGGTTCGTCCCAGTCTCGTGCGCAACATCTGTTTGGACGGTGTCTGGGAAAGGGTGCCCTGAAACATTCGCGTTCCAGTAGCTTGCATGAAGACCGGGCGGGATCAGGGTGTGCACCCCAATGCGAAGGCTGGCCCCTATTGTCATGGACCTGCTCCGTCTACTATGCGAGTCCCTGGTGCTTCGGCCTGCGTTCCTCCTCACAGGCTGATATGCGGCTGCTAGCGGCTGCTATAGGTTACGTGAGCTATCCCCCCGCCCCACAGCTACGGATTTCCCTGTATTCCTTCCGCGCGTTGCTCTGAGTAGCCTTACGGGAAACAACGAGAGGGTCTCTGCTTCCTGGTGATAGTCACGGGTTAGCAGTTTCGCCGACTCTCCCGCCTCACAACTCCGTCTCGGAAGTACGGTTTGCGCCAACCACTGTGAGGGCTGAAACTTATGAGCCAACTCCGCGGCCCGCTGCCACCAACCGATACGAATGAATCTGCCAGCGAGATTCCGGCCCTCAATGACAGTGTGATTTATGGATGGTCCCAGCGTCGAGAAAATCCGCGACGAACTCGAACAGCTCATGCGGGAGCATATCGAGAGTATGCAGAAGCAGACGTTTTTGGGGATCACTCCGGAGGAATTGCGCCGGCAAAAGGAGCGAATGCAACGCATCCGCGAAGTATCCGCCGCATTCCTGGAGGCCTTGAAGAGGCTCCCCCCGGAACGCTGAAAATTACTTTGCCCCGAGGCGCTCTTTAGTCTTAATCTGACAAGTGGTGCTGAACCGTTGGTTGAAAGGAGCGCCTGTGACCGACAAGCCTAGTATCACATTGCCTGGAACCGTGGAGAAGATCATCAAGCCTTCCGAGCCCAGCGAACCGGAGAAGGCCCAGATTGCCATTGAAGGCGCCGATGACCTGTACCGTGAAATTCGCATTGAAAACTCCCTCACTGCCGAAAATGGTACAGAGGTGCGCCTCAAGAAAGGCGCCGAAGTTGACGTTACTGTGGAAGCCGATCCCAAAGCCACAACGCCTAAGAACAAATCCTAAGAACAATTAGGGAAGTACGTTTCCGGCCTGCGGACCATCACCCTAGTTCCGGGGATCTGATTTCGCCAGCCCAAACTACTCGTCCCCTGAATCGCGCTGCGCAATAGCCGCTTTCTTCACGCTCAAAGAGGACTTCGCCATCTGTACGTGCTGCCGGATGGCAAGCCGAAGTCTCCGTGCCAGACCTCTAAGCTCTGCTTCCGTTTGCGGAGTAAAAGGCCCACCGCATAAAGCTCGAACCCGGGCACAGAGTTCTTCAATTCCAGCGTCGGTGGTGGAGGGCACCCGCCGATTGTACTGAATGAGATTTCCCGGCTCGATACTGCCGATACCTGAGAGTCCGGCGAAGACACCCCTTTGCAGCCGGCCAAATGCCTTGACATCGATCCTTGCCTTCTCTGTTCGACCAAGTTTCGTGCAAAATGTTCGTACAGCCTTCACCCCCGCTCCTGTCAGGGTCCACATCTAAGTCTCGTTCTTTTAAGCATTTACCCGCCAGCCATTCGACAGTCCGGCGCCCTGTGATTTGGCCATGTGCTTGCCTTTACACATTCAATGAGCACTGACGACATTGACGAGGTTGACGAAAAAGAGTGGCGACACCTCTGCCAGTTGGTATCGAACGAATCCGACCCGCGGCGGCTGTCTCAGCTTCTTGACCAACTCATCACGGCATTGGATGCTCGCCGGCAGGCCCTCCTCAGTAGCCAGCGGCGGAAGCCTGCCCTTGACCACGATTATGACCAGGATAACAAATAGCGCAACCGTATTTTGGACTCATGCTCTCACAAAAAAAGGCGCCGGATTTTGAGCCGGCGCCAGGAAGCTCGCGAGATGCGGTCCAGCGAGTCGTTGAATTATGGAGAAACCTTATTGTGGAAAAAACTTATTTGCTCTCCGCCACGGGGCTCGCTCCAAAGTCGCGGCGGTTGTTGACGGCGGTCCGCGCTGCACGTGCCGCCGGCATATTCGCAGCCGCGGCTCCATAGCGCTCCAGTAAAACTGGCGCCATGGTGTTTTCCGCCTCTTTGACGAAGATCATCTGATCCTCAGATGCCATGTCGACCCGCACAAAATCCCCCAGCCTTACTTGACTCGTGGCCACCAGATTTGCCAGTGGGAACACCAGATGCCGTTCGATGGCCCGCTTCAGGTGACGTGCTCCGTAACGCGGATCGGTGCCTTCCTTGAGCAAAAACTGTTTTGCGTCGGCCGTGCAATTGAACACGAACTGATTGGCGCCCGCCGCCATCAGCACGCGCTGCTGTACCATGCCGAGTTCGATATCGAGAATCTGGGCAAGATGCTCATCGCGCAGCGTCTTGAACACCACCGTCTTATCGATTCGGTTCATGAACTCCGGCGTAAACTTGCGCCGCGCAGCTTCAACCGCGGTGCGCTGAATCTTGTCGTCGAAATTGTTGTCGACTTCCACTGCTTTCGGCGCGAAACCGAAGCCGCCATCCACCAGGTTCGTCATTTCGCTGGCCCCCAGGTTCGAGGTCAGGATGATAATGCACTGCGAAAGGTCGACGCGGCGGTTGTCGCCAAGAGTTAGCGTCGCCTTGTCCAGAATGCCGAGCAGTAGTTGCCAGAGCGAGTCGCTGGCCTTCTCGATCTCGTCAAACAACAAAATCGAAAGCTTCAGCTTTTCCGTGAACCATTGGTTGAGCGCTTCCTGCGTGAGCAGGGGATGAGTCTCGCGATGCCCAAGGTATCCCGGAGGCGAACCGATCAGCTTCGCAATCTCGTGCGAGTGCTGGAACTCGGCGCAATCGATCTTGATGCAGGCGTGCGCATCGCCAAACAGCGCTTCCGCCATGGCTTCCACCACGCGCGTCTTGCCCGAGCCGGTGGGCCCTAGAAACAACAGGTTCCCCACGGGACGCCCGGGAGCATTCAGGCCGGCCAGAAACATCTGGTAAATCTCGGCGACCTTTTCGACGGCCTGGTCCTGCCCCACAATGCGGCGGCGCAGGGCGGCTTCAAATTCTCCAGCATCGGCGCTGCGGCGGTTCGGATCGAGCACTGTAGCAAGATTCGGTCTCATAGGTTTTCTGTTTTCTTTCTTGTCCCTGGCCGTATTCCTCGGCCCTTGCCTGCTTTTCGCCGAACTATCCAGGCCTTCCTCCTCGCAACTCCCACCGTCCCAGGGTTGACAGAATTTGTCACTTGGAACAGTCGCTTTGCCTGACCCGGTGGCGCGTCCGGGGCTGTCTTGGAATAAGCAAGCCTCTGGCCACCGGCCCCCGATCCAGACAAGCGCCAGAAACCCCATGTCTGGCTGGAGTTAGATGGCCGGCGGCAATATTAGAACACTGGGCGGCAGGGAGGAAGAGAAATACTTTGCGCAAGGAGGAAACACCAATTCCCGAGGGAAGGGTCAATTGTATGGCTAGCTTTTTACCCTCTGCTCCTCTGTGCCCCTATGGTTAAGGTTTTCGCTCCATCCCAGCTTTGAACAAGGGGGAGATGACCGGGAGTAACTAGCGGCTCCCACGAGTGCGGGATAGCATCGCGCTCAGAGTATTGGCCCGGAGGAACACTTGCGTCGTTCGTCAGTTCTAACCATCGCTGCAATTTCGTGTGTTTTATTCGGAGTCGCCGCGATGCGGCTGAATCCCCATCTGTCTTCGGCTTTTGCGGCGCAGGCGCAGAGCCCGCAACCGGCGCCGGTGGCCGGGACTGCGCCGCCCCAGGGCGCGCAACTGCAGCCGGTGAATGCAAAACTTTCGACCACGGCGAAGCCGGCGGAGATGCCTTCGCTACAGCCCGCCACCTCGCCGGCAACTGAAATTTACACAGCCAAGCGCGGAGAAAGCATTCCAGCCGTCGCTCGCCAGTACTTGAAGCGAACTGCCTATCTCACGTCGTCGGAATTGGCCGAAGCGATCCGCCGAACAAACGGAAAAGACAACGGCAATCACTCCGGCAACATCCTGAAAAACGGCGAGCAGGTCACGATCCCCGGGATCCTTCCCGCGCCCATTGTCGAGAAAACCGTCCCCGTCACCAAAGATTTTGAAGTCCGCGCCATTTATCTGACCGGCATCATGGCCGCCAGCGATCACGGGATCCGAATCATCCGTCACTGGCGCGAAGTCGGCGGCAACGCCGTAGTCTTCGACATCAAAGACTCCGACGGCAGCATCACCATCCCCTTCGAGCACCCGCTGCTCGGGAAACATCAGGTCTATATCCACGACCTGCCGAAGTTCGTTCACTTCCTGCACGCCCAGAACATGCACGCCATCGCCCGCATCGCCATCTTCCGCGACGAGCGGATGGTGGTCGAACATCCCGAACTCGCCGTGCAGTCACGCAAGAACAAGCAGCCCTGGCGTGAAAACGGCAAACTGGTCTGGACCGACCCCTCTCAACCCAAGGTCCAGGAGTTCGATATCGCCCTGGCCAAATTCGTAGCCCAATCCGGCGCCGACGAGATCCAGTTCGACTACGTCCGTTTCCCCGCCGAGGGCGATCAGAAAGACGCGAGCTTCTTCTACCAAAACGGCCAAGCACAGCCGGAATCAGCGACCGCAGTCCCCGAACCATGTGGCGACAGCCGCCCTTCGACAGGCTCAGGGCAGGCTCTCGGCCGTCCCGCCGATGCGAAGCAAGGCGGAACCACCACGAAGGCCGATGCGAAGCAAGCCCGGGTTAGCACGAAAGCTGCCCTCTGTAAGCCCGCCCCGCGAGGCCCCCAGCGCTCCGACGTAATCACCGCCTTCCTGCAAAAAGCCTACGCCGAACTCCACCCCACTGGCGTCCTCCTCTCACTCGACGTCTTCGGCGTCATGGCCTGGCAGCGCCCTGTCGACCTCGCCCATACCGGACAGGACATCGTCGGCATGGCGAAATACTGCGACGTGCTCTCGCCCATGATTTACCCCTCGCACTTCTTCGGCATGGATAATATTGAGCACCCCGGTGACGCCCCCGAGCACTTCATCGGCGAATCGATGGCCCGCTTCGAGCTCATCACCAAAGGCAGCGGCGTCGTCATTCGCCCCTGGCTGCAAGCCTTCCGCTGGCGCACCAAGACCTATTCGCCCGAATACATCAAAGTGCAGGTCGCCACGGCGAAAGAGAAAGGTGGCATCGGCTTCTTGTTCTGGAACGCCGCCAACGACTACTCGAAGCCCTACGAAGCCATGCCCGAAATGAAAGCCGCCGACTCGAAAGAGGGATCGAAAGATAAAGCCAAGTTCTTCCGCGGAGACGAACTGCCGGGCGTGACAGTAAAAGCGAGCTTGACGCCCACAGCCGTTCCCGCAGAAGCCAGCCACTAACCACGACTCATGTAGGGACAGCCGCCCTCGGCTCCAGCGGCCCAGGTTTGTCGGATCGCAGGTGTATCGGGCCGCTGCGCCTCGCTCTCCCGACTGCCCCCTACGTCACCCGCACATCCAGCACCACAACCCAATACTGAAACGACTGCAAAGCAAAGCCACACAGGATGAGGGCGATGCCAAACGCTCCCAGCCGTCGCTCCGGAAGCTTGTCAGCGTAGTACTCGATCATCGGAACAATTGCAGTGCCGACTCCAGTCACAATGCCGATCACCAACCCCAGGCGAATCGCAGCCAACCAGATGTGCTCGACGTGGCGCACGAGAGCACTGCAGAGAAGCGCAGTGACGGTGTAACCGAGCGTTCGCGTCAGGATTCCCCAGGTGTGACGCCGGGTAAGGCGCGGCTTGCCGGTCGCGGCGTAGTCAAGCGCCGGACGCATGCCGCGAGAATACGCAAAGATTTGTCCCAGCGTAAGCAGGACTGCAAACGCCGCCGCAAATTGCAAGCCCGGATTCCAGTAGAGGCCGGCGCTGAAGGCAATTCCCCGGATCGCGCTGAACAATGCTTCCCACCAAAACGAATAATGTTCCAGCCCCCGCGCCGCCCGATTCAGCTCAATCGCGAGCGTGACGCCGGTGGCCAGGCCCGAAACCAGCCCAAAAATAAGCCCCAGGCCCAGCCCGTACCCAACTCCAAACACAATGGAGTAGGTCACCGCCCGCGTCAGCAACCGCAACGGCCCATGCTGTCCGCCCAACAAATCGTAAGCCAGATAGAGACTCCCAATCACATCCAGGCAAGTCCCCGCAATACTGACCGCTGCCACAGTGTGATGGTCCATCGCAAGATTCTAAGCGCAACTGCGTTCCCCAAGGGACTGCATTATTAGCCAGCCAGTGGTCAGTGGTCAGTGGTCCGTAAAACCTTAGGACAGGATATTGACACGACAACCCACGAGACGCCGGCGCTACGCTTGGGATTGCGTTACGTCCGGGGACTGCGTGAGGAGGCGGGGCAGTCTCTGGTGCGGGAGCGTACGCGTGCTTCGTTCACTTCGATTCAAGATTTGACTCGCCGAGTTCCTGAGCTGCGCAAGGATGAACTCACCACGCTGGCGGAAATCGGCGCGCTGAACAAAATCGGAAATCCACCACGGAGACATGGAGACAGGGAGACAAATCTAAAAACTGACCACGGATTTCCTCAGATCTTCATGGATTCAATCAACAATCAAAAATCAAAAATCAAAAATTTCTCCGTGCCTCCGCGCCTCCGTAGTGAGAACAAACTCCACCGCCGCGATGCTCTCTGGCAGGTGGAACGCGCGGTTCGCGGCACCGGGCCATTGCTGGAAAAGTTGCCCGAACCCGATTCGCCTTCGCCGCTCCAGCCCATGAATCACGAAGAGCGCCTGGTTGCCGATTTCCATGGCACTGGCCTCACCGTGGGACCGCATCCCATGGCTTACCGCCGCGAGTGGCTGAATGCCATGGGCATTCGCCGGGCCAGCGAACTGCGTGACATGCCCAGTGGCAAGCGTCTGCGTATTGGAGGCTGCGTGATCACACGCCAGCGTCCGGGAACTGCAAAAGGTTTTGTATTTTTAAGTCTGGAAGATGAAACCGGAGTGGCCAACGCGATCATCACGCCCGATCTTTTTCACCGTAACCGCTTGCTGCTGGCTTCCGAGCGGTTTCTGGCCATTGAGGGAATCCTGCAGAATCAGGACAACGTGATCTCCGTCAAAGCGGAACGCGTGCAGCCACTGTTCGTCACCAAGGCCGAAACTGTCTCGCACGATTTCCATTGATTCCCCTCGGACTCCAACCCGTCGTTAGTCGTTCGCTGATTCGAGTTATTGCGGACGCGGTTGGATTTCCAACGACTAACGACCAACGACGCCTCCCTCACTGCTCCGGTGGGGGCGGTTCTCCGGGTTTACCATTCTCCGGAGCCGCGAGCGGCAGCTTCGCAGCTCCGCTCATGATTTCGCGCTCCTGAGGGGAGAACATGCCCTTGAAGCGCTCAGAATTGATAATTCGCTCGCGCTGCTCCGGGGGCATGGCGCTTAGATGGCGTACTGCGGTTGTCACCATGCCCCGACGGTCCGGAGGAAGTTGTTGCAATTGACCGTGAATCTCGCGCGCCTGCTGCTTCTGTTCCGGTGTCAGATGTTCCCAGGTTTCCATGCGGTCCAGCATGCGCTGCTGTTGCTGCGGAGGAAGACCCGAGAAATGCTGCAGCCGCTGCCGCAACATTTGCTGCCGCTCGGGCGGCAAACGACGAAATGCCGGATCGCTCTGTAATGCACGCTCCTGGTCTCCCGGAGGAACGTTCTTGTACCTCCGCAGCCAGTCGCCGGCATGACCTTGACCGGGAGGCGGCGGCGGCTGACGATGCTGATTCTGCTCCGCCTGCCGTTTCTGCGGAGGCGGTGGCCGGAAGTCCTTGCGCTGCGCCATGCATGGTGAGAGCGTCACAGCAACGGTCGCCACCGAGAGCGCAACCGTCGCCATCCATCCCGTCATGAAATCTCTTCGCCGCATTCTTCCTGCCGATGAGTTCGTTCTCTTACGGGTTCGCCTGCACATCGTGCTGCACTTCCAGGTCATCCAGCAAATCGAAGTCGGCATACAAATCGTGATTCTTGTCCAAAGCCTGGAGATCGCTCACCGCCGTGCCCGGACCCGATGGTGTCTGTGACTCGATCACCGCAACCATGTCATTCTTCTGCCGGTAGATGCCAGTGTTCTGGGTGAAGAACAGACCCACACCAATTCCCATCAGCACCGTCAGGGCCGCCGCCAGCACTGGACGCCGGAACCACCCCAGCCAGCCTGATTGCGGCTTGCCCATCTCTTCCCGCAGGCGCGCCTGCAGACGCACGTCGAAATACAGCGACGGCTCCGGAGACTGCCATTCGTCCAGCAACGCCATCGTCTGCCGGAACTCTTCCAACTTTCCGGCACAGGCGCCGCAGCCAGCCAGATGCCCGCCGACCTCCGGCGTCATACCCATCAAACCGGACGCCAGGTCCGGCATCATTTCGTGAATCTCCTCGCACCTCATAGCCCTGTTCCCCTTAATTTCACTTCGCCACTTCTCTTCGCCACTTCTCTTCGCACAGAAAAATACCACTAAACAAATTCTTTTAACTGTTCCCGCAAAGTCTCATACGCCCGGAACAACAACGATTTCGTCGCCGACTCACTCAACTTCAACACATCGGAAATTTGCTTGTAATCCATCTGCTGATATTTGTGCATGATCACCGCCAGTCGCTGCCGTTCTGGAAGAGCTTCCACCTTGCTCCGAATGGCCAGCATCCGCTCCCGCCGCACCAGATCTTCTTCGGCCGTGATCGTACCATCGGCCACGTCCATCGTCGTGCCGGTTTCCGCGTCCGGTTCGTCCAGGCTGACCGTTACCTCTGGCCGTTCCTTCCGAGTGTCGCGCGCGTGATTGACCGCCAGGTTGGTCGCAATGCGATACAGCCAGGTGGTGAACTTGGCGCTGGCTTCGTAGGTCTGCCGCGAGCGGTACACTCGCAGAAAAACTTCCTGTGCCAGATCCTCCGCCGCAGCCGTGTTGCGCGCCATTCGGTACATGAAACTTACCAGCGGCCGACGATATTTCTGCACCAGAAAGTCGAAAGCGGACTGATCTCCCGCCTTCACCCGCAGCATGACTTCGGCGTCAGTGTAGCCTTCGGCGCCGGCGATCACCGGCTGCAAAGCGCCTGCTGGACGCGACGCTACCGAGGCCATTAGAACGCTCCGGTCCATGGCGGCAGTGCTCACACTAGGTCGAACCCCGTGGCGAGCAGAAAGTTGCTCTTTTCCCTGGTCGGCTGGACCGTCGGAACTCCCGGCAGGTGAGGGGGATACGGCGGGTCGAAGCGGCCTGGCGGGATCCGGCATGAGGTTACTTTCGGGTTAGGTGACAAAGGCGGCTCGAAAACCGCCTCTCTGCCCTGACGCCGATAGGCTACCATGCCCGGTTCCGCTATCCAAACCGAACTGGAGATGGGGTTGGAGTTGCACGAACTACGCACTGATGTTTGAATAGAAAGGGGTTGGGCGCTTAACTCAGCGGTAGAGTGTCACCTTCACACGGTGGAAGTCGTAGGTTCGAATCCTACAGCGCCCACCATCGGTTTTCTTTCCGGTTACTAACTTTCACTACTGCCCCTGGGCGGCGATGTTCGCCGCTGCTCACGCCGCAGTCCCAACTTCCACCCACCCCAATCAAAGGAGGGACAGCCTATGACCACGATTACGACAAGAGACGGCACGCAGATTTACTACAAAGACTGGGGCGCAGGACAGCCCGTGGTCTTCAGCCACGGCTGGCCGCTCAGTGCGGATGCATTTGAAGACCAGATGTTGTTTCTGGCGTCTCGCGGCTACCGCTGCATCGCCCATGACCGCCGCGGCCATGGCCGGTCCAGCCAGCCCTGGAATGGCAACGAAATGGATACTTACGCCGACGACCTGGCTACGTTGGTCGAGACTCTCGATCTGAAAGACGCGATTCACGTCGGCCACTCCACCGGCGGTGGCGAAGTTGCCCGCTATATCGGCCGCCATGGCACGAAACGCGTTGCCCAGGCTGTGCTAATCGGCGCGGTGCCGCCGCTAATGCTGAAGACCGCAGCCAATCCCGGCGGTTTGCCGATGGATGTTTTCGACGGCATTCGCGCTGGCGTGCTTGCCGACCGCTCACAGTTCTTCAAAGATCTCAGCGGCCCGTTTTACGGCGCAAACCGGCCGGGCAGCAAGGTCTCGCAAGGCCTCCGAGATTCGTTCTGGCTACAGGGCATGCTGTGTGGGCACAAAGCAGCTTACGACTGCATCAAGGCCTTCTCAGAGACGGATTTCACCGAAGACCTTAAGAAGATCGATGTGCCAACCCTCATCCTCCACGGCGACGACGACCAGATCGTGCCCATCGGAGCAGCGGCCCTGCTCTCGTCCAAGCTGGTTAAGGGGGCTACACTCAAAGTCTATCCGGGGTTGCCGCACGGAATGTGCTCAACTCACAAGGACCAGATCAACGCCGACCTGTTCGCGTTTCTCAAGCGCAGCGATCAAGCCGCAGCGTAGACCGAAACTCACCCGGCCTTCAAAACGTCCGCGAAGGCCGGGCTTCTCCGTTGTGTACAGTGCACCTCGTCCTTGTTCCTTTTCGCTCGTTACAACGGCACACACCACCCAACTCACGCCGTGTTGCCGACGTCTTCGATAGTTCTTTCCGAAGATAGTTCTTTCCGAATCGAGAACCGAGAGTTTCCCGCAATTTGCGTTTTCATGACAAACTGAAGACCAAGGGCCCTTGCTGGGGGACAACGTGTCCGGTCGCGAGAGGAGGAGCTTTCTCATGAGAAATTTGGGAGTGTTGTTTGGGGTGGTGCTAGTGCTGGCCTGCGCTGCGCCTGCCCAGCAGACGGCGAACGCGCCAGCCAGCGGCAATGACACTTCCGCCCTGGAGCAGAAGATCCGTGATCTGGAAGATCGCCTGGTAATGCTGGAAGGGCAGGTTCGGCAGCTCAAAGCGCAAGGCGCGACTACGCCATCGCAAACCGCCGGCGCCGTTGCAACTCCACCCTCGGCGCCGGTTTCTCAAGCGCAGGGGACCACTTCAGAAGGAGCGGCGGGTTACAGCGCAGGGGCGGCAGACAATGTTCGGCTCGGTGGAGCGGGCGGCGCGGCGGCGAAAGCGCTGAACCCTGACATCAGTGTGATCGGCGACTTTATCGGTGGGGCGGGGCACAATCCTTTAAATCCTACGCCTTCCTTTCAAATGCACGAATCAGAAGTCGGGCTGCAAGCCGTGATCGATCCCTACGCGCGCGCCGACTTCTTCATTTCGTTTGGTGAGACCGGCGTCAGCGTGGAAGAAGGGTTCATTACATTCACCGCACTGCCGGCGGGATTCGTCGCCAAAGCTGGCAAGATGCGCGCTGCCTTTGGCAAGGTGAACTCCCTGCACAACCATGTGTTGCCCTGGGTGGACCGTCCTCTGGTCACGCAAAACCTGGTAGGCGGAGAAGATGGAATCGACGACGCCGGGGTTTCCGTTGAGCACATCATTCCGGCCCCTCGAAACTGGTTTCTGGATTTCACCGGGCAGGCGTTCCGGGGCGATTCCGCTGACGTCTACACATCATCCAACAAGAATGATCTGAGCGTTGTTGGACATCTGCGAGCCTACAGAGACCTCACGGACAACGGCAATCTTGATCTTGGCGTTTCCTACTCACGGGGGCACAACCTGTTTGGCAGCGACTTCATCACAAGTCTGTACGGCATTGATGCCACATACCATTGGAAGCCATTGCAGCGTTCCATTTATAAATCGTTCATTGCGCGCAGCGAGTTCATCTGGCGTCGGCAAGACCAGCCCTCGCTGGCCGCGTGCCAGATCATTCCGTGTCCGCTAAATACTGCGCCCGGATCCCAGCATGCGTTCGGCTTCTATGCTTCCGGCGATTTCCAGTTTGCCCGCCGCTGGTTCGTAGGCGCGCGAGTCGATCGATCGGACCGCGCCTTTAACGCCCACCTGGATGACAAGGGAGGGTCGGTAGTTTTGACCTATTGGCCGAGCGAGTTTGCGCAAGTTCGCGGGCAATACCGCTTCACGCGGTATGCTGATCAGTTCGACGCAAACGAGGCGTTTATTCAGTTGCAGTTCGCTCTGGGAGCGCACGGAGCACATCCGTTCTAGGGGGCTTGTGCACGGCGGGTATTTGCCCCCTCCGGCAAAGAGGCTTGGATAGTTTTAGGAGACATTCATGACGTTGTCGAAGTGTTTCTATGTGACTCTGGCCGTTCTGTTGTGTATCGCGCTGCTAATCCCGCCAACCGCAGCCGCGAAGAACCTGAAGGTGATTACCACGCTAACCGACCTCGCGTCGTTAACGCAGGAGGTTGGCGGCGACAAGGTCGACGTCGAGGCGCTGGCCAAGGGCTATCAAGATCCACATTTTGTCGATCCCAAGCCCAGCTTCTTGCTGAAGCTGCGCCACGCCGATCTCTTGATCTGCGTAGGATTGGAGTTGGAGATTGGCTGGCTTCCTCCATTGATCACTCAGAGCGGGAACGGAAATATCCAACCGGCCGCGGCTGGGTATTTGGACGCGTCCCAGTTCGCTGAAATACTGGAGATTCCACAAGGAGCTGTCACCCGCGCGGAAGGCGATGTCCATCCGCTGGGTAATCCGCACTACTGGCTGGACCCCGACAACGGCCGCCGTATTGCGAAGGGCATCGCGACCAAACTGGCCGACATGGATCCCACTGATCGCGCCTATTTTCAACAGCGCGAGCAGGATTTTGAAAAGCGCCTCGCGGAAGCGGAGAAAAAATGGCAGGCGCTCACGGCGCCTTATCGCGGACGCAAAATTGTGACCTACCACCGCTCCTGGCCAAACTTCGCCAAGCACTTCGGGCTCGACGTGATCGGATACATTGAACCTCGTCCCGGAATTCCGCCGACGCCTTCGCACACCATCGAACTGGTCAACCTTATGAAGCGCGAAAACGTAAAAATCGAACTGATCGAGCCCTACTTCGACACCAAGACACCGAACAGCATTGCCAGCATGACTGGAGGAAAGGTTGTGGTGATGATGCCGTCGGTAGGTGGCAAGCCGGAGATTACCGATTACTTTAAACTGTTCGATTACGATATTGCCATTCTGACGCAGGCGTTTCAGCAGACACAGTAAAGGACACCGATGGAAATTGTTCAATTTCTCATTCTTCCGTTTCTTGCCAGCCTGATTCTCACAGGAATTCATGCCTATCTGGGCGTGCATGTGGTTGAACGCGGAGTGATCTTCGTCGATCTGGCCCTGGCGCAAATTGCGGCCTTGGGAGCGACCATGGCCATTCTGATCGGCATGGATCCCCATGGGGTTGGGGCCTACTGGATGAGCCTGGGCTTCACCTTCATTGGTGCCCTAATCTTCACTTTGGTTCGATCCCGCCAGAAACGCATTCCGCTGGAAGCCTTCATTGGCATTACCTACGCTGTGGCCTCCGCGGCCGCCATTCTTACCATGAGCAAGGCAACAGGCGAGACCGAGCATCTCAAGGATATGCTGGTCGGAAATATCCTGGCCGTCTCCAAGTACGAGGTCATCAAGACCGCAGGTCTATATGGCTGTGTGGGGCTGTTCCACTTTGTTTTCCGCAAGAAGTTTCTGGCAATTTCGCTCAGCCACAATTCCTCCGAACAGCCGGACTTGAACTTCAGACTATGGGACTTTCTTTTCTATGCGTCGTTTGGTTTTGTCGTGACCTCTTCGGTGGCGATTGCCGGAGTGTTGCTGGTCTTCTGCTATTTGATCGTGCCTTCGGTTGGGGCCATGCTTTTTGCCGACCGTATCGGCACTCGCCTGGCGATTGGCTGGACAATGGGCACTCTGGTCTCGGCGCTAGGCTGTTACTTCTCGGTGTACTTCGACCTGCCCACCGGAGCGACCATCGTTTGTACCTTCGGAGCGGTACTGGTCTGCATGGCAGTCGCGAAGACGCTCTTTTTTAAGGCGACGAAAGCGGAGACTCAAGCGAAAGAGTTGGTGACCCGGTAATTTCTTCGGCCCGGTTCCGTCACTTCCCGCTGTAGCTGACTCGCCAGATTGAGTTCGATCCGTCGTCGCTTACCAGCAGCGAGCCATCCGGAGCAACCGTGATGCCCACCGGCCTTCCCCATACGTTGCCGTCAGGGAGCACGAAGCCAGTGAGAAAGTCTTCATACTCGCCGCTGGCGTGGCCGGTTTGGTGCAGCGGCACCCGGATCACTTCGTAGCCTACGCGCACCGCTTTGTTCCAGGAGCCGTGCTCGGACGCGAAAATGTCTCCGTAGTACTCGGCAGGGAATTGCCCGCCTTGATAAAAAGTAAACCCCAGCGACGCATTATGCGGCTGCAACAGCACGTCGGGCACGATTGCTTTGTCTTTCAACTCTGGATGCTTGCCCTTGTGCCGCGGATCCTGATGGCCCCCGATGTACCACCACGGCCAGCCGTAGAATCCGCCTTCCTGTACGTGCGTGATGTAGTCGGGGACGAGGTTGTCGCCCAGCGCGTCACGTTCGTTCACCGAACACCACAACTCGCCGGTCTGCGGACTCACGGCAATTCCACCGCCTGCGTTGCGAATGCCGTAGGCATAGACGCTCAAATTGCAATTCGACGGATCGCAGGCAAGAATATCCGCACGGTTCTTCTCGCGCGGCGTTGTATCGGGATCGTCCACGTTCGAGCCGGAGCCTACGGCGACGAATAATTTCTTGCCGTCGTTTGAGAAGGCCACGGCGCGCGTCCAGTGCCCACCTCCGCCCGGCAGATCGGCGATGTGTTCCGGCTCGCCGCTCGCCTTCAAATCGCCCTTGTGATAAGCGAAGCGAACTACTTCGCCGGTGCTGCCCACGTACAGCCATTGCGGGTCGGGTCCCGGAGGATAGAGCGCCAGGCCGTACGGACGTTTCAGGCCGCTGGCGAAAACCGCCGCTTGCTCAGGCTTGCCGTCGCTGGTCATTCCGCGAAACACACGAATGCGGCCGGAATCGCCCTCCGCAAGAAAAATGTCGCCGTTCGGCGCAGTGCGCAAAGTACGGGGATTGTCGAGTCCTGCGGCATACAACTCCACCTTGAATCCGGGGAGCGCTACCGGCCATACGTTTTCCGGCCGCGCCACCAACTGGGGACCGTTGTTCGCCGATTCAGTCGCAAATGGTTGCGGCAGATCGTTGACCGTAATCTTGCGCACGGTGCCTGGCTTCTCGTAGCGGAAGTCGGTGAACGGCGGCTTGGGCGGCGGCGCCTTCAACTTGGATGTGCCCGTGTCGGCGGGCGCGGCCGCTGCTGACGGCTGCGCTCTCAGCGCCGGCAAGACCGACGTGACATACGTGATGATCTTCCAGCGGGTGTTGACCGGCAGAGACGCCCATGAAGGCATCGTTTTGTCCTTGCTGCCGCGGGTGACGAACCAGAAAATTTCACCGGGCGGCACCGAATCGAGTTTCCCATCCACCAGCGACGGAATGTTTCCCGTGCCTTTTCCGAGCTTGCCATGGCACGACAGACAATACTTTCCATACAACGGCTTACCGGCCTGCGCGGCAGCATCGTTGCCCTCATAGGGGTTCTTCATCTGCTGCGCCGACTCGGGTGCGTTTTGGAATTTCTTATCTACGTCGGCGAGCAGCAAAGCAGTCGTCAGGAAAATCGTTGCCGCAATGAACGCGAATGAACAGGGAAAAGAGCGCATGGATCCTCTCAGGGTCAGACTTTTTACGGAACCATCACATGGAAGTTTGGATGCAAACAGACTGGGCTTGGACGCGCAAGAAAAACAGCCGTCAGCTCGTCGTAGACTTAGCGTCAGTCAGGCGCTATTTCTTGCTGCTGCGATCACCTGTGACCTGCTCGTACCAAAGCCGGTGATGGGTCTTCGCCCAGGACGTTGAGACTTCTCCACGAATGATGGAAGTGAAACCGCCGCGCACCATGGCCGTGCCCATGTAAACGTGGATAATGAAGCCGCCGATGGTCGCCAGCGCCGCGATCACGTGCACCGTCACCGAGAGATAACGCAGCCAGCGCAGGCTCCAGGGGATGCCCTCGACGAACCAGAGCCCCAAGCCGGAAATCAGGAGCAGAATGATTCCGAAAAACATCAGCCAGAAAAACAATTTCTGGCCATAATTGAAGCGGCCAACCGGCGGCAGTTTCTCGTCTTCGTTCTTGACGTAGTATCCCATCGCCTTCGACCAGCGGCGGTCTGCCTCGGTAATCTGCATGTCGCGACGCCACATCGCATACATCCACACCATGGAGACAGTGAAGGCCAACCCAAACCACGGATGCCAGAAACGCGCCGTCGGTCCGCCGCCGACCAAAGCCGCCAACCAGTACATGTAAGGCGACCAGAAGGCAAGTCCAGTGATCAGGCAGTAAGTGTAAAACAACGAACCAACCCAGTGATTCACGCGCTCGCTGAGCGTATAGCGACGAATGCGGCCATATCTATCATCGACAGTCTGCCGCGAGGAGACGACATGGGTTGTGCTCACGGCCGTCCTCCGTTCTCATGCTTCTCGGCATCAACTTCCTTAGGCCCGTAGCGCAGATAGTGCAACGTCACACCGAGAATCCCTCCCAACATGGCGAGATTCCCAATCCACTTCGCCGGCCCCTTCCAGATGCGGACCAGCCAGGGAACATGCGGATTGCTGGGCAATCCGCCATACGCCTCAGGATTGTTCACATCGTGCAGGACATAGATGACGCCGGTTCCGTTGACGCCCGCCGGATCGTAAACGCCCGCGTCTTTGATCCCGTAGTTCTCGCGAAGCTGTTTGGCTCGCGCCTCCGCCAGATCCTTCATGTCGTCCTTGGTTCCGAAGTGCAGGCAGCCGGTGGGGCAGGACTTGATGCAAGCCGGTTCCAGCCCCTCGCTGACGCGGTCGACGCACAGCGTACACTTGAACATCTTTTTCGTTGTGGGATTGAACTTGGGAATATCGAACGGGCAGCCGCTCACGCAATATCCGCAGCCAATACAATTCTGCTGCTGAAAATCGACGATGCCGTTCGTATATTGCACGATCGCGCCGTCAGCGGGACAAGCCGCCAGACAGCCCGGATCGGCGCAGTGCATGCACTGATCCTTGCGCATGAGCAGCGTGATGCTTCCGTCTGCGCGCTCGTGCTCGTTGAACTTGATCAGGTTCCAGTAATTCCACGCTGTCTCCGGCATGGTCTGATAGCTATTGTCGAACACGGTGTCGGTGAAGGTATAGCCGTTCCATTCGAGGCAGGCCACCTCGCAGGCTTTGCACCCAATGCACGTCGTGGTGTCGACCAGCTTGCACACCAGTTCGTCGCGTTCGACATCCTCGCCGGGAGCGGGTCCGGCGTGACCGGAAATTCTTCGGATTGCTAACGTTGCCTGGCTCATACGTTCACTGCCTTTTCGATCTTCACCAGAAAGCCCTTGAATTCCGGCGTAAACGCGTTCGGATCGACCACCGTCGGCGAAAGCCGGTTCAGGAGCGTCCTCGCGTTCTTCCCTTCATCCTCCTGAATGCCACGATAACCTTGGTGGATCGGAATGCCAATCTGATAGACCTTCTTGCCGTCAATCGTCATCGGCTTGATGCGTTTGGTGACGAACGCCTTGGCCACGTAGTAGCTTCGTGCACTCGTGACCTTCACCTTGTCGTTACCCTTAATCCCCAACTCCGCAGCCAACTCGACTGGAATCTCGACGAACGGTTCCGGAATAAGCTGCACGTTCATCTGGTTATTCTTAGTCCAGTAGTGATAATGCTCGGTAAGACGATAGGTGGTGCAGATCACGTTCAAGCCATCGCCTGGGGTCGCGTACTTATCCGCCGCCGTCTTAAGCTTCTTCACCACAGGATTGTTCGACTGGTTCGGGTGCAGTGCATTCTGCACTGGACTCTCGATCGGCTCGTAGTGCTCGGGAAAAGGTCCATCGGCGAAAGCGCCCAGGGGCGCAAATACTCTGCCCACGCCTTCCGGATTCATGATGAACGGACCCATGTGGTCCTTCGGGTTGGAGTCCGCTTTGAAGTCGGGCACATCGTTTCCCACCCAGCTTTGCGCGGACTCGTTCCACCACACCTGCTTCCGCGTCGGATCCCAGGGCTTTCCCGCAGGATCACACGATGCGCGGTTGTACAGGACGCGGCGGTTCGCGGGCCATGACCACGCCCAGTTCTGGTAGATGCCCTGACCTGCGGGATCTTCGGTACCTCGACGGATCATCTGGTTTCCTGCCTCGGTCCAGCATCCGGAATAGATCCAGTTGCCGCACGAAGTTGAGCCATCGTCTTTCAGCCAAGCGAATCCCGGCAACTGCTGGCCTTTCTTCAAAACGACCTGCGTTTTGGGATCGGTGAGATCCGCCAGTGCCTTGCCGTTCAACTCTTTCGCCAAATCGCCGAGCGCGGGATGTTGCGGATTGGTGTATCCCCAAGTCAGATTCAGGATCGGGTCGGGGAACTTGCCGCCTTGCGACTGATAGAGTTCACGCACTTTGAGAAAGATTTGCGCAACAATGTCCTGATCCAGGCGACACTGGCCAGGAGGTGGCACGGCGACGTTCTTCCACTGCAGCCAGCGCGCCGAGTTGGTCATCGAGCCATCTTTTTCGGCGAATCCGGCGCAGGGCAGGCGATAGACCGTCGTTTGAATGGTCTTCATTTCATCCGTAGTGATTCCCGGAGACTTCCAGAATTCGCTGGTTTCGTCGGGATAGATCTCACCGACTACCAGGAAGTCAGCCTTCTTCAACGCCTCGATATTTTTCTGCGAGTCCGGCCCAATCGCCACGCCATTCATGCCGAAGGCGAGCATCCCCTTTACCGAGCCGCGATACATGTTGTCCCAGATCTGCGTCCAGGAATAATTGCGATCCACCTTCGGCATGTAACTGAAGGCCCAATCGTTTTCTTTTGTGGCCGCATCGCCGTACAGCGCCTTCAGGAACGACACGGTGAACTTCGGCGTGTTCGACCAGTAATTGAACGAGTCCCACTGCTCGGGCTTCGATGGCGTGGGCGTGATCCGCTTCAAATAAGCGGCGAGATCGTTGTCGGTGGGATTCGGCGTTTTCAAATATCCGGGCCAGATGTCAAACACCCCGCCCATGTCGGTTGCGCCCTGGATGTTGGAGTGGCCCCGCAGCGCGTTGATACCGCCCCCGGCGCGTCCAATGTTGCCGAGCAGCAATTGCAGCATCGCCGCGGTGCGGATAATCTGCGTGCCGAAGCTGTGCTGCGTCCATCCCACCGCGTAGAGAATGGTGGCAACTTTTTTCATGTCGCCATCTTTGCGGACGGAAGTGTAGGTATCGGCAGCCTTAACGAACTGATCTTTCGGAATGCCCGTGATGCGCTCGACCATCTCCGGCGTGTAGCGTGAATACTGCTTCTTCAACAACTGAAACACGCATCGCGGATGCTGCAAGGTCAGGTCATAGGCGACCTTCGGAGGCAGCGTGGGCAGGGGCTTTGCCGATCCCGCTGGCGGTGCAGTTCCCGCCGGTGGCACAGGGGCCGGCGCGGCAGCATGCACCGGGGCAGAGCCGCCAGTGTCGTTGCCTTCCTCGTAATTCCACGACGACCGATCGTAAGTCTGCGAAGCCGCGTCGAACCCCGAGTACAGTCCGTCTTCCGGCAGTTTGAAACCTTCCTTCACGATGAAGGCGGCATTGGTGTAGTTCACCAGATAATCGTGAGCGATGCGATTGTTCTCGATCGCGTAATTTATCACTCCACCGAGGAACGCAATGTCAGCTCCCGCGCGAATCTGCACGAACAGATCCGAAGTGGCCGCCGTGCGCGTAAACCGCGGATCGACCACTATCATCTTCGCGTTGCGCGTGCGCTTGGCTTCAATGGCCCACTTGAAGCCGCAGGGATGGTTCTCGGCAGGGTTGCCGCCCATGACCAACATCATGTCGGTGTTCTTGATGTCGATCCAGCCATTCGTCATGGCCCCGCGTCCAAATGTTGGTCCCAAACTTGAGACCGTAGGGCCGTGTCAAACCCTGGCCTGGTTTTCCATGTACGTCAATCCCAGGGCGCGCATGGTCTTGACGACGAGGTAATTGAACTCGTTAGTATCGGTGCAACCGCCAATCCATGCCAGGCTTTCGCAGCGGTTGACGGTGCGGCCCTGCGAGTCTTTTTCGATAAATGTATCGTCGCGCGTCTTCTTTATTCGCTGCCCGATCTCGTCGATGGCCTGTGACCAGGCAATGTCTTCCCAGTGATCGGAGCCGGGACGCCGCACCTGCGGCTTCATCAGCCGCCGCGGATTCTGAATGTCCTGCTCGAGCGACGCGCCCTTGGGACACAGCGTGCCGCGATTGATGGGATGATCCGGATCGCCTTCGACGTGAATCACCTGCGGCGTGACGTTCTTCGCCTTGTCGCCAATCGTGTAAATGAGGACGCCGCAACTCACAGAGCAGTATGGGCAGGTCGATCGCGTCTCGGTGGCCCGAGCAATCTTGAGTTCTTTCAGTTGCGCCACCGCCGGAGTCAGATCAAATCCCAGGAGAGAGAAGCCCGCTCCACCAGCGAGCGCGCCTTTGAGGAAGGTTCTGCGGGAGAATTCCATTGCGCATCCTCCGACTACAACTTTCAAAGCCGAGCGGACTGCACCCCAAATTTGCAGAAAACTATAATCCCGCGGAGCACCACAGTCAATGCCGGAGAAACAGTATTTCGCTCCGATCCGAAAAAACTTTCACCACAGAGCCACAGAAGCACAGAGAAGACCAGAGAAATTGAAAAACAAGAAAGTTCTTCTCTGTGTCTCTGTGGCGAGGACGCCCTTCGCCATTTGCCTGCTGCCCCGCCAAGCCCCATAATCGCCCGGTGACCACACCCTGGCAGCAGCGCGTCCGGCGCGCCGAATACCTCGCCGCCCAGCATCCCTTTGCCGCGGAGATTCTCGGCTTCTATGTTCACCTGGCGCGCTTTCAGGAAGGTCTCTACCAGCGTATCCAAAGCGCTTCGGGCAGGAATTCAGTCTCTCTGCCAAACCCCGATGTGACTGAACTCTGCGAGAGCTTCCCGTCATTTCTATCGCTGGTCGAGGAAAAAGCTCCAGCGCGCCTTGCCGAAGTGGCGCACGACTTGCGCAGATCCGACCCCAACTCCTGGACCGATCTCTTCACCCAGTGCTGGACCCACATCGACCCGCCCACTGATCCCAAAGAATTCCTGGTCCTCGCGTTTTTCCAGCCTTACGCCGAATTCACCCGCTCGCAGGCGAATCTGCACCTCGAAGGCTACACGTCTCTGCTGTGCCCGTTCTGCAATCGCAAACCTGCCGTCGGCGTGCTGCGCCAGCAAGGCGACGGAGGCCGCCGCAGCCTTCTTTGCGGTGTATGCCTCACGGAATGGGAGTTTCGCCGGCTCGTCTGCGCCGGATGCGGCGAGGAAGAACACCCCAAGCTTCCGGTCTTCACCGCGGCCGAGCTGCCCTACATCCGCGTCGAGTGCTGCGACACCTGCCGCACCTACATCAAGACCATCGACCTCACTAAAAACGGCCTCGCCGACCCTCTGGTGGACGAACTTGCCTCCGTCCCGCTCAACCTCTGGGCGCAGGAGCACGGATACGCCAAACTCCAGCCCAACCTGCTCGGAATGTGACTTTAGCCTCTGTCGCCCACCGGGGCGACATTGTAACTTTCCCACTGTCATACAACCCGGTGTGCTCAAAACTTGATCAGAGTGCATGAAAGCCGTATAAGCTAAGGAACAACTAGCACGCGAACCCCCGACCCAGACGGAGCGTTTCATGCGATCTTGGAAGTTTCTTGTCCTTTTTCTAGCCTCAACCCTGTCCTTCGCCTCGCAACCGGACCGCATCGCCGGAACCATTGACTCGAGCCAGATGGTCGCGCTTCAGAATCATGTCTCTCCCCTGGCTCAGTCTCGGTATGAGCAAGGGCTGATCGAGTCTTCCTATCCCCTCAGCGTCACCATGCTGTTCACGCCCACCGCAGCGCAACATGCGGCACTGCAAACCCTGCTTGCTGATCAGCAAGACCCTAAGTCCGTGAACTTCCATAAATGGCTGACTCCCGAGCAGTATGCCAGCCGTTTTGGCCTCAGCCCGAACGACGTCGATAAGGTCACCGCTTGGCTCAAGTCGCAAGGCTTCAAGGTCCTGTACACTGCCCGCGGCCGGGACTCCATCAGCTTTAGTGGCGACGCCTCGCAGGTGCAGACCGCCTTCAGGACGGAAATTCATCGTTATGAGGTCAACGGCGAGAGGCACTTCTCCAACTCGACCTCGCCCATGATCCCGGCGGCCCTAAGTGGCATCGTCGGCGGCTTCCGCGGATTGCACAATTTTGTTCCCAAGGGCATGAGCAAACTCCATGACCCCGGCTCCGCTCTCCTGCACCCCGACTTCACCAGCAGCCAGGCCTTCACTTTTCTTGCCCCCGGCGACATCGCCACCACCTACAACATCAACCCACTCTACCAGGCTGCTACGCCGATCGATGGGTCCGGTCAGAACATGGTGGTCGTCGGCCAGAGCGATGTCTACCTTGCCGACCTCAACTTCTTCCGCACGGATTTCGGTTTTTCAACGATTAGCGGCTGTACTACCAGCAGTGCCAATGTCATCACGGCCTGCGATACCACTAATTTCCAGCTCGTCATCCCGGCCAACTCCGGTGCTCCTGGAGTGAACGCCGGTGACCTGGGCGAATCGGATCTCGACATCGAGTGGTCGGGCTCGGTTGCTCGCAACGCCAAGATCATCTTCGTAACCTCGGATTTCAACTCCGGGGGCGTCTTCAACTCAGTCTACTGGGCGATCGACAACAATCTCGCGCCCGTCATGAGCATTAGCTATGGCCTCTGTGAGGCTTTGAGTACGCCTCCGTCCCTGCCGACCCAGGATCTAGAGTTCCAGAAGGGAGCGTCGTTTGGCATTTCGATTTTCGCTTCCTCCGGCGACGACGGTGCGGCCACCTGCGACGCCTTCTTTGGCAATTCTGTCGCCCAATACGGGCTGTCCGTGAGCTATCCGGCTAGCAGTCCCTGGGTCACGGCTGTGGGTGGTACCGAGTTCAATGAGGGCAGTGGCACATACTGGAATACGACGAACGACGCGCACGGCGGCTCCGCCCAGAGGTACATCCCTGAGCTCGCATGGAACGACACGGTGCTCGTTGGTACTCTGGATGCCACCGGTGGCGGCCCCAGCAACTGTGCAAACGGGACGAGCACCACCGTCGTAGGCGGTGTTCTCTTTGTTGTTTGCACTGCCCCTCCCAATGGCGGTTTCGCTAAGCCTTCCTATCAGACCGCACTGACGCCGAGCGATGGCGTCCGTGACGTCCCAGACATTTCATTCTCGGCGTCGAATGCCAACGACCCTTATGTCGTCTGCATGCCCCAGTCAGAACTGGGCGGCACGGTTTCGACCAGCAGCTGCGTGACCAGCATCGATTCGGCCCTCGTAACCTACAACTCCGCCTTCGGAGGCACCTCCGCCTCCTCCCCGGTTGCGGCGGGAATGGCCGCGCTCTTGAACCAGTACCTGGGAGCCAACGGGTTGGGAAACATCAACAAGCAGCTCTACAAGCTCTTCGGCACCAACCCGTCCGCATTTCACGACATACTTGCCGGCACCAGCTCGACCGGAACCGGAGACACCTCCGACAACATCGTGCCTTGCGCTGGCGCCACGCCTTCTTTCGAGCCGGTGCCCCTTCAATGTCCGGCGGCGAAGAACACCAACGGGACCTTTGGCTACTCAGCCGGCCCTGGCTATGACTTGGCTACCGGTCTCGGTTCCATTGACTTCAATGCGCTGTTCACGGCTTGGCCCGCATCGCGGACGGGCAGCTCAGTCACGATTTCGCCTTCTGCGAACAGCGTCAATCAAGGCAGCAGCGTGACCTTTACGGCTACGGTTTCTCCATCGACTGCGGTGGGAACGGTCAGCTTCTCCAATACCAACAATGGCTCGACGACGGTCCTGGGAACGGCGACCCTAAATAATCCCACCACTCTCGCCGCTGGGACGGCTACGTTGTCCACGGCGTCGCTCCCGGGCGGCTCGAACAGCGTCACGGCCACCTTCGAGGGAGACGCGTCGGACAACGCTTCGACATCCGCCCCCGCGGTGGTCACAGTGATAGCGCCGTACACCCTGTCCGCCAGCCCCTCGACCTTCAACATTCCTGCGGGACAGACTGCAACTTCGACGATCACGATTACCCCGGCGAGCGGGTTCACGGGGACCGTGAACTTTAACCCTACGACATCCCCTCCCGGCGGTTGCACAGCAGGTCTGCCTGCGGGCGCGCTTTGCAGTTTCAATCAAACATCCCCATCAACCTTTACCTTGACCATCACCACTGCGGCGAACATGGCGCTGACCTCGGGCGCTATTACCGTTACTGGCACCAGCGGCAGCACAGTCGAGACCACAACTGTCAACTTGACGGTGACTACGACGAACCAATCCTTCACCCTCACCACCACTGCCACCACATTTCCTGTAGCGGTGGGTCAGACCGCCACGGTCAATGTCACTGTCGCCAACCCGAGCACCGGCGGCGGCTCACCCATCCCATTTGTCGGTACCACCACCGCCCTGCCGCTTACCTACACTTGCACGGGAGTGCCAGCCTTGCCCGCAGCGGAAATAGCCTTCCAGGTTAGTCCCGGCAATGGCCAGCCCACAAATGTGACTGGAGTCACGATTAGCCTTAAGACCACACCAGTGACTGCGCAACTGAGGCCCTTGAGCGGCAGCCGCATCTTCTATGCCCTGCTGCTTCCCGGCCTGTTCGGAATTGCTTTTGTGGCGGGATCGCGCACTCGCGGAATGCGCCTGCTCAGTCTGATTGTGGTTCTCGGTTTTTCCACGATGTGGATGGGAGCTTGCGGCGGCGGAGGCGGCAGCAACACGCAAAAGAATCCAGGGACGCCTCCTGGAGACTATGTTGTGACCATCAGCGCCACTACAGGCGGCTCGGTGCCGTTAACTAATGCCAGTGCGCCCCTTACGTTTACTCTCCATGTGCAATAGGGTACGCAAGAAAAACGGCGCTCCGCATGCGGCGGAGCGCTTTTCTCTTATCACAAGCTCAGTCCGCGACAGCCCGCGGAGCGAGGGCTCGTCGAAACTGTGCCGGGGTAGTCTCGGTAAACTTCCGGAACACGCGGGTGAAATGGCTTTGATCGGAGAAGCCGCACTCGGCGGCGATGACGGCGAGCGAGTAGTCGTGATCGTGAAGCAGATGGCAGGCCGCGCGCACTCGCAAGCGCTGCACGTAGTCCCCCGGCGTGTGCCCTTCCAGCGCGCGAAACACGCGTGCCAGGTGTACGGGATGCACTCCGGCGTCCTCCGCCAGATTGCGCATTCGGAGGTTGTCGCGGAACTCTTCGTGCATCCGTTCTTTCACGCGGTCGAGCCACCTGGGCGCGGATCTCTCCACGGAAGCCGATCCCTCAATCGCACCCAGCAGTTCCAGCACATGGCTTTCCAGCACCAGAGGATCCGCCGTCTGCCTCTTAAAAGCCGAGTACAGGCGGAGCCCGGGCCACAACATGGCTCCAGCCCCGCGGTCAAACGCGGTTTGCCGCGGCAGGCGCACTCCCAACTGCCGGAGATGTTGGTCGTGCAGTTCAATGGTGAAGAACGATGCCCCTGCCGGTCCGATCACCGTCGCATGCTGTACTCCTGAAGGATTGAAGACCGCGTTAAAGGGCTGCAACTCCTCCAGCGTTCCATGATCGCCTTCCAGATAGTCGCCGCGCAGGACCACTGTCACGTAGGCCAGTTCATGTTGATGCCGAGGAACGTTGCGCGAGCAGGGTTGGCGCAATTCAGACAGCAGCACATCCTCGGTACGCAGCCTTGCCTCCAAGGTCGAATAGAATTCGCCACCGCGCAGCAACGTCCCGGGATGCTGTCCTTCAGGCATGTTCATTCAGACTAGGCTGGGCTTAAATCGTCACCACATGTTTAATTCGTACAAGACGCTGCCGCGCTGCCCGTTTAGAATCGCCTTCAGATTCACTGGAGGCCTGTATGAAACGCTTTCTCTCTGCCGTGTTGCTCTTCTCACTCTGCTTCGTACTGCTGGCGGCGGCTCCCGAGGCGAAGTCTCCCAAGCCGCAATACGACGCCAAGGGCCAGCTTCTTCGTCCCGACGACTACCGCGAGTGGATGTTCCTCTCCGCCGGCTACGGCATGAATTACAGTCCTGCCCCCGGCAGCCATGAAATGTTTACCAACGTTTTCGTCCCGCGCTGGGCTTATCAGGAGTTCACGAATTCCGGCAAGTGGCCGAAGCAGACCATGTTTGTAATCGACGAACGGGACGCGCAAAGCAAAGGCTCGATCAACAAGACGGGCCACTTCCAGACTGACTTGATGGGACTGGCGGTCGAGGTCAAAGACTCAAGCCGCTATCCGGACAAATGGGCTTACTTCGGCTTCGACGCCAATGGCAAGAGTGCGGAAGCCATGCCCAAGGGAAACGGCTGCTGGTCGTGTCATGAGGAGCACGCCGCCGTCGAGCACACCTTCGTCCAGTTCTATCCCACGCTGAGGCCGGTGGCGAAGAAGTTCGGCGTCTACAATGAAAAGAGGGAGCAAGTCAGTGACGCGAAGTAGACTTTTGTTCGATAGCGCACACTTGCCCAGCAGTGAGGTTGGCGCCGCCCAAGACTGACAGTCATTGTCCTCCTGTGCAAAAGGATTCCCACTTGCCCCTTGCGCGCCTGCGCGGGGGCGAGTACCATTGATTTGTTCTCATTGGCCACGTTCCCGCGTAGGCCTTCCGCGTCCCAGGCCGTTCCCGGCGGCGCGACGGACTCCGATAACGGATAACCGATACGCAAAAATTTAGAAGTTTTTTCGCCAGTACGAGTTTGCATCACCAGAGATCGGTCGGGGAATTGTGTAATTTTGCAATTGGCTAGTTGCGTAATTCGAACCCCCCATTCGAGTGTGGGATCCAAATTACCCAATCGCCAAATTACCCAATTACTCAATGAGTGAGTGGCTGTGCGCCAACGCTGTGAGAGCCTGCCGCAACCAATGGGGAACCTGAAAGTGTGGAAGTTTGCAACCCTGCACCGGGTGGAAAGCCCGGCCCAGCAGGCTTTGAGAGGACTATGAACGCAGGACCAGCAGGACGAGGACCAGGGCAAGGACAAGGATCAGGCAGACCCTCCGGTGGCGGAGGCAGGAGACGGCGCCGCGGACGCCGCCCGAACAATCCCCGCGGACCCCGCGCCGCAGGCCCCAGCCAGTCGCGCCACAACCAGGATGGCATTTACACGGCGCCCATGGATCACAGCTATCGCGCCGCATTGGCGGGCAACGGCAATGGCCAGGGAGCCGGTCGCGGACCGCGTCCCGGCTTCGCTGCGCCCTTCGCGCCCGTCGATCCCGAGCCTCTGCCCGCACTGCGCGAAGATTCCAACTCACGCATCTTTGCCTTCGTCGACGACTTGTTCTTCGCGGCCAAGATTCAGGAGACTGCCCGCAAGCTTAACGTCAAGGTCGAGTTTGCCAAGAACGACAAGGACCTGGCCGAGCGCATGCAGCAGAATGGTGAAGAGAAACCTTCTCTGATCATCTTCGACCTCAACAATGCCAACGCTAAACCATTGACGCTGATCCCCAAGCTGAAGGCGAAGCTCAAGAAGGGGACCTCGATCATCGGTTTCCTCTCGCACGTGCAAGGCGATTTGAAACAGAAGGCCCACGAGGTGGGGTGCGACATGGTGCTGCCCCGTTCCGCCTTCTCGCAGAACCTGCCCAACTTGCTAAGGCGTCACGGAGCGCCCGAAGACGATAATCCGACGGGTAGGGAGCCGGAAACAAGAACTGGAAACTGAGAACTGCGAACTGTTCCTTCTATCCCGGAGGCCAGCCTAAGTGGCGTCCACCCAATAGGTGGACGTGGAGATGAAACACAGACTGCCCCGCACCCGGACCCACGTTAAGCACGGTGCGGTATCCCTGCTCGATGTTCCGCTGGCGCGCAATCTCCGCCGCCGCCAGGTGACAGCGCCCGATCACTTCGGCGTCCTCTGCCTGCGCTTCTTTCAATCCCGCAAAATGTCTTTTCGGAATGACCAGCACATGCGTGGGAGCCTTCGGATCGATGTCTTCAAAAGCAAACACGTGCTCGTTCTCGTAGACTTTCTTGGTGGGAATCTCACCGCGGAGAATGCGGCAGAACAGGCAGTTGGCCGTGGGATCAGTCATGAGAAGACTCTGCCGTGAGCATAGCATTGCCGCTATGAGTCACAAAGTGGTCAGTGGTCGGCTCAGTCCGGGCGTGAACTGATCACTGTCCACTGATCACTGGCCACTGACTCTTAATCCAGCCTTACCAGAAACACCGCTCCTTCTGTGGTCTCGGTTTCGGCCACGAGCTTCTGGGCGCGTTCGCGATCGTCGTCAAGCACGCGCACTCGCACCCACCAGTCGCCCGCGGGACTGTTGAAGCGCAGCACCTTGGCGGTGCGGTAACGGCGCTTCAGGTGATCGGCCAGTTTCGTGGCTTCGCCTTCGTCGGGGAAGCCGCCGATTTGTACCGCCCACTTCCCGCCGGTTTCGAGCGGCACCGGGGTTTGCATCACGTCCACTTTCACTTCAGCGACTCCGGGCTGGTAGACGTCGAGCTTGCGCGCGGCTGCGAGCGATAAATCCAGAACACGTCCGGGAATGAACGGGCCGCGATCCGTGATGCGCACAAGCGCCGTGTGGCCAGTCTTGAGGTTCGTAACGCGCACGATCGACCCCAGAGGCAGAGTGCGATGCGCCGCCGTCATGGCGTTCATGTTGTAGACTTCGCCATTCGATCCGCGCCGGTTGTGATACGGCGGACCGTACCAACTGGCTCGGCCGGTTTCGGTAGAGAGAGGCTTGCTGCCAGCGGGAAGAGTCGGCTCGGCGAGGTCTTCGCTGTTATCGTCACCATTTTTCGCCCCTGCGGGATGATCGTTCTTCGCGGCGCTTCCGGAATGCGATGCGGGAGCCGATTCCGCGGAGGACGTCTTGGGCGTCGTGGCCGGAGGCGGCGGAACATTCACACGTGCCTGCTTGGGATGGCCGCAGCCTGTGGAGAAGAGCAACAAGACTGCAAGCAGCAGAACCAGAGTCGCGGTTCCGAGAATGGCCGCGCGGCCTTTCACTTCCGCGCAGCTTTTTGCTGCTCCATGTAGTCGGCGAGCTCGGTGAGCTTCACGCTGGCGGTGCGCAGGGCCTTGGTCGAGTGCTGGCGCACGGCGGGCACGACCTCATCGTTCAGATACTTGATGAATTCGGGAATCTCTTTCTCGATGCGCTCGGCGGCGTCGGCGACAGTCTTGCTGACGCGCGCCGATGCGTCCTCCACCTTGCGATTGAAGTCGTTCATAGTGCCCCTCGATACTGCCGGGCGTGGATGAATTCACGCGAATGTTGCGGATGCCCGGCAGGGTTATTATTTCGTGCTTGGGAACTTCGGTCAAATGGCAGGGCATGCAGAAGTGCACGCGCTTCAGAGCACGCGCTTCTCCGCGAGACTGCGCGGGTGTTAAGGTCAAAGCCTGAATCGCGGAGCGCGCGGAGAAATGCGGCGCGGAGGACGCGGAGATTTCGAGCTTGTGGTAAGGATCGAATCCTTGATAGAGTAAGGATTATGCCCAAGGTGACTTCCAAGCTGCAGTTGACCGTGCCCAAGGCCATTGCCGACCAGTACGGCATCCGTCCCGGAGACGAGTTGGAGTGGATTCCCGCGGGCGAGAGCATCCGGGTGGAACTGGTCCGGCGCAAAGCCAAAGCCGGGCACGAGTTGACCACTGAGGAGCGACTAGCGCTGTTCGATGCCAACACGAAGTGGTTGGATGAACTCCAGGCAAAGCAACTGAAAGAAGCGAAGGCTAAAGGCACGCGCCTTACTCGCGAAAACCGCGGTTGGACGCGCGAGGAGTTGTACGAAGACGAGAGAGGTCTCCCTCGTGGCTTCCCTCGTTGATACTAACATTTTGGTCTACCGCTGCGATCCGCGCGACCCCCGCAAGCGCGAGGCGGCGCTTGAGATCTTGCGAGCTGGCGAGTTGTCCGGAGAGTTGCATATTCCGCATCAAGCGCTGGTCGAGTTTGTAAATTCCGTAACCCGGCTGCGTGGCCGCACTGAACCAATCATGAGCTTTGGCGATGCCACGAGACAAGCGGAGTTGTTCATGCAGGAATTTCCCGTGCTTTATCCAAACGACCATGTGTTCCGCGCGGCATTGTATGGGAAGGCAACGTATCGGCTGCCCTGGTTTGACGCGCATCTCTGGGCCTACGCATCGCACTACGGCATTTCTGAGCTTCTCTCGGAAGACTTCGAACACGGCCGGATGTATGGCCCAGTGCGAGTAAGAAATCCATTTGTAGCACAAGGTTTGGCGTAGCCTGAAAGCCGTGACGAAGCCAAAGCTTATCTTCGGTTCGCTGGCTAATTCCCCGCGACGCCGTTTTCGCAGAAGTCTCCTCGCCTGGTACGACTCTCACCGGCGCGACCTGCCATGGCGCGCCAGCCGCGATCCTTACCGCGTGTGGCTCTCCGAGGTCATGCTGCAGCAGACGCGGGTAGCGGCGGTGATTGAGCACTATCGGGAATTCCTACAGCGATTTCCAACCGTTCAAAAGCTGGCAGCGGCGCGGCAGGCGAGTGTGCTGGCGGCATGGAGCGGGCTTGGTTACTACCGGCGGGCTCGCATGATGCATGCGGCGGCGAAGGCTATCGTATGCGACCATGGCGGGAAGTTCCCGGCGACCGAAGAAGGATTGCGCCAGCTGCCGGGGATCGGCCGCTATACTGCGGCGGCGATTGCCAGCATTGCGTTTGAAGAGCCGGTCGCCGTGGTCGATGGCAATGTCGAGCGCGTTTTGCAGCGCGTGTCAGGGAAGCGTTTGGCCGGCGAAGAATTGTGGACTGCGGCGAATCATCTGCTGGATACGAAGCGTCCGGGCGACTTCAATCAGGCAATGATGGAGTTGGGCGCAGTCGTATGCACGCCGCGCATGCCGGCGTGTTTGACGTGTCCGGTGATCGGGCTGTGCGCGACGCGGGGAGAGTTGTCGGTCCAGGTGAAAGCAGCGAAGCAGAAAGAGCGCGAGATTCATTATGCATTCAATCGTCAGAATGGCGCCGTGTTTCTGGTGCGGCGCGCACGGGATGCGTCGCAGATGCCGGGTATGTGGGAACTGCCCGAGCTTTCGGCGGATGGTCACATGCCGGCAGAACAACTGGGTCTCTTCGATGGGCTCAGGGCAGGCTCTCCGGTTCGCTTTGCCAGTTGTCGGAATGACAAAGCTGGGGGAAACGATCGGGGGCCGTGGTTCACGCTGAAGCATTCGATCACAGTTACGAACTATACCGTCCGCGTTTGGGAGGAGGCCGCGTTATCGGGTATCTCTGGGAAGTGGATTGCGCGGGAGCGCCTGCGGCGGATCGCGCTCACGGGTCTGACACGGAAGATTCTGCGGACAGCGGAAATGCTCTGAAGGGAAAGCCACAATTCACCGGCAACGAACCACTGAGCCCTGGCGCCTGCTTTCCCTTCGCATCATCTAGAATGAAGCAAGTCAGGGCGGGCGTGTCTGCGCCGGCCGCGCAGCATCCTGAGACTACGGACGGGAGGACAGACGATGGCGGCATTGACCGTGGGCACAAAGGCGCCCGAGTTTGAACTGAAAGCGTTGGACGGCAGGCGCTTCGTGCTGCGCGATGAACTGGCGCAAGGACCGGTAGTGCTGGCATTTTTCAAGGTGTCGTGTCCGGTATGCCAGTACGCGTTTCCGTTTCTGGAGCGGCTAGAGCGGGCTTATGGGCATACGGGCGTAAGAATCATCGGCGTTTCTCAGAATGATCCCAAGAAGACGGCCGCCTTCAACAAGGAATTTGGCGTGACCTTTCCCGTTCTGCTCGACGACAAGGAAACGTATCCAGTGTCGAATGCGTACGGCCTGACTAATGTTCCCACTGTGTTCTGGATTGCCCAGGACGGAGAGATTGAAGTTTCCAGCGTGGGTTGGGTGAAAGCCGACTTCGAACAGATCAACCGAAAAATGGCGGAGGCGCGAAACCTTCCCGCCGAGGCGGTGTTTAAGCCCGGGGAAGACGTGCGCGATTTCCGCCCGGGTTGAAGCTCGAAAAATTAATCCCGCGGTCGCGGGAAGGTCGGGAAGCGAGCGGCGGTGGCCGGTTGAGGATCACTCAAGCTGGAAAAGCTTTAAGTTTCTCCCGTTGCATCTTTGGGAATCTTAGATTTGTTGTGGCGATTCAGCATCCAACTCCTATCCATGGATGGCCAACTAAACTCCTCGTATTGTAAGGTCCTCGAATCGATGGCTATGCGTAGACTCAGTCGAATCGGTTTCCCGCTGTCGTGTGCGGTGTTGGTCCTCATGGGCCTGCTGACGGGTTGTGGCGGTTCGGGAACTTCGACCAGCGCGCCCCCGCCGCCTCCTCCCTCGGGCCAGTTCACGCACGTCTATGTGGTTTTTCCTCCGGCAACCGACCCAAACAAAACGCATTTCATGAACACGGTGATGACCCAGAAAGCTATTGAGGGCGTGACTGTGGCCACCGCGTGGAAAGACGTGGAAACCGGCACACCCGGCCCCGGAACTTGCAGCCCGGTCGGAACTGAAGTTTGCCAGCAGGATGCCTTCGGCTGGACGCACACCTACGACTGGTCCACGGTTGATAGCAGTAACGGATTGTGGTTTGGTGCCCAATCAGGAACGAAAAAGGTCAACATAATTCTGGACGGGATCGGCGGGGCGTCCCCAATCTGCGCCCTGACCAACAGTTGCATTAACCCGCTTACCCCGTATTACATAACCACGTCCAGTTGGGCAGCCCACACTGCTTCGGGTCCGCTGGATGTCATAAACGGCAATAAAGATGGATGCACCAACGACGTCGGGCTGAACACGACTTCGATGACGCGTGACTCTTCTGGCCTGGTTACCGTGGCCGAAATCGATCACGGATACGTGAATGGCGACACCATCTGGGTCGGAGGCGCCATGCCCTCCAACTACAACGTTACTCAGCAACAGGGGGTCGCAGTTCAGAACGCTACGGCGGGCACTTTTCAATACCAGTCAGACATTCACACGGCGGATACTGCGAGCGTTCCGGGTACCGTGATCAGCCGCCAACAGTCCTACCCCGTTTCCTACGAAACGCCTTACAAGACTGCGTGGGAGGCTTTCATCGCAGCGGCGATCCTTCACTTTAATGCCTCGCCGAATTTTTCACAGATCGACTACATGCGCGTTGGACGATCGGTGGGTGGGGAAGCGTATCCCGAGTGTCTCCCAACCATGCAAGCGCTTCCTGCGCCGAATACCTACACAAAGTCGGGATGGCTCGCGTACTACACTGAAATCGACGATTTTGTGCAGGCCCAGAAGCCGAAGATGCTGATACTGGATCCCCTGAATGGCGCGGGAACAGGCCTTCCTGGCGATCCAAAAGACCAGTCCTACGGCACTGCCGAGGCGGCGATTGCTGTTGCTCACAAGAACGCGTCCAGCGTCGTGAACGGTTTTGGCAGCCAGGGACTGCAAGCCAGCGACATCAGCAACTACGCTGCCAACACTTACTGCTCCTCCGACTGGTGCGGAACTTTCAACGCGAACTACCGGACCAACAACAACCTCGAACTCCAGCAGCTTGGTCTGTCCGATCCCGTCGGCCTCACGAAGAGTACCACTGGCGACCTTCGACCCTTGCTCCCATTTGCGGTCTCGCGGCACATGACCATTCTCGAACTGTACAACCTGGATGCCCTGCTGGCCTACGATCCGAATTATTGTGTAATCAGCGTCCCGGATAGTGGGACGTGCGCGGCGGGCAGCGTTGAGATCCCCGCAATCGTTCTCCCGGCCGCGGATCAGGAGCCCTATTTCCAGGCTGTGGGCCAGCCCGGACAGAGCGGCGCCGCTAAGGGCGATGGATCTTATGCCGCTGTCATCAAAAGCACCCAAGGGCAGCACTAGAAACTGGTAGAGATGCCTTGGGTGAGCCGCCCCTTCGGCAAGCTCAGGGCAGGCTTTCGGCCGTCCGACCGGGCAAAGCCCGGGGCAGTTTCCTCCGGCCGGGCAGTGTCCTACAGGACATTGCCCCGAGGCCTGCCGGATTCTTCCTTTGTCTCTCCCATCCCTTACAATGTGAGCACTTTCCTTCATTCAGACTTGTTCAGGAGACGAGTGTTCATGCGGCTCGTGCAACAGACCATGCGGATGTTTCTTGCCAGCCTGCTGGTTGGCATGGTGCTGACCACAGGGACGGCGCTGGCGCAGAAGGCGGCGAAGAGAGATCCCATCTCGGTGCGACTGCCGGGCGCGGCATTCGCAGCGATGGAGACCATCAATCCTGAACACATCCGCTGGCACGTGCGCTATCTCTCGCACGATTTGCTCGAGGGTCGCGGCACCGGGCAACGTGGCGGCGACATCGCGGCCGAATACATTGCCACACAGTTTGCGGAATATGGATTGAAGCCCGCCGGCGACAGCGGATCGTACTTGCAGAAGGTGCCGCTGGTGGGAATCACTACTCTCCCGGAAACGCAGTTCTCGCTGGCCCCGAAGCAAGGTGCGCCGATGAATCTGAAGCTGCTCGACGAGTATGTCGCCTACGATCAGACGCAGCAGCCGCAGTCCGCTGTGGACGCCGAGATCGTTTACGTCGGTTACGGCATTGAGGCTCCCGAATATAACTGGGACGACTACAAAGGTGCGGATGTGCGCGGCAAAGTCCTGCTGATGCTGGTGAACGAACCGCCGTCCGATGATCCGAAATTCTTCAAGGGCAAGGCACTTACCTATTACGGGCGCTGGACTTACAAATACGAAGAGGCGGCGCGCAAAGGCGCAGCGGGCGTGATTCTCATCCACAGGGAGGACATGGCGAGTTATCCGTGGGAAGTGGTGCGGAACTCAAACTCTGGGGAGAAGTCGTACTTGAAGCTGGAGGGTCCGGTGCTTAAGGTGGCGTCGTGGGTGCAGTTGGAAGTGGCGCAGAAACTGGCGGCGGCGTCTGGCATGGATCTCGACAAGATGATGGCGGATGCTCGAACGCGCGAGTTTCGTCCCCTGAACCTTGGCACGAAATTGAAAGCACACATGGTGAGCAAGGTGCGGAATTTCGAGTCGAATAACGTGCTGGCGATCCTGCCTGGCTCGAGCCGTAAAATGAAGGACGAAGCGGTGATGTACACCGCGCATTACGATCATCTGGGGATTCGTCCCGATATGCCGGGCGACAACATCTACAATGGCGCTGCCGACAATGCAACGGGCTGCGGCATTCTGCTGGAGTTGGCGCGTGCTTTCGGCGCAGCCAGGGAACACCCGGGACGATCGGTGATTTTCGCGGCGGTCACAGCCGAAGAGCAGGGACTGCTGGGGTCGGAGTATCTGGGCAAGCATCCGCCGGTTCCGGCAGGGAAGATTGCGTTGGATTTGAATTACGACGACGTGAAGCCGCTGGGAGCCGCAGAAGAAGTCGAGGTTTCAGGGGCGGAACGGACGACATTCTATCCGTGGGTGCAGGCGACGGCGAAGGAATTCCGCCTGGCGATCCGTCCCGATGCGCGGCCTGAGGCGGGACACTTCTACCGCTCCGATCATTTCAGCCTGGCGCGTGTCGGCATACCGTCATTTTCAATAAATGAGGGCATGAAGTTCAAAGGCCACGACGAGGCTTGGGGACTGGCGCAGGACAAGGAATACACGGAGAAGCACTATCACCAGCCGAGCGATGAGTACCGTCCGGACATGGACTTTACCAGCGACTCGGCGATGGCGCGATTTGGATTCGCACTGGGCTGGGAAGCGGCGAGCTTTACGAAGCTCATCGGCTGGCAGAAGGGCGATGAGTTTGAGGCGGCGAGACTAGAGAGCCAGTAGCTAGTACCGAGTACCTAGTATCTAGTCCGCGTGCACTCTAGACTCTAGTTCGTGCTTCCAAAACGGCTCAAGAGGACGGGTTTGATGATCGATGTCCAGACGGCATAGCCCTTGGCATTCATGTGTAGACCATCTGGGCGGAACAATTCGGCGCGGGGCTTACCCTCAGCGTCGAGCATGGCTGGGCCAACGTCAATGAATTCGACTTGTGGTTGTGTGTGAATGTACTCCGCGATCAGCGCATTCGTCTTTTTGAACTTCGGCCAATTGCTCCAACGCTCGATCGACGGCTTGATCGATACGAAGTAGATCCAGGTTTCCGGTAGCCTGCCGCGAATGATCGGCACAAAGTGCTTAAAGTCTTCGGAGACCTGCTCTGGAGTCTTCCACCATGGCGCGGAAAGATCGTTGTCCCCGGCATAAAGCACCACAGCACGCGGCCGGTACGGCAGGATGATTCTAGGTGCATAGTGGTTGACGTCAGCGATTTGCGAGCCTCCGAAGCCGCGGTTGATGACCTCCAGAGGTTTCATGTCGTCCGCGAGGGTGTCCCAGATTCGAATGCTGGAACTTCCTGTGAACACGACCACACCAGCCTTCGGTGGATTCAGCCGGTCCGCCTTTTCATACGCGGATATCTCAAATTCCCACAATCCGGGCTTGCCCATCGCCCAGAAGACGCCTAAAGCGCAGGCGCAAGCCAGCGACAGGACAAGCATAGAGCGCAACAATATCTTCGTCATGGACCACCCTAGCGAGTACCGAATCTTGTGAGCCGAGACTGTGAGTTTATACAGTAAGGAACGGGTTAAAGCCAATAGGCGAGACCCTGATAGCGAGAAGCAAACTGTGATTCATCGTGACGGAATCATAACGGGCGGAAATTATGAGCAGAAGCTTCCCGGTCGTCGTTTGTGCGAGCAGGAGCGCCTTGTCCGGCTAGGTGAATCTAAAATTCCCGGGGGAGTCAGTTCAAGGCCTGCCCCCGGCTCGCTCTGGCAATGCAATGACGATCGCTCCCACCTGCCATTGCTTACTGTCGCCGAGAATTCATCGTGCGGCATGGAGACAGGAGTTCTGCCCTCGCCCGGATTCCAACGCCACATCACCAGCTTATCCTCGGTGAGGTTGAACATGCTCCGGCGGCGTCAGCTTGGCCGGCGCGGCTGCGAGATGCCCATACGTCGCTTTGCGATTCGTTCCGTTCAGCACCGCCCGATTCAGTGCGGCAGGTTGAGGGGCTCACGTTCCATTGCTGTGCCGCCGCGGCGATCAGCATGGCGCGCGCCGCAGCGCCGGCCTCGCGGAATTGTTCCAGTCCCGCCCGCACGCTGGAGCTTCCGCCAGTCATCTGCATCCCGAAGGCCGGGTGGCTGTATCTCGCATCGTTTTTCTTTCTTTCTGCAAGCGCGACCAGAACTAGTAGGTACGACCCGATAACCGAGGTAACTTTAGCACCTCCTCTCTGCGTGCTAGCCTCCATATGTACATGTGTAATCAGTAGCTTCCAAGAAGTCTGAGCCGTTCACGCATGCCTCGATTACCTATCTTCCGGCTGGGCAAAGAGCCCGAGAAGCTGGCGCTGCCAGAGATGATTGCGGCCACGCCATCGATTACGCTCGAAGGGCTCGCGGTCGGGGTCGACAACCTGCGGCACGACGTGGCGTTGAGTCCGCGCCTCGTGGAGACGGCGCGGGCACACGTGATGCGGCTGATCGCTCGCCACGGCGAGTTGGAAGGACTGCTGGCGGCGGAGACCCCGCTGCACGCCCAGGGACCGTCGTGGCTGAGAAACGCCGCCGGCGCGGCAACTCGCAGCCCGGCGGAAAAGTCTGACTGGAAGGCCCTGCTGGCGGAACTGCACTTGGCGGCCCTGAACCGCGCCAAGAAGGAAGAAAAGATTTCGGTCGACCTGCTGGCGCGGCTGGCCGTGACCAAGTTTCTTCGCACCGAGATGAACCAGCAGTTCGCTCAGGTGCTGGAGCGTTGCCGCGTTCTGCTCAAAAATTACGAAGGCATACGGCAGCAGGGCAAAGGGGTGGAGTACCGCGAGCGCGTCGCCGCCTTCCAGGTACGGAAGAAAATCATTCTGCGCAAGACCGGCCAGGATCTGTTCGAGACCCTGCGCGAGATCGAGAAAGAGACCCTGGCCCGCACCCGGCGGTCGTTGTTTGGAGAAGCGAAAACGGCCGAAGAAAAGACCGGGGAAGCGAAGATTGGAGCGGGCAGCGCTGGCCTCAGCAGCTACGGCCTGTTCGTGAACCGTCTGGCATTTTCTGAGGACGGCCGCGATGACTACTTGTGCGCCGAACATTATGTGATGCTGGGCAACTGGGATCGCGATCCCGACCGTTATCCGCGCCTGCAAGACGTAGTGTGGCGTTTTGTAGCTTCGCTTTACGGAGAGGAGACCAGCAGCGAGACGATCAGCGCATGGCTGTGTGCTCCAGAGAATGCTCGCTCCCTCGTGGGAACTGGGACGCCCGACGATTCCACCGCGGAAGGCGCGGCCCAGCAAGAGCGTCTGGCGAAGTGGGTGCGCTTGCTCGAAGACGAGCAGGTAATGGAATGCGTGATTGCCTCTTACCACACCGTGCCGCTGCTCAGCGAATACGCGCCGAGAATCAATCCGCAGCAGTTGAAGAATGCTCTCATCTCGCGTCCCGAGTGCGACCGCGTTGAGCGCATGATCCAGGAGCACGGCAAGCTTTCGCCCAACAGTCTTTATGCGGCGGTGGGCAAGGTCGCCGGTTGCCGCGGTGCGGAGCGGGCCAAAGTCGCGGCGCGATTCTTGCAGGATTTTTCTCAGTATCATCGCGATCTGAAGCGGCTTGAGACTTTGAATGCCGCGCTCGATTTGGTGAACCTGGTGAACACCGAGAAGCTGCGCGAGCTTTCCCGCATGAACGGCACGCTCTACGAATTCCTGCTGCCCGAAGAGCAGCAGCAGCCGGATGAAAATCGCGTCCTGCGCCACGTGGTGCTCAAGGCCGACGTGCGCGATTCCACGCGGCTCACTCGCACATTAATGGATAAAGGCCTCAATCCCGCGTCTTACTTCAGCCTGAATTTTTATGATCCGGTAAACAAACTTCTCGGTAAGTACGGAGCGCAAAAAGTGTTTCTCGAAGGCGATGCCATCATCCTCGCTATCCTCGAGCGCGAAGGCGAGCCCGGCCTGGCCGTGAGCCGTGCCTGCGTGCTGGCGCGCGAGATCATCGAGATCGTGCGCGGCTACAACGAACTGATGCGGCGTTCGGGCATGCCGGGTCTGGAACTGGGCGTGGGCATCACGCTACAGGAGTCTGCCCCGCTCTATCTGATGGATGGCGAGCATCAGATCATGATCTCGGAAGCGCTGAACGAGAGCGACCGCCTTTCCTCCTGCAACAAGCGCGCCCGCAAGGTCATGGAATCGCAGGCCGGGCCGTTCCATGTTTACGTGTTCCAGGCGGGAAGCGCCGAGCTCGCTAAAGACAAAGATGAGGCAACGAATCCGGAAGACTCCACTCTCAGCTTCAACCTGGGCGGCATTCGCATGAACGAAGCCGCCTTCCACAAGCTGGAGCAGGAGATTTCTTTGGTGCCGTTGGCGGTAAAGCTGCCGCATTCGATTGCATCGTCCGATAAGGGCGAGTACCGCCTGTTCAGCGCCACCGTGCCGGTCGATCGTGACATCTTCCGCAAAATCGTGGTGCGCCAGAGCCGCGTGCCGCGAATCAATGTAGAAGACTTCTCCGTCCAGGGCTGGACCGACCGCACTTACTACGAAGTCTGCACCGACCCCGCAATCTACGCCGCGCTGGAGAAGAAGAAGGGCGCTGCGCGCTAGCTGCGAATACCTAGTACCCAGTGCCGAGCTGCGAGTCCCGAGACGCGGAAGCTCGGTGCGAAACTTGCTTTTTGTCGTCCCGCACTGGCGGCAGAATCCAGGATCCCTCTTCACTCGATGTCCTGGCTTGGGCTGCGAATCCCCTGCCGAACATAAGCTTGGAGAGGACAGCCCCTGCGTCGCGTGGTCTAGACCAATTTGGGTACCCTCCCCCACCCCCCTCAATCTTTGGAATCATGGGGTTAAGCATGTTTTGGCCCGCAAAATCTTGATGTCAAAGAACTTAAAGGTCAAAATCTAGACAACAAAGGGCTTAGAGTCCGCCACTTAGGCGGCTCCCGAGTACGCCCGTCTCGACCATGATCGCGCAAGTGTGGGGCTGTGCACAAGGTCAGATGTCACAGGGTGGCTGTGGAAAAGTCGACTGAAACGCCCGAGAGATGGTGCAGCCCCGCGTATCTGGTCTGGCCCGGGCGGTGAGAATGGTTGCAAACCGAAAAACGCTTGACAAATCTCGCCATACCGCAATAATACGGACGCGGTTTTCTTCGGGTTCCTTCCCTCGGGTGCTGTATTTCCATACAGGTTGCGTGTTTCGAGATCTGTGAGCGAAGCTTTGACTAACGGTGTGAAGCTTTCATGGAGGCAGGAGTGGGACGACTAACTCGCATCCAGAAGTCTGTCAACCTGAAGACTACCCGGCTTCTGTTGTTGGTCATTCCGCTGACCCTCCTGGCGTTGGGTTTCTACGTCGCGTCCCTGTACGGCCTTTTTTGGGAGAAGCTTCTGGGGAAACCGACCTTCGAGGTCACTACCCTCATGCTCGCAGTTATGGCAATCATTTTCGGAGTCATCCAGTTCAGGGACGCATGGAAGCATACTGAAGAGATGGAGGATATTGCAGATTCAGTCTCAACCCGTTACATCGGAAACTTCCCCAAGAACCTGAAAGATGTTGTGAATCTCACAACTGCCGCTAGGCGCGAGCTATTAGTGATGGCAGATTTTGTAAACTATGGACACTACTGGAAACCGGAGGGTTACGAAGAGCTTCTGCGTGAACTTGAGCTGGCTCGGGATAACGGGGTTAAGGTGCGGTTTCTAGTCCACGATGAAAAGCCGGCGATGCAGGTCCTTCAGCGATTATTGCCCGAGGAGAAATGTTGGCCGCCGCGAGCGAGCGATGAGTCGTATGAGCATTTCTTTTTCGTTTATCCCGGCATTGAACGGCCGAAAAACTATGATGAGTTCCTGAGCATTTTACGGAGAAAGGGGCGCGAGGCAGCGAGTCAGTTATTTGACAAGGGCGTTCAGATCAAGTTGATGCCGAATCAGGAGCGGCTATTTTTCTGCGTAGAGGATGACGAGGAGGCGGTGTTTTCCTTAGAAAATGTCGGCGACACCGAGCCGCTGTGCTTCCGAACCCGCGACGCGAAGCTCATCAAGACCCTCAAAGACCGTTTTGAGGGCAACTGGAACTCGGCCAAGGAATATTTGAAGGCAGTTAAGACAGTTGGTGCGACGAAAGAAATCTCGCGCGCAAAGAGTACCAGTCGGAGGGTTGAACCTACCGACCTTCCGCCCCATTCCGTCCTTCCGCCCGAGGATTCCCAGGAGCGACCCTGATCGCGCGAGTGGAGGCGGTGGACAAGGTAAGATGTCACAAGGTGGGTGTGGAAAACTTCCGGGTAGCCGTAGAGCGGCAGCGGTCATCCCCAGGAGTCTTTTTGTCGTGAATTGCGCCTGCTCGTGTCGGCTGTTCGCAGCCCGTCTAATAGAGGTAGTCAATCGTGGCGCAAAGGACGCGGAAAAGTGCCTCTTGCACGGCCTGGAAACGGTTCCGAATGGTGAGTGCGGTATCGAGATTGTGTGCCCCGCGATTTCGGAGGCCATAGGCCAGAGACACGTCACACTGCAGTCGGTCTAGCGTGGTGTTTGGCTGCACCATAAGGGTGCCGTCGAGCGCGGCCTGGAGTAAGGTATCGAAGTTATCCTTGAATTGTCTATTGATTTCCCCAAGCTGCTGGCTCGTTAGTTGGTGACTCGCCGCCGCAAGGAGGTATTCTGCGTGGTCAATGAACTTCCACTGGGATTGATTCTTCGTTTTGATTGCAGCGTCGATGACGAGCGTGACGTCGAAGAGCAAGTTGAGCTGGAGTTGCCCAGCGAAAGGGTTGCTCGTGACATGGTCGGGTAGACCCGCAATCTTTCTCAAACGGGCGACGCTATACGTGAGCAGGAAAACCGCGTCAACGCTGGGCGGTGTGTCGATAAACCGGCGTTTCACGTCCTCGATCGTGAGGATCCGTTGGTATGTTTTGGTGTAGTTCTTGATGAGGTCATTGAGGAAAGCGGCTTGTTCCACGACCCATTGCCGGAATGCTTGCTCGACTTTGTTGAAGTTGAGGCTGACAAGAGCATAGCCGGGGGTGTCTGGGGTCTTCTGCCCTGAGGTGAGGATGTCTTCTTCGACGCCCTGGTGCATGAGGAGGTAGCCTTGATCCAGATCGCCGCGCAAGAGCACAGTCATAGCCCAGAAGTAATACGGAGTCCCCTTGTGCAATCGCTTACCCTGATGGGCCTGCTCCCATTCCTGAGCCGGTTGGAGGGCTCGCTTCCAGATGTGCTCTGCGTGGTCCAATCTTCCTGTATCCATGACGGACTGCCAGATAACGGTGAAGGCATTGAAGTACGCATCGTGCGCGCCAGCCGCCCCGGCGTTCAAGTCAAAGTATTGGAGCGCAGCAGCCCTAAACTCTTCCCACGGGAGTGGCGTATTTCCGAAATAGGCTGCGTGTAGTCGATCGAATGCCTGGTCCATTGGCTGTCCCAGGGCTCCGAGGACTATCTCGCGTCCCCCAATGATGAGTGTGCGTTGCAATGCGATGTTTTTGGCGGGCTCCTGAACGGGGGCCTTTTGTATTGTAGCGAGAACTATCCCTACTTGATATCCCCGCGAACGCCTTTAATGGAACGATGAAAATTTTCGTGGCTAGGTCCTCGATTGTCGGCTATTCGGAAGTTGAAAGACGTGGAGGAAAATTCCCATTCGAGCCTCCGGCGCCTCCGACACGAAAGGGGTCCTTCGACTGCGCGGCTGATTCGCTTCGCGAACCAGCCGCTTCGCTCAGGATGACAGAGCTGGTGTGGGTCCGTTACCTTACCCGGAAGGCAACGTTGCTCGAGAGTGTGCCGGCGGGCTTGGTTACTTTCACCAGGCCGGTGGTGGCACCGAGAGGCACGGTTGTGGTGATCTCAGTGGCTGACACTACCTTGAAAGTTGCCGCGGTGCCGTTAAATGTTACCGCCGTGGCGCCGGTGAGGTTGTTTCCCAGGATGATGACTTTCGCTCCCGTCTTGCCGGAAGTGGGAACTGTTTCCACGAACTTGCCAAGTCCCATATCCAGGCTGAAGATCGTGCCGCATTGCGCAAAATCGCAGGCGAGATTGTTTCCGCCGGTCGACGTTGTGCCGTAAAGGATCCCGTTTGTAGCCTGCATCAGTCCGGCGTCTGGGGCTTCACCGTCGGTGGAGTTAAAGCTATGGAGCAGGGTCAGCGCACCTGCTGGAGTCATGGCGAATACCGTGCCACAGCCAAGCGTTGAGCAAGCGGTACTGGCGCCACCCGCGCTGGCCGTACCGTAAAAGTTCCCATCCGTGGCGAGCATGAGCGGCGAGGTAGGATAGCTGCCGTCAGCAGCGTCAAAATTGTCCAGCTTGGTGAACGTGCCACTGGTTGTGATTTTGAAGACGGTGCCACACCCCCATGTGCAGGAGCCGGAGATGACAGTTCCGCCCTCGAGGGTGGTTCCGTAGAGGTTTCCGTCAGCGCCCTGAATCAGACCATCCTGGGGCCGGTTGCCGCTAGCGCCACCGAGGAAGTTGTGCAGGACGGTAAACGTGCCGCCCGAAGTGATTTTGAAGATGGTGCCGCAGCCCAGAAAGGCGCCCCCGCAGGCGCTGCTTGCACCACCAAGGGGCGTTGTCCCGTAGAAGTTGCCGTCGGCGGCCTGAAGCAACGCGCCGGGGAGGATGCCGTCGGGTCCGGTGAAAGTGTGCAGCGTGGTCAGCTTTCCTCCCGAGGTGAGTTTGAAGACGGTGCCTTGGTTGTTGGCGAGGTATGCCCCTGCTGTGCCGTAGAAGTTGCCATCGGTGCCCTGAATGAGTCCGGCGTAGGAGCCGTTGCCGTCAGCACAAGCGGGTTGAGAGCAAAAACTGTAGAGCGTAGTAAGCACGCCTGCTGAAGTGATTCTGAAGATGGTGCCAGCGGAATTTGCGCCGCCTTGGGCGGTTCCGCCGTAGAAGTTGCCATCCGTGGCCAGCAGAAGTCCCGCATAGGGTGAACTGCCGTCAGCGCAGCGGGGTTGAGAACAAAACTTATAGATTGAGGTCAACACGCCGTCAGGGGTAACTCGAAACACTGTGCCGGAGTTCCCTGTCCCGGCCAACTCCGTGGTTCCGTACAGGTTCCCGTCAGTGCCCTGGACGAGAGAGCCGAGATACGGCGCCCAGCCGTTGGTGTGGTCGAAATTCACCAGAGTGGTGAAAGTTTGCGCCGGGCAGGTCATCACCGTCGCGACACAAAACAAGAGGATGGCACAGGCTGTTTTGCCGCCGCTCGAGTGGCTCACCAGCGTTTTCCAACCGTTCATGTTATCTCCTATCGAATCTTGTCTCCCATCGAATGTTCTTCTATCGAATCGGGGGATTCCGCGCTGAAACGCTTTGGCAGCGGATGAATACTGGGAAGCCGCGAATCGCATGCCTCAGGGGAGAGGAAGCCAGAGCGAGGGCTTTAAGGGACACCCTACATTCCGACGAGGGATTATGTGCCTAGCCAGAAGCATTGTCAACTTGAGCTGCAATGTTGGTAGTGTCTGAAATGCGCTGCACTGCGGCCCGATACACCTGGGCCGCCTGGACCCTTCGGCTTCGCTCAGGGCAGGCTCACGAATGCGTCCGTCCCCACATGGCAATCATCGCCGCAAAATTAAACTTGACAGCGAAAGTCTACTGTGTATACTCAGTATAGAGACATGCACAGCGACCTCGTTATCTCCCAAACTGATGGCCGTCCCATGTATCTGCAGATCATGGAACAAATCAGGCAAAGGATCGCGGTGGGAGATTGGGAGCAGGGGAGGGAAATTCCCTCGATTCGACAGCTTGCGGTAACGCTGCGGGTCAGCGTGATCACGGTGAAACGTGCCTACATGGAACTGGAGCGCGACGGCATTATTGTGACCCAACAGGGAAAAGGGTCGATGGTTGCGTCCGATCCCGAGCTGGGCAGCAAGCTCTACGATCAGGAACTGGCTAAGCACATCGACCGAGTTGCGCAACTGGGGGAACTGCTGGGCCTCACGCCTAAAGAAGTTGCATCGCGAGTGCGAGAAGCCACAGACCGCTTAACGACAGACCGCCTAACGACAGATCGCCTAACGACAGACCGCCTAAGGAAAGACCGGCTGACAAAGGAATACTCATGAATGATCTCTCCGTCCATTTCGAAGGAGTGAGCAAGATCTATCCTCACTTCACTCTCGACGACCTTAGCCTGGAGTTGCCCACGGGCACGATCATGGGCCTGATTGGGGCGAACGGCGCCGGCAAGTCCACGACAATCCGCATTCTGATGGGGCTGGTCCATCAGGACCGGGGTGTGGTGCAGGTGCTGGGCCGGGAGATGCCGCGAGAACAGGCGGCGGCCAAACTGGACATTGGATTCGTCTCGGAAGACATGCGTCTGTATGGACCGGCGACGCTGGCCTGGCATATGAGCTTTGTTCAGTCGATCTACCCGCAGTGGGACCAACCCTATGCGGAAGCGCTGTTGCGGCGCTTTGACCTCAAGCCTGAGCAGAAGATCAAAGGTCTGTCGCATGGACAGCGGGTCAAGGCTGCTTTGTTGCTGGCCCTGGCACGGCGTCCGCGCCTGTTGGTGCTGGATGAACCGACGACCGGACTCGATCCGGTGGCGCGGCAAGAGGTTCTGGGAGAACTCATGGCGGTGCTGGCGGATGAGGACCGAACCATTCTTTTTTCCTCGCACAACACTCTCGACGTAGAGCAGATTTCCGATCAAATCACGTTCATCGATCGGGGACGAATCATCGCTTCGGACAATAAAGAGATGTTTCTGGAGCGATGGCGCCGCTTGCGGCTGGTGCTTTCGCCGGAGGCAGACTTGCCGAGTCTTCCGGGAGTGGTTGAGGTGGGCGGAAGCGAACGGCTTCCGGTACTGGTGACCAACCGTTTCGATCCTGCGATGGTATCGGCCTGCAATGATGCGGGCGCCACGGTGCAAGCGGTAGACCCGATGACGCTGGAAGAAATCTTTGTCGCCAATGTGCACAGCAGAAGGGAAAAACAAACCGTATGAATTACGCCATGGTGAAGCGACTCGTTTTGAAAGACTGGTACTTGCAACGCTGGGCGATTCTCGCCTCTCTCGCCGGGATTGTGGCTACTCTGGGCATCATCGCGACGGGAGCAAAAGTCGCGTTTCTTCTCGGTCTTATCCTGCTCATCATAGTGATCATCTCGATCGGCGCGCATATGGCCGTGTCCACGATCGTGATGGAACGGAGGGAACAGACGCTCCCGTTCGTGATGAGCCTGCCGATCTCTTACCGGGAATACACCGCCTCGAAGATTTGGGGCAACCTGCTCATCTTCCTGGTTCCCTGGCTGACCATGGTCGTGGGCAGCATCGGACTGCTTTTGTGGTCGCCAAGTTCGCGTGGCTTGGTCCCCTACACTGCCATTATGTCGGCTGAAATACTGCTGAGCACTTGCCTGATTCTAGCCGTGGCTTTGATCACGGAATCTCAGGGCTGGGCCGTCGCCGCCATCATGGTGGGCAATATCGGTGTGAACGTACTTGGGTACGCCTTCGCCCACATCGCCGGCATCGCGAAGGGAATGTGGGGGCCCACGATCCAATGGAGCGGGGCGGCCTCGGCTGTGCTGTTGGCGGAATTCGCCACAGTTGTTTTGCTGCTGGGCGTTACTTTCTTCGTGCAGGCGAAGAAGAAAGACTTCCTGTGAGCTGGCGATTAACGGGCAACTCGGACGAGTTGGTGGTGGCTCATAAACCCAGGGCTTGCACTTGCTCCTCGGTTTCGTAGCCGAGCCAGTGGGCCACCTCATGCCAGACCACGCGTTTTACTTCGGCGCGCAAGTCTCCTTTTGAACAGCGCAGAATGGGACCACGAAAAACAAATATCAAGTCGGGGGCATACTGCACCTGGGTATGCGATCGTTTCGTCCTAAATGTGCCGCTGTACAGTCCCAATAACTCGGTTCCACGGCGCCATTTCTTTTTGTGCGACATGTCCTCGAATACGTCGGCAGGAGGCTCGTCCACCACTTGAATGCCGGGGAAATCTGGCAGGTCCCTGACCTTCTGGGGCAGGGTGCTGTAGGCCCACTCCACGATCTGGTCAAAGCTTTCGGGATTGGTGGGGTCGGCCATGAGGCCAACTTTACCACCAGGACATGCCGCGAGCGGCGCACCCAGCAGTTTTTGGCGGGGACTCCTCTCTGAGCCTCGGGGGCTGCTGGCAGGAAAGGGATCCCCTTCGGCTTCACTCAGGGCAAGCTTTCGGCTGCGCGGCTGATTCTCGAAGAGAATCAGCCGCTTCGATCAGCTCGATCCCGCCGTTTCTGAAACAGAACCTTCTGAGTCAGTACGGCCAAATGCCAGGAGGCAGCCTTTTCCCCGGTACCGTGACGACTTGGTGATCACTCACAGCACCTCCGAGTGTGCCAGAGATCGTCGTAACTGCTACCACATCAAGATCGGCAGGGGTGCCATTGTCGGAAAAGGCATCTATTACCAGGAACCCCTCTATGAAAGCGCCCCGGGGAGGAATTCCGCTGGTCGCGAGAAGACCGACAATCTGGTCGCAACCGATTGCCGTGGCATGATCCGATGGAAGCGTCGTGCGAAATCGTCTTGTCGGCCGCTGCGCCATCTGGACCTTGTTTGGTGCGGGAATACTCTCAGGCACTGCGATCGCAACCTTTTTCAGAACTACAACATCGTGCTCCCAGGGATTGTGAATATTTATCACGGTCGCGTAGTTCCCTTTCTTCACTGGTGGCTCTTTGGGAGCATTCTCGGTGCTGAGCTGCGAATAACCACAGAGAAACTTCGCGGCGTAAGAAGACCGAGCGGGCAAGGTTATGGCCGCTGGCCCAGCCTGTGGGTTGTTGGGAACGTAGACGCAAAACGTTGGATCCCGGTCTCCAGGCAAGTCGTTGTAGTTGAAAGGCTGGGACTTCGCCATGAAGGTTTCCGCGTGCTTCAACGTCCCATCCGCGGCAAATTTCTCGGCGACGATACTGCCTAGTTCGGGATGGTAGGTGTATTTCCAGTAGTTACCCGTTTTTGGGTCCGTGGAAGTTTGAGTTATGTTCCCCGAAAGTGGCGCTGTCGCAGAAGGTGGTGGACCGCTGAAGGAGTTAAGGCCACCCTCCCAAGAACATTTCCCGATAAACTTGAACGCTTTACCTGGCTGGCCGTCGACTTTCAAGGCGATATAGTAGCCAGCTGGTCCTCCGTCGATACACCACAATTCGACGACTGTGTCGAGATACACCTGAGGAGGGAGCATCAGGTAGTCATTTGCGTTGCCATCCCCGTCCCCATCCGCATATGTAGGGGCCGGTTCACCGGGGGCCGGGGGACAATAGTGATAGTTTTGCGCAGATGCGGAACACGCAAACAGCATCGACAGTATGAGCCAAGTGAGATTCAGCCTAAGCTGTTTCATTTTTATATTCCTCCGTCCAGCGGCTCCACTATCAGCGCCCCGCGCTGGCTGCAAAGGTACTACTCGGCGTCGCGTCTAAGCTGCCAAAAGCGGACGCATCGATCTGAGCCGGGACATCAATTCCGCTGGCCCCGTCCTCGGTGGGTCAGCCCAGCCATTGTCTTTGAAGTATTCAACCGAGATTTCGTCCCTGACCTCGGGACGGGAAGAATTGTACTCCCGCTTTGAGGCTTAGGTGTATCCTCTCAAGGATTGATGCGCATGCAATTTTCGAGGCTCCTCACGTTCGCGACTCTTGTTGCCATGGGCGCTCCGCTCTCGGCGCAGCAGCCGGCGGCCACGCCTCAGGGCGCGGAACGACAAGCAGTCCCCGCGCCTGCCGCAGCGAAACCCCAATCAGCAAAACCGGAAGATACGGAAGTGTGGGAGCCGGTGCCCAGCGTGGTGACACCGAGCGACAGCAACACGGCGCCTCCGTCTGACGCGATCGTCCTGTTCGACGGCAAGAACCTCGACGAGTGGGTGTCGGCCCAGGACAAGGCTCCGGCCAAATGGATTGTTGCCGGCGGCGTACTTACCGTGAATAAGGCTGCCGGCAATATTGAAACCAGGCGGACCTATAGAAACTATCAGCTCCACATTGAGTGGAAAATTCCGGAGAACGTCACCGGCAGCGGTCAGGCGCGAGGTAATAGTGGCGTGTTTCTCGCCTCCACCGGTCCCGGCGATGCTGGATATGAGTTGCAGGTCCTCGATTCGTACAACAACAAAACTTACGTTAACGGCCAGGCCGCCAGCATCTACAAGCAGAGCGCTCCGCTGGTGAACGCGAACCGCAAACCGGGGGAGTGGCAAAGCTACGATGTGGTGTGGACCGCGCCGATTTTCAATGCCGATGGCTCGCTGAAGACTCCAGCCTATGTCACGGTCTTTTTCAACGGCGTGCTGGTGCAGAATCACTTTGAGTTGAAGGGCGAGACGCGATATATTGGCCAGCCTTTTTACAAGAAGTACGATGCCGCGCCCATTAAGCTCCAAGCGCACGGCGATCCGAGCGAGCCGATCAGTTTCCGGAATATCTGGGTTCGGGAACTCAATTAGCGCTCGGCGAAAAATCTGATCTTGTTCCCTTCAGCGGAGCCATCGGCTCTGCTGGCTAATGAAGGTCAAAGGCAAGCGGACAAGGGTGGCCGCTCCACACGAGCAGCGTCGTATGATAAGAAAATGGGATTCCCGCTCAAAATCTGCAGTGTCTGCGGAGAGCAGTTTGAACTGAAGCCGGACAAGCCGGGTTTCGCCAACCGCTGCCCGGAGTGCAGCACGGAAGAAGCAACCGCTCCCGGAAATCAGCGCCGCATGGACGCCGACGAGCGCAAGAGTCTGAGTGAGGCGAACGAGGCTCGGAGGCGGGCGATGCGCGATCTGCTGTACCGCAAAGATAGCTAGGAGGCGCCGGGCGAGCGCCCGAGCTTCGCACACTACGGAACCATGCACGCTCGAGCGCGATCAAGGAGCAACTGGCGCTCTCGTGCGTTGTGGGTAAGCGATGCGGCACGCTCAAACTCCGCCCGGGCTTCGCCAGGGCGATTTAGCTTCTTGAGAAGATCCCCGCGCACGCTTGGCAAGAGATGGTAGCTGTGGAGTGAGCCTTCCGCGGCCAGCGCATCGACGATCTCAAGCCCGGCCGCTGGACCGGAGGCCATCGCCACCGCGACCGCGCGATTCAGCTCGACGACGGGGGACGGCGTTATCCGGGCGAGTATCCCGTAAAACGCTACGATGCGAGGCCAGTCGGTTTGCTCCGGATTGCGTGCTCGGGCATGACAGGCGGCGATCTCGGCCTGCAATAAGTAAGGGCCTTGCGCGGCGCCCAACTTTTCGGCACGCACAAGCTCAGCGAGGCCGCGGCAGATCAGAAGTTGGTCCCAGTGCGCGCGGTTTTGATCGAACAGCAGGATGGGCTCTCCCGACGGGCCCACGCGCGCGCGGGAACGCGACGCCTGGATCTCCATGAGCGCGACCAGGCCGTGGACCTCCGGCTCCCGCGGCGCGAGTTCGGCCAGGATGCGCCCCAAACGGAGAGCATCTTCGCAGAGAGCAGGGCGCATCCAGTCGTCGCCTGTGGTCGCCGAATACCCCTCATTGAAGATGAGATAGATGACTTCAAGCACTGAAGACAGGCGGGCGGCGAGCTCGGACCCTCGCGGGACTTCGAAGGGGACGCGCTTTTCGGCAAGGGTGCGCTTGGCGCGGACGATGCGCTGAGCGATGGTCGGTTCGGGGACGAGAAATGCGCGTGCGATCTCATCGGTCGTCAGACCTCCGAGCAAGCGGAGTGTGAGCGCAACTCGCGCTTCGGTCGACAGCACCGGATGACAGGAGACGAAGACGAGGCGCAGCAGGTCGTCGCCAACATCATCATCGAGGGCGGCATCGAAATCCGGCACAATCTTCTCTTTGGTTGCGAGTTCGCGGCCGAGTTCCTCGTGCTTGCGCTCGAGCAGAGTATTGCGGCGGAAGTGATCGATGGCGCGATGCTTGGCCGCAGCCATAAGCCAGGCTCCCGGATTATCCGGGACGCCTGACTTGGGCCACTGTTCGAGTGCGGCGACGAGAGCATCCTGAGCGAGATCCTCGGCGATGCCTATGTCGCGCACCATTCGCGCGAGGCCGGCGATGAGCCTGGGCGACTCGATCCTCCAGACTGCGTCAATCGCCCGATGGGTATCGGTAGCCATTGCTACCGATCACATCATGCTTCAATCGGTGAGCGCAAGCCTAGAGGCTCTTTGTAAGGGCTGCCTATCAGGACGCTCCGTGCGGCCGAATCATGCCCCCTATTTCGCCGCCGTACCGGCCAGCTCCTTCATGTGTTGAGCGAAATCCTCCGGCCCGACTATCTGGCGAATCTCCAGCTCACCCTGCCATTCCGGCCAGTATTTCCGGTGAAGCTCCATGAAGCGCACGCCCGCGTCGATCGCCTCCTGCTTCGACTTCAGCTCAAACTGCGCATAGCCGCCGATTACCTCCTTGGCCTCAGTGAAAGGCCCGTCAGTCACGGTGAGCTTCCCGCCGGAAACACGTACGCGAGTGCTCTGCGCGGTCGGAGCAAGCCCGCCGTTCCCGAGCATCGTGCGGTCCTTAGTCACTTCTTCGGTGAGTATCGCCATGGCGTCCATTAATTCCTTGGACGGAGGGCCCTGGTTCTCACTGTGCTTGACCAACATCATGAATTTCATCGTCCCATCTCCTCTTGATTTCTGGTTTGCAAGCTGGGCGTTTCCGACAATTCGGTCGAATATGAAACCCAGCTCTATTAACACATCGAACAGGAGCCTACAAAATCGACATGAAATGAAACTATTTTTTCCTCGCGATCTGCTGGCTAACGCGCTTTTCCTGCTCCCTGAGTTCAGGTGTGAATTCCGGGCCAAAGTCGTCGGCTTCGAACACCTGGCGAATCTCAATCTCAGACTCGCCCTCGAAAGGATTTGGGCAACGCTTTACCCACTCGATCGCCTCTTCCATGGACCTTACCTGCCACAGCCAGAATCCGGCGATCAGTTCCTTAGTCTCAGCGAACGGCCCGTCGATTACGGTTCGCTTGGCTCCCGAGAAGTGGACGCGCTTGCCTTTCGAGGTAGGCTGGAGCCCTTCGGCAGCGAGCAGCACGCCGGCTTTCGCCAATTCTTCGTTAAACTTTCCCATTTCGGCAAGAAGCTTTTGCTTCGGCATGACACCTGCCTCCGAGCCCTGGTTGGCCTTGACGATCACCATGCATCGCATGTTTATGTCTCCTATTGAGTTTGAGATAGTCTGACCTCTATTTTAATGTCGAACGACGGGCCGTCAGACTCTGAAGTCCGTAGTTTGTTTTGGAAGCGCATTGAGTGTCGTCCCTGAAGACATCCGGCGACAATGCAGTTCCGGCTATGACGAGCAGCAGCGGCCAGCATGGTACCAACATGTGTCGAAGTAAACCCAACAGAAAGAGCCAGTGATCGGCGGCGTAGGCCTGCAAAACTCGCGGCGATGCCAGGATGGCGGCAGGCAAGATCCCCAGCGCGTGCCGGGAAACAGCGCCGGGGAGGTGGCTCAACTGAGATGCGGCCCGATTCAGGTTCTCATAGAAAATAAAAATACCAAGCACGACGAGGGCTGCTCCTGCGATTGATTTGGGACATCTGAATGTTTGCTGCATTGCCATCTTCTCCTCTTAGAGGCGCCTTTCGTTTTTCATTGCCTCTACTTACACGTCGAACGGGGGAACGCGAGATAGACATGAATCGCATATTTTTTCCGACGTATCAGCCAGAGCCTTCAGCGGGCAGTTAGCCTCTTCGGTTTCGCGGCGGTCCGCAAGCACTTAGAAGGTGAGTTGGTAATGCTGGAGTCAAAGGCAGCGGAGAGGAGTGTCCGCTTCCTACGAACTGTAGCCGGTCAATGAGGACATCCGAGCTTCGGCCGGCGCACGAGCGGTAGCGTTCATACCCAAGCCATCACTGCGCGAGTCTGCAGGAATCTTGCTGAACGCCGAAGCTTGACGCCCACTCCTACGGTGCTTCGATCAACTCCATCTTGCCGTCGCGGGTGCGGTGGAGGATCATTACCTTGCCTTTGGGATCGCGGAAGACGAAGACGTCGCGGTCGCGGAAGTGGGCCTCTTTGATGGCTTCTTCGAGGGTCATGGGACGCATGGCGACGGCTTCATCGGAGCGAACCAGGTGCACTTCAGTGGTTCTGGCCACAGGAGGATAACGATGCACGGCGACTGCGACGGCTGTCTTTTCCGTCAAGCCGACGGCGGTTCGCACGGCGTCGGCGTCTTGCGGGGAGTGGCCGTTCCACTTCTTTACTTCTTCGCTCTTGCGCGCCGAGCGCTTCTTGGATTGCCATTTCGTTTTGTATTTCACCGCCTGCTTTTCGAGGTGGTCGAGAGCCTGGCTGACGGCGATCGCCATGTCCTTGGCCTGAGCAAGGCCGACGATGGGGCCGTTGCGCGGGCTGATGGTGATTTCGGCTTTGTGGCGGTGCTTTTCGACCGTGAGGATCACCTTGGTTTCAAATCTGTCGCCGAGGATCTTGCGGATTTTCGTAAGGCCGGTTTCAACTTCTTTGCGGATGGTGGGAGTGATTTCGTAGTGCCTGCCGGTGTATTCCACGTTCACGAGCGGCCCTCCTTGAATTGTTGCTCGAAACAAACGAAGTCAGAAGTTAGAAGTCAGAATGCAGAAGAAGTAAGAGCAAAATCTTGAACACAGGGGACACAGAGGCCCACGGGGTAAATCCCTCCTCTTGACTTCTTACTTCTGCATTCTGTCTTCTCACTTCTGACTTCATTCTTTTACTCTGCGCTGATGGGTGCTGGGGATGCGCATGTCCTCCCGGTATTTGGCTACGGTGCGGCGAGTGACCTGAATGCCTTGCGATTGCAGGATGCGGGTGAGTTGCTCGTCGGTCAGCGGGCGGCCGGGGTCTTCTTCTTCGATCAGCTTCTTGACGCGGCGTTTGAGGATCAGCAGCGACGTGTTGCCGCCCTCGGGGCCCTGAACGCTTTCACTGAAGAAGTAGCGCAACTCGAATACGCCCTGCGGTGTGTGGGCGTATTTGCTGGCCACGGCTCGGCTCACGGTGGAAGGATGCACGCCGATTTCTTCGGCCACCTCCTTGATCATCATCGGTTTCAGTTGGTCGATGCCTTTTTCCAGGAAGTCCTGTTGGCGGGCGACGATACAGTAACAGACTTTCGTGATGGTTTGCTTGCGCTGCTCGATATTCTTGATGAGCTGGATGGCGCTCTTGTAGCGCTCCTTCACATAGTCGCGAGTATTTTTGTCGTTGGTTTCGCGGGTGACAAGTTTTTTATAAGCAGGGTTGAGGCGTAGTTGCGGCAGGTCATCATCGTTCATCAGGACCAGCCACTCGTCTCCGTGCTTGATGAAGGCGACATCGGGTTCGATGAGGCGGGCCTGGACTTTGTTGTATTGCAGGCCGGGGCGGGGATCGAGGGTGCGGATGTAGTCGATGGCTTGCTGCACGGCGTCGGCGGGGCGGCCGATTGCTTTGGCGATTTCTTTGTGCTGCTTGCCTTGCAGAGAGCGCAGGTGCTGATCGACGACGGCGATGGCATCCTGCAGGACTTGCGCGGTGCCGTTGCCGTTTTTGTTTTGCGCGAGCTGTTGCTGGTGATAGCGCAACTGGGTGAGCAGGCATTCGCGCAGGGTGCGGCACCCCACGCCTGGAGGATCGAGCTGGCGCATTACTTCGAGGGCCTCTTGGAGATCGGCCGCCGTGAAGTTTGATTTCTGAACCGGACGCGGCGCCGCTACTGGCACGGCTTCGGGCGCGGGCGCGGCGGCGGCAGCGGCGGAATCTCCATTGCGGGAGCCAAAAGAGGTTTCGGCAGGCGAGGTTGCGGTCCGATTGTCCGCTTTGGCGAAAACATTCTCAGCAACCGCATTGGCGGCGGAAAATTCAGAGGCATTCGCCGCCGCGCCGATAAGGTCGTTCAAATCGGCTCCCGAAACGTCAGGCAATGCCTCTTCAGACGCCGCTTCGTCGGAGATCGGGTCGGGGAGCAGAGGATCGTCCTGTCCCAAGCCCAGCGCGGCGGCTTCGCTGACAATGTCTCTGGCGGCGGCCGCGTCCGCTTCGGGAGGCGCGGGTGGGGCGACGCCCAACATCTCTTCGTCGCTGGCGATCAGGTAGCCATCTTCGTTCAGGTTACCGACAATCTGCTCGGCAGCTTCGCGAACTTCGCGCCGCAGGCTCAGCGCGCCCAGTTGCCAGGCCAGGTGATCGGTGAGATTGGTAGGCTTGGAGAGGAAGTTTTCAAACGACGGGCGCTCGATGTCTTCCATCTCCCCACGGGTGCGATAGCCGGGATCAAGATAGTCCTGAAAGAAGGACCCAAAATCGATTTCCTCAAACGGATCTTTTTTCTCAGCGGTGATGGGGGCTTCATCGGTGGACGTCTTGGCCGTAAGTCGGTCGCGATCTTCTTCTTTGCGGCCGACCTCGTCGATCAACGGGACCGAATCTTCGAGCTCTTCAAGAACCGGGTTCTCCACCATCTCGGCGTTGATCATGTCCTTAAGTTCGAGCTTGTTAAGCGCGAGGACAGACACCATCTGCACCAGACCCGGGGTGAGGATCTGGCGCTGCGACAGCTTGACGCTCAGTTTGTGCTGTAAGAGGACCATAAAAGTCAGTGGTCAGTGGTCAGTGGTCAGTACTGAACACTGACCACTGGCCACTGCCTTTTCACACCAGCGAGAAGCTCTCTCCCAGATACACCCTTCTCACTTCCGGATCGCTGGCCAACTGTTCAGGCTGGCCGTGACGGAAGATTCTGCCGTCGTCGATGATGTAGGCGCGGTCGGTTACCGACAATGTTTCGCGCACGTTGTGATCCGTGATCAACACTCCGATGCCGCTGGCCCGCAGGCCACTGATAATCTTCTGCAAATCGAGAACCGCAATGGGATCGATCCCGGAAAAAGGTTCGTCGAGCAAAATGAAGGTTGGACTGATGCACAGGCAGCGGGCGATTTCCACGCGCCGGCGCTCGCCGCCGGAAAGCGCGTAGCCACGATTCTGCCGAATGTGCTCCAAGCCAAGTTCATCGATAAATTTCTCCATCTTTTCGCGGCGCTCATGCCAGGACATAGGTTGCGCCTCCAGCACCGCCAGGATGTTTTCTTCCACCGTGAGTTTGCGAAAAACCGAAGCTTCTTGAGGGAGATAGCTAATGCCATACTGGCGCGCCCGCAGATACATGGGAACATCAGTAATGTCCTGACCGTCGTACAACACGCGGCCAGTATCGGGAGGGATCAGGCCAACGATGGCGTAGAAAGTTGTTGTCTTGCCAGCGCCGTTCGGGCCGAGTAAACCTACAACTTCGCCCTGCTCGACGCGCAGGCTGACACCATTTACAACGCGGCGGCCACGATACGACTTGCCAATCTCATCGGTGGCTAGGGTACGCATTTATCTTGCCATTTGTCTTCTTATTTGGCCACTCGCGTTTGAGTTACCACAGGAGTACTTGCTTCGCCTTCAACGAGCACCCTATCATCGCCCCTAAAGAAAGTCAACGAAACCCCGGTAATCTTGCCCCGTTCGGCATCAAAAATGCTAGGGGGCCCGCCGGTCAGGACAAATCTGTCGTCTGCGGACGTGTAAACCAGGGTCTGGCCCTCGGCTCGACGGCTTGGTTGTTGGACGATCACAGTGCCTTGCGCCACCATGTGATCCAGCCGTCCCGGGCCCGCAAGTAATTGATTGCTTGAGGCTTGGCTTCTGGGCACCAGGTAGACATTCATGGTGCTGGAGGAAGCGGTAAAGCCAGTGCCCTTGGCTACCACGCCTCCTTCGTAGTGAACGAGGCTCTCTGAGTCGGCATAGGTGAGGCGGGCCGAGGTGATGGTCACGGGGCTGCTCTGACCGGGTTTTTCCTCAGATTTTGACTTCTTTTTGCTTTCCTCTCGGCTCTGAGACTGACCCTGAGGCCTCTCCGCCTGAGTCAGTTTGGATTGGACCAGTACCGTAGAGACAGGTTGCGCGACAGTACCCTGGGCGACCAGCGAACGACGATCCCGGTCGAACTGGATCGATGGAGCCTCGACAATGTTCGCGTCTTGCCACAAGCGTGCATCGCCCCGGTAAAGGGCAACGGCGGGAGAATTGTGTGCCGTCATCTTAGCTGCAGTCACGTGAATGGGAGAAGAAGAGGCGAGGAGCGCGCCGGTCGGTTGCTCCTTGAGTTCGTTGTAGGTGGTCTTCACACCTCCGTCGGCCAAGGCGTCGTCGGTAGTGCGATCGATGCGGATTGTCTTCGCGGTTGTGACCATGCCGCCCTCAGCGACGCGCGGGCTGCCGGTGAGGACCAGGATACGGTCGGCGGGAGTGTAAAGCGCCTTCTCTGCCCAGGCTTGCGTGCGTTTGTTGGGAGCCTGACCGTCACTATAAGCGACGCTCCCCTGCTGGACGATGGACGCTATCCCTCCGTGCGGGAGAAACGTAGCATCGAGCGTTTCACTGGTGCTTACGCGCTCGGGCGAGCCCGGAGCACGATCCACAATCTTCGCATCGGGCGCGCCATGGATCGAGGTCAGGCGGCTTGAGCCTTCCGGAGTCGCGGCAAACTTCGCGTCGAAGCGGCCGGCAGTGATCACAGTCTGCGGGGCCGATTGATCCTTCGCCGGAGTCGAGGTCTGAGCCGGTGCGATCGAAATCTTCGCTGCTCCGGCGGTTTTGGCGTGGTCCAGGCGGTGCCCGTCGGCGATGAAGAAGTCGATAACTGGCGAGGTGATGTCGAAATCCTGGGTCTCAGAGGAATGCTGCGAGGTATTTGCCGTAGATGCGCTGGTGGGGGCAGCATGTTGCGCCAGGCGGACGCCATCGGCCGCGTGCACTTTCTGAAGCTGGTTCATGCCCGCAAAATCCAGGACCGCTCGTCCAGCATCGCCCTGCATCGGCTGCGATCCGACGCGCTCGATGTGGACCTTGCCGGTTAGTGTGGCCGTGCGCAGCAGGTCTTGCTTGCCGGTGAGCAAGAGTTCGGCTCGATCGGCGCGGGCGCGAGTACGTTCAGCCTCTGGTCCCGCCGATTCCGCGTTCACATTTCCGGTGGCCAGAACGCGCTCGACATCGTTGCCGGACCCCAGAAAAAATGAGGCCTGTTCCGCTTGCAAGGTTCCGGTCGCACGCTCCAATCGGGGATGGTCGAGCAGGATTACACGAGGATCGCGCGTGATTGTGCCATGGGTTGCGAAGAGGCTGGCGGCATCCTGACCGCCCAGGGTCACATGAATCTGCGACACGAACGTGAGCGTGTTGCTCTTGCCGGAGTACTGCACTCCCACAGCCCATCCGCTGGCTTGCGGCGTGCGGAAATCCACACGGGCACTGGTGGAAGCATCGCCGCTGTTCTGGTTGAAGACCAGGTCTCTGGTCTTGAGATGGATGGGGTTCTTAAGTTCCTTGGGAGTGCTCTGGTCGGGCCCAGTCAAGCCCGTCGGGTTGGCCTCGAGATCGATCTGCACTTCACCGCTCGCCGTAACGTTGCCCGAGGCCTTGTCGTAGGTAAAATCGTCGCCATAAATCTGGTCGAAGCGGGAAGAATCGCGGCCATAGAGAACAATGCTGACGTTGTGCAGTTCGGCCCGGCCGTTCAGCTTGAACTGCTTGAGATCACTGGCCTCGATGGTGAATAAAGTTCGCTTGCCGTCGGACTTGGAGAACTGAAAGCCGTTCGCGGTCTGCTTGATGTCGAAGCCAATCTTGTTGGGAAGTTCTTTCAGAACATTGCGCAGGCGCATGCGGGCATAGAAATACGTTCCCGCCACCATCGCTATGAATAGCACAGCGATTGCGGCCAGCCAGCGGCGGAGGCGGTAGATGGGGAGCGGCATCGCAAGTTCAGTCTAATCGAAGTGGCCCGCGGGTCAGTGGCTGCCTGGCTAGGACTCAGCCACCCTATTCCGAAGTTCGCTATTCTCACAAATATGATCACCGCGGAAATTGGATAGAGCAAGCAATTTCATATCGCTCTAGTCCCGACGGTGCATTTCAGGCATCAACCGTGATTACGCGGATGTTGACGTACTACTGATTGCATCGAAAACCGGCCGCATCTTGGAGCATAGGGCACTCGCCTGACCTCTAACTGATGTAACGTATCAATTCTCTTAACCTGGACGGACGGGCATCGCTGCTTTAGACAGCGGGCCCTTGAAATCCCGAAGGGAAAGTTCCAGTCCACCGAAGTCGGGGTGGTCGTTGAGGCCGACGGTGAAGGCGACGTCGATGGCGTCGCCGGGCCAGAAGCGGCGTCGCTCAGCGAGCCTAGCTGAGTGTTACTTGAACGGTATTTCCACCTCGAAATAACTGCCGGGCGTCGCGGCGTTCACGGCAATGGCTATCCTCCGAACGTAGCGTTGCACGATACGCCATTGCGAATTTCCAAGCACTACAATCGCAATTGCGCGGGTCTTCAGGTTCTGCTGCGCTGTTATGTTCTTGTCAGTCGTCAAGAGCACTTCGAATCCGGATTCCTCGGCGGCTTTCAGCAGTTCACCGTTAACCAGCCTGTCCCATCCGAGATCCTTCGCTTGGGTGACGGTGTGGCCTTCCAGGAACGGGATAAGCGGCGCGGGCGTACCCTGATCAAAGAGAATGCGCATCGGCGGAAGGCAGCGAATGTCGGGCGGGCGGGGGGGCTTCAAGACTCCGGGCCGCAAAGTCGAGCACGGCAACAATTTGTTCCCGCGTCACGCCGAACCACTCCATGATTTCCTCGATACTGGCGCCGGATTCGAGGTTCTCGAAGACAGTGGAGACCGGCATGCGAGTATCCTTAAACACCCACGCGCCGCTGCGCTTGCCGGGGACGCTTTCCACGGCGGGACATTGTGACCAATCGAGACTTCCCATTTTCTAACGCTCCTCTCAGGGGCGGGCCGCGCTTTTTTCACGGAAGTGGGCAATGACTTCGCCGCCAGAGACAGGCTTTACCTTGCCGCTCTTCAGGTCTCCATAGCGGCTGTTGAGCATCTCGCGCGTCTGGCTTAGTTCTTCGAAATACCCGGCCACGGCGTCCTCAACCAGTTCTTCGGGACCGCGTCCCGTTTCTGCAACCCAGCGGTCGATCTTCGCCTGAATGGCCGGATTATTGACGTGCACTTCCATGCCTTCAAGATACTGAAAAACAAGCACTGGGGCAACGCCAAAGAAAGCAACGCTCTCGGCCGACAATTTCCTTGACTTCGATTCCCAAACCTGAGACCCTATCTCTATGCGCATTATATCTTTGACAATTGAATAGCATGCAGATATAAGTCCTGTGAATCGAATATTTTGCGGGCCGAGAGCTCGAATTCATTGGCATTTGCCCACACGAAGCGACCTAAGTCATTTGAATGTAATATTTTACGGACAAGCCGTTTGTTTTCAATATTTTAGCCAGATCTCGCCAAATCGGTAAATATATACTTGACACACGCGACGAAAAAGCGTACATTTATGACATGAAGCCGCCACGCACACTCCAAGAAGCCATCGTTTACTTCTCTGATCCTGATCGCGCCTTTGATTACGCCGTGAAACTCCGCTGGCCGGACGGCAAGATCATTTGTCCGCGATGCAGTTCTGAGTCGAACTATCACATTCGGCGCAAGACGAAAAAGGGAACGGCGCGGCTCTGGCTCTGCCGGGGCTGCAACAAGCAGTTCACGCTCAAAGTGAACACGATCTTTGAGGATTCGCCCATCGGCCTCGATAAGTGGATGACCGGATTCTGGATGCTGGTCAACTGCAAGAACGGAGTGTCCAGCATGGAACTTCACCGCACGCTTGGGATTACGCAAAAGTCGGCATGGTTCATGCTGCAACGGCTTCGCACCGCGCTTCACAATCGGACGTTTGGTTTTACCTCGAAACTTGGTGGCCCTGACTCGGAGATTGAGACGGACGAAACCTTCATCGGCGGAGTTACCAAAAACATGCACGCAAGCCGCCGTGCCAAAGTCGAAGGCGCTGGCCCCTATCAGAACAAGACTATCGTGCAAGGAATTCTTGACCGCAATCTCCGTCAAGTTCGAGCCAACGTTGTGCCGAACGTTACGCGGGAAACATTGCAGAGCCTCATTCTTAAGAACGTGAAGTACGGCTCTAAGGTCTATACCGATGAAGCCGTTGCGTACTCTGCCGGAATGGATTGGCGCTTCGTGCATGAAGTAGTCAACAAGTCCGAGACTTACGTCCGTGGCCGCGTGCATGTGAACGGCATGGAAAATTTCTGGTCGCTTCTCAAGCGCGGACTCAAGGGAACTTACGTTGCTGTTGAACCTTTTCATTTGTTCCGCTATATCGACGAACAAGTGTTCCGTTACAACAACCGCAAGGACGGCGAAAATAAAGTTTCTGACTCTACTCGGTTCACTCGTGCTATGAGCCAAGTTGCTGGACGCCGTTTAACCTACAGCGAACTGACAGGTAAAGACGGATCGCCGCGCCACGAAACGACAGGGACGGGGCAAGCGCCAAAATACGTTCCCTTCTAGTCCCTGTCGGAGCGTTTGGATTTGCGCGAACTAGCAGCTTTTTTGGGCTGCTTTTTCGTTTGCAAAACCGCACTCTTGGGAACCTTAAACAGTGCTATCATTCCGCGTTTGAAGTTCTCCAGTGCTTCCGGGCCTTCCTTGTATTCAGCTTGCTTCATGGAGTAATTATGCGCCTCTTCGCGGCATTCGCCCTAGCGTCTTTACTGAGCCTTCCTCTTTCATCTAGTGGTGCTCAAGATAAGAGCAAACCCGAAAGCCAACAAAGGGAAGCCGAGCGTCAACCATCCAATCCAGCGCCAGCGCCAGCGCCAACCGCTCCCACGGTCGAAATAAATATCGGCACTCCGTCTAGCACAGGGGTAAGCGAGACACACAAAGAAAACCCCCGCGCCGAAGCGAGACCATTTATTACTGGTGGGGAGGGAATCATTGCCGTCATAACCGCCATTTATGCCTCGATTTCCTATTTCAGCCTTCGAGCTATCAAGCGACAGGCGCTTAGTGCTGAAGCTCAACTTGCGGCGGAGTCGCCTTGGATCATGGTAAATATTGAATACTCGCCAGGGATGAAAGGCAGGTTCCTCGGAACGAGCAAAGTGCGCGACGAACCCGAAACGCATCACACCGACTTCATATTCCGCTTTGACTGTATCAATCACGGCAGAACGCCAGCCCTGATAACAGAAAAGCGGGCTACTCTGAAAATCATCCCTAAGAACAGTCTGCCGCCGAAACCCGACCTCAAAGCCACGGAAGTATTCGATGATCGCGCCGAACCTTTGGCCGCCGGGAAGGAGTCGCTCACCAAGAGAGACGAACATTTTTCCGCTCCCGGCTATCAAGGTTTGGATGAGTGGGTTGTGCTTTATGGGGTCGTTCGGTATCGGGATGTTTTTGGACGAGATCGCCAAACTACTTTCGGATATGAGGTTACTCTCGGAGAAAAGATTGAGCGACTTCCCGGCTCTTATTGGAAGTACAACGAAAACACCTAGGCGGGCTACCGCCAGCCCTGTCACGGCAATTCCAAGCATGACGCATAGGACAATGTGCGTCAAGTATATATTAGCCGCCAAATCAAATAGCCCGCAACCTGCTGATTCCAGAGATTTTATCTCGAAGGTATCAGTTTTATTTTTGATCTGGATCGACGGGCGGGGCCGGTACACCGAGCGGACCCCTGAAGTCGCGCAGCGACAGTTCCAAACCTCCGAAGTCGGGGTGGTCGTTGTGGCCGATGGTGAAGGCGATGTCGATGGCGTCGCCGGCCAGCAGCGGAGATCGCTGAAGGCGTTCCGCCATGTGCCAGCCCAGGGCGTCAAAGACAGGGCTCAGTTTTCGGGTCTCAGTTCTCAATTGAAAACCTTTGGCGTCGGCTTTTTCGGCGCGGGTTATGGTTGCGCCATCGGGATGGCAGCGCGGCGTGGTGAGGATCGCGACCGCTAAGAGTTCTTCTTTGCCGCGGTCTTCTTCAGCGGCGACGTCAGAAGAGAATTGGTAACTCATCTCCTCACCCGCCTTCAGCTTCAGCTTAATGTGTTTGTCCTTCAGAATTTTGGGCGGAGCGATCAAACGCACGCCGCGCGCTGAAAATGCAGGCTCGTGATTACCCGCTCCGTACGGCTCGAGCAGTTGCAAGGCCTGATATAGTCCGGGAGAAATTTCGTCGAGATCGAGTTCGGCTTCGACATCCAGCACCGGATCGAAATCCGCCAGCGTCAGGCGCGTTCGCGCGAACGCGTCCAGTTCCCTTCGCAGTTGAGTCACGTTGGCCGACGGCATGGCGAATCCGCAAGCGTGCGAGTGTCCTCCGTAGCGTGTGAAAAGACTGTGCGATGCCTCGACCGCCTCGAGCAGATGAAAGGGACGAATGGAACGGCCGGAACCGAAGGCCTCTTCACCTTCGCGCGAGATGACGAGCGCGGGCCGGTGGTAGCGCTCGACCACGCGCGTGGCAGCAATACCAATGACGCCACGGTGCCAGCCTTCGCCGTCGACCACGATGCAGTAGGCTTCGCGCAGCGCGGGATCGCCGCTGATGCGCTCTTCGATAGAGCGCAAAATACGGCGCTCTTCTTCCTGCCGCTCGGCATTGAGGCGGTCGAGCTTCCCGGCCAAAAGACGGGCTCGATCCGCATCTTTCGCGCTGAATAGATCGATCACGTCGCGGGCAATGTCCATGCGGCCGGCAGCGTTGATGCGCGGCGCAATACGGAACGCAACCTCGGTGGAGGTGGGCGGACGCTTGTGGGAAATCTGCGCCACTTCGAGCAGCGCCTTCAATCCCGGGTTCACCGCCTGGCGCAGTTCATCGAGGCCAATCTTGGCAAACAGCCGATTCTCGCCGGTCAGCGGCACGGAGTCGGCAATGGTCGCAATGGCCACAACTTTCATGAACGAACGCAACATGCGCGCCTGATCTTTTTCGTCGAGGCGGCGCTGCATCAATCCCTGCGCGACTTTGAACGCCACGCCGGCACCGCAAAGTTGCTTGTAGGGATACCCGCATCCAGCCTGATTCGGATTCACCACCGCCAGCGCCCTGGGCACGCCATCCGGCCCGGGCAAGTGATGATCTGTAACGATAAGATCCACGCCCAAGCGCTGCGCAGTCGCCGCCGGCGCAAAGGCGCGAATGCCCATATCCACGCTGATGATGAGGCGAATTCCCGCGGCAGCGGCGTTCTCGATCACGTCATCGCGAAGATCGTAGCCTTCACGAATCCGATGCGGAACGTGGAAGTCGGCCGCTCCCCCGCAGAGTTCGATTGCGGTTTTGAGAATGATGACCGCCATCGTGCCATCAACGTCGTAGTCGCCGTAGATCAGGATGGGCTCTTTGTGTTCAATGGCCGCGTCGATACGGTCGACGGCAGCGCACAGGCCAGTCATCTCCGCAGGTGCGTGCAGGTGAGTGATAGACGGGATCAGAAAGCGGGCAGCGTCGTCGGCCTCAGTCAGACCGCGGCGGACAAGCAAGCGCGCCAGCGTATGAAGAGGGCTGCCCGGCCCGGTGGCACTCCTCGCACGATTCGAAATTGGAAGATCCGGTAAATCGCGGAGAGCCGCAGCCAGGGCCTGCACCCGACCTGGATCCTCAGCCGCCAATTCCCAGCGCACGGCTAGTTCTCGTCGTCCTGGTCTGGTTCATCGATGGGGATGCCGCCAAAATCTTCCGACACTTCCAGCAGGCGCTGGTAGCGGTCGTACCAATCGGTGCTGACTTCGCACAGGAACATTGATCCCTGATAGGCCCAGCCCAATTGCAGAAACCCGACCTTGCCAGTATGAGCACGGAGCCAACGCGCATCTTCCACGTCGTCACCGTCGGAGAACTCGGAGTGGTTCAGGCGCTCCACCAGTTCGTCCAGTTCCTCGCGTTCCATCTTCCAGGAATGCATCGTCAAGAAGGGAGCGCCAGCGCTCTTGGCCAGTTCGACGAAGTCCTTCCAGCCATCGGGATTCGTCCCCATCTCCCACATGACACACTGCACCTCGTCATAATCCACATAGCCGTGGAAACGGCTCATGCCATGGCCTTCGATGAAGGCGATCATGTCATCTTTAATGATGGTTAAATCTTCTGGCGTGGGCGACATAGCAGATCTCTGCAAAAGCATTGTATGACGTTTGCCCATGAACCTGCCAGCGCTGGTCTCTTTTCCTCGCTCCATTTAGAATCTTCTGTCGCGCTTTCATCCGCATCGATTAAGAGGAGCACCGCCTTGATTCCGCGTTACACCCGCCCGGAAATGGGCCGCATCTGGAGCGACGAAAACCGTTTCCGCACCTGGCTGGCCGTGGAAGTTGCCGCCACAGAGACTCTGGCTGAGGCGGGAATGGTGCCGAAAGAGGCGGCGAGGGCGATCCGCGAGCGCGCGGATTTCAGCGTGGAGCGCATCCACGAGATCGAAGCCGAGGTGCGCCACGATGTGATCGCCTTCACCACGGCGGTAGCCGAGATTGTGGGTCCGGACGCGCGCTGGTTTCACTACGGGCTGACCTCGAACGACGTGGTCGATACGGCGCAGGCGTTGCTCATCAAACAAGCGTCCGCGCTGATCGCGCAGGATCTGGAACGGCTGGCGGAAGTGCTGGAACGCCGCGCGTGGGAGTTCAAAGACACCCCTATGGTTGGGCGTACGCACGGCATCCATGCCGAGCCCATCACGTTCGGATTTAAGCTGGCCAATTGGTATTCGGAGACGCAACGCAACATTGCGCGCTTCACGGCTGCGGCCGAGGATATGCGCGTCGGGAAGTTTTCCGGAGCAGTTGGAATCTTCGCTCATCTGACACCGGAGCTCGAAGAAAAGATTTGCGCGCGCCTGGGTCTGAGAGCGGCAGCGGTTTCATCGCAGGTGATTCAGCGCGACCGGCATGCGCATTACCTGGCGACACTGGCGGTCATTGCATCAACGCTAGACAAGATCGCTACGGAAGTTCGGCACCTGCAGCGCACCGAGGTGCGCGAGGCCGAGGAGTTTTTCAGCGAAAAGCAGAAGGGTTCCTCCGCCATGCCGCATAAGCGGAATCCAGTGACCTGCGAGCAGATCAGCGGTCTGGCGCGGGTAGTACGCGGCAACGCCCAGGCAGGATTCGAGAACGTTGCCTTATGGCACGAGCGCGACATTTCGCACTCTTCCGCGGAGCGCGTAATTCTTCCGGATTCAACCACGCTGCTGGACTACCTGCTCAACAAGACCAGCAATCTGATCGAGACCATGTTTGTGTATCCCGAACGCATGCGGGCCAATCTGGAGAGCACGAGCGGACTGATTTTCAGCGGGCAGTTGCTGCTCGATCTGGTGGAACACGGGGTCTCCAGGGAAGAAGCCTACCGGGCGGTACAGACCCATGCCATGCGTGCGTGGAAAGAGGGACTGGATTTCAAACAGCTAGTACTGGCCGATAAAGAGATTACGGGAAAAGTTCCCCGCAAGCAGATCGAGTACGCCTTCGACCTGTCGCGCCAGTTGCGGAACGTGGACAAGATATTTGCCCGCGTCTTCGGGAACAGCGGTACGATTGGCGCAAAAGCAGTTCGCCGCAACAAGTCTCGCAAGATCAAAGCACACTGATCCGACGAGTAATGATCGGCCACTTAACTAACCCCTTCTGACCCGGAAAGTTGCGGCCCTTAATCTTCGCCGCACGGCCTGCCTGCGTGCATCTTCCATTCCCACCCTCGCATCGAATCATTTAACCAGGTAGTTAGATCGTAAAGTTTCGTCAATTGGGTCGGAGGTGACCTTTATGACATCGGTTGCAAAGGAAGGCTTGCTGAAAACTGCGGGTTCGCTGCTGGCCACGGGACTGTTGAGCGTGATGCTTTTCGCCCAGACCCCGGCTGCGGCTCGCTATGACAATCAAATTCAAACCACGATCACGCACAGGCTTGCGGCGAAAGATCACTTGCGCGGCGTGCAATCGAGCGTGGAAGACGGCATCGTAACCCTGACTGGCACCGTCGATCTTTATCAACGCAAATTGGACGCCGCCAAGCTCGCTCGAAAAACCGCGAGCGTGCAGGGCGTACGCAACCTGATCACGGTGGCGGGACCGAACGTTCCCGACGAGCAACTTGAGCAGAAACTGGCCAGGAAGCTCACCTACGTGCGGGTTGGCTACGACAATACATTCGACTACTTCGCGCTTGGCGTGAAGGACGGCGTAGTTACGGTGGAGGGTCAGGATCGAACTGGCGTGGGCCGCGACGAAGCCTTGGCTGATATCGCGAACATGCCCGGAGTGAAGGATGTGGTCGCAAACATTTCCGTCGAGCCCACGTCGATCTTTGACGACGGAATCCGCGTGCGCACGGCGCGTGCCATCTATCGCGATCCGGTGCTGAGCAAGTACGCGACAGATCCGGCGCGTTCGATCCGCATTATCGTGGCCAACGGGCACGTGACGCTGTACGGTTCTGTGGATAGCCCCATGGACAAGCAGATCGCGGGAATGCGGGCCAGCCAGGTCTTCGGTGCCTTCAGCGTGGAGAACAAGCTGGTGGTGGAAAAGAATTCCTGACAATCCCGGATGTAGTGCGGTTTCATCTGGACAGTTGGAGCGCGGCGCAAGCCGCGCTCTTTTTCTTTGTCATAGCCGGTTGATCAGCGACGCCACATACCCGGCGCCGAATCCATTGTCGATGTTCACCACGCTAACGTTGGACGCGCAGGAATTCAGCATTCCCAGCAGCGCCGTTAGCCCCTTGAACGACGCGCCGTAGCCAACGCTGGTGGGCACCGCAATCACCGGGACGCCGACAAGGCCTCCTACCACGCTGGGGAGCGCGCCTTCCATGCCAGCGCAGACAATGACGACCCGTGCCTTCGTCAATGCCTCGCGATTCGCCAGCAGGCGGTGAATTCCCGCGACGCCCACGTCGTAAAAGTGCTCGACCTCGTTACCCATGAGTTCGGCGGTTACGACTGCCTCTTCCGCGACCGGGATGTCGCTGGTTCCCGCCGAAACCACGGCGATCGTTCCTTTGCCGTGGGTGTGCGGGTCGCGCTGCAACACGATCGCCCGCGCCAGTTCACGATATTCGGCGGCACGTACTTTCTTTTTGACCGCGGCAAACTGCTTCTTGTCAGCATGCGTGGCCAGAACGTTGCCCCCATGCTTCGCCAGACGCGCGAAAATCTTCGCCACTTGCAACGGGGTCTTGCGCTCGCCGAAGATCACTTCGGGCATGCCCGCCCGCAGAGAGCGATGGTGGTCCACCTTGGCAAAGCCAAGGTCTTCGAACGGCAAATGACGCAGGCGGTCGACGGCGTCGTCGGGTGCGACTTTGCCCTGGCGTACTTGCTCGAAAAGTTTGCGGATGGATTCGGCGTTCACGGCGGCAGTCAGCAATCAGCGCTCTTCATTCAGTCAAGTCTAGATTAGCATTCGCGGTGGGATCGCCGCGTGGACTGCTCCGGCTACTTTGATGCGGAGCGAAGTCTGGCAATCACGGCAGTACAGACCTTACGGGCCAAACCGGGCTTGTCGAGATGCGCGAGAAACAAACGGCGCAAGCCCCTCGGCTTCACCTTGCCAGCAAGGTAAACTTTGTAGATCTGGCTTCCGATGCGATACCCCCAATCCTGCGCGCTGGATTCAAGCTTCTCGACATCGGCTCGGATGGCGGCTAGCGCAGCTTTTTCAACCGCGGCGCGCGACAATGCGGCTGAATCCTCGGCGGGCGCTGGCCTTGAAGGATAGAGCACCCGCGAACCGAAGTAAGCCACGGCATGTTCGATCACTCGCGCATAGAAAGCGTCGAGAGGAAGGGCTGTGCTTGTTTCCTCCTGCAGACCGTTGCCGTCGACGCCGCGACCATTCAGGCACTGAGGCAAACCGCGGCAGGCATGATGCAGAAAACGGGTCGCATCTTCTGCAGCGTGCATCATTTGAAATTCGCGAATGTGGAACGCATTGACCAGCGGAAGATACGCGCTGCCGCGTTCTTCCACGATTGCCAGCATGGTTTCCAGTTGCGGCTCGCTGATGCCTTTGCGCGAGAGCAGCCGGCGCAGCATGGCATCCGACGAGTGGCCGTGCACCTCAGGCAGCATATCGACCAGAAACTTTGGCTGCGTGCCATTGTGCGGCGAGTAACGGTTGATTTCGAGAAAGCTGGCCAGGCTGTCGATCAGGTTGTAGATTGTCGGCGCGAAGTCGGGGCCGCTGTCGCAGCGGCTCCACTGGTCGAGACACAAGCGGTAGCTTTCATACTTCTCGAGGGGCGTGGCATTGAAGACGCACAGCACGTTCTCATTCACGCGCACCGCCTCGACCTTGTCGGCACGCTCGCCGGCGGCGTGCCAGTACAGAGCGTCCACATTCTGCAATACGGTGAGCACTTGGGCGCCGGGCATTTGCTGGTGTAGCACGCGCGGCAGATGCTCCGGAGCAAGATGCGACTCGCCGAACAGCACGAAGATCACCGCTTCGGGATGACGCTCGCGAATTTCTGCAAGCTTGGCCGCGGCGTGACGATCGCGCGCTCCAATTTTCCGCAGACTTTCGCGGGGCATGCAATCGAGGCCAAAGATGGCCTCGCCGTGGTCGCGAGCCGCAACCAACAATTCATGGAACGGCGTCCAATCGTATCCCCAGTCGAGATCGAAGCGGATGCGCTGGCGAAGTTCGCTCTCGTCAATTTCGCGTCGCCACCATTCTTCGAGGATGTGCTGATCGCGAGCAAAGATGGTTTCCACTCCGAGGACGACTGGACGATCTCCAGCCAAAGCCCGTTGTTCGAGGAGCGATGCCGCATAGCGCTGCGCGACGGGGAGAGCATGGTAGTCGCCGATCAGAACCACATCGGCGGCGTGCAGAGCATTCTGCATCTGTTGCGAGTCGAGAACAGAATCGTAGCTGCGGAAGGCCTGATTGAACTCACGCAGATATTTGCGGCGACTATGCGAATCCTGGGCGCGGATTTCGCGCTCCACTCCCGCCAGCGCATGAAGTTGCGCTGCGCTGCGGCGGAATCGCAAATTGACCGCGGATGCCATATTCAGTTCTCAGGTTCCTTACCTTGACTTCGACAGCTCGGCATACCTATGCTCCAACTCGGGGCCACACTCGCGTCGGCTCGCCGGAGGCGCTTTGCCGAATCCGCCGCAGAATCTGACCATCGCCACCACTGGCGCCAGTGGGTCGGTGTTTCTGCGGCAACTTCTGCTCGCGGTCGAGCGCGATGCACGCGTTCAGACCGTGAACTTCATCGCTTCCGACTCCGGCCTGCGCGTACTGGCCGAAGAACTCGGCATCCGGGGCCGCGCGAATCTTGTCCGCCAGATTCTCGCCGGAGAAAAGACGAAACCCTCAGCTCGCGTAGCCTCGAACACCTCGTCCAAAACCAAAATCAAGGAGCAAGCAAACGCCGACATCGGAGCCAACGTGGCCAGCGGTTCTTACCCCACCAATGCCATGATCGTGCTCCCGTGCAGCGTGGGCACATTGGCCCGCATCGCTAACGGCGTCGCCTCGCATCTGATCGAGCGCGCCGCCGACGTCTGCCTCAAAGAGAGGCGTCCGCTGGTGCTGTGCGTACGTGAAACGCCGCTCAACAAAATCCACATCCGCAACATGTACCGGGCCGCCGATGCCGGGGCGACCATCTTTCCGCTGATTCCGGCTTACTATTACCGGCCTGCTGGTTTAGATGATCTGGCCCGCGAATTTGCCTACCGGGTCCTGGCCCATCTGGGTTTGCCGCAGTCCGATGCTTTCCGCTGGAAGGGCTGAACTATCAGCGACTTACCCGCCTACATTCAAAAGTCTTCGACCTAGGGGAAGATCGGACTCAGATTGAGTAGCATCCTAAGTGTAGGCATTCAGAAGTACAGGTCCCAGATGCCCGCCGGACATGTACGAGAGGGCGAAATCGTGCGCATCTCGTGGCCTCTGATAATCCAAAGCGACGATTTCGCTTCCTTGGCGTAGAATGCGGGCAAAATTTCTGACAGGTGATTTATGGCTTTGACTATTCACCAAGCGGAGCGTTGGAGAAGTCTCGTGTCGTCGCTGTGTGCAGGACTCCTGCTGGTGGCGGCTACCGCGGCCTATGCTGCGGACAATCAAAATCCTCTTGCCAACAGTCCCAAAGCCGCGAAAGCCGGCGAGTCTGAGTTTCGCATTAACTGCGCCCTGTGCCACGGACTGGGGGCGCACGGCGGTGGGCGCGGGCCGGACCTGACGCGGGCAAAGAAGAAGCACGTTCATTCCGACGCGGAGATGTTTCAGGTGATCAGCAACGGAATTCCCGGCACAGTCATGCCCGCCAACGGGACGAACGGGCAGGGCGTCGGCATGACTGACGAAGAGATCTGGCAGATCATCACTTACATCCGCCGCATCGAAGTGAAGGCCCCGGCCAAGCCCACGGGTAATGCAGCGCATGGCAAAGAACTTTTTTATGGCGACGCGAATTGCTCGCTCTGCCACATGGTCGAAGGCAAAGGAGGACGCGTGGGGCCGGAACTCACGGCCGTGGGCGGATCGCGCACGCGAGAAGCAATTGTCGATTCGGTCCGCAATCCCAGCCGCAGGCTTGCCTGGGGATTGACCGAATCCACGAAAGAGTTCCCCCAGGAATACGAGACCATCGCGGCGGTCACCGCGGACGGAAAAGAAATCAAGGGCGTGGCTTTGAACGAAGACAGTTTCAGCGTGCAGATGATGGACTCGAGCGAGCAGATTTACCTGCTGGAAAAAGACAAGCTGCGGTCATTCAAAAAGAGCCGGGAATCGATGATGCCGGTCTACAAGCCGGACGTTTTGAGCGATAAAGATCTCGATGACATAGTGGCCTACCTGGTCAGCGTGGGGGCGAAATGACAAGACGGAGAATCTTCGCGAGTGTTTTGGCTGCTGGACTTGTTTGCGGCTTTCTCGCGACTGCAGCTCACGCCCAGGTCACCTTCGAGCGCCTCCTGAATTCCAGCAAGGAACCACAGAACTGGCTGACCTATTCCGGCGACTACTCGGGCCGCCGCTTCAGCCCGCTTGATCAGATCAATATCACGAATGCGCGTTCGCTCGCCGCGAAGTGGGTGTATCAGACTGGAGCGACCGGCAAACTCGAGACCACGCCGCTAGTCGCGGACGGCATTCTTTACGCCACGGCGCAGGACGATCGCGCGTTTGCGCTGGATGCACGCACCGGGCGTCCGATCTGGATGTATCAGCATCAACTGCCGGGCGATATCCGTCCGTGTTGCGGGCGCGTGAATCGCGGGCTCGCAATCTTGGGCGACAAAGTCTTTCTGGGGACACTCGATGCGCACGTCATCGCACTCGATACGAAGACGGGAAATGTCGTCTGGGACGTCGTAGCCGCCAAATACCAGAAGGGTTACAGCTTCACTGTCGCGCCACTGGCGGTGAAAAACCTGGTGGTGATTGGCGTTTCCGGCGGTGAGTACGGAGTGCGCGGCTTCATCGACGCCTATGACGCCGCGACCGGCGCCCGCAAATGGCGCTTCTACACGGTCCCGGGACAGGGCGAGCCCGGGCATGAAACGTGGGAGGGCGATTCGTGGAAGACTGGTGGCGCTCCCGCGTGGAACACGGGGACCTACGATGCGGTGACGAACCAGATTTTCTGGCCCACGGGAAATCCTTCGCCATCGAATCGCGGCGAAGGGCGCGCCGGAGACAATCTCTACAGCAACTCGCTGCTCGCGCTCAATGCCGACACGGGAAAGATGAATTGGTATTTCCAGTTCACCAAGCACGACGAGCACGACTGGGACGCCACGCAAGTGCCGGTGATCATCGATTCCGGCGGCAAGCATCTCATCGCGCAAGCCAACCGCAACGGTTTCTTCTACGTGCTCGATCGCGCGGCCGGGAAACTGATTTCGGCGAGCGCCTATGGTAAGACCACGTGGAGCGACAGCAAAGATGCCGAGGGACGTCCGGTGACAAAGAAGGAAGCTTCGCCTACCCTCGAGGGACGCACAGTTTGCCCGGGAGCGCTGGGAACGACAAACTTCATGGCTCCAACGTATGATCCAAAAACTGCGCTCTTCTACGTGACGGCCCGTGATCAGTGCGACACATTTTCCACGGCACCGCAGCCCTACGAAGCCGGTCATGCCTACTACGGCAGCGCCTATTTCCCTTCGGATGAGGCCGAGCCCTATCGCGGCTTTCTGAAGGCGATCGATCCCGTGACAGGCGAGATCAAGTGGACCTTTGAGCACACCTCTCCGACATGGTCCGGGGTGCTCTCAACTGCTGGAGGCCTGGTATTCACCGGCGATGCCGAGGGAAACTTCATCGCACTGGGTGGGGCCTCGGGCAAAGCGCTGTGGCACTTTCAGATGGGCGGCGCAGTTTATGCCGCTCCGATGGCCTTCGCTGTAGACGGAAAGGAATACGTGGCAATCGCGGCCGGCAGCGCGCTCTACGCGTTCGGTCTGCCGTAATCGAGAACCACTCTTGCCGTTGCCCTTGGCGTGAGACAAACGTAGCGGTATTTGTCCCTACACCGCGAAGATGAAATCAACCTGAAAAGAATGAACGTTTTCCACTTCTGCGGTTGAAAACTTTTAACATCCGCTTAATCTGGCCGTAATCTGACGTTTACTTTCTCTCTCTAACCTCACGAATAACACCAGCGACAATTTCCCGCGGAGGGCCGCGTTGCTCGGGCGTTAGGCCTTGTCGCTTTCGGTGAACGGTAAATCCTGGAGGCAATGGCCCCATGCGTTCCATTCTCTATTTCTTTTCTCTCACCCTCATCGTCATGTTCATTGGATTAGGCTTTGCCAGAGCGCAGGGCGATCGGGGCACGATCGCCGGAACCGTGAAGGATTCCAGCAACGCCGTTTTGCCGGGAGCACGCGTTGAACTACAGCAGAAGGGGCCGTCGGCGGTCACTGACGCCCAAGGGCAATTCATCATTTCTAATCTCGCCCCCGGTAGCTACACGCTGGCAGTTTCCTATGTGGGATTCTCGTCATTCTCGACCTCGACCACCGTGGTTGCGGGTCAAATCGCGCATGTGGACGCCGTCCTTCAGGTCGAGTCCAGCCGTCAAATCGTCACCGTGAGTGGAGACCGCGAACTCGGCGAGGTAGAAGCGATCAACATCGAGCGCACCGCGGACAACATTGTGCAGGTGCTGCCGTCGCAAGTTATTACCAGCCTTCCGAACACGAACATCGCAGACGCCGTAGGCCGCCTGCCAAGTGTCTCCCTCGAGCGCGACGAAGGCGAAGGCAAGTACGTCCAGATTCGGGGTACCGAACCACGCTTGAGCAACCTGACCATCAATGGCATCCTTATTCCCTCTCCGGAAGGGAACGTCCGCAATATTAAGATGGATATCATTCCTTCCGGCATCGTGGAGTTCATCGAGGTAAATAAGACTCTTTCCGCAAACCAGGACGGCGACGCCATTGGCGGCTCCGTCAATCTGGTGACGAAGACGGCAGGGGAACGGCCAACTCTCGACTTTGAGGGTCAGGGCGGATACACGAATATCATCGGCGGACGTTGGCTGGATGCCTTCAGCGGCACGGTCGGGCAACGCGCCGGTGCTCGCAAGCAGTGGGGTTTTCTGCTCGGCGGCACCTACGACTGGAATGGGCGCGGCATCAATGACCTTGAGCCTGCGCCCGGAGTTACAAGCCTGAACGGGATCAATTATCCTTACTTCGCAGGCGCGGACCTCCGCACCTACAAGTACTATCGTACCCGCTACGGCTTTGCTCCCGAGGTCGATTACGTCCTGAAGCCGGGGTCCAATATCTATTTCAAGGGTCTTTACTCGGATTTTCATGACTACGGCGAAACCTACGTTTACACGCCCAACGTAGGGGCACTGGTGGCCGTAAATGGGCCCCAGTACACTTTTGACAACACCGGATTCATGCAGTACCGCGAGTACATCCGCCGCCCCGACCAGCAGATTTACAGTGGCATGGTAGGAGGAAGGCACGATCTCACATCGAACTTGATTACTTATGCATTCGCAGTCTCGCGCGCCCACAATATCGGGGGCCAGGATTTCGCCACCACCAGGTTCAACGGCGGACCCGTCAGCCAGCCCGGCATTCAGATCAATCTGGATACGAGCAATCCCTACGAGCCGAAATTCCCCGTCGTGGGCAACGTCAACATCTACGATCCCACCCAATACGTAGTTAGCTCCTACACCATCCCAAACTACGCCAGTACGCAATTGAATTTCGAGGGAGCGGCGTCCTATGCGCGGCGCTACAGCACTCGTGACCACTACGGAACCTTCGAAATTGGCCTGAAAGTTCGTAATGCACATAAGACGCAAAGCGAAAACGACTTCATCTACGACAACCAAACGGGGACGACAACCCTGGCTGATGTTCTGGGCACTTTCACAAACCCCACTTATTACGATGGCGCCTACAAGTATGGCCCCATGTCCGATTACAAGAAGATCATTCAACAGGTGGGCGGAAATTTGTCTCAGCTAGGGTATGACCAGAGTGCCAGCATCTCGTCGAATGTTCCGGCAGGCTTTGACGCTAATGAGCGCATCTACGCCGGCTACCTCATGAACACCATCGGATTCGGAAACCTCAGTGTCCAAGCGGGCGTTCGATTCGAGGCAACTGACGCCAACTACCGGTCAGGAGCTCTCGATGTGTCGGGAAATCCTACATCAGTGACCGGCAGCAGCAACTATGTGAACGTTTTACCCAGCGTTCAGCTGCAATACCGGCTCCAGCAGAACACCAACCTGCGCGGAAGTTTCGGCATCGGTATTTCCCGGCCCAATTTCGCCGACATTGTGCCGTCACGCAGCATCGATCCCAATACCAGTCCCTACCCCACGATCTCCGCTGGCAACCCGGCCCTGAAGCCCACCCGGGCCAACAACTACGATATCCTGGTAGAACACTACTTCCGGCCGTACGGAATTCTGCAGGCTGGATTCTTCTATAAAACTCTCTCCGACGCCATCTATTCGACGCGAAATCGGTTTACCGGTAATTCGGCGCAGTGCGTGCAATATCCGATTTGTGACGTGTTGGAGTCCATCAACGGACCCAGCGGCCATATCACCGGCTTCGAGGCATCGTGGGAACAGCGCCTGGCTTTCCTTCCCGGGCCTCTAAGCGGCCTGGGCGTGGCCCTGAACTACAGTTACACAAGCTCACAAGTAACGTTCCCGGCAGGCTTCAACGCGATAACGCCAACTGCGAGCGACCCCAACCCGCCCGGAAGAAGCGACCACCCATCGCTGCAGCGGCAGGCGCCCAACAACTACAACGTCGGTCTGACTTACGACAAATCGCGACTCTCCCTTCGTTTCGCGATGACTCACAACGACGCAAGCATCTATTCGTATTTTTGGATCAACGCCGCTCCCACCAACGATCCCGTTCTGGGCCTGAGGGGTCCTAACGGCGACCAGTACCTCTACGCCCACACGCAATACGATATTCAGGGCAGCTACCGGCTCTACAAGGGACTCAGCGTCGTAGCCTATGGCCTGAACCTGAGCAATGAGGTTTTTGGCTTCTATCAGGGCAGTAAACAATATCCAATCCAGCGCGAGTTCTATCATCCGACCGCTTCGATCGGATTTCGTTGGACCTCCGCCCGGGAATAACAACAGACGAAATTCACTTCGTTCCGGGCGCGGCGGGGAATGCAGTAGAACGCATTCGGGCTGCCCTGGACTCAGGCGGGTTTAGCGGCAAAAGTAAGACAACATTCATCTGATCTTAATCCTGCAGTAACAGTCTTTTCGTATAAGGGTCAATCCGTTCATTCTCTGTCCAGATTGGCTTGCACCCGGCATTTTTGCGCTTTCTTATCGCATCATTATCGTTTGGGTCGGGGTCACTCTTACATCTGACGGTTACACTCACATGCCGGGTAAGGAGCTAACATCATGAAGCCAAAGCGTTTTGCCCTGAGTTCAAAATTCTTTACTGCTCTCGTCTTTGGCATATTGCCACTCGTGTCTGTAACGTTGCCGCTGTACGCGCAAATCGATCGCGCTGTGCTCGAAGGTACCGTGACCGATCCCTCAGGAAGGGTAATCGCTGGAGCCACGGTAAGAGTTCTGGCTCCGGACACAGGACTCACTCAGGACCAGTTAACCAATGCGAGGGGCTATTACCGTTTCCCTGGTCTGGCAGTTGGGCATTATAAGGTGACCGTTAGCGAAACCGGTTTTAAGACCAAGACCATCGACGACGTCACAGTACAAGTCGGCCAGACTCGCACGTTGGACATCGGGCTTGACGTTGGCGCAATCAATGAAAGAATCGAGGTCAAGGCATCCAGCGCGCCTGCGGACCGCAGTTCCGCTGAGGCGTCGACCGTCATCACTACCGACCAGATTGGCAATCTCCCCAATAACGGCCGTGACTGGGCGAGCTTTACGCTGCTCGCACCCTTCGCGCAGGATGACGGCGGCGGCGATCAGCGCACGATCCGCTTCGCCGGCCGCGCCCGCGACGACAACAACTTCAGCTTCGACGGCGTCGATGCGGGCGGCATTCAGGAACAAGCTCAAAAGTCGCAAACCCGTCTGCAGATATCTCAGGATGCGATCGAGGAGTATCGCGTCAATAGCGCCTTATACGACGCCGAGTACGGTACGCAAGCCGGCGGCCAGATCGATGTTGTCACCAAGTCCGGCACCAATAACTTTCACGGCTCAGCATTCGGCTATCTAAGGAACTCCATCTTCGATGCCCGCAACTTTAATGATCTAGATCTCAGCGGTAATCCGGTCGTTCCTCCGTTCCGCATGGGACAGTACGGAATGACCTTTGGTGGACCAATCGTAAAGGACAAACTTTTCTTCTTCGTCAACTATGAAGGCCTCCGGCAATATCAGGCGGCCTCTTCAAACAACCAAGTCGTCGTGCCTTCACCCTCCATCCAACAATCAACTCTCACAAATCCTAACCTCTCAGCGCAGCAAATCGGTCAGATGTGCTCAATCCTTCAGGCCTTCCCCTGGCGGGTGTCCACTGGTTCTATCGGAGGCTGTATTCCGAAATTTGTGTTTCCCGACGGCGCCTTCAACAACACCGGCCAACCGTCTGACTCCGATCTATTTACAAACCCAGCCGTAACGACGGTGCACGAGGACACTTGGCTTGCTCGAATCGACTATGTGATCAACGCCAGGACGACGCTGTACGGGCGGGCTCAGCGGGACATCAGCCTGGTGGACGCCCCAGACGGCAGCAGTGTTCCATCCGACAAGCTCCAGACCATCAACCATCCGGCGAACTATTTCCTCGCCCTACAGCAGACCTTGTCGCCAAGGGTGCTCAACGAGGTTAAGGTTTTCGTCAACCGATCCCCTTTCATCAACCCGCAGTCAAGCCCGCTGAACTACGCGGTCCATACGAATAACTGGGTCACAATCAACAATGACAATGCGGACCACGAAGTAGGAACAACCTATGGCGTCATCGACAATCTTACCTGGGCTCGAGGCAGAAACACATTCAAGACGGGCATGGAGATTCGGCGGGTTCGGCTAAACCAGGGCAAGACCGCAGATAACAACCTTTCCTTTCAGGACAGCACAAGCAGTCAGGACAGCGGCTTCGTAAATGCACAACTTTACGGCATTTCCTTCACATCGCCGTGGTGCTGCCACAAATACCGGCGCACTTTCTACATGCCCTATTTCCAGGATGAGTGGAAGGCAAGGCCCAATCTGACTTTGAACCTTGGACTTCGCTGGGAATACTACGGCGTTGCGCACGAAGCGGACAATCGAACAACGGTTTTCGATCTGAACGAATTTCACGGGGTCTGCCTGGGATCGGGCTCGACTAACGGACCCTATCCGGCGCCGATCAACACACCACCGTGTCCACGAAATCCCGCGCTGTACAACTCGGACTACCGGAACTTTGACCCGCGGGTGGGCTTCGCGTGGGCTCCTGGCATGTTTCACGGGAATACCGTCATCCGGTCGGGTTTTGGAATCTACCACGGTGCGGCGCAGAACGACGATCTGAACGCCGGCCTAGAGAGTGACAGATTTGCGGAATCGGTCAGCTTCCCTACCCAGGATGCAAATGGCAATCCAGTGCCGGGGACACCTCTGTTGCCCGCCTTTCAACAAGAAATTCCCGACCTAACTAGCCTGGCGAATTCCGTGACACGCGCCGGACAACATCCCCGCGGTTTGCAGCGACACGGGCGCCGCGACCTTTACGCAGAAGTTTGGGGCTTGACGATCGAACACGAATTGCCCGCCAATCTCCTCGCTTCCGCGCAATACCTTGGCTCCCGCGGCGTGCGATTGTTTTCCCGGGGCGCAGTGAACCTTTGCATCACCAAGCCGGATAGCAGCGGCAATTGCATTCGGCCGCTGGACCAGTACTTCCCCGACCCTAGCGGACAATCTCCCACCCTCGACCCTTATGGTTCCGTGGATTACAAATCCGACATTGGAGCCAGCACCTACCACGCGCTCCTTCTAAGCCTGGAACGCCGGTTCGCCAGTGGTCTTTCGTTCCAGACTCGCTACACGTGGTCTCACTCCATTAATGACGGATCGGTCGGCGGCGGAGAATCCAACGGGCCAGAAAATGTAAATTGCCTCCCTTGCGATAAGGGTCCCAGCGTGTTCGATGTTCGCAGCAATTTCACGGTGAATGCCGTCTACGAACTCCCCATTGGGCCCGGAAAGGCGTACCTGAACGATTCTGGCGTGTTGGGCAAGATCGTTGGCGGCTGGAGCTTCAGCAGCGTCGGCCTCTGGCATACCGGCCATCCGCTCACCGTTACCTACAGTGTGTCTCCGACACAACTTCCGGATGAAAACGATCAGACGACACAGAGGCCCGATCTCATTCCAGGGGTGCCGCTCACTCTGCCGGGCGGCGGGAGGAATGGTGTGCCGATTGTGAACCCTGCGGCGTTTCAGGCCCCACCGGTCGATAGCAATGGCATTCAGACGCGGTTTGGCAATGCCCCAAACGGTGTCGTTCGTGCCCTGAATTCCTGGCAAATAGACTTGGCGTTAATGAAGGAAACGAAGCTCACGGAACGAGTCCGCATGGAATTCGGGGTTCAGGTCTTCAACATTTTCAACCACATTCAACTGGGCGATCCTTCTGTCCTGTCGCTTAGCCCCGATTCCAGCAAACCGAATGGGCTCTCCCCGGATTCGAACTTTGGCATCATCGACCGAACCGTCAACTTCAACAACAACAACGACAACGCCGCTTCACCAAACACGGGCACGGGCTTGCCGAGGCAGATTCAATTCATGCTTCGCCTTGACTTCTAGTTGGCAACGGCACCGCGGGTGGGGTAAGCGCAATAATCTTGGCTTCAGGATTTCAGGTTGCCTTCAGCTTGCGCGTGTAGAAATAAAGTCGACCCACAAGTCTGTGTCTGCGAAACTTGCGGACCTCCCGAAAGGACTTTCATTTCCATGATGATCAGCCGGCTTGTACGTCTTGGCACGCACAGCATTCTCGCAATGTTAACCGCGTCTCTCGTTCTTCCCGCAGTGGCAGCCGATGGCGGCTACTCCGTCATCAAGAAGATCCCCATCGCCGGGCAAGGAAGTTGGGACTACCTCACCGTGGATGCGGCCGCCCGCCGTTTATACGTTTCTCACGGGACCCAGGTGGAGGTGCTCGACGTTGATTCAGGCGCCATCGTCGGCAGCATTCCGAAAACGCCGGGTGTGCATGGAGTCGCAATCGCTCCCGAACTTGGCCGCGGATTCGTGAGTAACGGCCAGGCTTCGACGGTCACGATCTTCGATCTGAAGACGCTGAAGCCTATCGCCGACGCGCCCACCGGGCAGAAACCGGATGCCATCATCTACGATCCGGCCACTTCCCGCGTTTTCGCTTTCAATGGCGGCAGCAACAGCGCGACCGCCATCGACGCCGCCACCGGCAAAGTTGCAGGCACAGTGAATCTGGAAGGCGGCCCCGAGTTCGCCGCGGCTGACGGTAAAGGCGTCGTCTTCGACAACCTGGAAGACGAAAGCCTGGTCTTAAAGATCAATTCTCGCGATCTCAAAGTCGAGCAGCGCTGGCCAACCGCTCCCTGCAAAGCGCCTTCGAGCATGGCCATCGACCGCACCAGCCGCCGCTTGTTCGTCGGTTGCCGCAGCAAAGTGATGGCTGTCATGAACGCCGACACAGGTCAAGTGATCACCACGCTGCCGATCGGCGATCACGTCGACGCCACCGCCTTCGACGAAGAAACCAAGCTCATCTTCAACTCCAACGGCGAAGGCACCATCACCGTGATTCACCAGGACAGTCCCGACAAGTACTCCGTGGTCGAGACCGTCAAGACTGTGCCCAAGGCCAAGACCATGGCGCTGGATCCGAAAACGCACCAACTCTTCCTCTCCACGGCGGAGAATGGGCAGTTCGAAGTGTTGGCCGTGGGAAAATAATGGAAGCGCTGCCTGACGATCAACCGCACATGAAGATTTCGCGTCCTACGCGCTTCTCGCGCACGTTGCTGCTGCTGAGCCTCGTCGCAAGTCTGTTCACACTGATCGGCTGCAAGAAGAAGGCGAGCACGCAAAGCCCCACATCTGCTGTGGAGTTGCAGGTCAAAGTGAGTTCCCCGTTTCGCTTTGTCGCCTATGGGGACACTCGTTTCCACAATCCACAGGACACCGAAGCGGCGAATCCTCCGGTACGCGTCGCTTTAGTGCGGGCCATCGCCGACGCCAATCCGGCTTTCGTCTGCTTCACCGGCGACATCGTCTACAACGGCAACGACGCGGACGACTGGAAAACCTGGGACAGCGAGACCAGCATCTGGCGCGAAAAGCGTATTCCCATCTTCCCTGCCCTGGGCAACCACGATCTTCACGGAGACCCAACGGTTGCGCTGGGCAATTATTTTCAACGCTTCCCTGACCTGAAAAACAGCCGCTACTATTCCGTCCGCGCCGCTAATGCGCTCGTCCTGATCCTGGACAGCGCGCTCGATGAAACCTCCGGCCCGCAGGGTCAATGGCTGGCCAGCGAGCTCGACCATATCCCTTCCAAGGTGGATTTTGTTTTCGTCATGCTGCACCATCCGCCCTACACCAGTTCTTCCGACGAGAAGAAATATGGCGGGGGCCACTCGGCACGATCACCAGAACACATGCTCGCCAAAATGCTCGAAGACCGCCAGGCCCACACCCGTGCCCGTTTCGTGGTGTTTTCCGGCCACGTGCACAACTATGAGCGCCACGAGCATGGTGGCGTGACCTACTTTGTTACGGGTGGCGGAGCGGCCCACGCCTACCCCATAGAGCGGGCCCCGGAAGATCCTTTCCAGAGCAAGGAAATCAACTACCACTACCTTTTGGTTGAGGTGGACCAGCAACGGCTGAACGTAACAATGAATCGCCTGCAATTGAACAATGGAAAAGCCGTGTGGACCACGCCGGATCAGGTCGACATTGGTCTTCCGAAAGCCGCAGCCGCGGCCGCCGGGCAATGAGGTTCTCGAATCCCGTTATCGAGTGCGGCACCCACTTTCGTGCCGGTTGACTTGCCCGCGGATTTCGTACTAATCTGCGATTACACCGGAAAGGAGGTGGTCGAATGACAAGTTCTGAATGTGGCAGTAGTTGTGGGAGTCTAAGACCAGGTGAGGTGGCTGAGACTTAGAGCTGGTTGCTCTAAGCGGGGCTTCGGACGCAGACCTGATCATCGAGAATCGGATCAGCATCGCGCCGGAGCTACAGCCCGCACACTAGCCGGTGATTACGGATGCAGGCATCGCGTCGGTCGCGCGAAGGCTTTCATCTTTGGGGCTTGCGCTTAAAGCCCTGACCCGGGAGTTGCCGTGAGAGGCCACGTAGAGTGACCACCTCTTGGTCAATCCCAAACAGTCCACCGGACGGCCCGCAGGTTTCTAAGAGCCTGTGGGCCGTTTGCTGTCTGCGCCAGTCCTTCCTGGATCCAGGATTTCCCGGGCAGACTCCACTTACTCTTTGATCGCGAATGATTTGCTGAAGGCGTTCCATTCCCCACTGTCGTCTACGCCTTCAGCGGCGGACTGCATCACTACGAACACCGTATGGGAATTCAGTATGAGGAGCCACGCTCTGCGGAGCCGGGGGGGGTCATTAGCGGTTTCCACTTCGAAGTAGGCGAAAATGTGGCCATGATGGGTGCCATCCTGACGACTCTTCAAGGTCTCGCCCTTCTTCGTAAGCGCCTTGACGTAGAAATCGAGGGACGCGGTATCCACGTCAATCTCGCCGTTGATGGTTCGATATGCCACCGTCTGCTCAATGCGATTCGCTTTAGAAGCGTAGAAAATATCCATGCTGGTCTTCTGCACGTTAGGCTCGCTCCAAGTCTCAACCGGCCCGTTGAAGGTCGCTGAGAACTGGGCGGTGGAGTAGGGCGTGGGTGTGGGCGCAGGAGGGCAGGGGCTGGTTGCCGTGGGTCGACACGGATCTTGTGCCCCGGCAAAAGCGGCGAGCAGAAGAATCGCCGGAGCCAAAAGCAGCTTTTTGCCTGTGCAGTTCATTAGCATTTTCCTCTGCTCGAAAAATTTGCGGGGTGAGCCGAGCATCCTCAACCCGAGGGGTACTCGTCGGCGCACAAATACGCGCACGGTCGAGGCTTGCGCAAAAAAAGGAATCTGACAAAAATTAAGGATCGATTGAGTCGGCATTCATGTCAACGTTACTAACGAGGGCTGGCCGTGACCCAAGAGTTAGGGCACGCCCTCGGAGGCGCCATCGGGAAGAAACCGTCACATAGTTCTGCACGGTTCCGCACGGGCCCAGCGGCAGTTGGCCAATTGCGTGCCTCCGAAGTATTCTTGCCAAGTGCCGCACCTGGACGAATCTTATCTTGACGATCAGCGCGAGCGGAGCCGTCTGGCGGCCAACTACGCCAGCATGACCGACGGCGAGTTGCAACGCCTGGCGCGGAATGCAGAGTCGCTGACGGAAGCAGCCTGGGATGCGCTTGAAGATGAGATGGACCGCAGGCATCTGGAATTTGCCGAAGACACAGCGCCAGAACCGCAGCCACAAATGGAAATGCAGAAGCTTGTGACCATCCGGCAGTTTCGCGATCTGCCGGAGGCGCTACTGGCGAAAGGCAGTCTGGAGTCAGCGGGCATCGAATGTTTTCTGGCTGACGAAAATCTGGTTCGCCTCGACTGGTTCATTTCAAACTTCATCGGCGGTATCAAACTCAACGTGCGCACCGCGGACGCAGAAAACGCGCAGCAACTTCTCGACGAGCCGATTCTAGAAGGCCTCTACGTGCAGGGTGTCGGGCTGTACGAGCAGCCCCGCTGTCCCAAGTGCGGGTCGCTGGATGTGAACTTCCAGGAGCTGGACCGTCCCATCGCCTACCTGAGTGCATTCCTGCGCGTACCCATGCCCGTGCAGCTCCCGGCCTGGCGGTGTCATTCCTGCGATGCGGAGTGGGACGATGATGGAGTGGAGGGCGGCTGAGCGGAATCCCATGCCTAGAGAAGGGGGAACCTAGGTTCTACCCTTAACTAACTCGGAATCAGGCTTTTATCCCGGTTACATCCGTGATATAACCTGCCCTGGGCAAGAAAAAGTGGGTGATCCGCCTGCCAGTGGCGTATTCTGGTGGCGTTGGCTCGGCTTGCAGCGAGGCAGTGGAAATCCAAGTATCCCGTCAAGGAGAGCGAGCCAAATGAACGAACTAGGAGGGGCTGTGGCCGAAGCACGAACCGGAAAGAGATTTCCGCTGGAATTGCCGATCAAGATTCACGATGAGCACGCCAGCGGCGACACCAAGGGGCTCACAGGGAATCTGAGTGCGGCGGGAGTTTATATTCGCGCCGACGCGGCGATGGAGATTGGTTCGCCGGTGGAGTTTGAGATCACGCTTCCACCCGACGTGACCGGGGGGACGGAGAACGTCACCATTCAGTGCAAGGGGCGCGTGGTCCGCACTGACCCAACTGGAACGAGCGCCGACGGCAAGGGTGTGGCCTGCGTGATTGATTCGTATGAGTTCGTGAGGAAATCCTAAAATTTTTGCAGCGAATTTTGGAGCGCCGATAACATGCTCAAACTGATACTGGCCGATAACCAGGCAATTTTCCGCGCGGGCATCGCCAAAGTACTGGCGGTGGAAGACGAGATGCGCATTGTGGCGCAGGCTCAGACGCAAGAGCAGATGTTCATGGCTCTGGACAAATTCCGCGCCGCGGTGCTGATAGTGGCCGCGGGCTTTCACGGTGATTTCGCCGCCATCATTCAGGCAGCCAACCGCGCCAAGACTCGCGTGGTGGTTCTGGCCGATACGGGCGAGAGCGCGCAGCGGCACATGGCAAACGGGGCGCATGGCGTGGTCTACCGCAACGTGACCAGCGCGGCCCTGGTGGATTGCGTGCGCAAGGTGGCGCGCGGCGAGACCTGGGTGCAGGACGTCGCGGTGCCCAGCGAGCTGACCGAAAACGACATGGTCGGGTTGCGGGTGCGCGATCGCTTGACGGCGAAAGAGCTGCGCATCGTGGCGCTGATCGTGCAGGGCTACAAGAATAAAGAGATTGCCACGCAGCTTGGGACGACAGAGCAGGTCATCAAGAATTACCTGCGCAACGTGTATGACAAGATCGGCGTGTCGGACCGGCTGGAGCTGGCGCTGTTTACCATCCATCACCGGATTTTGAATGAGGCGGCAGCGGCGACCACGCAGGGAACCGCGCCGCAGCCTCCGGCGGGCGTAATGCCGTAGGAATTCTCTCGCTGTCCCACAAGGCCGCTTGGGAGCGGCCTTTCATTTTTTCCGGCGATTTCTGAGCTCGCTTCCTTTGAAGCAACCGAGCTTTGAGGTTGCAAATTCCTGCACACTTGACGCATAAGCTGCTACATAAGAAGATTCTCACGCGCCCGCGAACCGCTTAGTTGCGGGCAGGCTCCGCGGCTCCGTCATTCTGAAAAGGGGCGCTATGAAATCTGTTTGTCTCTTCTTATTCTTTTCCGCCAGCACATTCCTTTTGGCGCAGTCGAATCCGGTTCCGTTGATCGATCTTCCCGTAGTGCCTGCCAGCACCGCGCCGGGAGGACCGGGCTTTACGCTGACCGTAAATGGCGCAGGGTTTGTTTCAGACGCCGGGGTGAGCTGGAATGGCCATCCGCGCACAACGCAGTTCGTCAGCAAGACGCAGTTAACGGCGACGATTCCAGCCAGTGATATCGCCGTCGCAGGGACCGCTGCCATTACTGTAACCAATCCCGGCGCGTCGACGGTCGCCTCCAAGGTCGCCTTCTTTTCAGTAACGGCGCCGGTCACCACGGTTGCCTTCACGGGATCGTATTTCCCGACTTCGGGAAATCCGGAATATGTTGCGCTGGGCGATTTCAATAACGACGGCATTCTGGATTTGGCGATCGGCAACTTCACCGCCACAAATTCCGTCGCGGTACTGATGGGAAAGGGCGACGGTAGTTTTCGTCCCGCGAGTTTTTATCCTGCCGGCGATATGACGAGTGGAATCGCGGTCGGCGACTTTAACGGCGACGGCAAGCTGGATTTGGCGACCGCCGATTACTATTCCAATACGCTTTCCATCCTTCTGGGGAACGGAGATGGAACCTTTCGATCGCCGATCAGCTACTCGACAGGCCAAAGCCCGGTCGCCATTGTGACCGGCGACTTCAATGGAGACGGCAAGCTGGATTTGGCCGTAGCTGCGGGTGGAGTTTCCATTTTTCTGGGAAATGGAGACGGCACGTTTCGTTCTGGTCCGGCACTGAATATTGGCGCCTTTGGAATCTGCATCGGCGACTTCAACGGCGATGGCATTCTCGATATTGCTACCGCCAACTTCCCCTCTTTTCCGGGTGCGGCCGTTGTCGCGCTGGGCAACGGCGATGGAACGTTTCAACCGGCCAAAACTTATCTTGGGGGAAACCAGCCGGTCACAGTGTCTGCCATCGATGTAAATCATGACGGCATACTCGATCTGGTGATGGGCGACGATGATGGGACTTCAGTACTGATTGGCCGTGGGGACGGGAGTTTCGGTCCACCCACCACCTACCTTATGTTCGGCTCACTGGCAAACGCCGCGACGGTTGCCGATTTCAACGGAGACGGAATTCCTGACATAGCGGTCGGCAATGCGAGCCAGAACACGATTTCGATACTGCTGGGAAATGGCGATGGGACTTTCCAGATATTCCCCAGCGTTTTCCAAAGCGGTGTGAACGTGCAAGCGTTGAATGTGGGCGATTTTAACAACGACGGGCAGATGGACCTGGCTCTTGCGGCGTTCGGCAGCGGCAGTCTCGGAGGAGCCTATGTGTCGCTGCAAACAAATGGACCAGCGGTTCTGTTCTCGCAGGCAGAGTTGAAATTTCCAACGCAGCTCTTGGGGACTTCCAATGCGATCTCCGTTCGCGTGACCAACGTTGGGAAGGAAACGCTGAACGTCAGCCAGATTGGCGCCAGCGGAATGCAAGCCCAAGATTTTTCGCAGAGGAACAACTGCGGTGGCGGCGTAGCGGCCGGCGCCACTTGCCACATTGACGTTACCTTCACGCCACAGAACAAAGGGGCGCGGGCATCGACGCTGGTCGTGCAGGATAACACCATCAATCAGCAGCAGTCGATTCCACTGAGCGGAACCGGCACGTGGATGACGCTGTCGCCATCCAGTCTGAACTTCGGAAATCAGAAAGTAGGCACGGTGAGCGGGTTGAAACTGGTGACGCTGACCAACATTGGAACCGGGCCGGTAATGGTTTCGCAGATCGGGTTGAAGAATTTGGGTGATATACAATTCGTTTTTCAGAACCAGGGATGCGGTACTCTCGCAGCGGGAGCCAGTTGCACTATCGGCGTTCAATTTGCCCCAACCAGAACGGGAAGCTTTCCCAACGTTCTGCAAGTGAAGGACAATGGAGGCGGAGGAGTACAACAAACGACTCTCTCAGGCACGGGCGTGAACTGACGCCCGTCTTCACGTTGCCCCAAAAGGCCGGCGGACGCCGGCGCTACACTTTCTCTGCAATCGACTTGGCCTGCGTGAACAGGTAGAGATAATCCGGGCCACCGGACTTGGAATCGGTGCCCGACATGTTGAAGCCGCCGAAGGGGTGCGCGCCTACCATCGCTCCCGTGCACTTACGGTTGATGTAGAGGTTACCGACGTGGAAGTCGCGCTTGGCGCGGTCGATCTTGTCGCGCGACTTCGTGTAGATGGCGCCGGTGAGGCCGAACTCGGTGTCGTTGGCGATTTCCATCGCGTGATCGAAACCGCGGGCCTTGATCACCGAGAGAACCGGGCCGAAGATTTCTTCCTGCTCGAGTTTTGATTTCGCCGGGATGTCGGCGATCACAGTGGGGCGGATGTAGTAGCCTTCTCCGGCTTCAGTGGCGCGCTCGCCGCCGGTGAGGATGCGTCCATCTTTCTTGCCTTGCTCGATGTAGGCGAGGATGGTCTTCATCGAGCCTTCGTTGATCACGGCGCCCATGTTGCTATTTTCGGCGGGATCGCCGACTGTGATTTTTTCAACCCGCGCTTTGAGCTGTTCGAGGAACTTGTCGTAGACGCGCTCATCGACGATGGCGCGGGAGCAGGCGGAGCACTTCTGGCCCTGGAAGCCGAACGCGGCCTGCGCGACTCCTTCGACGGCGGAGTCGATATCGGCGTCGGCGTCGACGATGATGGCGTCCTTGCCGCCCATTTCGAGGATGGTGCGCTTGATCCAGATCTGGCCGGGAGCCTGCGTGGCGGCGGTTTTGTTGATGTGCAGGCCGACTTCACGGGAGCCGGTAAAGGCGATGTAGCGCGTTTTCGGATGCGCGACTACGGCATCGCCGAAGCTGGCGCCGGCGCCGGGGCAGAAATTGACCACGCCTTCGGGCATTCCCACTTCTTCGAGCAACTCGATAAACTTTGCGGCGATGGTGGGGGAATCGCTGGAGGGCTTGAGGATTACGGTGTTGCCGCTGACGATGGAGGCTACCACCAGTCCGGACATGATGGCGCAGGGGAAATTCCACGGAGGGATGACCGCGCCTACGCCTAGCGGGATGTAGGTGAGCGAATCGTGCTCGCCGGGCATCTGCACCGGAGTTTGGGCCTTGGCAAAACGCAGCGCTTCGCGGGCATAGAATTCCAGAAAATCGATGGTCTCGGAGATATCGGCGTCGGCTTCCCCCCAGTTTTTGCTGACTTCGAAGACGAGCCAGGCCATGTAATCCATTTTGTGTTCGCGCATGCGATCGGCGGCGCGGAACAGCAGGCTGGCACGCTCTTCGATGGGAGTGTTCTTCCAGGATGCAAATGCCTTCAGGGCGGCGGCCATGGCTGGCTCGACGTGCTCTTTGCCGGCTTTCTGATGGGTGCCGACAATTTGCGAGGGGCGCGACGGATTCAGCGACTTGATCTTGTCAGCGGTCTTGACGCGCTGGCCGCCGATGATGAGGTCATACTCGCGGCCAAGTTGTCCGCGGACGCGCGCGATGGCGGCGCGCATCTTGCGCGCGTTTTCTTCGTGTCGGAAATCGTAGAAGGGTTCGTTGATGAACGGGCCTTGATGGGAGGATGAGCGCGGCCGGACGGGGGCTTCTAGCGTTGCCATGGGAGTAATCCTTTCAAGCGTTGATCCTGCAATCCGGAGCTCGGACCGTAGAACGTGCTTGAGTATTTTACACCTTGGGCGAAGGGTCGATTTGACCGGGCGAGGCTGGAGTTGGATGGGATGCTTCGCGAATACAAATCTCACAACGAGGCTTTTTCTGAGTAGAACCACCGCTGTACCGAAGCAGAAACAAGTCTTCCTCTTGTTCCTTCACGAACACCTGAACCATGTCTCTGTCTCGCCACGGCGCTTGGTCCAGCATTTCTGGATTGGTAAGAACAGGAACTCTCGCACGATATGTCAGCAATCAGGCGGAGACAGGGCTGGCAATGTTAGACTCAAGCGTTTTCTTGAACTGGGCAATCCTCAGTGAGATGGCGTTCTCTGTCGCGAGAGGCGGATCATGGATATCAAACGTGCGGGCGTAATCGGCGCGGGAACAATGGGCAACGGCATTGCCCACGTTTTTGCGCGCAGCGGTTATTCCGTAGTCCTATGCGATGTGGAGCAGCGGTTTCTGGAGCGCGGGATTGCCACCATCACGAAGAATCTCGATCGCGAGGTCGCGAAGAACAAGATCACTGCGGAGGACAAGGCGTCCGCGTTGGCGAAGATCGAGGCGGTCACAGATCGCTCGAAGCTTGCCGACTGCGACTTCATCGTGGAAGCGGCTACGGAGAAGTTTGAGATCAAGACGGAGATTTTTCGCGATCTGGACCGGCTGGCGCGGCCTGACGTCATTCTGGCGTCGAATACTTCGTCCATCTCGATCACCAAGCTGGGTTCGCTGACCAAGCGGCCGGACAGGGTGATTGGGATGCACTTCTTTAATCCGGTGCCGGTGATGAAGCTGGTGGAGGTGATTCGCGGGCTGGCTACTTCCCAGGAAACTTTTGCCGCGGTGCGCGACTTGGCTGTGAAGCTCGATAAGACGCCAGTGGAAGTGAACGACGCACCGGGATTCGTTTCGAACCGCGTGCTGATGCCTTTGCTGAACGAGGCTATGTATGCCGTGATGGAGGGCGTAGCCACGGCGGAGGCCGTCGATGAGGTGTTCAAGCTGGGGATGGCGCATCCCATGGGTCCGCTGACGCTGGCGGATTTTATTGGGCTCGACGTCTGCCTCGACATCATGCGGGTGATGCAGGACGGGTTGGGGGATCCCAAGTACCGGCCGTGCCCGCTGCTGATCAGGATGGTGGACGCGGGATGGTTGGGAAGGAAGAGCGGGCGGGGGTTTTACAAGTATTGATGATTGTTGATTGGTGATTGTTGATTGAAAACCCGATGATCTCGGGGAGCGCGTTTTCGATTTGCAATCATCAATCAGCAATCAACAATGACAACCGAGCCAGTCTCGCCGCGGGTGCGGAGCGATGCACCGATCTACGTGCTGGCTGCGGTTGCGGGGATTGCTACGGGGTGGGCGGACGTGGCGGTCAATGACTTGCTTTTTACCGCATTGCTGGTGCTGATGGCATGCATGCTACTTGGACTGCTGCGGCCGCGCTGGCCATGGCGGTGGGTGGTGGTGGTGGGACTGTTCATTCCTCTGACCGAACTGGCAGCCTATTTAATCCTGACTGTGAAACCAATGCGGGCGCAGGTGTATGGATCGTTTCTGGCAGCGCTGCCGGGGATCGCGGGGGCTTACGGTGGTGCGGTCGTGCGGGGTGTGGTGGAGAATTTGCGGCCGGGGAAGTAAGAATAGTGGTCAGTGGCCAGAGCGTCCGACTCAAGGCAGGAAACTTCGGTAATTTGGGGGTATTCAGTCTTCATGGGAGAATGCTTAACATTCCGGCCCCGCCGTAGAAGTTTTGAGGCCAGCACGCGTCTAGACTTCTATGAGCAATCTCAACGTAGTTATTTCTCTGACCACAAGAGAAAATGATTACCAGGCAGAACAATCAGCCTCCGCCGCCGAAGTTGCTTCGCGGCTGGGCGTAAAGATCAGCATCATTTATGCGGACAACGATGCGGTTAACCAATCTCAACAACTAGTGAAGATCATCCAGGACAAGATTGAGCGCCCGGACGCGATTCTGGTTGAGCCGGTGGGCACGCCCATGTCCCAAGTCGCGAAGGCGGCGGTGGGTGCGGGCATTGCCTGGGGAATTCTGAATCGCGAGGCGGACTACATTGCGGAGCTTCGCCGGGACACGCGGATTCCAGTGTTTGCGGTGAGTCCCGATCAGGAAGAAGTGGGGCGGATTCAAGGTCGGCAACTGGGTGCGGTAGCAACGGAAGGAAACGTTCTCTACATCGAAGGCCCCTCCAGCAGCAGTGCCGCGAGTCTTCGCAGCAAGGGGATTCTTTCGACCAAGCCTGGCGGCATCGCGATGAAGGTGCTCAAGGGGGATTGGTCAGAACGGAGCGCGCACCATGCGGTACAGGCTTGGTCGTCGCTGAGTACATCGAAGGAACTGCACATTCAGGCCGTCGTATGCCAGAACGATGCCATGGCGATGGGGGCAAGAAAAGCTCTGGTGGACCTGAGCGCAGCGGAATGCGAACGCTGGTTGAACATTCCATTCCTAGGGTGCGACGGCGTCACCAAGACCGGGCAGGAGTGGGTGCGCAGCGGACAGTTACGGGCGACCGTGGTGATTCCGCCGATGGCGGGGCTGGCGCTGGAGATGCTGGCCAAAGCGGTCAGCAGCGGTTCCATGCCGGCCGAGCGGACGTTGTGCGCTCCGCGATCGTTTCCCAGCTTTGCGGAGATTGGCGCGCGGACAGCGGGGGCGTAGCGGGTCTTGGGTGTCAGATCCTAGGTGTTAGGTCTTGGGCACCAGAGCGGTCGGTCGCACCTCAGACCTAAGACCTGACACCTATCCGTTCCTTCCCGAATCCGAGCACATCCTGAACTCGAGTTCCGACCACGCATCCCAAGGTAGCAGATAACCAAGAAGTTACTCCTAATCCACAGGGCTGACGCGTATGCTGCCAGCATGTGTGTAACGGTTTCGATGCTGGCCAGCGGAAGCCGGGGGAACTGTGCGTTTGTGGCCAGCTCGCGGACGAAGATTCTGGTGGATGCGGGTATCTCCTGCCGCGAGACCTTTAAGCGCATGAAGTCGCTGGGCGAAGATCCGCAGTCGCTGTCGGCGATTCTGATCACGCACGAACATTCCGATCATATTTACGGTTTAGCCGCGCTGGCGAAGAAGTTGCGCATCCCGGTGTTTATGACGGGGGCAACGCACGCGGCGTGGGCGCGAGCCATGCGCACGGTAAATGGCGAGCGGCCGCAACTGGAGAAACTGGAACGCTTCGAATCGGGGCATCGCTTTCAGATTGGCGACATTGAGGTGAAGCCCTTCACCATTCCTCACGACGCGGCCGATCCGGTGGGGTTCACGTTCCGCGTGGAAGGCACGAAGGTCAGCGTGGCCACCGATCTGGGATACCTGCCGGTGAATGTTCGCGACCACTTGCGCGGGTCCGACATCCTGATTATGGAGTCGAATCACGATGTCGAAATGCTGCGCGGCGGCTCTTATCCGTGGGCGGTGAAGCAGCGAGTGGCGAGCAACGTGGGCCATCTTTCGAACGAGAAACTCGCGGATTTCTTCACTGGGGACTATGATAATAACGCAGCGTTTGTGGTGCTGGCGCATCTCTCTGAGCAGAACAATCACCCGGAGATAGCCCGGAGAGGGGCCGAAAGAGCGCTGGCTGAGCGGGGTGGCTTGTTTCAGAACCGGGTGCTGGTGGCGGTGCAGTCCGAGGTTCTGCCGCCAATCCAGTTGTGAAGGACCCAGCTGTAGTTACTTATGAGCCAGCAGTGCATCGATCCCATGGTGGGCAAGATTTTGGCGGGCTGGAGATACGACATTTCCGGGCTGGCGCCGGAGATGCGCGGCGACTACGAAAGCCACTTTGTCGACTGCGTACACTGCCGCAGCCGCCAGCGCATCCACCGCATCATTGACGTGGGCTTGATTGCACTGGCTTCGGTTTCCGGGGGAGTGTTTTTGCTGGCCTTTGGAGTGATTCGCCACTTTGGTCCGCGGCATGCGCTGTGGCTGGAGATTGCAGCGCTGGCGGGATTTGCTTTATCGGCGCTGATCTGGCTGGTGGTGGCCGTGGCGACGCCCGCGCCCGTAACCGTGCTGGATGCTGCCAAAGAAGGGGCGCGCCGCGTTCACGACCGCCTGCCCCAGGAAATTCGGGAGCGCCTCCCGGAAGAACTGCGCGTAAAGATCACGGGGACGTAACGGCGATGCAGCCTGTCTCTAGAGTCGTTGCGGTTATTCTGCTGGGCGTGCTGGTGGCCGCTAGTGCGGGAACGATGTGTTCACGGGCTGCCGCCGCCGAACCTTCACACAGCGCTGGATGTCATCCCGTGCGGGCTCCGTCCAATCCGCAACCTGCCGACTATCGGTGCTGCGTGAGCAGGCATCGCTCGGCTCTAACGACTGGTATTTTCTCGCCCCGGCCTGCGCTGCAAGCGCTGGATGCTGCCGCAATTGGCGTCCCCATCGCTGCCAGTAGTGACGGCCCGCTTCCCGCTTTTTCCTGGCCCTCCGGGGGCCCTCCCGGGCGTCTGATTCTTAGAATCTGATCCACGACCCCTCTCTCCATTCTTCGCTGACGTGCGCTCACCCAGCGCATGTTTTCGACATCAGGCTGTTTTCTCCCGTTTGTGAGAACGAGGTTTCCATGGCCAGGTCCGCTTTGTGGTCAATCGTCATTTGTTCAGTCGTCGGGGCCTTGCTGAGTGCGGCTTCAGCACAGGACGCTTCGATGAGCGGGATGCACATGCCCATGGAAAATCATGAGCCTTCGCAGCTGCCCTCGCCGCACGCCGGTTCGGGAACGGGCTGGCAGCCGCCTTCAGTACCAGAACCCGAGTGGATGCTGATGCGCGGCGGCTGGGAGCTGATGGCACATGGGGTGATCTTCGCCGGCTACAACCAGCAAGGCGGCCCGCGTGGCGAGGGCAAAGCCGAGTCGGTGAATTGGGGCATGCTGATGGAGCAGCACGGGCTGGGTCGCGGAACGATTCTTTTGCGCCAAATGCTTTCGGCGGAATCGCTGACCTCGCCGCATCCCGGATTTCCGGAGTTGTTTCAGACTGGGGAGACTTATCACGGAGCGCCGCTGGTCGATCATCAGCATCCGCACAATGTGTTCGCGGAACTTTCAGCGCTGTACCTGCTGCCGCTGTCGAAAAGAATCTCGTGGGAATTGTATGGCGGCCCGGCGGCGGAGCCGGCGCTCGGGCCGGTCACCTACATTCACCGCACTTCCGCTTCGGAGCCGCCCCTGGCGCCGCTCAGCCATCACCTGCAGGATTCGACCCATACCAGTTTTGGCGTGGTCACCACCGGGTTTCTAATCAACCGCGTCAAGCTTGAGGCTTCGGCGTTCAACGGGCGGGAGCCTAATGAGCAGCGCTGGAGCATTCAAGCTGCTGCCTGGGATTCGTGGTCCGGGAGGGTGAGCGTTGCGCCCGCGCGCGACTGGGCCGCGCAGTACAGCGTTGGACGGCTGGAGCATCCGGAAGCGCTGGAGGCTGGCAGCCAGTGGCGGCAGACGGCTTCGGTGGAATATGACAAGCCGCTGGCGCGCGGTAATTGGGCGACGTCTGTTGTTTGGGGGCGCGTACATAAGATCGCGACTGGGACGAATCTCAACGGCTATCTGCTGGAATCCACGTTGAACTTTCTGCGGCGTGATTATGCGTTTGCGCGGCTGGAACTGGTGGACAAGGATGAATTGTTTCCGCAGGCGGCGGTGCATCCGGCTTACCGCATCGGAGCCTACACCTTCGGTGGAGTGCGCGATCTGGTGCAGAATCGCGCATGCCAGTTGGGGCTGGGCGCGGACATGACGGTTTATTCGAAGCCCGCGGCGCTGGACGCGGCATATGGCAACCGCCCCGTATCGTTCCAAATCTTTTTGCGCGTGCGGCCGGGATTGCACCCGGGCGAACATCATCACTAATACAAGAAACCCAGTATTGCCTACCGGGGTTCGGACCGAGAAACTGCTCACTACCGCGCAGCAATTGCGGGAGAATGGTACTTAATGAAGGGGACTCTGCGGATGCTGCGCATCGTGCAGTGGACGATGCTGGGCAGCATTCTCCTTTATGTTGTCATCGGTGAAGTCCTAGGTACAGGCGGGAGGGCGGCAGATCCCTCCCTCAGTTACGTGTTCTCGACGGCCAGTGTGGCCATTGTTGGCGTGATTTTTGTGGTACGGCGCACGCTGGTGTTGCGTTCCGCGGAAAGCCTGGCGACCCGTCCCGACGATGCCCTCACTTTGCGCCACTGGAAGAGCGGCTACATCGCGACTTACGCATTGTGCGAGGCTCTGGCATTGTTTGGCTTGATCCAGCGCTTCATGGGCTTCAATCTTCAACAGAGCCTGCCGTATTACATTGGCGGGTTTGTACTGCTTCTCTTCTTTGGACCGAGAGAGCCGGTCCATACTGGAGCGGCAGCCCAGATTCCGGACCCGCCGACAGGAGGTTCAGACAACTAATTCTTTCCCGCTGGGTTCTCACTAGCCAGGGTTCTGGCCCATGTCTGGGGTCAAGAATCTCTTCCGATGAGGCGCTGCTATGAGGCTAACCCCTTTTCTTCTTGTCATTTTGATGGTGGTTTCCACCCTCCAATCTACTCAGGCGCAACAGCAGCACCCTTGGGTTCCTCAGGGGATCAAGACGTTGGAGCAAGGAGCGTCCTCGAAGGTGAACTTCACCTTTGACCACTCGATGCTGGTGTTGGCGTCGAAGCTGGAACCCGACAACGAGGATCTCCGGCGCGTGATCGCCGGCGTAAGCGGAATCTCGATCCGCAGATACCATTTTCCCGGAGCCTGGCAATACGATCCGGGCACTCTCGGGGCCGTGAACGAGGAATATCGGGCAGCCGGCTGGAAGCAACTGATGGACAAACGCGACAAGGAAGGCAGCCCGGTGGCCAGCAACGTCTGGGTCCGTTTGGAGAACAATGCGATCAGCGACGTTGCGATCTTTCTTGCGCGGCCGAACGAGGTCCACTTCGTCGTGGTCTCCGGGTCCATCAGTCCGGTTGACATCTCGCACCTCGGCGGACATTTCGGGATCCCGAAGATCGAAGGTGGAGTGGTCGTGCCACGGTGACGCCTCCGGAATTGCTGCGCCCCCCGAAAAACCACCCGCTTCCCCGCCTTGGGTTATGATCTGCCTGAGGTGATCCGATGTCCATCAATGGGCCGGAAGAATTGAGCGGAATGCGGGCCGCGGGCGCAGTGGTTTGCCTTGTGCTGAGCGCGATGAGAAGCGCAGTGCGGCCTGGAATCACAACCGGCGAGTTGGACGAAGTGGGAGCGGGCGTGATGAGGCAGCACGGAGCACGGTCGGCGCCAGCGTTGATCTACGGATTTCCGGGGGCGAACTGCATCAGCTTGAACGATGAAGCTGTCCACGGCATTCCGGGCAAGCGGGCGCTGCAAGAGGGCGATTTGGCGAAGCTGGATGTCACTGTCGAAAAAAATGGATTCATGGCGGATGCTGCCGTGACCGTTCCGGTCGGGGAAGTGTCGGAGGAGCGGAAATGCCTGGTGGCATGTGCAGAGCGAGCCTTCGCGAAGGCAATGCTGGTGGCGCGGGCGGGTTTTCGAGTTTCAGAAATTGGGCGAGTCATCGAGCATGAGGTCAGGCGCAGCGGTTTCTCCGTGATTCGCGATCTGGGAGGGCACGGCATTGGACGCACCATCCACGAAGAACCACGAGTCCCGAACTATGCCGATCCGGAAGCCAATCAAGTTCTTACTGCAGGCTTGGTGATCACTGTGGAACCGATCATTGCCGCTGGATCGGGAAGGGCGTTCGTCGCGCACGATAAATGGACAGTCGTCACGGCCGATCACAGGCCTTCGGCGCACTACGAGCATACGCTCGTAATTACCAAGGGTCCGCCAATCCTACTGACTGCGGCATAAGGCGAACGTCGCCTGCTCGAGCTGCGGCTTTCCATCTTTAGGCCTTGATGTGGCAACTGGCCAGACCGCGCTTCTCCAGATACTGCTGGTGATAATCCTCGGCGGGAAAGAACGTCACTGCGGGCACGATCTGCGTTACGATCGGCTTCGAATAACGATGCGCTTTCTCCAACTCTTCCTTTGAGGCTTGCGCCGCAGCCTGCTGTTGCGGCGTGTGGAAGAAGATGGCGGAGCGGTATTGCGTGCCCCAATCCGGGCCCTGACGGTTGAGTTGCGTGGGATCGTGGTTCTCCCAGAAGACTTTTAGAAGGTCGTTGTAGCGAACCTGGGCGGGATCGAATTCCACCTCCACCGCTTCGGCGTGGCCGGTACGGTCGGTGCAAACTTCTTTATAGGTGGGATTGTCGGTTTGTCCGCCGGTATAGCCGACGCGTGTGGACGATACCCCCGGCATCGCCCGGAAGGTCGCTTCTACTCCCCAGAAACATCCCGCTGCAAATGTAGCTTTCTCCATCTTCTGACTGCTCCTCTACAGCTCGTGGTTGCGGACCGCTCCTATTAGATGACGAAATCGGTAGAAAGTCACGCGGCGGAGGTGTCGGGTGGCGCCCCAAGACCTTTACCACAGAGGACAAGGCGTAACACGGGGGTACGACGGAACGGCCCGGTATAGCCTTCCTGGGCAATTGACGCTGCGAACCAATTCGCGATAAAGTGCGTCCAACGTTGTCGCAGTCGTTGTCGTCGTAGGTTGTCCCAGGAGAAGTCTGTGGTTCGTCGATCCAGCCGCGCCCGGAGTGCGTCGAAGTTTGCTGTGTGCCTGCTATTGGCGCTGGCTACGGCGCAGGCCGCGCTGGCGATTCCGAACTTTACTCCCCAGCAGCGTGTCGGCTACAACTCCGGCGATCAGTGGGAGCCCGCTATGGCCGCCGACGGGCATGGACACATCTATATTCTGTTTCCCCAGTACGGCGCGGTGAGCGATTGTCCGGCCTGCACCGCTCCTACGATCGCGCTCCTGGTCAGCAACGACAACGGAATTTCGTGGCAAGCGCCGCATGCGCTGGTGCCGTCTACGACTGGGCAGTTTGATCCGCAGGTTGTGGTCGATCCCGTGGACCGGCAGACGGTGTACGCTTCCTGGCTTCAGAACAACAAGCGCGATGTGATGGTGGCACGGTCGCAGGATTTCGGGCGCAGCTGGTACCTCGCGATCGCACAACACTCGCAAGAAGACGCCGACAAGCCTGTGCTGGCGGTACACGGGGCCGATGTGTACCTGGGATTCAATCACGAACAGCACATCGTGGTCGCCGCGTCGCATGATTATGCTCAGAACTTCGCTTCGGCGACAGTGAATCCGAATGCGGAGCCCGGCTGGTCTTTGACGGGTGGCGCGACAGTTGGCCCATCGGGCGAGGTCTACTTTTCGTGGACGGCCTACGCGCGGCGGGAGCTCAGCACACGCCCAGTGAGCATTTACGTGAGCCGGTCGCCGGATGCCGGGCAGAGCTGGAACACAGTTCTCCTGGACGTTTCGAGCGCACCGCCCGAATGCGCCGCCCAGGGGTGCGCGGCTGAGTACCTGGGCGCACAGATTGCGCTGGCGTCTGACGCCGCGGGAACGCTCTACGCGCTGTGGAATGCCGGCACCCGGCACGGTGGGCCCGAACGCATTTACTTTTCGTCTTCCACTACGAGCGGCGCGAGTTGGTCTTTGAAGACCGACGTATCCTCGGCGGACGATCAGGCAGAGCACTGCTTCCCCGCGATTACCGCCGGCGTGGCCGGCGACGTACGCATCGCCTGGATGGACACGCGCCACACTCCTCTGTGGAATGTTTTCCAGCGCAGTTCCAGCAACGGTGGCGCAACCTGGTCGGCGGAGACGCAACTCTCGGGTGGGGCGCGGGGTTACGATTACGTTCGTCCCGATGGTTTCCGCTTTCCGTTCGGAGACTATTTCTCCATCGCCATCGATAGTCTTGGAAACACGCACGCAGTCTGGGGCGAGGGGCGGAATTATAAGTCTCCGGGCTCGATCTGGTACACTCACGGGCGTTAGGTCACAGGCGTCCGTTCCTTTCATTCCTGTCTTTTTTCGTCATTCGACATTAGTGCAGCCGCATTCGTAGCGGGCTGGATTGCCCGATTCTGATGAACGGAGGCATTCGCATGAAATTCATGGGTGTGAACCTGTGGGCGGTATTGGTGAGCGCCCTGGCCACCATGGTGGTCGGGTTTGTGTGGTATTCGCCGTTGCTGTTTGCGCGTCCCTGGACAATCTTGATGGGGTACGATCCGGATGACAAGGCAAAGCTCGCCGAAATGCAGAAGAGCGCGGGACCGTCATACATGCTGTCGTTGGTCGCCAGCTTGGCGGCGGCGGTGCTGGGAAAGATTATTGTCATCGCAACCGTCAACACGCCGCTGTATGGCATGAAGGTTGGGCTGGCGGTGTGGCTGGGATTCGTGACCACCGTGCAACTGACCAATTCGCTGTTCAGCCGGCAACCGGCCAAACTGTACGCGATCAACACAGGCTATCAGTTGGTTTGCTACCTGGCGATGGGAGCGATCATGGGGGCGTGGCGGTAAGAGATTCCTTTATTCCAGGATCATGCCCCCGGTAAGGTGTGCCAGGCGCGTGATGCCGCGATCCTGGCACCAGCGCTGCAGTTCGTCCACAATCTTCTCCGTCGCGCAAGGATCCCAATAGCTCGCTGTGCCGATTTGAACGGCGGTTGCACCTGCAAGCATGAATTCCGCAACATCGGCCGCGGTTGAAATTCCTCCCATGCCGATCACGGGAATGCTCACGGCATGCGCGGCATCGTAGACCATACGAAGGGCAATCGGCTTAATGGCTGGGCCGGAGAGTCCGGCCGTGATGTTTGCGATGCGGGGTTTGCGGGTATCAGCGTCGATGGCCATGGCCACGAAGGTGTTGATCAGCGAGATCGCGTCGGCGCCCGCTTCCTGCGCAATGTGCGCCATCTGCGCGATGCTGGTCACGTTGGGCGAGAGCTTGACGATCAGAGGACGGCGGGCAGCGCGCTTCGCCGTCGTCACCACTTCGTCGAGGGAGCGCGGATCGCTGCCAAATTGCAGTCCGCCCTCGGTTGTGTTGGGGCAGGAGACGTTGAGTTCGTAGGCAGCGATGCCTTCGCCGTCGTTGAGAATCTCGATGGTTCTTTCATAGTCTTCACGGGTGTAGCCGAAGACGTTGGCCAGCACCACGATGTTCTTCATCTGCTGGAGCTTGGGGAGCTTCTCTGCGAGAAATGCCGCCGCACCGATGTTCTGCAGGCCGATGGCGTTGAGCATCCCGGCGGCCGTCTCCCACAGGCGCGGCGGCGGATTTCCGATCATCGGCTCGCGGGACAGCCCTTTGACGACGAAGCCACCCAGTTTGTCGAGGTGGACGACGTCCTCGAACTCGACGCCGTAACCAAAGGTTCCGCTGGCGGCGATGACTGGGTTCTTGAGTTCGATGCCAGCGAAGGATACCCTAAGGTCGAGCGGAGACTTGCCACCGTTTTCAGAGGACGAAGTCACTGTGGCGGCCTTTCGTTCGGAGATCCCGCGTTACTTTCCGCGTGACGCGTCGGGGCAAGCGCCTCAGTGAGCACGCGTCCCGCGGCATGCGTGGGAGCGTTGATGCCAAGCAGCGATGCCAACGTCACAGCCAGATCGACCGGTTCGGCGTGCGTACGATAGGTTCCCGGGCGAAATGGCAGTCCGTAGAAGGCGAGCGGCACGTGCGTGTCATAGTTGTAGGGCGATGCGTGGTCTGTGCCTTTAGCAAGGCCGACGGTGTACGGCTCCGGCACCCCCATTACAAACCAACTTCCTTCCGGCGAATAACTGTGCAGGAATTTCTTTCCGAATGGAGTATCGGGGACTGCACCTTCCGCGAGTTGCGACTTGGTGAAGTAGTCGCGCAGTCCAGCCTGCTTCATCGCCTCGCCCACAGCGGCTTCGGCGTCGTGCTCCTTTACGTGCGATACGGCGAAGGCGTCCGGGTCGAGCCATGCGAGAGGGTAATCGAGTTTTACGTAGGAAGCGAGATGACCGGGCGAAAACTTCGCGGCCAGAGCTGCATTGATCTGGGCTTCGAGTTTACTCGCTTCGAGATTAGCGGCGGGAATGCGCAGCTTCTTCGCCACATCGGGCAGAGCGGAAATGCCGTGGTCGGCCGAGAGTGCGATCCAGGTGTTGGCGAGGCCGACTTGGTGGCCGAGGAAGGTGAAGAAGTCGGCAAGTTCGCGATCGAGCGCGAGTGCCATGGCGGCCATCTCGGGCGAATCGGGACCGACCTGGTGGCCGAGAATATCGTTCGGAGAAAGGCTGATCGCTAACAGGTCGGTGGCTTGTCCGGCGCCGAGATTTTCGTATAGGACCAACTCCTTGGCGAATTCCAGTTCGTACTCGTTGGCGAAGGGCGTGGAGCCGATCACTTCATAGAAACCCGCGTCAGAACCGTCTTTACCCTTGCGATGCGCCGTCGAACGCATCACGTCTCCGTTGTTGTTCTTCCAATCGCGGGCCCAGTATTTTGCCGCACGGTTGCTGCCATTGAAATCCTGCGCCCACTTAGGCAGATCGGGACGGTAGTAAGTGGAGGTAATCCACGCGCCGCTTTTCGCGTCAATCCAGTATGCCGCGTCTGCTGCAAAACCTCCGGGCAGGATGGCGGCGCGGTCTTTCAGCGACAGCGTAAAGACTCGCGACTTCCCCTGGGTAGCAAGTTTCAGTTCGTCGCCGAGCGTGTCGGCGAGCAGGTTGTGAGGCGATGCGCCGGCCTTGTCTCCGGAGATGCCGACGAGCTTTGTGTCATCGTCTTCCACTGACGTGACCATTTTCTTTTTCTTAGGGTCCCACCACTCGTTCGCCGCAATGCCGTGATCGTTGCTGTAAGCGCCGGTAAACAGCGTGGCGTGCCCGGGAGCGGTACGGGTGTTGGCGTAGTCGTAGTTGCAATCGGTGAAGTTGGCGCCGTGGTCGAGCAGCAGACGGAATCCGCCTTCGCCGAACTGGTCGCGGTAGCGCTCCAGATAGTCGCCGCGAAACTGGTCGATGACGATCACCACAACAAGTTTGGGATGGGCGTTGTAGGCAGAGCCGAAAGTCGCTGGATCGGAAGCCAGAATGAGGGCGGCAATGAATGCCAGCAAAAGAACGCGGCTCGCGGCAATGGAGCGGGGGAGGAATCTCATCGCGAAGGTAGTTTACACAGGGGAGTGGGTTGGGCGAAAGAGAGACAGGGAGTCGAGCTTGGCTCGACGGACAGCCGAGGGCGGCTGTCCCCACACGAGCGTTCCTTGTACTCGCGTGCATTCCTCGCTCGGTTTCCGATAAAGTAGTTATTCCTCATGCTTGATCTGAATTTCGTTCGTGACAACCTGCCCCGGGTGGAAGAGATGCTGCGCCAGCGCGGCGCGGATCCGGCTGCCGTGCTCAGGGATTTCAGCGACGTCGATACCCGGCGGCGGCAGGCTATCACGGAGGCTGAGACCATGAAGGCGCGGCGGAATAAGGCCTCGGAAGACATCTCCAAACTGAAGAAGAGCGGGCAGGATGCCACTGCGGCGATCGCCGAAACCAAAGATCTGCGCGAGCAGATTCAGGTGCGAGAGAAAACCGCCGCCGATCTCGATACCCGCTTGCACGATATCCTTGCCGGCATTCCGAATATACCGCACGCCAGCGTTCCCATCGGCCACAGCGCTGAAGAGAATGTAGAAGTCCACCGCTGGGGGACGCCTCCGCAGTTCGACTTCGTTCCCAAGCCGCACTGGGATCTCGGCGCAGAACTAGGCGTGCTGGATTTAGAGCGCGCGGTTAAACTTACTGGCGCGCGTTTCGCCGTCTACTGGGACCTGGGCGCGAAGCTCGAACGCGCCCTGGCGAACTTCATGCTCGATCTGCACACCCGCGAGCATGGATATACCGAAGTGCTGCCACCATACCTGGTTAATTCCGAATCAATGTATGGCACGGGGCAGTTGCCCAAGTTTGCTGCTGATTCTTTTTGCGTGCCACACGGAGAAAAGGATCTGTGGCTGATTCCAACGGCCGAAGTGCCAGTGACGAATCTCTATCGGGATGAAATTCTCAATGCAGCGCGGCTGCCGATCTCACTCACGGCGTATACGCCGTGCTTCCGCAGCGAAGCGGGATCCTACGGAAAAGATGTCCGCGGTATTATCCGGCAGCATCAATTTCAGAAAGTGGAGTTGGTGAAATTTTCGCGGCCGGAGAACTCGTATGAAGAGCACGAGAAGCTGACGCGGAATGCCGAGACCGTTCTGCAAAAGCTTGGCTTGCACTATCGCACGGTGGTATTGTGCACCGGCGACATGGGACCATCGTCGGCAAAGACGTATGACATTGAAGTCTGGCTGCCGGGACAGCAGTTGTTTCGTGAGATCTCGTCGTGCTCAAATTTTGAGTCGTATCAGGCACGGCGGGCGAATATTCGCTACCGTCCCGAGGGCAAGAATAAGACAGAGTTCGTGCACACGCTGAACGGAAGCGGCCTGGCCGTGGGCCGGACCTGGGTGGCGATTGTCGAGAATTACCAGCAGGCGGACGGGAGCGTTGTAATCCCCGAGGCGCTGCGGCCTTACATTGGGGTGGAGCGCATCACGGCGAAACGCTTTTAGCTTTCTAGCTCCGCCATTGCCAAGAAAGCAAGCGGTCACTAGACTTGCATAGGGCAAAGCCATGCAGAGTGTGGACATCAGCACGACCGCGGCTGGCGCGCCTTCTCTACCGATGAATGGCGTCTGGCGCACAATTCGGAGCTACATCCTGTGGCAGCACGAGCGTGGCACGCTGCACTACGACATCATGGTCACCCTGATCCTGATTTTTGTTTTCTTCTCGCCCCGGGTTATCAACTTTAACGACAAACCGGTTCCCCGGCCCTTGCATCTGACTGATGTGGTGGTCACGCCCGATGCGAAGGGCGGCCTGCTCTACCAGATTTCCGCCAGCGCGATCACTCCGGGAGACGATCAGTCCGTGCGAGATCAGTTGCTGCATATCATCAAACCGATTTCGGGCGAAGTGTCGCTCGTGAGCTACGAGCCGGTCACCGACGGCAAGGGACACGTACAGACCTATAAAGTTCTGGTGAAAAGATAGCAGGCGAATGAGACCTGTCCACCGCATCCTCGCAATTTTGTTTCTGGGAAGCCTGCTGTGCGGTTTCGCGGCTCAACCGAGCCCCGAAACCTGCGTCATGGAGTGCGTCCTCAGGAAAATGGACGATGCTGCAGCGAACTTCCACACTACGCAGGCCGATTTCGTCTGGGATCAGTACCAGAAAGTTGTGGACGAAACCGACACGCAGAAGGGCACGGTTTACTACCGCCGGTCGGGAAAGGAAATCGAAATGATGGCGGAGATCAAGGAACCCGACGCGAAATTCGTGCTCTACAGAGAGGGAAAGCTCCAGGTGTACCAGCCCAAGATCGAGCAGGTCCTCGTGTACCCGACAAGCAGTCATGGCGACATCGAAAGTTATCTGGTGCTCGGGTTCGGTGGCAGCGGACAGGAATTGACGAAGTCGTTCGATGTGAGCTACACCGGGGATGAAACCGTGGCCGGCATTGCCACCGGAAAGCTGCAACTGATTCCGAAAAGCGAGAAGGTCCGCAACAACTTCTTCGCCAAGGCAATCCTCTGGATCGACTTGAGCCGCGGCATCTCGGTCCAACAGCAATTCTTCCAAATCCAGGGGGACTATCGCCTGGCGAGGTATTCCGGGGTACGGATAAATGCCAAGATCGGCAACGACGTGTTTCAGCTAAAAACCACGAAGAAAACACAATTCGTCTCACCGCGCGGGTAAGTAATTGAATCTAAAGGGCAAGAATCTGTACTGAAAAAGGAACGGTGGGCGCTATACTGCCCTAGGATTTTCTTTCGAGTTCATCTTTCGAGTTCATTCATGGCCAAGGTTTTTACGATTCCAGTTCCGCCCAAGTTTGGCAGTAAGCGAAGAGAGCGTACGTCGGATCCTCGATACGTCGATGGGCAGCGCGTGCTGGTCGAGGCCATGAAGTACCTGGCTCAGGCAGATCCTGTGGCGAACCGGCCCGCAATCGAATTGATTTCCGAGCATGTGCGCACCCGCTTCCGCATGAGCGATTCACCGCTGGCGTAAGCCGCCCTGTGCCTGAATCGTCCCGCCTAGAAGCTGTAACGCAGCATGAATTGCATTACCCGGGGCTGCGTCAGCGTCGAACTGTAGACCCCGAAGGCCGTCACTGAGCTGGTATCGAAGTTGTTGGACGAGGCTGCAGCGTCGAAGCGCACAGCATTCGTCACGTTGAACGCCTCCCAGGCGAAACTGAGAGTTTGTCCCTCTCGCACTTTCCAGTCTTTGTCCACACCAGCATCGATTCCGAAAAATCCCGGCCCGCGGAGCTCATTTCGCTGTCCGCCTTCACCGGGATAAGGATGCCGGAAGTCCGCTTTGGCACCGTCCTTGTTCGCAAACATGGTCGGGTTGCCCAAGGCATCGCGATGCACTCCCACTGACCCCGGGTTGGCAATCTCGACCGCTTCACCCCGTATGTTGTAGTTCGTGGACCAGCCACCGCCGGGAAAGATGCTGAAGGGCAGTCCGCTCGACCAGTGGAAGAGGCCCGTGAGGCTCCACCCACCGAGGACTGCGTCGGCAACTCGGCCCATACCTGATCCAAACTTCCTGCTTCGTCCCACCGGCAGATCAATGACCCAGTTGGAATTAATCTGATGCCTCAGATCGAAATCAGAAACGGCGCGAAGCTGGTTTGGCGCCCAGGAGTTAACTACCTGGCTGGAAAAGCCGCCGACTCCACCCGAAGAAAACAGGCTGATACGCTCTGCGTTCGATCCCACGTCGATGGATTTTGAAACTGTATAGTTCAAATCGAACTGGACGCCGCTGGAGAGTGCGCGCCGTAGCGTGAGGTTGAGGGCGTGGTAGGAGCTGTTTCCAGATGAACGCCATCCCCAGAGAGAGGAAAACTGCGGCATGAAGAAGTTATAGGCCTGCGGACTGGATTGGCCCGGCAGTTGCGAACATGCCGGGAAACATGCTCCGAACGTGGGCGTATCCGTGTCTTGCAAGGCGACGATCTCGTCTCCCAAGTTGCAGGCGAAGGTGTCATACATCGCCTGCGTGGCAGTGAGATTTGAGGCGTTCGGATCAATAGTGCCCAGGGGAATTCCCTGGCAATTGGCACTGAAGAGCTGCGAGGAAGCCGGACCTGCGGCTGCTGCAAACAGATCTTCCCAGTACATTCCCGCATTGCCAGGGTTTACATCACTGACCGCTGTACCCGCATATGCCAGTTTCGATAACTTAGTGGCCGCTGCAAAATAGTCGGTGTGCGAAGCGGGATCCACAATGTCCTGCGGCAAGGCCAGATCGGTTTCCTGCAAAAGGTGGCGGCCCAACCGGCCCACGTACGAAGCTTCGATCGCGAAATTGCGGCCCAGGTCGCGACTAAAAGAAAAATTGAAGACGTGCGAGTAAGGCGTCTTGAGCTTGTCGTCCATGCCCCAGTAGATTGCGAAACCTCCCGGAGCGTTCACCCCCAGCGGCGGAGTGACGGGAAACGATCCGGGAGCTGCTCCATTCATGGTCTGCCCGCAGTACTGGCCTTGCGGCAGGTTGTAAATGCCGGTGAAGCGATACGCGCAGTCCACCGTTTGGACGGCATACGGATTCGTCTCCGTCGTCGTCAGACCGAATGAGCCTTGGCGGTCGAATGTGTCCACCAGGCCCTCGCCGAAATGATCGAAGTAGAGCCCATAGCCCATACGCACCGAACTCTTGCCCGCGGTGCCGAATACTTGGTGCAGCCAGCCCTTGTCGAAATGCGGAGAGTAGGCCACTGCGAGTCGAGGGGCCAGGTTGCGGTAGTCCCAGTTCCAGTAGGGTTGTTTTCCATTCGCCTGGCCGGAAACACCAAAGGTAAGCGGCGGCAAACCTCCCGGCACTCCATTCGCCGCATTCTGCCCCGGCGAGTACGATTGCCCTGCCAGTTGCGCTTTGGCACGCTGGGCAAAAAGGTTACCGACGCTGATGGTCGGCGCGGCCTGATTGCCATTCACCTCGTAGGGAGGCTGCAAAAGCGAATAGCGCAGGCCAGCCGTGATCACCAAATGCGGCGTCACGCGCCACGCATCCTGCGCGTACCATTCTGCTTCCCACGACTTGAAGTGGCGTGAAATCAAAGCTCCGGGCGGGATCACCGTTCCGGTTTTATCCTGGTTAAACACCGCATTCTCCACCGTGACCAGCCCAGCCAGCCCGGTGGCGGCAAAATCGTAGAGCTGGCCGAAGGCGGGATCGACGAGGGGATAGTTCGCGCCGATGCTGGGATCGAGGCTGCTGCCAGAATTTGCTATGGTGGCTGTTGGCAGCGAAAAAGGATCGGTCAACCCATTGGTAACGTTTTGAAAATTGCCATTCCGGTTGTTGTGCAACAGCCGCAGGTTCGCGCCGAATTGCAGAGTGTGTTTCCCCTTCGTCCAAGTCATGTCATCGACAAGGTTGTGTACCGGCAGGTTGAAGTACTCCGAGTGCGAAGCTAACGCCGTCAGGTCGCTGAGCGTGCGAAAAGCGACGTAAGGCCGCGAATTCACCCCCGTGTCTCCCACGCCTTCGCGTACCAGCGACCAGCGGAAATTGTTGATCAAGGTCGGGCGGAGCAAGGCCGTATACCCGGCCGCAATGCCCTTGTTGTTACTGGTGTGGAAGTCGCTGGAAGGCTGTCCGGGAAATTGCGGGGCCAGTTGCTGATTGTCGTTTTGCAGGTTGCCGCGCAGGAACAGGCTATGGTTGCCGTTCGCCGTGAGTTTGTAATCCAGCCGGAGAATATAGGTGTTGAGTTTCTCCGGGCTGGCTCCGGCGAATGTATAGCCGCGGTAGTCGAGGAGGTCCCCGACCGTATCGGTATTCGTATGCGGGTACTGCTGGAAGACTTGCAGCACGTTGGGGTTGACGCCGCATTGGCCACTACTGTTGGCCCACGGACAGGTGCCGTTGGAGGCCGCGTTCGGATCCAACGCGGCGAACGCAGCAGGAGAGAGCTGAACCACATAGTCTGCGGCCGAGACCGCGGTGTCTTGGGTCACCGTGACACCAGACGTCGGACTCCCTAGAACGCAGTTCGGGTCGGGCGGGTTGGCGTTCGGATTGCACAGATACTGGATCATCCCGTTCCGCAACTCGTCGCTGGGCACGGTTTGCGTGATCTGCGTCGTCTCGCGCTTCCGTTGTCCTTCGTAGGCAAAGAAGAAAAACATTCTGTCCTTCTTCAGAGGACCGCCGAAAGTTGCTCCAAACGTGTTACGGATCAAGTGTGGCGGCTTATTCGGCAGGCCTGCGCCCACTTGCGCCGCCTCGTTGAACCAGTCATTTGCTTCACCGATGCTCGAACGGTTGTATTCATAGATCGAGCCGTGGAAGCTGTTCGTTCCGCTTTTCGTGACCAGCGCCACTTGTCCACCCGAGGATCGTCCTTCGTCGGCATTGCCGTTGCTGGTGGTCACACGAAATTCCTGCAACGAGTCGAGTGTTGCCCGTAGCGCTCCCTGAAAGGCATTGCCGCTTAGCTGCTCGTTGTCGTCGAGTCCGTCAAGGGTGATATTCGTCTGATCGCTTCGCGCGCCGCTCACGGAGCCACCGCGGCTGTCATTGGTCTGATCAATCTGCTTATCGCTGCCGATGAAGGTCACGCCCGGCTGCAGACTGAGAATGGAGACAGGGTCTCGTCCCTCCGAAGGAAGTCGTTGCAATTGCCGCTCGGTGAATGCGTTGCCGATCGAAGCGTCCTGCGTGTTCACCAGCGGCGCCTCGCTGGTCACTTCGACCCGTACCTGCGCGGCTCCAACCTGCATGGTGAAGTTCAGCGTGGCCGGAGAGCTCACTTGCAGCGTAATGTTCTCGCGCTTGATGGTAGCGAATCCACTCGCCGTGACGGTCACCGTATAGGTCGCCGGAGGAATCTGTAGAAACTGGTACACCCCGTCCGGGCCCGAGGTGACGGTACGTGCGAATCCCGTCTGCGGGTCATTTATCGTCACGGTCGCGCCCGGCAGCAGCGCGCCCTTGGGGTCGCTGATCACGCCATGCAGGGACGTGGTGGATTGCGCAGCCGCCAGAGAACCAAACAGACTCAAAAATAGCGAAAGAACGGCGAGCCGGAAGCAGGGTCGCATGGGTACTCCTCGGGTCTTCGTGTCATGTTGGGCTGGACAGAGTGAACTGGACCGCACGACGCAGCCGCACCACACCGAAGCTTGCTCCGCAAACGGTGGCCGCTATTGTGTCCCGCCGCCTCCCTTCAGTTCAAGGGAATAACGGAATGGAGATGACTCGCAGTCAGTGAGGGTAGTCCGAAACGCTTTGCTAGGCGCGCCTTAGAGAACAGGATGGCGCTGTTCTATTTCAGGCGCGAATAGAGTCGGGGAAAAGGGGCGGCGATGCCGCCCCCTCATGGCCATTCGAGAGCCCACTAGAACGTGTACCGCAATGCGAACTCCATCCTGCGATAGATCGTCAGGGTTTTGGTAAAGTTCCCAAACGAGCTCACCTGGTCGACTCCGGTATTTGCCGTCAGGGCGTCGAAGCGAACATTGTTGAAAACGTTGTAGACTTCCCACCGGAATTGCAGTTGCTGGCCCTCCGTGATCTTAAAAACCTTATGGAGGCCCATGTCTGCACCGAAGTATCCAGGTCCTCGAAGGGTGTTGCGGTTGCCGACTTCTCCCGGAAAATCCTGCCGGTACGATGTGATCGCGGTGGTTGGATCCTTGAAGACATTCGGACTCCCATTGACGACGGTCGTTCCGGTTTTGGCTGACGGTCCGACTTGCGTAGCGTAGCCGCTCAAGTTCCAGTTCGTAGCCCAGGCTGCGCCATTGCCGATAGCAAAAGGAAACCCGCTGGTCCAGTGGAAAAGACCGACTAGCTCCCATCCGCCCAGAACTCCCTCGGCCAGACGGCCAGCGCCGGAGCCAAACGTTCTACCGTGGCCGTAGGGAAGCTCCACCAGCCAATTCGAATTGAGCTGATGGGTAGTGTCGAAGGTGGAAATGGCGCGCTGCAACTTGGGGCTCCACGCGTTATAGATCTGGTCGCCCGGCCCGCCCAGGTTGCCGATCCGCTCCGCGTCCGATCCAATGTCGATGGACTTGCCAAAGGTGTAGTTGAAGTCGAACTGCACGCCATGAGACATGGGGTGCTTCAGGATTAATTCGGCCGCATTGTAAGCGCTGTTTCCGATGGACTGCCAGGAGTACATATTGGCAAATTGGGAGGCAAAGTATTGCGGGGTCGTCTGGGTCACGCCGCCCAGAGTGATACAACCCGGGAAGCACGATCCCCCGCCCACGCCATCGATGATCTGTTGGAACGTGGTTTCATTGTGGACGAAGCCGCACGCCATCAGGTCGTACATGTTTTGCGTCGCCGTTGGACTTCCTGGAATGGGACCGAATTGGTTCGCGCAAGTCGTGTTGATCACCCCGCTAGCAATCCCTCCTGGACCGGCGGATGTGGCGCCGAACAGGTTCTCCCAATAGGGGATTGGCGCAACCGAGCCTTCCGGCGTACCCGCCAGCACTAAATTGTCGAGTTGACGGGTAGCGGTAAAGTAGTCCATGTGGGAAGCCGGGTCCACAATGTCCCTCGGCTGACCCAGATCTCTCTGCTGTATCAAACGATGGCCGATGCGGCCCACGTAGGCGGTTTCAATCACAAAACCGTGATGTAGTTCACGCTCAAAGGACAAATCGAAGCCGTAGGAGTAAGGGGTTCTGAGCTTGTCGTCCAGGCCCCACTGAACGGCGAAGTTGGTCAATGGGAACTGCACCGGAAAAGTGGCGCCCGGTGATGGAGTAATGAGGGCGGGCGGCAAGGTGTACAGACCACCCTCGTTGGGCAACATCGCCATGCGAGGCGCCGCGTCCACGGTCTGAACGCCTCCGGTGTTGCTGAGCAGGGTCGAAAGCCCGAACGACCCATCCTGGTCGAAAGTGTTCACGATACCCTCGCCGAAGTGGTCGTAATACATACCGGCTCCGAGGCGGATGGAAGTCTTGCCCGGACCACCGAATAGCTGTCTGAGCCAGCCATTTTCGAAGCCGGGGGAGTACGCGATGGCAAAGCGCGGAGCGAAGTTCTTGAAGTCGTCACGCCAGTACGGATTCTCGCCATTGGCCTGGCCAGCGAGATCAAACGAGATTGGCTCGTTAAAGGGTAGCCCTGCCAGCATGGTTTGTCCCCGTTTCTTGAACCAGGCATCCAGGCTGATTGTGGGCGCAACTTGCACTCCGTTCTTTTCATAGGGAGGCTGCAGAAACGTCCAACGGAGTCCGTAGGTGATGGTGAGGTTGGGTTTGACCCGCCAGGAATCCTGCACATAGGACTCGAACTCGTGCGCGACGAAATGACGCAGGTTCGGAGTGCCTTGAGCGAGGGTGTTGCCCTTGGTGTCGAAGTTATATCTGGTATCTACTTCAGCGATGATTCCCGCGAGGGCCATCACCGGGTAGTCGTAGGAATTGTTGAAGCCGGAATCAACTAGGGGCAGATTGTAATTTGCCCCTGTCGGACCGAACTGCGGAGCACCCGGGTCGAGACTGGTCCCCTTATTCGCGATGCCTGAGACATTCAGCCAGGACGCGTTGGTAGAGCCCCCGGAAAACGAGGTCAACGTCGAATTCCGGATGTCGCCAATGATTCTGAGATTGGCCCCGAATTGCAGCGTGTGTTTCTGGTGGGTCAACGAAATATCATCCACAAAGTTGTGCACCGGCACGGCCACCTTGAAGGAATCGTTTTCCTGGCCGCTCGGGGTATCCAGGCCCCGCAAGGTAATATAGGTTGTGTTCCCCGACCCTACCTCACCAAGCGCCTGCCGGATGAAACCATATCTAAAGTTGTTGATCAGCGTGGGTGACAAGACTGCCGTGTACCCCACGGCAAAGCCCTTGCTCGGTACAACGCGCGCAAAAGTCGGAGTCAACCCGGGGAATTGGGGTGCAAAGTCCTGCCTGTCACCCTGCAGATTCCCCCGCACAAAGAGACGGTGATTCCCATTTTGAGTGATGTTGTAATCGAATTTCGCAATGTAGGTATTGAGAGTTGTGGGGGCGGGTCCTGCAAAGGTGTACCCCTGATAGTTGAAGCCATCCGCGCCAACTGCGGCGTTGGTGTTGGAGTGAGGATAACCCTGCATGATCTGTTCGATGGCCGGATCCGCTCCTGGTCCCTGGGGACAGCTCGTCGTACAGTTGGGATCGAGGAGCACCAGCGTGCCCGGGCTCATGGTCGCCAGAAGCACCGAAGACGGCTGACCGGCCGCCGGGGCGACGGTGATGCTGGCACCGTTGAGACCGGTGTTGCCGGTAACGCAGGCGGGATCGCCGACATCGCAGAGATAACTCACAAACCCGTTGCGAAGGTTGTCGCTGGGCACGATGCGCGTGGTCTGAACGCTCTCGTGTTGAACCGATCTTTCCCAGTTCAGAAAGAAGAACACTTTGTCCTTCTTGATGGGCCCTCCCAGCGACGCGCCAAAGATGTTCCGCCGCAGAAATGGCGGGGTGTTAGGCAGCCCGGAAGAGACCTGCGCCTGCTCGTTGAACCAATCGTTGGCTTGGCCGATGTTGGAGCGGTTGTATTCGTAAGCGCTGCCGTGCCATTTGTTGGTTCCACCTTTGGTAAGTAATGACACTTGGGCGCCCGAGGAGCGCCCTGAGTCTGCGTTCGAGTTCGTGGTGGTCACGCGGAACTCTTCGATGGAGTCCGTGGTGGAACGCAGAGCTCCCACAAAAGCAAAGCCGTTGTTCTGATCGTTGTTGTCGACGCCATCCAGCGTAACATTGGACTGATCGCTGCGTCCGCCGTTGACTGTCCCGTTGCGGGTATCGAACACATTGTCGATCGCGGTGCCTGACGTGGGGTTGGTATAGGTGACCCCCGGCTGCAAGCTGAGAATCTCCACCGGATTGCGCCCCTCAAACGGCAACTCCATGATCCGCCGGGCTTCGAAGGCGTTTCCGATCGTGGCATCCGTTGTATTCACGTGGGCCGCTTCGCCGGTCACTTCTACGGTTACGGCTTGGCCTTGCACCTGTAGAGTGAAATTCAAAGTCGAGGGAACACTCACCAAAAGTTGGACGCCCTCCTGCTTCAACGTCGCAAAGCCACCCCCCTTCACGGTGACCGTATAAGTCGCTGGCGGCAATTGCAGGAGCTGATAATCGCCCTGACCATCCGTCTTGGCGCTGCGCGAGAACCCGGTCTGCGTGTCGGTAACCGTAACCGTTGCGCCCGGCAGCACGGCGCCTTTGGCGTCGTAGACGGTTCCGCGCAAGGATGTCGTGCCCGTCTGCGCCCAGACTAGAGAACAAACTACCAACAGAAGCCCAACCAATAGAGTAACTACACGTGAGCCAGAACGCATAGAGCCCCCTTCACCCACGATGGGTGTTGCACTTCGGATTTGTGTTTCCCAGGAATGAACGGCGTTTGAGACCCTGGGGGACCTGATGGGGCGTTATTGTGCAACTACCGGGCCACAAACTTCAAGCTGAATCTTCAACAGGTTCGCAGTTTTTACAAGGTCGAGGATTTGTCTTCTCACATATCGCGTTCCAGATTTGGAAGCCTGTTTATGCGGGTTTTTGATCGTTGCGATTTGATTTTCCGCTGAGGCACGCGGCAGCCATGATTATGACCACCGGATAGCATTCCAAGGTGTAGCGTGGTTCCGGATTCTCCAGCGTTCCGAGGAACAGAGAACGCAGCAGCAGAAATAAAACGAATAGTCCGAGGCCAGACAATTCGCGGGATCGCAGCAGTCCGGCTGCCGCCGCTGCAACGTAGGCCAGGTTGACCAGGCCGAAAACGATGCTGACGGTGAGCCATACGGGTTCATCATCGAACTCCCACCAGCGCGGATCAGAGGGCAACAGCTCAGTTCGCGGGCGCAACCACATGTCGGCGATGCGCGCCGCCGGAAGCAGGATATAGTAGCGCAAAGGCGCGGCCTGAATGCGGGCTGCGGCAAGAGCCGCAAAACGCGCGTCGAGTTCCGGCGTCACGTCGTGATTCTCGTTGTAGTCAGCGAAGATCTGCTCCGTTTCCTGCCGCTGCTGGGCCGAATCAAACGCACGTCCTGGCAGGCGCGTGACGTCGATCGCATCCCCCGGCACTCTCCAATAGATTTCCTGTACGGAGGTGTAGTCGGCAATCCAGGTCTTAGTCCAGCGATTGAATCCCGCCATCACCAGTTCATCGGAGTCGTTGGCATAGCGGGGCGCGAGTGGCTGGAAGCGGTGCATGGTGTGCAGGTTACGCAACGTCCACGGGACGAGGGGCAAGAACGCGCCGATGGCTAGAATTATCCCCACGCGGAGCAGAGGAAGCACGCTAGAAGCGGGATTGGATCCTCGCTGTTCCTTCGAGAGGAGCTTTCGCAAAAATAGCAGAAGCCAACACCCGCCAACGGCCGCGAACAAAATGCCGCCGTCCGGCCGCAACAGAACGCACCCCCCGATGGAAAGGCCGCACGCGAGCCAGACTGCTGAAGTTCGTGTTGAGCTTGAATCATTCTCCTGCCGAAGAGAGGCAAGTCCACACACTGCCAGATCCAGAGCCAGCGCGGTAAAGAATATTTCCAACGTCTCAGTGAGAGCAGCGGACGAGTAGTTGGCCAGGAAGGGACACAGTGCGGCCAGCAGGAATGCAGCTTTTGCCGCTCGCCCACTAAACATTCGGCGCGCGAGATCCGCGGCCAGCAGGCACGTCCCCAGATCGAACAAGATTTGAATCAACAGAACCGCGCGGAAATTGTTCGACCCGAAGACCGCGAAGATCGCCGCCAGGAACGCCGGGTATCCTGGCAACCGAGAAAACGTCGGGACAACCTGGCCCGAATCAGTGATGCCGTAGACGCCATGCTGCAGCCAGTTCATGGCAATATCGGCATAGAGCCGGGAATCGTCTACGACGCCGGGGAAGCGGAGGACAAACAAAAGCCGCAGCGCCAGCGCCGCAAGGCTTGCCGCGAGAAAGAACCGAGCATTCTTCCGCACCAGTTCCAGCACGCTGAGAATATAGCGCGTTTAAGGTCATGTTCGTCATTCATCTTCAGTCATCTTTCGTCCGGGAAAGTGCATCTTAATCCACAAGGACTTCCGCCCTGTCCCGCCACGAATTGACCGTCCGCTTCCCGCGGCATACGATGAACGCTTAACTCTCCATGGCCGAACCCGTCTTTTACGATCCGCAACGCGCCCGATGGAAGAGACTAAGGCGTCTGGTTGACGCGCTGGTCGTGGCGCTCTCGGCGCTGGTTATTTTCTTTGTGTACACCACACTGCGGGATGAGCGCCTGCCTGAGTTGCTGTTTTCGCCGCAGAAGCGCGCCTTTAAGGCTTTGAAGGAGAGCGAGAAGGAAAAAGCTCGCGACCGCCAGAAGAAGCTGGCCCTCCGGTCGCACCGCAAGACGAAGCTGCCGCCCTCGGAGGTAACTCTAAATGAGGAAGAGGGCATCCGCGCGGCATTCTATGTTCCATGGGATGCCGCCAGCTTCTCCTCTCTGCGCGATTTTTCTCGTCAGATCGATCTGCTATATCCCGACTGGCTGCACGTGCTCACGCCCGACGGACACCTGCAGGCAGTGGACGACCAGACCAACAAATTTTTCGATGTGCTGCAAAACAATCACGTGCGCTCCGTCGACGACCGCGTGATGCCTCTTCTCAAAGGGGAAGACTCTTCCATGGAAGTCTTCCCCATGGTGAACAATTTCGACGGCACCGAGTGGGTGGGAGCAATCACGGACTTTTTGAACGATCCCGCGGCCCGCGTGGTTTTTCGCCGGCAGGTTTCGACGTTTCTTTCCTCGGACCGCTTTCGGGGCTTGATGGTGGATTTCGAGGCCTTCCCCAGCGTCGGGCAGCCGGGCTACGTTGCCCTGCTGAACGAACTTTCTTCGGATCTGCATGCTCGCGGGATGAAGCTTTACGTCAGCGTGCCTGCGCACAATGAGGAATTTGACTATGCCGCGATCGCGGCCCCCGCGGACGGCGTAGTGGTCATGAACTACGACGAGCACTATCCCGGCGCGGCCTCGGGCCCGGTCGCGTCTCAGGATTGGTTCGTCGAGAATCTCAGGTTCGATGTGAACGTCATCCCGCGGGAAAAGCTTATCTGCGCTATCGCCAACTATGGCTACGACTGGGTGCTCAAACCGAAGAAGGGTAAGCTGCCTCCCGATGCCAAAGACCACAGCGTATCAGTGCAGGAAGCGTGGCTGGAAGCGCGCGATTCGGAGGAAGACGTCACCTTCGACGATGATGCGTTGAATCCGCATTTCAGCTATCTGGACGAGAGCAGCCTGCGCCACGACGTCTGGTTTCTCGACGCGGTGACGGCTTTGAACCACATGCGCGCCGCGCAAATGCTGGGCATCAGGACTTTTGCTCTGTGGAAACTGGGTGGCGAGGATCGCACGCTATGGCGCGTATGGGACATTCCCGGCGATCCCACGTCACCTGCTAAGCTGCGCAGCGTGCCGCCGGGACAGGATGTGGACATGGAGGGTCAGGGCGAAATATTGCGCATTGAAAGCCGCCCCACTCCCGGTGTTCGCGACCTGACGATCGACGCCAAGACGAAGATAATCACCGACGAAAATTTTCAGGCTCTGCCAGAACCCTACCGTGTGGCGCGTTACGGCTATAGTCCGAACAAAGTCGCGCTCACCTTCGATGATGGCCCCGATCCCGAGTGGACTCCAAAGATTCTCGATGTGCTTAAACGGGAACATGCCTCAGCCACGTTCTTTCTGATCGGCATTCAGGGCGACAAGTTCTCCGGACTAGTGCATCGCATTTATGACGAAGGTCATATCATCGGGAACCACACCTTCACGCATCCTGACGTAAGCAATATCTCCAACACCTACATGAAGGTGGAGTTGAATCTGACCGAACGGTTTTTCGCCAGCCTGGTTGGGGTTCGCGCCATGTTGTTCCGTCCGCCCTATGCCATTGACGAGGAGCCTGATACCGCCGACCAGGTGCGGCCGCTGGAAATCCCGCAGGACATGGGATATATCACCGTAGGGAACCGGATTGACCCCAACGACTGGAGCAATAATCCTCGCCGCTCCGCCGAGCAGATTTCCTCTTATGTCCTCTCGCATTTGCCACCCTGCCGCCAGGAGGATCTGCGCTGCGGCAATATTGTCCTGCTGCATGATGGCGGGGGAAATCGCGTGGAAACCGTGCGCGCCCTGCCTATGATCATTGAGGGCATTCGGTCCCGCGGCTATGAGATCGCGCCGGTCTATGAGCTACTGGGGAAAACCAGGGCCGACGTCATGGCTCCCTTGCCGACCGGCCAGCGCTGGGCTGCGCGCCTTGACCGGCTGGGCTTCTGGCTCTTCGACGTGGCCGTGATGAGCATCACCTTAATCTTTTTTCTCGGCGATCTTCTTATGACCGGGCGCTTGCTGTTCATCGGCGCTGCTGCAGTGTACGACCGCCTTGCGGAAAAGATTTTCGGAAGGCCTGCGGAAGTCGCTTCGTATAAGCCGAAAGTCGCGGTACTCATTCCTGCCTTCAACGAAGAGAAAGTAATTGAACGCACTGTGCGCGCCGCGCTTAACTCCAACTATCCCAACCTGCGTGTGATCGTGATCGACGATGGTTCCCGCGACCGCACTCTTGAAGTAGCACGCGCGGCTTTCGCCCGGGAAGAAGCTGCGGGAAGAGTTCTGGTCCTTACCAAACCGAACGCCGGCAAGGCGGAGGCACTCAACTATGGCATCGAGCATATTCAGGATGCCGAACTGTTTGTTGGCATCGATGCGGACACTATCATCGCCAATGACGCCATTGCGCGTCTGGTGCCGCATTTCATCAATCCTAGAGTCGGCGCCATCGCGGGCAATGCCAAGGTGGGTAACCGCGTAAATCTGTGGACGCGCTGGCAGGCCCTCGAATATATCACCAGCCAGAATTTCGAGCGCCGCGCTTTGGATGTGCTGGGCGCGGTCAGCGTGGTGCCGGGAGCGATTGGGGCGTGGCGCGTTTCTGCCGTGCGTGAGGCCGGCGGCTACCAGATCGACACCGTCGCCGAGGATGCAGATCTCACCATGGCTCTATTGCGCCGCGGCTATCGCGTGGAGTACGAAGACATGGCGCTGGCCTACACCGAAGCCCCCACCAACGCGAATGGTTTGATGCGCCAGCGTTTTCGCTGGTCGTTCGGGATTTTGCAGGCTGTCTATAAACATCGCGGAGTGTTCGCGCGCAAGGGAGCGTTGGGCTTTGTCGCGCTGCCGAACATCGTGATCTTCCAGATTCTGCTGCCGCTGGTTTCCCCGCTCATCGACATCATGTTCGCCTTCGGCGCCATCTGGTATTTCATCCAGAAACACTTTCACCCTGATTCCACCGATCCCGCAAGCTTCCACAAGCTTGTCGCATTCTTCTTCGCGTTTCTGGTGATTGATTTTCTGGCGTCCGCCCTGGCCTTCGCGCTCGAGCGCCGCCGCCCCGACGACAAAGAAGACCCTTGGTTGCTGAGCCAGGTCTGGCTACAGCGGTTCGCCTACCGCCAGTTGTTCTCCGTGGTCCTCTTCAAGACGCTGAAGCGCGCGCTCGAAGGCCGCAGGTTCGCGTGGGATAAATTAGAGCGGACTGCGGCGGTGAATTATGTGCCGTCTGAGAGTCGGGATCAGGTGAACGTGCCGTAGATTCAGTTTGTACCTCAGTCGGCTGGTTCGATGCTCAATATCCGCAAACTCGCCGCCATCGATTTAGAGTTCCTGGGTCCGAAGCTAATCCTGACCGAGTTTGGCCTTGGCGCATTGGGCTCGGCAATCTTGGGGATTCTGACACTGCGCGCGGGCATCTACCGCTTTCACTCGCCGCGAATGATCGTACTGGGTGCGTACTTGCTGTTTTTGGGGATCAACTACGTGCCGCTGCTGCTACATGCCATCGACCTGGCGCGACATGGGAGTGCTGGGGAGGAAATTGCCGATGACCTGGGAGACAAGCGCGCGGCTTTTCGCAAATACCGCCGGCAGTCGTTGCTCTTGTTGCTCCCACTACTCGTGCCCGCCGCAGCGATTGTGCAGGAGATGCGCCGTAGACACGCCGTGCAATCGGGTTCCCGCCTCTCATTCTTTTCGCAACGTTTCGAATGCGAACCGGTCTGCCCTATCGGAACAGAAGCGACACAAACTCCGCCAGGTTCCGCCGCCAAACCATCCAAGTGTGAGCGCCCGTCGTTTCGATCTCCGTGGCCTTCACGCCTTTGCTCTTGAGCCATTGCCGCAGATTACGGTTGACCTTGATCAGACCGTCGTCGGTGCCGCAGGCGATCCACAGCAAGTGCAGCTGCTGGTTTGCTTTTGCGTCGATAGCGGGAAAATCCTTCTGAAAGTCGTCGGGAATCCCGCCCGAACTGAAAGCGCCGATCCAGGAGAACGTGTCGAGGTTATTCAAACCGGTGAGCAGCGATTCTGAGCCGCCCATGGATAACCCGGCAATTGCCCGCGCATCGCGGTCTTTCGTGATCCGGTACTCGCCTTCCACTCTCGGCATGACCTCAGTGAGCAACGCCTCACGAAAGTTCTGGAAGTTGCGATCCCGCATCTCGGTATGGCTCCAGGCGTTCCATCCCAGGTACACGAACTCCATGGTGCCGTAACCGAGCGGCAACACCACAATCATCGGTTTAGCTTTTCCCTGAGCGATCAGATTATCGAGAATCACGTTGGCGTGCCCCACCGCGGTCCATCCGCTGGCATCGTCACTGAAGCCGTGCAGCAAGTAGAGCACGGGATAAGTCTTCTTCGCCTCTGGCGCGTAGCCCGCCGGAGTGTACACGTAGTAGTCGCGGTCATCGCCCGCCACTTTGGACTTATAGAAGTGATGATGAATCTCGCCATGCGGGACGTCGTTCAGCTCCCAAGGCAACGATGACGGACCAGGAACATGCACCGCGCTCCCGGTAGCGAGCAGGTTCGGTATCAGTAACGGATTCTCCGGATCGATCAGCCGTACTCCATCGGCAAGAAAAGAATAACCATAATAGTCCGGCGCCAGCGGCGAGGTCGTAACGCTCCACACGCCTTTGTCGTCTTTTTGCATGGACACTGGCTCCGCGCCCTCGCGCGCAAGTTTCACTTCAACCGCATTAGGGGCACGGAAACGAAACGTAACGCTGCCGCCGGAGTGTACCTCGGGTGAGACCAGAGCTGCTGGCGGTCGGGGAGGCGGCGTGGACGCTGGTTTGTCCTGCGCGGCGGCCACGATTCCAACCGTCGAGAGAGCGCAGACACAAGCTTGAAAAATGGATGAGATCAATTGCATCGCATACTCCGGCAGATGGGGTTCTTTGTGCGCGCCGAAGGTCAGCGCAGCGTTGGCAGCCGGGGCTTATGAATGGCCCTTGCCTTCGGCCACTTCGATCCGGGTCTCAGCCTTGTGCAAAGCGTCCAGGGATCGTTCAACGTCCACATTGATATCGCCGCTTGTAAGGCGCTCCTCGGCTCGCCTTTTGGCTTCGTGCGCGCGCGCCACGTCGATCTCCGACGGGCGCTCCGCCGTCTCGGCGAGGATCGTTACTTTATCCGGCAGCACTTCCGCGAATCCCCAGGCTACGGCCAACCGCTGCTCCTCAGCCCCGGCGCGGAACGTGATCTCACCCACGGCCAGTTCAGTGATCAGCGGAGCATGACCCGGCAGGACACCCAGATAGCCGTTCTTGCCGGGAATCTGAGCTTCCGTCGCCGCGACGTCGACCACCTTCTTCTCCGGCGTGACGATCTCGAGTTTAAAAGTATCTGGCATCAGTGGTCAGTGTCCAGTGGTCAGTGATCAGTTTTCGCTCGCGAATCAGCCGGTTTGACTGACCACTGAACACTGATCACTGGCCACTGCTTCTACGCTGCCGTCTTCATCTTCTCCGCCGCTTCCAGCACTTCTTCGATCGGGCCCTTCATGTAAAACGCCTGCTCGGGGATGTCGTCGTACTTGCCTTCGACAATCGCTTTGAAGCCCTTCACAGTATCGGCGATCTTGACGTAACGTCCCGCCGCGCCCGTGAACTGCTCGGCCACGTGGAAGGGCTGCGACAGGAAACGCTGCACTTTTCGCGCTCGCGCCACGGTCAGCTTCTGATCTTCACTCAGCTCGTCGATTCCGAGAATCGCGATGATGTCCTGCAGATCTTTGTAGGTTTGCAGCGTCTTCTTCACCGACTGAGCCACATCGTAGTGCTCCTGCCCGACGATGCGCGCATCGAGAATGCGCGATGTCGAAGCCAGCGGATCGACCGCGGGGTAAATTCCAATCTCCGTCAAAGCGCGGGAAAGCACGGTAGTCGCGTCGAGATGAGCGAAGGTAGTCGCAGGCGCTGGATCGGTCAAGTCGTCGGCAGGAACGTAAATCGCCTGCACCGAAGTGACCGAACCTTTCTTGGTCGAGGTAATGCGCTCCTGAAGTTCGCCCATTTCCGTCGCCAGGTTTGGCTGGTAGCCTACAGCGCTGGGCATGCGACCCAGCAGCGCGGACACTTCCGAACCCGCTTGCGTGAAGCGGAAAATATTGTCGATGAACAGCAGCGTATCGGCGCCCTCGGCATCACGGAAATATTCCGCGACCGTGAGTCCGGTCAGCGCAACGCGCAAGCGTGCGCCGGGAGGCTCGGTCATCTGCCCATAGATGAGAGCGGCCTTCGATTCCGCGGGCTTACCAGGCTTGATTACGCCGGACTCCGTCATCTCCAGCCATAAGTCGTTGCCTTCACGCGTGCGCTCGCCGACGCCCGCAAACACGGAGTAGCCGCCATGGTTCTTGGCGACGTTGTTGATAAGTTCCATGATGACAACGGTCTTGCCCACGCCCGCGCCGCCAAACAAGCCGATCTTGCCACCCTTCAAAAATGGCTGGATCAGATCGATGACCTTCACTCCGGTCTCGAACATTTCCGCGGTCGTAGCCTGCTCGTCGAACGCTGGTGCGAGGCGATGAATCGGCATCCGCTCTTTGTACTCGACGGGACCGAGTTGATCCACCGGTTCCCCGATCACGTTCATTACGCGTCCCAGCGTGCCGCGGCCTACGGGGACGGAGATCGGCCCGTCCTGATCGATCGCTTTCATGCCGCGCACCATGCCGTCGGTCGCCGACATGGCGATGCAGCGCACGCGCCCTTCGCCGAGGTGCTGCTGCACTTCGAGAATCACGTTGATGGAGCTGGGCACGGTGAAGCCGTCGCTCACCACTCGCACCGCCTGATAAATAGGCGGCAACTTGCCTTCTGGAAACTGCACGTCCACCGCTGGCCCCGCAATTTGAACTACATGTCCTACGTTTTCAGCCATATATTTTCAGCTCGTCTCGATACTCATCACTCTCGAATCGGCACTCGCTACATCGCCGCCGCACCGCTCACAATCTCGATAATCTCTTTCGTGATCTTCGCCTGCCGCGCCCGGTTCATTACCAGAGTCAGCGAGTCGATCATGTCGGTGGCGTTGCTGGTGGCGGAATCCATCGCGGTCATGCGCGCGGCATGCTCGGCCGCCACTGACTCCAGCAGCGCCCGGAAAATCTGGATGGCAACATACTTGGGCAGTAACGCCCGAAACAATTCCTCCGGCGGCTGCTCGTAGATGTAATCCACCTGAGCCGTGCCAAACTGCGCCGCAACCTGATCTGCGGGAGGCTCGGAACCGCGCATGCCAACTCCCGCGCTGATCGCGGCTTCCTTGGCCTTTTTCTTCTCTTCTTCAGTCATCTCCTCTGTCAAGCGCACTGCCTGCTCGCCAACCTGCTCGATGGGAAGAATCTGTTCCACAATAAGGCGCTGCGCAATCACCGACTTGAATTCGTTGAAGACGACATAGACCGCGTCAACCTCTTCCCGCTCGTAGCGTTCGATCACGCTCTCCGCCAGAGCACGCGCCTGCGAGAACTGTAACTTCCCGAGAACTCCAATGTGCTCGCCCGCAATCTGTATCGTTCCCCGTCGTTCCCCTGCCTCAGCTTGCGTCTCGAGAGATTCTTCGGTCTCCGCCAGGCTCCGCGTTTGCACGGAAGCGGCGGGATAGCGTCTGCGTAGGAAATCGCGGCCCTTGCGGCCAATTGCTTCAATGTCGACATTCTTGCCTGCCTTGGACTCAAGAAACCGACTGGCAGCCTTGGTGATATTGGCACTAAAAGCGCCCGCCAATCCTTTGTCGCCCGTTACAACGATCAGAAGAATGTTTTTCTCAGCTCGCTGCGCCAGCAAGGGATGTTTCGGCTCACCCGTCTCCGGATCGTAAATCTCCGCCCGGGCTACCAGCGATTTCAGCACATTTGTGAGCATCTGCGCGTAAGGACGGGCCGCCAAAGCGCGGTCTTGCGCCCGGCGCAACTTCGCCGCCGAGACCACCTTCATGGCCTTGGTGATCTGCCGCGTGTTCACCACGCTGCGGATACGGCGCCGAATGTCGAGAATGTTTGCCATGAATCTCGTTAGTCGTTAGTCAAAGTCCTTCGTTACTTCGCTACCGCTTCCCGCTCCGCCACAAACTGCTGCTTCGCCTGCTTGATCACATCAGTCAACTGCGCCTTCAGACTGTCATCAAGAATCTTTTTCTCCATGATCGTGCGCAACAGGCCGCCCTGGGTGGCGTCAACATATTTGTAAAGTTCTTTCTCGAAATCGCGCACCTGATTCACAAGAAGATCATCGAGAAATCCGCTGGTGCCTGCGAAGATGATCAGAATCTGCTTCGAGAACGGCAGCGGCGAGAACTGGTTCTGCTTCAGCAGTTCGACCAGCCGTTGCCCGCGGTTGAGTTGCGCTTGCGTGGCCTTGTCAAGATCGCTGCCAAACTGCGCAAACGCCGCCAGTTCGCGGTATTGCGCGAGCTCCAGCTTCAGCGTACCCGCAACCTGGCGCATGGCCTTGATCTGCGCGCTGCCGCCCACGCGGCTCACGGACAGGCCCACATTCACTGCCGGCCTCACGCCCTGGTTGAACAAATCTGTTTCCAGATAAATCTGCCCGTCGGTAATGGAAATAACATTGGTCGGGATGTAAGCAGAAACGTCGCCGGCTTGCGTCTCAATGATGGGCAGCGCGGTCAGCGATCCGCCGCCATTCTTGTCGCTCAACTTCGCGGAGCGCTCCAGTAGCCGCGAGTGCAGATAGAACACGTCCCCCGGATACGCCTCGCGTCCCGGCGGTCTCCGCAGCAGCAGCGAAATTTCGCGGTAGGAAGCCGCATGCTTCGAGAGATCGTCGTAAATCACCAGGGCGTGCCGTTTGGTGTCGCGGAAATATTCGCCGATGGCAGTCGCCGCATACGGCGAAATATACTGCATGGGCGCGGGTTCCGATGCCGACGCTGCGACCACAATGGTGTATTCCATCGCTCCGGCGTCTTCGAGAATCTTCACAACCTGCGCAATCGACGACCGCTTTTGCCCGATTGCGTTGTAGATGCAAACCAGATCGTTACCCTTGCTGTTGATGATGGTGTCGAGTGCGACGGCGGTCTTGCCAGTCTGCCGGTCGCCGATGATCAACTCGCGCTGCCCGCGGCCAATCGGGATCATGCTGTCGATGGCCTTCAGTCCGGTCGCCATGGGCTCGCGCACCGGCTGCCGGTCGATTACTCCAGGCGCAAGCCGCTCCAAAGCGATGAACTTGTCAGTGGAAATCGGACCTTTGTCATCGATAGGCCGGCCCAGCGAATCCACCACGCGCCCAATCATGGCGTCGCCCACGGGCACGCTCATGATGCGCCCGGTGCGCTTGACTTCGTCGCCTTCCTTGATCTCGGTGTATTCGCCGAGCAGCACCACACCGACCTGATCTTCTTCCAGGTTCATGGCAATACCGGCCACGTCGTGGGGGAAGGAAAGAAGTTCGCCGGCCATGACTTTGTCGAGCCCATACACGCGGGCGATCCCATCGCCCAGCGTTATGACAGTGCCGGTCTCGTCCACGGAGATCTTCGACTCGTAGTTCTCGATCTGCTCGCGGATCAGTTTGGTTATTTCGTCTGCCTTGATCTGTGCCATAGAATCTGCTTTTAGCCTTTAGCTGTTAGCACTCTGCTTCTGCGTCTTCCTTTCGCGACCCTTGCGGTTAAAGGCTTTTCTCAGCTTAGCTCCGAAAGTCGCTCTTGCCTTGAACCAAATGAAACCGTTAAGAGCTAATAGCTTCTTTCAATCTCTCCAACTGCCCTTTCACCGACCCGTCGTAAATTGTGCTGCCGATGCGGACCACTGCGCCTCCCAGAAGGGACGCGTCCTGTCCGTATCGCGCCCGTACTTTCTTCCCAGTCAATTTCCCGACCTGCGCCTCGAACTCGCGCTTCTCGGCATCGCCCAGTTCGCGGGAGCTCGTGATCTGCGCCTCGGCGAATCCCAACCGCGCGTCGAGTTCCTTCTCCAATTGCGCGATGATGGGCCCCAGAAAATGTACGCGGCGGTGGTCGATCAGGACCGCGACCAGGTTCCTGACCTGCTTTGAAATTCCATCGCGCTCGGCGACTACGTCAAGCACTCGCCGCTTCTGCTCGGCAGGAATCGCAGGATTTTCCCACACGCGCCGCAACTCCGAACTTTCAACCAGCAAGCTGTCGATAGTACGCAATTCTGCAATGGACCGGTCTGAATCAAGACGCGCGCTCATCACCACATCCGCGAACGCCCGCGCATACGTGCTAGCGACCGAAGCCATTCTTCCTAGCCCCTGCCCTTCCGCGGCCCTGACGCGTCCGATGAACCCAACTCCCCGGCAAAATTCCGCACCAGCGCCTGATCGGTTGCAGCATCCACCCGAATCTGCTTCTTCGCCAGTCCCACCGCCAGATCCGCCGCGTATGCCGTCAGCTCGCGGCGTGCGGTTTTGGCAGCTGCGGCGATTTCCTGTTGCGCCGCTTCCACCATCTTCCGCGCATCGTCCTGTGCTGCCGCCTGGATGCGCGCTTCCTCCGCCGCAGCATCTTTTTCCGCAGCATCGCGCATCATGCCAATTTCCACATCAAGCTTCATCAGCCGCGATTCAATCTCCGCCAGCCTCCGCCGCGCTTCATCGCTGGCCTTCTGCGCCTCCTGCATCGCTTTCTGGATAGCCGCCGTGCGGGCGCTGAACATTCCCGGCAAGAATTTGCGGCCAGCCCAGATGATTAGCGCAGCAATCACGGCAAAATTAAGCAAGTCGCTCAACAGGAATGCACGGTTCACACTCAGTCCGGTAAGCCGCGCAATGGCCTGCACCGACGCTGACTGCTTAAACTCCGCCGTCTCGTCTTTCTCTTCGCCTGCTGCTTCGCGGGTCTCATGCGCTAATTCCTGTGCCGGACCTCGCCGCTTGGGAGCGGGCTCCGCTTGTTGTTTCCCGGGAGTTGTAGCTGGCTCCTGCGCGCGTGATCCGGTTGTTCCGGCAAAGCCCGTCACAAGCAGCGCCAGCACACCCGCCCGGATTGTTCTTTTCACAGAATGCATCTTCGTTGAAATCAGACTTTGCGTCGTGAACTGCAACATCAGCGTCCTGCCCCGGCGGGCTCCAGCACGCGCCGCATGATCTCCGCCGCCAACGTCTGCACCTCAGCCTGCAAAGCGCCCTGCGCAGCCTCGCGATCCTTCTGGATATCGGCCTTCGCGGCCTGCACCTGCGCCTGAGCCTTGCCGCGAGCTTGGTTCAGCACTGCGGTCCGCGCATCCAGCGCCGCCTTCCGCCGGGCTTCCTGAGCCCGGAACACCGTCGCCCGAGCCTCGCGCAGCCGCAGCTCGTACTCGGACGTGCGCGCCTCGGCAGCCGCAATGTCAGCCCGCGACTTCTCGACCGTACCCTCCGTTTTGCTCCGCCGCTCCTCCAGCACGCGCCGCAAAGGCTTGTGTACGATCACGGTGTAGAGCACGTACAGCAGCGCCAGCAGAATCACCGTCGGCACCGCTCCGAGCAGTAATTCGCCTAGTTGTCGTAGCGTTTCATCCATTGATGGCTGCTATACAGGAAATGAGGGCTATGAAAACTGTTAAGTCTAACGTCCGCAGCAGCTTATGTCAACGCAAAGGGCGGATTTCAGTCGATTTCACGGCTGGTTGGAAGGTCTCAAAATGGGCCGAATCCGGCTGTCAAGCCCATACGGGATGGCCATGCAAAAATCTGCAACTACCCCTTGACTTCCCGGTAAAGAGGACTAGCATTGAATTATCACCTCCGATCCAATTCAGGATCGAGTGGGCCGATAGCCAAGGAATGTCACCGCTTCTTGGTTGCCGGCCCATTTAATTTTGGGGCCGTTAGTCGTTGGCCGATGGTCGCTGGCTAGCCCCTCACGAATCGGCATCCCCGAGTATTCAGTGTTTGGAACCGCACGAGTGCGTATGCACCGCCGGCAGAATCCGGTTGACCAGCTCCCGATCGCGCGAGGGATCGTTGAGAATGTCCCACCCGGTAAACACGGCAATTAGACTTTCCTCCGGAAACACCATCAAACGCTGTCCGCCGAAGCCGCGGGCCATCCACACATAACCCTGCCGATCCGTGCGCGGAAGCAACCACCATTTGTATCCGTACTTGAAGCCCTCCTCAGCATCGATGAACGGAGCCAGCGACTGCTTCACCCAGTCTCTCGAAACAATTTGTTTTCCGTCCCACATTCCGCCGTGCAGGTAGAGATATCCGATCTTCGCCAAGTCTGTGGTACGCAGGAACAGCCCTCCTTCCGTATCGACCACGCCCATCGGTGACCGCTTCCAGTAGTGATCCATTCCGAGCGGCGTGAACAAATATTTCTCGCCATACTTCTCAATGTCCTGCCCCGTCTCCTTCTGAAAAATGTAGGCCAACAATTCCGACACGCCGCTGCTGTAGTTAAAAACCTTCCCCGGTTCCTGCGCCATGGGCTTGTCGATGACATACTGCACCCAATCGTCAGTTGCCTCCATCAAATCCGCATCGTTCTTGGGATCGTCGTAGGCCACCTCTTCATTCCAGTCGAGTCCGGTTGACATGGTTAAAACATGGCGCAGGGTGATGCGTTGCTTTCTTTCATCGATATTCTTCACTCTCGCCACGTCGAAATACTTCAGTAACGGGGTGTCCAGGCTGGCCTTGAAGTCGCCACGCGTGATGGCAATCCCCACAATTACCGAGGAGGTCGTCTTGCTCACCGATTGCATAGTGTGCAGGTCGGTCCCGTGATAGTAAGGGTGCCAGGCCGGATCGAAGTAGTTGTATGGGCCCGTCAGGCGGGCATTCAGCGGCCCCCGCGTCTTCGCCTCTTTCGCGAAGATGGTTCCATAGTCGTGGGAGTAAGTCCGCTCGAAGACGTCGCTGCCGCAGCGAAATACGGCGAAGCTATCCACCAGCGGATATTTGCCGCTTGCCAGGTCGGAGTCCAGTGCAGCGAGAATTTTTTCATCCAGTCCGACACTGGCGGGTGCGCCCTTCGCCCAACCATGGGTCGGCCATCTGGATTCCTTTGATCCGGCGTTACTAGCACTCTGGGCTCGAAGTGATGTGATCTGCGCAAGAAGCACGCAGCCTGCACATACAAGCACAGCAGCTGTCTTTTTCGTTTTCATTTGGAAGCTATTTTCCCTCCCTGAATACTACCTTCCCGCCGACCATGGTAAACACCACGCGCGCGTTTCCAATTTCTTCCGGCTTCACCGAAAAAATGTCCTGTGACAGCACCGCGAGATCGGCTTCTTTCCCCGCTTCGAGCGTTCCAAGCCGATCCTCGGAGAATCTTGCGAAGGCCGAACCCCGAGTATATGCATCGACGGCCTGTTGCACGGTGAGCCGCTCCTCGGGAACGTATACCTTCTTGGTTGCGACCGTTCCACCCTGGCCTGCGCCGTCAAAGACTCCACCTGGAAAGTCGGTGCCACCTTTTGCCGGCCGCCAGATCAGGCGGGTGACCGCCTCCTGGATCGCTACCAACGGGTTTGGCGGCCAGGTGCACGGCCAGTCACTGCCGAAGGCCAGCGTGACTCCGCTCCTTTCCATACTCTGCCATCGGTCGGTTGTGGTGCGATCGCGCGGATCGTAATTCGATCCATTCTCGTCGCAGCAGAAGGTGGGTTGCATGCTGGCAATCATGGAGTGTTTCGCCATCCGCGGGATGTCCTCGGCCGGAACAAAGTCCGCGTGCTCCAGGCGAAGACGCCGGTCCCGCGGCCCATTGATCTTCTCCACCTCTTCATAAATATCCACGACCAACCGAGACGAGTCGGGACGGTAGGTGTGCGTCATGATCTGGTAACCGCGCTTGTCCAATTCGAGAACCAGCTTTTTATATTCCGCAGGCTCATAAGTCAACGGTGGGATAAGCCCCGTGCCTCCGTCGACGAAGAACTTCACCAGGTTAGCCGAAACCCATTCGTCGTGATAAAGCGTGCGCGCCCTGTCGAGGTCGGCCAGAAATTGCGGTGTCAGGTGATGATTCACTGCCACAGCTCCGAAGGAAGTCCGGGTGCGGACCGTAAGCTCGCCGCGGTCGCGCAACGCGGCGTAAAGCTGAATCTCCGCCAGATCTCCGGTCGCATTTGTGACGCTGGTAATGCCGTAGCTGTTTAAGTGATGCGACGCGTCCCGCAGGAGGGTGAGCTTTTCTTCCGGAGAGAACTGGTTGGCCAGGGCCCGCTCCATCACTGCCATCGCGGCTTCCAGCAGTACTCCGCTGGGATGACCGCTGGCGTCGCGGATGATATTTTTCTCTTCCGCCGGATCGGTCACCGGCTGATCGGTAAGCCCGGCCAAAGTTAGAGCGCGGGCGTTCACCCAGAGCGCATGTTCAGCCGTGTTATGCACAACGACAGGCCGATCAGATACTGCGCGGTCCAGCAACTCATGCGTTGGCGTCGATGGCGGCGTAGTGCTGTAGTCCGCCCGGACAAACAGAACCTTATCGTTAGGATGGCTCGCAGCGAATGCCTTGATCCTGCTGACAACGCCTTCGGGATCGTCTTCCGGCGCAATGCTCGCCTCAGGAGTCGAGAGATTGAGCCCGTGAAGTTCCAGAGCACCGAACCACATATGCGTGTGATCGTCGGAGAATCCTGGGACGACCGTGCGTCCCTGCAGATCGATGACTTCAGTCTTGGCAGACTCTCGGCTCAACATCTCCTGGTCGCTCCCCACTGCGTCAATCCTAGTGCCCGTGATGGCCAGCGCCTGTGCCCACGGAGCCTTTGGATTGCCGGTGTAGATGTGCCCGTGAATCAGAACCGTGTCACTGGCAAGCAGCGCGGCCGTTGAGAAGAGGATCGTAAGCGTAACGCAGCAGCTGACGACGTGCCGATCTGTAAGCATGATGTGCTCCCTGATGCGAAGGCGGCCGTTGACCCAGCACCGTAGTGAGTTCCGCCTTCCGTAATTCAAGCTGCCAAGTTTACTCCACGAGGAAGGCTCCGTGCTCCCAAGCAAAGACGATTCGTATAGCGCAGGGAACCGGTCATTGTTATGGTTATGCTTGCCCAAATCCTTTTGCGAGAGGTCTACTCTTTAGGGGGTGAAGTGAGACTCGTCGTTTGGAACTGCAGGATGGGCTTGGCGAAGAAGCGCATATTCCTGCACAGCCTTCGACCCGACATCGCCGTCGTTCCGGAGTGCTCGCGCGAGGCAATTCTTGAATGCAACGATGAAGGATACTCAGCTTGCTGGTGGGGGGACAACAAAAACAAGGGACTGGGAGTGCTGGCAGCGAAGCCGTGGACCCTGGAAGCCGGAAGGCGGCCAACCCAAAGATGGATTGTCCCGGTACAAGTGCATGGCCCGCTGGACTTCTTGCTAGTGGCGGTTTGGGCAGGGCGGGCTGGCGAAAATAAAGAAAGGAGCTATATAGGACAAATCTACGAGGCTGTGACCAGACACCCCAGTTGGTTCGCTGGTAATCGACCCGTGGTCATGTGTGGCGACTTCAACAGCAATGCAATATGGGATCACTCGCGAAAAACGCGGAACCATTCAGCGGTTGTGAAACTACTTCGCGACCGCAACTTGGTCAGCTCCTACCACTCCTTTTTTTCTGAAGAACAGGGAGAGGAAACAAGACCCACGTACTATTTCTGGCATAGGAAAGATCGATGCTTTCATATCGACTACATATTCGTGCCCGGTGACTGGAGTCCTCGAATAAGAAATGTCAAAGTGGGGGCCTATGAGACTTGGCGGCCAACAAGCGATCACGTGCCCATCCTTGTCGATATTGCCGAGGACTAACAGCCAGGGTCGCTTCAGCAAAGGAACCTGCGCCCTACCCTCCTACCACCCACTCCCGAACTCTCCTCACCACCGACTCCGGCGCCTCCACTTCAAACTCCACGGCTCCATCTTTGTACATTCGCGAATAAATGCGCGCCTTGGCCTCAAGCATTGCCAGCGTTTTTCCTTCTTTCTGTGGCACGCGCAGATGCACGCGGCTGACTGGGTCCTCCTCGATCATCGCATCGATGCGCGCCAGTAGCCGATTCAGCCCGGAGCCTTCCGCCGCGGACACATACACCGTCTTCGCATCGAGGACCGCATCATTCAAAAGAGCCTCGGCCACTTCCACATCGAGGAGGTCAACTTTGTTCATCACTCGCAGACGCGGTTTCTTTTCCGCCTCGAGTTCCTTTAGAACGATTTCCACCTGCGCGTCCTGCTCCGCCGAAAGCCGGCTGCTGGCATCGGACACATGCAGGATCAGCGACGCCCGCTGCACCTCCTCCAGCGTGGCGCGAAAGGCCTCCACCAGAGTGTGCGGCAGGTTGCGAATGAATCCCACCGTGTCTGACAACAGCACCTTACGCCTCGACGGCAGCACCACCGCCCGAATCGTCGGATCGAGGGTGGCGAACATGCGCGGCGAAGCCACCACCGCGGCCCGCGTCAGCGCATTGAAAAGTGTGGATTTCCCCGCATTCGTGTAGCCCACCAGCGCGACGGTCGCCACGGGAGCCGACTCCCGCCTCTGCCGCTGCTGCGCCCGTATGCGCCGCACGTTCTCCAGTTGCTGCTCCACGTGCCGCACGCGCCGGTAGATTTTTCGGCGATCGGTTTCGAGCTGAGTTTCACCTGGACCGCGCGTGCCAATGCCGCCGCCGAGTTGCGACATCTCCACGCCGCGTCCCGCCAGCCGCGGCAGCATGTACTGCAACTGCGCCAACTCCACTTGCAATTGGCCTTCCCGTGTGCGCGCGTGCCGCGCAAAAATGTCGAGGATGAGCTGGGTGCGGTCGATCACACGCCGCTCCACGATCCTTTCGATGTTGCGCTGCTGCGAAGCGGTGAGATCGTGGTCGAAGAGAAGCAGATCGGCATTCACCGACGCAGCCGCGCCCGCGATTTCCTCCAGCTTGCCCGCGCCGATCAAAGTGGCGGGATCAGGCCGGTCCCGCCGCTGAAGAATCTCGCCGACCACCTTCGCGCCCGCGCTGCCCGCCAGCGTGCGCAACTCCGCCAACGACTCGTCCGCGTCAAACTCTGGAATGCTCGGCTTGTTGGTGTTGGGCTTCCCTGAAGGCCCAGCCTTTCCCCCTGTTGCGGGCGCAGCCGCATCCCGCGCCGCCTGCGCCTGCGCCGTTACCGCGCCCTTACCGCGGCCGCGCGTGCGCACCTCAATCCCCACCAGAAATGCGCGCTCCCGGGCATCCTCCTCGCGCGCCGCGCCCAGGGGCACACGTGCGGCGACAGGCGCACGATTGCGGGTCTTCTTGGGATGAGAACTGCGCAAACCGGAGACGCCTTACCCTTCAGTGCCCGACGCGCTGGCCGCCGAAGCTGCCGCCGGCGCCGAGGATGTCGCGGTCCCGGCTCCTCCTGCGGCCTTCGCCTCCGGGTGCGCTAAGTGTGCGCCATGCAGGCCCGTGCGCCCGATCACCACGGTCGAGATGGCGTGCTTGAAAATCAATTGTTCTTGTCCGTTGGCCTCCAGCACCACGGAATACTTGTCGAAGGAACGAATCCGGCCCGTTAACTTCACTCCGCTCAGAAGATAGATGGTGATGTTCAGTCGCTCCTTGCGGGCCGTGTTCAGGAAGGAATCCTGGATGTTCTGCGCCGGCTTGCTGCTTTCCATAGCCGATCTCCTTAAGGTCTTTGACCTCCGACACCAACTTGCCCCTTCCGCACAGAACTCAGAGCAAGGTCAACTCAACAGCATGTTCCTCACGGACTTCCCGTCAGGAACACGGGGGGATTAACCTGCCTCCTCGCTGCCCGGTTTTCCCAAGGCTGCGCCGCCCAGCAGGTAGCTGCGAGTACCATACGGTGTCCCCCTCCGCTTTTCAACATGGAAGTTGCGGGAATGTACGATGGACGACGCACATTGCCACCGCACTCCCTTGTGTACAATCCCCGCGTGGGCAATTCTGCCTGCGCATCACCACACCGCAGCCTTCTCGCCCCTTCGAAGGTACCGGTGAAATCCCAGGAGGCATCATGGCAAGCGCTGCTCTCGCGAGTTTCTTCACACCCCAAATCAACATTCCGCAGGACTTCAACACGAACTTCCTCATGGTGACCCGCTGGATCCACCTTCTCGCCGGCATCACTTGGATCGGCCTGCTCTATTTCTTCAATCTGGTGAACGTGCCCTTGATGAAAGAGCTCGACGCCACCACCAAAGGCAAGGTGTTGCCCGCGCTTATGACGCGAGCCCTGTGGTGGTTTCGCATGTCGGCGGCACTAACCGTGCTCGCCGGCCTGGCTTATTTTGGAAACACTGTTGGCACAGACGCAGGCAACGGTGGCGGCTCAGGCGGAGCTGTGATGGGCAGCTTCTTCCTGATATGGACAATCGTCTGGGGAGTCCTCTACGCCTGCCTCATCCCCGGTAAAGGAATCTTCGATAACGGCGCATTTGTTGGCGTGGTCTATGCCGTGGTCATCGCGCTCGCAGCCTGGTGTTTTCTCAGCCTGAACAGCCACGGCTGGGAGAGCAACCGCCTGCTTTCCATCGGCATCGGCGGCGGCATCGGCTGGGTCATGCTGCTCAACGTCTGGGGAGTAATCTGGCGCATCCAGAAGCGCCTAATTCAATGGACGCGCGATAACGCCACCAACGGCACCCCCATCCCCGACAAAGCCAAAGCCATGGCCCGCCAAGCCTTCCTGGCCAGCCGAGCCAACGCCTTCCTGTCAGTCGTAATGCTGTTCTTCATGGGCGCGGCAAGCCACTACCCAATGTTCGGGAAGTAAGGTTAAGCCGCACATCTTCGCAAACAAAAATCGGGAGACCCGTTTGGGCCTCCCGAAATTGTTTCGGACGTTCAGTCGACTAGAAGGTGAACTTCACCCCAAGGCGAATGTTACGGGGAGCCTGGAACAGATAAGGCTTTCCGTATTGGCTGTTAATCGTGTTGCCGAACCCAAATCCACCAAAATTAGCCTGGTTCAGCAGGGCCGCGTAGTCATACGGACGCTCGGCGTTCGCATAGAAGCCCTGGCTCGCAATGAACGTGGCGGCAGGCGTAACATAGCTTTGGGTAATGTTGGAGTCGATCTGCTGACCGTACGAGGTTACTGCGCGCTGGTTCAACAGGTTGGCAAAGGTTACGGAGAAGCTGAGAACCTTCTGCTCGCTCAACTTGTAGTTTTGAGCGAAGTTGAAGTCAGTCTGCATATACCACGGAGTGCGGTTGACTCGCGGTGCGCCTACGGTGACAGCACCGGTGGTCGGATCTTGGCTAACGTCTACCCACTTTCCACGGCCGACGATATCCACCGGGAAAGCGCCCGGAAAGGCGTAGCCCACATCCAGGTAGCTGGTCAGCGGCGAGCCGCTGTAAAGGTACTGGAAGACGCCGAGATCGCTGCTCAACTTATTGGAGAGCTTGCCCCAGGGCATCTGGTAGTAGGCGTACCCTTTGAATGCGTTCGGGCGATCCGTCGGGAGCAACCCGCTGGAGGAACCGCCGTTGGCATTAAATTGGAAAAACGGCTCGTCAAACGAACGGCTGTTGTTGGGTGCGTTGCGTCCGCCGCCACCGTCCGCGACGTCAGTGGTGGTCAAGCCTGTGTAATTTCCACGCAGCCTGCTGTAGGTATAGGAGAACATCCCAAACCAGTGATTGCTGCTGCTCTTGGTTAACCGCAGTTCGATACCGTCGTAGCTGCGGGCTCCCGGAATCAGGTTTGCCGGAGGGCATAGTCCCGTACTTGGGTCGCAGACCTGCGGTACGTTTCCAGTCGACGCCGCGGTGTAGGACGCGCACTTCGTCGGGTCCGAAGTACATCCGTACAGGAAGTCCCAGAACCCGTTGAAGGTCTTGCCCACACCCTGGCCAGGATTGTTGATGACGAAAGTCTCGCCAATGTTGGGGTTGTACAGAGCTGAGTCTTCGATCACATGGTCAAGCCTGCGACGATCCCAGCGCGCTTCAAACGCAAGGTTCTTGGCAATCTGATAGTCGATACCGAATACCGACTCATGCTGCTCGTAAGGCTTCAGGCCGGGTGTAACGCCTTCCTGAGTGGCACTGCAAGTTGAACACGTGGTGGGGAAGGCGCGGAAGTTCGAGTTCTCGATGAAGGTTAATCCCGGACTGCCCGCGGGTACGGACGTAATCCCATTCGCTTGCGTCGTCGAATCAGTTCCTGGACCGCCGCAGAAGCGCCCCGAGCCATTGAAAAGAGGGGTGATCGTGCTGAGATCGGAGGTGTTCAATCCGTATACGCAATTCTGCCAGTACTGGCCGCCAAACGAGCTGATGGCCAAATTCAACTTCATGATGTCGTAAAACTTACCATAGCTGCCGAATACCTTCATCCGGCCATCTTTAAAGACATCCCAGGCAGCACCGATGCGAGGAGCAATCTTGTCGGTCCAGCTGAAGTTGATGGGACGATTGCTTGAACCTGTTGCCCCACCTTCGCCCGGCAGATACTCCTTGTCGAACCGAACTCCGGCGTTGATGGTAATGCCGCGGCCGATGGTCCAGGCGTCCTGAACAAAGAGTCCGTGGTTGAAGCTGGTCGCCTTTCCCAGGGAACCGAAGTCCTCCACCGTGATGTAACCGTATTGACCCTCGCAGCCACCGTAGATGGCGGCCAGTTGGTTACACGCAGTGGCACCGTTGGGACTGGACGAGCTATAGCTCACGGCGCCGACGTTGAAAAGCGTTGCCGGTTCGTTCCAGTGTTGATCCAGATCGTTCGACAGACGGTTGAGCTGGTAGCCGAACTTGAAGTTGTGCGTTCCCTTCCATCCGCTCTTGAACCAGGCCAAGTCCTGATCGAACTGGATGGCCTTGTTCGCGTTGCGAGGCGTGAAGTTCTGATTCTCTGGAGCGTTGAAGTATCCGCCCGCCTGCTGCAGAGACGCGGGTAGAGGGTTGCCGAAAGCGTCTGTGCCGCCGGTGCCGCTGTTATTCCAGAAAGTCAGCTCGCCGCTGGTCGGGAAGCCGAAGTCGTGATAGTTCTGGAAGTAATATCCAAAACGGGTGGTGGAGACTAAACGCGGATTAATGGTAATGTCCGCGCCCACGTTGGTAACGAGGTTAGGTGCCGAATAGCCAAGAGAGTGCGAGTACGCGAACGCCGGCACTCCGTTGGTAAGACACCCCAGAGTCGACGTGGCCCCGGCGAAGCACCCGGTGCTGACGTTATATAGACCCGTAGTCGAATCAGAGCTGGGTAGATTTTCTCCGGTTTGGCGCTGGTATTGGTAAAGCCAGGAACCGAAAATGCGGATTTTTTGAGTCAAGCTGGCATCAATGCGAGCCGTTGTGTAGTAGGTCTGTGTGTTGCGACTGAACGGCAGAATCCCGCCGTTGGTGGGTCCATAGTTCACGTGCCGTTCCGAGTTCGTCCACTCTGGATTGAAGCCGAGGAAGAAGAAGACCTTATCCTTCATGAGCGGCCCACCAAACGTGAACCCGGGCTGGACGTCGCTGGTGTGGGGCCGAATGGGCTGAACCAGTTGGTAGGGCGTATCAATGAAATTAACGGCGCCGGGAGCCGGCGCGGGTAAAGTCACTCCATTGGGGTCATAGCGCTGATAGGCAACTGGGGAACCATCCAAGGGGTCGTTCTCGAACTGGGCAAAGACCGATCCATGATAGCCATTGCTGCCCTTTTTCATGACAACGTTGACAACGCCGCCCAGAGCGCCGCCGTGTTCAGCCTCGACGCCGGAACTCTTGACCTGAACTTCCTGAATGAAGTCAAAGGGAACGTTGGTGTGAGAGAAGCCGCCGGCGACGTCAGCGGTTTGCTGACCTTCCACCAGGTAGGAGTTCTCTGAGTCGGAGCCGCCAGCCACCATGAAGCCGACGCTGCCTCCGTTGCTGCCGTTGCCGGGAGAAGTGCCGCCGGTTCCAGTGCCGCCATTATAGGGATTGCTGCCCGCCAAAGGTTCATTGCGGGCGGAGGGCGCAAACTGAATCACCGATTGGAAGGAGCGTCCGTGCGGAACATCCTGGACAACATCTTGTGTGATGTTGGTCTGCGTGGTTTCCGTCGTCACATCGATGACTGGAGCCGCGCCGCTCACCTCGACTACGGTGCCGGCTGCGCCCACCGCTAATGTCAGGTCCAGGGTCGGAAGGTGTCCTACCTCGATCGTGATGCCTTCGCGCTTCAATTCCGAGAATCCCGATGCCTTGACCGACACGGTGTAAGTGCCAGGCGGCAGGTTCGCGAAGTGATAGTAGCCGCTATTGTCAGTTTCCAGCTTCTTGGAACCGGTCAGCGAGACGCCCGTCAGTTCGACCGTCGCCTTGTTAACCACTGCACCGCTGGGGTCTTTCACGGTTCCTTGCAGTCCGCCGGTGGTTTCCTGGCCAAACACGTTGGCAACCAGCAGCAGTAAAGAAAAGAGACAAACGGCCAAAATCCCGAACTTTGTTGACGCACGACTCATGGTGTTATCTCCGTAAATGAACGATTTCTCTTTTTTGTGTTGCGTATGTTTCTATTTCCGAAGGGGTCAGGACGATGAAACCTAGGATCCCTACCGCACGCCCGGAAATATAAACCTAGGGCTTGGACACAAGTGCCAAACGTAAGTACTTAGCAACTAACACTCCAAAGCAGCCTGCGCTAACAGTCATTGTTTTCAATGGATTGTGATGCCGTGTGCCCCGCGTATTCTTTGAATTGGAAGATTGACCCGTCAATCTATATGGATTTACGTAGAAGTACGGCACTCCATCCCGGCTGTTTTGCAAATCTAATTCGGCCAGAACCACCTGAACTTGGACGCGCATCCGAGAGAAGCCAACGACAGCAGCCTCGGGCTGCGCTTCCTCCTGCTACAATCTCCTTTTCCGTGACCTCCTCTTCCTCTTCCACGAGATCCGAGCTGACGAAGCGGGATTCGGCGAACGCGGATTCATCGAACGCGATCACTGCCGACTCGGTGCCGATGCTTGACTTGCAGCGGCAGTATGAGCAGGTGCGCGCCGAAGTGCTGGCCGCTGTCGGCCGAGTCTGCGCTTCACAGCACTACATTTTGGGGCAGGAGGTCGCGGCGTTCGAGCGTGAAGCTGCCGCCTTCTGCGGCGCAGGCGACGCCGTGGGCTGCGCTTCCGGCACTGACGCGTTGTGGCTGGCACTGGTCGCCGCCGGAGTACAGCCGGGAGATCAGGTTCTCACCACGCCTTTCAGTTTCTTCGCCTCCGCCAGCGCCATTGTGCGGGCGGGGGCGCGTCCGGTGTTTGCGGACATCGAGCCGCGCACCTTCAGCCTCGATGCCAATCAAGTCGAATCTTTTCTGCGCAGCGGCCGGCGTGACAAACTGCGTACGCTCCTTCCGGTTCATCTCTACGGCCAGTGCGCCGACATGGACTCATTGCAGCGGCTGGCTGATGAATTCCGGCTGTCACTGATTGAAGACGCCGCACAAGCTATTGGTGCGCGTTGGGACGGACGCAGTGCAGGATCGATGGGCGTCTCCGCGGCGTTTAGCTTCTATCCGACAAAAAATCTCAGCGCCTACGGTGACGCCGGTCTAGTGACTACAAGCAATCCGGAACTGGCGGCGCACATGCGGCGCCTGCGCAATCACGGCAGTCCGCGCCGCTACGTTCACGAGGAGTTGGGATGGAACTGCCGTCTTGATGCCATCCAGGCCGCCATCCTGAGCGTGAAGCTGAAGTATGTCGAGAGATGGAACGAAGCGCGCCGCCAGCGTGCCGCGATCTACGATCGACTTTTCACCGCGGCCGGCCTCACATCAAACGGCCAGCAGGAGAACGCCGGGCCCATTCAACTTCCGCGGACTTCCGCGCAGGCCCACCACGTCTTTCACCAGTACGTCGTCCGCGCCTACCGCCGCGAGGAACTGCGCGAGTTCCTCACCGCGCGAAAGATCGGGACGGAGATCTACTATCCCATCCCGCTGCACCTGCAACCCTGCTTCGTATATCTCGGATACCGCGAGGGCGATCTACCTGAAGCCGAGCGCGCTGCCAAGGAAGTCCTGGCACTGCCCATGTTCCCCGAACTCACCGAAGACGAGCAGCGCTGGGTGGTGAAAAGCATCGCGGACTTTTACTGCTAGCGTCGCTTCCGTTTCGTTGCCGGCCTCTTTTGCAGGCTGGATACCTGTTTCTGCTCGCCCGGCGCCAGCACCCGGCGCACGATCGGCGTGTTCAGTTTGTACTTACGTTCGCTGACGTTGCCGTTGTCGGCTTTCACGCGCAGAATGAAGACCGGCAGCATGCCTTCCTTCTCGAAATTCTCGGTGGTCACGATCACCGGCAGCACTCCGGCCAGTCCATGCTCGCGGTAGGCAGTTTCGTAGCGATGCTTGCGGACGTTCCAGGTGAAGACGCGGATCTGATCGAAGTCATAGGGCAGGCCGTCGTGCGGTTCCGTAACGACACAAAGATATTGCGAAACCTTCTTGTCTGCGCCCTCTTTGCCCGCATCTTGCACCTGGTTCAGCACGAAGAAGGCGACGAAGCGCTGGCCTTCGGCATACTGCGCAACGTCGAGCGGAACGTCGAGGTCCACCATACGAGCCAGCACCCAACCCACGCGGTTTTGCGCGTCTCGTACCAGCCACCAGTCTTCCAGCACCGGACCGGATGCAGATTTCCCGCCGGAAGTCTTGCCCGCAAGCTTAGCCGACGCGGCGGCGGATCCCGGCTGCCTCTCCGCAGTGGCGCGCTTCAGCACGGAAATTTTCGCGCCCGCCGAAAGCTGGTAGAGATGCTCGGTCTCGCGGCCGGGCGTGATGTGCAGGTTCGTCTCGTTGCGCAGCACGCCGGGCGCTTGCACCGGATCATTCAGGTTGTCTTTTGTCAGCTTCTGCAGGGAATCGAACGTTGCCTGGTCCACCAGGTAGCGTTGCTCGATCCAGCCCTCGATTCCATCGGCGGTGCGCACGCGGGAAAAACGTTTCTCGCGCTCCAACACCTCCACGCGTTCGCCGTTCTTCACCGTGCCGACGCGGTTGTAGATGGTCGCGACCTGGTCGCGCAGCGTGGCCTGCACCGCGGAGACATAATTCACCTCCAACACCTTCCTGCCTCTGCGATTGCAGGCGGAGAGTCCCAGTAAGCAGATGGTCAGCGCAAAGGCAAGCGCGAGTCGGTCAGGACGCGATGAAGAGGATGGTTTCAAGATTTTCAATCGGGCCAGCATCACTGAGGCTAACGTCCTACTATAACGCGTTGGGCGATCGTTCGCGGAAAAGGCAAACTGCGCGGAACGCATCTCTCCGGGACCAAATCTCTTGGAAACCTGACATGCGAAGGCGATTCGGTTACCATTGAAGGTAGAGCAAGTCTGATAAAAGTGATGACAAACATATCCAGGAATCGATTCCCGCTTTTGTGGCTGCTGTTGCTGGTTTTTGCCGCTGGCTTGTGCGCGGCGGCTGACTCGGTGAACCCCGTGCTGCGTCCGCCCAAGGGCGCGCAGGTCGCTATTGTGGTGTTCGAGGATCTGCAATGCCCGCAGTGCCGCCGCGTGGCGCCCATTCTCGAACAGGCTTCGAAGACCTATAAGATTCCGCTGGTGCGTCATGACTTTCCTCTGCCCATGCACAACTGGTCCTATGACGCGGCCGTGATGGGACGCTACTTTGACGTGACTTCGAAAGCGCTGGGTAACGAATTCCGCGACTATATTTTCTCGCACCAGCTCGAAATCAATCCGCAGAACCTGCGCGGCTATGCCGAGAAATTCGCCACCGAACACAAAGTAGGTTTGCCCTTCGTCATCGATCCCCAAGGTAAGTTCGCCGCCGAGGTGAACGCTGATCGCGACACGGGTAAAGCGATCAAGCTCGAACATACTCCTACGGTGTACGTAGTGAGCAGCCGGCATCCCGACAAGCCCTACGTCGAGATGAAAGAGGTCAGCCAACTCTATGCGCTGATCGATGCCATGATGAAGGAGTAAGGCAGTTCTCGGTTCTCATTCTCAGTTCCGGGTTCCTCGCCGCTCGGCCCGTTTGATGACCCTAAGTTGTTGAGTCTTGGTGGAAGTCATTCATTCTCTTAAGAAGTCGGCTGGGCCACGGGACTGCTGGAAGCCGGCGGCCTGTTTTGCTTCCGGCTAAGTCATTGATTCTCGTGGAACTCGTTTCCCGAGCGGAATTCAGTATCGAACCCCTCATGTAGAATGCCCGGCATTTGCATTTAGAAGCCCTCACAAGCGTTTCGTAACCCCAGACGAAGGAAAGGTCGTCCTGGACTCTTCGCGGCGCTAGAATCATCTCTAACGCGTTTATTAGCTTATAGCTAACACCAAAAATGCGCCCACACGGGGAATCAATAACTTACAAGGTTCTACGAAGAATCAATCACTTACAGGGGTAGCCCGAAGAATCGCCAACTTAACAAGACCCCAGAGTTACCCGCTCACTCTGGTCGCTGGTGTTCTTGCGAGTAGAGACTGATAGCGACATCCGGCATTTCGAAACGCGTGTCAGGACGTCGGTTCAGTGGATGCCGATGAGAAGTCTGGCAAGAAGCAGGAGTGACAATGCAATCGCAGCGATGCTGTTGGCCCGAACCGCGCGATAGCTGGCCGCCCAGGGGAACAGCAGTACGTCGAAGACTGGCCTGAATTTCTCCGGCCAAATCAATCCGGCCACTCCGAACGCCAGACACAACTGAACCACCACGCACAATTCCAAAATATTCATCGCAATGATTCCAATGCTAGAGTCTGCTTTCTATTGAAGCGCGACTCCGGTACTGAGGGGGAGATTACGAAGGTACCTCGAAGAAGCCCGGCCATCAAGCAAAACTTTCTGTCGCCGGTAAATTTGTGGTTCCATGCGAATCGCCGCCGGACGCCCGTCTTGGCGCCGGATCTCAATCTCCGAATCCGATGCCGATGGCGCGGGCGGCGCGGACCAGTTCGCCTCCCGGATCGACAGACTTGAGATGGCCGATAGCATGGGCTACGTCGACGGCAACGATCGACTCGCCTTGGAGGGCGACCATCTTGCCGAAACCTGCGGCGGCGATCAGATCGACAGCAGCCACGCCAAATCGCGTCGCCAGAATGCGGTCGAAGGGCGAGGGTGAGCCTCCGCGCTGAATGTGGCCCAGCACGCTGATCCGTACTTCTTTACCCGAGCCGCGTGCGATGGCGTTGCCGATCAGGTTCCCAATAGAACCGGCACGGCGGTTCTCCTTCATCGATGGAGGAAGCTTCACGCCTTCGGCCAGGACCACGATGGTGAAATGTTTGCCAATCCTTTCGCGCTCGGCGATATGCCGGCAGACATGATCGATGGTGAAGGGAATCTCCGGAATGAGGATGACGTGGGCGCCGCCGGCGATGCCGGCTTCGAGTGCGATCCAGCCGCAGTCCCGGCCCATAACCTCGACCACCATCACGCGATGATGCGACGCGGCCGTGGTGTGAATCTTGTCGATGGCGTCGGTGACGGTGTGCAGCGCGGTGTCGAATCCGAACGTAACCTCGGTGGCGGAGAGATCGTTGTCGATGGTCTTGGGTACGCCGACAATTTTCATCCCCTTCTGGAAAAGTTCGTAACCGATCTTCTGCGATCCGTCGCCCCCGATGGTGATGATCGCGTCGATGCCCAGTTTGGCGGCGTTGGCGATTACCTGGCCAGAAATATCGCGGGAAACTTCCTTGCCATTCTCGACGGTCTTGTAGTGGAAAGGATCGCCGCGGTTGGTGGTGCCGAGAATCGTTCCACCGCGGGGCAGAATGCCGCTCACTTCTTTGATGGTGAGCTCGAAGGCTTTTTCCGGCCAGATCAGGCCGTCGAAGCCATCGGGGATGCCGATGACTCTCCATCCGTACTTGATGATGGCAGCTTTGGTGGCGGCGCGAATGACCGCGTTGAGGCCGGGAGCGTCGCCGCCTCCGGTGCCGATGCCGATACAGCGAATGTCTGACATAGGGTGAGAAAAAGAGTCGTTGGTCGTTAGTCGTTGGTAGAACCTAAAGGCACTACCGCCCTTACGATAATACTTCGGCTTCGGCGGATGGCAACTTACGAGTGGTCGTGGGAATCTGCCTTCGGCACTGGCAGGCCGGCCCGATTCTAGAACGAAGGAAACACTTGAGGATTTCCTGGACCGCAGCCGCGCCCGCGATCGGGTGCGGCCTCCCAGAAAACATCGCGCAAGTTTCGAGGCGCATCCCGTTCTCTTGATTCGAGAATGTCCGGGCAGGCAATAAGGTATGCGGGCGGCGAAGATACGACCCAAACCATGCACTATCGAGACCGAGCAGAGTCCGGGCATTCTGCTAAAATCTAGCTATCTGAGGCAATCACTTATGTTGACTGGGCGCAAACTGGCGTTGACGCTTGCTTTCACGGTTCTGGTTGCACTGGCCTTTGGGGTCAGTTGTACGGGGTTCTTCCCGAAGAACACTCTCTCGGCGATCTCGATCCAGCCTCCGAGCCCGCAGATCCAGGTGGGCGCAGCGAACGCTCAGACCTTACAAGCTTGGGGAACTTTTTCGGATAACTCGAGATCACAGATCACGAGCGGGGTGCAATGGACCAGCAGTGATAGCACCGTGCTGCAGATAGGCCCCACCACCGGGGTGGCCACAGGTGAGGGCACCGGTGGCACCGCCACAGTGACCGCCGCTGCCCAGGGTCTTAGCACGACGGCGACGGCAACGGTGTTTCTTGGCAACATCACCGGGTTTCAGGTGTGCATGGGTACGTTCGGCGCTACAACTACTTGCTCCAATGGTTCCAGCCGGCTCACTTGGAATGTAAACGCGCAGAATAGCGTGATCCAGACTTTCGTCGCACAGGGTACCGCCAATGGCACAACGCTTGACTTTACCACTGCCTCGACCTGGACAGTTTCGTCGGCAGCCGGATCATCAATTACGTGCACGAATAGCGGTGCCTCTCCGGAGACTTGTACTGTTGCCCAACTTACAACCGCGGGTACCTATACGATTACCGTTGTGTACGGCACAGGCTCCTCAACATCCTCTGCGACAATTGATGCAATCGTGACGAACTAAGGCCGGAAGCTTCGCTCCGCTGGCGGCCTGAGCTCGGCTGTGTCCGCAAAAACATTCCCCACCCGAACGTTTCACACATCCAGAAAAGAAAATGGCCAGGGCTGCGAGCAGCCGCTGGCCATCTACCCTTGACGCTAACTTGTTACCGTCCCTTCTCGCGCTTCTCCTCGCGAGGCTGGTGCTTGGGCGGCTTCCCCTGCTTGGCCGGCTTCGACTTGGGAGCGCTTTCAGCATGTGACTCGCCGTGCGGAGCGGGCTTCGGCTCGCTGGCCGCCTTGTCCTGGTACATTGGATTCGTCTGCGTGCTGTCCATCTTGTTCTTGCCGCTGTTTGAGGGCGGAGTGAACGGTTTGTTGGCCGTAGTCGAACCGTTCACAGCGGACGGGCGGTTCGGGCCCGCCGCCGGAGCCCGAGCTTCTTTGGGCGACATCGCCGGCGCGTGATACTCAGCTCCAGCTTTGGCAGCGGCAACTCCGTGTCCGCTGAACTCGCCGGGGCGGGCGGTGGCCGCGACTGCGGGCGCACCATGATTATTCGACGCGAACAGCGCCTTGTTCTGGCTGGCAGCATGTTCGTGCTGAGTCTGGGTTGCCAGGGCAGCCTGGTGGGGCTCGCGCGACGCTGACTCTTCCGCCGCAGTCGCGCGGGCAGCAACGCCGCCCTCGCCACCGTTAAATGCGACGTGCGATTCGTTGTTCACCACGACCGTCCGGTTGACGTAGACGTTGGTGACGTGGACGGTATCCACATGCATCACGGCAGTGTTGTAGAAGAAAGCTCCGCCACGCCATTCGCCGCCGACAAAACCGACGCCGCCGTAGCCGAAGCCATAGTTAATGCCGCCGTAAAAACCAATGTGCGGGCCCCAGTAGCCGGGATGCCACGCGTAGAAACCGGCGCCCCATCCCCAATAGCCGGGTGTCCAGAGCATGCCGATGGGAGCGACCACCCAGGTGCCAGGCACCCAGTAGTAGCCGGCGTCATCGTTCCAGGCCCAGTAGCCGGGAGCCCACAGATAGCCAGGGCCTGGGCAGATGGGTTGCGCATAGATCGGCAACGCAGGCGGTCCGAAGCGGACGGAAACAAAGACCTGCGCTGAAGATGGAGAAGACAAGGCCGCCGGAATAACCAGCAGGAGAAGTCCGAAGGCCAAGAAACGAACTGCTCGGTGAAGTCTCATCGTATGTTCCTCATACCCGGAGCGCTCGTTCCAATCCTTGCCGCGCCCGGGCGGTCGAAAATTCGCGGGCCAAAAGCTTTGGCTGCGGATATTGTCCCGCGAAACCAAAGCATTCGGCTTGATAACGTTCCTTCTGGGTAAACACCTTTTCCGGAAAGATGTTGCTGGGGGAGGAAGCCGTTTGAAATGTCAGGGCTCGGTAGGCTAATTCGTTCTTTTGGAGCGGGCAATACGCTCATCAATGGGCTTGCGGCCAGCGAATCCTTCATCGGTGCTGTGCCAGTGCGTGATCGAGTGTTCACCCATCTTCCAGCAGAGCAGAACGATGCGGCCCTCGACGTCACACGGAAAATCGAGCAGGCCGATGTCGAGATCCTTCACCTGCACGCCGATGGAGTCGATTTCGGCGAGGGCATCTTTGGCCCGTTGTTCGGCCTTGGCGCGTTCCGCTTTGCGGCGCGCAACGGCAACGACATCGACGTGGGTGCCACCGTTGAGGAAAATGCGGTGATTGAGCGCTTGCATCTCGGCCTCGAACTCTTCCATGACCTTCTTGCCGCTGATGGCGGCGCGCAGAAGAGACTCGAGCACGGGGAGCAGTGAGTGGGCTTCGTCGAGAGTGAAGGTTCGGTCGGACATGGGGGACAGGTCTATTCTAGCGCAAAGGAAGAAAATCGTCGTTGGTCGTTAGTCGTTGGCCTTTCCAGTGGCGCTCTAAATTCTGTCTCAGCACGCGAAAAACCAAAAAAGCCCAGGACAGCACGGGCGGCGTTCACAAATAACATTGTGAACGACCAGCGAGGGTGCTTAGCTTGCCCTGAGCTGAGCGAAGCGACCAACGACGGTTCTCTACTTCGGCGCCTGCTTAATCATTTCAATGTCGAGCGTGATGGTGATTTCGTCGCCGGCCACGCCGGGAGCGCCGGTTACTCCGAAATCCACGCGATTGATTTTGGTGGTCGCCGAAGCGCCCATCCGCTCGCTGCCATGGTCCTTCATCACCGCCGACGGGCCATCCACGTCCAGAACCACTTCTTTGGTAACCCCGTGAATGGTGAGATCGCCGGTGACCTTCAACTTTCCCGCTCCGGCAGCTTCGACCTTCTTCGACTGGAAGGTGATGGTGGGATATTTCTCCACGTCGAAAAAGTGAGGGCTGCGGAGGTCGTTGTCGCGCATCTCGACGCGAGTATCCACTGACGCGGCTTCGATGGTGGCCTGAATCGAAGACTTGCCCAGATTGGCTGCATCGTATTGCACGCTACCGCTCACCTTGGTGAATGCGCCGCGAACCGTGGAGATTCCCAGATGGCGGACGGAGAACTGCGCCGCCGTGTGCTTGGGATCAATCTGCCACGCGTCTTGTGCGGTGCTGGACAGCGTGAGAACAAATGCAATCGCGATAGCGAGTGCGGACAGAGTGCGGTACCTCAATTGGAATCCCCCTGGAAAAGACTCGAAGGAAGCAGGTTACAGTTTAGCAAACCGGAAACCATGCACGGGAAAGCCGGGCTCAGATGCGCGAATCAGTGTGATCTGCCGTGTGAAGGATCGGGTGACGTGGCGGTGTTCACGTCTACGTGGAGTTGTAGTGAGGAGGAAATCCCGGGCGGATAGCAGTTGCCGTCGCGGCTGTAGTTGGAACAGCGAGCCGCGACGTCTTTGCGCTGCGGGGACTGCGCGAACTGCCAGACTTCGGCGAAGCCTACGCCGCTCTGGGCGGGGCTGGGCGTGTGAGCGGGCGGCTTTACAGGAAAAGAACAGCCGGGGGCGGGCGGGCAGGCGTCGTTGATGGCCCAGTAAGCGATGTGGCGTCCGGCGGCGCTTTGGCGTATGTCTTCGGCGGTAACGACGTTGCCGTCATCTTTCGCGGCGATGCCGGAGCAGTAGATTCCGGCGCGGAATCCGGCGGCGGTGACGGCATCGACCCAGGCGTAGATGTAGGCTTTCTGTTCGGGCAGCATGCGTCCGCCCTGCTCCTGGTCGAGGAAAATGATGGTGTGCGCGGGAAAGCCCTCGCGGCGCGTGGCGGCGGCGGCGGCTTGCGCGTCGTAGCCGCCGAGCTTCGTGGCGTGGGTAACCGTTTTTAGCTCCGCGTAGACGCGTCCGTTGAAGAGCACGAGGAAGCCGAAGCCGGCGGATTCGACGGCGGCGCGGTGTCCGGTCCAGGTGTTCGCTCTTTCGCCAGGAGGGTTGTTGAGCCAGTAGCCGGTGTAGGAGAAAGTTTCGTGCAGGGTTTTCAGGTTGGCGTCGCCGGGGTAAGCGTTGCGGTCGAAGCCAAGGTAGGCGCGGGCGGAGTTGGGTTGTCCCGTCGCGGCAGCAGGGAGAATCAGCGCAATTACGAGCCAGACGATAAGAGCCAAAGAGGTTCGCTTCACTGACAACTATGTTACTTTATTCAGCCGAGAGATCTTGGGCCTGAACTCAGAAAATGCGACACGCGATAGCAGATTGGTTTAACGAGAAGGGAGGCATCATGCGGAGACTCATAGCCTTATCGATTATTGTGTTGTTGTTCGCGGGAATCATTTTCCTCGCAAGTTGCACTTCGTCGTCCTCCCGATCCTCAGATCGTTCCTCGGATGAGAGCAAAGATAATGTCTGCACTGAGCCAGAGAACCCCTACAGTTCCGGAACAGCTCAATACAAAGGCTATGAGTGGCCGAAGAACATGGCCGCTCCTGTAATGTCTCCTCGTCCGAGTTCACTGAGGGATGCGAAGAATACGACAGCCAAGAGGCCGAATACGAGGAATGTCAATCCAAGAAAGGGCATTGACTGGCACAGCCTCGCCTTGCGCTGAGCGCTCAGCGGCAACGTAGTGACGCTCCCCCTCAATCAGACCTTGCGGTATCCTTCCATCGTCGGCTAGGTGGACGCACCGAATGGCGGCGCGCCCCGGCTCGCCTTCGCCGATGCTGTACCGGGAAGCAACTCTGGAGGTGGCATTTGTCCAGCGGCGATACTGGAAGGCGGAAGCCTGCTTGCCTTTGCAATTGGTTGAAGGCGCTTGACGAAGCAGCGAAAACGCTGCCAAGAGCGATGGACTGGCTCGGACAGTACGGTCCGTTCATGCTTGCGAGATACCCGAATCTCCATCCCCAGCCAGTTCCCGGCGATGCCCACAGCCGGATCATGTGTGAATCCGGAGAAAGGACCGCCGCTCAGTTGTTCGCGGAGTGGGAGACGCGCATTGCACAAGAGACAGTAGCGGCTCCCTGCCTTGAGGGGCTTAGCGCAGAGCAGCGGAGACAGCTCGCCGCACTCCTGCTTGACACAATGGTTGCGCTAGAAATGCGTCCTGCCTTAGCCCGAAGTTCGCAGTTTAAGAGACAGATTCGCATGGAGGCAACAACGCGGCTAAGGGTACTGAGTCGAAAGCTCCAGAAGGCCCGACAATCGATAGAGGAACTGATGACCTACGCGCAGGATTCGGGGAAGGGGAACACCCTTGACGCATCGCGCCATTCAGCAAGGCTAGTGTTGGGGCAACCGTATCGATTTGCGGCGGGCAAAGCTCTGAGAGCTCTGGACATAAAGGGCCTTCCCGATGCGCGAGAACACGTTGAACTTGCAAGTGAGTCTTTGGCACCCGAAGACGAGGACGCTGAAGTGTTCGGGATGGTGCAACTCTATTGGTTCTTCCGTCACGAATGCAGCTTGAGCGGCAATGAGTCAGAGGTGCGCGTTGGACGCCTGAGAAATACATTCTGGACAGAGCACTGTGTTAGCAAGGTCAAGTACAGCGCGAAGTACATCACGGGCAAATCGCAGGGTTGTGACGCTGTCCATGTCGCGGTTGGCCGCTTCGAGCCGAATCAGGGGTACAAGCCTAACAAAAATCCCGCCTGAAATTCTTCGCTGGTGCCTTTTACAGACAATCCTAGACAGTCCAGACTCGCAATATGCACGAGGAAAAGCTATTGGGCAATGTGAGAGGACGAACCATGAAGAGTGTAGGTCAAACCGAGCCTCATGCTTTCAATGAGAGCGCTGATAAGCATGATCCGCAGCCCCCGCCGTTGGTGCAAATTGCCTGGATCACACGAAAGAAGGGACAGACTAGGACCGCGGTGATTACATTGGGTAGCCCGCTACTTGCGGTCCTTCTTTTTCTGGGCGGGTCGCAATTCGGTCATCTGCAGAAGATTGCGAGATCAATATGGATTGCGCTGGGAGGAGGCAGATAAGACCTCATCCCCCAATATGCACCATCGTCCTTGATGCCGGCACAAAATCCGGCTCGCCGATGTGGTGGCGTTCTTCTTTTTTCTGAATCACGCCTCGGATGAAATCTTCCAACTCTTCGTCGCTTGCGCCGCGGCGCATTTGGGCGTGGAGGTCGTGGTCCCACACTGAGAACAGGCAGGTGCGGATTTTGCCGTCGCTGGTGATGCGGATGCGGCTACAGTGTCCGCAGAAGGGATGCGAGACGGGGGCGATGATGCCGATTTCGCCGACGCCGTCGTCGAAGCGGTAGCGGCGGGCGGTTTCCGAGCGCGCGTGCGGGATTTCGACCAGCGGGCGGTACTCGGCCATACGGGCCAGGATTTCGTCGAGCGTGACTACAGTGTTTGGCGACCAGGTGCGGCCTTCTTCGAGCGGCATGAATTCGATGAAGCGCATGGTGACGCCCTCTTCGCGGGCGAACATGCCGAAGGGGATGACTTGATCTTCGTTGAAGCCGCGCATCAGCACGCAGTTCACTTTCAGCGGCCACAACCCGGCGCGGCGGGCGGCGCGGATGCCGGCGAGGACGTGATCGTATCCGTTGGGCACGCGGGTGATGCGGGCGAAGCGGTCGGGATCGACTGCATCCATGGAGACGGTGACCCGGGTGAGGCCTGCAGCCTTCAGCGGCTGGGCAAGATCTGCGAGCAAGTGGCCGTTGGTGGTGAGCGCGATGTCGAGCGGGGCGCTACGGCCATTGTTGGGCGTGCGGAGTTGGGACAGCTCGCGAACGAAATCGACGACGCCTTTACGCAGAAGGGGTTCGCCACCGGTGAGGCGAATCTTCGTGACACCCATCCCGACCAGCACTCGCGCCATGCGCAGGTAATCCTCAAACGCCAGGTCGCCGTACAGCGCGCCTTCATTGCCCGTGCGGCAGTAGACACACTTGTAGTTGCAACGGTCAGTGATGGAGATCCGCAGGTCGGTGATGGGGCGCCCGAATTTGTCTGTAAGAGGCACGGTCGTTGTGTGGGAAAGAGACGCGAGCGGGAACATCCCGGCGGGCGCTTCCTTTCCAATGCGCTCCTCGCGAAGCGCGGGAGGCGCGGACATTTCTGCTCGCACCCTCGGGGGAGGTTTCCTGCGACCTCCGCGAGATTTCTCCGCGTCCTCTGTATCAAAGGCTTTGATCGCAGAGCGCTGAGAACGGCCGCGTAGTTCACGGGGGAGCCTGTCCCTCGCCGCCACAGCCTGGGTATGCCCTAAAGGCCGGGGCGGTCGGAAACTCGCTTCTCATTATAGAGCCTGCGGGACGAGGAAAGGCTTCAAGGCTTCAAGGCTTCAAGTTTCAAGGTTTCGAAGTTCCGAGGGCCTTTTCAATCGCCGTTTCGGCGAGCGGCGCCATGATCTTATATCCCGCGGCGTTCGGATGTAGCCCGTCCTCGGCAAGTTCGCGATTGAGCAGACCTTTGTCATCGACCATGGCGCTGAAATAATCCAGATATAGGCAGTCGGGGTGCGCGGCAACGTAGCCTTTTAGCCAGTGATTCAGTGTCAGAACCTTCTCAGGCGAGCGCAGGGCAAAGAGATTCTGCGATTGCGGCGTGTAGTTGTGTACGGGCAGCACCGACGAGAACACGACGCGTATGCGATTGGCGCTGGCGAGTTCGGCAAAAGATGCGTAGTTCGCTTCGATGTCTTCCAGACGCATGGGGCCGGTGTTTCCGGCGATGTCGTTGGTGCCGGCGAGAATGACCACCACCTTGGGATGAAGGTCGATCACGTCCTGGCGAAAGCGGATGAGCATCTGCGGCGTGGTCTGGCCGCCGATGCCGCGGTTGATGTAGGGCTTGCCGGGGAAGTATTCGTCGAGCCGCCAGATGTCGGTGATGGAGTCTCCGAAGAAGACGACCCGGTTCTCTGCGGGAGCGGGCGGCTTGAGGGAGGCGTTGGCTTCGCGGTAGCGGCCGAGTTCGCCAAAGTCGTCGCGAAGAGTGGCGGCTTTTGAGTTGCGGTATTGCTCGCGCGCTTGGTCCGGGGTCAGGGTTGGGGTAGGTTGCTGGGCTAGGGCAGTGAAAGTACAGAAAGCCAGGACGGTGAAAATCAGCACGCTACGTCGCATGCCGGAAATGCTACCACGGGTTGAACCGGAGGGAGGCATTCGCGGGCAAGAGTGCCCCGACACGGACAGTGCCTTCGCCAAAAAGACTCTTCCGAAGCTGGCCCTACACAATATGCTCAATCTCCATGCCGCCCCACTTGCTCAGTAGATATTCCGCCACTAACCGGCGGTGGCAATGCTCCGGTGTTGGCTCACTGCATAGAAGACAGCCGCCGTCAATTAATTCCTTAGCGATGGTGTCTTCTACCTTACGATCAGACATCAGCGCAAGAAACCTGGCCTCATAGCCGAGCCAGTCTCCGCCGTTTTTCTTATACTCGTCGAGCATGAGTTGAGTCGGCGCGAGTTCCGGCAGGTGAGAATATCCAATCGACAGTATCGCGTGACAGAAAAAGAGGAGATCGTCCCGCTTGGTGAAGCCAGCCAATTGCGAGACGTTATTCAGGCGCACATCAAGCACACGGGCCAGCCCCGGACGCCGCAGCTTGTCAAAAAACTCTCGGGCCGGTTTCTTCGTGAATCCTATGGTGAAGACTTTCATAGGCGCACTCCGCCGACTAAGCCGGCTGCGATACCTGGCTCGCGGAGTACTCGATCTGCTCCGCTTGCCTTTCGTAGGCGATGGCCACCAGCTGGTCTTTGGTGTGGAACAGATTGTTTTCCTGCATCCCGTGCATAGCAAGCAGACGAAGCAGAGAGGCGTCGTGAGCTTCGAGACTGCCGTCTTCGAGGATGTGCCGTACGTCGCAGCCCTTTTCGTGAAGATACCTCGCAATCAATATCGACCTGTGGCAGACAAGCGGTTCCTTCTCGGCGCATAGGATCGCGACTCGACGATCTTCCATCGCCGCGCATAAGCGCTCGATTCCTTGTTCAAACACCGGAGTCCTTGCAATGAGAGAGTATTGCGCCCGGCCGTCCCGGTAGCAGGCGGAGTTGCTGGAGCGAGCCCCGAGTTCATGGCCTAAAAAAAGATATTCCAGCCCGGAAGCTTTAAAAACGCTGGCCAGGTCCTCGCGATTGAACTGGGGATTGAACCGGCTGTAGGGCTGGGATCGAACGTCAGCGACGGTGCCGATGCCATGGTGGCGCAGCAGGCCCAGCAGGCGCTCGGCCGTGCCGTTCGAATGTCCGATGGTGTAAACGGTCTTTGTCATGAATAGGTGGTCATGAATCAACGGTCAAAGATGAACGGTCACGGATAAACTCGCATCACGCCGGCAATCAGCTTGTAACATGCGTTTTGCGCGACATACTTTTCACTGAGGCTAATACACAGGAGCGGGTTCCGCAACTCGCTACTGAAGCCGTCCGGGTTGGACATGATCTGTTTTTCGGCGATGGGATCTGTGATGGCGAGAGCGTATTCGTGGCCGGCCAGCGAAAAATGCCCTCGGACCCTCCGCCTCGGGTTTCCAGCATCCACTCCTTCCGTGCCGACGGTCATCGTCAAAAGCTCCGGCTGCACCAAGACCAAAGAATTTCCCTGACGCTCGGCAACCGCGGCCGGAACTTTGTCGTTGAGGCCGCTCCCGGTTGAATCCCCGTTGGCCCACAACGGACCCGTCGGCTTGTCGAGAGCGGGCACGAGATGCCGCGCCGAAACGTGCCCGGCGTATCTCCACCGCACGCTCGAATCTACCAGGTGATTCTCAGTTTGGAACGCAGAAGGCCGCGGCCCCAGCAAGCTTACTTCAATCAAGTCGAGCAATTGGGGATCGCGCCACGTCTTGTAATACCAGCGCTCCGCGGTCAGTTCGCCGCGATCGCGCGCACTTACCGGACGGCACCATGCGCCCGGATGCTGCCCATCCCACTCCCTGCCGGCTACGCAGCGTCCGGCAAGTTTGCGGGAATTCGCCAGGCAGACAATCGTCTTGGTATAGGACATTGGACAACTACCAAGGACAAACGAAAAAACTTCTGGCGATTGTAACGCTGGCGGAGGCACTGGCGACTACATCTAGAATGATTTTGTATCAGAGATTTCCCAAATTGATCCGGGTAAATCTGTGCACCTGTTGAGTGGATAGTTTTCGCGGGCAAGAGTGCCCACGCCACACAAACCTACATGCCGTCGTAGTTCGGCCCGCCGCCGCCTTCGGGCGGCACCCAGGTGATGATCTGGTAGGGATCGGCGATGTCGCAGGTCTTGCAGTGCACGCAGTTTGATGGATTGAGGCTGATGCGTTTGCCGTTGGGCTGGGTGGCGTCGTCGAGCATTTCGTAGACGTTCGCGGGGCAAAAATTTTGGCAGGGGCTGCCGAACTCTTTTATACAGCGCGTGTTGCAAATATTTGTATCGTCGATGACCAGATGCGCGGGCTGGTCTTCTTCATGCTTGGTACCGGAGTGGTAGAGATCAGTGAGCTTGTCGAAGGTCAGTTTGCCATCGCCTTTGGCGAGGCCGATGAGATGGGCTTCGGCGCCTCCATCGGCGGGAAGTTCGGTAAGCTTGCGCATGTGCTCGTGTCCAGCCTTACCGGGATAACGGTTGCGCAGGCCGCGGCCGCCGGTGATCATCTGCAGAGCGGTGTGGAACATGCCGGCGTAGAAGCCGTTCTCGAAGCCCTGGTGCATGTTGCGGACTTTCCAGAGTTCATCTTTGATCCAACTGGATTCGACTTTCTTCTGATACTGGCTGAGCGAGGCGGCGGAGAAATCATCTTTCTTCATCGCTTCAAAAGCGGTTTCAGCGGCGAGCATACCGCTCTTGATGGCGAGATGAATTCCCTTGAGCCGAGCGGAGTTCAGGAATCCGGCCGAGTCGCCGAGAATCATCCAGCCGTTGCCCGCCACTGGCGGGATCGCCCACCAGCCGCCGTAAGGCATGGACTTCGCTCCGTAGCGGATCATCTTGCCGCCTTCGAGCAGCTTCGCGACCAGAGGATGTTTCTTGAATTCCTGCAACACTCGCTGCGGGTCGAGGCGCGGGTCGGCGTAGTCGAGTCCGGTGACGAAGCCGAGCGAGACCACGTTGTCTTTGCCGCCCTCGCTTTTCGAACCATAGATCCACGCGCCGCCGTACTCTTTGGTGGTGAGCGGCCAGCCCAGGGTGTAGATAACTTCGCCGGGAGCAATGCGGCCGGAAGGAACTTCCCACAGTTCTTTCACGCCGATGCCGTAGGTTTGGGGGTTGGCGTCTTTCGCAAGATCGAATTTCGAGACGAGCTGTTTGGTTAACGATCCGCGCGGGCCTTCGGCGAGAATGACTACTTTGGCATTCAGGTCATATCCTGGCTCGAAGTTGGATTTCTGGCGGCCTTCTTTGTCCACGCCTTTGTCGTCGGTACGAACCCCGGTAACCCGATCGCCGTCAAACAACAATTCCGACCCGGCGAATCCGGTGAAGATAGTGATGCCGGTCTCTTCCACTTTGCCGCCGAGCCACTTCACGAAGCGATTCAACGAGATGACGTAGTTGCCGTGGTCACGCAGCGGTGGAGGTGTTATGGGAAGCTTGAACTTGCTCTTCTCCGTGAGAAAGTATACGGCTTCTTTCGTGACCGTGGCTTCGAGCGGAGCTTCTTTCTCGAATCCGGGCAGCAGTTCACGCATTGAGCGCGGATCGAGCAGCGCGCCGGAAAGGCAATGCTGGCCAATCTCGCGGGCTTTTTCAAGCACGTAGATGTTTTCCTTGCTGAGCTGGGCGTCGGGATGGGCGGCGTTATGTGCGTCGATCAGTTGCGACAGGCGCAGAGCGCAGGCCATGCCAGCGGGGCCTCCGCCGACGATGACCACGTCGGCGGGCATTTGCGGGCGCTCGACGCCTGCGATGGGTTTGCGGAAGATCACGCTCATAAAAACCCTACCGGTTCGCGAGGCTGGCTATTTCACCCAGTCCGAGCAACCGTTGATCTGCTGTAACCAAGGTTAACTTAAGCACTTTGGCAGTCGCAGCCAAAAACCGGTCGGCAGGATCTGCATGCGGCAAAGGCATGGCCAAGCCGACGCGCACGATCTCATTGGTCAGGGGTGCTTCGCGCAACTGTTCGGCAGCCCGTTCGACCCAGGCGAAAGGGTTCTCCACGCGAATACGTCCCTTCTGTATGAGCGTCAGAGCTTCCCAAACGCTAACTGGAGATAGCCAGAGCTCATTGCTGCTGGTCGACAACTCTTCGGCGGCACGCTTTCCAAGCCGGTTCGGATCGAGCTTGCTCCAAATCCAGATATGCGTATCGAGAAGCAAGTTCAATCGCGGTAGGCCTCGATGTCTTCCAGATCGATGACAGGGGAAACTATATCGCCGACGATTTCAGCGGTTCCGACCATGTCTCCCAAAAACTTTCGCTTGCGGTCAGGTCCGGCTGGAATTACTTCTGCCAGAGGGATGCCGTGACGCGTAATGCGCAGCGGTTGGCGTGTCTTGTGGACCTGTTCGATGAGCCCGAGGCACTTGGCTTTGAACTTCGAGATGGGAACGTCGCGCATGACCATTATTTTAACCATAGTCAATTTAAAGGTCAATCGGTAAGAGTAAGCCCTTCAACTTCCTGCCTTCACCTTCCGCACTTCCTCAGTCAGCGGCGGCACGATGTCAAATAAATTCTCCACTATCGCGTAGTCGGCGATTTCAAAGATCGGCGCTTCCGCATCCTTGTTCACGGCGATGATGGTCCGCGAGCCTTTCATTCCGACGATGTGCTGGATGGCGCCGCTGATGCCTAGCGCTAGATACAGCTTGGGCGCAACCGTTTGACCGGAGGAGCCGATTTGGCGGTCCATGGGAAGCCAGCCGTTGTCGCAGATGGGGCGCGAGGCCGCAAGTTCGCCGCCGAGAGCGTCGGCGAGTTGCTTGACGAGTTCGAGATTCTTCTGCTCCTTGATGCCACGGCCAACGGAGACGATAATTTCGGCCTGCGTCAGGTCGACCGCCTGCTTCGCTTCCTTGAATACTTCCTGCGGTTTGTTGCGAACCACACCGTCGGCAATGTCGGCGGTTACGGTTTCAACCGGGGCTGGACTGGCACCGGCCTCGGCCTTGTCTCCACGAAAAGCTCCGTTCTGAAAAGTGGCGAACCAAGGACCGTCGGAACCGAAGCTCACGTCAGCGGCGAGCTTGCCTTGAAACATCTGCCGGGTGAAAAGCAGCTTGCCGTTTTCGTGTTTGAAGCCGATGCAGTCGCTGATGACAGCGCGTCCCATGGCGGTGGCGAGCTTGGGGACGAAGTCGCGCACCTGATACGTGTGCGGCATCAGGACGAGCTTCGGCTGCTTCGCGGTGATGAGCTGTTTGAGTGCGGCGGCGAAGGCGTCGGGCGTGTAGGGCTCGAGTTTTGGCGACTCGACCGCGTAGACCTTCGCGACCTTCTTGGCAGCAACTTCGGCGGCGAAGGCGGACGCGCTGCCTCCGGCAACTGCGGCTTCGAGAGTCCAGCCGGTGGCGGCGGCTATGGCCTGGCCGGCGGTGATGGTCTCCCAGGAGACACGGTTGAGTTTGCCTTCGCGTTGTTCGACGACTACTAAGATGTTATCGGGCATAAGAGCAGTTCTCGGTTCAGTCAGACTGCCTCGCTTCGCTTGGCTGGACCAGCCGAGGCGGCTGTCCCTACGTGAGCGCTACAGCACGCGCAGTTCGTTCCGCAGTTTGTCCACCAGCTTTTTCGCGATCTCGGCTGGTGAGCCTTCGATGTGTTCGGTCTTCTTCGTTTTCTGCGGCACGTAGAGGCGTTCGATCTTTTGCAGGTTCTCGCCGATTGCCGACTGCACTTCCGCCAGCGCCACCTTGCGGATGGGCTTGTTCTTGGCCTGCTTGATGCCGATCAGCGTGGCGTAGCGCAGCTTGTTGATGCCGGACTGAATCGTCAGCACAGCGGGCAGCGGCATGTCGACGAACTGGAAGTATCCGGCTTCGAGCTCGCGCTTCACTCGGATGCCGGTCTCGTTTTTGTCGATGTGCATGATGATGGTGGCGTGCGGCCAACCCAGCAGTTCGGCCAGGATCACGCCGGTTTGCGCGTAGCCGTAGTCGTCGGATTGCAGGCCGGTGAAAATCAGGTCGAACTTCTCGTCTTTGATCGCGGCCGCGAAGACCTTGGCGGTGTTGAAGGCATCGAGTCCCACAAAGGCGTTGTCTTCCAGATGAATTGCGCGGTCGGCGCCCTTGGCCAGGGCCTCGCGCAGCACCTGCTGCGAGCGCGCCGGGCCGGAGGTGATGACCACCACCTCGCCAGTATGCTTTTCTTTTTGGCGCAGCGCCTCTTCGAGGGCGAATGCGTCCGGCTCGTTCACTTCATACGAGACATCTTCGCGGATCCAGGCAGCGGTCTCGTTGAGCTTGAGCGGCGCATCCTTCTGCGGCACCTGCTTCATGCAAACCAGGATTTTCAAAACATGACTCCTTCGTCCCTGTGGCTTCGGGGAGCGACAGGAAAACCACTTAGTATAAATGAGTAGTTGGCAATTCGGAGTAGCCCGTCAAACTATTCGGTGAAGACCACCGACTGCACCCCGGAGATTTCGAACCGTTTGCGGCAGCGCATGTTCTTGCAGGCCATCAGGTCATCTTTGCGCAGCATGTAGGAGCGGGCTTTGGCGAAGCGGGCGCGGTCGCGCTCGTCGGCGCGTCCGGCAAGCTGGCGCTTCTTGGTGCGCACCACCCAGGTGACTTCATACTCGGCGGGCTGGTGGCAGTGGGGACAGTTCAGGGTCGCTGGCTTCTTCTGGGTGCTCTCGTCGAAAAAATCGCGCTCTTCCATGGAATCGTCGTTAGTCGCTCGTCGTTAGTCGTTGGCCGGGTCATTCCTCGCTCAACACGGCCGCCGATCTATCGGCGAAATATGATTATTGCATGTTCGATGCGGGACAAGCTATGGCAACATGAATGTCGGGGTGCGCGAGAAAATGGCGCGAAAGAAAAAGGTGAAACGGTTCGACGCAGTGCAGGCCGTCAAGGAACTGGCACGGGAGCGCATGGGTGCGCCCCCTGCCGAGAAGGTGGTTCCGCACAAGAAGAAGAAACCCGAGAAGCACAAACCTACGATGGGAAGGTTGTTGGAGGAATAGGCAAAACCGAGCTCAAGGGCAACTGCTCCCGCTGCCAAAGCTGACGTTCATGGTCGCGGTACCGACAACTACACTGCCCGACGAAGGATTGCTGGGGTTGCTGTACACCTTAGCGGAGACGCCGAGATTGGTTCCGCAGCCATTTCCGGTAGTGGTCACCAGTCCTGGCGTAGTGGGGTCGGCAAATATGATGGTTGGGGTGTCCGTGGTCCAAACTGCGGTGCTCGTGATGTCGCGGGTCTGTGGCGGATGAATATAGGTTCCAAGGGCGGTAAACTGCGTACTTACCTGTTGCCCGACCCCGGTCAGAGTGATGGTTGTGCCCTGCGGACTAACCGCAATCGAGACGAGGTGCTGATTGAAGGCGCAGCTTGACAGGTTGAACAAGAATGTCGCGGCGGCGACAAGGGCGATGATGCTGAACCACTTCCGGTTCATCAACGACTCCTGGGATCAAGCGACCCGGCTGAATGCTCGCGTAAAAGGGGGAATGCGTCAATTTAGTCAATAGCGGGGCAAAAAGCAAGAGTGAGGGCATCCTCACCTCTTCACTGCCCCGGCAACCACCTCAACAAACGTGCGGATATCCTCTTCCGTAGTGTCGAAAGAACACATCCAGCGCACGATCGATTCCTCCTCGATCCACACATAGAAGAAGTATTGCTGCTGGATCTTCTCGATGGCGTGGCACGGGATCTGGCAGAACACGCCATTGGCCTCGACCTTCCAAACAATTTTTACTTCCGGGATGCGGCTGAGTTCCTTCGCCAGCACGCGAGCCATGCGGTTGGCGTGCTCGGCGCCGCGCCGCCAGAGATCGTTGGTGAGCAGGGCTTCGAATTGCGCTGCAGTGAAGCGCATTTTCGAAGCCAGTTGCATGCTCTGCTTGCGCAGGTAGAGAAAATCCTTACCGTGTGCGGGATGAAAAAACACGACCGCTTCGCCCCCCAGGATTCCATTCTTCGTGCCGCCGAACGAGAGTACGTCCACACCCAAATCGCGGGAGGCCTGGCGAAGAGTTTGCCCGAGCGAAACTGCGGCATTAGCCATGCGCGCGCCGTCCATGTGCAGGAACATGTCGTGCTCGTGGGCGAAGCGGGCAAGCTCTTGAATCTCCTCCGGCTGGTAGACCGTGCCCATCTCCGTGGATTGAGTAATCGAGATGACGCGAGGCTGCGCGTGATGCTCATCGCCGATGCCGTGGTAAGCGTGGCGGACGGACTCCAGCGTGATCTTGCCATCCTGCTGCGGCAGCGGAATCAGCTTGCAGCCGGTATGCTTCTCCGGCGCGCCACATTCGTCGGTGTAGATGTGCGCATAGTCACTACAGAGTACCGAGTGAAACGACCGGGTCAGCGCCTGGAGGCTTAGAACGTTGGCGCCCGTCCCGTTGAAGGTGAAGAAGACCGCGATATCCGGTCCAAAATGCTCTTCGAACTTCTTTACCGCCGACCGCGTGTAGGGATCATCGCCGTAGGCCACCACATGGCCCTGATTGACGCGGGCGATAGCTTCAAGAATTTCGGGATGCACTCCGGCGTTGTTGTCGCTGGAAAAGCCGCGGGTGGGCTGGATGGGAGTCTTCTCCATAGCGCAACAATGTAGCAGAGTTCAATCCGGCATGACGCCGGAACTCTGCCCTCGTCCAGTCAGATTTGGTGCATTGGCTTCCAACCGCTGAGTTCTAGTATCCTTCCCAACGTAGTAGCGGCTAAGCGGGATTTTCATGTTCAAGAAACTTCGCAGTTGGGCATTTCAGAGTCTTCTGCTGGTGACCATGGCCGCCACTGGAGCTACGCTGGCATGTTCCAGCCACTCTGGGCAAAATGCTCAGGCCGGTGGGGCGCAGGCAATGCCGGTGAAGGTGCAGGAGGCGCGAGCCACTCCGCTCAACGACGCCACCGAATATGTGGCCACGCTGAAGTCACGGGATTCCGCGGTCATCATGCCGCAGGTGGAGGGTCAGGTCATAAAGATCTTCGTTCACTCGGGCGAGAGGGTTGGCAGTGGGGCGCCGCTGATGGAAATCGATCCACTCAAGCAGCAAGCGACGGTCAAGAGCACGGAGAGTTCCCGGGCCGCGCAACAGGCGAACGTGAACTGGACAAAGCAGCAGTATGAGCGAGCCCAGGGCCTCTATTCGGCTGGGGTAGTGAGCAAGCAGGATCTTGACCAGGCAAAGACCGCGATGGACGCCGCGCAGGCCCAGATGGATTCACTCGACGCTCAGGTGCGCGAGCAGCAGGTGCAACTGCACTACTATCGGGTGGTCTCGCCATGGGGCGGAATTGTGGGAGATGTTCCAGTGCGCGTGGGCGACCGGGTCGCAGTCACGACGCCGCTGACCACCGTGGACAAGCCGGGCAGCCTCGAAGTCTACGTGTACGTGCCGATTGAACACTCCTCGCAGCTTAAGATGAACCTGCCGTTGCAGGTGCTGGACAGCGGAGGGAAGGTGCTGGCGGACACCCGCGTCAGCTTTGTTTCGCCGGAAGTCGATAACACGACGCAGACGGTGCTGGTAAAAGCGCGCATCGCCAATGGCAACGATGCGCTGCGGCAGTCCCAGTTCATCCGCGCGCGGATTGTGTGGGGAACGCACCAGAACCCGCAGGTTCCGATCCTCGCTGTGTCGCGGCTGGCGGGACAGTACTTCGCTTTCGTGGCCGAGCCCCAGAATGGCGGTTCGTACGTCGCGCGGCAGAAGCCACTGAAGATTGGGCAGACGGTGGGAAACGATTACGAAGTTCAGGATGGCATCAAGCCCGGTGACAAAGTGATCGTTTCCGGAACCCAGTTTCTGATGGACGGAGCGCCAGTGGTTCCGCAAAGCTAGAGCCCTAAAGCCAATCCTCTATGTTCGTTGACTATGTTCGTTGAATTCTTTATCCGGCGTCCGGTTTTTGCCACGGTTTGCGCGCTGCTGATTATCCTGGCAGGCGCGGCCGTGATCCCTACGCTGCCCATCGCTCAGTTTCCCAACCTTGCGCCTCCGCAGGTGGGCGTTTCCAGCTTCTACATTGGAGCCAGCGCGCAGACGGTGGAGAGCGCCGTCACCATTCCATTGGAGCAGCAGATCAACGGCGCGGAGGGAATGAAGTACATCACGTCGACCAGCGGCAATGACGGATCGAGCAGCATTACCGCCACATTCGACCTGAACCGCGATCCCGATCTGGCCACCGTCGACATCCAGAACCGTGTCAATACGGCGCAGGGGAGGCTGCCCGGCGCGGTGAAGGCAGTCGGAATCACGACGGCGAAGACTTCACTGAACTTCGTGTTCGGCGCCGCGGTCATCTCCGATCACAGCAAATACTCCACGCTCTTCATGAGCAACTACCTCGACGTCTACGTCAAGGATGCTCTGAAGCGCATTCCCGGAGTCGCTGATGTCCTCATATTCGGGGAACGCAAATACTCGATGCGGCTGTGGCTGGATCCCGGGCGTATGGCGGGACGCGGACTGACGGCGCCTGACGTGGTCAACGCTCTTTCGGAACAGAATGTGGAAGTCGCGGCCGGCCAAGTTGGCCAACAGCCTGCCAAACAAGGACAGCAGTACCAGATCAGCGTGCGCGCAGTGGGTCGGTTGAGCGAGGCCGGCCAATTCGACAACATCATTCTGAAAACGAATGCGGACGGAACCCTGGTCCGCCTGAAGGATGTGGGCCGGGCTGAGCTAGGCGCGGAAAACTACAGCTCAGACCTGCAATTCAACGGGCAGGAAGCGGTCGGGCTTGGCGTCACACAGCTTTCCACCGCCAACGCACTCGATGTCGACCGGCGGGCAATCGCGGAGTTGGATAGGCTCTCTAAGAGCTTTCCTCCGGGGATGTCGGCTCACGTCGCATTCGATACGACCGATGCTGTGGGCGAATCCATCCGCGACGTGGTCTTTACGGTGGGTTCGGCGATTCTGCTGGTCATCCTGGTGATCTTTATCTTTCTCGGCGACTGGAGAACGACGATGATTCACTTTATCGCCACTCCGGTTTCGCTCATCGGCACCTTCATCTTTGTGAAGCTGCTCGGTTTCTCCATCAACACGCTGACGTTGTTCGGCATCACGCTCGCCACCGGCCTGGTAGTCGACGACGCTATCGTCGTGATTGAAAACATTGAACGCCATATCGCCGAGGGCGAACGCGATTCCCATAAAGCGGCGTCCGCCGCCACTGCTGAGATTACCAGCGCCGTCATCGCCACTTCGCTGGTGCTGGTTGCCGTGTTTGTACCGGTTGCATTCTTTCCCGGGACGACCGGCATTCTGTTTCGCCAGTTTGCGCTGACCATCGCATTTTCCATTGCCATTTCCGCCTTCAACGCGCTCACCCTGGCTCCGGTACTGGCGGCAATTTTTCTGCGCGACTCGCACCGGCAAAAGTGGTGGTGGCTGCAAAAGTTTGACGACGGCATCGTTCTTCTCACCCGTGGGTACCGTGCGCTGCTGGGTTACTTCCTGAAATACAGGCTGGCGATGATGGTTCTGTTTTTCGCCGGCCTTGGACTCACTTATCTTGTCTTCAAACGCGTGCCGACAGGCTTCGTGCCGGATGAAGACCAGGGTTACTTGATTATCGTCATGCAGGCGCCGGCGGGGGCTTCTCTCGAATATACGAAGGCGATCGGGAAGCAGGTTACGGATCTGGTCAGCGGCGAACCGGAGGTCTGGGGCACGTTCGCCGTGGCGGGCTTTGGTTTTTCCGGGAGCGCCCCAAACCAGGGTCTCACTTTTGTGACGCTGAAGCCGTATTCCCAGCGCAAGGGCGAAGCGCACACAGCATCGGCAATTCTGGAGAGAATCCGTCCACGGATGTTTTCGATTTCCGGGGCAATCGTGTTCGCAACGCTGCCCCCGGCAGTCAACGGCCTCGGCCAATTCGGAGGCTTTCAATTCGTGGTGCAGGATCAAGCTGCGCACAAACTTGAAGAGCTATCCAAATCGGCACATGACCTGATGGGGCAATCCGCGCAACACAAGGAACTGGTGGGACTCTATACGCCCTTCACGGCGAACGATCCCCAATATCTGGTGACCATTGACCGCGAAAAAGCGAAGAGCCTGCACGTGCCACTATCGCAGATCACCGACTCCCTGGGCGTGTACATGGGCTCGGCCTACGTCAACGACTTTGATTTCAATAACCGTTCCTACCGCGTGTATGTACAAGCAGACAGGCAATACCGCTCGCAAGCGCAAGACATGAAACAATTCTATGTGCGTTCCGACAGCGGGGCGATGGTGCCGCTGGACAACCTGATCAGTATTACGCAAACCACCACGCCGCAGGTAATCAGCCACTACAACCTTTTCCGTTCTGCGGAAATCGACGGCTCGGCCGCGCCCGGTTACAGCTCCGGACAAGCAATTGCCGCGATGGACGACCTGGCTAAGAAGATGCCGCAGGGCTTTACTTATAGTTGGACGGGGCTATCGCTCGAAGAACTACAGTCGGGCGGGACCACGCTGATTCTTTTCGGGCTGGGCACGCTGGTCGTGTACCTGACGCTTTCCGCGCAATACGAAAGCTTCGTGCTGCCCTTCATCGTGTTGCTCGCCGTTCCTATGGCTCTGCTCGGAGCGCTGGGAGCGCAATTTGTGCGTGGTTTGCAAAACGACGTTTTCTGCCAGGTCGGGCTGGTCATGCTGGTCGGACTCTCCAGCAAGAACGCGATTCTGATCGTCGAGTTCGCGGAGCAGTTGCGGCAGCGCGGGATTCCGCTGGTGGAGGCCGCGGTGCAGTCGGCCACAATTCGTTTGCGGCCGATTCTGATGACTTCGCTGGCCTTCATCCTGGGGGTCGTGCCGCTCGTCTTCGCTACTGGAGCGGGCGAGAACGGGCGTCACTCGGTGGGAACGACCGTGTTCGGCGGCATGATCATGTCGACGGTGCTGAATCTCTTCTTTATCCCCGTGCTGTATCTGATCATCGAGGGCTGGCGCGAGCGCGGGAAGACGGCGGAGAAAGCTTAGCCGGCCCCGTTGTTTCTGGATCTTCGCCTCGATTTCTGCTTTGACTTGTGCTGGCGGGCCTTGCGCCGCATCTTGGCCATCCAATCGCGGGAATACATGGTGCCGCGGCATTTGGGCGAGCCGCAGTGGCAGGGCGCGGGGTCTTCATCGTCGTAGAGGTTGTAATCCCAGAGCAGTTCTTCGCCGGCAGCGATGTCGCGCAAGGCAAAGATCCACGCGCGGTTTTTGATCTCATCGATCTCGCAGTTGGGATCGCAGGAATGATTCAGGAAAGCTCCCAGCCCCTCGCCGTCGATGACAGTCTTGCCATCTTCCAGACCATAGAGGTAAGTTCGCGGTGCTCCATCGTAGAGCCGGTCGGCTTCCTCGGGAGTGATGCGCGGACCAGCGTATTCGACGATGCGGGTGCCTTTGCGGACCGGCGTAGTGGTGAACACACCGGCGGAATGGATGCGTGAGGGGCGAACGACCAAAGCCATACAACTAATTTCGCATGCCGGTGAGGTTTGAAGGAAGAGAGAAGACAAAAACTCAAAGAGATTTGGCGGGACGGCCGCTCCCACCAATCGCCGTGAGTGCCACCTTCCTCCATCGATGAAATCGCCGGTTGGATACGGGTTTGGACGCTTCTGGCGCGAAAGAATCCACCGGGCAGCACACTCTCGTGGTAGACTTCCACCGCTCTTCAATGAGTTGTCGGGCAGGAATCTGAGGGGAGACCGGATGCGAATGACTAGAGGCGTTGGGATCGTGGCGGTTCTGCTGCTAGGTGGAGGTTTATTGAGCGCGGCGCAACCGGCGGCGAAGAAGAGCCCGGGGCGCGCCGGTAATACCGCGCAGGATTACTGCATCAGCACGGGCGGCGCGGTGGAAACTCGCGTTCCGGCCTACGGCACCAACGGTCCGCCCCAGAGCTGGCTGAAGCTCGCCGGCCATCAGGATTTCTGCCGCTACACCGCCTCGGACCACTCGCACATTCACCTTAACCTCGAAACCCTTTTCACCCCGCAACCCAGTCTGGCCGCGCTGGCTTATTACGCAGAGACCCCGTGGAACGGGATAGGTGGAGGCAGCCCGGCCTCGCTCTATTGCACGCAACTCGGCGGATCAGACTTGTTCGGCGGCGTCAACGCCGCCGGCGGCGGCTGGGTGGCGCTTGGCACTGTCGACGAAGTCCTGGACGCCTGCATCTTCCCCGACAACTCCACCATCGACTCGTGGGGACTGTTCTATCACTCCGCCGCCATTATTCGCGGTATCGACCTCTCCACGGTTCTGAAATATCCGAATCCTTATCGCAGAACGAAGGGTGGCACTCAGTAAGGCCTGCTTCGTAAATTCTCCAGCCGTACAAAGAAAACGCCGCCACTGCCTGAGCAGTGGCGGCATAATCTTTCAGAGCAAGATCACGTCTACGGGTCGTACACTGAGTTGCCATAACCCTGTTTGCGAGCGGCCTCTTGCATCTCCTCCATTCGCTTCTTCTGTTCGTCCAGTTGAGCCTGCATGCGCTCGACTTGCTGCTGCTTCTCCCGCTGCCGCTCGTTCCACTCCACGCACCGCCGCCCAACGCAATTGGCGGGCGCGAAACGGATGGATTCATTGACTTGGTCAATTTGTTTTTGTACGGAGGCGATCTGGCTCTTTTGCGCTTGTATTTGGGATTTCCAGTGCTCGGCTGGTTCCTTTGCTCCACTGGAAGAAGCAGGCATCGAGCTTCCGTATTCCTGGCCGGTAGGCGCCGGTGCAGACATCCCATGCTCCGGGATTTCTTCGTTGGTGATGACCTTGGATGCCTTGGCATCCTTGCCCTTCGGGGGTTTCGACTGTTGCCGCTGCTGACGTGCGAGGTCCCCCAGCGATGGCGACTCCTGCGCAACCGCGGCGCCTGCGAACAGGGCGGTCACCGCTCCGAGTACGAAAATGAACTTGCGCCGTACAGCCATGGAAAGGCCTCCCTTCCCATAAAATGCTAGCCGCAATCGCCTGCGACCCAGCATTACGAACGGACCTTGTACAAGCGGCACACGGGCATACACAGGACTGCCAAACCGGCTTCAGCCCTGCGCCCGGGATGGTGACCCATATTCGCCAATGAGAGCGTCGAGCTTTGCCAACAACGCACCATTGCCTTGTCGGGGATAGTCTCCCAGCCTTTCCAGATAGAGCGGCAGGTTGTAGAGAAAGGATTCGACGCGCTCTTTGTTCAACTCTTCCCAATAAGCGCCATAGCCCATTTTATGCAACCAGTAGGCGTTGAAGATCTGTTCGAACTGGTGCTTCACGGGAACGGCGAGGTAGGGCTTGCCGAGATGCAGAGCTTCGGTGACCAACGAAAATCCGGAGTTCGCTACGATAGCTTTGGCGCTGGTGAGGTCGCGCATGAATCCTTCAAGCGACGGCTTCTTATAAAGAATGTTTCCTTCTTCGCCTTCCCTGCCAAAGCCGTAAGCGATGAACCGGCCGCGCACTGCACTCAAAACTTTGGCTAGCGCCGGTGCGGGCGAGGTCACATACACCAGCACATGTTCTCCCTGCGTGGGTGAGGCTTGAAGAATTTGCTGCCGCAGCAGTGGAGGAAACAGAAACGTGTTCCGCTTCTTCACCGGCGCCGTAAAAAAAGAAATGACCAGGTAGGCATCGGCGTGTGGCGTCATCAGCCGCGTTACCAGCTTCGCGGCCGCTGCGTCACGCCCGTACTGTCGCGGATAAGAGACCTCCGCGTTGGTGAGGCAATGCTGATTGTCGATCGAGATGACGGGCAGCCCCATCCCGTGCCCGACGTGACAACTCAGGGGCTCGAAGTCGGTGATGACGAGGTCGATCCTCCAGGTCACGATCAACTCCTTCAGCCGGCTCACGCTCTTCGCAGCCTGACGCATCGTCATCAGATTCCGTGCGATGGTTCGCTTGTAGCGCACACGATTGTTCACGTAGGCGAAGCGAAAGCCGAAGATTTCAGTGACTTCAAACTGGTCTTTGAGGTTGCGCCGTCCCCGGTCGAACGAAGCGACCTGCAGCGTGTGCCCCTGATCCCGCAGATGAGTCAGAACTTCCTTCGCCCGGGTGGAGTGGCCGGCGCCTTCGCCGTTGACTCCGTAAAGGATGTTGGCCATAGGTCGAAGCAGTATACGGCAGGAAGCTAGGCTGAGCCGGAAAGCGACGGCACGGGACGGTTTCGAACGACAGTCCTCGTCCCAAAAAATAGTTGGCGCGAGTTGTATCTTCTGCTTCTGTTGTCTCCAGATCCGGAGAAAAATCTACAGATCGAATCTCCTTAATTCTTTTGAATCAGCTATTTACGGACTTCGATCTGCAATCGATCTGGCTAAAATCTTGAATCGAAATAACTTATCCGCAAAATCTTGGATCGATAGGACTTAGCTGGCCTTATTCGGTTGTCAAAGAGCGGGTAGAGATTTGGCTTGATTATCGGACGAAGCGGGATTGGGGCACAAGGTTAGATGTCACACGGTGGCTGTGGATATCCTTGTGGATGTCATGCGGGCTGGCGAGTATACGTCGGCGGAGCCGGCGCCCATGCCGGATAATCTGCTGCCCGTGATGGCGGGCACCAACTGAATCTGCACCAGCCGCGCCGGAGAGACTTTGTCCTTCTTCGCCAGCAGGTTTTTCGACGGAATTCCAGTCCGCGCAAACGATTTTTCGCAATCCGCCGTAGAAGGCCCGCGCATATTCCCTTCCATGAAAGCCAGCCCCGGACAGCGGGTGCAGGTCGCGCCATGCGCGCACTGTGAGCACCCGGAAAGATCCCGCAGGCGAATCGAGCGCACCTCCTTCAGTTGCTCGGAGTCGCGCCAGATGTCGATGAACCGCTGCTGCCGCACGTTACCGCAAGACAACGGGAACTGCACGCAAGGATAAAACTCGCCGTAGGGAGAAACGTAGCAGGCAGTATGACCGGCGCTGCACGGCAACGATTCCATGCTGTCTTCACTGAGCGCAGGCGGCGGTGCGCAGAACTCATCGGCGTTGCCGACAAAGAACTCATCACGGAACAGAGCGCGCAAGGCGGACTCTCCCGCGTTCAAATCGAGGGTCGAGCGGCCGCCATCCATCATCGGCGTGATCGTCGGATCCAGGGTGTACTTGGCGCCAAGTTCATCGGCCAGGGCCCGGACGCCCTGATAGTCCTGCATGTTCTCCGTCATCAGGACATTGGCAATGACCACTTTCAATCCCAGCGACTTGAGAAAGCGGATAGCGTTGACCGACCGCCGCAGCGAGCCCGGCACCTTGGTGATCGCGTCGTGTACTTCCGGCCGGTGCGAATAGATGCTGACCTGAATCGACTCTACCCCGAGATCGCGAAGGCGCGCCGCCTGCGCTTCGCGAATCAGCACGGCATTAGTCTTGAGCCTGATGCAGAAGGTGAGAGCGCGCGCGTACTGGAGAATTTCGAAGAAGTCCTTGCGCATGAAAATCTCGCCGCCGCTCAGCGTAAGGATGAAGACACCAGCCTCGGCCATCTCCTTGAGCAGATGCTTGATCTCGGCAGTGGTCATCTCGCCGTGGTCGTCGTGATCGAGATAGCAGTGAACGCACTGCTCGTTGCAGCGGTAGGTGAGATCGAGTTGCACGCTGAGAGGCACGCCCAGCCGCAGCGCCCGGTCGCTCATCTCCTGCATCAGGGCGCTCATGGTCGATGTTGCTCCTGCACAACGGCGTGACTCGCGATCGGTTCCTCGGAGATCAGCAGGATGCCGTGCTTCGCCAAATCCTCGGCCAGCGCCTCGGCATCCCGCAGTGCTTCTTCAGGCTTCACTTCAAACTCGGAGCAAATACGGCGCTCGACGATCTCATCCAGCGGCGTTGCGCCATCGGCGGCCTGCCATAAAATCGTCGCGGTCGGATTCAGCGTGAACAGCGTCGATCCCTGGCCCGACATGACCAGCATTTCTTCCCCCAGCATACGGGCCGCGATGCGCGGACTGCGCGCGACATAGAGTTTCTTTTTCATTGGATCATCTCCCAAACCCGCGCATCCGGCATGAAGGTCAGCCTGTAAACCGGCACGCGCTGGACGAAGTCGCACGCTCCCTGAAATACCCGTTGAACCATTTCCTGATCTTCGGCAAAGAAAAGCACGTTCGACAAAAGTTCGCGCCCGGCGTCGGCCGCAGCTACTGACTCGACACGATTTCCGGCGCCTTGAGCCAGCAGATAAAGTGCGGTCACCGGCGCCGACGTATTTTCGCCCAGCTTCGCCAGTTCCCCAGTGAAGGGCGTGCCGAACGCAACGTAGCGATCGTCTTCCTTGCGCACGTAGGAGATCTCGTCGGTGAGCAGAGTAGCGTCAGCGGGGGCGAGTCGCGCAATCGTCGTCTTCCCGGCACCCGAAATTCCCGCAAATAAAAATGCTTTTCCATTGCGGATAGCGCTGGCGGAGTGCAAAAGAAATCCACCTTGCCCGGCCAGCACCAGCGTGTGCACGATGCGCAGCACAGCGTCGATCGAGTAAGGATTTGCGGTCTGGTGAATGCTTCCTCGGCGCGCGGCAGGATTCCATTCGGCGCGGAAGTCACCGCGCTCCATGAACCAGCGGCCGGAACGATGTGTCACGCTTACGTCCGCGTCCGGATTGGCGAATGCGGGCGGCGCCAAGTCAACGTCGAACTCGAATTCCGCGTGGGGCTCTGCGCACACGAATCCGGCATAGCGCTTCTGCAAAATCTCGAGAAAACCCCCGTCGGTCGTGTTCACCCGGACCGGGACACCGCCGATAGCAATCACCACGCTGTAACGCTCGATTTGTGTGGCTAGCCCTGGCACGGAACCGATTCCTTTGCACCTTGAACCACACGATGAATATAGACCAGGGCGCGCGCTGCCGGAACCGAGCGCCGGACAATCTTCGCCATCAGACGTTCGACCCCACTCAACCGAGCGGGCACAGTGACTAATCTTCCAGCCCGGATCAGGTAAGCAACACGGCCCAACACTTCACTCTTCATCACCGGTCGATCAGGCGTGGGCATCGAATCGCCCTGGGTAATCCAATGAGAATTCCCGCAATCCTCTGCCTTGGAGATCACGCGATGAGCGCACAGTCTACCGTTGCGTCCAACCAGCGCCACGTCACCGACAAGAAGTCGGTCTGAGCCGACGCGTTCGACCACTAACATATCCCCGGGCCAAATAGACGGAAGCATGCTCCAGCCGGTCGCCGCAAACCGAAGGTTGCCGAATGAGCGCAGAACCTCGCCCGCAAGGTCACACTTTACAGCGGCAGTAATATCCGCCGGAACGCCGTTGGCCTGCGTCATGACAGCTTCGTGTTGAGTGAACAGCCGCTTTGGCTCGGGTCGACCTTGCCGCACGAAAGCGCCGAGGTCACAAAAACCTGTTCATAGCGAAAGCCCGGCTTCTCGTAAGGCTTCTTCTCAACTGCCGCCGGATGCGGCTCGTCGCTCGATGATTGATTGATTGCCATAATGATTGTCCCTTCGCTACTGCAATGCCGACTGCGACGCCTGCACCGCGCACCCGCCGGTGCCCGACGTTCCACACACCTGATTGCTCAGAGTGGAGAAGTATATCTGAGAAGCTCCGGGTAGCGTTCCCGATCCCACGGTGTTGTCGACGATGATTCCACTGGTGCCTCCGGCCGCAGCCAGCGCGGCAGTTCCCAGGGCGCCCAGGTTCGTCCACTTTACGGTTGCACCGTCGCTCGTAATGCCGCCGGCGGTCGTGTTGAATGTGGGAATGGTACCGCCGGATGTTCCGGCCGTGGTTACGAACTGAACGTTATTATTACCGTCGAGGATTTTGCTGTGCAAAGCGTACAGGTGGGTTGGCTTCCAGGCGGCCAGGGTAAAGGCGGACTGCGTTCCCTGATTTAGCCAGCGCACCGTAGCATCGGTCGTGGAGTGGCCAATGATCGTACTCCAGCCCGGCGCCACGTTGCCTGAGGTGCCCGCAACACTCACCACCTGAATCTGAAAGTGGTTGTCCAAAACCTCCTGGCCCACTGTGTATACGGTCCGCGGCTTCCAGGGCGTGTCCCTGAAATTAAACATGCATCCGCCCGCCGCGCACCCCGACGAAGCGCCGCCGTTTTCCACGCTGGCGAATATCCACTCCGTTGCCCCGCCGGCCACATTCGGATTGAGAACGTCGCTTACCGGAGAGCATGGGGTGGTGCTGGTCGACAGTACCGGCCCAGCAGTCCCCAAGCCGTTCATTGCTCCAGACTGAATTGCGACCTGGTACAAGATAGGCGGGCCTCCAGTGTTGCCGCATACATAAAGGTTGCCCGTGGGCGGGTCCGCGGACTTTTCATAAGTACTGTCAAAAGTGCCAATGTAAAGAGGACTTGGCGGATTTCCAGAAATTGTGCTGGCTCCCACCACCGCTTCGGATCCAATATCGCCAGCCGTGAAGCTGGTCGTCAGTTGGTAAACGGCAGTGCAGTCCGTCCCTCCGACACAACTTCCGCTGCCATCGCTCGATGCGAACACGTACACCAGTCCCGCTGTGGAATCGACAATCGGACCTTGCGCGATGCCGGCGCCGCCCTCCGCGCTCGAGAAGTCCAACTGGCCGGAAATGGTGACAGTCGCCGAGGAGTCGACCCGATACAGGAAGCCGCCAGCGTCCGCCACATACACGTTCCCCGACACATAATCGTGGACCGGGCTGGTGAGAGCGGTAGGAGAGCCGGGGTTCACCTGAACTGGCCATCCTCCGGTTCTAATGTCGGTCGGCACACCATTGAATACGGGCGTGTATTTATGGAGCCAGCCGGCATCGTCCCCCACATAGGCCGTATCGTTCGTGTAGTCGTAGAAGACGGATGAGCTGGTGTCAGGTTCGTTAACGCCGCCCCCTGCCTTAAGGATTATTGTGGCCATGCAGGGAGCGACGCACGCTGGATACAACAAGCGCGGTGTGCTGGAGAGCACGGTTGGATTGGTGATGGTGTCAGTGGTGGAAGCGGCCCATTTCACAAGGATCAAGGTTCCGTAGCCGCCAACTCTTCCTACAAATGCAACTTGCTTGCCGTCGCGCGATAAAACTGGAGAAGTGTTGATGGTGAAACCGTTGTCGTAGGCCCAGTAGACCTGCGGCACGGTGCCGCTGCAGCCCGAATAAAGATTGTCAAAAGCCACCACGTCGGCTTGTCCAGCTACTCCATAAAGGCCTGTGCTGTACACGACGAAATCGGGCTGAGTGGCGCTGGCACAATTTGCACTCGTAACGTCGAACGAAAATTTGGCGGGATAGTTTGTGGAGCCCACGGTCCCGCCGCCGCCTAAGTCCTGCGACCAGTCCCTTATGATTTTATTTGTGTCGAAGAGCGATGCGCTTTCCCCCAACGTTCCCTCGGAAAGCCACGCACCCACCACCTCAGGCAAACTCGCCGGTGATTGTCGAGCAAATTGCTGTCGGTAGCGAGGATCCCGTTTCACGCGGGCGGTCTGTTCCGCGTTCGCGGGCCGCGAGAAAATAACGTGGTGGTGACTCCAGTCGGTTAGCGCCGGCACGGCCGCCCCCGAGTCCGGCGAAACCTGACCCAACAAAACTGGAGACGAGGTTAGCACCCCAAGAATTGAGACGCCCAACCCCAGTAAACGTTGCTGGTTCCTTCTCATTTTTCTCCCTGATGCTCGAGGGCTCGGGCGATAAACAGGATCATAGCTATCCCCACCAAACCCGCCGCCCGTCTGCACTTTGACGCTTGGACTCGTCGCTGGCTTATCGGAAAATTATCATACACCCGCGCGTTTTGCGAAAACCTCGAAAGTTAGGTGGTTCGGAAGCAGATTTCCACAGACATTTCCACCTTGCGCAGAGTAGCGCCCGCGTCCGGCCTGAGTCGCAAAAGCATCGTGCCCTGGCCACCTGCCGCAGACGGCCTTGGTCGCTCCTGGCAGCGATATGCATCAGGCCGGAAGCGCAGAGGTAGGTATCTGCTGCGCCCGGTTGCGAAGTTCCTCGAAAAGAATAGTGCTCAAGTAGCGTTCCCCAAACGACGGCAACACCACCACGATCAGCTTCCCAGCATTTTCCGCACGGCGCGCCACTTGCAGAGCAGCGACCACCGCGGCGCCAGAAGAAATTCCCACGAACAGACCTTCCTCGAGCGGAAGGCGTCGCGCCATGCGAACCGCCTCGTCGTTCGTGACCGTAAGTACCTCATCGATGTAATCCCGGCGCAAGATGCTGGGAACAAAGCCGGCCCCGATC
>Ga0210405_10000029_pt1 | contig 185610 bp, 125 predicted proteins | sample IncBWH11MmetaG_FD_155492 | JGI IMG/M metagenome (GOLD analysis project Ga0210405, IMG submission 155492) | Forest soil microbial communities from Barre Woods Harvard Forest LTER site, Petersham, Massachusetts, United States - Inc-BW-H-11-M | ecosystem: Environmental > Terrestrial > Soil >... | reverse complement strand
TCACCCGGCGTCCCGGCATGTTCAAGAAGATCCTCATCGCCAACCGCGGCGAGATCGCGCTGCGGATCATCCAGGCGTGCCGGGAGCTGGGCGTCCAGACGGTCGCCGTCTACTCGACCGCCGACCGCGACAGCCTCCACCTGACCTACGCCGACGAGGACGTGTGCATCGGCCCGCCACCCTCGGCGGCCAGCTACCTCAACATCTCGAGCATCATCTCGGCGGCCGAGATCACCGGCGCCGACGCCGTGCATCCCGGCTACGGCTTCCTCGCCGAGAACGCCCGCTTCGCCGAGGTGCTCGAGGAATGCAAGCTGGCCTGGATCGGTCCGCGCCCGGAGGTGATCCGCACCATGGGCGACAAGGCGGCGGCCCGCCAGGCGGCGACCGCCGCCGGCGTGCCGGTGCTGCCCGGCAGCCGCGAGGCGCTCACCGGCCCCGAGGAGGCGCGCGAGCTGGCGGCCGCCGTCGGTTACCCGGTCATCCTCAAGGCGGCGGCCGGCGGCGGCGGCCGCGGCATGCGCATCGTCGCCAGCGCGGACGAGGTGGAGGGCCAGCTCGCGACCGCCGGCGAGGAGGCGCTGAAGGCGTTCGGCGACGGCCGGATCTATCTCGAGAAGTACCTGGTGCAGCCGCGGCACGTCGAGTTCCAGGTCTTCGGCGACCTGCACGGCAAGGTGATCCATCTCGGCGAGCGCGAGTGCTCGATCCAGCGCCGCCATCAGAAGCTGATCGAGGAGGCGCCGTCGCCGGCGCTGACCGCCGAGCTGCGCGAGGCGATGGGCGCCGCGGCGGTGCGCCTCTGCCAGGCGGTGGGCTACGAGAACGCCGGCACCATCGAGTTCCTGCTCGACGCCGACGGCTCGTTCTATTTCATGGAGATGAACACCCGCATCCAGGTCGAGCATCCGGTGACCGAGATGGTGACCGGCATCGACCTGGTCAAGCTGCAGATCCAGGTGGCGGCCGGCCAGCCGCTGAACCTGGCCAGCGGCCTGGCGCCGCGCGGCCACGCCATCGAGTGCCGCATCAACGCCGAGCACCCGGAGACCTTCGTGCCCAGCCCCGGGAAGCTGCGGACGTTCCACCCGCCCGGCGGGCCCGGCACCCGCGTCGACACCCATGCCTACGAGGATTACGTCGTCCCGCCGTACTACGACTCGCTGGTGGCCAAGCTGATCGTCCACGATCGCACCCGCGCCGAAGCCATCGCCCGCATGTCGCGGGCGCTCGACTTCTTCGTGGTGGAAGGCATCCACACCTCCATCCCGCTGCACAAGCGGATCCTGCGCGACCGGGAGTTCATGGCCGGCAGGATGTCGACCCGCTTCATGGAGGAATTCGTGAAGCGGCAAGCGCCTGCCGGATGAGCGCCCGCACCCGCCCGGAGCCGGGTCCGATCTACGCCATCGCCGACGCCGACGCCCTGGCGCCGCTGCCGGTGGCCGGCGCGGTGGCGGCGATGGCCGACGCCGGCGTGCGCGCCATCCAGCTGCGGGCCAAGCGCTGGAGCGGGCGGCAATGGCACGCGGGGGTCGAGGCCTGCTGCCGCGCCCTGGCCGGCAGCGGCGCCGTGCTCTGGCTGGACGATCGCGCCGATCTCGCCGCGCTGTTCGCGGCGGACGGGGTGCGCGGCCTGCACCTCGGGCAATCCGACCTGCCGGCGGCGGCGGCGCGGCAGGTGATCGGGGAGTCGCCGTGGATCGGCCGCTCGACGCACGACGAGCGGCAGCTGGTCGCCGCGGACGCCGACCCGGAGGTGGACCTGATCGCGGTCGGACCGGTCTTTGCCACCACCGGCAAGACCGGGCGCGGGCCGCTCGGCGGGCCGGCGGGTCCGGCGATCGGGATCGAATTCATTCGCTGGGCGCGCGCCCGGACCGCCAAGCCGCTGGTGGCGATCGGCGGCATCGACGCCGCGCGGGTCGGGCCGGTGCTGGCCGCCGGCGCCGACGCGGCGGTGGCTCTGGGCGCCGTCTGCCGCGGCGACGTGCTGGCCAACTGCCGGCGGCTGCTCGCCGCGGCGGCCCGCTGAGCCGAGACGCGGCGGCCGGATGCGGATCTTCCTGACCGGTTTCATGGGCGCCGGCAAGACGACGGTGGGCGGCCGGCTGGCGGCGCTGCTCGAGCTGCCGTTCGCCGACCTGGACCGGGAGATCGAGCAACGCGCGGGGGCCACGGTGCGGGAGATCGTCGAGCGCCAGGGGGAGCCGTGGTTCCGGCGGCTCGAGCTGGAGGCGCTACAGTCCATGCTGGAAATCGGTGATACGGTGATAGCCACCGGCGGCGGCACGTTGACCTCGGAGTTGGGCGCCCGGTTGATCCGGGAGGGCGGGCTGTCGGTCTGGCTCCACCCGTCGTTCGCCACCATCGTCGAGCGAATCGGCGTCCTGGGCAAGGCCGACCGGCCGCTGTTCCGCGAGGAGGCGCAGGTGCTGGCGCTGTATCGCGAGCGGCTGCCGGCCTACCGCCGGTCGGACCTGACGGTCGACGTCGGCCCGGACGAGGCGCCGGAGGAGGTCGCGGCACGGATCGCCATGCTGCTGCGGGAGCGACGGTGCGCTATCTGATCCTTTCCGACATGCACGCCAACTGGGACGCCTTCGAGGTGGTCCTGCGGCGGGCGCGGCGCAAGCGGTTCGACGCCATCCTGGTGCTCGGCGACCTGGTCGGCTACGGCGCCGCGCCGAACCAGGTGGTGGAAGCGGTGCGCCGGATGGCGCCGCGGCTGTACGTGGTGCGCGGCAACCACGACAAGGTGGCCGCCGGCCTGGATCCGGGGACGAACTTCAACCAGACGGCGCTGGCCGCCGCGCAATGGACCGCCGAGCGGCTGACCAGCGCCAACCTGCGCTACGTGCGGGACCTGCCGGAAGGACCGCTCGAGGTCGCGCAGGGGCTGGCGATCTGCCACGGCTCGCCGCTCGACGAGGACACCTACGTGTTCTCGGACATCGACGCCTTCGAGATCTTCTCGTCCTTCACCATGCCGGTGACGTTTTTCGGCCACACGCATATCCCGTCGGTGTTCTCGCTGGAGGGGAGGCGGCTGGGGGTGACGGCGCTGCGCGGCGGCGGCGGCGCCATCGTGCTGCACCCGGAAGGCCGCTACCTGATCAATCCCGGATCGATCGGCCAGCCGCGCGACCGCGATCCGCGCGCCTCGTTCATGACCTACGACAGCCGGCGGCGGGTCGTCCGCTGGTACCGCATCCCCTATCCCATCCCCGCCGCCCAGCGGCGCATCGTCAGGGCCGGCCTCCCGCACCCGCTGGCCGACCGGCTGGCGGTGGGCGCGTAGCGGCAAGCCCCTGGACAAGCCCCTGGACCTCGCCCCGCCCCGCCCAGCCCGGGCCAGCCCAGCCCGGGCCGTAACCGGCCGGCCCAAAGCGCCGTCTGAGAAGTTGGCGGGCGAGGCTCGGCCGCAGCGTGCCGGCAGGCGCACCGCGACCTGCGGCCTTGGTGGGGGGTTTTCAGGTGCAGCTGACCTTTTTCCTGGACGACGGCGAGATCGAGGCGCTGCGCGGCCTGGACCCTGATCGCGACTGGCGGGAGTTGCAGCGCGGCGAGCGGGCCTGGGTGCTGCAGAGCTACCTCCGGCTGGAGAGGGCCGGCTACCCGGTGCGGCTGGCCTCCCGGCTGCCCGAAGCCGGGGTGGTGGTATTCCACGCCAAGCAGCGCCGGGAGTTGCAGCGGGAGTGCCGCGAATGCCGCGAACGCTGCGCGCGCGGCGGCGGCAAGCTGGTGCTGGTGGCGGTGCGCGGCGACGTCGGCCGCTGGGCGGGCGCCGATTTCGAGGTGGTGCAGAACCGCCATTCCGCCGACGGCCGCCGGCGTTTCTTCGTCCCGCACTGGCCGCAGCCGGGGCTGCTGCCGCGCGATGCCGCCCGCGGCGCGACGCTGGCCCGCATCGCCTACAAGGGATTCGACCGCAACCTCCACGGCTATTTCCGCTCCGCCGAGTGGCGGCAGTTCCTGGCCGCGAGGGGGATCGACTGGGTGGTCGATTCGGTCGCCTTCGCGGAGCGCGGCACGCATGGCGAGGCGCTCGAGTGGCCCGATTTCCGCGCCGTCGACGCGGTGCTGGCGGTGCGCCCGGCGGCCTGCCCGCGCCGGGACTCGAAGCCGGCGACCAAGCTCTACAACGCCTGGCTGGCCGGGGTGCCGGCCATGCTCAGCCCGGACGTGGCCTTCGGCGAGCTGCGGCGCTCGCCGCTCGATTACCTGGAGGTGACCGGGCCGGCGGAGGCGCAGGCCGCCGTGCGCCGGCTGCTCGCGGAGCCCGGCCTCTATCAGCGGATGGTGGCCAACGGCAGGGAGCGCGCCGCCGAGTTCACCGCCGGCGCGGTGCTCGAACGCTGGCTGGAGCTGTTGGAGCAGATCCTCCCCGAGCGCGTGCGCGCGGTGGCGCCCGGCGTGAATCGCGCGTGGCGCCAGTCGCTGAGCGCGTGAGGCGCGTGCGTGAGGTGCGTGAGGATCGACGCGCCGGGTCGTCCTGCCGCGGTTACGACAGCTTGCCCAGGGAGTCGAGCAGGCGAGCCTGGCGGAGGCGGTTGACGGTGGCCAGGATGCCGCCGGCCAACACCACGTAGAGGCCTCCCCATACCAGCGAGATGAGCGGCTTGCGGGTCACGTCGAGCGCCAGGCGACCCGGGTTGGCGACGCCGCCGAGGTCGAGCAGCACCTTGCCGTTGCTGGCGTTGATGCCCTCGATCATCACCGCGCCGCCGCCGGGCAGGCGCAGCGGCGGCGTGTCGACCCGACCGTCGGCCGGGTCGAGGCGGTAGAGCGGCCGCACGCTGTCGGTGCGGCCGTTGCGCGTCACCTCGAGCACCGCGCCGACGGTGACGGTGCGGCCGGCCGCCATCTGCACCAGGGCGTTGCCCTCCGCCTGCAGGTCGAAACGCACGAATCGCACCCGCGTCGGGCCGACGGTGCCGCTCTCGCCCTGCGCCAGCTCGAGGTGCGGCTGGCCGGGGTCGTACTCGAGCGGCGACACGTAGAGGTCCATCAGCGCGAAGTTGCGGATGTCGGGGTTGACCATCAGCTGTTTGGTGCGGCTGTTGACGAAGAACTTCGGATAGACCCGGAAGCGCTCGCCGTGGCGCGCCACCTCGACCTCCATGCGCTCCTTCTCGCGCCCGCGGCGCGGGATGAAGCGGTTGAAGGTCAGGGTCATGTCGCCCACCTGCTGCGGCACCCCCTGGATCAGCGTCACCTTGGCGCTGCGGTCATAGCCCGACGAGGCGAGGATGCCGAGCAGGATGATGCCGACGCCGACGTGCGCCAGGTAGCCGCCGGCGCCGGCGAGCCCGCCGGCCCGCGCCTTCTCGATCGTCTTCTGCAGGTTGCTGGCGAGCGCCATGGCGGCCAGGAAGGCGAACAGCAGGTGGAGCGGCTGGTCGACCCGCCAGATGGCCGCGCCGACCGCCACCGCCAACCCGAAGAGGCCGGGCCACAACAGCTTGCGGCCGATGACGGCGGGAGGCGTGCCGCGCCAGGTGAGGTAGGGCACCAGGGCGAGCAGGCAGGCGACCAGCAGCGCGATCGGCAGGTTGACCCGGTTGTAGAAGGACGGGCCGACCTGGCCGGGGCTGGCCATGAAGCGGGTCAGCAGCGGCGCCGAGGTGCCGGCGAGGATCACCAGCGCGGAGGTGAGCAGGGTGATGGTGGCGAGCACCATGAAGGTGCCGCGCGACAGCGGCGGGTCCTCGTTGGGCCGGGTCGGCACCTGGCGCAGGCGGGTCGCCAGCAGGTAGCCGGCGAGCAGCAGGAAGGCGCCCAGGATGCCGACCAGCCAGCCGGAGAGACCCAGGTCGACGAAGCTGTGCACCGAGAAGTCGGCGAGCACGCCGGAGCGGGTGAGGAAGGTGCCGTAGAGCACCGACATGAACACCAGGGTGGCGAGCACGAAGTTGGCGCGCCGGTAGCGGCCGCGGGTGCGCTCGAGGTGCAGGCCGTGGATCAGCACGGTGCCGAACAGCCAGGGGATGAAGGAGGCGTTCTCGACCGGGTCCCAACCCCAATAGCCGCCCCAGCCAAGGGTCTTGTAGGCCCAGTAGCCGCCCATCAGGATGGCGGTGCCGAGCACCAGGAAGCCGCCCAGCGCCCAGGGGTAGGCGCGCGCCGCCCAGCCGTCGAAGCGCCGGGTCCACAGCGCCGCCATGGCGAAGGAGAAGGGCACCGCCGAGAGGGCGAAGCCGATGAACATGATCGGCGGATGGATGACCATCCAGTCGTCCTGCAGCAGCGGGTTGAGGCCCTGGCCGTCGAGCGGCGCATCCAGCCGCATCGCGAACGGGCTCTGGCGCACCAGGATGAAGACCAGGCCGAGCAGGGTGAGGAGGTAGACGCCCATCACCGCCGGCTCGGACTTGCCGGCGGAGCGCTGCACCAGCAGGCCGATCAGCGAGCCCCAGAGCAGCCAGATCATGAAGCTGCCCTGCTGGCCGGCCCAGAAGGCGGCGAACTGGTAGTGCATGGGCAGGTCGAGGCCCGAGTAGCGGAAGACGTAGTCGATGCGGAAGTCGCGCAGCGACAGCACCAGGATGAGCAGCAGCGCCGCCAGGCCCACCGCGGAAGCGAAGAAGACGTAGGAGCGGCGGGCGAAGGGCAGCGCCGTCGCGTCGCCGCGCAGCACCATGGAGTAGCCCCACAGGCAGGACAGCGCGAACGCCAGGGCGCACCAGAGCGCCAGGGCGCCCGGCAGGTAGAGGTGGGTCACGTAATCCAAGGCTCTGGTCTCCCTTCACCGGGCCGGCGGGTGGCGGCCGGCGGCTGGCGGCCGGCCGCCGGCGGCTGGCGGCTGGCGGACGGTGGTCGCGATGCTCTCAGCTGTAGGTCTTCTCGATCTCGGCGCCCTGGTATTTGCTGGGGCACTTGACCAGCAGCTTGCTGGCCGCGAACTCCTTGGCCCGCGCGTCGTAGCGGCCAATGGCGACGATGCTGATGGCATCCTCGAAGTTGGCCGGGCGCAGACCGTGGTAGCGCACCCGCACCAGGTCCTGCGTCTTGGGGTCGCGCAGGGTGAAGAGCAGCGAGCCGTTGGCATGCTCGTAGGCGGCGGAGCCCTTCTGCAGCGCCCCGGCCACCTGCACCACCCGGTTGGCGTCGCGCGCCTCCTGGTAGTTGACGTAGGGCGTCAGGGTGTCGCGGAAGGAGGCCAGCGAGAAGACGGCGAAGGCCAGCAGCAACAGCGTGCCGAGCAGATAGAGGCGGCGGTTCATCGGATGGTTTCCTCGCCGGTGGTGGTTCGGGATGGGGTGGGGGAGGTGGCGGAGGAGGAGGCGGCGGCGGCGGCGAAGGTGGCGGCGGCGGCGAAGGCGGCGGTGGGCGCGGCGCTCTCCAGGGGGAGGGACTCGAGCTCCCGCAGCTTGCCGTCCAGGCGGCGGAGATAGAGGAACAACCCGGTCCAGATGATCAGGTTCACCACCATCACCCATTGGATGCCGCCGCTCACCTGCATGTGTCGCGTCTCCCTTTACTCTCTCTCTTTACTCTGTTGACTCTCTTTACTCTGTACTAGCTACTGGTGCGCGCGAGGCGGCGGCCGGGGCAAGTGCGGCGCGCGGCGCGGCGGCGAGCGCCCGGTCGGCGAGCGCCAGGAGGCCGGTGCGCAGGCGGTGCAGCCAGAAGAACAGGGCGGTGAAGCCGGCGCCGCTCGCCAGCAGGACCTGCAGCATGCGCGATTCCATCTCGACGCGGCCGCTGGCGTTGATCACCGGCTCGGGGTGCAGCGAGAAGGTGATGCGCGGCACCACGAAGAAGAAGAACGGCGTCACCGCGAGGCCGAGCGCGGCGTAGGCGGCCGCCAGGCGAGCCCGCTTCTCGGCGTCCTCCACCGCGTCGCGCAGCGCCAGGTAGGCGCCGTTGAAGATCAGGGCCATGACGATCGAGGTCTGGCGCGGGTCCCAGTTCCACCAGGAGCCCCACATGATCCGCGACCAGATGGCGCCGGTGACGGTCGCCAGCACGCCGAACAGCAGGCCGAGCTCGATCGCCGCCCGCGCCGCGCGGTCGTGGCGCGGATCGCGGAGGCCGTCCGGTTGGCGGGCGCCGAACAGGTAGCGCAGGCTGTAGACGCCGGCGGTGACGAAGGCGGTGAACGCCGCCCAGGCCATCGGCACGTGGAAGAACAGGATGCGGCTGGACTGGCCGATGAACCTGGCGGCCAGCGGCGCGTAGTCGAAAGCGCCGACGATGACGGCGGCGATCCACAGCCAGAGCAGCCAGGTGAAGGCGGTCCTTTTCATGGATTCCAGACGACCGGGAACAGCATCAGGCCCGCGGTGGTGACGGCTCCATCATAAAGGATCAGCTGGATCAGCGCCATACCCGGCGGGCCGCCGCCGAAGGCGCCGCGGGTCAGCTCGACCGACAGCAGGAGCAGCGGCAGCAGCACCGGGAACGATAGCACCGCGAACAGCGTGCCCTTGCCGCGGGCCTGGGCGATGATCGCCGCCACCAGGGTGCTGCCGGCCGCCAGCCCGAAGCCGCCGGCCGCCAGGGTGGCGGCGAGCAGGCCGGGCCGCGCCACCTCGAGGTTCATCACCGCCAGGAAGAGCGGCCCGACCAGCGCCTCAAGGCCGGCCAGCAGGGTGAGGGCGTAGGCGAGCTTGCCGCAGAACAGCGCCGACGGCGTCGCCGCCAGGCGCAGGGCGGTGGCGGTCTGGGTCTCTTCCTCGTGGACGAAGGAGCGCGGCAGGCCGGCGGCGGCGGCGAAGAGCAGGATCAGCCAGAGCAGCACCGGCAGCGTCTCGCCGCTCTGGCCGCGCACGGCGCCCAGCGGACCGAGGCCGGCGCTGACCACCACCAGGGTGTTGATGGCGAACAGCGCGAGGGTGTTGAGGGCGTAGCGGGTGCGCAGCTCGCACCGCCACTCCTTGGCGAACACCGCCGCCGCTTCACGCGTCCAGGTCGAGGCTGGCCGCGACATGGCCGATCTCCAGCGGCACGGGGTTGGCGACGACCGCCAGGCCGGGGGCGGCGATGCCGGTGGGGGCGATGCCGGGGGTGGTGGCGGGGGCGGTGGCGGGGGCGGGGCCGGGGGCGATGCCGGCAGAGCCGATGCCGGGGCCGGTGGCGGGGGCGGCGCCCGGGGCGAGGCAGGTGCCGGGGGTGGGGCCGGCGATGCCGGCGGGCTCGGAGGGTGCGGCCGGGTTGGCCAGGCCGGGCGCGAGGTGCTCGGCGAGCAGGCGGCGGGTGATCTCCACCCCCGCCGCGTCGAGGTTTTGGAACGGTTCGTCGAGCAGCAGCAGGCTGGGCCGGTGGAGCAGCGCCCAGGCCCAGCGCAGGCGCTGGCGCATGCCGGAGGACATGGCCGCGGCCGGCCGGTCGGGCGGCAGCTCGAGGCGGCGCAGCAGCTCGTCGCCGCGCTCCGGTCCCAGGCCGCGCAGGCGGGCGAAGAAGGCGAGGTTCTCGGCCGCGGTCAGCTCGCCGTAGAACGCCAGGTCGGGAGCCACCAGGCCGACGCTGCGGCGGCGGGCGGCGGCGTCCAGCGGCGGGGCCGCGGCGTCCTCGCGGAAGTCGATGGTCCCCGAGTCGGGCGCCAGCAGCCCGGCAAGGCACCGCAGCAGGGTGCTCTTGCCGGCGCCGTTGCGGCCGGTGACCAGCAGCGCCTCGCCGGCGCCGACCGCGCCCGAGACGCCGCCGAGCACCGCCAGGCGGCCGAAGCGGCGGCGCACCTGCACGAAGCTCAAGGCGGCGGGCATGGGCCGCGAGTATAACCGGGCGGCGGAGGGCGCCCCGGCGCTCTGGCTCCCGGGGGCGCCCTGGCCGACCTGGGCCGCCCCCTGGCCGCCCCTGACCGACTTGGGGCGCGCCGGCGCCTTGCCGGCAGCTCTCTCCGGACGTAGCATCGGTGGACGATGGGACGATCGACTCGCAGCGACGACGAGCTGGCGCCGGGACGCGCCCGGGACATGCCGGCCGGCCGGGCGGTGCGCGGGTTGGCACTGGCCGTTGGTGTCGCGCTGGCGGCGGCGGGGGGTTTGCCGGCGGGCGGGGCGCCGGCCGACCGGGGAGCCGCCGCGGCTGGCAAGCCGGTGATGCGGGCGCCCGATCTCGACACGCGGGCGATGCTGCTGCTGATCGCGGAGCGCCGGATCTACGAGCCGGTGTCGGTGATGCTGGCGCTGCGGGCCGGCCCGGAGATACGCGCCGAGCTGGCGATGGCGCTCGGCCGCATCCCGGGCCAGGACGCGAGGTCGGTGCTCGCCGGGCTGCTGATCGACGACCAGGCGACGGTGCGGCGCGAGGCGGCGTTCAGCCTGGGGCTGCGCGGCGAGGCCGAGGCGAGGCAGGCGCTAAGGCAGGCGATCCACGACCCCGACCGGGAGACCGGCGTGCTGGCGGTCGAAGCCCTGGGGCGGCTGGCGACGCCGCTCGTCGAGGTGGCCGGGGAGGTGGCGCAGCTGCCCGAGGAAGAGCGCTGGCCGCGGCTGCTGCCCGGCCTTTTCCGCTTCAAGGAGGCCGCGCTGGTGCCGCTGGCCGAGCACGGCCTGGGCCTGCCGGATCCGGAGCTGCACCGCCAGGCAGCCTACGCCCTGGCCCGCGACCCGCTGCCGGCCGCGGCGCCGCTGCTGCGCCGGCTGCTGGCCGACCCCGATCCGCTGGTGCGGGCCTGGGCGGCGCGCGGCCTGGGGCGGGTGGGGGCGGGAATCGCGGACCTCGCGGCGCTGGCGCCGCTGCTCGGCGATGCCGCCGCCGGACCGGTGGTGGAGGCGCTGCGCGCCGGCGCGACGCTGGCCGCCGGCGGAAAGCCGCAGGAGGCGTCGTCGAAGGCGCCAGCCGCCTCCCCGGGCGGCACGGCGCCTGGGAGTCACGGAGCGCCGCGGAGCCCAGGGGCCCCGGGGAGCCCGGCCGCGCCGGGAGGGCCTGCTGCGCCGGAAGCTGCCACCGACCGCGCCTGGCGGTCGCGGCTGCTCGAGCTGCTGGCCGATCCGCGGCCCGGAGTCCGGATCACGGCGATCGAGGCGGCGGCGGCCTGGCTGCCGGATCCCGAGCTGGGGGCGGCGCTCGCGGCTCGCGCCGGCGGCCTGACGGCGGCGGCGAAGGTGCCCGCCGGCAGCTCGCCGGCCAAGGTGCCTCAGGGGGCCGGTGCGAGGCACGACGCCGAAGCCGCCCCAAGCGGACTGGCGGCCCGGCAGCCGGAGCAGGCGTCGGCGAACCGCCTGGCCACGGCCCCGGGCGGCAAGGCGGCCTGGAAGCCGGACCAGCCGGCGGCGCCGGACCCTCTCGCCGCGATGTCGGGCGGCCCGCCGGGCAAGGCGGCGGCTTCTGGGGCGGCGTCAAGCGGTCCGGCGGCCGCGGGGTCGCCGGCAGCGGCGGGGTCGGCGGGTGCGCCGGATGCCGTGGCGGCGGCGATCGAGCAGGGCACGGCGCTGGTGTCGCTGGCCCGCGGCCAGGACCCACGGGCGGCGGCGCTGACGGTGGCGGCCGCGAGCTCGGCAGAGCCGCGGCTGCGCGCCCGGGCGGCGACGGCGGCGGCGCTGCTGGGCCAGGCCGAGCTGATGGGCAAGCTGGCCGCGGATCGCAGCCCGCTGGTGCGCGAGGCGGCGCTCACCGCCCTGCTGCCGGCGGCGCCCACTCCGGCCGCGGGCACGGCGGCCGCGCGGGGCGCCGGCCAGACCGGCGCCGGGGGCGCTTCGGGGGACGCCGCCGAACCCGCCGCGACGCGCCTGGCAGCCGCCGGCCTGGCCGATCGGGACGAGGGGGTGCGGACGACCGCCTGCGACTGGCTGGCCGACCACCCGGTGGTGCCGCTGGCGACCCTGTCCCATGCGCTGGGCGTCGCGCTGCACGACGAGTCGATCGAATCGCCGCTCGGGGTCATCAAGGCCCTGGCGGCGCGCGGCGAGGCCGAGCCGCGAGAGCGCGGCGCCATCGTCGAGCTGCTCGAGGAGCTGGGCAAACAACCCAGCTACGCGCTACGGCGCGAAGCCGCCGCCGGGCTCACCCGCCTGGGGCGGCCGGCGCCGCCGCCCGGTCCGGCGCCGGGCACCAAGGCCGCCGGCGGCGATCAGCTCCGCACCTATCGCGAGATCGTCGAGCGCACGCGGCAGCCGCGCACCGTCGAGGTGCGCACCCATCGCGGCAGCTTCCGGCTGCGCCTGGACTGCCCGCGGGCGCCGCGCACCTGCCTCAACTTCCTCGCCCTCGCCGGTCAGCACTTCTACGACGGCCTGCTGTTCCACCGGGTGGTGCCCGACTTCGTGATCCAGGCCGGCGACCCGCGCGGCGACGGCTTCGGCGGCCCCGGCTACACCGTCGCCGACGAGGTCAACCGGCTGCGCTACCGCCGCGGCGTCATCGGCATGGCGCTGGCGGGACCGGACACCGGCGGCAGCCAGTTCTTCGTCACGCTCTCGCCACAGCCGCACCTCGACGGCGGCTACACCGCCTTCGGAGAGGTGGTCGCCGGCGCCGAAGTGCTGGACGCCATCCAGGCCGGCGACCGCATCGAGAGCATCGTCGAAGTGCACTGACGGGGGCGGCGAGCCCCCTTCAGGCAGTGGCGGCGAGCCCCCTTCAGGCAGTGGCGGCGAGCCCCCTTCAGGCAGTGGCGGCGAGCCCCCTTCAGGCAGTGGCGGCGAACGCCTGCGGGCGTGCCGGCGAGCGTCTTGGAGCAGTGGCGGCGAACGCCTTGAAAGACTTGTTGACTTACTCGCAACTCTGTTGTTATAATGCCTTCAAACAAGCCGCGTTGATCCTGTGGCCCTACGGTGAAGGCAAGACCTGCACGCCGGGTGGCGCACCGCTTCCAAAGCGGCAAAGGAGAATCCAGATGAGAAAGCACTGGAAGAAAATCAGCCTCAGCCGGGAGACGCTGCGCGCGCTCAACTCGCCCATGCTGGCGCAGGCGGCCGGCGGTGCCACGATCAGTGCGGACGGGGGCTGCAATTCCGCCTGCGCCTGCACCGTGACCTGCCATACGAATTGCGCCGGCATCACCTGCCTCCCCTGTCAGGGCACGAATCCCTGCACCGCAACCCCGCAGACCGTCTGCTGTTGATGCCGGGCGCCGCCTGCTCCGGCTGGCCATGTGAACCAGGTCAGCCGGAGCTGAGTGCGATCACCCGGCCGGAATGAGTCCGAGTCGATCCGCGCGACCACCCTTCAAATGTCCTCATGGTCGTCGCCCTTCATCGGATACCCCGCCGGAGCTAGAATCCAGCGAAGCCGAGGAGGTGCCGATGGTCAACCCGACGATCAAGGAACAGATTCTCAGCGATCTGGATCGACTCTCTCCGGAGGAGCAGACACGCGCGGCTGAATTCGTTCATAGCCTTGCCTCGCGGACTCCCAAAGGTATACCGGGCAGGGACCTCAGGCGCTTTGCAGGCATCCTTGACCCGAAATCCGGCCGCGAGATGATCGAGGCCATCGAGGAGGGGTGCGAGCGGGTAGACCTCGATGAATGGTAAGCGGCTGCTTGACACCAACATCATCGTTGCCTTCTTGACCGAGGATCAGCAGGTCCAGGAGCGGCTCGATGCTGTGCCCGAACTGCTGATCCCCATGGTGGTGAAACGGCCCAGCTCTACGGCTTGCTCAAAGCGGAGCAGCGAACAAAGGGCCTACCCATCCCGGAAAACGACCTCTGGATCGCAGCCAGCGCCCGTCAGCACAACCTGGTCCTAGTGACCCGCGATCACCACTTCGATCAGGTCGCAGGGCTTTCGACCGAAGTCTGGTAGTCCCAGTTGTCGAGCTCATGATGGACCGCCTGGATCCCGACCGCGGGGGCCCCGGGCCGCGACCCCTCGGACCGCGCTGCGCACTTGCGATAGACTGCCGGCGATGACCGGCTCGAGTGTGGCGGCGGTGGCCGCCCTGGTCCTGATGCTGGGCGCGATGCGCGTCGCCGCGCCGCCAGCTCTCCCGACACCCCCATCCCCCCCACCCCCGCAAACACCGACCGTGCCGCCTGCCGCCGCAACTGCGATGGCCGGGAACACGGGCGCCGAGCCACAGGTGCTGCTCGGGCCGATCCGCCGCGAACAGGTGGAGGCGGCGGTGCCGGCCTGGGTCCAGGCCGGCGTCGCGTCCAAGATCGACCGCGACGCGGCGAAGGCGCTCACCACGGTCGCGCCCGGCGCCGAGGTGACGGTGCTGCTGGGCACCTGGTGCGGCGACAGCCGCCGGGAAATCTCGCGGCTCTGGCGCGCCTTCGACGAGGTGGGCGCCGACGCCGGCGGCGGTCCCGGCAGCGGCCTGCCCTTCACCCTGCACTACGTCGGCGTCGACGAGGCCAAGCAACAGCCGGCCGCGGCGGTGGCCGCCGCCGGCCTGCGCTATGTGCCCACCCTGATCGTCCGCCGCGACGGCCGTGAGGTCGGCCGGATCGTCGAAAGCTCGCCGCACGGCGTCGAGGTGGACCTGCTGGCGCTGCTCGACGGCAAGGCGACCGGCCTGCTCTCCGCCAGCGCCAACGTCAGGGCCGAGGCCGCCGGCGGCGCCCCGAGCCCCCCACCCCACCAGCCGTAACGCACGCCGGCCGGCGCCACGGCGCCACCCCCCCTGCAACCTTGATCCGCAGCCTGCGTATCCACCCATGACCAGGGGGGCCGAGCAACCGAGCGACGAAGACCTGGTGGCGGCGGTCCTCGCCGGCGACCGGGAAAGCTTCGGCGACCTCGTCGAGCGCTATCAGGGACGCCTGGTCAACTACCTGTTCCGCCTGCTGCGGAATGCCGATGACGCTCACGACCTTGCGCAGGAGGTACTCGTCAAGGTGTATCAGGTGCTGGACCGGTACGATCCGCAATACAAGTTCTCGACCTGGCTGTTCAGGATCGCTCAGAACGCCGCCATCGACCAGATCCGCCGGCGGCGCCTGAAGCTGGTTTCCCTGCGGCTCGAGGACGATGCGGGCGAAGGGCGCGACTGGGACCTGCCGGCGCCGGAACGCGGACCTTACGGGGATCTGCGCAACCGCGAGCGCGCCGGCGCCATCCAGCAGGCGATCGATGGTTTGCCGTGGGAGTACCGCGAGCTGATCCTGCTGCGCCACTTCGGCGAGCTGCCATACGAAGAGATCGCGCGCCTCAAGCAGATGCCCCTGGGCACGGTCAAGAACAAGCTGTTCCGGGGGCGGCAGATGCTCAAGGAGAAGCTGCATGGCTTCCTCACCGACTGAGGCGGCAGGCGCGAAGGCAACCGGCAGGCCGGCCCTCGGAACCACCGGCAATCCCGGAGCTGCCGGAGGTCCCGGAACGCCCGGAGGACCCGGAACAACCAGATCGCCCAGAGCTCCCGGAAGGCCCGGAACACCCGGCACTCCCGGAACACCCGGAACACCCGGCAGATATTGAGGACGATTCGCGATGAACAGCAGCCCCGATCACACCACCTACCGCGAGCTGCTAAGCCTCGAGCTCGACGGCTGCACCACCGCCGAGCAGCAGGCGCGCCTCGACCGGCACCTGGCAGACTGCCCGGAGTGCCGCGCCGAGCGGGAGGAGCTGGCCGGTCTGGTCAGCCTGCTGCAGCGTTCGACGCTCCCGGTCCAGCCCGATCTCCGGCAGCGGGTGATCGCCGCGCTGCCGGCCGCCGGCTGGGAGTCGCGGCATCCGCGGACCTGGAGCTTCCCGGCCGCCGCCTTCACCCTGCTGCTGGGCATCGGCGCCAGCCTGCTGGCCGCCGGTTCGGCGCGCCTGGGCTCGGCCTACGGCGTGGCCAGCGCGCTGGTCGGCCTGCTGCGGGCGGCGCTGGTGGCGGGAGTGGGCGTCACCGCCGCCTCCTGGCGCTGGTTCGAGATGTTCGTCGAGCAGCTGGTCGCCTCGCCGGCGAGCCTGACCATGTTCGCCGTTTTCGTCGTCTGCCTGAACCTGGTGCTGCTGTCGCTGATCCGCCGCCGCCGCACCGCCGTCAACGCCCTCGACACCCTCAGGCCCCTCAAGCCCCTCAAGACCTTCAAGGATACCGACGGACGCCGCGGCGGGCCTCCCGCGCACCGCTCGCGTTGATCGCGGCGGGCCTCCCGCGCGGCGCTCACGTTGATCGCGGCGGGCCGGCCGGTTCAACGAGTTGAATCGCCGCCCGTGCGGCGCCTTGGATGCGTGGAGCCGCCCGCGTCCTGAGCCGCGGCGGCGACGGCGGCCTGCCGTCTGGCACCGCCCGTGCACTGACCCGGTGCAAATGCCCTCTGGACCTGCCCCGATGGGGAGGTGGCCTTGCCGCCCGGCAAGCTCGAGCCGCCGGCGGCACCGCGGCGCGGTGGCGGCGGCCGCGACGGTGGCGGCGATCGCAGGGGTGATGCTGGGCGCCGCCGGCAGCCACGCCGACGCCCAGGCCCGGCAGTGGGCAACCGGCAACGTCTACGGCAAGGTCCTCGACGACGAGAAGAAGCCGCTGCCCGGCGCCACGGTGACCCTCAGCACCGCCAGCGCCGCCGACACCCGGTGGGTCCAGGTGACCGATGCCCGCGGCCAGTTCCGCTTTCTCGAGCTGGCGCCGGCGGCAATGACGATCCGCAGCGAGCTGGAAGGTTTTCGGCCGGTCGAGTACGCCAGGCTGGTGGTCACCGCGGGCCGCAACACCACGGTCGAGATCACCATGGAGGAGGCGAGGAACATCGACATCCAGTACTCCTTCGAGACGCCATTCCTCGATCCGCGCCAGCTCGATCGCGGCGTCACGGTGAGCACCGAGGAGCTGCGGGAGGTGCTGACGGCGCGCCAGCCCTGGACGCTCGCCGCCTCCGCCCCGGGCGTGCTGGCGAGCCGGATCGACCCGGCCGGCGGCGCGAGCGGCCGGTTGGACGTCCTCGCCGGCCCGGGCGCGACGAGCGCCAACTCGGCCTGGGCGCTGGACGGCGTGGTGGTCACCGACATGGCGGTCCCCGGCGCCGCGCCCAGCGACTTCGGCGCCGGCGCTCTTGAGGAGATCCAGGTCGGCACCGGCGGCAGCGACGCGACCATTGCGACCGGCGGCATGTTCGTCAACCTGGTCACCAAGCGTGGCACCAACCAATGGCGCGGCAGCGCCCGCTGCTTCGAGACGCCGGGCGGGACCGAGTCGCGCTCCGCCATCTCGCATCCCCGGCTCGCCGCCGGCGAGCTGCCGCCGGCGATCGTCGACGGCATCGCGGTGGTGCGCGACGGCGGCGCCGAGGCCGGCGGTCCGATGGTCGAGGATCATGCCTGGTTCTGGGGCGCCTACGACGACCGGGAGGCAGGCACCGTGGCGCTCGGCGGCACCAGCGGCGGCGCGCGGCTGCCGATCTGGAACGGCAAGCTCAATGCGCTGGTAAGCGCCAACAACTCGCTGACCCTCTCCGCGCTGCAGGACCAGACGACGGTCGCGGGGCGCGACGCCGGTCCGCAACGCACCCAGCCGACCACCTGGGACCAGGCGCGCCGGGGCGGCGATCCCACCGTCGCCAGAGCCGACGACACCCAGATCTTCACCTCGGACTTCTATTTGACCGGTCTCTTCTCGGCGGTCGACGGCGGCTTCGCCCTGAAGCCGGAAGGGGGTTCCGGTCCGGTCCCCTACCTGGACGCCGGCGGGGTATGGCACGGCTCCTACCTCGCCGTGGAGACCCTGCGGCCGCAGCGGCAGGGCAAGCTCGACGGCAGCGCGTATTCCGATCTGGGCGGCGTGAGCCACGAGATCAAGCTCGGCGCCGGCTACCGCGGCGTCGAAACCGACTCGACCGCCGGCTGGGGCGACGGCCTGATCGTGGCGGGAGCCGGCGGCGTGCCGGGCGCCAACCTGTTCGCGGCCGCCCGCGAGTCCAGCTTCGCGGTCCGCAACACCTACACCAGCGGCTATGCCCAGGACACGATCGAACAGGGCGGCCTGACCGCCAACGCCGGCGTCCGCTACGACGTGCAGCGCGGCCACGATCTGGCGTCGGCGGTGGCGGCCAACCCGGCGTTTCCCGGCCTGCTGCCCGGCTACCGGGTCGCCGGCGGGCCGAGCGGCGTCCGCTGGTCGGACCTGTCGCCGCGCGCCGGAGCGGCCTATACCTGGGTCCCCTTTGGCCGCCAGACCATGCTGCGCGCCAGCTACTCGCGCTATGCGGACCAGCTGGGCGCCGCCTTCGCCGCCATCCGCGATCCCGCGGCCGCGCTGGCGTATTACGACTTCAGCACGCCGCAGACCGGTCCCGGGCTGCCGGCCATGCTGCTGCCGAACGGGCCGCCGCAGTCGCGGTGGAGCGGCAACCTCGACCCGCGCAACGGCCTGCCGCTGCCGCTCGACGCCGTCGATCCGCGCTTCTCGGCGCCGCGGACCGACGAGGTCCTGGCCAGCGTCGAGCAGGAGGTGGTGCCGAAGATGGCGGTCGGCCTGGAGCTCACCTGGCGCCGGCTGAGCAACCTGACGGCGGCCGACACCGGCGCCACCACCAACCCCAACGGCGCGCTGGCCGGCGGCGGCGTGCCGCTGGTGTTCGATGATCCGAACCCGTTCGCGCCGGCAAACCTCGGCAGCGTCGGGCGGCCGGCGACGCGGGCGGATTTCGTCCAGCGCACCGCCACCGTCACCCTGCCCGACGGCCGCAGGGTCACCGTGACCTATGACATCCTGGCGCCGGGGGTCAGCACCCGCGGCGGCACCTGGCTGACCAATTCCGGCCGGTCGGCGGACTACGACGGCGCCGCCCTGACCTTCAACCGGACGCTCGCCGACCGCTGGGCGATGCGCGGCAGCTTCACCTGGTCCAACTGGACCTACGGCCGCTCCGGCGCCGTGCCCGACCCGACGGACTTCCTGCCCGGCGGCAACCGCGCCGGCGACGCCGTGCTGACCGGCGGCGGCGGGCCTGGGGCGCAGCCGTTCGCTTTTCTCAACGCCCGCTGGTCCGGGTACCTCGACGGCGTGGTCCAGGTCGCCCCGCAGCGCGAGTGGAGCTTCAATCTGGGCGGAGACCTGACCGCCAGGCAGGGTTACCCGCTGCCGCTGTATGTCCGCATCCCGCTCGACCTGCCCAACTACTCCGCCGGGCTCTCCGAGGACGTGCTGGTGGGCCGGCCTGACGCCGTGCGGCTGCCGGCCGTCTTCCAGCTCGACGCGCGGATCACCAAGCCGGTGAGCGTCGGGGACCTCGCGCTGACCCTGAGCGTCGACTGCTTCAACCTGCTCAACGCCGCTCCCGTCACCCAGCGCGTCGGACAGCTGGGCCTGAGCACCAGCGACTACGTCGAGGCGATCCTCGACCCGCGGATCTATCGCTTCGGCGTGCGAATCGAGTTTCGATGAGCCGGCGCCGGGTGGGCGCGGCGGCGGTCGCGGCGGTCGCAGCGGGGCTGCTGGCGGTTGGCGCCGGCGGCGCCGCCCAGGCCCGGCAGCCGGAGACCGGCAACGTCGACGGCAAGGTGACCGACGAGCAGCAACAAGCGCTTCCCGGCGTCGAGGTGACCCTGAGCACCGGCGACACCCGGGCGGTGCAGGTGACGGACGGCAAGGGCGAGTTCCGTTTTTCCGCTCTGCCGCCGGCGACCATGGCGCTCAGGGCCGAGCTGGTCGGCTTCTACGCGACCGAATGCCCGCAGGTGCCGGTCACCGCCGGCCGCGTCACCCACCTCGAGATCACCATGCGGTCCGACCTCATCGACGACTTCTTCACGCCGCTCTTTTCCACCCTGCTCCTCGACCCGCGCCAGCTCACCCGCGGCGCCACGTTGGGCGATGAGCTGCGCGACGTCCTGGCGGCGCGCGATCCCTGGACGATCGCCGCCGCCGTTCCCGGCGTGCTCGCCGGCCGCACCAGCGCCGGCAACACCGCCGGCAGCGGCAGCGGCGTCCAGGCGATCCTCGCCGGTCCGGGCGCGACGAGCGCCAACTCGGTGTGGGCGATGGACGGCGTGATCCTCACCGACATGGCGGTTCCCGGCGCCCCGCCCGCCGACTTCGACGTCGAGGCCATCGGCGAGATCCAGGTCGCGACCGGCGGCGGCGACGTCGCCAACCCGACCGGCGGCGCGTTCGTCAACCTGGTCACCAAGCGCGGCTACAACCACTGGAGCGGCGATGGCCACTTCTTCGACACCCCGGGCGGGGCCGCGGCGAGCTCGAGCCCAGCGCGGCGCCAGCTCGCCCCCGGCGAACCGCCGCCGGCGGCGCTCCACGGCAGCTCGGCGGTGCGCGATGGCGGCGCCGATGCAGGCGGCCCGATCGTCGCGGAGCATGCCTGGATCTGGGGCGCCTACGACGACCGGCAGGCGCGGGCGGTGGCGCTCGGCGGCGGCGCCAGCGAGGCGCGGCTGCCGATCTGGAACGCCAAGGGCAACGCCCAGCTCGGCGTCGCGAATACCTTGACACTCTTCGCGATGCAGGACCGGACGACGGTCGCGGGCGGCGACGCGGGCCCGCAGCGCACCCAGCCGACGACCTGGGACGAGGAGCGCCGCGGCGCCGGTCCCACCGTGGCGCGGGCCGAGTACACGCAGGTGTTCACGCCGACGCTCTTCCTCACCGGGCTGCTTTCGGCGGTCCGCGGCGGCTTCGACCTGACCCCCGCAGGCGGCGCCGGGCCGCTGCCCTATCTCGACGGCGATGGGGTCTGGCACAACTCCTATCTCGCCGTCGGCACCCGGCGGCCGCAGCGCCAGGCCAAACTCGACGGCTCGACCTTCGTCCAGCTCGGCGCCGTGACCAACCAGCTCGGCGTCGGCGCCGCCTACCGCAGCGCCGACACCGACGCGACGACGAGCTGGGGCGACGGCCTGGTCGTCGCGGGCGCCGGCGGCGTGCCGGGCGCCAACCTGTTCGCGGCCGACCGCGAGGCCAGCTATGCCGTCCGCAACACCTACACCAGCGGCTATGCCCAGGACATCATCGAGTTCAACCAGCTGACCGCCAGCGCCGGCCTCCGCTACGACGTGCAGCGCGGCCACGACCTGCCGTCCACGGTGGCGGCCAATCCGGTTTTTCCGGGCCTGCTGCCGAGCTACCAGGTTGCCGGCGGGCCGAGCGGCCTGCGCTGGGCGAACCTGGCGCCGCGCGCCGGGCTGGCCTATCCCCTGGGTCCCTACGATCGCCAGGTGCTGCTGCGCGCCAGCTATGCGCGCTACGCCGACCAGCTGGGCGCCGGCTTCGCCGCCATCCGCGACCCGGCGGCGATGCACTCGTATTACGACTTCAGCACGCCGCAGACCGGCCCCGGGCTGCCGAGCGTGCTGCTGCCGAACGGCCCGCCGGCGTCGCGGTTCAGCGGCAACCTCGATCCGCGCAGCGGCCTGCCGCTGCCGCTCAACGCCGTCGATCCGCGCTTCTCGGCGCCGCGGACCGACGAGCTGCTGGCCAGCGTCGAGCACGTGCTGAGGCCGGAGATGGCGGTCGGCCTCGAGCTCACCTGGCGCCGCCTGAGCAACCTGGTGGCGGCCGACGCCGGCGCCACCACCAACCCGAACGGCGCGCTGGCCGGCGGCGGCATCCCGCTGGTGTTCGACGACCCGAACCCGTTCGCCCCGGCAACCCTCGGCAGCGTCGGACGGCCGGCGACGCGGGCCGACTTCGTGCCGCGCACCAGCGCCGTGCGGCTGCCCGACGGCCGCGTCGTCGAGGTGACCTACGACGTCCTGGCGCCGGGGATCAGCACCCGCGGCGGCACCTGGCTGACCAATTCCGGCCAGTCGTCGGACTACGCGGGCGCCGCGTTGACGTTCCGCCAGCGGCTGCTCAAGACCTGGACGGTGCGCGGCAGCTTCACCTGGTCCGACTGGACCTACGGCCGCGGCGGCGGTGGCGGCCAGGTGCCCGATCCGACGGACTTCCTGCCCGGCGGCAACCGCGGCGGCGACGCCGTGCTGACCGGCGGCGGCGGGCCGGGAGCGCCGCCGTTCGCGTTGCTCAACGCCCGCTGGTCCGGCTATCTCGACGGCCTGGTCGAGGTGGCCGCGAACCACCCGTGGGGCTTCGATCTGGCCGGGGACCTGACGGCAAGGCAGGGTTACCCGCTGCCGCTGTACGTCCGCGTCCCGCTCGACCTGCCCAACTACTCCGCCGGGCTCTCCGAGGACGTGCTGGTGGGCCGGCCGGACGCGGTGCGGCTGCCGGCCGTGGTCCAGCTCGACGCGCGGATCGCCAAGCAGCTGAGCTTCGGCGACTTCGGACTGACCCTGAGCATCGACTGCTTCAACCTGCTCGACGCCGCCACCGTCACGCAGCGGGTGGCGCAGCTGGGTCTGGGCACCAGCGACTACGTCGACGCGGTGCTCAATCCGCGGATCTATCGCTTCGGAGCGCGCATCGATTTCCACTGAGCCGGGGCGCGCCGGGTGCCTGCCGGCAGCCGGCGAGCGTCGGGAGGAGGGGAGAGGGGACGGGGGTTGGCAGCCGGCGACGCCCCGCGCTAGGCTGGCGCCGTGGTCTGGCACCGATTCTTCCCTCGCGCCGGCTGGCTGGCGGCTGCCGTGATCGGCGGGATGGCCGCGGCGGCCACGGCGGCCTCCGCGGCCGGTCCGTCGCCGGTGTCGGGTGGACCGCCGCGGGCGCTGGGCGGACCGCCGCCGGTGCCGGCCGGCGCATCGCGGCCGCTTGCCGCCGCCGGCACGGCCAGCTCGCGGCCGGCGCCGCTGCCGGCGTTGCGGCTGGAGGCCGGCGCCATCGCCAGCCACCAGCTGGTGGCGGTGTCGCGCGACGTCGAGGTGGACGGCGATGCGCTCGGCGACGTCGCGGCGCTGCACGGCTCGGTGCTGATCCGCGGCCACGTCAAGGGCGACGTCATCGTCATCGGCGGCAATGCGCGGCTGGGGCCGCGGGCGGCGGTGGACGGCGACATCTCGGTGATCGGCGGCGCCATCCAGGCCGATCCCGGGGCGCGGATCGGCGGCCGCTCGGTGTCCTATCCGAACGCCTCGCCGACGCTGCTGACTTTCTTCGAGGGCCCCAGCCTGGGGCTTTCCGCAGCCTCGCCGCTGGTGCTCGGCGCCAAGCTGGCGCTGCTCGCGGCCTGGGCGGCGCTGCTGCTGCTGCTGTTCGCCGCCAGCGGCCGGCAGATGCTCGAGACCGCGGACGGCGTGCGCGAGGAGCCGTTCTTCAGTTTCGTCACCGGCCTGACCGGGGTGGCGGCGCTGGTGCTGACGGCGCTCGCCCTGACCATCTTCCTCGGCGGCCTCGCCTGGGCGCCGCTGCTCGGGCTGGTCGTGGTGGTGCTGCTGGTGCTCAAGCTGTGGGGGATGGTGGCGGTGTTCTACGCCTGCGGCGACTGGGTGGCGCTGCGGTTGCTGCACCGCCGGCTGCGGCCGCTCAACGCCGCGACTCTCGGCCTGCTGCTGATGGGAGCGATCAAGTTCCTGCCCTTCGTCGGCGTCTGGGTGTGGACGGCGGCGACGCTGATCGGCATCGGCGCCACGCTGTCGACGAAGTTCGGACGCCGCGAGGCCTGGTTCGACCTGGCGAGCGCGCCTTGACCGTCACGGCTCGATCTCTTAGGCTCGCGAACGAACCCCTGGGAGACAGACGAGCGAGAGCGACGCGATGACGGAAAGCACCGCCCCGGAGACCCCGGAGACCCCTGTGGACATTGCCATCGGCACCATCGGCGTGGTGGGCGCCGGCACCATGGGGCATGGCATCGCCCAGGTCGCGGCGCAGAGCGCCTTCCAGGTGGTGCTCGCCGATGCCGCGCCGGAGGCGCTGCGCCGGGGCATGGCCCAGATCGCCAAGGGGCTGGGGCGCCTGGTCGAGAAGGGCAAGCTCGCCGCCGAAGCGCGCGATCAGGCGCTGGCGCGGCTGCGGCCGGCGACCGATCTCGCCGCCTTCGCGGACGCGGACCTGGTGGTGGAAGCGGTGGCCGAGAGGCTCGACGCCAAGCTGGCGGTGCTCGCCGAGCTCGACCGCGTCTGCGCGCCCCGGACCATCCTGGCTTCCAACACCAGCTCGATCTCGATCACCCGGCTGGCGGCGGCCACCCGGCGGCCGGCGCAGGTGATCGGCATGCATTTCATGAACCCGGTGCCGGTGATGCAGCTGATCGAGCTGATCCGCGGCCTGGCGACCGCGCAGACGACCTACGACGCGGTGGAGGCGGCGTCGCGGCGGCTGGGCAAGACGCCGGTCGAGGTGCACGACGCGCCGGGGTTCGTCTCCAACCGGGTGCTGATGCCGATGATCAACGAGGCGATCTTCTGCCTCCACGAGGGGGTCGGGAAGGCCGCGGCCATCGATCAGGTTATGAAGCTGGGGATGAATCACCCGATGGGACCGCTGGCGCTGGCCGACCTGATCGGCCTGGACGTGTGCCTCGACATCCTGCGGGTGTTGCAGCAGGGTTTCGGCGATCCCAAGTACCGCCCCTGTCCGCTGCTGGTCAAGATGGTCGACGCCGGTCAGCTCGGGCGCAAGTCGGGACGGGGCTTCTATGAGTACCCAACATGAGGATGTACTGCCAGAGCTGCGGCGCGCTCAACCGGGACGATCAGGAGTACTGCGTCCGCTGCCATCAGAAGCTGCTGGTGCTGTCCGGCGGCGCCCGCGACGACGACGAGCCGTACGAGGAGTCGGGCTCGGAGGAGAGCTTCTCGTTCGACGAGCACCTGCTCGAACGGATCTCGATCCTCGAGGAGGCGGTCAAGCGCACCGCCGAGACGGTGCGGCAGCTGCTCGGCGCCCTGCACAAGCAGGAAAAGAACATCCTGATCAGCCAGACCGGCATGACCGCGCTGCGCGAGCTGCTCGAGCAGAAGCGGGTCATCGCCGGCGACGAGTGGAGCGACCTCTGGGAGTCCAAGATGGACTACCAGCTGCTGGCGCTCGAGAAGCGCGAGCGGTTCCTGGCGATCAAGGAGCGCATCGCGGCGCTGCACCACGGCGACAAGCGCAAGGCGTTCCTGCAGCATCTCGAGGACGCGGAGTACGCCCTCTTCGCCTTCGACATCGAGCGCGCGGTGGCGGCGCTCGAATCGGCCTACAAGCTGGACCGCGACAACTACGAGCTGGCCTATTTCTTGGGCGAGACGCATTTCAACGAGGGCGAGACCGAACCGGCGCTGGTGTATTTCTCGCGCGTGCTCGAGGTCAAGACCGACCACTACGAGGGGCTGGTCTACAGCGGCGTCATCTACTACGAGCGCGGCGATCACGGGCGCGCCGAGGATTACCTGAAGCGGGCGGTGGCGATCTATCCCGACAGCTTCCTGCCGCTGTTCAGCCTCGGCGCGGTCTACGCCGGCCAGGGCAACCTGGCCAAGGCGGTGCTGTTCCTGGAGCGGGCGGTGCAGGTCGACGCGGTGCCGCAGGCGCTGTTCCTGCTCGGCAGCTGCTGCTACGAGATGGGCAAGCTGTCGGCCGCCGTCCACTTCCTGCAGGACGCCGTGCGGCACGATCCGGCCTTCGAGGAGGCGCACCACCTGCTGGGGCTCGCCTATCTGGATCGCCACTGGAACCGCAAGGCGCTCGACGCGTTCCGGCAGGCGCAGCGGCTGAACCCGAAGAAGTTGCAGTATCAGGATCTCGTCCACTACCTCTCCGGCCAGACGGGGGGCAGCCCGCTGCCGGGGGTCGACGGCGAGGCGGCCGGCTGGCTGGCCAAGGCCGAGGATTTCCTCAAGCGCGAGAACCTCAAGCAGGCGCATTCCTGCTACCGGCGGGCGCTGGCGCTCGCCCCCGAGAACCCGACGCTGCTGATGTCCTATGCGCTGCTGTGCCTGCACCTGAACCGCAGTCAGGAGATCGAGACGGTCACCCGCAAGGTGCTGGACCTGAACCCGGGGGAGATGCTCAAGGCGACGGCCTACGCGGCGCTGATCGAGGCGCTGCGCAGCCAGGGGAAGTATCGCGAGGGCAACCGCATCGGCCAGCGCATGGTCGAGGAGGCGGGCTCCAACTTCAGCAAGACCATCGCCTACTACGAGATGGCCTACAACCTGGCGGAGATGGAGGAGGACCTCGACGAGGCCCTGGGCTACGCCCGGCGGTCGGTCGAGCTGTCGCCGGAGGAGATCCGGCAGTTCCCGCTGGCGGCGCTTGGCTGGGTGCACTACAAGCGCAAGGAGTTCGACAAGGCGATCGATTTCCTGTCGAAGTCGAGCGAGCTGGGACCCTCCGCGAACATCCTGACCCACCTCGGGATGGCGCTGCTCGCCTCCGGCGAGGAGGACCGGGCGCGTAACGTGCTGGCGCACGCCCGCGGCCTCACCGGCCGCGCCGAGGGTTTGCAGGACCGCATGATGGAGTGCATGAAGGACTCGACCCGCCTGCTCGAGCGGGTGCGCCGCGGCCAGAAGCGCTGACGGGCAACGCCGGCGACCCCGGTGGCTTCGGCGACAGCGGCGGCCGCCGGTGGCGCCTGTCTGGCCAGCGGCGAGGAGTGGCGGCTCAGGCGGCTCCGATGACTGCGGGCCGCACCACGTGCAGGTCGGACCAACAGTGCGGGGTGTAGACCAGGCCGGCGAGATTGCCGCTGCGCAACAGGTCCAGCCGGAGCTTGCGCAGCACCCGGCCGACGGTCGGGACGTCGTCGCCGAGCGGCTGCCCGGCTCGCCCCGGCGGTGCGGGCGGCGCATTCAGGAAGCCCTGAAAGAACGCCTCCGCGATCTCCATCGCCAGCGGCTGCCGGACGCGGACCTCGGTACCGATGACGCCTGCCGCTCTTCCCTTGCCGATGAACGCATCCAGGTAGGACACCAGGGTTTCCGGCGTGACCTCGAGGGAATGACAGGCGTTGAGGAAGATGAAGGGCTGAATCCGGTCCCAGACCACCCGGTTCTCGAAGAGCCGCCAGTTGTCGACCCAGCCCTGGAAGTCGTTGGCGGCGATGGCCTCCCGGAGGCCGACTCCCAGGTAGGTGTCGCCGCGGCCCGGACGCTGGCGCTCGCCGTGGCAATAGAAATAAATGAACGGCACGTCGCGGCCGATCATCTCCTTGATCTTGGCCCGGTCTCTGCCTTCCTGGACGCGGGCGGCGGGGAACGACCCCTGAACCGTCGCGGTGAGCCGCCGGACGTGCGCCGCGATGCGGGAGGGGTCGACCCGCCGCGTCTCCGCGATGACGAAGTCGGCGCCGGGCGCCACGGTGAGGTGGTCGACCCAGTCGCCGGTCGAGGAGAGCTGCTCGACGAGGTAGCGGAAGCCCCAGAAGCCGAAGGGGCACCAGACGTTCGCCAGGTGCCGGCCCGCGGGTGCCGCCGGGCAATGCGATGGGTAGCCGTCGAAGAGCGGCCCCTTGCCGTTCCAATCTCGCACCATGGGGCAGAGCTCGACGCCGCCATGGGCGAGGGCATCCTGTTCCAAGGGGATCTCGTAGAGCAACGCCCACGGTAGCGTCAGGCGCGCCTTGGCCGGCCGGCAAATCTGGATGACCGTCGCTTCCGGCTGGTGGAAGGCGGCATCCAGGGCGCTTCCCACCTGGGAGGTGAGGACGTTGTACAGATCCTGCCCCAGCGGCGCCAGGCGTCTGAGGTCTTGCTCCAGCTGGCGCCGGGTGCGCTGGCGCCGCGCCGGCGCGACGGCTTCGCTGCGCAGTGCCGCCCGCAGGCTCGCCACCCTGGTATCCACGGCGCTCGCTTCCAGGCTCAAGGGCACCGCCGGGGCGGCCCCGGCGCTGCCTTCGCCGCGAACCACCAGCTCGTGGCGGCCGTCGCCGCGGTCGTGCACCAGCCAGGTCAGACGCGGTCGCGGAGCGATCGCATCGAGGTCGGCGAGGCTCGAGCTGAGGGTGTAGTCGGCGACGATCTCCAGCGCGCAGTGCGCCTCGCCGACGCGCGCGGTCAACAGCTGCGACTGGACGAGCGCATTGCGGTAGAAGTATCCGACCCGCGCCCGCACCCGCGATGCGACGCTCGGCGCCACCAGCCTGAACGTCAGGTACGGGCTGGAGCCGGCGGCCTCGCCGGTCCGCGCCGCGCCGCCGTCGGCAGGCAGGAAGAAGCGGGACTCGGCAGCCCGCGCGGCCCCCGCCGCGGTGCCCTCCGCGGCCTCCGCGGGCCAGCGCTCGACCCGCAGCTCGCTGCTGGATACCACCACGTCGAGCCAGAGATCGCGGCGCGGCAGGTGCCAGTCGGGGAAGCGCGCGGCGACCTGCACCTGGCTTTCGGGTGAGAGCTCGCCGATGTCGAGGCGGAGAAAGACCGACTGGCCCGGCAGGATCGGATCCTGACCTCGCACCACGCGCTCCTGGTCGTGGAGGAGCACGGCGTTGGCGTAGCGGGGCGGGGTTGGCGGACGGTCGGGTGGAACGGTCCAGTCTTCCGAGTACAACAACTGTGAGTACAGTTCGCCGATTTCATCGCCGCCGCTTGCCAGGAAGACCCGGTCCTGAGGATCCCTGCTCTCAAACTGCATCCCCCGGCTACTTACCCAGCGCCAGCTTCGCCTCTTGCGGGCGCGCCGCCGCACTCGACGGAGCAGCCATTGACCGGCGGCGCCCGCGGCCAAGCCGAAGGCGTAGCAACCCCACGCCGCGTCGGGAACCAGCGACCCGGCGGCTGTCGCACCTCCGATCAGCGCCAGCACCGCGGCCAGGGAGGTCACGGCGACGGGCTGCCGCCGGCCGCGCAGCGCCTGACCGACCGCCGCGCCCAGCAGCAAGCCGATCAGCAACCATCCTGCGCCGCCGGCCGCCGCCGTCATCGGCGTCGCGATGGCGACCGCCGGCAGCGGCGCGGTCACGGCTCGCGCGAGGACCGTCGGGGACACTCCGGCCCTTCCGGCGTCAATCGCCGGAACCCAGCCATTCGGTGTCCTTCCACAAGGTGTTGCCGAGGATCAGGTAGCTGAAGAAGCCCGCCGCCAGACCTATCGAGTACCACGAGAACGTGGCCTTGCTGTTGGGGAGGGCGGTGACGGCGGCCCCGCCCACGGCGGCGATGACGCTCGCGATGTTGGACAGCGAGACGGTCTCGCCGGAGCGGCGCAGCGTGCGGTAGGTCACCCATCCCACGACCAGGCCGAAACACAAGGACCCTGCGATGTCGACATTCATGCTGCTTCCTTTCCCCTGCGCCTGCCCGCAATCGCGCGAGGAGGCGCGGCAAGCGTGCGCCCGTAGCGTTCGGATGCGATTCCTTCAGCTGCCGGCCAGGACCAGCTGCGGATCCGCCAGCGGGGTGTCCGCGCCGATGGCCATCCGCTCCGGCTCCGGCGCGCCGCCGGCGATGCGGATGTCGGGATCGGCATAGACCGTATAGAGAACACCCATCGGGTTGCCGTGCTCGTTGAGCAGGTGCCACCGGCTCTCGTGGATGGACCTGCCGAGGGGCATGCCGGAGAGCAGCTTGGCGTAAAAGCAGCTCGAGAACGCCGCCGCCACCTCGCCCGGCACGCACGCCTCGGTGCCGATGAAGCCCCGGTTGTGATTCTGAGCGACGAAGAAATTCCGGAACGACGACACCTGGCGGCTGTTCTCCACCGCCGATTTACAGGCGTTGACGAAGATCAGCGGCAGCGGCGGCCGATCCTTGCCAGTGTTCAGGAGGTGATAGGCACGGCTGATCTCGAGGTCTTTGACCGTTACCCGGCGGGGAAAATGCCGCTGGTGAGCGAGCAGCAGATAGTCGTTCTCGGCGGCGCCGAAGTCGCTGCCGCAGTGACAGGCGAAGTGCTGGATCTGATCGATCGCATCGCTGCGACGACCGTCCAAGCCCAGGCGTGGATCGATCAGGTAGCCCGCTAGATCCTGGCCGAATTGGGCCTCGTCGATGCGGTGGTCGGGCCACGGTCCCTGGAGATCGACCTGACTCCGCGAGCGAAAGACCTCGGTCTCGCCGTCGATCCCCGGCAGGCCAGCATGATGGAAGAGCTTGACCGGGAGCCGGCCGCCGTCGTCGAGGATGCGGTCCTGGGTCAGCGGCGTCCGCTCGATGCAGCGCCGCACGAAGCAGGAGAACCCGACGAAGCGCCGCGCCAGCGTGATGGCGTCCTCCTGGGCAGGGGGCCAGGTGTGGAGCAGGGGCATGAACTCGATCGGCAGCAGGCCGCGCGAGGAGGCCGCCATCTCGATCGTCGGCGGGGGCCCCGGCTGAGGGCTCTGCCACAGCGGGCACGCCGCGCGGAATTGTCCCACCACGGCCGGGAGGTCGTCCCCGAAGAGACGAAAAGCCATCCGCAAGCCATGGTCATGGAGGTCCCGGAGCCCCTTCGTGAAGCGCTGGCCGCCCGGGGCGTCGAGCCGTTCCCCCAACTGGTGCGCCCACGCGTTGAGCACCTGCCTCAGCCGAGCGACCTCGGCGACCAGCTCCTCCTGGTCCATGCGGAGCCCGACTTCCGTGGCCGGTCCATCCGCCGGGACGAAGGTGGCGCTGCCGGCGGAGTCGCCGAATCGCACCTCGATGCGCAGTCGCGTGCCGCGAGAGGTCATCGCGGCACCGGCGCCTGCCGCTCGCCGCCGACCTCGGCGTTGACCACCTGGACCAGCCGGTTTTTCTGAAACACCTGCAGCCATACCGCATGGCTGCCGCCGGGGTCGCCCAGGACGCGAAACACCAGCTCGTCGGAAGCGCGTCCCGGATGGATCACCAGCGAACCGCTGCGATAATCGAAGCGCGTCCCGTCGCTCTCGAGCGAGATATCGAACGACACCTCGGCAGCGGCGCGGCCGTCGCTGATCAGGATGCGCTCGGAGCGCACCACGGCGTCTTGCGGCGGGTCCGGTTGCATCCAGACGACGAGCGAGGTGGCAACCGAATGCCGGCGGTTCTTGTGGTGCCGCCGCCGGTGCTGCTCCCGCACGCAGAGGTAACCGGAGTAGTTGTCGAGCGTATCGCCGCGGGTGATGGCCGCGAGCTCCGCCGACACCAGGTCTGCCACCATGCCCTTGAACGCCGCCGACGCGGGCAGACCTGCGGTCCCCGCGGCGCCGCCGGGAGCTGCCGTCTCGGCGCCCCGTCGCCGGCGGCGCTCCTCCTTGACGACCCGTGAAGCGACTTCGAACAGGTTCCGGGTGGGCGCCCCCTTGTCGATAACGGTCACCGCCAGACGGTTTCCGCTGGGTCTCCTGAGCGTCATGGCCCGCCTCGTCGTCTCCGGGCTCGGATAGCCGGTATAGATGATCTTGGGCAGCCGCTGGTCGACCTCCTCGGCCAGCGCGAGCCCGCTCTGGTCGGTTTCCGCCACGCCTTCCAAGCGAATGTCCAAGATGGCCAGGTCGAGCCCCAGGTCGGCGTCGTCGAGCTTGCGCTTGGCGTCCTCCTTGCCGTTGGAGATGTGGACCTTCCAGCCCTGGTCGCGGAAGAGCTCTTCATGGGCCTGCAAGAGCTCATCCTCGTTGTCGACCAGCAGCACCGTCGGCGCGATCAACTTTTCGATCAGCTCCCGCTGCGGCAGGCTCTTCTCGATCACGTCCGCAGCCCCGGCATGGAAGGCTTCGAGCATCTGCTCGTTGCTCGGCGCCGAGATCGCCAGCGCGACCCTCGTATCCGGAAAGACCCGCTTCGCCAGGCCGATCAGCTCCGTGCTCCGGTCCTGGCCGCCGTCGATGATCACCGTCTCGGGAGGCGGCCAGCGGTGCGTGCGTGGGTTCTCGCCCAGCTCGCCCAGCTCGCTGCCGGTGAGGGTACGCATCTCGCCGAATTGCGTGATGGCGTGGCCGAGCTCGTTGACCCAGGGGTCCTGCCCCCGGGGGGAAACCACGAGGAAGTCATACGGCATGAGCGATCCTCCAGCTATTCAAGGCGCAGCGAAAGGCGCATGATGGTGCCACCGCCGCCAGTGCACAACAACGATACGTCGCCGTCGTAGGCTTGAGCGATGACCTCGGCGAGCAGCAGCCCAACCCCGGAACCGCCGCTCCTGCCGGCCCGGATCGGCTCCCTGAAGAGCCGCTTGAGGACGCGCGGCGGGATCCCCCGGCCATTGTCGTCGATGTCCACGTAAGCCGTCTGGCCCTCGCGCGAGGTCGAGATCTTGATCTGTCGGTGGCTCTGTGCTTCGACCGCCTTGGCCGCGTTCTCCATCAGGTACTCGAAGGCGCGGCGCAGCCATTCGGCGCTGGCGTAGGTCGTGCCCCGCGCGCCAAGCTGCGGCACCAGCTCCTTCCTGATGGCAGTGTAAGGGGGGTTGCGCCAAAGCTGGGTCGTCCAGTCGGTCACCATCTCGTCGATGCGCAGCGAGGCCTTGCTCGCTTCCGTCGCCAACGGCGGCACGATCGGGCGCGCCAGGATCTTGTCCGCGAGGTCGTGGATCTTGGCCACCTTGTCGATCAGCGCGGCTGCCCGATCGCTGGTGCTCGCGAGGTTCTGGATCAGGGCCGCCCGGTCGAGGACCGCCGCGGCCGGGCCCTTGGCCTGGATCAGATAGGGCGCGATGACCTCGGTCAGCTTGCGGATGGCGACGGCCTTGCTTTCGATGTCGTGCCGCCAGACGCTGGAAATCAGGCCCGTCCAGGCGAGCACGGTGCGGGGACCGACCAGGCCCTGGGTGTGCCTGAGCTGCCGATAGCGGCGGGCGTTCTCGAGCGCCACCGCCGCCTGCGCCGCCAGCAGCTTCATATAGCTCAGGTCGCCGGCCGGCAGCTCGGACTGACCCGCGCTCTCGACCGCTATCAAGCCGATGGTGCGGTGGCCAAAACGCACCGGCACGGCGACGCCGCGCTTGCCGCGTCCGATCTCGCGCACCTCCTTGAGGAGGGGGACGGCCGCGGCGGGCGCCGCCGGGCTGCTGGCCAGGCTGGCGCCCTCGCCTTCGATCAACGCGGCGTAGGCGCGGGTGCCGGCTGCCTGCGCATCGCCTCCCGCGATGAGCAGGGCGTGGTCGGCGATCGTCTGCAGCGTCGCCTCGACGCTCAGGCTCTGGGTCACCGCCCGTCCGGCCCTGGACAGGGCGTCGAGGCGGTCGGCGCGGTGCTGCGCTTCCTGATAGAGGAAGTTGTTGGCGATCGCCACCGCCGTTTGATTGGCCAGCAGAGTCAAGGCGGCCAGCTGGTCCGCACGGAAGTGCTGCGCCGCGCCGTAGCCGAGGAACAGCACCCCGATGCGTCGCGGTTCGGCGACCAGCGGCAGGGCGATCCAGGCAGGCAGCCTGCGGTCCGCCGCCATCGGCCAGGCGGCCGCAACCCGCCGGCGCACCGAGCGGTCGAGCAGCAGGAAGGTGCCGGCCTCCGCCGCCGACGCGCTGCCGGCGACGCGGCGTTGGCGCAGCAGCCGGCGCAGGATCCCGGTGTCTGACACCACGGCCCGCATCAGTTGCGACTGCCGTCTCCCGCCGGCGAGGTAGCACACCTCGAAGGTGCGGCGCAGCGGGTCACGCAGGTAGAGTCGCACGGTCGTCGCTCCTGCCGCGCGGGGAGCCAGGTGCAGGACGGTGCGCACCCGATCGTTGGGGTCGTCCACCGCCGAGACGCGATCGAGGATCTGGCTGATGGCCTCCTGACGGCGCGCCTGTTCTGCGAGCCATGCCTGCTTGAGGCTGAGGGCGGCGTAGGTGGCGAAGTTCTCGAGCTCCTTGCGATGCCGGTCGGTGAACTTGCGCGGGAAGGCGTATCCCAGGTAGAGCACGCCGACGGCCTCGCCGCCAGCCGTGAGGCGCACGGCTTGGAGGCTCCTGGTCCTGGTCCGCCTCAGCGCGGCCAGCGCCGCGGCCCGCAACCCGACACTCGGCGGCGGCGTCGACAGGTCCGGGATCGGTATCCAGCCCTCCTGCAAGACGGCGAAGCGCAGGCTTTCCGGGCCCGGCTGGATGCGCTTCGCCACCTCCAGGTCGCGGGGATTCAGACCCGCCGCCGCCGGGCCGTCGAGCAGGAACTGCCCGCGCTTGGCGTCGTAGGGCCAGAGCACGGCGGCGGAGGCCCCGAACAGCCGCTGCGCCTGGTCGACGATCGCCTGGCCGACGGTGGCCGGCTGCTCCGCTTTCGAGACCGTGGCAGCGGCCACATGCAGGGCCTGAAGGCCCTTGAGCCGCCAGGCGCTCTGGATGGCTGCCGCCGCCTGCGTCGCGAGCGTCTTGAAGTTGTCCTCCTCCCAGGAAAAGGCGTCGCGCGCTTCGTGCTCGATGGTCAGGGCGCCGATGATCTCTTCGCCGTCCCTCATGGCCACAGTGAGCTGTGAGGCCGTCCACGGCAGCAGGGGGCGGTAGTCGGGGTCCGCATGGACGTCGCCGACGTTGGCCGATTCCCCGGTGCGCACCACGCGGTTCACGATGCCGCCGCCGCTGACCGCCGCGGCGTGTTTCAAGGTCCAAGCCTGGAGCTTGCCGAACAGCTCGTCGGAGGTGGCGGCGATGACGCTCAGGTTGCCGCTGTCCGACAGGACGACGTAGCCCTCGCAGCGGCCCGCCTGGCGAGCCTGGGCGATGGTCTGTGCCTGCTTGACCACCTCCTTGAGGATCGCCGGCAGGTTCGGCTTGGTGTTGATCGCCTGGCTGGCGCGATAGAAGGCGTTGAGCGCTTCCTGCGTGCGCAGCACCTCGCCGTAGAGCTGGGCGTTGCCGATGGCGATGCCGGCCTGGGTGGCGAACCATTGAATGCTGGCGATCTCCTGCTTCGAAAAATGATGCGCGCTGCGGTAGTTGGCGAACACCACGCCGACAGTGCTGCCGCCGGAGAGCAGCGGCACCGCCGCACAGGCGACGATCCGCTCGCGGTGGGCGAAGATCGAGGATCTGGTCAGCTCGTGGGTCGAGACGTCCTCGATGAACAAGGGGTCTTGCAGGCGAAGGATGCTGCGAATCAGTCTGCTCTTGCCGAGGTCCTGCCAACCGTCGAGGTTTGCCGGATCGAACACGCCGGCGTGATAGGGCCGCGTCAAGGCAGCGGTGGCCGGGTCGTAAGGGAACAGCGTCACCGCCTGACACCCCAAGCCGGTGCAGGTGATCGTGGGCACACGTTCGAGGATGGTGCCGACGGGATTGAGCCGCATCAGCTCCGCGATCGCGTTGGCCAACAGGTTGGCGCGGCTGATCTGCTCCCGGAGCCGGGCGCGCTTGAGGAAGCTGGCGGCGGAGCTGGCGTAGCGTTCCAGCAGCCAGCGGTGCTCCTCGGCCCGCCCGAGAGGTTGAGCGTGGAAGAGATAGAGGACGCCGACGCGTTCGCCGCCGGTCACGAGCGCCACCGCCTGCAAGCCCCTCAGCCCGGCACGGAGGAGGAGCCGACGGCTACGACCCCGGGCCTCCCGCGACCGCAGGTCCGGCACGCGATGCCAGGAGGAGGCGAGGGTGAGCTTCGCGCTGCCGTCGCTCTGGGCTTCCCGCCTGCGGAATGCCGCCGTCACCGCGGCCGGCAGCTCATGGGCGGTCAGCTCGCCGTCCAGGAAGGTCTTGGTCTCAGCATCGTAGGGCCAGACCAGCGCCGCCGCGGCGCCGATCATCCGCGCCGCGGAGGCGGCGACCGCCGCGAGCAGGGCTGCCGGCTCTTCCTGGCTGGCCAGGCTCTCGATGGCCTGTTGCAGCGATTGCAGGCCGGCATTCTGCTCTTCGGTAGCCCGCTCCAGGCGGCGGCGATCGATGAGCAACGCCGTATGCGCCGCGATCGCGGCGGCGATCTCCTGCTCGCCGGCGGTGAAGGGGCGGTGCGCCTCGCTCTCCAGCTCGCCGACCTCGAGCAGCGCGACGACTCGCCGGTCGGTGCGACAGGGAACCAGGAGCAGCGATTGGATGCCGGCGCCGAGGTGCAGGCGCCGGGTCAGCCGCTGCAGCAGCTTCGCCTGCTCCGGCCCCTCCCGCCGCCGGATGGTCTCGGGACGCTCGCCGCCGATCACCCGGGCAAGGTGCGGCCAGTCGGCCACGGCGACGTGGGTGCCCTTCCCGGGCCGCCAGGCCTTGACGGGTGGTGGGGCGCAGGGGTAGATCGCCGCCTCCACCTGCAGGAACGCCGGATCGTCTCCCATCAGCAGGATGCGGCAGAAGGTGTGCTGCAGCTGGCCGATCAGCAGCTGGGCCAGCTTCGACAGACCCTCCTCCAGCCGATGGGCTCCGAGCACCAGGTTGCTTGCCTGGGCCAGCACCTCCTTGCGGGCCTCGTGCAGCCGGATGGCGTTGAGGTCCTCGAAGTAGCCGGCGCTACCGTCGCGCTCGCCGTGGGCGTCGAACAGCCAGGTGGCGGAGATCCTGATCGGGATGCCGTGGCCGTCGCGATGTTTCACGGCGCTGTCGTAGCCGCGGAGGCTGCCGCGGCCCTCATGCAGCTGGCGGCCGATCTGCGTGGGCATCGTCTCGTCGAGGTAGAACTTCTTGACCGGCTGGCCGATCGCCTCCTCGCTCGGGTAGCCGAGGACGTTCTGCGCGGTGCGGTTGAAGACCTTGACCTCGGAGCTCCGGTCGATCGAGATGATGCCGAGCGGGGAGCTTTCCACCAGCAGCTTCATCGAGCGCCGCTGGGCATCGAGCTCGCGCACCAGTTGGGCGCTTTCGAGCGCGATCACCACCTCTTCGGCGAAGAGGTTCAGGATGTTCTCGTCCTCGGCGCTGAAGCGGAGGTCCAGGCGCGGCTGGCCGGCGGCGTCGCACTTGTTGTCGACGCGCAGCAGGCCGACCATGTCGGTGGTGCCGGGGGCGCCCTGGCGCTCGCGCAGCAGGGGGATGGCGAGCAGCGAGTAGCAGGCGTGGGATCGGGTATGGTAGGCGCGCGGGCCGGAGGTGGCGGCGAGGTGGTTCTTGAGCTCCTTGCCGTGGACGTTGAACACCTCGCGGTGGAACGCGATCCAGCCGGTGAGGCCCCCATGCGGCCGGTTGTGGACCTCGATCGACCGTCCTTTGTCGAAACCGCCCTCGCGGTGGCCGACGCTGGCTTCCAGCGTGAGCTGACCCTTCGCCTTGACCAGGAAGACGCCGCAGGCCTCGGCGTTGAGGATCTCGATCGCCTGCTGCGCGATGAGCTCGAGCCGGCTGTCGAGCGAGATGTGCTCGAGGTCTTTCATCACCGCCCGGGTGGCACGCCACAGGCGCTGCAGATCGTTGAGGTTCCGCTCGTCGCGGTCGGCCAGGCTGGCCAGCACCAGGGCGACCGGCAGGGCGAGCGCGGCAAGGAACGCGGCGTCGTCCCTGGTGAACACCCTGCCCACGAGGTCGTTGACGTAAAGGCAGCCCAGGGTCTTGCCGCGCCATTGGACGGGTACCGCGAGGACCGCTCCGAAGCCGCTGCCGGTGCGGTAGGCGCGATGCCGCCACCGGTCGTAGTCGCGCACGATCCGGTAGGGTTTGCCATCCTGCGCCAGGCGGCCGCAGAGCCCCTCGCCCATCCTGAGGATCTTGCCTTTGTACTGATCGTCGTTGAACACCGCGACGAGCCGCAGCTCCTCGTCGTCCGGCGATAACCGGTAGAGGCCGCCGGTGCGGGCGCGCAGCGCGGACACCGCGACCTCGATCATGGCTTCGAGCGGCGGCGCGGCCGCGGCAGGCTGCTCGAGCATGCCCAGCAGCTTCAGGCCCGAGCCGTCGGCGCGATACGCCGCGGCGAGCGCCGCGAAGGAATCGACCCCAGCCGCCGTCGCCGTCAGGTCGGGATGGTGCCTACGGAAGACCGCGAGCGCGGCCGCGTGCTCGGCGTACCGCAGGAGGTCAGTTGCCGATCTCACCGGCTGGTGCAAGGTGAGGTATTCCCCCCAGGGGGCGCGACGCCGGAACGCGGACCCGAGGAGCGAGCCGCCCCTCACGCCGGCGGCCGCAGCGCGCGGCGTGGGTTCGACGACGATGGCGACGTCGTAGGGCTCCGCCTTGCCGTCCAGGAGGCGCCAGGCCTCCGCGATGGAGGTCGTGGTGTCAAAGGCGAGGTCGCATGCCGGGGCGAGCTGGCGGACCTGGCTGGCGAGGCTGCCTGGTTCCTCGTCGACGAGCAAGACTCGAGCCGCGCTGGAACTCTTGCTCCGTGGTCGTGGCATGGTCAATGCGGGTGTGCTTTCGACGAATGCTAGTTTAGCCACGCAGCCAGGTCAAATTTAGGCAATCCTGCAAATATTTGCATTTCAGCAGGCGTGGCCATGCTCGTGGCCGTAAGCCGGGGGATTTTCCGTCTATCCAAGAGGGGGGAGGCCGTCGTCGCCAGGGCGGGAGGGTCGTACGCGAGGGAGGGGCCGCGATGGGTGGGAGGGTTGGGTGCTGGCGGGTGATGGCGGTCGCGGGGCTGGCAGGGCTTCCCCCTACTCTTCTGTCTCTTCTGCATCCCGGCGGCCGGCAGACGCCTCGTCTGGCCGCGCGGCCCCCGGTTTGCCTGGAGGCGTGGGTCCGCCTGCGCAGCGATCGCGGCTGCCCGGTGCTGGCCGCGGCGGCGGGCTATCGTCTGGAGATCCACTGCCTATGGGGCGGGCATCTGGAACGCGCCGACGGCGCGTTGGTCTTTGCCGGTCCCTTCTCCGGCCGGGCCTTCGTCTCCTCGCGGCCCGTGCCGCTGGGGAGGTGGGTCCACTTGGCAGGGTTGGCGCCGATGCTGGCGGCGCCATCGGGCGCGCCGCTGCCGGCCCTGCCAGCGGCCATCGCCTTCGACGGCCGCGATGTCACCGCCGGCCGCCTGACGGCGGACGCCGAACCGCTGCCGTTGGGCTACGACCCATGGGAGGAGCGGCCTTCCTGGGTCACGGCCGAGCGCGCCTGGCTAGTTGCAGCATTGGTGGCGCTGGTGCTGCTGATACCGGCGGCCATCGCTCTCGACAGCCGCGACGTCACCGCGAACCCGCCTGCTCGAGCGGGTGCGCCGCGGCCAGAAGCGCTAGCCCGACGGTCCCCGAAGACGGTCCGTATACCTACCGCTGGAGCGGCAGCTGCATCGCTGCCTTCCGGGAAGGGGCCAGGGATATGCGCAAGGCGTGGATCTTCGCCGGGTTCGTCCTGACGATCGCGGGTGCCGCGCAGGCCGGGGTCGACAGCTGGACGCCGATCAGTCCGGCGGGGGGGGATCTTCACCCTGGCCGTGGCTCCCGGCGCCAGCGGCACCCTGTACGCCGCCTCGCAAGCCGGCGCGGTCTACCGCAGCTTCGACTTCGGCGCGACCTGGAGTGTCCGCGGCAACGTCCCCGGCGGTCTCGTCCAGATGAACAGCCTCACCGTCGACCCGGGAAACCGCAACACCCTGTATGCGGCGGGCAGCGAGGGCCTCTGCAAGTCGCGGGACGGCGGCGCCAGCTGGCGGTTCCTGCCGTCGGGATTTGCCGTCTACACCGTCGCCGCCGCCCCGTCGGCGCCGCAATCCCTCTATGCCGTGGGCGGGAATTTCAACAACCAGCCTGGCCCGCCGGTGCAGCGGAGCGACGACGGCGGCGCCACCTGGCGACGGTGGGGTGGAATGAGCTCCATTGGCTACGCTTTCGCGGTCGCCGTCGATCCCGTCGATCCCCGGACCGCATACGCCCTGTTCTTCAAGAACGGCCTCTGGCGAACCTCGGATGGCGGCGATCACTGGACACGGCAGCTCGCGCTCTCGCAGGTGTTCTTCGGCAAGATCGTGATCGATCCGCGTCAACCCAAGACGGTTCTCGTCACCGCTGGTCCGGTCGATACCGGTACCGCGAATCTGTGGCGCAGCACCGACGCCGGCGTGACCTGGGCGCCGGCGAGCGCCGGTCCGCCTGGCAGCGTCGGCGATCTTGCGTTCGGTCCGTCGGGGACGCTTTACGTCGAGACCTCCGGCGCGACCGGTTCTCAGCTCCTGGTGAGCTCGAATCAGGGCGCCTCCTGGCAGCGGACGGCGGAGTTGCGCTGGCGGCTCACGGCGCTGGCTGCCGATGCCGGCCCCGCCGGCCGCCTCTATGCCAGGTCCCTGGATCAAGGCATCGCCCTGGCCAGCGCCGACGCGGGGAGCACCTGGCTGCCGCCGGCGCACGGTCCGACGGGAGAGTTCGTCAGGCAGGTGCTGGCCGGCCCCGCGGGCACGGGCCTCTACGTGTCGCAGATCACGCTCCTGGGCCACAGCGGCGCGGCGCTCCTGCAGACCGTCGACGACGGGGCGAACTGGACGCTGCTGAGCTCGGGAGACGAGCTGCGCCTGACTCTCGACGCGCAGCCGGGGGTCCTCTACGCGATCGACGTCGACAACGATGCGACCGCCATCGTCAGCGACGACAACGGCGTCAACTGGCGGGGCATGACCGTGCCCGAGGACGGTGCCGGCAACAACGTCGCGCTGGCGGCCGATCCCGGAGCCGCCGGCAGGATCGACCTGCTCCGGTTGAGTGCGGCCTGCGCCGGCGGTCCGCCCGGGTGCGGACACTTCTCTCTCTACCACTCGGACTCCGGCGGCGCCGACTGGCGGCTGGTCTCGACGCTCGACGACGGGTCGCCGCTCTTCAGCTCGCTGACGATCGATCCGCTGCGTGGGCAGACGGTCTACCTTGGCGCCGGCAGCCTGTTCGAGAGCACCGCCGCCCGTCCCGCCCTGACGCCGCTCTCCCTGCCCGGCCAGGTGATCGATCTGGCCATCGATCCCGCCTTGCCGCGGACTCTGTACGCGGCCGTCGCATTGCCGCGCGCGGTCTTCAAGAGCGTCGACGGTGGCGCCACCTGGGCCGCCGCCGTGGCTGGCCTGCCGCTGCACACCCAGGCTCTGGCGCTGGCGATCGATCCGGTCAGGCCCGCCACCCTCTACCTCGGCACCAGCAGCGGTGTCTTCGTCACCGACGACGGCGCCGCCAGCTGGCAGCCTCTGGACGCCGGCCTGCCGGGTCTCCCGGTCGCCTCGCTCGCGGTCTCCCCGACCCTGCCGCGCACCGTCTGGGCGGGCACGACCAGCGCCGGCGTCTTCAGCCTGACCAGACCGTAGCGGGCGCGCCGCGCGCGCGGCCGGTCCGCTGAGCCAGTGACCGGAACGTAGGGGCTTTTCCGTCTATCCAAGGTGGGGGAGGGCCGTCGTCGCCAGGGAGCGAGGGTCGTACGCAAGGGAGGAGGCCCCGATGGGTGGGAGGGTTGGGTGCTGGCGGGTGGTGGCGATCGCGGGGCTGGCAGGGCTTCTCCCCACTTTCTTGTCTCTGCTGCATCCCGGCGGCCGGCCGGCGCCTCGTCTGGCCGCGCCGCCGCCGGCCTGCCTGGAGGCCTGGGTCCGGCTGCGCAGCTACCGCGGCTGCCCGCTGCTGGCGGCGGCGGCTGGCTATCGGCTGGAGATCCACTGCTTCTGGGGCGGGCACCTGGAACGCTCGGACGGCACGCTGGTCTTCGCCGGTCCTTTCTCCGGCCGGGCCTTCGTCTCCTCGCGGCCAGTGCCGCTGGGGAGGTGGGTCCACGTGGCGGGGCTCGCGCCATCCCTCGCGCCGCTGCCGGCCATTCCAGCGGCCATCGCCTTCGACGGCCGCGACGTCACCGCCGGCCGCCTGACGGCGGACGCCGAAGCGCTGCCGCTGGGCTACGACCCCTGGGAGGAGCGGCCTTCGTGGGTCACGGCCGAGCGCCCCGACGGCGAGATCGGCGCCTGGCGGCTGAGCCGCGGCTGGCGCGGCCTGGCGCAGGTGGCGGCGGCCCGCGGCGCTCCCAGCAGACTGGCGCCCTTACCCGCGCCGCCACGGGGCTCGGCGCCCGGGGAGCCCGCGGCGGGTGGCGCCGGTAGGACCATCACCGCCCGCGGCTGGAAGGTCATCGCGGCGGTCTTGCTGCTGGCGCTGGCGATGGCCGGGGCGGGCATGGCGCTGCGCCTCCGACACGGCGCGGCTACCGCGGCTGCCGGTGGCGGCGTCCTGGCACGGGTGCAGGGGCGGCGGGTGCGATGATCGCCCTGCTCTTCTGGATGGTCCTGCGGCCGTTGCTCGAAAAGCCGCTGCGACTGCTCGCCCGCCTGCTGCCGTTGCTGGTCCTGGCGGCGATTCCCGACGTGCTCCTGCGGCGATATCTCGACCCGGATCTGCCCAGGGCGACGACCGCGGCGCTGCTGATCGTCCTGGGCGCGGCGGCGCTCTTCCTGCGCGCGAGCTGGCGGCAGCGCCGGATGGCTGCCGGGGCCTGGCCAGAGGCGGCGACGCCTCGGCGGGCCGCCGGGCCGCCGCCGCTGGTGATCGTGATCGATAGGCCAGGCGATGCCGGCAAGATTGCCTCCTCGCCGGCGCTCGCAAACCGGGGGAAGATCCCGGCGCTGCCGCCCCCCTGTCCAGCCCACGAGGAGGAGTGAAGGGCTGGCGACGGCGACGAGGAGTGGAGGGCTGGCGACGGCGACGAGGAGTGGAGGGCTAGCGACGGCGAGGCAGAGTCGGCGCGCTCGAGCGCCGCAGATGGAGAACCCGCTGGCGGTGCTCGCTGCGATGATCGCGCCGATCCTCCTTGGCGAAGCGTGCGGCCTTCTGCTTGCTGCCGAAGACGTCGTTGACCTTGCAGCAGTCGCGGACCATGGAGTAGCCGTTGGGCAGGATCTGGAACGGCTGGGTGACGCGGTTCAGGTAGTCGAATTGGACCGATCCAGGCAAGCGGAAACCCTCGAAATAGGATGGGAAGACAAAATCGCTCAGGTCGATGCCATCGATCGGGAACGTCTCCTCTTCGACCGGATCGGCGACCTCGTAGGCATAGAAATCGCCGGCCGGCGTCTCCGCCCACAGGTTGATGGCGGGATCGATCAGCATCTCCGCCAGTTCGTGGCTTGCCGTGACGCTGACCTTCTCGCCGGCGTCGAGGGTGGTCTTGACGAATACCTTGGAAAGCGGCAGGCCGTCGTCGGTCAGGTCGTGATACCCAAGATCGCCCGCCACGTCGGCATCGTCCAGAAACACCATCGCCCATGCGCCGGGAAGGGTGTCGGCCGCGATCTCCAAAGTCGCGGGACAACCCCAGATTGGAACCAGAGCCTGGTCCAGGTACTCCTGCAACACCGCGACGAGCTTGTCGAACTCGACTCCGAGGTTGACGGTGGCCTTGTTGACGCAGGCGATGACCGGCATCTGACCCTGGTCGAAGCGTACCTCTGCGAAGGGCATGGGAGGGCTCCTGTCGTGTGCCGGCGGCACGGACCTGTCGCCGGCATGGGGTTCACAGCAGGAGACGGACACCTCCGGCCACTTTCCGCTGCGCAGACGAGCCGGATCAACCAGCCCGCGAGGCCGATACGTCCGGTAGCGGCGCGCCGGTGCCCCGCGGCGCGGCGGGGCCAGGGAGGATCTCGCGCAGGTAGGAGGCGACCGGGCGGCTGGCGTCGTAGTTCTGCGGGTAGCCGAGGGAGACCTCCTCGCAGCGCACGCCGTCGCGGTCATAGGTGCCGCGGATGTGGAGATGGCCGTAGACCACCGCGTGGGCGTTGAAGCGGCGGTGCCAGTCTTCGGTGCGGCGGGTGCCGCACCAGATCGAGAAGCGCGGGATGCGCGGCAGCACCGCGAGGTCGTAGCGCAGCGGGTAATGGTTGATCAGCACCACCGGCCCCTGGGCGGCGGCGGCGGCCAGCCGGCGCTCGGCGTCCTGGCAGCGCGCGGCGCACCAGCCGGGCTTGTCGGGGTAGGGATCGGAGTGGAGCAGCACCTCGTCGGAGCACAGCAGGTTGTCCTCCGCCGCCCAGGCGATGGCCTCTTCCTGCGGCACCCCCAGGGGCCGGAAGGTGTAGTCGTAGAGCAGGAAGAGAGGCGCCAGCACGCACGGCGGGCCGGCGCCCGGCCAGGTGACGAACGGATCCTCGGGCGTGAGCACGCCGTAATCGCGGCAGATGGCGACCAGGCGCCGATACTTCGCATCGCCGCGCGGCTCCTCGGGATGGGGCGGGATGGTCCAGAGCTCGTGGTTGCCGGGCACCCAGAGCAGACGGGCGAAGCGCCGGCTGAGCAGGTCCAGCCCGAACCGCAGGTGCCCCTCGGTCTCGCCGACGTCGCCGGCGACGATCAGCCAGTCGTCCGGATAGGCGGGCAGCGCCGCCAGCAGGTCCCGCGTCGCCTGGTAACGCAGGTGCAGGTCGGCGATGGCCCAGAGCTTCATCGGCGCCGCGGCCGCATGGTTGCCGGTGGCACCGGGCTGGCGCCCCGACGTCAGTTGACCGGCTCTGGCTTCGAGCTCGCGGTGGGAAGGATCTCGATCACGCCGTCGGCGCCGATCGAGTAGCCGAGCTCGCGCCGCTCCCGCTCCAGGTCGTCGCTCGGAGCGGCGCCGGCGGGCTTGCCGGGGCCGCCGGCAGCCTCGGGCGGCGAAGCCGCCTTGGCACCCGCGGCTGGCGGGACTGCCGGGGCGGCCGCGGGCGGAGGAACTGCCGGGCCTGCCGCGGACGGGGGAACTGCCGGTCCAGCCGCGGCCTGGGGCGGTGCGGGGGCAACCGCGGCAGGGGGCGCCGCCAGGGTGCCCGCGGCCGGGGGCGCTGCCGGGGTGCCCGCGGCAGGGGGCGCTGCCGGGGCGGCCGCGGCAGGGGGCGCTGCCTGGCCAACCGCTGCCGGGGCGGCCGAGGTCGCCGCGACTGGCGGGCCGGTTCGGTTGGGAGTAGTGGCCGGCGGGTCGCCTGGCGTCGCCGCGTCGGGCGGTGGCACCGGGTCGGACGGCGTCGACGGCTCGGAGGCCTGGCCCGGCAGCAGCAGGGCCTGCTGCAGGCCGTTCTCGGTCTGGCTCACCTCGACCAGCGGGTGGCGCACCGGCTCGACCGAGTAGTCGGGGTGATAGACGGCGCCGCCGCCGCTTGGAATGCCGAAGCCGCGCGCGTGCTCGCCGGCCCGCGGCACCGCCTGCAGCAGGCGGCCCCAGCCGGGCTCGTCATGGACGTCGACCACGAACGGCACGACCCGCAGCATGTCGCTCATCCGCTCGCCGGTCTCGTCCCACCCCTTGAGGCCGAGCTGAACCGCGCCTGCCGAGAGGCCGATCAGCAGCGCGCCGCCGTAATAACGCTCGACCAGCTTCTGCTCGAGGCCCGCGGCCTTGAAGGCGTCCCATCCCCGGCGCACCTCGCCGCCGGCGAGCAGGAGAAGGTCGGCGGCGGCCAGGAACGCCAGATCCTCGGCGTCCGGCTGGCTGGGGATCTGACGGCAGTCGTGGACGCCGATCTGCTCCATGGCGGCCACGAAGAGCTGGTAGAACTCGGGCGCGTCGCCGTTGGAGGCGCCCAGATAGGCGGCGCGCGGCGCGCGCCCGGCGTTCTCCACGTCCGCGTCGAGCAGCGCCCGGATGCGCCCCAGGAACAGCTCGCCCTGGTCACGCCAGAACAGCAGCTGGCTGTCGGCGAGCAGGAAGATGGGCTTGATGGTGCTCACGCCAAGGCGCCTCCCAGCGCACTCCGAAGGCGCAAGATAGCATGGGCCCTCCGCTCGGCCGCGGCGGGCGGGCGGCGAGCGCTACCCCGACTTGCAGGTGGTCCCGACCGTGTTGCAGCGACAGGACGCGCAGGTCGTGTCGCAGCGCGAGCAGAGCACGCCGCCACGGGCCTCCCGAGCCTCGTCGCGGTCGAGCCCGGACAGCGGCAGCAGCGTCTCGCGGTCGACCCGCAGCTTCCGGCTGAGCTTCTTGCGCATGCGATCCCTCCCCGTTTGTGCAACGGCAAAGTAGGTTCGCATTTCGGCGCCGAAGAGTCAACTTAGCAGTCGGTCCGGTCAGGGGGGCCGGCAGGCGCCGGCGGCGACGGCCGGGGTGCCTGTACAATCGCCGCCATGGACCAGCCGCCGCCGTCGCCGCCGTCGCCGCCGACCGCCGCCGCCGATGCCGGCAGCGGCGGCATCCCGCCTGCCGAACGGCAGGTCTCCCGCGAGAGCGGCGAGCCGCCACGCTGGGGCAAGGGGACGCAGAGCGGCGAGGAAGGGGTCTTCCTGCGCGGGCCGCAACCCCGCGCTCATGAGCTCGCCCGCCTGCTGCGCATCGGCGCCGATTTCCTGCGCGGCGTCCGCGCCCTGCATTTCGTCGGCCCCTGCGTCACCGTCTTCGGCTCGGCACGCTTCGGTCCGGACCACCGCTACTACGGCCTGGCGCGGGAGATGGGGCAACGCCTGGGCAAGGCGGGCTTCACCGTCATGACCGGCGGCGGCCCCGGCATCATGGAGGCCGCCAACCGCGGCGCCCGCGACGTCGGGGCGCGCTCGGTCGGCTGCAACATCGTGCTGCCGCAGGAGCAGAGCCACAACGACTACCTGGACCTCTGGCTCGAGTTCCACTACTTCTTCGTCCGCAAGATGATGCTGGTCAAGTACTCCTATGCGTTCGTGGTGATGCCCGGCGGCTTCGGCACCATGGACGAGATCTTCGAGACCGCGACGCTGATCCAGACCGGCAAGATCCGCGATTTCCCGGTGGTGCTGATGGGGGTCGATTTCTGGCGGCCCCTCCTCGACCTGTTCCGCGACAGCATGATCCCCGAGGCCACGATCTCGCCGGTCGACGTCGAGCGCCTGCTGATCACCGACTCGCCCGAGGAAGCGATGAGCCGCATCATGGGCGCGGTGGGCGGCCTCGGGCTGATGTGGCAGCCGCGGCCACGCTGGTACCTCGGCGAGAAGCAGGCGCTCGCCGCGCCGGCGCCGCGCGACCTGCGCTAGAGCAGGCGGCTCGCCAGGTTGGCGAGCTCGGAGCGCTCGCCCTTCTCGAGGTTGACGTGGGTGTAGAGGGCGCTGCCCTTGGTGCGGTCGATGAGGTAGGAGAGGCCGTTGGTGTGGGCGTCGAGGTAGGGGGTGTCGATCTGGAAGATGTCGCCGGTCAGCACGATCTTGGTGCGCTCGCCGGCGCGGGTGATGATGGTCTTGATCTCGTGCGGGGTCAGGTTCTGCGCCTCGTCGACGATGAAGATGACGTTCGAGAAGCTGCGGCCGCGGATGTAGGCGAGCGGCACGATGTGGAGCTTCTCGGTATCGACCAGCTCCTCGACCTTGCGGTACTCGCGCTCCTTCTCGCCGTACTGGTTCTTGATGATCGACAGGTTGTCCCACAGCGGCTGCATGTAGGGGTCGATCTTGGAATGGATGTCGCCGGGCAGGTAGCCGAGGTCGCGGTTGGACAGCGGCACGATCGGCCGCGCCAGGTAGATCTGGCGGAACTGCCGCCGCTGCTCGAGGGCGCCGGCCAGGGCGAGCAGCGTCTTGCCGGTGCCGGCGGCGCCGGACAGGGTGACCAGCGGCACGTCCTCGTTGAGCACCGCGTGCAGGGCGAAGGTCTGCTCGGCGTTGCGCGGCGAGATGCCGTAGGCGAGCGGCTTCACCACGCGCTCGAGGCGGTCGCTGCGCGGGTTGTAGTAGGCGAGGCCCGAGTTGGAGCGGCTGCGCAGGATGAAGTACTGGTTGGGCAGCGGCCGCTCGGCCAGCAGGTCGTCGACCGCCAGCGCCTCGCCCCGGTAGAGGCGGTCGATGGTGGCCGGATCGGCGACCTCGATCTCGCTCTTGCCCTTGTAGAGGTGGTCGAGATCCTTGATCTTGACCGTCTCGTAGTCCTCGGCGGTGAGGCTGAGGGCGCGCGCCTTGAGGCGCAGGTTGATGTCCTTGGTGACCAGCACCACCTTGCGGCCCGGCTCGCGCCGGGTGAGCGCCAGCGCGGCGTTGAGGATCCGGTGGTCGGCCTTCTTGGCGCCGAACACCTCGGCCGAGTCGAGCGGCTGCGCGCTCTCCTCGGTGAGCACGCGGAAGCGGCCGTGCGCGTTGCCGTCGAGCGGGATCCATTCCGCCAGCAGGTTGCGGGTCGACAGGCGGTCGAGCTGGCGGATGAACTCGCGGGCGTTGAGGTTGAGGACCGAGTTGCCCTTCTTGAACTGGTCGAGCTCCTCGAGGACGGTGATGGGTACGGCGACGTCGTGCTCCTGAAAGTTCAGGATGGCGTTGAAGTCGTAGAGGATGACAGAGGTGTCGAGGACGAAGATCTTGGGCAGTCTTCCAGGCATAGGCTCTGACACAGGCTAACCCGCCGACCCGCGCCGGAGCAAGGTCCGGTTCGGGGCTGGCCCGGATGAGGTGGTGGCGAGGTCGCTTGCGCCGGCGGCGGCGGCGTGCACAATGGCGGCGTGCGCGATGCAGGCTCGGCGGGACCGGCGGCAGTGGAGGGCGGGGAGCGGCAGCCGCCGCGGCGCCGGGCGCTGGCGCCGCGGCTCGAGCTGCTGGCCGCCGCCGCCCTGTTCTCGACCGGCGGCGCCGCCATCAAGGCGGTCCACGTCGCGGGCTGGCCGGTCGCCTGCGTGCGCTCGGCCATCGCCGCCGCCGCGCTGCTGGCGGCGCTGCCGCAGGTGCGCCGGCGCCCCACCTGGCGGATGCTGGCCGTCGCCGCCTGCTACGCGGCGACGATGATCCTGTTCGTGCAGTCCAACAAGCTCACCACCGCCGCCAGCTCGATCTACCTGCAGGCCACGGCGCCGCTGTTCGTGCTGCTGCTCGGCCCCTGGCTGCTGGGCGAGCGCAGCCGGCGCGGCGATCTGCTGTCGATGGCGGCCATCGCGCTGGGCCTGCTGCTGCTGGTGGCCGGGCTCGAGCCGGCGTCCGCCACCGCCCCCGAGCCGTTGCGTGGCAACCTGCTGGCCGCCCTGTCCGGCCTGACCTGGGCGTTGACCATCGTGGGCTTGCGCGCCTTGAGCCGCGGCGGTGGCGGTGGGGTGGCGGTTGGGGAGCCGGTGGCGGGGGTGGCGATGGCGGGGGCGGCAGCGGGGGTGGCGATGGCGGCGGCGGCGGAGGCGGCGGAGGCGGCGGGGGGCGATGCGCTGGTCGCCGCCTTTTGGGGCAACGTGCTGGCGGCCGCCGCGGCGCTGCCGTTCGCGCTGCCGCTGCCGGCGGCCCGCGCCGCCGACTGGCTGGTGCTCGGTTTCCTGGGCCTGTTCCAGATCGCGCTCGCCTACGTGCTGCTGGCGCGCGGCATCGGCGGCGTGCCGGCGCTCGAGGCCTCGCTGCTGCTGCTGCTCGAGCCGGTGCTGAACCCGATCTGGGCCTGGCTGGTGCATGGCGAGCGCGTCGGCCCGCGGGTGCTCGCGGGCGGCGCCCTGATCCTCGCCGCGACGCTGCTCAACAGCTGGCACGACGCCCGGCTGGCGGCGCGCGAGCGCGGCCGGGAGGCGAGCGTGCGGTGATTGCGGGGTTTATTCACCGCAAGATGTGCGGCGAATACTTGCGCCGGATGGACCCTGCCCTTATAATCTCCGCAGGAGATGCGGAGAATGTATATCTACGAGCTGCGGGATTGGCCTCGGCTGGACTGGGACCGCGAAGGCCTATCCGCACCGCTCGCGGCAGTCCGCCACCGGCAGGGCCGGCTGATTGGCCACATGGAGGCTCTCGGGTTCAGGCTGCGGCGGGAAGCCGTCCTGCAAACCCTGACGGCCGACGTGCTGAAGAGCAGCGAGATCGAAGGGGAAGGGCTCGACCCTGAGCAGGTACGCTCGTCGATCGCGCGCCGCCTTGGCATGGACGTCGGTGCGCTCCAGCCTGCGGACCGCAGTGTCGAGGGAGTGGTCGAGATGATGCTCGACGCAACGCGAAACTATGGCGAGCCGCTCAGCGCGGAGAGGCTCTTTGCCTGGCATGGGTCCTTGTTTCCCAGCGGACGCAGTGGCATGAGCAAGATCGCGTCAGGGGCCTGGCGCGACGACCGGCGAGGCCCGATGGAGGTCGTCTCCGGCCCGATCGGGCAGCAGCGTGTCCACTTCGAGGCACCCGCGGCGGCAAGGGTGGACGGCGAGATGCGGACCTTCCTGGAATGGTTCAATGGCGGAACGGAGATGGATCCGGTGTTGAAAGCAGGGCTGGCCCATCTCTGGTTCGTGACCGTCCATCCCTTCGACGATGGCAACGGCCGCATGGCGCGCGCGATCTCGGACCTGGGGCTGGCGCGTTCGGAAGGAAGTGCGCAGCGTTTCTACAGCATGTCGTCGCAGATTCGGCAGGAGCGCGGGGCCTATTACGACATCCTTGAAAGCACGCAGCGCGGCGGCCTGGACGTCACCTCGTGGATGGCATGGTTTCTCGGCTGCCTGAGCCGCGCCATCGAAGGCGCGCAGTCGACGCTCGACGGCGTCCTGAGGAAGGCACGCTTCTGGGAAGCCGTCGCCGATTCTCCGCTCCACGAGCGCCAGCGCCTGGTACTGAACCGCCTGCTCGATGGTTTTGCAGGCAAGCTCACGACCTCCAAGTACGCCAAGCTGGCCAAGTGCTCCCAGGACACCGCCCTGCGGGACATCCTGCTACTGATGGAACGGGGCATCCTGGTCCGCAACCCGGAAGGGGGGCGGAGCACCAGCTACGCGCTGGCGGAGCTTTGACCCGGGCTTTGCCGCCTACTCGAAATAGCCGTTGACGTCGAGGATCAGGTGCACCGCGCCGAGCGAGTCGAGCTGGGCGGTGAAGTTGCCGCCGCCCAGGAAGAGGACGGCGTTGTTGGCCAGGGTCCGGCCTGCCGGGTAGTTGATGACGCTGGTGAGCGGGGTGGCGGTGCCGCCCGGGAAGAGGCGGATGTCGCCCGCGGCGCCGCCGCCAGTGACCGTGACGTTGGCCGAGATCGCCCGCGCCGTCGCGGGGACGCCGCAGGTGCCGGCGCTGCCGAAGGTGCGGGCGGCGTTGGGCGCCAGCGGCGGGCCGCCCAGCGGACCGGCGGCATTGCGGGTGTCGAGGACGCGGCAGGGCGCCAGGGTGAAGAACTTGAGCGGCACGCCGGGCGCCGCCACCTTGTAGAAGACCGGATCGACGTTCGAGGTCGATCTGCCGAAGGCGGCGCCGTTGGCCGGGAAGGCGGCATAGAAGGTGTTGCCCACCGCCTTGACCTGCTGGTAGTCGCCGAGCACCCGCTGCCGCCGGTCGCCGTTGTCGTTGACCGGCGACAGGAAGGTGACCAGCGTCTGATCGTTCCAGGTCGCGCCGTGGTCGGCGCTGGTGGCGAAGTGGGTGGCGAACTGCGGGAAGCCGCTGACGATGCCGTTGTAGACGTCGTAGAGCACGCCGACCGCGCCGTTCTGAGCCACCGCGACCGACGGCAGGGCGGCCTGCACCTGGCCGGTGAGGAAGGTGGTCTGCGCCACCATCAGCCCGCCGGCGCCGTCGGCGGTGAGTCGGGAGACGCTCAGGCGGTTGTTGCCGGTGGCGCCGTCGCGGGCGTGGAAGGCGTAGTAGAGATCGCCGTTGCCGGGGTCGACCGCGATCGCCTCCGAGCCGCCGAGCAGGGCGTTGACGGTGCCGAACTTCTCGACGTGGTTGTGGCAGGAGGTGGGCGCCTGGTTGGGGTCGTCGGGCCAGCCCTCGTCGGACTGCTGCACGGCGACGACCAGGCTGGTGGCGTTGTCGAGCGTCCAGGTCTGCCCGTGGTCGGTGGAGCGCGAGAGGCGAAAGGTCAGGTTCTTCGCGCAGTCGCCGGTGTCGAGGCTGACGACGTCCTCCCAGGCCGCATAGACCGTGCCGCTGTTGGGGTCGGTGGCGACGCGGATGGCGCCGCTGGCGAGAAAGCCGGTGCCGGAGGAGGTGCCGACGATCGCGTCCTGGCTCGACGGGAAGCTCGGCGGGCTGGCGCCGAGCGACACCGCGACGTGGTCGGCCGGCGGGCTGGCGCCATAGTCGGTGTAGGCGACGTAGACGTCGTCCTGGGTGGCGAGATCGGGGTCGCGATCGACCATCAGCCAGGGCTGGTCGGAGAAGGTGGTGTGGCTGGCGTCGGCGGCGACGCCGACGCTGGTCAGCCATTGCCAGGCGCTGGCGGAGGTGGGGTCGGTGGTGCTGCCGCTCCAGGTCGGCTCGTCGGAGTTGCCGACGCCGAGGACGGTCCCGAAGAGGATCGGCGAGCTCCTGCCGTAATCGAAGGTCTGATCGCAGGGGCAACCGCTGGCGTCAGGCTGGCCGGGCGGCTCGCTCAGGGTGAACTGCTTGGCCCAGGTGATCCCGCCGTCGGTCGACACCCAGAGGGGGGCGAAGCTGCCCCAGCTGCCGGAGAAGGCGCTCACCGTGATGTGGTTGGAGTCGTTCGGATCGACGGCGATCGAGGTCTCCTGATCGCCGAAGGTGTCGCTGGCGCCGAGGCCGGCGGCGACCACCAGGTCCACCATCGTGCCGGCGACGACCGTCTGGGTGATCGCCTGCCGGTCTTCGCCGGCGACCAGGGGCCGCTGGTAGGAGGTGCGGTCCGGGGGCGCGTCGCCCGGCCGTTCGGGCGGGCCGGCCGGCACGCCCATGGCCCGCGCCGACGGCATGGCCGCAGGCGCCGGTTGGGCCGCGAGCGCCGGCTGGGCCGCCGCTGCCGGCGCCAGCGCCGGCCAGGCCAGCAACGCCGGCAGCATCAGACCGAGCGTGCGAGCGCGGTTGGCGGCGGAGAGCGGACCCAGCCGAACGCATCGATACCTCATCCTCGATTCCCCTCTCAGCTCTCGCGGCGGTGGTTGGCCCACAGTCTACCACCTGGTCGACAAGGCCCGCGGCGACTCGGATGCCAGTTCACGGATGGCAAATCGATGTATGCGTATTTGACATTGGAATGTTGCTTTGCTTTGAATGGTGGTCTCCGGCGGGTAAATGGAGGGGTTGTGCCATGGATGGTCATGTCGCGGGGGAGCTCGCACGGCTGAGCGCCGCAGAGGCCGCGCTCGGCGCGCTCGACGCCACCACCCGCCAGCTCCTCGACGCGCTCACCGGCATCGTGGATCTGCTCGAGCAGGACACCCTGCTGGACGACGGACCGGGCAGCCTGGCCGGGGATCCCGCCGTGGTCCTGGTGCTCGAGCCGGAGAGGCTGGACCCCTCGGCCGGGGAGGCAAGGCTGCCGTTGCTGGTGGCGACGCGGCAAGGGAGCTTGATCCGCGCCTCCCTGTCGCCGGATGGACAGCAGGCTCGTGGGTCGCGACTCGAGATCCTGGCCGAGCACCGGATCGAGGGCTTCGACGCCGCGCGGGACGTGGTGGTCGGACTCTACTGGACACGCGGCGCCACCATCTTCCACGAGGGGAGGGACCTGTTGCTGGTCGCTCGGCAAGGCCGCTCGCTGCGGGTCTACGAGACCGCCGCGGACGCCGCTCCGCCGGCGTTCGAGCCGCTCCGGTTGATCGGCGATCGGGCTCCTGCCTGGATGGCGGTCTGCCCGGTCGGCGCACCTCCCGGGCACGATCTCCTGGTCGACAGCCCCACCGCCGCGCCACCCGCGGATGCCAGCGGCGCGGTGTCGCTCGGCGGCCAACTCTATTCGTCGCTCAGGGTCAGGCGCGACGGCGAGCCTTATCCGGAAGCGGAAGCGCTCCATTGTTGCGGCCATCAGGTGGTGCTGGTGTGCGCCGATCAATCGCTGGTCGCGCGCGAGGCGCGAGCCGGCAAGCTGTCGCCCCGGCCGGCATGGGAGCGAACCCTGGATCGCCAACCCTTGTGTATCTGCCCCATCCCGGCCGCCGGCTGGATGGCGCCGCATCCGTTGCGCCTGCTGGTCGGCCATGAGGCCGGTGCATGGTCGATCCTGGCGGTGGTCGGCAGGACCACGGTGCGGCAGGTCTGGGACGGTCTCATCGGCAAGGTGGGCAAGGCGGAGGGTCTCACCTGCCTCGGTGATTGGATCTCCTGGGTCTTGCGCAACCTGGTGGCGACGGCCACGGACCCGCCCCGGGTCTCCACCCTGCTGAGCGTGCTGCTCTCGCAGGTGCGCACGCTGAAGGAAGAGCGCGGAGAGCTCACCGAAGAGGTAGCCAAGGCCTTTCGTCGCCTGCTGTCGGTGGACGAATTTCTCCCGGTCCTGCGCACCATGCGCGAGATCATGCAGGACTGGCCGGTTCGCCGCGAGCCGCTGCTTGCCGAGGCGATGGAGAAGGTCTACCGGCAGCTGCCCTATCAGCTCCAGGACCTCGTCGACATCGAGCTGCAGGGCCTCCCCGTCCGGCTCACCAAAGGCCGCGGCGCGCCCGCCGCCGCGCCGCGTGACGCTGCCGGCGATGCCGATCTCGCCGCCTACCGCGAGCTGCTGCGACATCGCGCCGTGAACCGTGCCCGGCTGCTGGCGAAGGACGACATCCCCGAGAGCGCCCGCCTGGCAGTCCTGGCCGAGGAATGGCTCGACAGCTATGTGCTCGAGTCGGCGCGCTCGACCCGCCAGCCCGAGCCGTTACGCTTGCGCTCGCTTCCCCCCGACCAGTGCCTGGTCCTCCATCGCGCTTCGCTCAGTCTGCTGGACACCGCATCCTGGGAGGGCAGGGACGCGACCCCGCGCCAGTGGATCCATGCCAGCCGTGGCGCCTTCACGGTGCGTGACCCCGGCGGCCTGACGGCGCTGGCGGTCGCCAGCGAGCGGGTCGTGAGGCTGTTCAGCTTCCCCGCGGCGGGTGGATCGCCCGAGCTGCTCGCCGACTACCAGCTGCCGGTGGGAATGGAGATCGTCAAGGCGGCCGATGCGGATCAGGGGCGCCTGCTGTTGATCGTGGCGCCGGTGGCGGCGTCGTCGGGCGAGGAGCTGTGGCTGGTGTCCTATGAGCGAGGAGAGCTCGTCGCCCATCGTGAGCTCGCCTGCAGGAGACCGCTGCACTGGGCGCTGCAACCGCTCGCCGGCGGCAAGCGATGGCTGCTGGCGGCGGACGTGGCGGAAGACGAGATCGGCCTCTTCGAGGTCGCGCTCGGCGCCGGCGGCGGGCTCGAGCTTCGCGAACGAGCACGGTACCGCGTGCGCGGGCGGGTGCGCAGCCTGAGGATGGCGGCCGGCACCGGTGGCGCCGCCCGGCGTGGCGCCATCCTCTGGGTCGGCACCACCGCGGGCTATGTCTTCGCTTTGCGGTGCCAGGTGGATCATCCCAGCCTGGCGGTCGAATGGATCTACTGCATACCAGGCGCGGTGCGGCACATCTCCCACACTCGTCACGACGGCGGCAACCGTATCGTCGTCGTCTCCGCCACCGGCGAGGCGCGAGTCCTCGGCGCGATGGGCGAATGTCTATGGCAACGGCGCCTCTCCAGGCCGCTGCGCAGCGCCAGCTTCGCGCAGCGGGGGGAGCGCCGGTTCGTCGTGCTGCTCGACACCCAGGGGTTCTTCCACGCCTACCGTGAAACCGCGGCGGACGATGCCTGGAAGGCCGTGCAGGCGAGCATTGCCAGGATCGGCGAAGGCAAGGATACCGGCACCGCACGCTGGGAGATGGCGCATGCTCTGCGGCTGGTCTCCGGCACTGCCGCGACCATCCCGGTCGAGGTGCTGGGTCTCAAGACGCCGTCCGCGCGGGCCTGCGTGGTGCGCCGCTTCGGGGAGCTCCTGGCGGCGGAGAGCGAGTCGGCGCTGGCGAGCCCGGTGGCCGGCCTGCTCGAGGGGCTCGGTCCGAGCGAGCTCCTCCCTCTCGCCCGGCTCAGGATCGAGCACCTGCCGCTGCCAACCCGGCGGCGAACCGTCACTGCCCTGCTGCACGCGCTCGCTTTCCGCGCCATCGGAGTGGAGGACCGGTCGATCTCGGACCGGCAGCCGGCGGTGGAGCTCCTCGCCGAGCTGGCTCGCAGCGTGGGTGCCGGCGCCCTGGTGCCGGAAGCGCTCGCCACGCCGGAGCTGAACTCCTGGTGGCAGATTCCCCAGGTCCTCCGCGACGATCCCTGGGTCATCGTTTCCCTGCTCTGCGGCAGGGTCGCCGCCGCCGGTACCCCGCCGGACCTGGCGGATCTGGTTGCCAGCGCCGCATGGATCGGCCCGGCAGGTTTCGAGGCCCTGCCGCTGGTCGTGCCGTGCGAGCAGCAGGGCGCCAGCGAAGTGCTCCGCCTCGCGATCCGCAGCCTCGGCGCGCCGGGCCCCGCGACGCCCGATCCGGGCCTGCACGCCATGCTGGGCGAGGTCCAGCTTCAGGGTCCGGCGGCCAACTTCGTCCGCTTGCTGCGCTTCCTGTGTGCGCCGGCAGGTGACTGGGACGAGTTCCTGCGGGTCATCTCCGAGTCGTCCACCGGCTCTGACGCCGGCCGGCGGGCGGCGCTGCCGCCCGAGCTGCACGCCCTGCTGGCGTGGACCCAGGTCTGGCCGCGGCCCGACCGGCGCCAGCTGGTCTACGCGCCGGTGGACCATCAGCTCAATGCCATCGATCAGCTCGCGGCCGATGAGCTCGCGCTGCCAGCCGCGGCTTCGCCGGCGTCACCAGCCTCGCAGCGCTGGGAGGCCTGGATCCGGTGCTGCGGCGCCCGTTTCGTCGACGCTCGCCGGCATCAGCTCGAGGCGCGGCGGAAGCTGCTGCGCGGGCTGCTCTGGGTGCGCCTGGAGCAGCTGCGAGTCGAACGCCTCACCGGCAGCCTCGTGCACCTGCGGGCCACCCTGGTGCGGGAGGGACGGGAGCGCTCCTCGCCGGCGGTGTTCCGGCTCGAGGTCGAGCAGGGCATGCGGCTCCTCGACCTGCCGGCGGCGACCACCTGGAAATGGTCGGAGGTCCCCCCGGAAATCTCGTGGCTCGGATCGCTGGACCGGCCGGACCAGGAGTCGATCAAGCTGGTGGCCACGACCAGGATCGAGGGAGAGGACTACAGCCACGCGCTCGGCTGGCACGCCGAGGTGCCCCGCCTCGAGCAGAGCCCGGTGGAGCCGCTGCTGGTGCGCCTGCCCGGGGTCTGCGACCGGCTGCTCGAGGCCGTGCTGGCGGAGCGGCGGAGCGGCCTGCACGTGCTGGCCCTCGATCCGGAGCTCGGCATCCAGACCGTGTCCTCGAAGCTGCTGCAGGCCACGGGCACGCTCTGGCAGCAGCTCGACGAGACGCTGCTGAACCTCGGGCCGGGGCGCACGCTGCCGGCAGGGCTCAACGCCGAGGCCGTGTTGCGCGCCATGGGGGCCGACCACACGGCATCCACCTGGAGGGTACGCCGCCGGGGAAGCTACCGGCGGGTGCTGCTCCATCCGGCGGAAGAGACGATGACCCGCCTGTTCCTGCCGAGCCTCAGCGCGGTGTTCGAAGGCGTCAAGCAGGCCCTGGAGCGGCTCGAAGGGTTGCCGACCTTCCTGCTCCTGCCGACGGAGCTCGCCGCCAGGCTGCACGGGAACCTGGCCGGCAAGGTCTGGTACCACTCCCTGAACGTGCTGCCTGCCGTGACGGCGGAGCCCGATGCCGCCAGTCAGGAGCTCGAGGCCTGGACGGCACAATCGGCCCGGCTCGAGCGAGAGGAGGCGCGCAATGCGCTCGCGGCCCTGGGATCTCACCTGCCGCTGGTGACGGCCTGGGTCGCGATGGGCGAGCGCCGGCCGAGCCCGCGGCAGTTCCTCGCCTCGGCAGCCAGCGAGCGCCTGCTGGAGAAGGAGCTGGCGGCGCTCGATCCGCTGCAGCTCGGCGATCTGGTGCTCGCGGCGCGCGCCCGGGCGCGGAAAAGGGTCCGCGATCTCGAGCCGGGCATGGTCTCCGACCAGGAGATCCTGTCCACGGTGCGACGGGGGAGGGCCAAACAGCTGGTGGTGGCCGGCCAGACGCTGACGCAAAAGGTCATCGACGACCTGCGCTCCGATCCCGGGCACCCCCAGGAGCTCCTGGTTCGCGGCTATCCCTCGGAGGGCGGCAACGCGCTGGTGGACGGCGACCTTGCGGCGCTGGAGAGGATCGTGAGCCGCCGGCCGGAGGAAGTACGCCGTTCGCACCAGAGGCTGGCCCAGCGGCGTCTCGTCCAGCTGGCAGGCGGCATCGGCCATGCGGTACCGCCGTACCTTCCCTGGCTGGAGGAGAGACTGGCGATCGAGAGCAGCGGCAGGCAGCTCATGGAGGACGTGCTGGGCAAGCACCTGCTCTACGAGCTGACGTTCGGCGAGCTGGCGGCGGCAGGCGATGGCCTGACCCGCCTCTGCCCCACCCTCGGCAAGGAAGCGCTGGGCCTGGTCCGCGAGCTGGGAGCGCTCTACGCCGTCGATCCGGAGCCCGAGAGGCTGCGCCTCGTGCTGCAACGCCTGACCGGCTGTACCTTGCAGGTGATTCCGGCGCCTGCCCAGGGGCGCTTTGACAAGCTGCACGAGGAGCTGACGACCATCTTCGCCGGTCAGGGGTCCTTGTTCTGCGCCGAACGGCCGGAGATCGAGAGTCATCACATCCTGGGCTTCCTCACCGCCGCCGGCGCTCTCGATCCGGTCAGGCTGCGGGACATCCTGCGCCGGAGCCCCGAGGCGGTCATGACGCTGCTGGGTCCGGCTGCCGGCGGCCTGGGCTGGGCGGATAGCGAACAGCTCTGCGTGCTCGGCGATCCCGAGCTGAAGGACGCGCTGGCGGCCGCTGCCGCCGAGATCCACTCCGCGTTCTGGCGTGCCGTTCGCAACCGGGTGGGACTCAAGCACTTCTCGCCTTTTCAGGTCGGCAACTACCTGGACGTCGATAGCCCGGTGTTCGTCGGGCGCGAACGCGAGACCCGGCGCATCCTGTCCGGCATCGCCACCACCAGTTTCCTCATCGTCGGCGCGCGCCAGATCGGCAAGACGAGCCTGCTGCGCCACATCTACGGCAAGCTCAAGAAGGAGCAGGGTAGGACCGCGCTGTTCATCGAATGCGCCGGAACCGGGAGGAGCGGCAGACTTCGTGCCAAGCTCGGCAAGCAGGTGGCGGTCCCGGACCAGAAGACGGAGCCCGACCACCTGGCCGCGATCGAGACCGCGCTTCGCGCCCTGCCCTCGCCGGTGCTGCTCCTCAACGAGGTGGACGGCCTGTGCCAGGCCCACGACCTGCTGCAGCAGCTGCGCTCGCTGTCCGAGCAGCGCGTATGCCAGGTGGTGATGACCGGCTATCACACCGCGCTGATGAGCTTGCAGCAGCCCAGCCATCCCTTCTTCCATTGGGTGCAGGGGGAGACCGGCGAGAAGGCCTTCGTGCTCGGGCCCCTGACCGACCTCGCGGCCCGCGAGCTGATCAACCGACTCCACGACTCGGACCTGGCGCTGGCCTGGGAGAACGACGAGGTCAGGGATCTTTGCTACAACGTGCTGCTCGGCCGCTCCTATCGCATTCCCATGCTGCTGCAGCAGGGTTGCCAGAACCTGGTGAATCGCCTGGGTACCGAGCGGCGCCAGTTGATTCGCCGGCACGATCTCGAAGCCGAGGCCGGCTTGGCGGAGAACCTGGCCTGGAAACACCTGCAGTTCATCCGCGCCGATCCGAAGGACCATGAAGCCACCCACTGGGGCGACCTGCTCCTCGCCGCGCTGGTCAACCAGCTGTACTACCGTGGCGGGTCGCCGGCGATCCGTGATCCGCGCCTGCGCGAGAAACCGGTCGCGGACTTCTCGTTCACCGCGGCGGAAGCCAAGCTCGCTCTCCAGCACGCGCTGCAGCGGGCAGCGCTGTCGGCGGCGGAGCGCGCGGATCTCGATCGACGATTTCCCGGCGAGTCTTACGAGAGGTTCCTCGAGCAGATGAGCTTGACGATCATCGTCTCGCCGCTGGCCGGGGGACACCGGCAGTACTACTTCACCGAGTTCATCTTCCCGATCGAGCTCGACCGCTATCTGGTCCGCAGCAAGCGAAACATCGACGATCACCTGCTGGAGCTGGTCGCCGATCTCAACTACATGCGCCGCCAGAAGGCCAGGAACACTTGACGACCATCGATACCGGGGGGAAGGCCTTGCACAGCCAACAGCAAGATGGCAGGGAGAGTGGATTCCTCGATCGGGGAAACCAGCCGTTCCTCTACCGCTGGTCGAAGGACGGCGAAGAGTGCTACCGCCTCGAGCAGGTGACCACCCTGCCGGGAATCTTCAAGGTGCCGGTGCCACCCGAGTTGATCCTGGCGCGGCATCAGCTGCCGACCGCCATGGTCGTGGTCAGCGAACGCGCCGGTGGCGTCACTCAGTTTCTCGAGTGGTTGCAACTCACACCGGCCGCGAAGCCGGTTCCGGGCGCTCCGGCGTCCCGCGGCAAGGGTGGAGCAAAGCAGTCACGCGATTCGCGGTGGCTCACCTTCGAGCTGGATGGCGACGATGGCCAGCTCGATCGGATCGAGCAGGCAGAGCAGGTCTCGTTGATCGTCGACCGCACGCTGTCGAGCGCCCAATCCGCTTCGGTGCGCGATCAGTTGGCGGCTCTCGCGGGCCTCATCGAGGACCGCAATTGGTGGCGCAAGGGCAATCGCCTGGTCTGCCTGACCCGCGACATCCATGAGCTGAGGAGCGACCTTTTATACTCGTCTCTGCTGTCGCGTGGCCATTCGTTCCGCCTGCCTCACTTCATGCCGTCCGAGTTGGACGGCTGGGTCGAGGAGCTGGTCGCCAAGCATCGCATCGACGTCAGGCCGAAGCCGGGCGGGGAGATCCGCCAGATCTCGCAAGAAGTACGACGCTGGGTGGGCGGGCAGCCGACGCTCACCCAGTTCCTGTTCCGCCTGGTCGACGACGGCCTGGCCGCGAACCCGGAGAATCTCAAATCGGCGTTCTGGCGGCAGGGCGAGTTCCTCGCGACCCATCCCCCCCATATCGTTTTCCGGTGGCGGGAGGAGCTCACGCACCTGCTGGAGGACGCCGGGGTCCGCCGCCGGTTCGAGGTCTACACCAGCGGCGATTCGAAACCTCTCGACAGCAAGGATTTCGACTGGCCGGACGTGGCGCTCTTCTTGGCCGGATGGGTGGGGGAGAACGCGGAAGGGAGCTGGGGGATTCGCGGCAAGTGCCACGAGCGCTGGGCCCGTCTGATCCTGCGAGGGAGCCTGTGATGCCTCTCGATGGCCTGACCGGGGAGCAGCAGACGGCGGTTGCGGCCCTGGCAACCTTCGCCGGCCGTCACCGCGACGCCGCCGAGTCCGCGGGCCGCGTCGCTGCCGTGATCGGTCCGCGGGGGGTGGGTAAATCCACGGTCCTGGCCAGGCTCCAGGACCTCCTGCGGCAGGAGCGTCTGGTGGTGACCGAGCTGCTCGACGCGGCAACCGTGCGCGACGATCTCGGCCTGATGGCGGCGGCCGTGCAAGCGCTGTACGACGCCGTGCCGCCGGAGCACCGCGACAACGGCGACGGACGCGCCAATGAGCTGCGCAAGAAATTCGAGCACTGCGTCGAATCGGCGTTGATGCAGGAAGACTCCTACCGCCAGATGGCGCAGGAGCTGGCGATGTCGCCGCTCCACTACACCCAGATCGTGCGCGACGCGTCGCGACGCCAGCAGGCATTCGGCGAGGACTTCGGCGAATTCGTGGAGGCCCTGTCGCAGGTCACGGCCGGCGACCGGGGGAGGAATCAAGCCGCGGCAGACCCCCTCGCATTCGTGGTGCTCATCGACGATCTCGATCTGGCGGAGGCCGGCTCGGTGCGCAAGTGGGTGCGCACCATGCTGGCCCATCGCGGCGACCAACGGGTCGCCTGGGTGCTCTCCTTCGACCGCGGTCCCCTGGTGCGCGCCCTTTCCCGCGAGCTGGCGGGAGAGAGCGGTGCGCACGCAGCGAGCGTCGCGGTTCGAGATCTGGTTTCCGGCCGCTCCCTGCTGAGCAAGCTGGTGCCGTCCCGCTGGCAGATCGAATTGCCCGCCTGGAGCTTCGGGTTGCGCCCCGGGTTCCGCCCCCTGAGCAATGGCAGAGCCGCGAGCGCGGGCGACCCCGAGCCCGAGAACCTCGGCACCCTGCTGGCCAAACGCGGGCTCCATTCCATGCTGCCGCTCCTCCCGGCCTCGCCGCGCTCACTGATGGGCCTCTACCAGTGGCTCGAGCGGCAGGACGGCGCGAGCGACGGGCTTGCCGCTCGCGCCGCCGCGTTCCTGCGCCAGCTCGCGGTCGAGGAGGGAGCGGACCTGCTGCTGCAAAAGCTCGACCGCAGCGGTCCCGACCGCGTCGCGGCCGGCATGAAGTGGGAGGCCGCCGCCAATCTGAGCGACTCGGCGTGGAGCGCTTTGATGACCAATGCACGCACGGAAGGGCCCCTTTGGAGCCTGCCATTGCCGGAAGGGTTCTCGGACCTGGCCGTGTCGGTCGAGCCCGAGGCCCTGACCGAGGCCATCCTCGACCTGGCGCTCCAAGCCGGGACCCTGACGCCCTATCAGCTCATTGCCCGCATGCCGTTCGCCGATCCTCGGCTGCAACGATCGCGCTGCCTCCTGCGGCTGCCGGAGAACGAGGTGATCAACTACTTCTCGCGCGCCGACCATCACCTCGGTGCCGCTCTCGCCTGGCAGAGTTGGACGGAAGAACGGGACGCCAGGGGCCTCTGGTCGGTCGAGATCGGTCCGGCCGCGCTGTGGAGCGCGGTGTACGGCCTGCGCGCCGCCGCGCCGCGCGAGCTGCTGCGCGCGCTGCTGCTGCCGCTGACCGCCACCTCGCTGCCGCCGGTGACGGACAGCCCGGAATCGTCCTTCCTGCCCAGGCGCCTGCGCGTTCTGCTCACGCTGGTCGAGCGGGTGCGCGCCGGCGCCTGGGGCGAGCTGGAGCTGCTGTTGAGGCTGTGGAGCCCCTTGACCTTCACCCGCTGCGTCGCCGCCATGACACTGCGCGCTTACGCCGAAGGGCTCGACTTCGAGGACATCCCAAGACTGCTCACGCTGACCCACCCGGAGCGTGTGCATCAGCTCTCCGCACTGAAGGAGGAGCGCATCGAAGAGGAGTTCCAGGCCCTGGTAACCACGCTCGGGGAGCAGCTGATGCAGCGGCGGCCGCGAGGCCCGGAGGAGCCGCCGACCGGCCATGCGCTCGTCCGCGAGGAGCTGGTGAGCTCGCTCAAGGCGCTGCTGGCGCTGCCGGCGGTTCAGGGCCTCGCGTCCCGGATCGAAGCGTGACCAGGGGCGGCTCGCCGGCGGCCAGCGCCCTGCGTGCCTACCGGCTGCTGGATCCGCAACTGTCCGAGCCGGCGCAAGAACGCGGCCAGACCGAGGCCAGCTGGCTGGTCGCCATGCTGCTCAGCAGAGAGGTCATCGACGAGCCGCGAACCGCCGAGGAGATGACCACGAGCCTCCTGGGTCTCGACGGCTCGCCGCTCGCCGGGCTGTTCTCGCTGGCCAGGGACCTGGTCGAGTTCGACTGCGGCGTGCCGCGATCGGTCGATGCCGCGCTCTGGCACCTGGTGGGGCGCGATCTGGACACGGACGTGGTGATCGCCGCCCGTCTGGCCTGGGAGTGCGCCCCGCCGGAGCGCGCCGAGGCCGCTCCCGCCCTCTCCTGGCCGAGCGTGCTCAGCTCGGAGGTCTTCCTGCTCGAAGAGGTCCTGGGGCGGGAGCTGGTCGACGGCCACGTGCACCTGGGCGGAGCCCTGCCGGCGAGCTTCTATTGGGTGGCGATGATGACCGGCTTCGCGCAGCTGTACCGCCTGGGCGAGTGGTCTCAGGATGCCGAGCTGTGGCCCGGCCGGGTGCGCGCGGCGATCAGGACCCGCAAGCAGCTCGCGGAGAAGAGATCGGCGGCGGGGGCCGCAGACTCGCCCGGGCGGAATCTCCGGGTTTTCGAGCCGGATCTGCCAGCCGAGGCCTTCTGCGATCCCATCCTGGCCTGGTTGCTGCCCGACGCGGCCGAGCGGAGCGGCCACAACCCGGTACTGGGCGAGCGCCATCTCCTCTGGTCGGAGCTTTCAGCGGTGCTTCGCGGCCGGCCTTCGCCCGAGCGAGAGGCGCGGTTCCTGTCCTATCTGCGCTGCCGCAACAGCGTCGTCAACAAGCTGATCCACGGGCCCGAGCTCCGCGGCCTGCGACACTTTCAGGCCACTTTCGGGCGCCACCACCTGCTGTTTCCCGATCGCGTGCGCGGCGACCGCGCCCGGGCACGCCGCCGGCGCCGGGCGGCGCGGGCCATTCTGCGCCTCGAGCAGTTCAGGACCCGCCATGCCTTGCGCTACCAGTTCTCCGACCCCACCGATGCACCCTGGGCGCGCGACCGCGGCGCCGGCCTCGAGAACAGCGGCGCGCCGCAGACGCCCTGGCGTCCGGCGCGGCGGGTGGAGTTGAGAGTCTCGCCGGTGCTCGGACCGCTGCAACCGCGGGTGATCGCAGCCTACCTGCGGGGTCTCGCCGACTTCATACGCCATGACCGCGACGCGCCTCCGGTCCGCCTGGGGCTGGTCTTCCATGTCCACAAGGGTGGCGACGTCAAGCTCGCCCGGGACGCCGCCCGCTGGATGCTGCAGGGTCTCTTCGAGACGCTCCGCTTCATCCCCAACCTGCGGCCCTTCGTCGTCGGCGTCGATGCCGCGGGCCAGGAGGTGCTGACCGCGCCGCGCGAGCTGGCCGGCGCCTTCCGCTGGATCCGCGACCGGGTGCGGGAGCAGTTGATCTCGCCGGGCATGCCGCCCATTCACCTGCGCCGGACCTTCCATGCCGGCGAAGACTTCCGCGATCTCCTGACCGGTCTGCGCTACGTCGACGAGACCGTGGCGCTGCTCGAGCTCAAGCCGGGCGAGCGGATCGGTCATGGTTTGGCGCTGGCGCTCGATCCCGGCGAATGGTACCGGGCGCGCAGTGCCGTCTATCCGCTCAAGTGCGACCACCTGCTGGACCTGCTCTGGGGCATGTACCTGGCGCGGCTCGCCGACGAGCACCTCGACCTCGAGGCCGACACCAGGCTCGAGCACTATTTGAGCGTGTCGCTCGAGCGGCTGATCGGCAGCAAGATGATGGGCCGCGCGATGAGCTTGATCGAACACTTCCATGAGCTCGAAAGCCACGACAGCGAGCTGACGCTGCTCGAGGAACTGAACGCGGAGACCTGGACCACGCCGTTCTATCTGCCGGTCGAGCCGCACTACACGGCGGCCGTGGGGCAGATTCGCGACCGGGTGCTCAAGCGGGTCGAGCGCGCGCAGGTGGTCATCGAGGTGTGCCCCACCTCCAATCTCTTGACCTCGGGCCTCAAGTCCTACGAGCGGCTGCCCTACCTGAACCTGAACCGCGCGCACCTGCGATCGGGCGAGGCGCTGGAGAGGTTCATCCCGTTCTCGATCAACAGCGACGACCCAGGCATCTTCCAGACCACCGTCACCAACGAGTACAGGCTGCTGGGGCAGGCGATGATCCGGGCGGGACACCAACGCCGCGAGGTCGTCCGCTGGCTCGACGAGGCAAGGCTGATCGGCCTCGCCAGCTCTTTCATCCCGGCCTGGAGCCCTCCCACGTCGCAGGAGATCCTCCACGCCATCGCCGCGGCCCTGGGCGAGCTCTAGACGCTAGCCCGCGACACCCCAGCTGCGCTTCATCGCGGCGGTGATCGACTGCTTGACCGCGCTCAGCTCACGCCAGGGGTCGGCGGCGAGGCTGGCGAGGCGCTCGGGGAGGTTGGTGACGGTGAAGGTGTCGGCACGCACGTCGCCGGCGAGCTCCTCCCAGGCCAGCGGCGTCGAGACCGGGGCGCCGGGGCGGGAACGGCAGGAGTAGGCGGCGATCGAGGTGGCGCCGCGGCTGTTGCGCAGGTAGTCGACGTAGATCCGCCCCTGCCGCCGCACTTTGAGCGGATTGGCGGTGTAGCGGTCGGGCCGGCTGGCCACCAGGCCGTCGACCACCGCCCGGGTGAAGGCCTTGAGCTCGTCCCAGGTGTGACGGCGGGCCAGCGGCAACACCACGTGCAACCCCTTGCCGCCCGTGGTCTTGAGGAAGCTGCGCAGGCCGGTCGCCGCCAGCAGGTCGCGCACCTCGATCGCCGCCTCGACGACGCGCTCCCAGGGCAGCCCGACGTCGGGGTCGAGATCGAGCACCGCGTAGTCGGGACGCTCGACCTGGTCGCGGTGCGCACCCCAGACGTGCACCTCGAGCACGCCCATCTGGACCAGCGACACCAGGCCGGCCGCCGAATCCACCGCGGCGTAGGACACGGTCTTGCCGCCCTCCTCGATCGGGACGCGGAGCACGGACGCCGGGAACTGCGGCGTGAGGTGCTTCTGGTAGAAGCACTCGCCCCCCTGCCCGTCCGGACAGCGCACCAGGACGAGCGGGCGGCCGGCGAGGATGGGCAGGATCCAATCGGCGATGCGCTCGTAGTAGACGGCGAGGTCGAGCTTGGTGAGCCCCAGGCCAGGAAACAACACCTTGTCGGGATGGGTGAGGCGCACGCCGGCAACCGCCGTCTCCCCGGCGCGGCCGGACCGCGCCGGGACGGCCCGGCGCGCCATCGCCGCGGTGGCGTGGGCGGCCTGGTGAGCGGCCTTCGCGGCCTTCGGGGCCTTCGCCGCGGCGGCGCGGCGGGCCGGGGGCTCGGCCGCTGCCGGCGGCGCCGCCGGCAGCTCGCGCCGCACCTCGCGGGCGTCCTTGTCCTCCCGCAGCCCCTGGAAGACGGGATGGCGCAGGTTGCCGTCGCGGGTCCACTCGGCGAACGCCACCTCGCAGACCAGCCGCGGCGCCACCCAGTGGGCGCCGCGGGCTTCCGCGCCGCGCGGCGGGCTGGCGAACGCCGGCGTCCGGCGCTCGAGCCGGTCGAGGCGGCGGCGGAGGTCGAGCAGCACCGCCGCGGTGAAGCCGGTGCCGACCTTGCCGGCGTAGACCAGCCGCTCCCCCTCGTGGACGCCCAGCAGCAGGGCGCCGAGGCCTGCCCGCGTGCCCTCGGGATCGGTGAAGCCGCCAATCACCATCTCCTGGCGTTGCAGGCATTTGACCTTGAGCCAGCGCTTGCTGCGGCCGGCGTGGTAGGGCAGGTCCGCGCGCTTGGAGACGATCCCTTCGAGGCCGTAGCCGCAGGCATGGCGGAAGAAGTCCTCTCCCTTGCCGGCGACGTGATCGCTGAACCGGATCGTGCCATCGCCGTCACCGTCACCGTCCCCGGCCGCGGCGAGCAGGCGGCGCAAGGCCTCTTTGCGGGCCGCCAGCGGCGCCGGCCGGAGGTCGTAGCCGTCGAGGTAGAGCAGGTCGAAGACGAAGTAGACCATGGCGCCGCCGCCGTGGGCGCCGCCGGCGCCGCCGGCACCGCCATCGCCGAGGGACTCCTGCAGCGCCTGGAAGCTGGTCTTGCCGTCGGGCAGCAGCACGGTGACCTCGCCATCCAGCACCGCGGTCTCGACCGGCAGCCGCGCGGCGGCCGCCGCCGCCGGCGCGAAGCGGTCGCTCCAATCCTTGCCGTGGCGGGTGAGCAGGCGCGCCCTGCCCCCCTTGATCTCGCAGATCGCCCGGTAGCCGTCGAGCTTGATCTCGTGCAGCCACTCGGCGCCGGCGGGCGGCGCGCCGACCAGGGTCGCCAACTCGGGCTCGACGGTCCGCGGCAGCGCGCCCCGGCGCGCCCCGGGCACCTCGCTCGCCAGGTTGGCCGGGAGGCGCCCCGGCTCGGCCCGGCCGGTCGCGGCGGTCCTGCCGCCGGCTGCCGGTCCGGCCTTGGCGGCGCGCCGCTTGCCGGCGCCCTTGGCGCCAGCCCGCACCAGCTCGGTCGCACCGTCCGCTCCCCACACCCGCGGCGGGTCGGCGGCGATCTCCTCGATGGTCTGGCCGCTCGCGACGCTCGCCGTCTGCTCGCGCACCACCGCGTCGGCGCTGCCAGGACGGGCGGTGGCGTCGTTCTCCTTGATCAGCAGCCAGTTCTCGCGGTTCTCGCCGGCGCGGGCGCCGTGCATGCGCACCAGCGTCCAGCCGCCGCGCAGCTTGTCGCCCGCCAGCTCGAGCTTGAGCTTGCCCGCCTGCCAGGCGGCCAGCGGCTCGCCTTCCTGCGAGCTCCAGGTGCCGCGGTCCCAAAGCAGCACGGTGCCGCCGCCGTATTCGCCGGCCGGAATGATGCCCTCGAAGCCGCCGTATTCGATGGGATGGTCTTCGACCTGCACCGCCAGGCGCTTCTCGTGCGGGTCGAGGCTCGGACCCTTGGGCACCGCCCAGCTCTTGAGCACTCCGTCCATCTCCAGGCGGAAGTCGTAGTGCAGGTTGCGCGCGGCGTGTTTCTGGATCACGAACCCGAGGGCGCCGGCCTGGCGCCGGGACCGCCCGCCGCGGCGGGCGGGCGGCGCGCCCGCCGGCTCCGGCGTGCGCGAGAAGTCCCGCTTGCGGCGGTATTTCTCCAGGGCCACGGGCTCAGCCGCTCCGCCTGGCGGCGCGCCGATGGCTGGCCGCCGGGGAGGCCGACCTGGTGGCCGGCCGGCGCGCCGGCGGCGGCTTGCGGGCGCGGGCACGGCCTGCCGGCGCCGAGGCCGGCTTCGCCGCTGCCGGCCGCGGCCCGCCGCGGCGGCGGCCGGCGTCCGGCGCGGGGCTCGCCTTGCCGTCCTCGAGGCTGCGCCGTAGCAGCGCCATCAGGTCCACCACCTTGCCGCGCGCCGGCCGGCGCGGCACCGGTCTGGCCGCGCCCTCTTCGAGCTGGCCGGCGGCGACGCGGGCGTCGATCAGGGCCTTCAGGTCGATGCGGTAGTCGTCGCGGTAGCGCTCCGGGTCCCAGCGGTCGACCATCGCCGCGACCAGCCGCTCCGCCAGCCGCAGCTCCTTGGCGGTCAACCCCTGCCTGCCCGCCGGCAGCTCGAGCTCGGCAGGGTCGCCCAGCTCGTCGTGGAAGCGCATCAGCTCGAGCACGATGGCGTCGCCCGCCGGCACCAACGCCGCGAGATGCTGGCGAGTGCGGATCACCACCTTGGCGATCCCCGCCTTGCCGCTGCGCCGCAGGGTCTCGCGCAGCAGGGCGTAACTCCTGGCCGCCTGGCGCTCGGGCGCCAGGAAATACGGCCTGTCGAAGTAGACCGGGCTGATCTCGGCGAGGTCCACGAAGTCGATGATCTCGATCGTCTGGGTGCTCGCGGGATTGGCGCTCCTGAGGTCGTCGTCGGAAAGCACGACGTAACGGTGGGGCTCGAACTCGAAGCCGCGCACCGTGTCTTCCCAGCGCACCTCCTTGCCGGTCTTGGCGTTGAGGCGCTGGTAGTGGATCGGCGTCAGATCGCGACGGTCGAGCAGGTTGAAATGCAGCTCCCGGCTCTTCTCGGCGGTGTGCAGGCCGACGGGGATGTTGACCAGCCCGAAGGTGATGCTGCCTTTCCAGATCGATCGTGCCATGGCGACATTCTTCCTCGCGGCCGCGGAGAGCGCAAGATTCGTGCCGCTGTCGTTGCAGTACCATGGTGGGGTGAGCCGATCTGCGCGCGTCGTCCTGCCGTGCGGTTTCGCCCTGGCCTGTCTGTTCTGCCTGTGCGCCGGCGGCTGCGGCCGGGCGCCTCGGGGGAGCCGGATCGCGGCCGGCCCGAGCCCGCGTCCGGCGGCCGCCGTCAAGGACGTCGAGATCCAGGAAGACCCGGTGAAGACCGGCGTCGCCGCCGGCGACGCCGCGCTGGCCAGCCAGGTGCGGGCGCGGCTCGCCGGTGAGCCGCTGCTGCGGACGGCGCGCATCGAGGTGGATGCCGAGGCGGGCCGGGTGACGCTGTGGGGTCATGCCGCCAGCGCCGAGCAGCGCGCCGCCGCCGCGGACGCGGCACGGCGGAGCCGGGGCGTCACCTCGGTGGTGAATCTGATCAAGGTGGACGAGTCGCCGGGCGGGTAGTGGGTGTCGCGGGCTTGATTCTTGCTCCTGCCATGGGCGGCGAGCCGGTGCGCAGGGCGCGCGCTGCCGCTTGCGACTCTCAGGAGGGTGCAATGGCAACCAGAACGCTTCGTCTCGCGGTGGCCGTTCTCGCCGGTTCGGCGCTGCTGCCGTGGCTGGGCTGCGGCAGGGATTCCGCCATCGAGATGCGGAAGGACAACCAGGGCAACTCGGAGCTCCAGATCCATGACGAGAAGATCAAGGGCGACCTCCACAAGGCCGGCCAGGAGCTGAGCAAGGACGCGCAGAACCTCGGGCAGGCGGTGGAGAAGGGGGCGCACGACGTCGATCAGCGGATCGGTCCGGCGGCGCGCGAGACGCTGGGCGACGCGGCCCTCACCACGCGGGTCAAGGCCCGCCTGATCGCGACTCCGGACCTCGGCGGCATCCGCATCCACGTCAGCTCGCGCAACGGCCAGGTGACCCTCGACGGCACCGTCGCTTCGACGGAGAACCGCGCCGACGCCGAAAAGATCACCCGCCGCACGGAGGGCGTGCAGGAGGTGATCAACCATCTGCAAGTCGGTTCCACCGGCTGACCGGCGGCCCTCTCGGTCCTCCCCCCCGTTGCGCCCGCGCCGCCGCGCCCTGGCTGCCACCCTGCTGACCCTGGGATCCGCCGCCGCGGCCCGGGCTTGGCCGGCCGCGGCCGGCGGCGCGGCAACCGGCCAGGCAGCGGGGCCGGTGATTGGCCCGCAGCTGGTGGTGGAGGCGGCTCCCGGGCTCGACCAGGCGGCGGCGCGGGTGCGCGCGGTGCCGCCCCGGGCCTTCGTCGAGGTGATGGGGCTGCTGGGGCTGGCCGATCCCGGTCCGCCCATCCTGGTGCTGCTCGAGCCCGAGGGCTCGGCCGCGGCGCGGCGCGTGCCGCCCTGGATCGACGGCTACGCCCTGCCGCGGACGGCGGTGGTGGTGCTGCTGCCGGCGCGGGCGCCGGCCTATCCCGACTCCTCGCTCGACGGCCTGCTGCGGCACGAGGTGGCGCACGTGCTGGCGGCGCGCGCCGCCGGCGGCCGGTCGCTGCCGCGATGGTTCGACGAGGGCCTGGCGATGATCGCCGGCGGCACCTGGGGCGCCGACGACAGCGCCCGCTTCCTGCTCGAGCTGATGGTGGACCGCGACGTGCCGCTCGCCCGGCTCGACGAGCGCTTCGCCGGCAGCCAGCGCCAGGTCGCCGGCGCCTATGCCGTCGCCGGCGCCTTCGTGCGCGACCTCGTGCAGCGCCACGGCGCCGGCGCGCCCGGCCGCATCCTGGCCGCCGTCGCCGCCGGCGCGCCGTTTCCCGAGGCGTTCGAGGCCGGCACCGGCATCGCCCTGGAGGCCGCCGAGGCGGATTTCTGGCGCCGCCATTCGCTGCAACGGTGGCTGCCGCTGCTCACCAGCTCGACCGTCCTGTGGCTCGGGATCACCCTGCTGGCCCTGTACGCGGCCGGGCGCCGCCGGGCCCGCGCCGCCGCCCTGCGAGCGCAATGGGACGCCGAGGAGACCACGCCCGCAGCCGGCGCCGACGCCGGCACCGAGTCCGGCGCCGACGATGGCGTCAAGCCCGGCGCCGACGCTGGCGTCGAGTCCGGCGCTGACGCCGGCGTCAAAATACCCGCCCGCCGCCCCGAAATCCCGCCTCGCGGCACCTGATCTTCTATAGGAAGAGGTGTGTCGTACCCATGGGTTCGCTTGGGAGGAGGGTAGGTGATGAAACGTGTCGCCTGGAAGAAATGCGTCGCCGGCCTGGCCTTGCTGGCGTTGCTCTGGCTGCTGGCGCCGGCGCCGGCGCACGCCGCTGCCTGGGGCGGCGGCGAGCAGACGGCCCTGAGCGGCAGCTGGACCTGGATCGCCGCGTTCTGGGAGCGCCTCGCGGCGATGATCCTGGGCGGCGGCAACGGCCCGCGGACGTCCGGCCACGGCTCCCTGACCAGGAAGGACGACGCCGTGAGCGCGACCACCACGGACAGCACCGGCGCCATCCTGCCGACGGACGACAACGGCACGATGATCAACCCGGATGGCTAGCCGTGGGTCGGCTGGCTTTCGGGCTTGCCGGCTGCTGATGTAAGCTCTCTGTCACGGAGGATCGAGCCATGAGCGAGCATCCGAGCGCGGCCGAGCTCGAGGGTTTGGTCCGTGGTGACCTGACGCGGGAGCAGGCCAAGTTGGTGGTGCGCCATCTGCTGCGTGGATGCGAGAGCTGTCTGGCTTTCGTCGCGCCCTACGCTTCCGGGTTGCTGGATCGCTTTGGCCGCCACGGTCATCCTGGCACCGCCGGCCCCGGGGCCGCCGCCCTCGGCCAGACGGTGGTGGCGAGCCTGGCGGGTCGTCCGGGCCGTGCCGGTGGCACCGCCACCCCGCTGCCGGCCGCTCCGGCCCCCACGCCCTTGCCGGCCGCCGCGGAGCGCGGGGGGCGCAATCGGGCAGCGCTCGAGAGCGCCTACGAGCGCGCCATCGATCGCGCCTTCGCGGCGGTCCTGCGGCACGGCGAGCAGGCGGCCCGGACCGGCGCCAAGGTCCGCGAAATGCTCGCCCAGCTGGCCGCCGGGGGACTCGACGGCATGTGCGAGCTGCCTGCCGAGCTGCGCGGCTTCGCCGGCTTCGAGGCCCTGCTCGAGCGCAGCTGGGCCATGCGCCGCGAGGATCCGCGGCAGATGGTCAAGCTCGCGGAGCTCGCCGCCACGGTCGCGGCAGGCCTCGGGGACGAGGGCTTCAGCAGCGGCCAGGTGGACGAGTTCCAGGCGCGGGCGGAGATCGAGCTGGCCAACGCCTACCGCGTCATGGATCGCCTGGACGAGGCGCGGTCGGGCATCGAAGTGGCGCGCCGGCACTTTCTGGCCGGCAGCCAGGACCGGCTGCTGGGAGCCCGCCTGCTCGAGGTGGAGGCCAACATCCACGGCGACCGCGGCGAGCTGGACGAAGCGCTGGCGGCCCTGGAGGTGGTGCTGCGGACCTATCGCCGCTACGGCGATCCGCACCTGGCCGGCCGCAGCCTGATCAAGAAGGGCATCTACACCGCCCGCGCCGGCCGCCGCCAGGAGGCGATCGAGCTGTTCACCGAAGGCATCGAGATGATCGATCCGCGGCAGGACGGCCCGCTGGTGCTGGCTGCCGTCCACAACACCGCCTGCTGCCTGCTCGACGACGGGCGCTGCCGCGAGGCACGCTCGCTGCTCTGGCGCCACCTCGCCTTCTACGAGCAGCACGCCGGCCGTCAGGACCGGCTCAAGCTGCGCTGGTTGCAGGCGCAGATCCATGCCGGCCTGGGCCAGGTCGCCCGCGCCGAGCGCGCCTTCGAGGAGGTGCGCCTGGGCTTGCGCGAGGCGGGCAAGACGCACTGCGAGGCGATGGCCACCGTCGACCTGGCCGGTCTGCACCAGCGCCAGGGCCGCGACGAGGAGGCGCGGAGCCTCGCCATCGCGGCCGCCGAGCTGCTGCTGGGTTTGGCCCTGAGCAGCGAGACCTCGGCCGCGCTCGAGCTGCTGAAGTCCCGCCTCGAGCAGGCCGCCGTGCTGACTCCGGAGCTGGCAGCCCAGGCCATGCACCAGATCGTGCAGATCCTGCGCGAGACCGCCCCCGACGACCAGCCGATCCTGCTGGTGCGGTCCGCCTGACCGGCTGCCGGGCCGGGGTCCGCGTCAGAGCTTCGGTTCGAGGTCGGGGTCGCCGGCTGCCGAGCCGGGCAGGCCGATGAGCTTGCGCAGCGATTCGCGCACCATGTCGTCGATCTCGTTCTGAGAGGTGGCGCCGGGGCGGGCCTGCGGCTGCCGGGCCGGCACCTGGTCCTCGCCGTACATCTGGCCGAGCATCCGGTAGAGGCGATCCTCCGCCGGACCCGCCGGTGCCGCGACCGGGCAGGCCGCCGCGAAGAACCGCCCGGGCGAGAAGCCGATCACGCCCAGGATGGCCAGCAGGTGCTCGATCTTGAGGCCGAGGCCGCCGCGCATCAGCCGGGTGACGGTGCCCACCCGCCAGCCGAGCCGGCGCTCGACGTCCCGATAGGTGTGATTGGACAGCCGGATGGCGCTCTTGAGCAGCGAGATGATGCGTTCACTTTCGGCAGGTGGCATCCCGGCATCCTACTGCGGCGATCAACGCCAGCGGAAGATCCTCAGCGCCAGCAGGAAGCTGACGGCGCCCCAGGCGCAGACGACGGCGAGCTTGGCCGCCACCGCCCCCGGCGACCAGCCTTCGGTGATGATGCCGCGCAAGGCGTCGTTGAGCGAGGTCAGCGGCAGCGCCTTGATCAGCGGTTGCACCCAGTCGGGGAACCTCTCCGCCGAGAAAAAGACCCCCGACAGCAGCCACATGGGCAGCATCGCCACGTTGGCCAGGCCGCTCGCTCCTTCGACGGTGCGCACCCGCGAGGCGATGAGCAGGCCGATGCCGCAGAAGGTCATCGCCCCCAGCAGGCAGGTGGCGAAGAGCAGCCACAGCGAGCCGCGCACGGCGACGCCGAAAGCCAGCCAGCCGACTCCCACCAGCACCACCATCTCCGGCAGCAGGAAGGTGAGCCGGCCGAACACCTGCGCCAGCAGGTAGTGGCTGCGGCGCATCGGCGTCGCGACCAGCCGTTTCAACAGCTGCTTCTGGCGGGCGGTGGTGATGGAGAAGGCGATGCTCCAGATGCCCGTGCTCATCAGGTTGAGGCCGAGCAGGCCGGGGATGAGGAAGTCGATGTAGCGCGAGCCCTTCTCGGTGACCAGGTCGGTGTGGATGGCGAGCAGGTCGGCGCGGCCGGCGGCGCGTTGCAGCGCATCCTCCGCTTCGAGGCGGGCAATGCGCGAGTCGGGGCGGGTCTGGTCGAAGCGGAAGGTCCAGGGGCGCCCGGTCCCGGCCGCGAGATCGCCGGGATCGATCAGCAGCGAGATCTTGCCGGTGCGCAGCGCCTCGCGCGCCTGCTCGGGCGCCATGGTGCGGGTGAGCAGGACCGGCGACCGCGCCAGGGCGGCGGCGGCCGGCGCGGCGCCGGGGCCCGCCACGACGCCGATCGGGATGCGGTCGGGGGCCTTGTCGCGGAAGGCCAGGCCGAGGGCGATGGCGAGCAGCAGCGGGAAGGCGAAGACCCAGAACAGCGCCTCCGGCTCGCGCACGAACTCGCGGATGCGCGTCAGCGTCAGTTGCAGCAGCGGCAGGGAGCGATCGCTCATCGGGCTATTCCTCGCGCAGCGCCCGGCCGGTCCGCGCCACGAAGACGTCTTCGAGCGTCGCGCGATGCGTCGACAGGTGCACCAGTCGCGCCCCCGACCGCTCGACGGCGGCCAGCAGCGCCGGCACGCCGGCGATGAGCGAACCGACGCCCAGCGTCCAGTTGGCGCCGTGGCGGTGGACCTCGCGCACTCCTGCGAGGGCCAGCAGGGATTCGCGCGTCAGCTCGGGCTCGGAAGCGAACTCGACGACGTCCGCGGCGTGCAGGGAGGCGATCAGCTCGGCGGGAGTGCCGAGGGCGATGACCCGCCCGTGATCGACGATGGCCACGCGATCGCAGAGGCGCTCGGCCTCTTCCATGTAATGGGTGGTCAGGGCGACGGTGCCGCCGGCGGCACGGAACTCGCCGATCTGCTCCCAGAGCTGCAAACGGCTCTGCGGGTCGAGGCCGGTGGTGGGCTCGTCGAGGAACAGCAGCTCGGGATCGCCCACCAACGCGCAGGCCACGGCCAGGCGCTGCTTCTGGCCGCCCGAGAGCTTGCCGACCGGCGCGTCGCGCTTTTCGTCGAGGGCGAGGCGCGCCATCACCGCCTCGGGCGCCCGGCCGCGCAGATAGAAGGAGCGGAACAGCCGCAGGGTCTCGATCACCGTCAGCTTGGGGCTGAGCTGCGTCTCCTGCAGCGCCAGGCCCAGGCGCTGGCGCAGCGCCTGGCTGCGCCGGGTCCAGGTGGTGCCGAGCACCTCGACCTCGCCGGCGTCGGGCACCGTGAGCCCTTCGAGGATCTCGAGGGTGGTGGTCTTGCCGGCGCCATTGGGGCCCAGCAGGCCGAAGCACTCGCCGCGCCGCACCTCGAGGTCGAGGCCGTCGACGGCCACCACGTCGCCGTAGCGCTTGACCAGGCCGCGGCAGCGCACGGCGACGTCAGGGGTCCGAGCGCCGGTGGCGGCGGGCGGCGGCGTCCGGGCGGGGTCGGGAAGGGTGGCTTCGATCATGGGTGCGTGCCGTGGGGAAGAATCCTGGAAGAGACCGGGCGGCAACCTAACACACTTGGGCGGCGGCCGAGTGGCGGGCGGCGAGGGGCGGCCGGGGACGGGCGGCCCGCGGCGGGCGGGGGCGGGCGGCCAGCAGCGGCCCGCGGGCCGCCGGCGCCCGGCCCGGGGTGGGCGCTCGGTGCTTGGTCAGTGCTTGGTCAGTGCTTGCTCAGTGCTTGGTTGACTTCGCCGCGGCCGGCGCCGGCGCCTTGCCGTCGAGGACCGCCAGCCGGGCGCGCGCCAGCCGCCAGGTGGTGCCCGCGTCGTCCGGGACGGGCCGTTCGACGCGGGCGAAGAGGCCGCGCGCCACCTCCGGCAGGCCGTACTGCTCCGCGATGCGGCCGAAGACGTACCAGTCCACCGAGCCGGGCTCGGGCTCGTCGGCGGCGGCGAGCGCCTGCACCATCGCCTGGTAGGCCTCGGCCGGCCGGTCGCTTTCGGCGAGCAGCGCGGCGAGGGTATGGAGAACGTCGTGGGTCTTGCCGTCGGGGCGCTGCGTCGCACGCCGCGCCAGCTCGACCGCTTCCTGATCCGCGCGACCGCGCACCAGCAGCAGCCAGGCGAGGCCGTTGAGCTCTTCGGCTGCCGCGCCGGTGGACTCGGCCAGCAGCCGGTAGACGCGTTCGGCGCCGTCGAAATCGCCCTGCTTCCTGGCGGTCTGAGCGAGCGCCAGGCGTGCCTGGCGGTCCCCGGGCAGGCGCTCGAGGCGCCGCTGCGCGAGCTCGACGATGGCGCCGACGCGGCCCAGCTTCTGCAAAGCGCCGCCCTCGAGCAAGAAGGGCAGGGCCGCTCCCGGCCTCGCCGCGGCCAGGCGCCGCGCCAGCTCGATCGCCTCGTCCCACTGCTGCTGCTCGCCGGCGGCGATGGCGAGCGCGAGGTCGAGCGCGAGCTGCCGGTCCGCGACCGTTTCGGCGGCGCGGCAGGCGCGGAGGACCGGCGCGACGGTGGCGGCGTCGCTCGCCGACACCGCCAGCGCCGCCGCGGCGCAGCGCGCCGGCTCCGCGCCGGCAGCGACGCCGCGCGCCCAGAGCACGGCGAACGGCGGCGCCGGGAGCTCGCCTGCCGGGTCCTTGGTCAGCTCCCGCGCCCAATCGAGCCACTGGCGGGCGCCGGGCAGATCCCCCACCCCAAGCCGCCGCAGCGCCTCCATTCCCAGCATCGCCGGCATGGTGCTCACGCCGGCGATGCGGTAGTCCCCGCCCTCGCGCACGACGAAGCACTGGATGTCCTCGTCGAGGAACGGGATGTGGTAATCGATGCGATAGCCCAGGGCGTCGTCGCCGCTGGTGGTTTCCTTCGCCGCGGCGAAGAAGAGCTCGAACACCAGGTCGAGCGGCAGCCCGCCTTCCTTGGCGAGCTGACGCCGCAGGGCTTTCCCGATCCAGGACAGGTCGGTCGACTGGCCGTCGTGCGCCGCTTCCGCCGCGAGCACGCTCTTGCTGACGAGCCCGATGAGCGCCTTGGGGTCGGCGTCGCCGTGCGCGAAGGCCAGGAAGAGCCGCCGCGCCACGGTCGAGGGCTCGCCCGCGGGCAGCGGGATCTGGTCCAGCGGGCGCACCTGGCGCAGCATGGCGGCTCGGGCCAGGATCTCGGAGGCGGTGGGCGATAGCGGCGCGGCGCGTTCGAGCAGCGCCGCCGCCGCCGCGCAGGCGCGCAGGCGCAACAGGGTCTGCGCGGCGGATTGCAGGATCGGCAACTGCCTGGCCGGCTCGTCGGTCGTCCGCTCGACCTCGTGGATGGCCGCCTCGGCGCCGCCGGTCATGGCGGTGGCCACGGTGACGGCCGTCCGCTTGGTCTCGGTGTCTTTCATGGTGGCGGCAAGCTCGAGCGCCTCGGCGTGCCGGCCGGTATAGACCAGATCGATCAGCAGGTTCTCGTCGTAGGTGTGGATGTCGTCGTCCTTGCGCACGGCCTGGTATTCCGCGATCGCCGCTTTCAGGTCCGCGCCCGCCGCAAACCGCTGTCCCTGGTCGTCGTGCTCGAGCAGGATCGCGTAGTCGATGCGCGTGGTGGCCAGCGCGGGATCGAGCTGCTTGGCCTTGACGTAGGCCGCGAGCGCCCGCTGGCGCGCGAAGCCCGGCCCGAAGCGCCGGCCGATCGCGTCGTGCTGCAGCACCCAACCGAATGTAGACCAGGCGGCGGCGGACCGGGGCTCGATCGCCACCGCGCGCTCGGCTTCCCGCCACGCCGCCTCGCCCAGGCCGCCGGCGAGCAGCGCGCGGGCGAGCCGCTGGTGGGGCAGGGCCCTGGTTGGCGCTGCCGCGGCTTCGTTGCGGAACTCCAGCAGGGCCTCGCGGATGTGGCCGGCGGCGGCCTGCGCCTCGCCGACCTGCCGGAACCGCAGCAGCACCGGCCGCTCCTTCTTCAGTTGGACGAGCGCCGAATGCAACGCGGCCAGCTCGGCGGCGGAGATGCGCTGCCGCCCCGAGTCGAAGCGCAGGGTGGCGGTGACGATCCCCCGTTCGCCGGCGGCGTACTGCTCCGCCAGGGTCGCGGTGCCCAGCCGCCGGACGCGCGAGGTGGGCAGGTCCTCGGGCTCGTAGCCAGCCGGCGGCACCACGCGATAGCGGACCTCGACGGTGTGCGGCAGCCGGAACCAGTAATCGAGCCGGCGCGGCTCGGCGTCCTCGCCGGTTGCCGGTTTGGAGTCGTTCTCCTTGTGCTCCGCGGTCAGGTCCGCGGGCAGCAGGTCGAAGAGCTCGGTGTAGAAGGCCGCCACGACGGCGGTGGCGGGGTCGGTGTACGCCCGCCCTGCCGCGCTCACTTCCAGGCGCCGCGACAGCGGGCGTGAGAGATCCTGCGGGTCGGAGCTCGCGAAGGGGTTGGCGGTCTTGCCGCGGAACGTGTCTCTGGCGTAGTCGTCGCCCTCCTGTCGCAGCGCCGCCGCCGTGGTGGCGGCGAGACGGGTGCGCAGGAGCTGCTCGGCGGTGCCGGCGTACTCCAAGGTCTCGACGACGCGAGCGGGCCCGGAGTCGGCGAGGAAGAACTCGCGGGTCTTCTGGATCCGGTTCTCGGCGGAGCTGGCCGCGGGAGTGCGGACGAGGCCGGCGATGCCCGGCGCCGCGACCAGGGCGTAGCGGCCCTGATCCGACACCGGCAGCTCGCCGGCCCGGGCGTAGCGGTCGGTGGGGTCGATCCAGAGCGCGGGCGTGCCCGGCACGTAGACGATGGCGTGATCGAAGGCGCCGAAGCCGGGCAGCTCGGGGTCGACGTCGCGCTCGGCCTGGCCGGCCTCGAGCAGGGCGACGTAGGCCGGGACGTCGAGGGCGCGGAGCGCGGCGGCGAGCAGCACCGCCTTGTCCTTGCAATCGCCGAAGCGGCGGCCGAGAGTCTCGGCGGGTGGCCGCGGCACGATGCCGCCCTCCCCGAGCTCGACGGCGGCGTAGCGGATGTCGGCCATGTGGGCGAGCAGGCGCTCGATCACGTCGAGCTGCGAAGCCGCGGGCGCGTAGGCGTGGGCCGCTTGCAGCCACGCCGCGAGCGGCGCGCCGGCCACCGCCTGGTCGACGATGCGCGAGTACTTCTCGGCGACGTCGCGCCAGGAAGCGGCGTTGGCAAAGGCGATCGCCGGCCACCGCGGCGCCTCCGGCGGCAGGCCGGCCGGGAGATGCGCTCTCGCCGGCAGGTCGCGGGCTTCGAACACCAGCCGCTGCCGGCCGGGTAGGGGCTCGCGGCGCGGCGTCAGGCCCGGCAGCAGCTCCAGCGCGTAGCGCAGGTTCATGTCCGCCGGCGCCTCGAGCACCACGCGGAGATGGCGCACCGGCACGTTCATGGCGAGGACGTGGCGCTCGAAGGTGCCGCGGTCGAAGGGCGGCGTCGCGTCGACCACCGTCTCCTCTTCCTCGATCACCGCGCCGGCGCCGGTGGCGGGCAGAGGGCCGCGCAGCCGCTGCCGCTCCGCGAAAGTCTCGGCATCGGGGCCACCCACGGTGCTCCGCTCCAGCACCTTGGGATCGAGCTGGTGCTCCTGTCCATCCGGTGTCACCACCCGTGCCCGCAGGCGCGGTGTCTGCTGGTACCAGGGCAGCCAGCTGACGTGGACCTGGGACCAGCTGGGACCGGCGGTGGTGCCCTGCATGCGGTAGACCAGCCGATGGGTGCGGCTCAGCCGGCCGGCGTCGTCGAAGCTGTAGATGTGCTCGGCAAAGAGCACCGAGACCGGCAGCTCCGCCTCGGCCTTGGCCTGGGCGGTGGTGGCGGCGGTGGCGGCGGCGAGCAGCTCCGGCGGCGGCGCCGCGAAGAAGCGGCCGTCCCAGGGCTCCTCGGCCGGGGCCGGAATCGCCGCCGCCGGCTCGGCAGCCGCGGCGAGGGCACAGGCGGTGGGGAGAAGCACCGCGACGATGGCCGCTGCGAGAGGAGGGGCGGCTGAGGCAGGTAGCGCGGCGATGGCCGCCGCGAGCGTCAGCGCGGCCGGGGCGGGCGCCGCGGCGAGGGCCGCCGCGAGGGCGGCGAGACGACGCGGCCAACGCCGCGGGCCGGGCCGCGGGCGCTCCGGCCGCAGGTCCGGATTGGCACCGAGCTCGTTCGACATCCCGCCTCCTCCAGGAGAAGCTTCAACTCTATCACGGCGATGGCGGCGTGCCGAGACGCGGCCGTGCCACTCGTGCACACCGCGAGTCACAGCACCGCACCCCTCGAGCTCGCCGCAATCTGACCGCCGAGGTGATCCGCGAGCTGTCGACTTTCGGGGTAGAATCGAACCCGGCGCAGACCGACCTCGCTATGGCAGATACTCTCCAGCTCCGCAAAGCTCGGGGGGCCATCTTCACTCCAGTTGAGGGGAAACGGGAGAGCGTGGCGTCGCACGGCGCTCCTTACCTCGCTCCCGAGCACCCTCACTTGGCCGTTGAGCGCCTGCGTCACCACGATTGGGACTTCCCGGATTCGGACGACGGCGGCATCCATTCCCTCCACCCTTACCCTGCTAAGTTCATCTCCTCCATTCCCCGGGCCCTTATAACCAGCCTCGGGGCACCCCTCGGAACCGCAGTACTCGACCCCTTCTGTGGAGCGGGTACGACTCTTGTCGTGGCACAGGAGCTCGGCATCCCTTCGATAGGCATCGACCTCAACCCCATCGCATGCCTGATCAGCCGGATCAAGACCACGCCGCTTCCCGCCGGGCTAATGGTTGCTGCCCTGCGCGTTGCGGCTGCGGCACATCCTGACCTCGCTGATGTTCCTGACATCCCCAACCTCAACCACTGGTTTTCCGAGGAGGCTCGCGCCTCGCTCGCCTCGCTCGTCGTCCAGATCGACGCGGAGCGAAACGAGGCTGTGCGCGACCACCTCCGGCTCGCCCTCTCCAACATTATCGTCCGCGTCTCAAACCAAGAGAGCGACACCCGCTACGCCGCCGTGGACAAGCCGATCAGCGCTCGCTCCGTGCGCGAGCGGTTCCTTGTTTCGTGCATGCGGATCGAGGAAGCAAAGCGAAAGCGCGACCTCGCCAGCTCGCCTGTACGCGTCGTCGAGAGCGACATCCTCGCCGTTACGCCCGACCTGATCGGCAGAGAGATCTCTCTCGTGGTGACTTCCCCCCCTTACCCCAATGCCTACGAGTACTGGCTTTACCACAAGTACCGGATGTGGTGGCTTGGCTACGATCCATTAGCCGTGAAGGAACGAGAGATCGGTGCTCGGGCGCACTACTTCCGCAAGCAGCACGCCACCTTCGACGAGTTCCGCGCGCAGATGGCGCGCGTCCTCGCGCTTCTTGACGCCGTTCTCATTCCAGGGGGGTATGCCTGCTTCGTCTTGGGTCGTTCCCGCATCCATGGAGTGGACTATGACAACGCCGGCATGATCGCGGAGGAGGCACAGCGAGTAGGGTTCTCGGAGGCCGCCCGCTTTCCCCGCGTGATTCGGGCGAAGCGGAAGTCCTTCAACCTCTCGCACGCCCGGATAAAAACCGAAGAAGTGCTCGTTCTCCGCAAATTAGCATGACGACAATCTCCCTCCATTGGCCGAGCTACCGCCTGTTCCCCTATGAGCGCCTTTTGGCGATCGAAGAAGCAGCCGCACTCCTTTCGCCTGATCGCATCGTCGAAGGCTCCACGAGCGTCACCGTGGACGCGGCGGGACCTCCGAATGCGGCACGTCGACTCACCTACTTCAGCGCCTTTGAGACCCCGCGACGGCCTCCCCAACCAACCATCCAGCACCTCATCGAGTCCGAGACATCAGGCGGCGCACGGCGCCAGAGCACGCGGTATTCCGTTCATGGGTTGCACGAGTACAAGGGGAAGTTCAACCCGCAAGTGGCGCGCGCGCTACTTAACGCGGCAGGCTTACCGAAGAACGCTCTGGTTCTTGATCCTTTCTGTGGGAGCGGTACGACTCTCGTAGAGTGCGCTCACTCCGGGTTCCGCGCTCTGGGAACTGATATCAATCCCCTAGCGACGATGATCGCCAACGCCAAGGCCAAGGCGCTCGTAAGCGACCCGGATTTGCTCGTGACAGAGGCCAAGGCCGCAGTCCAAGCGGCGACGAGACGGTGCCACGACCGGCTCGTTGCCGGCGCCCGTAGCAAGTATCTGCTCCGATGGTTCGACACGGCGATGCTAGTACGGCTGGAAGCTTTGCGTACTCAGATTCTGGCTCGAGACTCATCCGCCGCCGACATTCTGCTCATCGTCGCCAGCAACCTCCTTCGTGAGTTCTCGCTTCAGGAGCCGGGCGATTTGCGCATCCGATGCCGGATGAGCCCGCCTTCAGAGCGCGACCTTTTCGGTGTATTCCTCGATGAAACCCAAGCCCTCGCGACGAATATCCGCGTCGTGAAACGCCACACCGCGGTGGGCCAGAGCACCACCGTGCGAGCATATCAGGGCGACATGCGGACGTTTACGACGACCACAGCAGCCAGGCGCCTTGCGGGGAAGTTCAATGCCGCGATAACGAGTCCACCTTATGCGATGGCACTTCCCTACATCGACACCCAGCGCCTAAGCCTGGTCTGGCTCGGGCTCGTTGACCCTGGTACCCTGGCCTCGCTCCAGGCGGAGCTGATTGGGAGCCGGGAGTTCAATGGCTCCCCGCGCACGACCTGGCAAAGGAAGATGGTCGAGAACTCCGAGCACCTCCCGGAACGTCATGCCGCTCTCTGCCGGCAAGTTCTTGCAATGGTCGGCCCGCGCGACGGCTTCCGGCGGCAAGCGGTACCCTCTCTCTTGTACCGCTACCTGGTCGGGATGCGCGACAGCTTCCGGACGGTTAGGTCGCTCCTGCGACCGAAGGCTCCGTTCTTTCTTATCATCGGCCACAACCACACGGTGCTCGCGGGGCACCGGTTCGACATCGACACTCCTGACCTCCTCTCTGCGCTGGGCGAGACGGCCGGATTCGTTTCCGAGCGCCGCGGCACTCTGCAGACCTACCAGCGCTTTGGACTGCACCAGAAGAACGCCATCAGCCGCGAGGAACTGCTGACGCTCCGTGCCGCATGACCATTGATTTCACCCTTCATCCTAACGTGTACGCCACCGGCGAGCCCAAAGGGCTTGTCGACATGCTCGAACGGGTGTGGGTGCGTGGGAAGCCAGGAGACGGCACGCTCTACGTGCTGTCGGGATTCGGTAACTACAACGGCGCGGTGCGGTTCTTGGACACCTTCGCCCGCCACATTGGTGCGGGCGGGGAGGTCATTTCCTTCTTCGCCGGCAGCACCGGCCAGAGCCTCACCAGCAAGCAGCTCGTCACCTCGATGCTGAAGGTCGGTGCCGTCGTCAACGTCGTGAACCGGAAACGGCTCCTGCACGCCAAGTGCTACGGTGCATCACGCACCAAGGGTGAGAGTTTGATCGTGAGCTCGGGGAACTTCACGGGTCCCGGCATGGGACTCAACGTCGAGTCGTCGGTGCTCATCTCAGACCAGGCGTTGAAGCAAGCCGGCTTCTCATGGGCAAACGCGGTCAACAGTCTCCTCGATCAAGCGTGGGACATCTACCAGCCGACCTTGGACAACCAAACCACACCGGCATGGAAGCTGCTCTACGACGAGTACGAGCGCGATCTCGTGCTCGACGAGTCAGAGGAGAGCACTCTCCTTATCCTTCTTGGCCACTCAGACACAGCTCGAATTCAAGCTGCCCGGGGATCGCCCGCTGGCAAAGGCACGCAGTACTTCTGGCTCAGCAAGGACTCTGTCGGGTTCTTCCCGCCACTCACCATCCGGAACCAGCGTGGGTACAAGGCGACGTTCTCGTGCCTCATCAGCCTCCACTACGTCGACCTCGGAATAGCGGCGGAGGCTCGCGTGACTCTCGAAGCAGAGAACAACGTCGACTTCCGACTTGGAACCGCGCGCCTGAGATACACGCGGTTGGCCAAATCCGGTGACATTGCTGCTCTATCCCGCGTCGGAGAGCGAGAGTACGAGCTTCGTATTGTGGCAGCAGGGACGCCTCAGCACGCCCGCGTCTTCAGCCACATGGTGAACTTCATAGGCCATCAGGGAAAGCGCTACGGCTTTGTCGACAACGCGGAGTTCTCAGCACTCATCGGCGTGCACGTTGGGCGGCTGCGGGCCGACGTGCGCGGCGGCGGGCGTCTTGCGTTCCCGCGATAGGACCGCCAGCGTCGGGATGCGGCCGGCGCGATGGCCGGCCGGGAGGGGAGGCCTGGCTACTTGAAGTAGCCGTCCACGGCTATTTGAAGTAGCCGTTGACGTCGATCAACAGGTGGTTCGCCGAGGAGGAGGCGTTCTGGATGCCGAAGGAGCCGCTACCGTCGGTCGCCAGCGTCAGGACCGCGCTGCCGGCGAGGACCCTGCCGCTCGCGAACTGGACGTTGCTGGTACCGAGCGGCATGGCGTTGCCCGGATAGAGGGAGAAGAGGCCGCTGGCCGTGGGGATCACGGTGACGTTGGCCGAGACCGCCACCGCGTTGGCGGGAATGCCGCAGGCGCCGGCGATGACGAAGACCCGGGTCTGGTTGGCCGCCAGCGCCGGTCCACCCAGGGGACCGCTGGCATTGCGGGTGTCGATCACCCGGCAGGGCGTCACGGTGTAGAAGCCGGTGTGGGCCGGCGGCGGCGTGTAGAAGAAGCCGGCGGCGAGGGTGCTGGACGCACTGCCGCCGGTGACCACCACGTTCACCACGCCGGTCGCGTGGGCGCCGGTGACCGCGGTGAGCGTTCCCGGGCCGAGGACCTTGACGCCGGTCGCCGGCACTCCGCCGATGGTCACCGTGTCACCGGTCTGGAAGCTGCTGCCTGAGATGGTGACGGTGGTGCCGCCGGCGGTCGATCCGTAGTTCGGGCTGATGGCGGTGATCGGCCCCGGTGCCGGCACCGTGCCGCCACCCTGGGTCATGCAGACGCCGAGCGCGGCGGTGACGTTGGGATTGATCACCGCCACCACCCGCGGATGGAAGACCATCGAGGTCGTGCAGCCGCTGAGCAGGTGGCAGTAGCCCATCATGGTGCCCAGGACGTTGGGCATGCCGTTGACCGTCGAGGGCGCCGGGCAGCTCTCGGCGCCCGACCAGCACCCGGCTTCCAGGTTGAAGCACTCGTCGATCGGCGGGGTGTAGCAGTGGGTGTGACGCGAGCCGAAGTTGTGGCCGATCTCATGGCCGACGACGCTGGCGTCGCCAGCCAGGAAATCGATCAGGAACACCTGGGAGAAGTTGTAGCCAATGTTCTTGTCGCACAAGCCGGCCACCCAGGCGATGCCGGAAGCTTCGTCCGGGTTGGGCGACTTGCCCGAGAGCATGGTGGTGACGGTGCGGGTGACCGTGCCTTCGTTGGCGGCCCAGTAGTTGGAGAACTCCGACAGCTGGTTGGAGGTGGCGACGCCGTTGCTGGGCTGCTGGGTGTAGGGGTCGGCGACCGAGGCGGTGCGCAGGATGGTGGTGCCCACCAGCAGCTGGACCTGCAGGTCGCGCTCGTACATCACGTTGATCTGAGCGAACAGCGAGGCGATGTAGTTGGTCGCGTTGGCGGTGTTGTCGGAGAACTTCAGCGACATGAACTCGTGATCGGTGTCGATCGCCACCGTGGCGGTGGCGAAGCTCGAGCCGGCCACGGAGATCGGCGGCGTGGAGAGCGCCACGGTATCTTGCGGGAGTTGCGGGAGTTGCGGGAGTTGCGGGAGTTGCGGGAGCTGCGGCAGATGCGCCGGGGCGCCGGCCGCGGCGGGCGAACCGGCCCGCTCCGGCGGCAGCTGGTCCTCGCCGCAGGTCCACTTCGGCTTCGGCTGGGCGCCCTGACCGGCCAGGAAGGCCTCGGGCGTGGCCACCAGGTGCAGCCCGGGCTTGCCCGGCACCAGCGGCCGCAGCTGATGCTGGCCGCCGGCCGCGTCCTGGTCCAGGGCTTCGATCGTGCCCGTCGCCGGGTCCACCGCGAGATAGATCCCCGACAGCGGTTCGTCAGCCACGGTGCCCCAGAAGAACACCAGCGGCGAGCGCGGCAGCTCGTGCGTGCCGGCGGCATCGACCCGCAGGACGCGGGCTCCCGGGGCATAGATCTCGTGCCTGGTGATCAACACGTCCTGGCGCACTCCCGGCGCCAGCGGCCAGCTGGCGATGCGCACCCGCTCGCCGGGCCGGACCCGCAGCAGCGCCGGTATCAACTCCGCGTCGAAGCGCACCAGCTCCGCCTCGCTGGCCAGGTCCGGCGCCTTGACGCGCTCGCCGGGACCCGCCGCGTGCGCCAGGGGGAAGAACGACAGGTCGGGGGCCACGCCGGAGGCCGTGGTGTCCGCCGCGAACGCCGCGAGCGGGTCGAGCGAGCCGGCGATGGCCAGCACGGCGAGCGCGACCAGGACCCGCAGCGCCGCCAGGGTGGCGACGATCGGAAGACGGCGGGCCGGCAAATGCAACCTGGCGATGGGCGGTCCGAGGCGGCGAGACTCCTGCATGCGGCGTGCTCCTACAGCGAGGTCGATCCCAGAATCGTTGGCGGCCGTTGCCACGTGGGGCGAATTATGAGTATAGGGCTATTTGTGCCTATGCGCCAGCAGCAATGCGTTGCCCCCCGCTCTCGCCGGCGGTCGCCAACGGCTTGTCCGGCGGGCCCCTCCGGCGCCCGGGTTCTGCGGCCTGTCGGCCTGCACCCGGGCGCCGGCGCCCGCCGGCCGCGGCACCGCGGCATCCCCCTCCCGCGATTTGCTCCGGCTGCTCGGGAAAAATGCATGGCGCGGGCCAGCCCGGGCCGCACCGGCAGCGACCCGGGAGGGCGCCGGGACCCTGAGCGCAAACGATTGCAGGGAAAAGCTTAACGGTCAGGTGACCAGGCCGGGGGCGGGTCGCTGCACCGGGGGTGGGAGCAAAAAAATGTCAGCCGGGATGTCAAAGCTCGTCCGCCGGTAGCGGCGCGCAGCGCACCACGATCGCGGCCTCGCCAGGCACCCCCGCGGCGGCGGGCGAGGTGGCGTCGACGACCGCCGTGCCGCCGGCTTGCAGCGCGCCGAAGAGCAACTCCTGGGTGAGCGGGCGCTTGACCGTCTCGTCGAGCAGCCGCGCCAGGGGACGGGCGCCGAAGGCCGGGTCGTAGCCGCGCTCCGCGAGCAGCCGGCGGGCGGCGGGTGTGAGCTCGAGGCGCACCGTCTTGGGCGCGAGCTGGGCGGCGAGCTCGACGATCAGCTTGTCGACGATCTTCTCCATCACCTCGCGGGAGAGGGCGCGGAACTGCAACCTGGCGTCGAGGCGGTTGCGGAACTCGGGGCTGAACAGGCGCTCGAAGGCCCGCTCGGCCTCGGCGTTGCGCCCGCCGTGCCCGTCACGGTCGTCGTGCCCGGTGTTGGCGATGCCGGCGATGCCGGCGATGTTGGCGATGCCGGCGGAGTCGGCGGTGGTGGGGGGGCCGGCGGCGAAGCCGAAGGGCCGGCGCGCCATCTCGCGGGCGCCGAGGTTCGAGGTCATCAGCAGGATGACGTGGCGGAAGTCGCTGCGCTTGCCGTTGGTGTCGGTGAGCGTGCCGTGATCCATGATCTGCAGCAGCAGGTTGAAGACGTCCTCGTGGGCCTTTTCGACCTCGTCGAGCAGCAGCACCGCATGCGGGCTCTTGGCCACGGCCTCGGTGAGCAGGCCGCCGCGGTCGAAGCCGACGTAGCCGGGGGGCGCGCCGACCAGCCGCGACACCGTGTGGCGCTCCATGTACTCGCTCATGTCGAAGCGCAGGAAGCCGATGCCGAGCGCCAGCGCCAGCTGGCGGGCCATCTCGGTCTTGCCGACGCCGGTGGGACCGGTGAGCAGGAAGCAGCCGACCGGGCGGTCGCGGTCGCGCAGGCCGGCGCGAGCCACCTGGATGGCGGCCACCAGCCGCTCGACCGCCTCGTCCTGGCCGAAGACCGCCTTCGCCAGCTCGTCGCGCAGCCCGCGCAGCCGCTCCCGGTCGTCGCCGCGGACGCGGCGGGCCGGGATCTGGGCCATGGTGGCGAGCACCGCCTCGACCTCCGCGACCGAGACCAGCGCCGGCGCCGCGGAGACGGCGGCGCCGGCGGGGGAAGCGGCGGCGTCGGCGGCGGTGGTGGCGGCTCCGGTCGCCAGGGAGACGGTCGCGCCGGCCTCGTCCAGGAGGTCGATGGCGCTGTCCGGCAGCCGGCGGTCGCGCAGATAGCGGCTCGCGAGCTCGGCCGCGGCGGCGATGCCGTCGTCGGTGTAGCGCACGCCGTGATGCTCCTCGTAACGGCTGCGCAGGCCGCCGAAGATGCGCACCGTCTCCTCCACCGACGGCTCCATCAGCTCCACCTTCTGGAAGCGGCGGGCGAGCGCCTGGTCGCGCTCGAAGCTCTGGCGGAATTCCTCCCAGGTGGTCGCCCCGATGCAGCGCAGGCCGCCGTGCTGCAGCGCCGGCTTGAGCAGGTTCGAGGCGTCCATGGTGCCGCGCCCGGCGCTGCCGGCGCCGACCAGGTTGTGGATCTCGTCGACGAACAGGATGGGGCCGGGCAGCGCCGCGAGCGCCGCCAGCACCGCCTTGAGCCGGTTCTCGAAGTCGCCGCGATAGCGCGTGCCGGCGAGCAGCGCGCCGAGGTCCAGGCGGTAGATGCGGGTGTCGCGGAAGGCCGCGGGCACCTCTCCTCGGGAGATGCGCAGCGCCAGACCCTCGACCAGGGCGGTCTTGCCGACGCCCGGGTCGCCGACGTAGATCGGGTTGTTCTTGCGCCGCCGCCGCAGGATGTGAAGCGTCCGCGCCAGCTCGGTCTCGCGGCCGATCAGGGGATCGATGCCGCCGCGCCGCGCCAGCTCGGTGAGGTCCTGGGTGAACGCGGCGAGCGCCTGGTCGCCATCGCGCGGCGCCTGCCCGCGGTCGTCGTCCTCGGGCTCGAAGCCGTCGGGGGCGGGCGCCGCGCCGGCTGCCCCGGGGGCGCCCGCGGCTCGGGGGGCACCGGCGGCGCCGCCGGTGCCCCCGGCGCCCGCCTGCTGGCCGCGCCGGGAAGAGGGGACCCCGGCGGCGGGGTGCAGCTTCGAGATGCCGTGGGCCAGGAAGCTCACCACGTCGAGGCGGGTGACGCCCTGGCCGGCGAGCACCTCGGCCGCCGGCGAGTCCACCTCGGAGAGCATCGCCACCAGCACGTCGGCGCCCTGGATCTCGGGCTTGCCTGCCGCCTCGGCGTGCGCGCCCGCCCACTCGAGCGCCCGCCGCAGGCCCAGCGACAGGCGAGGCTCGGAGGGCTCGCGCGGCCCGCCGGAGCCCCGGGGCGTCCGCGGCGGGCGGGCGTCGCGCCCCGGGCGGCCGGCGGCGCGGTCACGCCGCTCCTCGTCGAAGCGGTCGTTGAGCCGCCGGCGCAGCAGGTCGAGGTCGGCGCCGGCATGCCGCAATACCTTGCCGGTGGCATCGTCGAAGGTCAGGGCATAGAGCAGGTGCTCGGGGCCGACGTACTCGTTGCCGAGGCGGCTCGCCTCGGTGATCGCCACGGTGAGCGCGATCTCGAGATCTTGGGCCAACCTCATCGCGGTGGTTCTCCGGGGTCGCCGGGGTCGCCCGAGTTGCCGGGGTCGCCCGAGTCGCCGGAGCCGTCGCCAGGGTCGCCGGGCGGCAGCGGTTCGGCGGTGAGCAGCAGCGGCATGCCGGCGGCACGCGCTTCGGCGGTGACCTCGGCGACCTTGGTCTCGGCCACGTCGCGGGTGTAGACGCCGGCGACGCCGGCGCCCTTGTGATGCACCAGCAGCATGATGTGGGTCGCCTCGGCCGGCGGCTTGTGGAAGTGCTGCATGAGCACGGCGACGACGAACTCCATGGTGGTGTAGTCGTCGTTGTGGAGCACCACCTGGTAGCGCCGCGGCCGTTGCGGGCGGCGCCGCACCTCCTCGGTGGCGCCGGCCTCGGGAGCCTCCAGGCCTTCGGGATCGAGGTCGCCGCGGTCGATGCTGGCGGCAGTGGCGACAGTGGCGACGGCGGCGATGTCTGTGGCGGTGGTCACTGCACCTGCTCCCGGGTCTTCAGGAAACGCATCGCCGGCCACTCCTCGCCGGTGGTCTTGAGGTGCCAGGCGTTGCGGGCGAGGAACACCGGCAGACCGTCGTGGTCCTCGGCCATGCTGGCATGGTTGGCGTTGGCGAAACGCTTGAACGACTGGTGGTCGGCCGCCTCCACCCAGCGGGCGGTGAACAGCGAGGTGCCCTCGAAATGCACCGGGATGCCGTATTCGGTGCGGATGCGGTCGGCCAGCACGTCGAACTGCAGGGCGCCGGCGACGCCGACGATCCAGTCGGTGCCGAAGTTGGGGCGAAAGACCTGGGCGGCGCCCTCCTCGGCCAGGTGCAGCAGCGCGCGGCCGAGGTGCTTGGCGCGCATCGGGTCCTCCGGGCGCACCTTGCGCAGCAGCTCGGGCGCGAAGCTGGGGATGCCGGTGAAGCGCACCGGCTCGCCCTCGGTCAGGGCGTCGCCGATGCGCAGGTTGCCGTGGTTGGGGATGCCGATGATGTCGCCCGCCCAGGCTTCTTCGGCGAGCTCGCGGTCCTGGGCCAGGAACAGCAGCGGGTTGTGGATGGTCAGGGTCTTGCCGCTGCGCACGTGGAGGAGCTTCATGCCGCGCCGGAAGCGGCCCGAGCAGAGGCGGACGAAGGCGATGCGGTCGCGGTGCTTGGGGTCCATGTTCGCCTGGATCTTGAAGACGAAGCCGGTGACCGCTTCCTCCTCGGGATCGATGGCGCGGGGCTCGGCCGGCTGCGGCCGCGGCGGCGGCGCCAGCTCGACCAGGCCGGCCAGCAGCTCGCGGACGCCGAAGTTCTGCAGCGCGCTGCCGAAGTAGACCGGGGTGAGGTGGCCGCCGCGATAGCTGGCGCGGTCGAAGGGCGGGCAGAGGGCGCGCGCCATGTGGACGTCGTCGCGCAGGTGGGCGACGGCGCCGGCGGGCAGCAGTTGATCGAGCAGCGGGTCGTCGAGGCCGCGCATCACCTGGCCGGCGCTGGCGGCGCCGGCGCCGCGCTCGAGCAGCACCAACCGCTCGTGGAGCAGGTCGTAGCAGCCGCGGAAGATCTGGCCCATGCCGATCGGCCACGAGGCGGGCGTGACCGCCAGCGCCAGGGTGCTCTCGATCTCGTCCATCAGCTCGAGCGGGTCGCGCCCCTCGCGGTCCAGCTTGTTGATGAAAGTCACGATCGGCACGTCGCGCAGGCGGCAGACCTCGAACAGCTTGCGGGTCTGGGCCTCGATGCCCTTGGCGGCGTCGAGCACCATCACCGCCGAGTCGACGGCGGTGAGCGTGCGGTAGGTGTCCTCGCTGAAGTCCTCGTGGCCGGGGGTGTCGAGCAGGTTGAAGGTGCAGCCGGCGTAGTCGAAGGTCATCACCGAGGCGGTCACCGAGATGCCGCGCTCCTGCTCGACCTTCATCCAGTCCGAGCGCGCGCGGCGGGCGTCGCCGCGTGCCTTCACCGCGCCGGCCAGCTGGATGGCGCCGCCGAACAGCAGCAGCTTCTCGGTCAAGGTGGTCTTGCCGGCGTCGGGGTGCGAGATGATCGCGAACGTTCGCCGCCGCGACACCTGGTCGTGAAGAGTGCTCATGGGAGGGGGGGCCCGCCGCTTGGCGTTGCCACCAGTCGTAACCGCGAGACGAGGGTAGCAGATTCCAGCGGCGGGGCGGGTGGGGCGGGGTAGCGCCGGCTCAGACCAGCAGGCGGTCCACGGGCACCGCCCAGATGTCCTTCTCCAGCTGCTCGATCTTGGCGCCGGCATGGACGACGAGGCCGCCGCGCCAGGCGCTGCCCAGCGACCGTCCGACCTCGCGCAGCGCCCGGCGGTCCGCCGGCCCCAGGCGCTCGGCGGACTTGGCTTCGATTCCCAGGACGCCGTGCGGCGTCGTCAGCAGGAGGTCGACCTCCAGGCCGGAGCGCGTGCGATAGAAGGCCAGGTCCACGGTGCGCTCGGCCGTCTTCACCCATTTCCAGACCTCGGTCACCACCAGGGTCTCGAACATCTGGCCGGTGGTCATGCCTTGATAGCGCGTCAGGTGGCGCCAGATGCCCAGGTCGAGCCAGTAGACCTTGGGCGTCTTGATCACCGAGCTGGTCAAGTTGACGGCGTAAGGAGGCAACAGGAAGGCCTGGTAAGAGAGGCCGAGATACTCGATGTAGCGCCGGCTGGTGGCGACGCTGAGACCGGCGTCGCGCGCCAGCTCCGAAAACGAGAGCAGCTGTCCGGAGCGCAGCGCGCACAGGCGCTGGAAACGCCGGAAGGGCACCAGGTCGGAGAGGCGCGTGAGGTCCGCCAGATCCCGTTCGAGGTAAGTGACCTCGTAGGACTCCAGCCACTTGTTGCGCTCGCCGTCCGGCAGCGGCAGCAGGGCGGGCATGCCGCCAGCTTCGAGGAGATGCCGCACGGCCCCAGCCGCGGCGGTCGCCTGCGGCCCGAGCCGCACCGGGGGGAGCTTGGCCATCAGCACGTCCATGGTGCCGGGTTCGGCGAGCAGCCGGTCGAGCAGCGGCGGCTCCGGCGCGTCGCTCTCGGCGTGCGCCAGCTCGGCGGCCATCAAGGGCCAGAGCTCGTAGACGAAGGCGCGGCCGGCCAGGGTCTCGCGCACCCGTTGCAGCATCAGGATCTGCGACGAGCCAAGCAGGACCGTGCTCTCGATCTGCCCGGCGTCGAAGGCGAACTTCACCTTGTCGAAGAGGCCGGGCTCCTTCTGCGCTTCGTCGAGGATCGCCGGACCGACCGCGGCGGCCCACTGGTCCGCACGGACGGCGCGCAGCGCCTCGCGCTGCTCCGGGGCGTCGAGGTTGAGGTATCGGAGATCGGGGTAGAGCGCCCGCGCCAGGGTCGTCTTGCCGGTATGGCGGGCACCGGTGAGCAGGATCAGCTGCGGCACCGAGAGCGGGCGCGCGAGTTGCTGGCGCCGGAACCGAATGCGCTGTAGATCTGTTCTCACGGTGAACGATTCTACAGCTTTTATGCCAAGCGCGCGCTGAGCCTCGGGCGGCTCCGCGCCAGGTTCAGTCGATAGTTCGCCACTGCGAGCCTACTAATGTACTATGGGAGACGCCAAGGAAAATGAGTAGGCTCGTCCGTCGAGGTAGGTATGGAAGGCAGGTCTCGGCGCCAACGACAGCAGAAGCTCGGTGGGTGGCCGGATTCGCCGCGCCGCGTTTATTTCGTCGGGGCCGGCTTCTCGGCCGGTATGGGATATCCGGTCGGCAACCGCCTCCCCACCTGCCTGATGAGCTATCTGCGCGGTGAATCGCCGGTTGGGCTACTGAGCGAGCGCCACTATGAGAACAGCCTGTTCGCTGCCAGCCCCCGGGGACGCCTGGAGGCGGAAAGAATCGTCAAGACGATCGAATTCTTCGTGCGGCAGTTCTTCAACCTGCCCGCGACGAGCCTCGATCAAATCGACGTCGCCGAGTTCTATACGTTGGCGCAAAGCCTGGCGGATATGCCGTCGCTGTTCGGTCGGGACGAGGCGGCGGAGCGGGATGGCCGCTTGCCCATCTCGCAGCTCTACCCGGCACTGGCGGCGGTGACCCGCAGTTATTTCACCGACATCTCCGCCACCGTCAGGAAGGAGGTGCTGCCGGCAGACCTCGCCAGCTTGTTCGACAGTCTGCGCAGCGAGCGCGATGCGCTCGTCAACTTCAACTGGGATGAAGAGGTGGACTTCTTCGGCGAGCAGGGCTATGTAACCTATTCACTTGCAAGCTGGCGCAGCTATCCTCGCCGCCGGAGGAAGGGTCGACTGCTGGTGCTCCGGCCGCACGGCTCCGTCGGCTGGTACGACGTCATGCAGGGATTGGGCAATGATCAGATGTTCTTCATCGCCGAGGACGATGAGCGGGTGCCGCGCTCGAAGATCCGCATCGTCGCCTTCCCCGGCGTCGAGCTGCCGCTGGACCTGGTGTCGGGGCGGTTCCAGGCGTTCGACTTCCCGCCCGTTATCATGCCGCCTACTTTCGCCAAGCGCTTCGTGTACGAGGAACAGTTGCAGATCTGGGAAGACGTGCTGGCGGTCTGCACTGCCGCCACCGAGTTCGTCTTTCTCGGCTATTCCCTGGTGCCCGACGATTTCCTGACCCGCGCCGCCATCCGCAGCGCCTTGCGGGCAGGGAGCCGCGAAGAGATACGGTGCCTGGTGGTGAGCCGTTCCTTCAACCAGGAGCGGGTCAACGCTTTCCGCAGTGTTTTCGACGATGGGTTCAAGGCGGGAAGCCTCCACACGCCAGGGCTGAGTGCGGCCAAGAACCATCTGCCTTGGGACTTCGGCAAACGACAGCCGAACCTGGCAGGGATGATCGAAAAGCAGCTCAAAGACGCGACCATTACCGCGGACGGCGGAGGAGCGGCATGAGGGTCGAGCGCGAGTGGCTGGAGCACCTCATCTTTGGCCTGCCGGCATCACGCCGGTTCACCCAGGATTCGCCGGTCCTGCCGGATGTTTGGATCGAATGTGGAATGACCTATCACAGCGGCCCCGACCCGCTCGACCTGCTGCTCACGCCGCACCGCGATAAGTCCGCGGCGGAGCTCAGCCGGGAATTGCGGCGGCGGCTCCAGCGCGAACAGACGACAGAGCAGTGGCAGGGGTTGCACCTCGGGACGGAACCCAGCCCCGAGATCGCTTATCACCAGGCGAGCGTGGTGGCAAAGCTCTATCTTGACGAGTTGGTGCGAGTCGTGCTGCCGCTGAGCAGCTGGTGGCATGACGACATCAGCGCCGGTGGCAACCTCTCGGGTTGGCTGCAAGAGCGCCGCGAAGCGCTGATCCAAGCCATGCAGCGGGTCGCTTCAGATCCGGAGCAGGTGCCGCAGCCGCTGCAGCGGCGCCAGCGCTCGGCTGGCCGTCGGGCGACGGAGCGAGATGAGTTCTCGCCCAACCTGCTATGGTTGATCCGTGTCGTCGGCACCATCTTGCTGGCGGCGGCAGCCGAGGATTCGAGCACGTCGCCGAGCAGCGCTCGCCAGAGCTTCGTGGCGCTGAGCGAGAGCTATGCCGAGCTCGTCGCTGCCTTCGCGCAGCTGGTCGCGGGCATGACCATGGAATCCTCGCAGGATGGGCCTTTCCTGTACACGGTCACCCGCAATCGTCCAGTGAGCCCAACCGTTTGGCGCTCGACCTTGGCCGTCAAGGCCGACGCCGCGCGCCGGCTGTTCAATATCAGTTGCCGGAATCTCGCATGGGCGGTGCTCGACAGCGGCATCGACGCCACTCATCCCGCCTTTCGCAAGCGGACCGCGGGCGACCAGCCGGCGACACAGTGTTTCCCGGTGATGAAGGGCAAACGGAGCAACAACACGCGCATCGTCGCCACTTTTCAGTTTACCAAGAGCCACATTCGCCGGCTCCTCAGCGTGGCGGTGCCGGCCGAAACCAAGTCGCGGATGGCGCCGCAGGCAGCGGGCAGGCCGGCCGGCAAGAGCGGCGAACCTGGACCGGCTGGTGCGCCCGATGCAGAGGCGCTGGAGGAGCGGGCGAAAACGCTCGCTCAACGCTTGGACCGCGGGTGGGGCATCGACTGGGACGAGTTGCGGCCGTTTCTCGAGGTGCCGCACGACGATGGCTATCAGCCCCCGCGCTACGACCATGGCACACACGTCGCGGGCATCCTGGCTGGCGACTGGCGGCAGGGTGAGTGGGACATCTATCCGCGCGTCGACGGCGACCTGACCGGCATCTGCCCCGATCTCGAGCTCTATGACTTTCGAGTGCTCGACGAAAATGGCGTCGGCGACGAGTTCTCGGTGATGGCGGCCTTGCAATTCCTGCGCTATCTCAACTCCCAACGTGAAAGACCGATCATTCACGGCGCCAACCTGAGCCTGGCGATGAAGCACGACGTCGCGAATTATGCCTGCGGCCGTACGCCGGTATGCGAGGAGTGCGAGCGCGTGGTCAACTCGGGGGTGGTGGTGGTGGCCGCGGCCGGCAACGACGGCTACCTGCGCATGACGACTCCCAGCGGTGATTCCGAAGGCTACCGGAGCATCAGCATCTCGGATCCGGGCAATGCGGACGCGGTGATCACCGTAGGCGCCACCCATCGCTACCAGCCTCATACCTACGGCGTCAGCTATTTCTCCAGCCGTGGACCGACCGGTGACGGCAGGCAGAAACCCGACCTGGTCGCGCCGGGCGAGAAGATCACGGCGCCAGTTCCGGGAGGCCGCGTACGCACCAAGGACGGAACGAGCATGGCCGCGCCGCACGTCAGCGGCGCCGCGGCGCTGCTCATGGCGCGCCACCGCGAGTTGATGGGTATGCCGCAGCGCGTCAAGCAGGTGCTTTGCACGACTGCCACCGACCTGGCACGCGAGCGTTACTTCCAAGGCACCGGCATGCTCGATATCCTGCGCGCTCTTCAGTCGGTGTGAGCGGACGACCGGCCATGCTGTTCACCCTGGAAGCCCTGGAGGCGGCCCACGGCGATGCCCTCTTGCTGCACTATGGGACGATCGAGAAGCCGCGGCTGATCATCGTCGACGGCGGCCCAGCCGGTACTTACGCCAAGAGCCTCGGCCCCCGCCTCGAACAGCTTCGCTCCGGACGCAGTCCCGGTGGTTCGCTGAAGGTCCGGCTGGCGATGGTCAGCCACATCGACGACGATCACATTCAGGGATTGTTGGACCTCACCGACGACCTCATCGAGCAGGCGGAACAGGGCGGTGGCGAGACCGTACCCGCCTATGACATCCTCACTCTCTGGCACAACAGCTTCGACGATCTCACGCATGGATTGACGTTGCCGGATCTCGTGCCGCTCGCGGGCCGGCTGCGTGCGGCGGCGTTGGCGGATTCGCCGTCGCCGGCGCTGCCGCTTTCGCCGCCGTCGGCGCTGGTGGCGGCAAGCGTCGGCCAGGGCAGGAGGCTGCGCGACAATGCATTGCGCCTGCGGCTGAACCTCAACCAGTCGGCCGGCGCCCTCATCGCGGTGCCTGGTTCGGGGCCGCGGCAGACCGCTATGGGCTCGGGCCTCGACTTCACGGTTCTCGGACCGCGGCAGACGCAGCTGGAAAAATTGCGCAATGACTGGGCAATGCATCAGGCCGCGGCGCCAGGCCGGCACGACAAGAGACTCGGAGCGGCTGCCATCGAGGCGGTCGCGGCTGCTTTCGTCGATCAGTCGGTCTACAACCTGTCCAGCATCGTCGTGCTGGTGGATTTCGGCGGTAAGCGCATGCTGCTGACCGGCGACGCGCGCGGCGATTTGATCCTCGAGAGCCTGACCGAGGGCGGCTTGATGCAGCATGGCACGATTCACGTCGACCTGCTGAAGGTGCCACACCATGGCAGCGTGCGCGATGTCGACGCGAGCTTTTTCGAGCAGATCAGCGCTGATCACTACGTCATCTCGGCCGACGGTAAATATGGCAACCCCAAGGTCGAGACGCTCGAGCTGCTCTTTGCTGCCCGTGGGGACGCGCCCTACAGTCTGTACATGACCAACCGTGTGGCGTGGGTCGACGATTTCATCGGCAAGCACAAACCGAAGAACGTGCGGGTGGTCTATCGCGAGCCGAGGGCGCTCTCGGTGCGAGTGAACCTGGGCAGCCCCCTCGCATCGTGAGCGCGAAGGCCTCGATCCTTGGCACGAGCAAGGGCACGCGGCGGGCCGGGGCCGGCTCGGGGGCGGCCGGCTGTCCGCGGGCGGTTGCCGGCTAGGGCGCCGCCGCCAGGGCCGCGGCCTGGTCGAGCAGGCTCTGGGCCTGCTGGATCCACGCCTGCGCCTGCTGCTCGTCGACCGGCCGGCGGCGGAAGGCGGCGCCGTTCAGGGCGGTGCGGATCGGCGCCGCGAGCGCGTCGCGCTGGGTGGTCAGGCTGGCGATCTGCGCCTCGATCGCGGTGTAGGTGGCGTCGTCGCCGGTGAGGGCGCGGGTCGAAGCCGTGAGCGTGTCCATGCCGAAGGCTCCGAACGGGGCGTTGAGCTGCTTGTAGATGGCGCCCAGCTGCTCGACCGTCGCCAGGTTCACGGCGAGCGCCGGCGGGTAGGCGTCGAGCGCCTCGACGAAGACGCGGCCGTCCGCATCGTAGGAATCGGCGAGGCCGAGCAGCGCCAGCATGGTCGGACGGACGTCGGTGTGATCGGTCCAGACGGCGATCTCCCCGCGGCGCCTGACCCCGGGCCCGACCAGGCCGATCCAGGTGTTGGCGATCTCCGGCTGGATGTCGCCATGGTTCCAGGCGAAGGCCGGATCGATGCAGGTCTCGCAGGTGTCGGACGGGAAGTCGGTGATGAAATAGGTCGGATCGCCGAAGAAGACGAAGGTGGCATTGCGCGCCGGGTCGCCGGTGGTGAACATGTGCAGCGCCTTCATCTCGGTCTGATCGCCCATTTGCGCCAGCAGGTGGTCGGCGGCGCCGGTGTAGGGATTGACCGCCGTCAGCTGGGCCAGGTCGCGCTCGAACTCGCGGGTGGCGGGATCGGTCTGGCCCAGGGGGCCGCCGCCGAAGTTGGCCAGATAGAACGGCGGCGCATCGTCGCCGTGGACGGTGAAGACGTCGGGCGAGGTGTCGCCCAGGAACTGCGCGGCGAGCGACGGAAACTGATTCATCACCAGGGTGTCGATGTTGACGTCGACCTCGCCGATCGGGTTCCACACGCACGGAGTGGTGACGCCGTCGCAGCCGGCGGGGGTCCGCGAGCCGCCGACGAAATGATCGCCCTCGTCGACGGTGAAGACGAACAACGTGTTGCTGGCGTCGATGCCGTGATGCGCCAGGCGCTTGAAGAAGGCGGCGAAGGCGGCGTCGTAGGCCGCGAGCTGCGCGACGTAGCCGGCGGAACCGGGTCCGAAGGCGAGTTGATCGTTGCCGGCGACGCCGTGGAAATCGTGCGCGTCGGAGATGTAGGCGAAGGTGACCTGCACGCCGCGCTCCTGCATCGCCGCGACGTAGGCGAGCGTGACGTCGGCCTCCATGCCGTCGAATCCCGGGAAGCCCGGCTGGCCGAAGGCATCGACGATCGGCTTGCCCAGCAGGCTGGTCAGCGGCACCGCGGCCGGCTTGCCGGTCAGCATGGGGTCGATCTCCTGCGCGCCGAACAGGCCCTTGAAGCCGCTGTAGCCGCCGGGTTCCTGCGGCAGAAGGTCGTCCTGGCCGCCGACGCACAGGCGCGAGCCGCGGGCGCAGTGGATCGCCAGGCCGACGAGGTCGGTCTGCGCCTTCGCCGCCGCGGCGGTGCCGTCGGCGGCCGCGTTCGAGGCCTGTGCCTCGGCGAACTGCGGCGAGGGATTGCCGAACACCTTGGTGACGTCGCCGGTGGCGCCGGTGCCGGTGTTCTCGAGCTCGAGGTTGGCCACGGCGATGGCGCCGACGTCGCAGCCGGCGCGCGTGTAGGGCACCCAGGGAGCCGGGACGTTGGCGCCGGTGGGGGTCACCATGTTGGGGACCGTTGCCGAGACGGTGTCGGTCCAGTACTCGAAGGAGCTGGGGAACGAGAACTCGCCGGTCGGCGAGGTGCGCACGTAGCTGTTGGAAACGGTCTGGCCGTGGCGGTCGGGATAGACCCCGGTGAGCGAGGTCAGGATGCCGCCCGCGGTGTGCGAGATGAGGATGGTGTGATCGTCGGTGTTGAGGGTGCCGTTGGCCTCGATGAAGCCCGAGAGGTGCGCGATCTGCTCGAGGTCCGACGGGACGTTGGGCAGGTCGCGGCGGAAGTGCGTGTTGTCGAACTGGATGTAGATCACGTGCTGGATCGCGCCGGCGGCGTTGCCGAGGCGGCAGGGGCCGGACGCCTTCTCGACGGTGGCGGCGGGAACGGCGGCGGGTGGCGCCGCGGCCGCGAAGCCGGCGAGGAGGCCGTTCATCACCAGCGCCGTGCAGGCGCCGAGCATCTTGCCGCTGTGGATCGCTGCCGCCGTCCGCTTGCTCTCGGTCCGTCGCATGTCTGGCTCTCCTTGTGTTCTCCCGCGCCAGCGGGAGTCGAGCCATGCTACGGGCCGGCGGTTACGGGCTGGTGAAGCGGAAGTGAAGTTCTCGCCGCCATGGCGTGACGGCGATCAGGAGGCCGCGGCGCCGGGCGGGCGCTTGCCGCGCGGCGTCATGCGGCGCGCCAGGGGGACGTAGAGCGCGCCGGGGAGCAGGCTGAGGGCGCGGGCCGCCAGCGTCATCTGCCAGGGCAGCCAGAGCTCCGCGCGCCGCGCCAGGATGCCCCTGCCGATCCTCGCCGCGGCGTCGTCGGTCGCGAGCAGGAAGGGCATCGGGAAGCGGTTGGGAGCGGTCATCTCGCTCTTCACGAAGCCGGGGAAGACGCAGGTGGTCTTGACCGCGGTCGTGGACAGGTCGACGCGCAGGCTCTCCATAAAGGTGCGCAGGAACGCCTTGGAGCCGCCGTAGGCGGCGTTGTCCGGAAAGCCCCGCACCGCCGCGATGGAGGCGATCGCCACCAGGTGCCCGCGGCCGCGTGCCAGCATGCCGGGCAGCGTCGCGGTCAGGGTGGCGGCGGCGCCGAGGACGTTGGTCTGGAGGATCCGTTCGCAGGCCTGCCAGTCGAAGCGCCGCGCCGAGGTCAGCTGGCCGACGCCGGCGTTGGCGATCACCAGGTCGAGGTCGCCGACGCGATCGTCGAGCTCGCGCAGGCGCTCCCGCGTCGCCGCGAGCTCCGCCACGTCGAGCACCAGCGGCTCGATCGCGCCGCCGGTGCGGGCCGCCTCGGCGCGCAGCGCCTGCAGCCGGTCGCCGCGCCGGCCGGCCGCGACCACCGGGATGCCGCGCGCGGCCAGCCACAGCGCGAGGGACCAGCCGATGCCGCTGGTGGCGCCGGTGACCAGCGCTCGCCGATAGGGTGGTGTCGTCATGGCGTCCTCCATCCTGTTTCCATGGCGGTCAAGTCCCGAGCAACAACCAGTCGGGGACCGCGAAGACCGAATCGCTGAGGCGGAGCACCCGCTCGCCGCGATAGATCACGAACCCGCCGCGATAGCGGTCCCCGAGCACGCGGCGCGATCGCTCGAGGCTGGTCGCGTCGCGAGCGTCCACTCTGGGTCTGGCCTTGAGCTCGAGCGCCCAGAGATCGTCCTGGCTTTCGAGGATCAGATCGACCTCGAGGCCGCCGGAGGTCCGCAGGTAGGTGGCGGTAACACGAACGCCCAGGCTTTCGAGGGTGATCAGGATCTGGGCGGTGACCGTGCTCTCGTACTGCTCGCCGCTGAGGCCGCCGGTCTGCCCGGAAAGGGCGCGCTGCACTCCCGCGTCGAACCAGATCAGCTTGGGCGCCTTGAGCAGACGCACGGTCGGATTCCCCGCCCAGGCCGGGAGGTGCAGGATCTGATAGGACAGCTCGAGGTAGCGGAGATAACGGCGCACGGTGGTGACCGGCAGCCCGGCGTCCCGCGCCAGCTCCGAATACGACAGCAGCTTCCCGGCGCGGAGCGCGGCGAGTCGATGGCAGTGGGCGAAGGCTTCGAGATCGCGCAGCCGCGCAAGATCCGCCAGGTCGCGCTCGAGGTAGGTCGCCTGGTAGGCGTCCAACCAATCCCGGCGCTCCTCCGGCCGATACTGCAGCAGGGTGGGCAGGGTCCCCCATTCGAGGGCGTGCTGCATCGCGCTCCGGGCCGCCCCGGCCTGGGGGCCGACGAAACCGTCGAGCAGGGCGTCGAGGCGTTCCCGCACCGTCGCCGGACCCGCCATGAGTGCGGCGATCAGCGGCTCGTCCGGACAGGCGCCGCCGAAGTGCGCGGCGAGCTCGCCGACCGCGAGCGGCCAGAGCTCATAGAGGAATACCCTGCCGGCGAGCGTCTCGCGGACCTGGTCGAGGAGGAGGATGCGCGACGAGCCGAGAAGCACGGAGAAAGGCAGCGTCCCTTCGTCGTACGCCCACTTGATCTTGTCGAGCAGCTGGGGAGCCTTCTGCACCTCGTCGAGAACCGCCGGCCCGACCGCGCGTGCCCACCCCTCCGCGGGCACTGCCGAGAGGCGCTCGCGCTCCCCGGGGGAATCGAGGTTCAGATAGCGCAGCTCGCCGCCATAGAGCGCCCTGGCCAGCGTCGTCTTGCCCACCTGCCGGGCGCCGGTCAACACCACCAGGCGCCGGGGCGGGGCGGAGCGCGGCAGGCGCGCGCTGAGAAAGCGAGGGATCATGGTCGAATAGCCTAGCAATTCGACCACGGCAGGGTCAAATTGCAAGGTGTTTGCTAGCGCAGGTCGGACGGGAGGCGCGGCGAGGAGATCAGGCGGGCGAACTCGCGCCAGCGGCGCTCGGGCTGCTCGGCGGTACCGCCGCGGGAGTCGATGTAGCGGCGCACCAGGTCCTGACCGTAGTTGTAATTGATCACGTAGCTGCGGTAGGTGTCGATGAAACGCAGGCGCTGCGCCGCGCGCTCGGGCGACATCAGGCCGTAGCGCTCCAACCAGGCCTGCGCCGCTTCCCGGCTGAGCCTGCCGTCGAGGTAGCCGCGGGCCGCCTCGTTGCCGGCGTAGCTCGATTCGCGCAGCAGCTCCTGCACCTGGTCGTAGTTGGCCGCCGCGGCGGGGTCGAGGCCCGCCGCCGGATAGAGGACCTGGCGCTCGAAGACCACGCGCTCGGGGCCGGGGAAGACCACCTCGACGCCGAAGTTGGCGGTGCCCTCGGCGATCAGCGATTGCGGGCTGAACAGCGGATAGACGGTGAGCTCGACCCAGCCGCGCTGGCGCACCAGGTGCTGCTCGAGCAGCGAGTTGTAGACATGGTGCCCCGGGTAGCCCTCGTGGCCGGCGAGGTCGAGCGCCCGATCGATGTAGATCGGCAGATCGGTGTTGACCTGGATCAGGCTGTGGAAGCCGCCCTGGTACCAGTTGTAGCCGCTCCAGGGCTTGTCCTTGACGTAGGCCACCTCGAAGCTCTCGCCGGGCGGCAGCGCGATGTGGGCGGCGGTGCGGCGCCGGCATTCGGCGATGGCGGCGGCGAAGACGGCGGCGACACGATCGGGAGGGATCACGAAGCGCTGCCGGTAGGCGGTGATGCGGGCGGCGAGCGGGCCGGTGCCGGGAACCAGGTGGTCGATGCGGTCGAGGATGGCCTGGAAGTGGGCGGCGTCCCAGGTCGGCGCGACCGCGTCGTAGAGCGCGCGCGACTCCTCGTCGAAGCTCATGCGGGCGCCGCTCAGGGCGTCGACGTGCGCCGCCAGGGAGCTGAGCTGGCGCTCGAGGAAGCGGCGGCGCAGGCGCAGCAGCTCGTCAGGGGAATCGCCGCCGTCGGGCGCCGCGACGCCGGCGGTTGCGGCAGGCGGGATCGCGGCTGGTGGGGCCGGGGCTGGCGGGGCCGCGGCTGGCGGGGCCGCGACGTCGCCGAGCGCCGCCAGCAGGGAGCGGGCCTCGGCGCGCAGCTCGGCGAGCGGCCGCTTGCCGGCGGCCTCCGCGGCCTGCTTCCACTCGGCCGGCCCGTAGAAGGCATCGACATAGTTGGCGTCGTGCTGGCCGACCGCCAGCACCAGCTTGACGTAGGACTCGGCGATGCCGTTGAGCTGCTTCATGTCCGCACTGACCTCGATCCTGCCGCGGTCCACCGGCGCGGCTGCGGGCGGCGCTGCCGGCGGGCCGCCGGTTGCAGCCAGGGAGACCGCCGTCGCGACCGCCACGACGGTGGCCGCGGCGAAGGCGACGGCGGCGCCAGCGGCGAACGGCGCTCTCGCCGAGCGGCGCGACCGATCAGGCATCTTCGCCCGCGGGGTGCTCGAAGCGGCGCTCGAAGCGGTGCCGGAGCTCGGCGACGAGCTTGCGCACCTCCGCCAGGTCGGAAGCGCCGAGGTGCTCAGACAGCTCGTCCAGGATCGGTTCGGTCCGCGGCCGGTAGACGTGGAGCAGGCTGGCGACGTCGTTCTCGTAGAGGCCGATGCGCAGGTACTCGCGCTGGCGATAGAGCGAGGGCAGGGCATAGAGCTTGAGCAGCAGCAGGCCCTCGACCGTGGCGCAGGGGACCGGCTGCCGCGGCAGGTCGTCGAAGTGCTGGGTAGTCACGTGGGACCGCAAGACCCGGGCGAAGAGCGGGTCCGTGGTCAGCAGCAGGTCGAGCCTCACCTCGGCGAACCGCGCCCGCACGAAATGATCGCCGTGGGACCTGACCGCGATCTCGGGCATGGCGTCGAGGCACGACGGCGATGCGATCAGGTCGACGTCCTTGGTGTTGCGGCCCTCGAAGTACTTCAGCATCGCCATGCCGCCGGCCAGGGCGTAGGCGACGTGCCGCGCCGCGAGCAGCTCGAGCAGCAGCGTCACCGCCGGGCCGAAGTCCTCGGCGACTCCCATGCGGTCGCCCCGCCAGAGCTTGGGATCGAACGCCCAGGCGTCGTGGAGGACGTCGCCGATGCGGAAGCGCTTGCCGCGCGGCTCGGGCTGCATGACGCGCCGAGTCTAGCACCGGGAGGGCGATCGAGCGGGCGTCAGGACCGGTAGGAGAGACCCACGGCGAGGATCACGGTGAACGTCGCCGCGGCCGCCGCCTACGACTCTTGCAACCCGATGCAAACCGGACGCCGCCGGCCCGCCGTAGGAGCGGTAGTAGACTGTCGGGCGGCGCCTTCGCGCCGATGTCGGGTGGGGGGTGGGAGGGGCGAGAGAAAGTGGTTGGGGACTTGACGCGAGACCCTCCGTGCGGGGTCCGGAAAGGCGTGGAGAGCGATGCAGATAGCAATGATCGGGCTGGGCCGGATGGGCGGCAACATGGTGAAGCGCCTGCTGCGCGGCGGGCATTCTTGCGTGGCGTTCGACCGCAATCCCGCGGCGGTGGCGGAGCTGGCCAAGGAGGGCGCGGTGGGCGCCTCTTCGCTCGCCGACGTCGTCGCCAAGCTCGACAAGCCCCGCTCGGTGTGGCTGATGCTGCCCGCCGGCGAGATCACCGAGGCGACGGTCCGCGAGCTCGCCGGGCGCCTCGAGGCCGGCGACGCGGTGATCGACGGCGGCAACTCCTACTATAAGGACGACGTGCGCCGCGCCGGCGAGCTGGCGGGCAAGGGCATCCACTATCTCGACGCCGGCACCAGCGGCGGCATCTGGGGCATCGACCGCGGCTACTGCCTGATGGTCGGCGGCCCGCGCGAGGCGGTGGAGCGGCTCGACCCGATCTGGAAGACGCTGGCGCCGGGGCAGGGGGCGATCCCGCCGTCGCCCGGGCGCGAAGGCAAGGCGAGCACCGCCGCGCTCGGCTACCTGCACTGCGGACCCACCGGCGCCGGGCACTTCGTCAAGATGGTGCACAACGGCATCGAGTACGGCCTGATGCAGGCCTATGCCGAGGGCTTCGACATCCTCAAGAACGCCGCCTCGTCCGAGCTGCCCGAGGGGCACCGCTTCGAGCTGGACCTCGCCGACGTCGCCGAGCTCTGGCGGCGCGGCAGCGTCGTCTCGTCGTGGCTGCTGGACTTGTCGGCGATGGCCCTGGCCGAGAGCGGCGACCTCGCCGGCTACACCGGTTTCGTGCACGACTCGGGCGAAGGGCGCTGGACGATCACCGCGGCGCTGGAAGAGGCGGTGCCTGCCGACGTGCTGTCGGCCTCGCTGTTCGCGCGCTTCCGCTCTCGCCAGGAGCACACCTTCGGCGAAAAGATGCTGTCCGCGATGCGTCAGAAGTTCGGCGGCCACCTGGAGCGGCCGGCGGGCGGCTAGCGACCGGCCGGCTCGCGGCCACGGAACGAATCGCGTGGGACACCGGCGCCGCCGGCGACCCATGTCCCAGGTCTCGAAAGCCCCGCGCCGTGCGGCGCGGTAAGGAGAGGAGAGTCCCATGTCGGTGCCAGCCGTTTCCCCGCCGCCGCCGGCGGCGCAGGCGCACGCGGACCGCCAGCCGGCGCCGCCTTGCGTGCTGGTGATCTTCGGCGCTTCCGGCGACCTTGCCAAGCGCAAGCTGATCCCGGCGATCTACAACCTGGCGGCCGGCGGCTTCCTGCCGGAGGAGTTCGCGATCGCCGGCATCAGCCGCTCGCCGATGAGCGACGACGAGTTCCGGCAGAAGATGAGCCAGGACCTGCATACGTTCGAGACCGGCACGCTCGAGCCGGAGCGGGTCGAGTGGCTGAAGCGCCGGCTGTCCTACATTGCCGGCGACCTCGATCAAGCGGCGACCTACGACCGGCTGCGCGCGGCGCTGGCGGCGATCGACGAGCGGTGGGGGACGCGCGGCTCGTACCTCTTCTACCTGGCGGTGCCGCCCAGCCAGTTCGCCCAGATCATCCAACGGCTGGGCGAGGCGCGGCTGACCGCGGAGGAGAACGGCGCCTTCCGCCGGGTGGTGATCGAGAAGCCGTTCGGGCACGACCTCGACAGCGCGCGGCGGCTCAACCACGACATCCGCGAGGTGGTCGAGGAGTCTCAGATCTACCGCATCGATCACTACCTGGGCAAGGAGACGGTGCAGAACATCCTCGCCTTCCGCTTCGCCAACGGCATCTTCGAGCCGATCTGGAACCGCCGCTACATCGACCACGTGCAGATCACCGTCGCCGAGACCGTCGGGGTCGAGTCGCGCGGCGCCTACTATGAAGAGGCCGGGGCGCTGCGGGACATGGTGCAGAACCACATGTTCCAGCTGCTGGCGCTGACCGCCATGGAGCCGCCGATCTCGTTCGCGCCGGACGTGGTGCGCGACGAGCGGGTGAAGATCCTGCGCGCGGTGCGCCCGCTCGCGCCCGAGGACGTGCTGCGCGAGACGGTGCGCGGCCAGTACGGCGCCGGAACGGTGGGCGGCAAGCCGGCGCCCGCCTATCGCGCCGAGAAGGGCGTGTCGCCGACGTCGAGCGTCGAGACTTTCGTCGCCCTCAAGCTGTACGTCGACAACTGGCGCTGGGCGGACGTGCCCTTCTACCTGCGTACCGGCAAGCATCTACCGCGGCGGGTCACCGAGGTGGCGATCCAGTTCAAGCGGGCGCCGTTCATCCTGTTCCGCGAGACGCCGGTGGAGCAGCTCGAGCCCAACCTGCTGGTGATGCACATCCAGCCCGACGAGGGGATCTCGCTCTCGTTCGAGGGCAAGGTGCCGGGGCCGCTGATGCGGCTGGGCCAGGTGCGCATGCATTTCCAATACTCCGACTACTTCGGCAGCACGCCCGAGACCGGCTACGAGACGCTGCTCTACGACTGCATGACCGGCGACTCGACGCTGTTCCAGCGCAGCGACCTGGTGGAGGTGGGGTGGACGATCGTGATGCCGATCCTCGACGTCTGGTCGGCGCTGGCGCCGCGCTCCTTCCCGAACTACGAGGCCAACACCTGGGGTCCGAAGGCGGCGGACGATCTGATCCAGGCGGACGGGCGGCGATGGAAGAACAACGCTTGAGCGGCCGCGGCGAGGTGCGCGTGGTCGCCGATGCGGCGGAGCTGACCCGCGTGGCGGCCGAAGAGGTGGTGGCCGCGCTGGCGCGGCGCGGCGGCGACGCGGCGGCGCTGGTGCCGGGCGCGGCGGACAGATCTAGCTTGCCGAGGGTACCGAGCTGGGCGCTGGCTGGTGGCTCGACACCGCGCGCGCTCTACCGTTTGCTGGCGGACCCGGCGGCGCCGTTTCGGGGCCGCATCGACTGGGCGGCGCTGCATTTCTTCTGGGGAGACGAGCGTCACGTGCCTCCCGATCATCCGGACAGCAACTTCCGCATGGCGCGCGAGGCGATGCTCGATCACGTGCCGGCGCCCGCCGAGCACGTGCACCGCGTCCATGCCGAGGAGCCCGACGCCGCGCGGGCCGCGGAGCGCTACGAGCGCGAGCTGATCGAGGTCTTCGGGCTGCGGCCCGATGGTGGGGGGCACGACGAGCCCGCCGCTGGCGACGATGCGATGCATGCAACGCGCGGTCTTTGGCCGCGCTTCGACCTGGTGTTGCTGGGGCTGGGCGAAGAAGGCCATACGGCGTCGCTGTTCCCCGGTAGCCCGTTGCTGGCGGAGCCAGGAAGGAAGGCGCTGGCGGAGCGGCGGCAGCGTCTGGCGGCGGCGGTGTGGGTCGAGGCTCAGAAGACTTGGCGGATCACCTTGACGCCGTCGGTGCTGAACCGAGCGGCCAAGGTGATCTTCCTGGTCAGCGGCGCGGCCAAGGCGCCGGCGCTGGCCGAGGTGCTCGAAGGCGAGCCGCGCCCGGAGCTCTATCCCGCGCAGGTGATCGCGCCTGTCGACGGCAAGCTGCTATGGCTGGTGGATCGCGCCGCCGCCGCGCGGCTCCGATCGATCTGAACGCGGCGAACTTCCGAGACGAGCGAGCGGCAACGCCAACGATCGGCTGCCACGAACAGCTCGGACCGGCGCCAGCCGCAGGCGAGACGTGGGGCTGGCCGCCCAGCGCCAGGTAACGTGGGGGTGAGCCAGGCCTCCCTCTATGTCGATGGCGCGATCGTCGCGGCATGGAACGCACCGCCTTACACCTACTCCTGGGACACGACGCGGATACCGCCCGGCGCCCACACGCTGCAGATAGGCCGACGCAAACACACCGATCATTGCAGCAGCCGGGATCCCTCGCTCAAGGCCCCATAGCAGGTGCGGCAACGGTCGGTGGCTCGCGGCGAGCTTGAAGATCAGACTCGATGGGAATCCCAATGCAGCCAGCGTCGTCCAAAAGATGATACCAAAATCATGCACCCAGTGTGGCCACACTGCGGCCGCGGCAATCAGTGAGCCCAAGACCGCTAGCAGGAAGAACCAGCTTGCCCGCAGCTGGCGCGTCCGTCCGAACAGAATTGCCGCCATCCAGGTGCTTGCGTTGAACGCTGCCGCGGCCACCACGACCGCATAGTCGAGGATGAACCATCCGACATCGCCGAAAGCTAGCTTCCACCACGCAGCCGTAACGAAAGGCGCAAGGGCAAGGCAGAGAAAGCCGAGCGTGGGCCCTGCAGCGACGCGCCTCAGCGAAGCGCGCCAAGGCTCCGATACCCAGCGTCCGCCAGTCATCACTCACGACCCAGTTCCCGTCCGTGACTCAGACGGACGAAGAGCGACACGCTCCCCAAGCGATTTCTAATGGCATTCACGGCGCCTTGCATCTCGACAACGGGGTCGGCGATCCCGCGGCACTTACGATTCGTCAGTCTCTAGCTTCGCACGCCAGCGGAACAACCAAGGCAGTAGCACGAACGGCTGCAGATAAGCAGCCGCCAACACACCGACCATGGCCGCTGCCGGTAGGGCGCGATCGATGCCCCATGGCAGGTGCGGCAGCGGTCCTTGGCTCGCGACGATCTTAAAGATCATGCTCGACGGGAACCCCAATACAATCAGTGTTGTCGCGATGACTAGCGCAGAATCATGCGCCGAATCAGGCCACACTGCGGCAGCGGCCCAAAGCGCCCCCAAGACCGCCAGCAGTGCGAGCCAGCTTGCTCGCAGCTGGCAGGTGCGCCCGAAGAGAATGGCCACCAGCCAAGTGCTTGCATTCAGCGCTGCCGCCGCCAGGCCGATCGCATAAAGCAGGATGAACCACCCGACGCGGCCAAAAGCGAGCTCCCAGTACACTGCCGTGACCAAGGGCGCCAAGGCAAGGCAGAGAAAGCCGAGCAGCGGCCCCGACGCCACCCGCTTCAGCGCATCGCGCCAACCTGAAAGGGACGGGCGGCCATCAGTCGTCACTCGCAACCGCCTCCAGTGTGCCTCACTTGGTGCCTCGAAGACTATCAGAGAGAATCGCTTGCACGGAGCAGGCTCGGATGTCGTTCACTGAGTATTACACTTCGATCCGCACGCGGCGAGAACGTCCTGAGCCCAGGCCTGGCAGTTGCTTCCATCATGCCAATTCAACAGTTGATAGGGAGGTCGACCGTCGTGATCTTCGAGCAACCCCTTCACACACTTGTCGACGCATTGATTGCGGTTTACCAGTGGGCAATGCTTGCGATTGAAGGCCCTGGAATCGTTGCCGCCTGGTACCGGGCCGTTGAACACCTCATTGGCTATTTGGCCTGACCCTCCTCCCTGGGCTGGTCCTAACCCTCCACACGTCACGTTGTAGTTCTCATCGATCACGCACAAGTATTCGTGACACCATCCGAGGGGGCAATGGCCATCCAGGTTTGGATCCCGCCCGCCTTCCAGTGTGATCGTGCAAACAAACGTATCGAGGCCAGCCGGGTCGGCCTTGTTGACCGGATCACCGGCGGCGTAGCCATATAGGTTTGGATCCCCGCCGCCGAACAGTGCCGGATCGCGCGCCGTCCACCGTCCCACCGCCGCATCGTAGTCGCGAGCGCCGAAGCGTACCAATGCCGTGCTCTGGTCATACAGACCACCAGCGAAACCGAACGGCTGGAAGCCAGGGTTGGTGTCCAGAGTGACGCGGCCCCAGGCGTCGTAGTCCAGGCGCTGGGCGATATCTCCGGTCGTGGAATCGACCACCATACGTGGGCTGCCGAGCTGATCGGTAAGGATCACGTAGGAGATGCCGGCCTTCACCATGGCGTCGGGAGCGTTGACATGGGTGGCGTAGATGAAACGGCTGACCACGTTGCCGGAGCCGTCCAGCTCGGCCGCCACCTTGAGCTTGTCCAACCACACGAATCCTTGCACCAGGACACCGGCGACCAGCTTGCCGACCCGGCGGTTTTGGCCGTCCACGACGTAGTCGCTCTCGATCCCGTTCGCGTCGACGAAGCTCACCAGGTTGCCGAGCGAGTCGTAGACGTAGCTGACCATGCTGGCGTTCTGGGTCATGCTGGAAAGGTCGCCATTGGCGTTGTAGGCAAAGGTCAGGTCGCCCCACTGCAGCAGGCGGTCCTGGGCATCGTAGCTGGCCGTCGTCGTCGTCGAACCGTCCAACGTCGAGACGCGGTTGCTGTTCGCGTCATAGTCGTAGTGCGACAGCGGCGTCCCATTCAGCGAGACGTCCGTGAGCCTTCCCGCGGCGTCGTAACTGTAGCCAAAGGTGCTGGTCGTGCCCGAGATCGTCTCGACCCTCTGCGTGATCCTGCCACCGGCGTCTCGAGTCAAGTCGGCAGCGAAGAGCTGGCTGCCGGCATAGGTCGCGCTGAAGCTCGACAGCTCCCCGAAGCGGTTCTGGGCCGTCGCGGTCGAGACGGACCCCATGCTCGTGCTCGTAACCGAACCGGTGCTCGGGTCCCGGCCCACGCTCAGGCCACCCGCCCCGGTCATCAACCCGTCGGCGTCGTACAGGAATGCCACGGGAAGCTGGCCGTTCACGGTCTGCGAGCTCAGTCGAAAGTCCTGGTTGAAGGTGTTCTGCAAACTCGCCGCCACCGGTCCACTCCAGCTGATGCTGATCGGCAGGGGTCCGTCGGAGAGGTAGGCGAGCGCTTCGCCGCCCGGAGCACTCACTGCTTGCAGCAGCGAGGTGGTGGGATCGTAGGTGAGGCTGATCGTGCCACGCTCGAAGTTCACGCTCGACAGCCGCCCCTGTTGGTAGCCGAAGCTCACGGTCTTGCCGTCCGGGCGGCTGATCGACGTCAGTCGCCGGTCGGGGTCGTAGCCGTAGGTGGTGGCCGTCGCACCACCACCCAGATCGGGTGGTGTGTAGCTCATCGCGAGATTGACCGGTGTGAACGCAAACTGGTGGGCCGGCCTGCCCGGAGGCGTCACCGAGGTGAGATTGCCGTTCGCATCGTAGGTGAACACCACCATCCGGCCGTCCGGATAGCTTTGCGACGTGAGCCTGCCGGCAGCGTCCCATCCGAAGGTGAACCTCCGCTGCAGCGCGTCGGTGGTGCTCGCGACCCTGCCGTCGGCGCCGTAGGTCAAGGCAAGGGTGCGCTGCTCCGGCCCGGTCCCCTGCGTCGCGGAGATGAGCCGGCCGGCCGCGTCGTAGGCCAATTGGGTGGCCGCGAGCGTGCCTGCCTGCAGGCTCGTCGGGTGGCCGGCGGCATTCACCGTCTCGATGAACTGCCGCCCCGCCGGCGTCTGAAAGGTCCAGGTCATCTGCGACCGGTCGAAGAGCCTGCGGTAGGTATTCCCGTTCAGCGCCCATGACTCGGTGAGCGTGCTCAGGCTCAAGGGATCGCCGGGCACGTTGAGCAAGGCCGTCCGGCTGCTGCTGGTGGCCATGGTCAGCCCCGACGGCAGCTGCGTCTGCTCCGCGGTCACGATGGGCGACTGCAATCCGAATCGCGGATCGGCGCCGAGGCTGGTCGTGACCACGCTGCCGTCCGGCCAGGTCACCGTCTGCTGCCCGTTCGGCGCGATCGCGGACCGCACCGTCAGGCCGTCCGGCCCGGTGAAGAGGCGCTGCCTGCCGCCGGCGGTCGGGTACTGGACAGCAACCTGGGAGTTGTCGCCGGCGGCCGTGGTCATCGTGACCGAGTAGGCTGCCGGGCTGGCAACGGCCTCGCTGAAGGTCATGAGCCCGCCGGCCGCGTCGGCGTCGGCGACCAGGCGGCCGCCGGCCGAGTACTGGAAGGTGGAGGTGTATCCCCGCGGATCGGTGCGTGTCGCCATGAGCCCGCCCGCAGCATACGTGAAGCTCACCGCCGCCGCCGCCGGGTCGCTCACCGCTTGCAGGTAGCCGTCAGGCCCCGTCGCCAGCGTCGTCGTCTGCCCGTCGGGCGAGACGACGGCCACCGCGTTGCCTTGCGGGTCGCGCTGGATCTGCGTGATCCGCCCGTCGCGGTCCTGGACCCCGGTCAGCAGGTCCGAGCCGTCGTAAATGAAGCTGTAGAGGACGGCACCGGTCACCGGGTCCACCGTGCTCAGGTGCTGGCCGCCGGCCGAGAATTGGTAGACCTCGCTGGCATCCTCCGCGGCGACCAGGAAAGCGCTGGTGCTCGCGCCGGGGAACGGATCGCCGATCCGCGACACCACCGGGCCGCCGCTGAGGACGTACAGCAGGCCGTTGGGATCGAGGAAGGGGCGGCCGGTCAGGGGGACCCCGGGAACCGTGCTGATGAAACCCGCGCGGTCGATGCGGCGCAGCACCCCGTCATTGATCCAGAGGGTGCCGTCGGGCGCCACCAGGATGCCGGTCGGACCCTGCAGCTGGGCCAGGATCGCGGGTCCCCCATCGCCGGCGGACCCGCGGGTGCCCGTGCCGGCCACCACCGTCAGCAGTCCGGAAGGATCCCGCCGGAAGATCCGGCCACCGGAAGTATCGGCGACGAACAGGGTGCCGTCGCCGGCGAGGGCGGCGCCTTGCGCGCCGAACAGCGGGATCGTCGAGGCGTCCACGACCGTCGTCAGGGTGCCGTCCGGGCCGAGATGGTAGACGTCGCTGTCGACGAGGTAGAAGCCGCCCGCGTTGTCGGGCAGGAAGTCGAGAAACGTGCCGCACCCCGGCGTGGCGAGGACCACCGCGGAGGTCAGGTTTCCCGGCAGCAGGACGGTGCGGATCTGCGTTTCCTGGCGATGAGCATCACAGCTGGCGAAGAACAGCTGGTTGAACTTGTCCCGCGCCACGCCCCAGATGGGAACGTTTTCGAGGACATTGCTGTACTCGAGCGAAACGCTGCCGTTGCGATCGACCTGGTAGATGTCGCCGGCGCCGACAAACCCCTGGTCCACCACGTCGAACGAACCGTCCGCGCCCAGCCAGCCGCCGATGACCGGGAGCACCGTCGGGATCAAGGCGAACTGGTCGATGGCCGCGGTGCCGATCGGGTCCGCGTTCTCGCGCGAGCCGTCGCCCCGCCAGACGGTGCGCGTCGAAAAGTCGTAATCGTGGTGCACGTCGAGCGTCCAGCCGCCCAACCTCTCGGCGCTGGCATCCATCGCGCCCACCCGCTGGCTGAAGCTGCTGGCGAAAGCGCGCTGATAGCGCGTGGGGCTCAGGCTCGCGTTCGCGTCGATTGCCGCCTGTCCGAACGCCAGCGGGATGTTCGGCGGCGGTGCGTACTGCCCGTCGATGAGGTAGGTGACCGTCACCGTCGCGAGCTGCTCGCCCTGCAGCAGCCTGCCGTAGCCATCGATCCCGTCCCAGGTGAAGGTCGATGACAGGCTGGCCCCGGGAGCGAAGGTCTGCTGGAACAACCGGCCGGCGACGGCGACGGTGAGATCGATCTGCACCAGGCCCGGGGGAGGGTTGGGGCCGCTCAGCAGGACCTGCACGCTCCGCGGGTCGATCCGCCCCGGCGCCCGATCGCTCTGGTAGTGCAGCCTGAACGGCGTGCCGACGATCGGCACGTCCTCGCCCAGCGTCTGGTTCTCGCAGTCGATGACCGAACCGCCGGACTGCTGGCACGAGTCCGCCAGGTCCGGCGGCGGGCCGCCGTCCGGATTGGGCGGCTCGAGCACCCCCGGTGGCACTTCGTACGGCCAGTTGAAATCCCAGGTCGAGAAGTGCCTGACCGGGACCCGCCACAAGGTCTGCCCCACCGGATAGAGCGCCGCCAGGCTCTGTTGCTCGTCGGCAGTGATGCCGAGGGCGGCCAGCGCCGCCGGGTTCGCCGCAGCGCCGGCGCCGGTCACGTCGAGATCGGCCAGGCCGGCGGTCACCGAGAGGATCTGGACCACCAGCCCGTTGTCCGAGGCGACCCAGGCGGCGTTGGCGGGGTTGTAGTAACCGGCCGGAACGATGCCGCCCACTGGGAAACCGAGGAAGTTCTCGAGGTAGAAGGGCACCGGCTGGCTGAACTGCACCGTGCCCCCGCTGCCCGCGGCCTCGTCGGCGCCGAGCTCGACCGCGTAGGTATAGGCGCTCGACGGCGGCAGCGCCGCCGGCATGGCCTGCGGCCCGGTGGCACCGACGGAGTACTCGGTGGCGCGCACGGTCAGCGTCGGGAGCGGCGAGGCCTGCCCGCCGGGGAGCACCAGCTGCGCGCTGGTCCCGGCCCGGAACAGCAGCGTCGCCTGGCGAGTGCCGTCGCCATCCTGCACCGGCGTGCCGCGGATCACCTGCAGCGTCGACCGGGTGGTGTCCACCCGCGTCGCGGCGCCGTCGGGGGCCACCAGCACGACGTCCGGCAGCCAGGCGTAGTCGCGCCAGGGGGCGCTGACCGCGCGTTGGCCGCTGAAATACCCGGTCTTGTCGAACTGGACAATGAGCTGACCGCCGCCGTTCACCGCCAGGTCGAAGAAGCCGTCGGCCCGGGTGAGCGAGCCGCCGAGCTCGGGATGGCCGAGGATCTTGACCCCGACCCCGGCGATGGGCTGTCCCGAGCGGTCGTGCACGGAGCCGCGGACCACCGCCACCTGGAACGGCTGGACGGTCCCCGCCTGCACCCCCTGCTGGATGGCGTTGGCGCCGGTGTAGAGGAACGCCGTGGCCGCGGCGATGTCGGTGACCACCGTGCGATCGACCGGCGTCGCGACCGTCGAGGGATCGGGTGGCAGCCCGCCGCCCGCCGCGCCCGGCACGGTCACCGTCGCCGACGCGCTCGAGTTACCCGCCGCGTCCCGCAGCACGATCTGGATCGTATCGCCGGCCTGGCAGGCGATCGCCGCCGTGAAGCTGCCGTCGGCGGCGACCACGGCCGAGCTGGTGGCGCCCGTGCCGGTGTCGGTCAGCAGCACCGTCGCCGCCGGCTCGGCGCTGCCGGGGCCGGCGCTCACCGTGCTGGCGCCGCCCGCCGGCGCGGTGACCGTGACCCGGTGCGGATCGACCGCCGCCGGCGGCACCGTATCGAGCGTGACCTGGACGCTCGCCTGACCGCGGTTGCCGGCGGCATCCGTGGCCACCACCAGGATGGCGTTGGGCCCCTCCAGCAGCGTGATCGGCTGCGCGAAGCTCAGGTTGGCGGCGACCGCTGCCGGGATCCCGTCGACGGTGACCGTCGCCGGCTTGCTGACCGAGCCCGCAACGGTCTGCTGGGGCTGGTTGGTCAGCAGGCCGCTCGCTGGCGAGGTGATCGCGACCGCAGGTGGGATGGTGTCGACGGTGAACGTCACCGCCGCCGGGTGCGAGACGTTGCCGGCGAAGTCCTTGACCGTGGCGGTGACCGTCGCCGTGCCGTCGGGGATCGGCGCGGTGGGGGTGCAGGTCGCGCCGGTGGCACTCTCGACACAGGCGACGGCGAGCGCGCTGCCGGCGACCTCGAAGGCCAGCGAACCGGCGTCGACGCCCGACCCGATGTCGCTGTAGTCGACCTGCAGGGCCGGGACCGAGGTGCCGACGAACGAGCCGGGTACCGGCAGGGCGAAGTCGAGCTGCGGCGGGATGACGTCGGCATACACCGCCAGGCCGTGGATCCTGGCCGGCGGATCGAAATCGAGCAGGCGCAGGAGCCGGCCGGCAAGAGTCGCATGCGCGAGCTCGTGGCGGTTCGCCGCCCAGACCGAGCCGTCGGACGGGTCGGTGACCAGGTGCGAGATGTCGCCCTCGACGCCAGGATCGCCGTTGTCGCCGGCCTCGGCGAACGGCCGCAGCGTCCCCAGCCGCTGCCCGGCGCCGCCGAAGTGCACCAGCTCTTGCCTGGTGGCGGCCCACACGTCGGCGTTCGGGCCGGCCGAAACACGCAGCGGCAGCTCGAGAGCCACCGCCAACAGCAGGGCGCCGCCGGCGGCAAAGTGCAGCAGCCCGTCCTGCCGCGCGACCCAGACGCTGCTGGTGGCTGGATCGGCGCTCAGGTCGCGGACGTCGGCATCGGCGCCCAGCGCCAGGGTGCGCACGGCGCTCCCGGCCAGCGCATCGTAGGCCCTGACCTGGTTCGACGTTGCCACCCAGAGGAGCGCCGCGGCGGGATCGAGCGACAGCCCGACCACGTCGGCGCGCAGCGACAGCGCATGCAACGTCTGGCCGCCAGCCGAGAAGCCGAGCAGGGTCTTGCCTCGCGCCATCCACAGCGAGCCGTCCGCGGTGTTGACCGCCAGCAGGGTGCGCCTACCGTCGCCAGGCGCCTCGAATGGGACCGCAAGCTGCCGCCGCCCGTCGAAGCCATAGGCCAGCAGGTTCTCATGGGTGGCGACCCATACCGTGTAGCGGTGGTCGTCGACCGCCACCGCCCGCACGTGCTCGAGCCCGGAGACCTCGAAAAGCAGGTCGCCGTTGGCCGCCAGCAGCTTGAGGATTCCTTGGGCGTCGCCGACCCAGACCGCGCCGGCGAACAGCGGATTCGGCGCCGGTGGCTGCGCCGCCGCCGGTCGGCCGGGCGACAGCAGCAGCAGCACCGCGGCACCTGCGGCAGGCGCCAGCGTGCCGAGCTTCGCCAGCCCTTTCCATCCCCGCAGCGGCCGCTGCATCCACGAGCCATGTCGAGAGCTTCCAAACCCGTCCTCGTGTCCCAGGGACCATGGTGATCTTGCGTGAGCGCGCACCAGCCCCCCGATCGCCCGGCACTTCTTGGCCGGCGCCTGGAAGAGGAAGCCTTGTCGAGGCTGCCTGCTTTTGCCAGCTTACGCAAGCTGGAAGGGTAGCGTTTATTGCTAACACGATCATTCTGAAATGTCAGGCCCACGAAAGTCAAGGCTTCGCCGCCCAAGACCGCCGCGACGCGAGCGCCGCCCGCCGGAACGCGCCCCGCTCTCTCCGCCCGGCCGCCACCGCCGCGCGCAGCGTCCCCAGCGCCCGCCGCGTCTCGGCCGCCGCGCCCACACCGCGGGCCATCGCCATCGTCTTACCGAGCAGCGCCGCGGCGGCCGCGGGCTCCCCCACCTCCACCTGCATTCCGCGCCACCTCCGCCCGCGCGGCCAGCCCCTGACCGGCGTCGTTGAGGTACCAGGCGAGGCCGTGGCGCGCCGACACCCCCGACTCAAGGAGGTCTTGGGGAGAACCGCGCGGCCCAGACCGCCGTTCGCGCCATGGGCATCTCTCGGCGCTGGATTTTGTGCCCGGCTTGTGCCCGGAAGGTGCTGCGCCTATCGCGTCCAGCGCTGGCGCCGCAGCCAGGTTGAGCTCCAGACTTGGTATCCCTGGGCGAGCAGCTCATCGCCCCCGCGCACTTATCGCAAGACAGTCGCTTGGCGCCGCGGCAGCGGACTGTCCCGCCCCTGCCAGGTACGCAGGCTCGGCGGCCACGATCCGGCAGCTGCCGCCCGTCGCAAACCTGTAACACCCCAAAGTGTCACGTTGTCGCCGCTCGTCGGGGACCTATGAATTAGAAGGCGAAGCCTTGGAAAGGAGGCTCGATGCCGCGCCGCCGAGGAGTGTTCGCGGGCAACGTCATCTGGACCACCGTTCTCGCCCTGGGAGCGCTGCTGGCTCCGCTCGTCATCGCCTTGAGCCGTGACAATTCGCAGCTCTCCCTGCGCATCCTTCGCGAGCAGGAGGTTCCGAGCTCGCCATCGCCGGCCCTCAACCTCCGCTTCGCGAGCGACGAGACCGTCTACCTGAGCCGGCTTCACGACGGCGTGACCGAGGTCTCCCTGGATGCGACGCTCACTGCCCGCCGGCAACCGATCCCGGACCGCGACACCCTCCACATGCGCTTCCCGATGATGGAACGGCTGGCGGTGTCGCCGCAGTTCTTCGCCGTCGCCTCGCTGATGGCGGACTACGGCTTCCAGCCGCGCACCCCCGCCGCCGACGGCACGTTCAGGTTCACCCGCCTGCATGTCTGGTCCGTCGCCAGCCTCGACCTCTTCGGCGATCGCCTCCTCTTGCTCGGCGATCCCACGCCCCGTGCGCTCGCCGGCTGGCGGGAATCCAAGGGCGGCATCGCCTGGATCGGTCCGCTCAGCAGCCACCCCGAGCGGGACCTCAAGCCGTTCCTCTACGACGTGCCGGGCGCCCCGCCGTTGAGCCTGCTGCGCTGCATGAGCCTGGAGCTCGGAGCCGTCCGTTTCCTGCCGGATGGATCGTATGTCGTCGTGCCCGGAGTCAAGGACGGAATTTACCTCTACAGCAAGACGGGCACGCTCCTGCGCACCTGGAAGAATCAGGCCCTCGGCCTCGATGCGCCGGACTGCGCCGGCATGGATCAGAAGCAGGAGGACGAGTTCAACGGCTCCTATTCCGCGCGGTTCGAGTTCCTCAACCGCCACCGCGTCGTCGAGGAGATCCTGCCGCTGGCCGAGGGTCCGGGCCTGCTCGTCCGCTCGGTCGTGGCAGGCAAGGTCCGCTGGACGCTGACCATCCTGCACGGCGACCAGGTGACAAGCTATCCCGTGCCGATCACCGGCAACCTGCCCTACGACCGGCTGCGCGCCGACGTGCGCGGCGGGCGTCTTGCGTTCCTGCGCACCTGGCACGGCTTCGGGCCTGCCGCGGTCTTCCGGCCGGGCCATCTCTACCTGGCCGAATTCGCCACCGCGGCCGCAGGGCTCGCGCCATGAAGCGCCGGTGGTCGCTTCCTTCCGGGCGGCTGCCTGCGGCCGTGACCTGCCTGTTGATGCTCCATGCAGCAGGCGCATTGCCGCCCCGCGAAGCGCACGCCCACGGCTTAGGGTTGTCGCCTGTGGTCCGCCAACGACGGCCCCGGCTGGGAAGGCACGGAGCCGGACTGCGCCGGCAGCGGCAGCGGCTGTTACCTGTGCGCGTACCACAATACCGGCGACGACGGCTTCACCATTTGCTCGTTGAATCCCGACGGCAGCGGCCCCTGCGGCGGCAAGGCCTGCTGCGATGCGGTCATCGAGATCCCTCCCGACTGGCCGGCGCCCGACCCGGACGTCACCGACCCGGACCCGGGCGAGCCGCCGCCGAACGCGCCGCCGCCGGACAGCCCGCCCGGTGACGACACCGGCGACCCTGGCGGGCCAGGAGACGGGATCTGCGATGGCTCCCCGTCGCACGACTGCTCCGACAGCATCGTGATCCGCGAGATGTCGGAGCTCATGCCACAGGTGACGGCGCTCCTCGGCAAGACTCGGAGCGCGAATCCCGCTGCGACCTTGCATGATCCCGCAACCGCATCGCCGGCGGCGGCGGCGTGCCGGCGATAGGCCCGTCGCCTCCAGATGCGACTGGCGTCGCGCCGGGGTGGCGGTCCTCCACCGCGGCCACGGCGGCGTCGGCAGCTGCACTCCTCGAGGAGGCCAACGCCGTCGCCGGTCTGGTTGACGAGCGCTGGACCCGAAGGCCTTACCGTCAACTGGAGCGCCGCCGATTTCGAGCAAATTGCGCTCCCCGAACCGCGGGCCCAGGACGATCTGCTAGGCCACAGCCGTCACCGCCTCGATCGCTGCACCATCTCTCGCGAGCTGGTGCAGCTGACCCGCTCGCTGACCCGCGCGGTCAGCGGCTTTCCCTGGAACCCCGACGCCGCCAAGCTTCACCCCGTCGCCGGAGCGTGCAACTCCTGCCCTCGCCGCAGCCGCCACCATCCGGGCCTCTTCGACGATCAGGAGCCTGTCGAGGCGCCGCCCCGACCCAGCGCTCCGACCGGCGGCGGACTGCGGCGCGGCCGCCCCGCGTTCCGCGCAGCATGCCGGCAAGCGGGAACCGCGGCGGACCTCGCTCGCCGACCGTCAGGCGCAACACTGGCGGCGGCGCCCGCCGAGCACGTGGGGGCATGACGAGCCCGCCGCTGGCGACTATGCGGTGCATGCAGCGCGCGGTACTTGGCCGCGCTTCGACTCTACCCAGCGCAGGGGATCGCGCCGGTCGACGGTAAGCTGCTTTGGCTGGTGGAAACGCGGGGCTCGTTTGCGAGACGACGGAGGGCCCAGACTGGACGGGCCTGAGGGCGCGACTCAAACGGGTGAGGCAAGCACCTTCGTCGCTGCACTGGCCCACAACGAGCCCGTGCGTCGCGTCCTCAGGTCCGGCCGGCCCCGGCCCGGGCGAGGGCACGGAGCCTGGCGCCGCCGCACCCGAAGCACGGGATGCGATCTGCGATCCACGCTAGCTACGCCAAGGCGAGGAAGAGAAGGCAGAAGCAGAAGAGGCAGAAGAGAAGGAAGGAAGAAGAACAGAAGGCGAGAGCAAGGAGGAGCGGGCGCGACGGGGAGCATTGCGCACGCGCGAGGAGGAAGGGGGGAAAGCGAGAGAGGAAGCAGGCGCGACGCGGAGGGTGCGCTCTCTCGGATTGTGGTGAGCCCGGTTGTCGACGAGACGACGGAGGGCCCCAGGCTGGACGGGCCTGAGGGCGCGACTCAAACGGGCGAGGCAAGCACCTTTGTCGCGGCACTGGCCCACAGCGAGCCCGTGCGTCGCGTCCTCAGGTCCGGCCGGCCCCGGCCCGGGCGAGGGCACGGAGCCTGGCGACGCACCCGAAGCACGGATGCGATCAGCGATCCACGCTAGCTATGCCCAAGGGAGGGAAGAGAAGGACAGAAGGAGAAGAGTAGGAGGAGGAGAAGAGGAGGAGGAGGAGAAGAGGAGGAGAAGAAGAGGAAGAAGGCGAGAAGCGAAGAACGAGGAGGAGCGGGCACGACGGGAAGAGGTGTGCGAAGGCGACGCTGGGACAATGGCACTGGGACGGAACCAGACGGGAGCGCCGAGAAAAATCCAGAACGTCGCCTGACAAAGAACAAGGCCGCTTGATTCGATCTCACCCGGGAAACGTGCTCACCGGGTGAGGTCTTGGGCCTCCTACTTCTTCGCCGCGGCCTTCGGAGCGGCCTTGGCCTTGACCACCTTGGCAGCCGTCGTCTTCTTGGCCGGCTTCTTCGCCGCAACCTTCTTCGCCGCTACCTTCTTCGCCGGTGCCTTGGCAGTCTTCTTCGCGGTGGTCTTCTTCGCCGCCGCCTTCTTGGGCGCTGCCTTCTTCGTCACAGCCATCGTATCTCCTTTCTAAGAGGTGCCCACGCAACCTGGGCCGAAGATTTGCAGGTAAGAGTACCCCCACAAGATGTAGCGTGTCAAGATTTTTCGTACCTCTACCCTTAGTACCGCTGACCTGTGGCTTGTGCAGCGACCCTCGGCCCGCCGACGCTCCGCGGCAGGTGCGAGAAAAAAGCCCATGGCACAAGGATTCGGCGCGCCATACGCCGGCCGGCGCCGACGGCTCGACTGACGCGCGGCAGCGCACGGCGAGAAGCGCGCGGTGCCCGCGGACAGCGCGGCGCGCGCGGTGTCGCGAGCAGCGGGATCAGTAGACGTTGAGCCGCAGCGCGTGCCGCAGCGTCAGCCAGAGGATCTTGCAGTCGAGCGCCAGCGACCAGTTCTGGATGTAGTAGAGGTCGTACTGGATGCGCTTCTTGATCGAGGTGTTGCCGCGCCAGCCGTGCACCTGCGCCCAACCGGTGATGCCCGACTTGACGCGGTGGCGGAGCATGTAGCGCGGGATCTTGTGCTTGAACTCGCGCACGAAGCTCGGCCGCTCCGGCCGCGGGCCGACGATCGACATGTCGCCGCGCAGCACGTTCCAGACCTGCGGCAGCTCGTCGAGCGACCAGTGACGCAGGAAGGTGCCGACGCGGGTGCGGCGCGGATCGTCCTTGATCGCCCACACCGGGCCGCTGGTGGCCTCGGCGTCGACGCGCATGGAGCGGAATTTGAGGATCATGAACGGCTTGCCGTCGAGGCCCATGCGCTCCTGGCGGTAGAAGATCGGGCCGTGGTCCTCGAGCCAGATGGCCAGCGCCAGCAGCGGCGCGGCCGGCAGCAGCACCATCAGCGACGCGGCGGCGATCGCCAGGTCCATGCCGCGCTTGACCATGCTGTTCCAGCCCTGCAGCGGCACCTGGGAGAGGTTGATGACCGGCGTGCCGTCGACGTCCTCGAGCGTGGCGTTGAGCGTGGCGTACTGCAACACGTCAGGCACCAGCCGGATGTCCACGCACTCGCGCGCCATCAGCTCGAGCAGCTGCAACAGCTTCTTGTGGGCCTCGAGCGGCAGCGCCAGGAAGACCTGGTCGATGCTGCGCGCCGCCAGCACCTCTTCCGCCTGGCGCAAGGTGCCGAGCACCGGCACGCCGCAGACCTCCGTGCCGAGCTTGCCCGGGTCGTCGTCGAGGAAGCCCACCACCTCGAAACCCATCTCGCGGTGCGCCAGGATCTTCTGGGTGATCTCGCGGCCGAGGGTGCCGGCGCCGATCACCAGGATGCGCTGCAGGTTGTGGCCGGACAGCCGCACGCGGCGCATCGACCAGCGCGCCAGCATGCGGGTGGCGGCGACGAACAACAGGTCGACCAGCGCGAACAGGCCCAGGAACGCGCGGCTGTAGGTGAAGTACTCGTGGCTGCCGGGCGCCGCCGGCGGCCGGTACCAGGCGATCACCACCGACAGCAGCACGGTGGCCAGCAGCACCGCCAGCAGGATGGTGACGACCTCGTCCACCTGGCTGCGGCCGCGCCGGCTCTGGTAGAGCCCGTGGAAATAGAAGACCACCGGCCACAGCACCAGCACGAACGGCAGCAGGAAGAGGTAGGGCTCGAAGCTCGGGACGCTCTTGGTGAGCGGGATGACCGCCAGCTCGAAACGCAGCAGCCAGGCGGCGCCGAACGCGGCCAGCGTCGCCACCAGGTCGGTGACGAGATAGATGTTCGAGGTGATGCGATGGCGTTGGCGGATCAACGAAGGTCTGCCCTCGAGACTCGACGCGACGTCAGTGCTCGGCTCTCGTCACGGCTCAGCAACGACCGGATACGTTCGGCGAAGTGCGCGGCGGCAAAAGACTCCGCCCGATGGCGCAGATCCAATGGATTCCAGCCGATCCGCGCCGCTTTGTCAATCGCCGCGGCCAGCGCGCCCGCCGCGCCAAGGCCTTCCAGATCGTCGTAAAGCACTCCATGACGGCCATCCTCGACCACGTCGAGCACGCCGCCGCGGGCCGCCGCCACCACCGGCGTGCCGCAGGCCAGGGCCTCGACCGAGGCGATGCCGAAGTCCTCGACGCCAGGCTGCAACAGGAACCGGGCGCCGCGGTAGAGGTCGCGCAGCGCCTCGTCGTCGACCCGGCCGAGCAGCCGCGTGCCAGCGCCGGCGAGGCGCTCCAGGCGGTCGCGCTCGGGGCCGTCGCCGGCGATCCGCAGGGCGACGCCGGCGCGCTCGCAGGCGGCGATGGCGAGCTCGACGCGCTTGTAGGGGGCGAGCGCCGACACCACCAACGCATAGCCCCGCTCGTCGGGGCGCCCGGCGGCCGGCGGCGGCGGGGTGAAGTAGTCCACCGCCACCGGCGGATGCGCCACCTCGGCCTGGCGCCCATAGAAGGCGCGGATGCGGCGCGCGACGAAGCTCGAGTTGGCGATGAACCGGTCGACGCGCGCCGACGCCGCGGCGTCCCAGGCGCGCAACAACGAGAGGTTGAGCGCCCGCAGGCGCGCCAGCGGACCGCGGCGGCGCGGGAAGTAGGCGTGCTCCTGGTCCCAGGCATAGCGCATCGGCGTGTGGCAATAGCAGACGTGCAGGCCGTCCGGCGGCGGGATCACGCCCTTGGCCACGCAGTGGCTCGACGAGATCACCAGGTCGAAGCCGCCGAGCTCGAACTCCTCGACGGCGGCGGGGAACAGCGGCAGGTAGTGGCGGTAGCGGCGGCGGATGCCGGGCGCCCGCTGCAGGAAGCTGGTGTGGATCGGATGGCTTTCGAGCGCCGCGCTGACGGTGCCGGGGAAATGGAAGAGGGTGAAGATGGGGGCGTCGGGGTAGAGGGCGCCGAGCTGCTCGAGCACTTTCTCGCCGCCGCGCATGCCGGTGAGCCAGTCGTGCACCAGCGCCACTCTCACCCGCCGCCCTCCTTGCCGGCGATCACCGCGGCGTCGTGGCGGGCGGCGTCGGGGGGGGCGGGGTCGGGAGCGGCGGCGGCGGGCGGCGGCGGCGGCGCGCCCAGCACCGCCAGGTAGGCGCCGAGCGTTTGCCGGGCGGTCTGCTCCCAGCGGAAATCCTGCGCCCGGCGCAGGCCGAGGCGGGCCAGCGCGTCGCGGTGCTCGGCGTCCGCCATGCATTGGGCGATCGCCTTGGCCATCGCCGGGATGTCAAGCGGATCGACGAGGTGCGCGTAGCCCTGCGCGATCTCCTTGAGCGCCGAGGTGTTGGAGGTGACCACCGCGACGCCCGACGCCATCGCCTCGACCACCGGCAAGCCGAAACCCTCGTACAGGGTGGGATAGAGGAAGAGCGCGGCGCCCTGGTAGATCGCCGGCAGCGCCTCTTGCGCCACGTGGCCGAGCAGCCGCACCTGGTCGCCAAGGCCGAGGTGCTCGGCGCGCTGGCGGATCTTGAACTCCGAGCCGGCGCGGCTGCCGACGCAGATCAGCGGCGCGTCGAACGGCGCCAGCTGGCGGGCGCGGGCGTAGGCCTGGACCACGGTGTCGAGGTTCTTGTGCGGCTTGGGGTTGCCGACGAACAGCAGGTAGGGCCGGACGATCCCGAGGCGGTGCAGCCAGCTCTCGATCTCTTCCTCCGGCAGGTGCCGGCGAAAGACGTCCTCGACGCCGTTGTAGATGACCTCGATCTTGCGGCCGTCGACCGCGAACTGCTGCATCAGGTCGGCGCGGGTGTTCTGCGACACCGCGATGATGCGGTCGCCGCGCGTCAGGCTGTGGTGGATCATGCGGCGGGCATAGAAGAAGGCCAGCCGGCTGGGCAGGAACTCGGGGTAGAGCAGATGGATGATGTCGTGGATGGTGACCACGACCCGCGACCGCAGCACGGCGGGCAGCACGTAATGGGTGGCGTGATAGAGGTCGAGACGCTGCCGCCAGAGCCGCCACGAAAGGGTCGCCAGCTCGCGCACCGAATAGACCGGGGCGCTTTCGACCGCCAGCTCGAAATGGGGAGGCAGGTCGGCGAGCTGCTCGCGGTCCTCCGGCCGCACCAGCAGGGTGTAACGCAGCGAGACGCCGCCGGTGTCGAGCGCGGCCAGCGCCCGGACGAGGTTGCGGACGTAGGTGCCGATCCCGAAGTCCTGGAGCTTGCGGGCGTCGAGGCCGATCTTGTAGGTCTGGTCGGGCAAGGCCGAGCTCATTCTATGCGCACTGGCCCGCATTTCTCACCACCGGAAGGCGGAGTGGTCGGCAGCCGGCATCCCGGCCAAGGGGGACCTTGGCGGCCCCACGACCGGCGGGCGCCGGAAACGGGGCCGGCTCGCCGGCGGCCGCCGACGATTCAACCCAGGGCGTCGCGGAAGACCTCTTCCATCTCGGCCGCCGCCCGCGGCCAGCGGAAGCGGCCGGCTTGCGCCACCGCGCGGCCGGCGAGCTCGGCGGCCCGTCCCGGATCGGCGATCAGCCGGGCGAGCGCCGTGGCGAGCGCCGCCGTGTCGCCCGGCGGCACCAGCACTCCGGCGTCGCCCACCACCTCCGGCAGGCTCGAGGTGTCGAGGGCCACGGCCGGCACGCCGCAGGCGAGCGCTTCGGCCGGCGGCAGCCCGAAGCCCTCGTAGAGCGACGGGTAGACGAACAGGCTGGCGGCCTGGAAGACCTTGACCAGCGTGGCGCGGTCGAGCCGGCCGAGCGCGAGCAGCCGGGCGCCGGTCGCGCCCGCGGCGCTGCCGGCGCTCGCGGCGAGCGGCGCCAGAGTCGTGCCCGGCGCGGTGCCGCCGCCGGCTGCCAGCCTGGCGATGCGCCTGGCGAGGGCGCGGCTTCCCCAGCCGTAGGGGCCGGCCAGCACCAGCGGCGGGAAGCTCGGGTCGTCGGCCGCCAGCGCCTCCCAGGCGTCGAGCAGCGCGCCGACGTTCTTGCGCGGTTCGAGCGTGCCGGCATAGAGCAGGTAGCCGCGTGGGGCGCCGAGCGCGGCGCGGGTGGCGGCGATCTCCTCGGTGGCGGCCGGGCGGAACTCGTCGTCCACCCCGGGATAGACCACCCGCACCTTGCCGGCGGTGCCAGGGAACTGCTCGGCGAGGTCGGCGGCGGTGGCGCGCGACAGGGTGACCAGCCGCCGCGCCTCGCGCAGCGAGGCGGCGAGGAACGGCAGCAGGCTCGCCCGCACCTTGGCGCGGTGCGCTTCCGGAAACAGCAGCACGGTGAGGTCGTGGATGGTGGCCACGGCCGGCACCGGGCAGGCGAGCGGCAGGGTCAGCAGCGGTGACCAGAGCAGGTCCACATCGCCGCGCCGCAGCCGCCACGGCAGCGCCAGCTGCTGCCAGACGACACCCAGCGGCGCGCGCTGCTGCTCGAGGTCGATCCCGGCCGCCGTCAGCTCCTCGGCGCCGCGCGGCGGGCGGTGCGCGACGCCCAGGTAGCGCATGCCGGCGCGGTGCGCCAGGGCGATCGCCAGCGAGCGGGTGTAGACGCCGATGCCGGTGGGCGGCGGCACCAGCGCCCGCAGGTCGATGGCGACCCGCGGGACCGGCGGGCGCGGCGCGAGTGCCGCGGGCGTCGCCGCAAGCGCTGAGGCGGCGGCAGGCGGGGCGGCCGTCGTCGGCATGGCGAGACTGATTTAGTGTTCGGCGAGCTCGCGAATCTGATCCTTGACGGTGCTCATGGGCCGATTCTATCCGGCGCCCGCCGCCTCGCGCCAGGCGGCGGCGGTGGCGGCGGCGGTCCGCTGCCAGTCGAAGCGGGCGCTGCGCTCCCGGGCGCGGCGCGACAGGGCCTGGCGCAGGGCGCCGTCGTCCAGCACCCGCCGCAGCTGCCCGTGCCAGAGGTCGGGGCGCATGGCTGGCGCGTAGAGCGCCGCGTCGCCGGCCACCTCGCGAAAGACCGGTAGATCGGAGAGCACCAGCGGCGCGCCGGCCGCCAACGCTTCGACGACCGGTATCCCGAAGCCCTCGTAGAGCGACGGCAGCGCCACCACCGCGGCACCGCGGTAGAGGGCGGCGAGCTCGCTCGGCGAGACGTACCCCAGGTAGCGCAGCCAGCCCTCGCTCTCGGCCGCGGCCAGCTCGCGCCGCAGCTCGCCCGCCCGCCAGCCGTAGGGGCCGCAGAGCAGCAGCGGCGGCGCGCCGCCGGCTCGGCGCAGCTCCCGCCAGGCGGCGAGCAGCGTGGTCACGTTCTTGCGCGGCTCGAGGGTGCCGACGAACAGGCCGTAGCGGTCCGGCGTGCCGGCGGGCGGCGCGGCGGCGGCGAGCGCCACCGGCGACCGCGGCAGGTGCCCGGGCCCGAGGTGGATGGCGCGCACCCGCGCCGGCGCCACACCGGCCGCCGCCAGCTCGCCGGCCACCGCCTGGCTGTCGGTGAGCAGCAGGTCGGCGTCGAGCAGGGTCCGTTCGAGCCGCTCCGCCAGCGCCCGCGCGGTGTCGGGCCGCACCGCCCACGGCACGCGGTGCCAGGAAAGGTCGTGGATGGCGGCGACGCGCGCGCCGCGGGCGAAGCGGAACAACGGCGGCAGCAGGAAGTTGGGGCCGAAGAGGACGCGGTTGCGGTCGGCGGCCACCAGCAGCGGCGCCAGCCGGCGCAGCAGCTGGTCGGCGCGCCAGGGCGGGATCACCAGCCCGTCGGGAGCGGCATAGGTGACGTGCTCGATGGCCGGCCCGGCGGGCAGGCGCACGACCGGACCCGAGGAGGGCGGTGGATCGGGCGGCGCCTGGACCGGTGGGGCCGGTGGGGTTGCGGATGCCGGCGGGGCTGACGGCGCCGGCGGGGCCGATGGCGCCGGCGGGGCTGAGGGCACCGCCGGGGCTGATGGTGCTGGCAGCGGTGGCACGGAAGGCCATGGCAGAGGCGGCGATCCATCCGCCCGTGTCGCCAGTGGCTCTGCCGGAGGCGGCGGCGGCCTGTGCTCCTGGGCGGCTCCGGCAGGGAGTGGTGCCGCGGTCGCTCTAGCCATAGAGGTCAGCCGTGCCGGGGTGAGTGACCGCGTGGAGTCGAGGTCCTCGGCCGCCGGCTCGGCTGCCGGCTCCGGCGGCGCCGGCTCCTCGGTCGGCGCCAAGCGCTGGCCGTAGAGGCGCAGACGGAGGTCGTCGCGGTGCGCCAGGTGCGACAGCAGCTCGTGGAGATACCAGCCGACGCCGGTCAGCGTCTCGTAGAGGGCGTCGACGTCCACCGCCACCGTCAGCCGCGGCTCGGCGCGGCGGCGGCGAATGCGGCGCGCCAGATCGCCGAGGAAGGCAGCGGTCGCCGCGAGGCGGCGCGGCGAACCGAGCCGCAGGACGGCGCGCGCGACCACTTCCGGGGTGCCGCGGCCGGCGGCCGTTGCGCAGTCGCGGCGCAGGCTGGATTCGGGAATCGCCATGGCCCTGACGAAGAGTGTATCTTTACCGCCACCGGCCCCCCTCGCGATGCGCGCCCTGCCCTCTGCCGCCGTCTATGTTTCCCTGCTCCTGCTGGGGCTTGCCGCAACCGTTTACAAGCTCCACTTCCCGCCGGGGCCGATCGCCGACGAGCCGGCCTACGTGATGATGACCCAGAGCCTTTGGCACGATCACGACCTCTCGTACGATCACCGCGATCTCGAGCGCGCCTACCGCATCTGGGACCAGGGGCCCAACGGGCTGATCCTTTCCACTCCCGATAACGGCAAGACCCTGCGCTACGGCAAGCCGTTCATCTACCCGCTGGCGGCGGTGCCGTTCTACGCCGTCTTCGGCGTGCCGGGCATGGTGGTGTTCAACATGGCGCTGTTCCTCGCCATGCTGTGGGCCGCGTGGTGGTTCTGGCGCGGCGAAAGCGGCCACGTCGGGCTGTACCTGGCCGGCTTCTTCTTCGCCTCGGCCGCCTTCTGCTACGTTTTCTGGCTACAGCCGGAAGTCTTCGACATGGCGTGCGCCTTCTTCCCGCTGCTGATCTGGCAGGTGGTGCGGCGCCGCCAGGCCTGGAGCTGGCGCGAGCCGGCGCTGCTCGGAGTGGCGGGCCTGCTGCTGGCTGCCGGCTTCGTCTCCAAGGAGCCGATCGGAGTGCTGGCCGCGCCGATCGGCATCGACCTGCTGTGGCAGCGCCGCTTCCGCGGCGTGCTGGCGCTGGCGGCCCCGGCGCTCGCCGGCCTCGCACTGCTGTTCGCGGCGCAATGGCACCTGACCGGCAGCTACAGCCCGTACCGCGGCGTGCACCGGCGCTCCTTCGAAAGCGAGTACCCGCTCGAAAGCAAGCGCGACTTCTGGGCGCTGTACCGCAACACCAGCTTCGGCTCCTGGTCGGCGCTCGGCATCGAGACCACGCCGCGCCTGCTGCTCTACGACCTGGGCTACTTCGTCGCCGGCCGCCACACCGGCCTGCTGCCCTATTTCCCGTTCGCGCTGTTCACCGTCGGGCTGTACCTCGTCGGGCCCAAGGACCGCTCGCGCCATCTGCTGCTGCTGGCGCTGGCCGCCTACTGCCTGGCGCTGTTCGTGCTGCGCCCCAACAACTACCACGGCGGCATGGGGGCGGTGGGCAACCGCTATTTCGCCGGCATCTATCCGGCGCTGCTCTTCCTGCCCGGGCGGATCGCGGCGCGGCGCAGCCTGGTGCTGCCTTTCGCCGCCGCCGGACTGTGGACCGCGGCGGTGGCGGCGGTGCCGCTGATGCAACTCGCGCCGGAGCCGACCCTGCAGGCGCACGTGCGCGCCGCCACCTTCCAGGCGCTGCCGCTCGAGCTGACGCTGATCGCCAAGATCCCCGGCTATTTCCTGCGCGCCTGGCCGGGCGGCGTCTGGGTGGTGCCGAAGCAGAACTTCTACGCCGACGAGCGCCATCCGCGCGGCGTCTGGGTGCGCGGCGCCTCGCGCTCCGAGGTGGTGGTGGTGTCGCCGGCGCCGGTCGAGCGCCTGCGCTTCAACGTCTACTCGCTCTCCGAGATCAACCGGCTGACCCTGGACAGCGGCGTCGAACGGGTGGTCGTGCGCTTCGACAGCGACGGCAAGCGCCAGGGCACGCCGATCGATCTGGCCCTGCGGCCGGCGGCGCGCGATCTCGGCTTCTTCCCCGACGCGCCGCACGAATGGTTCTATCGCTTCACTCTCGACACGACGGACGGCATCGTGCCGGCGCACCGCGACCCGAAGAGCCAGGACCCGCGCAACCTGGGCGTTTTCCTCGGCTTCGAGGGACCGCCGTGAGCGAGGCGCCGGTGAGCGGTCCGCCGGCACCCGCCGAAGCCGCCCACGCTGCAGATGCCGCCGGCGATGCCGCCGCGCCGCCGGATCCGCGCGTCGCGGAGGTGCTGCAGCAGCTGCGCTCGGGCGTGCGCCAGCGGCAGGCGGAGGCGGCGACGGTGGGCGGCGGGCTGAGCGGCGGCGCGGGGGGCTTCGCCCAGGCGCTGCTGGCGGTCAGGGCGGCCGAATACCTGCAGGAGCCGGTCTCCTTCTCTCACCGGCCGCGCCTCGGCAAGCTGATCGTCGGCTCGCGCAAGGCGTTCTTCCATCTCTTCCTCAAGTGGTTCCTGCGGCCGGTCGTGGCGCAGCAGAACGCTTTCAATCAGGCGGCGGGCAGGATGCTGCAGGAGCTGGCCGAAGCTCAGGAGCGCACGGCGCGCGAGACCCGCCTGCTCGGCGCCCGCCTGGCCGAGCTCGAGGCGCGCGCCGAAGCCGCCGCCGCCGCCGCGGCCGCCGCGGCGACCACGGCAGCCGGCGATGCTCCGCGGCGATGAGCGGCGAGCGCATCTGCATCTGCGACACTCAGGTGCCGTTCGTCCGCGGCGGCGCCGAGATGCTGTGCGATGCGCTGCGCGACGAGCTGGCGCGGCGCGGCTTCGAGGTGGACCTGGTGCGGGTGCCGTTCCACTGGCCGACCCGCGTCGACGTGCTGAAGGGCTGCCTGGCCTGGCGAATGATCGATCTCACCGAGGCGGCGAGGCGGCGGATCGATCGGGTGATCGCCACCCGTTTCCCGTCGTACATGATCAAGCATCCGAACAAGGTGGTGTGGCTGGTCCACCAGCTGCGCCAGATCTACGATCTGCTCGGCACCGGCTACAGCGACTTCGGCGACGGGCCGCGGGACCGCGCGGCGATCGCGACGATCCGTGACATGGACCGCCGGACGCTGCGGGAGGCGCGGGCGGTCTTCACCATCTCGCGCAACGTCGCCGAGCGGCTGCGGCGCCACAACGAGGTCGAGGCGGAGGTGCTGTATCCGCCCCCCCGGCACGAGGCCGGCTATCACACGGGGGATTTCGGCGACTACGTCTTCACCATCGGGCGGCTGGACGTGATGAAGCGGTGCGACCTGCTGATCCGGGCTCTCGAGCACACCGAGACCGCGGTGCGCTGCCGCATTGCCGGCACCGGTCCGGAGCGCGACGGGCTCGCCGAGCTGGCGGCGCGGCTGGGCGTGGCCGAGCGGGTGGAGCTGCTGGGGTGGGTGGACGAGCGGCAGGCGGCGGAGCTCTACGCCGGCGCCGGCTGCGTCTATTACGCGCCCTACGACGAGGACTACGGCTACGTCACGGTGGAGGCGTTCAAGTCCGGCAAACCGGTCGTCACCACCGCCGACGCCGGCGGCGTGCTGGAGTTCGTGGAGGACGGCGTCAACGGTTTCGTCTGCGCCGCCGACGCGCCGCGCGAGATCGCGGCGCGGCTCGACCGGCTGTTCCGCGACCGCCGCGAGGCCCGCGCCCTGGGGGCCGCCGGGCAGGCGCGGGTCAAGGCGATCGGCTGGGACCAGGTGATCGCCGAGCTGACCGCCTGAGCGGGGCGCTGCTGCCATGCGCATCGCCTACCGGAGCCCGCTGCTGCCCGCCTGAGCGGGTCGCGCGCCGCCATGCGTATCGCGTACTGGAGCCCGTTGCCGCCGGTCCGGTCGGGCATCGCCGACTACAGCGCCGAGCTGCTGCCGGCGCTGGCGCGGCTGATGGAGGTCGAGCTGATCGTTCCCGACGGCTGGCGCCCTGCCGGCGCGGCGGCGCTCGGCGGGCTGGCGGCGCATCCCGAACGCGCCTTCCCGGGCCTGCTGGCCGGCGGCCGCTTCGACGCCGTGCTCTACCAGCTGGGCAACAATCCCGACTATCACGCGGCGATCTACCGGGCGCTGCTGGCGCATCCGGGGGTGGTGGCGCTGCACGAGTACGTGCTCCACCACCTGGTCCGGGAGCTGACGCTGGTCGCCGGCGATGCGGCGGGTTACGTCGCCGAGATGCGCTATGCCTACGGCCTGACCGGCGAGGCGGTGGCTCGGCGCTGCCTGGCGACCGGGGTGCCGCTCGATCCGTGGAGCTATCCGCTGTTCGAGCGGGTGGTGGACCGCAGCCTGGGGATGCTGGTGCACAACGACTTCACCCGCCGGCGGGTGCAGGCCAGCCGGCCGCTGGCGCGGATCGCCGTGGTGCCCTCGCCGTTCAGCCTGGGAGCGCCGCCGCCGCCGCCGACACCGGCGGCGGCGCGGGCCGCTCTTGGGCTCGCGCCGGATGCCTTCGTCGTCGCCTCGTTCGGCTTCCTCACCGCCGCCAAGCGCCCGCGGGTGCTGCTGCGCGCCTTCGCCCGGCTGCGCCGGCAGGCGCCGCGGGCGGTGCTGCTGCTGGTCGGGGAGGTGTCGCCGCACTTCGACTTCGCGGCGGTGGCGGCAGACGAGCGGATGGATGGGGTGACGGTGACCGGGCGGCTCGACTTCGAGCGCTTCCTGCTGTACATGGCGGCGTCCGACGTGGCGGTGAACTTGCGTTATCCGACCGCCGGCGAGACCTCGGGGGCGCTGGTCCGCCTGCTGGGGCTGGGCAAGCCGGTGATCGTCAGCCGGGTGGGGGCGTTCGCCGAGGTCCCGGAGGGGTGCTGCGCGCAGGTCGATCCGGACGAGGGCGAGGAGGACCTGCTGGCGGCCTATCTGGCACGGTTGGAGGCGGATGCCGGCCTGCGGCAGGCGATGGGGGAGAACGCCAGGCGCTGGGCCGCGGCGCATCACAGCCTGGAGAATACGGCGCGCGGCTACGCCGCGGCGCTGCGGGAGGTGGCGGGGACGGCGGCGCCGTTCCGCGCCCTGCCGCCGCTTGCCCCTTATGGCGAGGAGGATCTGGCCGCCGACCTGGTGCGGTCGGTCAGCGCCGAGCTGTGCGACTTGGGCGTGGGGGAGGATGACGACGAGGTGCTGGGGGCGGTGGCCGGCGCGCTGGCGGAGCTGAGCGCGCGGTTTGGCGCGGGGGAGGCTGGTGAGCGGCGATGAAGCGTGCGGTCTATGCCTGCCTGCTGATGCTGGCGCTGGGGGCCGCGCACGTCTGGTACTGGTACCTGCCGCGCGAGCGGGCGGCGGCGCCGCGGCTGGGCGCCGCGGGCGGGGGCGGGCAGCCGGCGGCCGTGCCGGCGGGATCGCCGGCGCCTGGCGCCAGCAGCGGAGATCGGCGGGATGAGCCGCCGGCGCCGGCAGCCGGCACCGGGCGCGCGGTAGCCGTCGGGGAAGGCGGCGGCGTTGCCGAGCCGCTGCAGTTGCTGGCCGGCGGCGCCTATGACGTCTGCCTTTGGCTGCCCTACCCGCACCAGAACCTGGGCGTGCTGGCGGCGGCGATCGGCGACCCGCAGGACCTGATCGAAGCCGCGGTGCGATTGACCGCCGACCTCAACGGCAACGCCGGCGACGCCGGCAATGCCGGCAATGCCGGCAATGCGGGCGACATGGGCAAGGAGGCGGCGGCGCGGCGGGCACGAGAACCTGAGGAGCTGCCGACGTTCGGACCCTTCCAGGTGCCTCCCGCCAGCGAGCTGGTGGCCTGCTCCGACCTGGCGGGCGGGCGCCTGCGGGTGGTGGCGAGGATCTACCCGGCGCTGGCGGTGGTGGCGAAGCTCGCCGGCCGGCTCGCCGGCAACCCCTGGCTGGCAGGAGGCGCCGCCGGGAACACGCGGGTGACCTGGTCGGGCCGGCTGTGGAGCGCCACCGCCGGTGCGGAGCTGCCGCCGGCGGCGGCGGCGGCGGAAGTGGTGCCGGCGCCAGCCGCGCCGCCGGCGCCAGGGCAGGAAGCGCTCGGACTCCCCACCGGACCGGCCGGCGCCATCGCTGGCGGCGGCGAGACGGCCGGCGGCGAGAAGGCCGGCGCCGGTAAGGGCGTGGAACTGCCCGAGAGCCTGGCCGTCGTGCACTGGATGGGAGCGCGGCCGGAGATTCCCGCCGGCTACTACACGCTCACCCGCCAGGGCTCGGACCTCGCGTTGTCCCTGGTGGGCGCCGCCGGGGGCGCGGGCGCTGCCGGTAGAGCGGGTGCTGCCGGCAGTGTCGGGAGAACAGGTGCTGCCGGGAGCGCGGCCGGCGCAGGTGGCGCGGCCGACGCCGGCGCGATGCTCCTGGCGGGCGCGGGTCCCCTGCCCGCCCTTCTCCTGGCCGTGGGACCGGACTGGCGAAGTCGCATGGCAGGCGTGGGTGGCCCGGGAAGGGCGGCGGCGGCCTCGGCGGGCGGCCGCGTTGCCGATGCCGGCGCCGGCAGATCCGCACCACCGGCCCCCCTGGCGCCGGCGGCCCTGGCGCTATTCGAAACCAGCAGCCTGCGCATCACCTCGCTGGGCGACCTGCCGGGCGTGGCGGTGTTCAATGCCGCCGGCGCGGCGGGAGCGGCGCGCTGGCGCCTGCCGACCGAGGGCCTCTTCCGCCTGCTCGGGGGGCGCTTGCCAACCGGCGAGAGCGCCGGCTGGAACATTCTCGCCCTGGACCCCGAAAGCCTGCGTCAAGCCGCAGCCCTCGCCCCCCGCCTGGCGGTGTTGGTGCCGCCGGCCGGCACCGCTGCCGCGCCTGGCCCTGACGCTGCGCCCGGCGCTGGCGCTGCCGCTGCGGTGCCTGGCGCTGCCGCACCCGCCGGGCCGCCGCTGTCGCTCGGTATCTGGCTCGAGCCGCGGACGGCGCTGCGCATCGTCAGCCGCGTGCGCCGCTTCGTCGAGGGCTTCCCGCTCGCCTCCCACCATCAGGTCGAGCTGTGGCGCGATTGGGAGACCGTCCTCGAACCGCTCGCCAACTGCGGCGGCGCCACCCTGACCGCCACCGCCGCGCCGCCGACGATGCGCCTGCTGATGAGAGACTGCACCGCCGCCGGGCCACGCTGAAAGCCGCTCCCTCGCGCGGGGCGGTGCGCCCCGTGCCGATCATCGGCGCGCTCTCACCCGATCAGAGACCCCGGTTGCAGACGCAGGTGAAGTGCGCGCAGATCCCGGGAGGCGGCGGCGTGCAGCTGAAGGACTTGATCCCGCCCAGGCCGCTGCATTCCTCCTGGCAGATGCCCTGGTAATAGGAGCACTGGGGCACGCAGGCGAAGAGCCACTCCGCCGGCGGCTGCGCATCGGTGGCAGCCACGCCCACCGGCGCCGGGGCCGCCGTGGCAGGAGCGCCTGCCTCGCCGCCGGCGACGGCCGCGGTGGACGCCAGAGGGATCAGCAGCAGGGTCGCGACGAAAACGACGGCGAACGTGGCCTTCATGGCTTGCCTCCGCGGCGAGCGCGCGCCAGGGCCGTCGATCCGGCTCCGCCGGCAGCTCGTGGAAGGATTCAAGCTATGCGAATTGTAATCACAAGTCCAGGCTGCACCGGCGCGTCCTCAACAAGTGGGCGCGCCGCGGTGTCTTGGATAGAGGTGAGCCGCACGCGTGGCAGCCCGACGGCAGCGAGCGACAACGAGCGGCTGCTGCGCGTCTACCGGACCTGGCGGCGGGCGACTCGCCCGAACTGGAAGCGATGGCTCGAGCGCAGCGGCTTCGACGACCTGGTCTTGCCGCTGCTCGCCGTCAGCTTCCTGGTCTTCTGGCCCATCGACGGCGCACTGTGGGCGCTGCCCTGGCCGTTCACGCCGCACCTGCCGGTCCCGTTGCTCGGGCCGCTCTCGGTCGCGGCGATGGTGGCGGCGACGATGCTGGCCAACGGCGCGCTGCTGCACCTGGCGCTCTCGCGCGCCGGCGCCGACGACGGCAGCTGGCCGCTCTGGCTCCGCCGGCTCCGCTGCGTGCTGGCGGCGATCCCGCTTGCCGGACTGCTGGTGGTCCCCGGCTGGCGCTGGGTCCGCAAGCGTCATCCTGGGCTGGCCGCCGGCGCCGCCGGCCGGGAAGCCGCGCCGACGCCGGCGCCGGCCGGCGGGTGGCTCGCACCATCTCGCCATGCGGTCACCCGGCTGTGGGGCCGGCTCGATTTCCTCTGGGCCGCCGCCTGGTTGTTCGTCGGCAATCTCGTGGTCCTCTTCCTGGCCGGCTGCTGGCTGGCCTCCATCCCGGCGGCGGTGGGCGGCCGCCGCGGTCTGCTGGCGCTCTCGGTCCTGCTCCATATCCCCTGCTGCGGGCTCGCCGCGGCCTTCGCGGCGTGGCGCTGCCGGCGCTCGCACCTGCGGCGGTGGCGGCGGGTCGCGGTGACCGCCGCCAGTGTCTGCTGGCTCTTGCCCATCCCCTTTGGCGCCGTGCTGGGCCTGCTGGTCTGGTTCGCCATGGGGGCCGAAGCCACCCGGTCCGAAGAGATCGTCCATGGGGCGCTGCTGCGCAGCGATGGGGCGGCAAGGCTGCCGCAATGGATCCGCCTCGAGGACAGCCTGAGCCATGCCTGGGAGGGCCTGTCGTGGCCGCAGCGGATGCGTCGGCCGCCGCGGCCGCTGGGCGGTCCGGCCGACCTCGGGCGCGCCCACGGCAAGGTGCTGGCGCTCTACGAGCTGCGCATCTTCGCCCTGGGGCTCGACGCCGCCGCCGCCGCCTGGGCCATGGGCTGGCTGGCGGCGCGGCGGCCGGCCTGGGCCGCCACCCTCGTGGCAGTCCATGGCGCCTGCTGGAAAGCGGCGCTGACGCTCTGCGCGCTGACCTCGATCGCCCTCGCCCTCGACACCGCCATGGCCATCCTGCGCATCGCGGGGCCGCGCCGCCTGCGCTCCCTGCGGCCCCATGCGAGCGCCGCCGCCAAGGCGCAGCTGGCGGCCCTGCTGGGCCTGTGGTGGGGCTTCGAGCTGCAGCGCGGCGCTCGTCGGGAGGTGGCCACGACGATGATGTTCGGCGCCGCCCTGCTGCTCACCCTGAAGGCCGCGGCGCTCTCGCTGGCGCCCGCCGGGCAGAACGTCCGGGTGACGCGGCATCGGCTGGCGGACGAGCTGCCGGACCTGTCCTGCCTCCTCGGCCTCGAGATCGCGGGCGGCGTCGAGCTCACCTCGGACGTGCTCTCGCCGCTGCTCGCCGCCTGGGCGATCTGCTGGCCGCTGGTCGCGGTGCTGCTTGGCCGCACCCATCTGCCCTGGCAGCTGCGCCCGCTGGGCTGGCGCGAGATCGCCGATCGGAGCCTGCCGCCGCGCCTGCGCTGCGGCCTCGCCCTGCTGGTCCTCGCCACCGTGCTGCCCTTCGGGGGGCTCGCGGTCCCGGCCTGCATCGCCACCCGCCAGCGCCTCGGGCCGCTGGCCAGGAAGCTCGTCTGGCAGCGGCGCCGGGAGCTTGGAGGAGTCTCCGGCGATGGACCCTAAGCGGCTGGCGCTCAGGGAGCTCGCCTTCCATGCCCATGCCGCCGGAGAGTGGCAGAGCCTGTTCGCGGCGATCGATCGGCGGCAGCTCCTTGCCCAGCAGGCGAGCTGCTTCGACGGCTTCGCGGCCCCCGCCGCCGACCTCGAGCAGCACGCGCTGGTGGGTGCCGTGGAGGTCGGCGACTGGGAGCGGTTCGTCCGCTATGCCCTGGTCGCGGTCAATCTGCGTGGGCTGGCCGAAGGTCTGGCGGATGAAGGGACGCTGCGCGCGCTGACCCTACAGGGCCGTCGCCGTCTGGCCGAGAATCTCGCCTCCCAGCTGCCGGACCCCGGCCCGCGCGCGGCCGCCAAGTCGGTCATCGCCGCGGCCTCGGGGGAGGGCGCGGAGGCCGCGGCCCTCCGGCGCCAGGTGAGCGACGATCTGCGGTCGCTCCCCGAGCCGTCCGACGAGGCGGCGGCCGGCGCCATGCTCGCCGCGTTGACCGTCGTCGCGCGCCATCTCGGCGCCGAGCTCGCGGCGGAATGGCCGGCCGTGGCGCGTCGCCTCGAACGCTGGCCCGCGCTCGCCAGCCGGCTCTGGCTGACCGTTGCCGACAGCTGTCACGCCCGGGAGGGGGGCCGCCCTGCCAGCGACGCCCTGCGGCGGGTCCTGCGGCAGGTGGGGGATCCAACCGGGCTGGCGGGCACCCTGCGCGGCTGGTTTCGCGACGGCGGGTCGGTGGCCGCAGTGCGGGATCTGCTCTCCTGCCTCCCCGCCGCCGACGGGGCGCTGTTCTGGGACCTGGCCTTCGTCGCGCTCGAGCGGCGGGCGCGGGCGGACCCCGCCGGAGCCTGGCAGGAGCTCTGCCTGGAGCGGGCCACGGGCCCGGCGATTCCCTGGTCGGTGGCCAGGATCGAAGCCGGGTGCGCACTGTTCGCCCAGCTCACCGCCGGCGAGGCGCGGGCTCTCGCCGCCGAGCTGCCGCATGCCGAGCACCGCGCGGCCCTGCAGGTGGTCCGCCTCGAAGCGCGAGCGGACTCCGCCCGTGCCAGGGCGGCGCTCGCCGCCGTCCGGCAACTGCCCGCGGCGTCCGACCGCCTGCACTGGCTGCTGCGGCTGGCCGCCGCCTGGCCGGCGGCGAAGGCCGCCTCGCGCCGGCGCCTCGCGGCGGCGGCGCGCGCCCGGCTGTGCGACCGCCGCTACGCGGCTGCCGCCGCCGACCTCTGCCGCTATCTCGACCTCGTGGCGGAGGTCTTCGGCACCGAGCTGCGGCGGGAGGTCGACAACGTCGTGCAGGCACCCGGCAGCGGCGGCGCGACCCTGCTGGCTCTCGGCGCGGGCGTTCGTGCCCTGCCTGTCTTGGAGATCCTCTGCGCAGGCGCGGAGCTCTTCGCCGCCACGGCGGAGACCTCGGCGGCGGCGTTCGGCCTGCGGTCGCGGCTCATCGTCGGCGTGGCGAGCCGTCTCTGCGTCATGCGGCGGAGCCTCGAACCGCTGCGGGCCGCCGCGGCAAGGCTGCTGCCCGAGGAGGAGGAGGACCTCTGCGCGGCCGCGGCGAGCGCCTTGGCGCGGGAGCAGCCGGAGCTGGCGAGGGAGGCGTGCGGGATGATCCGCGATCGGCGCCGGCAGCTGGCCGCCGAGCTTGCCCTCGCGGCGGGCGAGCCCGCGAGCCGCGGCGACGACCTGGAGCTTCCCCGGCTGTACCACGCGGCCGCATCCGTGGCGGCCGCCGAAGATGAATGCGCGGCGCTCGCTCTGCTCGCCGGGCCGCCGCTCGACCTGCGCGAACGGATCGACGATTCAATGCTGCGGCTGGGCAGCAAGGAGCGCCGCGTCCAGGCGCTGCTCGATCTCGCCCGCCAGGCGCTGCGCCTCGACGAGCGCCTGCATGCCGCCGATCGCCGGGACCCGCTCGGCCCGTTGCAGCTCCTGCGCCAATCGCTGACCGGCATCGGCTCCGACGAGCGCCTGCTGGCGCTGACGGTCGAGCTCGCCGAGGTGATCGCGCCGCTGCCCCCGGCCCGGCTGCTGCCCGAGCTCCACGAGGCGTTCGAGGTGGCGCTGCTGCGCTTTCCGGCCGTGCCATGGCCGCACCGCCGCGAGACGTTCGAAGGGCTGCTGGTGCGGGCGTCCGCCGCGCTGAACAGGGGGGCCGGGGAGCTGATCGACGCCATCCTGGAGCTGCCCGAGCGCGCCGCGGAGGGTCCCGCCGGCGAGGAGATCCGCCGCCACTGGCACGAGATCCTGGTGCTGGCGACCGTGGCCGCCGAGCGTCTGCAGGCGCCGATCGGCGGCCGCCTCGCCCGCGGCGAGCGCACCTGGCGCTGGCTGACCGGCGAGCAGCGGCGCATCGCGCGATGCTGCCGCGAGGGCGTCGCGGAGCGCCGCCGGCGAGCTGACGGCTGGCTCGCTTCGCGGCGCATGCCGCCGGCAGGCGAGGCCGCGGCGCTCGCCTACCTGCTCGCCGGTCCACTGCCGGAGATCGCCTGCGATCTCGCCACGCGGCTGCCCGCCGGCGCCGGACGCGACGATCTCTGCCTGCGCCTGCTGCGCCACGGCTGGGTGACCCAGCCCGCCGCCGGACGCCTGGAGGCGGCGATCGGCGATCCCGCGGCGGCGGCGGCGGCGCGGCTCTGCCGGCCGGATCTCGCGCCCGCGACCTGGGTGGCGGATCTCGCCGAGCTGGTGGCACGGCACGGGCTCGAGCCCTCGCATCCGCGCGCCTGGCCGCTGCTGCGGCGCTTGCGGCAGCTGGACGAGCACCACGGCACGCGGCTGCTGGCGGAGGCGGTGGCACAGGCGCTGGCCCTTGGCGGCAGGCAGGCCGGCGAGCGGATGGTGGTGCTCTGGTTGAACGCTTTCCTGGCGCCGCGGCCCGGCCGCAACGAAGAGGCATGGCACGAGCGCAGCGCCAAAATGCGCGCCGCGATCGCCGGCGCGCTCTCCCTCGGCGTGGCGCCGCCGGCGGATCTGCTCACAGATACTCCGCCAGCGCCTCCATCACGCGCCGATGCGCCTGCCTGAGGCTCACGCCGACCTCCCGCTTCTGCGTGACGAAGTCCAGGAAGCTGAGGTGGTAGAGGCGATAGCGCAGCTCCTCGCCGCCGTTCTCCACCACCCGTTCGGCGTGCAGGAAGGGGCACCAATCGTCGAGCGCCAGCTGCACCCGCGCCAGCTGGGCGATCCCCGACAGCTTGGCGATCAGGTCGAACGGCACCGGCTGCCGCAGCACGGTCAAGGCCATGATGATCGGCAGCCGGTAGGCGACCCAGAAGTCTTCGTCGGCGCTGCGCAGCCGTTGCCAATGCTGCTCGTAGTAGGCAGTCAGGCCCTGGGGCAGAGCGGCGGCGCCCTGGCCGGAATACTCTCCCCGCGCCACCGCCGGCAGCACGTAGTGCAGGTACATGAAATTGCCCTCGCTCTTGGCGACCATCCGGCTGACGAAGGCCGCATCGTCCAGGCGCGTTGCCGCCAGATACCGGCGGACTCCCGGGTGCTGCAGGTGATTGGCCACGAACGCCTCGACGTCGGCGAGGTTCGCCGGGTCGGCGTGGTCGAGCGAGAGCGTCTCCTGCTCGCAGTCGATGCGGAGCGGCAGGTTGGTCTCGCCTTCGCGGCGGGTCGTGGCCACGATGTAGACGCCCGGCGGCAGGCTCTCCGGCAGGTGCAGGGTGTTGCCGGCGCCGGGGCGCGGGCGTTCGGCCTCGTCCAGCGCGTCGACCAGCAGGATGGTTTTCCGCGCCGCGTCGCCGCGGCGCGCGATGGTCCCCAGCAGCGCCATCAGGAAACCGCTGTCGAGGCTGGCCTCGGGCGGCAGGTAGGCATGGTCCAGCCGATGCTCGGCGATGAGCCGCGCGCACACGTTGCGCAGGAACGCGGACGGGCTGTTGATCCGGCGGGTGAGGATGTTGAAGTGATGCACGTAGCCATGCCGCCTGACCAGCTCCGCCATCAGCGCCGTCTTGCCGATGCCGGGATCGCCGCGGACGAAGAAGTAGCCGCGGGATTGCCTTGCGACGAAGCTGTCGATGGCGGTGAAGACGAAGCGCCGCCCCACGAAGCCGGCGGTCTTCTCGGCCACGTATTCGCTGCTGTCGAGGACGTTCTCGGCGACCGCGCGCGGCACGACGAAAGGCGTGTCGGTGGGATGCTCGGTGCGCAGGAAGAGCACCGGCGTCACCCATTCGAGCGACCCGGGAAGGTCGTCGAGGATGGCCAGCCGCCCCGCGGTGACCGCCTCTTCGAGCGGGCTGCCGGCGGCCAGGCGCCGGTAGAGGCCGCGGCAAAAGGCCAGGGCGGCGGCGTCCGAGATCGGGAACTGCATCGCGACGACCGCCGAGAGGCCGCTCCTGACCAGCGCCGCGGCGACGCCCGCGAAGGGGTCGGAGCCGTCTCCGGCCACCTGCCGGGCGGTGTCGCAGGCATTGAGGACGGCGAGGAAGGGCGGTTGCGGCAGCCGCAGGTGGGCCGCCAGCGACTCGCCGCTGACCAGGTGCGGCTTGCCGCGCGCGTCCTCCAGCACCAGCGCGCCCGCGCCCCGCGCGGCATCGAAGCCGCCGTGGCCCATGAAGTGCAGGACGTGTCGAGGCCGCGCGTGCAGAGCGTCGCACAGCCGCTCCAGGGTGGCGCCGGCGAGAAAGTCGATCTCGACTCCCGGCTGCGCTCCCCAGCCGGCGGCGATCCGCGCTCGCTCGCCGGCGAGATCGAGAGCGGCATAGCCCTGCGGGCTCGAGATCGCGACCAGCAGGCGCAGCGGGCCGCCGAGCACGGCCGGCAAGGCCGGCCGGTCCACCTCCAGGTAGCGGACGACCGGCGTCTGGAAATCGAGGCTCCACGGTTCTCCGGTGGCGGGTCCGATCAGCTCCCAGGGAAGGCGGCTGAGCGGCGCCAGGCCCGGCCGCGCGAGGTCGAGATGCAGGCGCAGGCGCAGGGCCCTGCCGGCAAGGTGGCAGATCCCCCGGCTGTGGTGGTAGAGCGCCGCCGCCTGCCCCGAGAGGAGGGCTTGCAGCAGCTCTTCGCCGACCGTCCGGGGATCGCGCGGCGGCCCCGCCGGGCACGGCGGCGCCAGATCGCGAGACGCTCCGGCTCCGGGCGGCTCGCCGCCGCGCACCGCGCTCTGCAGGCGCCCCGGCACGGCCGCCAGCTCGGCCGCGCCGTAGGGGAGGCGAAGCTCGGCGCGCCCCTCGCCGGCCGGCGAGGTGATCCGCGCCAGCCAGCCGCCCGCGCCGTCGGCTTCGATCGCGACCGCGAAATCGAGGTAGCGGATCATCGGCCGTCAGGCCTGGCCGCGCAGGCCGCGCAGGCAGCGAAAGAACTCCAGGAGACCGCCGCCGAAGACGCTGGCGAAATAGGCGCCGCAGACCAGCAGCGAGGCGGTGACCGCCCAGCGGAAGGGAAACGGCAGGCCGCCCAGCGCCCCGGCGAGCCGGTACGAGTGCAGGCGCCAGAAGCGCCAGAAGGCCGGGACTCCCCAATAGAGCGCCCAGACGACGTAACCGTAGGTGAGCACCGCGACGATGCGGGCCGCCGCCGGTCCGCGATGCGCGGCGGCGAAGGTGCTGGCCCCCCAGATCAGGCCGCCGAGCAGGAAGAGCCACGAGAGATGGAGCCGGAGCCTCATGAGGACGTCTCCTCGCCGGCGCGAGCGGCGGCCGCGTGCCCCTCCACGATGGCTTCGACCGCCGCGGCGGCGGCGCGTTGTTGCAGACCCGAGAAGGTCGGAGGACCGCTCCCCCGGAGGGTGACGGTGACTCCCACTTGCGCCTGCTCGGTCTCGAGCTCGGCGGCGGTGTAGCGGTCGCCGAGGCGCAGGATGCGTTGGTTCGAGGAGCCCCGCCACCGCAGGCCCGGGGCCGCCAGGTGCGGCAGGAACGGGCCGTCGACCAGGATGTCGACATGGTCGAGCAGGGCCAGGGCGGCGGCGTTCTCGCGCCGCTGGAACCAGGCGAGCGGATGGCCGCTGTAGAGCATCACCGACAGTCCCAGCGCCCGCACCAGCGCGAGCAGCGGCAGGAGCGCCGGCGCCTGGTCGGTCGGCTCGCCGCCCAGCAGGGTCAGCCCCTCGACCCTGCCGCAGGCGCCGGCCGCCAGCTGACCGGCCACCACCCGCAGCTCCTCGAGGGTCACCAGCCGCCCGCCGCGCGGGTCGAGGTAGTGCGGGTTGAGGCAGCGATCGGTGCACGGCCGAGCGCATCCCTGGAGGAAGAGCAGCCAGCGGGTCCCCGGGCCGCTGTCGCGAGCGATCAGCGGCGGCCGCAGCGAGCCGTGGATGCGGAGCTCGCCGCTCACCGGTCCGCACCCGCCGCCAGCGCCTGGCGCAGCACGCCGGTGACGTCCAGGAATAGGGGGGCGGAGAGCGAGGCGATCCCCTGCCGCTCGAGCTCGCTCTGCGCCGTCTCGACGATCGGGGCGAAGTGGTCCTTGATCAGGACGTCCGGGCTCTCCGCCGCGAGGGCCAAGCGATCGATGTCGCCGCGCAGATCGCCGCAGGCACAGACGACGACTCCCCCCAGCCGCTTCTCGAGAGCGGCAGGCAGGTACCACTGGCCGAACTCCGATCTCCCATCCCGATCCAGGGTCCTGAGGTGATGGGCCGAGACCCGGCGCTCGATCGCCGCGCGGTTCTGCGACTGGACCTCCGGCGGCGGGAACGCAGCCAGGTTGGCGCTGAGCACGAAGATGGTGTTCCAGAGGTTGATCGGCCGGTGGTCGACCAGGCTCGGATTTCCAGGCATGTACTGGCGAGTCTCCAGAATGCCGAAGAGCACCGCCATGCTGTCCTCGAAGCGAGGAAGGATGCGATTCACCTCGTCCAGAATGAGCACGCCGAAACCCTGGGTGGAGGCGAGGTGGCGGCCGGCAGTCTTCAAGTCGTTGGCCCCTTCGTATCCCGGCGCCGGACCGAAGAACTGGTTGCGAAAGTGGCCGATGTCATGGCCGTCTCCCATCTCCTGGCAGCTGATGATCGGCGGGTCCTGCAACCCATAGATCAGCCGTGACAGCAGGGTGCCGAGGAAGCTCTTGCCGACCCCGCCGTCTCCCCAGAGGAAGAGGGCGCTGGCTCGCTGCCAGCGGGCCTTCACCGTTTCGTGGAACGTCTCCGGGTCGGCGATCGCCTGCGCCTTGCGCTGCATGAGCTCGATGGCCGCCAGCAGCTCCTGGACGGCCGTGTTATCCTCGGCGCCGAAGTAGTCGCGGCGCAGGCTCTCGCGCAGCAGCTGGACCTCGACCCGCGACCAGAACTCGCGGTCGATCAAGGTGCTCGCCGCGCCGGGCGGCGGCGGGGTCGGCCGCTCGTCGGCGATCTTCAGGCGAGCGCCGCCGCCGGAGAGGCTCTCGCCACGCAGCAAGGCCTTGAGCGTGCGATTGGGGTAGGCGCCGCGTTGCTCGAATCCATCCGGTGAGGCGCCGTCCAAAGGTTTGAAGCCCTGGTCGCCGGCAAATCGCGGCCCCCAGGGAAAGGCGCCGCAGGGGTAGTCGATGGCGACGACGTTGCGGCCTCGATAGGCCACCGTAGGCCACCCCCCCGTGTGGTTGGGCGGCCGCCGCGGCAGGCCGGAACCCTGGAAGGCTTCCACCACCTGCCGGTTGCGGCTGTAGAGCACGACGTCGAGGAGATGGGGCTTGCCCTTCCTGCCGTCGATCCACTGCGGGAGCCAGAGCAGGCTGCTCGGGCCGGTACCGGTGATCTCGGCGTGCCCTTTGGGCGCCTGCTCGGGGTTGGGATAGTCGAGCACTCCGAGCTCCAACAGCAGGAGAGTCCGATGGGTGCGCCCCTCCAGGGCCTGGACGACCGCGCGCAGCTGGTCGCAGCGCTTGGGGAAGCGGTCGCCCGTCTCCGTCGCCGCGACCTGCAGCGGGAAGGCCGCGGCCGCGGCCCCCTCCGGCCCCGGACGGGCGGCTGCGCCGGTATCGCCATACGCGCCCATCCGGCTCTCCCGGCTCCGGCGCGGTCCCCCCGGATCGGGGCGCCCGTCGCTCGCCGGCGCCGCGGGCGCGGGCCGCGCCTCGACCGCGGCGGCCGCAACCGCCGGCCGGCGGTACCACCAGACGCCCCAGGCGCCTCCCCGCTCGCCGGCGGCGGCCGCCGCCGGCAGCGTGAAGACCTCGTCGTGGGAGCGCTGGAGGTCGTCGCCGCTCCAGGAGGTGCCGGCGGTCGCCACCACGATCTCCTGGTAGCGGCGGCTGCCGTCCTCGCGGTTGCCGCCCAGCACCAGCAGCAGGGCCTCCAGGAAGGAGTGCGCCGGAGCCCTGGCCACGCCGGCGTAGAAGTGATGATGATCCGCCGGCGGGCCGGCCGGCTTGACCGTCGCCACCGTGCCCTGCCCCTGGCAGGCGGCGAGCAGGCGGGCGAGCTCGTGGTGCAGGGGCGGGTGCTCGGCGGTCACCGGCGGCCTCCCTCGTCGACCTGGGCGCGGAGCCGGGTCGCGGTCTCGGCGGCCTGCCGTGGCGCGGCCGCCGCCGCGACGTCGAGCGCCGGCTGGCTGGTCGCAGCCATCAGCTGCGGCAGGTGCTCGGCGAGCGTCCGGGCGGACGCGGCGCAGCTCGCCTCGTCGACGTGCTCGTAGTGATGGATGCGCAGCGTGCCGTCGATGGCCACGGAGCAGTCCACCTTCTCGCCGCGGGCGGTGCGGAACCTCGCCTCGACCGGCTGCAGGCCCAGCTCCCCCGGGACGACCGCGACCACCTCGACGGCCTCTCCCAGGACCTGGCCCAGCTGCTCGGCCAGGCGGCCCTTGACCAGGGCGACGCGATGGGCCTCCAGGCGGTCGAAGTCATGCACCTGGGAGGCGAGGTCGGTAACCCGCGCCGCCAGCGGATCGAGCACCTTGCCGAGGTCGGCGAAACGCAGCTCGTGGGACTCGTAGTGGCGGATGCCGTGGATGCTCTCGCGCAGCCGGCCGAGCTCCTGCCGCAGCGGCTCGTCGATGGCCGCGGCTCCCTCGCCCACCAGGTCGGCGCGGTCCGCGGCGGAGAATTGGAGAGCCTGCAGCAGACCGTCCACCTCCGCCGCGTGGACCTCGCGGAGCGCCTCCAGGCGGGCCTCGCGGTAGATCAGGTTCGATTCGAGAGCGCTGGCCTGGTCGTACGCCCGGCGCGCCAGGTCGAGCCCGCCGGCGGCCGCTTCACGGTTTGCCCGTTCGAGGATGCCGCGCACCGGCGAGGCGTCGAGGGCGGCGGCGCTCAGCCTCTCGGGCGCCAGCCCGCCGAGGATCGCCGCCGCCTTGGCGAGCAGGTCGCCGCGCCGGCGCTGGACGGCGGCCTCGTCCTGGCGATCCGCGTCCAGCTCGCGGTCGAGCCGCGCGGTCACCGCCGCCGCCTCCGCCCGGCGGCGAGCTTCGACCTCCTCGATGCGCCGGGTCAACGCCCGCTGCATGCCGTCGAGATCCGCCAGCAGGCGCCCCTCTTCGCCTTCCACCTCGCGGAACGCGGCGCCGATCCGCTCGCGGTGCGCCGCCGCCATGGCCTGGCGCTCGGTCGCCTGCCGCCGGAGCTGATCGCCCAGCCGGCGCACCGCCCGGTCCTGCGCCTCGGCGGCGGCGAGGCTGGCCTCCAGCCGCGCGGTGTTGGCTGGCGGCACCTGCAGGTGCCGGAGCGCCTGCCGCAGGCGCCGCTCGGTCGCGGCGGCGCGCGCCTTCTCGTACTCCGCATGGGCGTGGTAGAGACGTCCTTCGACACTCCAGCTCACGATGCACCTCCTCCTGGATGTTGCCAATCCGGGTTCCAGTTAGGGTTGTCGAGCCATCTGGCGAGCTGCCGCCAACGCCGCTCCAGGCCGCCCAGGGCAAGCGCGGCAGGGTCCGGCGGCTGCGCCGGCGGATGGCGCTGCACCACCCGGCCCTCGTGGTGGACCAGGACGTCCGAGGTCCACGGCACCTCCACGCGCAGCTCGCCGTGCTCGCTTTCCAGGAAATAGAAATAGGTGGTCTTGCGGTCGCTCTCCACGGCCCAGGTCCCCGGCGTCAGGGCGCCGCGGTAGCGAATGGTGCCGAAGCGCAGCTCGAGGTCGTCCCAGATGGCGCTGAGGTCGTAGCGCGCGCGCTCGTGCGCGACGCCGGCCGGCAGGTGCTTGCGGGCGGCCAGCAGCTCGCTCGCCAGCAGGTCGCGCACCGCCGACAGCCGCGCCAGCAGAGCGCCGTGCCCATTCCACCGCTGCAAGCCGCCGGCGGCGGCGCCGACCTGGCGCGCGACGAGCGCCTGCATCACCTCGCGCTCGGGGGCCAGCAGGAGCTTCACCTCCTCGGCCTGATCCGGCAGGCCGAGCATGGCGTCGCCGCGCAGCAGCGCTTCCAGCCAGACCGCTTCGCCGGCGAAGTGCTCGCGCAGGTTTTCCAGGTACGCCCGGCGGCTTTCCACCGTCGCGCGGATGAGCAGCACCGCCTCCTCCGCCCCGTGCGCGGCCGCCAGCAGCTCTGCCGGCGGCGTCTGGCCGCCGGCCGCGGCCGCCCGGGCGCTGGCGAGCTGCAACTCGGCGGCGGCGAGGTCGCCACGCAGGTCGAGCCGCTCCACCTCCTGCCGATCGAGGCCGGCAAGCTCGGCGGCGGCGCGCTCCTGGCTTGCCGCCGCCGCCTGCCGCGTCCGGCGCTCCCTCTCCTCGCGCGTCTGCGCCAGCTGCCGGATCTGGCCGTGCAGCGCCTCCCATTCCTGGCGGTGCCGGAGCTCGGCCTCCTGCAAGGCCGCATGCAGCTCCTGGTGCTGCTGCTCGGCCCGCCGCCGCAGCTGCTCGAGCCGCCGCATCGCCTGTTCGCGCTCGCGGTCGAGGTCCCGGCCGGCCTGGCGCAGCTCGCCGCCGAGGCGATCCAGCAGCGCCTGCTGGCGCTGCAGATCGCCCTCGGTCCTGCCGATCTCGCGCCGCAGGTCGTGGACGCTGCCCTGCAGGCGGGAGAGCTGGCGGTCGCGCTCGTCGACGGCGCTCTCCAGCTTGCGCAGGGCCTGATCGCGCACCTCCGCCGGCAAGAAGCTCATGGCTGTGCACGCTCGGCGCGAAAGATGGCGTCCAGATGGTCGAGGCAGCGCAGCTTGAGCTCGAGGCATCGCCGCCGCGCCTGCAGCAGCGCCAGCTCTGCCCGGGGCTGCTGCAACGCTTCGACCCGCGCTTCGAGCTCGACGCTCAGCGCCGCGAGGTCATCCGGCCCGCCCAGCGTCACCGCGGCCGCGAGGCGTTCGCGGCTGTCGGTGCCAACCCCTTCCGGGAGGGCGGCCGCCGCCGCCGCGCCGACCAGCTCGGCGAGGGCCTCTGCCGCCGCGGCTTGCCAGGGGGGCTGGGAGCCGGGCGCCGCCGGCGGCGCCTGCCAGGCGCGGATCAGCGCCCGCAGCTCGCGGGCGGCGTCGTCGTCCTGGCCGTGGATCGCTACCAAGAGCCGCCGACCCTCTGTGCGATTCATCCCAGGACCTCCAACATCTGCCGCTCCATGCGGGCGCTGGCGGCGAAACGTCCCAAGGTGGCTTCGAGCGAGATCAGCAGGCCCTCGAGGCGCTGGATCTGGTGCAGCGAGGCGGCCGCGAACGGGTCCGGCAGGTCCGCCACGATGCGCCCGTACAGCGGGGCGACCGCCGCGATCCGTGCCGCGACCTCGCGCTCCGACCGGTCGAGCTCCGCCTGCTGGCGAGCGATCTCGCCGGGCAGCGCCTGCCAGGCCGGGAGCCCGCCGGCCGGGCCGTCTTCGCCGTCGTCGCCGAGCTCCAGCAGCCGGATCCGCTCGACGGCCGGCGAGGCCAGCGCCATCGCGGCGTCCACCGTCCGCCGCTCGCCGTAATAGAGGGCCCAGTCTGCCTGCGGCTCGAAGGCGCGGCGCGTGCCCTGGTGCCAGGCCGAGAGCCAGGCGATCCAGCCCTGGCGAGCCGGTTCCGCCAGCAGGGGCAGGCCGGCGAGCAGCTCCTCGCAGCGGGTGCGCAGCTCGGCGACGCCGCGCGCCAGCTCGGCGTCGAGCTGCCGCGCGCGCTCCTCGGCCGTCCGCAGCTCGGCGCTCAGTCCAGCCAGCTCCTCGCGGCGCTCGGCGGCCTGCCGGGCGACGGCGGCGGCCCGGGCGGCGAGGGCGGTGAGATCCGGCTCCGGGCTGACGGCGGCGGCTTGCAGCTCCCGGCGGCGCTCGCGCAGCCGGCGCTGCCGCTGCTCGCCGAGCGTGTCCCGCCGCGCGGCCAGCTCGACCAGGCGCTCGGCCAGCCGTTCAGACGGAGATCGATCGGATGGGTTCATCGGTGGCTCCTTCCAGCTCGCCTTGCTGGCGGCGGCAGCGCGCCGCCGCCGCCGTCAGCTGGTGATGCACCTGCTCGATGCGCGGCGCGAGCGCCGCCAGCTCCGCTTCCGCCGCGGCGATCGCGCTCTGCAGCCGGCGCGCCTCGTCACGGCGGGCCGCCGCCGCCTGGTGCGGCATCTCCAGCGCTGCCACCTCGGCCGCCAGCGCCGCGAGGTCCGGCGCGACCCGGTCGGCAACGGTCTCCGGGTCCTCCCGCTCGAGGTCCGCCAGCGCGGCGCCCAGGAGGTCGAGCAGCCGCGCATCGAGGGCGCCGGATTGCTCGGCAAGCCTCAGATCGAGATCGAGGTCGGCCCGGGAAGGCTCGGACGAAACCCAGGCCAGCAGCTGCTCCAGGCACTCGCGTGGCTCGTCGCGGTGGGCGCAGAGCAGCCGTATCAGGTCGCGCAGCATGGTCAGCTCCTCTCGCTCGCCGGCAGGATCTCTGCCTCCGGCTCCTGGTTCAGGCGGGCGAAGAGAGCGCCGAGGCTCCGGCCGACGTCTTCACCCGGGTCGCATGCCTCCACGGCCAGCGGCGGGTGGTGCTGAAGAGCGGCCAGGACCTCCTCGCGGAGGGTCTGGAAGCGAGGGCGGAGGTCCAGGTCGGCGGGCTGCGCCTCGGGGGTGCCGGGGTGCCGGATGAAGAGCCAGCCGACCGGCACTCCCTTCGCGTCGAGGTCGGCCAGCACGCGGCGAAAGCGCGGCGAGCGGCGGGCGTTGGTGCGCGGGGCGCCATCGCCGTCGCCGGCGACGATGCGGCGCCACAGGGGGTCCTGCTCGTCGGCCGGCGGTGGCGGGGAGTCGCCCACGATGAGCACCGCCTGCGGCGTCGCGGCGGGGCCGGCGATGCGTCCGGCGACCTGCTCGAGCGCCTCGTCCACCGCGTCGAAGAGGTCCATGCCGCTGGCATAGTCGAAGTCCCTGCCGAGCAGCGCCGCCGGCAGCTGTTCGAGGCGAAGCTCGCCTGGATGTCCCCAGGCGGTGGCGGCGATCGGCAGCCCATCCGGCTGCGCGATGCCCGGCCGCGGCTGGTCGGCGAACCACCAGAAGTCCAGGATCGGCCGCCGGTGGAGCTGGTGGACGCTGGCCTGCAGACCGGCCGCGAGCTGCTGCCGGAGCTGGAGGTTCCATCGCCCCTTGGGGGCCGCGGCCTCGTTCACCTCCGCGGAGCGCGAGGTCAGGGCCGCCAGCGCCCGCGGCCAGGACTCCACGTCGAGCGTCGTGCGGTCGAAGAGCACGTGCAGGCGCAGCGCGCCGCTGCTCGGGAACCGCCGCGGGCGCTGCGGCCGCTCCAGGCCGGCGCTCCTGACTTCGATCCGGACGTCGGCCGGCGCCGGCGCCAGGGTCAGCCGGTCGCTGCCGCCGGGCTCGGTGCGCAGGTCGGCAAGCAGGGCGACCTCGCCGATCGCAGAGCCGTCGCGGGAGCGGATCTCGAAGCGCTCGAACCGCGCCCCGAGATCCGCCTGCCGTCCGGCCCGCGCCAGCAGGAAGTGCCGCGCCTGCGTGCCGCGGATGCGCACCGTCGCCGGCAGCGTGGTGTCGAGAGCGAGCGGGCCGCGGCCCCGCAGCTCGAGCCGCAGCGGCTCGGGCGCCGGCTGCGGCGGCGCCGCGGGCAGTGGCAGGCGCTCTCCCTGGTAGGGGAAGGTGATCTCTCCGGGAAAGCCGAAGACGCAGAGGTTCGGCTGCCCCTGCGCCATCGCCGCGCGCAGGGCGGCGAGGGCCGGCTCCACCAGCGAGGCGGGGTCGTGGGCGAGCAGCACCAGGCCGTAACCGATCGCCGGCGCCCGGTCGCGAAGCGGCCCTGCGCCGACCTCACGGCGCATGCCCGGCGCCTCGCCAGGGTCGCTGAGCCAGGGCCGCAGGTGCACGGTCACCCACGGCAGTCGCGGCAGCGTCGCGTCGGCGGCCACCCAGCCGCGCAACCTCGGTCGCTGCGGCCATTGCAGGTTCAGCGCGGCGGTGATCCGGCGGACCAGGTCGGCCGACGCCAGCTCCCCGGTGAGGCATGCGGTGTGGCGCGGCGGCGCGGCCGGCTGGTCGTCGACGGTCATCTTCCGCTCTCCTCGAAGGTCAGTCCCAGCTGGTGCAGCAGGTGCCCGCCGAGCCGCCGCCGCACCGCGGGGTCGAGCCCGAGGTGCTCCCAGCCCGGCAGGCGCGCCAGGCGGCAGGCGAGCGGCGCGTGGCGCTCGCGCTGCGCCGCCGTGTAGCCGTGGGGCGGGCAGGTGACGCCCGTCTCCTCGACGCGCGACGCCAGCGACTCGATCAGCGCCGGGGTGTCGGTGAACGCGGACCCGAGGGCGGCGAAAAGAGCGTCCACCACCGGCAGCGGGTCGGCCGCCGCCACCAGCGACGCGAGGTGGGCGGGGGAGATGCGCGCGATCGGCGGCAGCGGGCCGCGGCGCGACAGCAGGTGGATGCTGAGCTCTTGCAACTCGGGCTCGGCGTGGTGGAGGAGCCCGTGCACGAAGTCCGCCGCCGCCCGATCCTCTCCCTCCAGGTTGCCTTCGGCGGCCATCGCCGCCACCACCGCCAGGCGGCTCTCCAGGACGTCGGCCTGCCACAGCACGGCGATCCAAGCCAGCGTCTCGCCGGGCGTCGCCGAGTCCTCCGCCCCGGTCGCCGCCGGTACCCCGGCGAGGCGGCGCACGGCGGCCGGCAGGTCCAGGGCCGCGCAGAGCCAGCGCCGGGCAGGCGACGGGTCGCGGCCTCGCCAGCGCTCCAGCCAGCTCCGGCTCCACTCGCGGGTGAGGACCCGGCGGAGCGGCTCCAGCCAGCTCGGTGGGCAGGCCGCCGCGGGTGGCGCCTCGGGCTCGCCGCGCAGCATCGCGGCAAGCGGCGCCGTCGCGCTCCACATCGCCGCCACTCCCAGGAGGTCCGCGGCCTCGCCGCGCGGCACCACGTCCTCGGGGCGCAGCAGGCCGCGGCGCGCGAACGGCAGCAGCGCCGGTTCCATGCTCAGCGGCACCGGCGGGCCTCCCGCCAGCCTGGCCTCGACGACGGCGGCGACGGCGTCGGGGAGCCGTGCCAGGGTGCCGTCGTTCCCCGCCGCGAGGATCGCCCGCGCTTCCTCGGACCGTTCCTGCGCCAGCAGCTCGACGAGGACGGAGCTCACCTCGGGCGCCCCCGCCAGACGCTGCCGCGCCGCCACGGCCCGCGCGAGGTCGCCGGCGTCCAGGGCGCCCGCGGGCGGCAGGCAGCCGGTCCGCAGGAAGAGGTCGAAGGCAACGCCCGCGGTCCCGAACAGCGGTGCGACCGCCGCCAGGGCCGTCTCCTGCCCGGGCGCCGCCGGCAGCCGGGCGGCGAGCTGCCAGAGCCGGACGAGCGGCACCGCGAGCTCCAGCTCGCGCGCCACGGCAAGGCCCTGCATGGCCTCGGCGGCGGCGGGCGGCGCCGGCGCCGCCGGGCTCGCCGCGAGCAGCCAGCTCGCCGCCGCCGCCGAGGCGCCCGCCGCCTGCAGGCGCTCGCGGGCGGCGGCCAGCACCGGCTCGGCGACGGGCCCGGCCGCGCCGGCGCCCAGCGCGGCGCCCATCCAGGCCCGGGGCGGGATCGGCGAGCCGTCGCCGAGCAGGCCGGCGGCGGCGAGCTCGCCCAGCGCGGCGGCGTCGGCCGCGCCGCCGTCCGGGGCGCCCCGCGCGGTCAGGATCTCGAGGGCTCGCGCCGACAGCTCGGGCAGCGCCTGCCGCACCGTCTCGCGCGGCAGCGCCGCCGCCGCCAGATCCTGGCGCAGCGCCGCGAGCAGCGGCAGGCCGCGCAGCTCGCGCCGTCTCCAGGCCACCAGCCAGGACACCAGGCGGTCATCCGCCGGCGCCGGGAAGGGAGCCGCTGCCGTTGCCGCCCACTGCATGGCCGTCCGGATCGCCGCCGTGTCGAGGCGGTCGAGGGCCTGCCATTCCTCGGCGGTGGGCGGGCGTTCGCCGATCTGGGCCAGCAGCGCCGCCTCCTCCGCCTCCGGGCGCGGCGGATCGAAATGGACGGCGAGCAGGCAAGCCAGCGCGCGATCCCAGGGCACGGCGCCGTCGCGTAGCCGCGGCGCCATGGCGACGCCGCGCAGGCGCTCGGGGCAACGCCGCAGGAGCGCCAGCGCTTCGCCGGTGGTGGCGGCGCACAGCGGCAGGCCGAGGCGAGCGCGGTGCAGCTGCTCGAGGCTGGGCTCGAGCCGCGGGTCGGGCAGCGGCGGGATCTCCACCGCGACCTCGTCCCCGGGGCCCGCGCCGCTCGGCCAGCCGTCGCCGAGGACCGCCAGCCTGGCGGCCGCGAGCATCGCCGCCGCGTCGAGCGGCGCCGGGCCGCTCAGGGTTCCCACCTCCAGGGCGTAGCTCGAACGGTAGGAGGCGTCGACGCCCTGGAGGAAGGCGCGCGCCAGCCAGATCCCGTCGGGCAGAGCCACCGCCGCCGCGACGCCCACGGCCTGGTCGTTCGCGGCCCGGGCCAGGTACTGGCAGAGCCCGGCGATCTCCGGCGGGATCGCCTCGCGGCCGCGGAGCCACTCGTAGTCGTGGTTGGCGTCCCGCTTGCCGAAGCGGGCCACCGGCAGGAAGGCGGCGCCGCTCATGGCGTCCCCCGCGACCCGGCGGCACGCAGCGCGGTGAGCACGAAGTCGAAGGGCCGCTCCACCTCGGCCGGGTTGATCTCCCAGGGGACCAGCCGCCCGAACTCGTCGTAGGAGTGGGCCGGCCGGCCGTCGTTCCACCCGTAGACCGTCACCGGCGCGATCTGCAGCTGCCGGAAGTGCCGGCTGGCGCCTTCCAGCAGCGGCACCAGCGGCGCGAGCGGCGGATGCGCCGCGGCGAAATCGAGCGGCGAGTCGGCGAAACGCAGGAAGTCGGCCTCCCCGAGGTGGGCCTCGCACTTGGTGATCACCAGCGCCGCCGGCCGCTCCGGCAGCAGCTCGATCAGGGCGTTCTTGAGGGCCGTCTCGCTGTCCGCCGTGCGCGCGCCCGGCCACTCGCAAAAGATCAGCGCGGCGTCCGCCGCGAACAGCAAGGGCCCCTCGCCGGAGGCTTCCGGGTTCCTCGCGTTGCCGCCCTGGATGTCGCGAAAGGTGAGCCGCGGCCCGGCGCGGTGGCGGAGCGAGAAGAGCCGCGGCTCCAAGGTGCCCGGCACCAGTTGGTTGCGGCGCAGCGCGTCCCAGGTCTGGGCAAAGCGGCGCAGCGTCTGGCGAGTGTCGCCGTCGGCCTGTGCGACCCACTCCGGCGTCGCCCGCCCGAAGTAGGCGGCGAGAGTGGTCGTCTTGCCCACCTGGGATGCTCCCCAGAGGACGATGGTGAGCTCCGGCGGAGCGCCGTTGGCAGGTTGGCCGCTATCGACGTCCATGGCTGGTTTCTCCCGGTAAGGGCGCCGCCGCGAGCAGCTCCTCGTACTCGGCGCGGGTGAGGACCGCTGGGTCCGCGGCAAGGAGGCCGGCGAGCCGGCTGGACGTGGCGCCCGCCCGCAGGCCGCCGCCGGCGAGGCGCGTGCGCGCCTCGCCTTGGGCGAGCCGGGCCCAGCGCTCCTGCTCCCTGGCCCGGTCGCGTAGCTGGCAGAGCGCCGCGTCGAGCGCCCGCAGCTCCCGCCACCAGGCAAGGAGCTCCCGGCGCTCGGCCGCCGCGGGGCGCAGCGGCGGCGCCGACGGCAGGGCGGGCAGGCCGGGCGCGCCGACGAGGCGCCGGAGGAGTGCCGCGGCCTCGGCGTGGGCGGCGCCGATGCGCGGGTCGCCGGGAGTGGCCAGCAGCTCGCCCATGGCGCACCGCGATGCACAGCCCAACAGGTCGCTCCACACCGCGGCATCGAGCAGCTGCCGCAGGTCGCCGGCGAGCTGTAGGAACAGCACGACCCGCGCACGGTCTCCCGTACCGTCGGCGGCCAGGCCCAGGAAGGCAGCGAGCCCGGGCCAGGCCCGGGCCAGCGTCCCGGCGCGCCGGAGGGCGGCGTGGTAGGCCGCCCAGCGCTCCGGGACCGGCCGCACGCGCCCTTCCAGCTCGCCGACGATCGACCGCCGCTGGTCGCTGGCGGGCTCGTGATCGGCGTCGTGCAAGACCTGCTCGACCAGGGTCTGGAGCCTGGCGATATCGCTCGGATCGCCTGCCTCGCCGAGCGCCGGCGGCGCGGCAAGCCGCCGCGCACGACGCAGGAGGTCGGCGGCGGCGTCGGCGGCCGGGGGCGGCTCGCCCGGCGCCCATGAGCCGCCTTCGCAGAAGGCGAGGACGGCGGCGACGCGGGCGCGCCAGGCCTGCGCCAGCTCGGTCCGGTCGCGCCAGTCCCGATGCCGCTGCCGGCCCTCGGGCGGCTGCCCGCCCACCCGCAGCGGGCTCGACGCCTCCTGCGCGAGGCCGGCCCTGGCCTCCGCCAGGCCCGCCTCGGGGTCGGCGAGCGGCGCCAGGGGGCGCAGCGAGGCCTCGATCTGGCGGATGCGCTGGTGGGCCAGCCTGGCGACGGCGCCATCGGGGCGAACCTGGCCCAGCAAGGCTTCCCACTGCTGCTTGACCGGCAGCCGTGCGGCGGCCGCCTCGAGGGTCGCGACGTCGCCGCCGCCGGCCAGGGCGACGAGGTCCGCGAGGTCGGCGCGGGAGTCGTGCCGCAGGATCCAGAGCCGCGCGCCGGGGTCGTCGATCCGGGCCGCCAGGGCGAAGGCCCTGGGCCGCCATACCGCGAGCAGCGAGGCGAGGTCGCCGGCGGCGTCGAGCTCGCGCAGGACGCTCTCGTTCGCCGACGGCGCGGCGCCGCAAGCCCGCAGCACCAGCCAGCGCAGGGTGCCGCGCGGCCAGGGCTCGGTCCGGGCTGCCGGCAGCCCTGCCTTTTCGGCCGCGCCGCTCAGCGCCGCCAGCCGGTCGTGGGAGCGCCGCGGCCAGAGCTGGTCGCCGGTCGGTTCACACCGCAGCAACTCGCTTGCCGCTCGCCACTCGGCCTGCTCCACCGGTGCGCTCGGCGCAAGGTGTTGCCGGAAGATGCTCCGGCAATCGAGCAGATGGCGGCGACCGTCCCGGGTGCCGACGACGGCGACGAGGCCCCTGAAGTCATGCGGCGAGGCGCAGGCGCCGGCCCCTGCCTGTAGCGCGGTGGCTGCCGGGCCCAGCTCGAAGTCGTGGGGCCCGGTCTGCTTCAGCGTGGCGAGGTAGAGGGGCTCGAACCGGGCCGTCGCCGGTTCCATGATGGCCCGGCACGAGATACGGTCGTGGGGCGCATCGTGATGGTAGTCAAAGTGGAACGGCAGGTACGGCTGCCGCAGCGGGCGCCGCACCCGCACCGTGGCTCCGGGCCGGTCGCCGGCATCGAACGGCGTCAGGTCGAAGGCGTCGGCAAAGGGCGGGTCGCTCCAGCGCAGCGTCCGGGGCGGCGGTCTCAGATCGCGGCTGCCGCCCGACGCCGGGTCGCTCCCGACCGGCGGCCAGGGCGCGGCCCGCAGCCATGCCCAGCCGTCCGTCGCCAGCTCGATCCCGCCGGCGATCGGCGTGGTCGCGAGCAGCTGGCCTGCCACCTCGACGGCCTCCCGGAACGAGGGCTCGGCCTCCAGCCAGCTGCTGCCGCAGCACGCCATCTCGCGGCTGAGGACGTGCGGCTCCCAGCGCAGGATGCGCCCGTCCGCCGAGCGGTCGAGCCAGGACGCGGCGAGAGCGGCGGGCCGGGCCGTCATCCGATCTCGTGCAGCAACACGTCGCCGCCTCCCTGGTCCTGGATCCGGCGCAGGAAATCGCGAAACCAGCTCGCCATCCGGAAGCCCTTGGCGGCGCGCACGACGGCCCGGCCCTCGGCACCGCCGTCGTCCCAGGCCGGCGGCCGGTGGAGGCCCGATCCGGCCAGCTCGTCGTGCAACAGCTGGCGGACCTCGGCCGGCGCCAGGCCGCATTCCTGGGCCAGCGGCGCCACCACCCCGCGGGCGATGCGGCGGACCGCCTGCTGCCTCTGTTCCGTGCGGTGGAACTGGTCCAGGTAGGTCTGCGCCAGCCGGAGCCGATCCCGGGCATGCGCCGGACCGCTGCCGGCATAGGCCTCGATCGCCGGCCGGAGGTTGCCCTGCTTGGGGAACGGCACTCCGGAAAAGGCCGCCCAGAGGATCGAATCGCCGCCGTATCGCTCCTGCCAGCTCGGCGGTCTCCCGGAGAAGGGCTGCGAGTGGAAGTCGAAGGTGGCGACCGCGAAGTGCCGTGGGCGCCGGCCCTCGAGTCCCTTCATGGCGAGATGCTGGGCGAGCCGCCGCCGGTGCGGGACGAGGGCTTCGAGTTGCCGCAAGGTCGGCCGGAGGTCCGCGGCCGGCGCGCTTGCGAGCAGCAGCAGGATCTGCCAGGCCTGGGCGGCCAGTTCCCAGAGCCGTGCCAGATGGCCCGGATGGCGCGTGAAGAAACCGGTGCGGCGGGCCAGGAGCGCCGCCAGCTCGGCGGAGTCGGCGGACGCCTTGCCGCCGGGTAGCTCCGTCCGCGCCATCTCGCGGCAGATGTCGGGCGCCAGCGGTGGCCGGTCCGGCTCCGGATCGGTCCGCCCGCACCACTCCCAGAGCAGCGGGCCGATGCGCTGCATGACCTCGGCTCCGGCGCGCTGGTGCTGGCCGAGGATCTTCTCCAGGTCGATGCTGCGCAGCTGGAAGGCCTTCACCGCGGCGCTCACTTCCGCGTCGACCGCGCCGGGGCTCGGCGCTCCGTGGTCGAGGCCGAGGGCCAGACGCACCTCGGCCGGCCAGCTCGCGATGATGTCGGCCCAGCCCTGGACCGCGGTCGAGCAGTCCTGGTGGTAGAAGTGCCAGCGGCGCAGCACGACCGCGGCGACGCGGGGGCGCAGGGAGGCCGGGACGTCGCCCTGCTCGATCGCGGTGACGAGCGCGCGACGCTCGCCGGGAGCGAGCTTCAGCTCGGGACCCTCCCATGCGACCCGCCACTCCGGGTCGGCTGCGGCCGAGAGGTCGACGCCGCCGGTGATTTCCAGCCAATGGAGCTGGGCCTCTCGTCGTTCGCCGAGGCGCCCCGCCGAGCGGTCCTGCCAGTCGGCCAGCAGCTGTCTCGCGAGGCGCGATCGCCGCTCGGGCGCCAGCGCCGCGATCGCCGCCAGATCGCCGTCCCGCGGCCGCGCGCCCTCGCGCCAGTCCGCGATCCAGCGGGCGCAGGGCTCGCCGGTCTGGCCGGCCAGTGCGCGCAGCGCCGCGGGCGAGGCGCCCGGCAGGGCGGCCAGGGCGAAGGCCGGCTCCGGCGCCCGGCTCTCGGCCCAGACGCGGCAGGTTGCGGGGATGGCAGGCCGGCGCAGCACCTCGGCGAGGCGGGGCAGCAGGCCGCTGTCCGTAAGAGCCCGGTCCAAGCACTCTTCCAGGCGCCGCCCGGGTTCCTCGGCAAGCGGCCCGTCGAGAGCTCCGGGCGGCGCCGCGGCCAGGGCGTGCAGCACGCCGCCGGCGTCGCGGACGGCGAGCGCATGGAGCAGCCGCAGGCGCGCCGCGAGCGGCGGCGCGGCGACCTGGTCGTCCGTCGGGAGGCTCTCCGGGTCGCGCACCAGCGACTGCCAGAGAACCGCCTCTCCCCGCGGGCTGCCGGCGGCCATCGCCGCCAGGCCCAGCGCCAGCGCCTGCCGCTTGCCGCCGGCGGTGAAGTAGTCGGGCGCGGCCTGGCAGAGCCCTTCCGGTTCGGGGCCGCCGGGGGCCTGCAACCACCGCGCGAGGACCGCGAGCCTGGCATGGTCGAGCGCGGCGATGCCGGTGCGAACGAAGCCGGCGGCCAGCGAGGGCGAGCGCAGGTCGAGCAACCCGGGTTTGGCTGCCGTACCCATGCCCGCCTGGCCGGCGATCGCCTCCGGCGCCAGGTCCGCGAGGAAGGCGAGGCGCGGGCCGGTCTCCAGGTCGGGCGTGCCGTCCTCCTGCCAGGCGAAGGCTTCGCGCAGATACATCCGGCCCGGGACCAGCAGGCTGTCGCGCCATGGGGTCGCCGGCCCCGGTTGGCGGCCGCCGTCGTCGCTCTCGCGCTCCGCGGGGGGGTGCCACCTCTCCTGCCGGAGGTCGTAGACGGCGACGCTCGCTGGATAGCCGCGGGTGAAGGAGAGATTGAGGGCCGGCGCCTGGCCGGAAGCCACTCCCCAGCCGGCGGCGAAGGCCGCCTGCAGCGTGGCGGGAAGCAGCGCCCACAGCGCCGCCGCCCAGTGGAAGAGCTGCTCCGGAGTGATGGCCGGCGCGATCCCGATCGGCACCGCCGAGACCGTATGGACGACGGCGCCAGGCAGGAATTGGCGCAGCCGCGGGTCGGCGCCGGGCAAGGCGCGGTTTTCGACGACGATCGCCGGCCAGGCCGCCCTGGTGTCCTCGACGGTGAGCGCCGGCAGCGGTGCGGCGCGCAGAGCCTGGAAGCAGGTCCAGGGATCGACCGGCGCCGCGGCGCAGAGGAAGCGCCCCAGCCAGAAGCTGCGCTGCACCCCCTGCTCGCCGTCCTCGGGGCGCCGGCGCAGCCTGCACGCCAGCGGCCGCAGGCCGGCAGGGCCGCGGGCGGCGCGGAGCAGCCAGCCCTCCGGGCAGCCCGCCGGCAGGTCGTCGCCGAAGCCGATGGTGGCCGGGTGGCAGAGATCCTCCAGCTCGCCGGGGAAGTCCGGCGAGCGGGTCAGGGGGAGCGCTTCGCCCCCCTTGCCGGTCCGGCCGGCGGTGGAGAGACAGAGCTTGCCGTACTCCAGCCGCTCGAAGGCGGCCGGCACGCCGGCGGCGGGGGCTCGCGGCGCCGGCGCCGCCGCGCGCTCGGCGGGTGGTTCGATGGCGGAGGTCATGTCCTACCCATGGCGAAGCAACAGCCGCTGCCGCGGCGCGGTGGCGGCCCGCGCCGGCGCCAGGTCTTCCAGGTGGATGCCGCGGGCGGTGAGGGCGCGGATCGCGTCCGGGTTGCCGGCCAGGGCCTGGGCGTTGGCCGAGTAGTAGGTGCGCAGCTCTTCGCTGGACATCAGCTTGAAGGCCAGGGTGAGCAGGGGGATCACCGCGGCGATGACGAACGCGATCCAATAGGTCAGCCGGAACAGCTCCCTGGCCTGCCGGCGCCTGAGCCCGAGAGCCGGATCCTCGGCGGCGTAGGGGCTTTCGAGGTGAAAGACCTTGGCAGCGTCGGTGATGGCGGTCTTGTCGGCCGCCGGCCATTGCGGCGGCAGCGCCTCCTTGAGGTCCGCCAGGACGCGCAGCCGGTCGGTGAAGTCCGCCGCTTTGTGCTTGAGCCAGGTGTTGGTTCCGCCACGCCGGATATCGGTGCCGGGAGGGGCGTTCTCGACGTCATGCATCCAGGCCTGGACCTCGTCGCGGCCGGTCTCGGCAGTCTTCACGGCAACGGCCTGAGCCTTGGTAGCGGCTGCGACCCGAGCCTCGTAGGCCTGGCTCGCGTCTCGAAACCTCGTCTCCACCAGCTGCTGTTGAGCGTTCGCCTCGGTCAGCTGGCGCTCGCTCGTGGCCTGCGCGTCGCGGGCGCTCTGCAGCCGGCTCCTCGCCGCCGTCCATTGGGCCTCGGCGGCGCCGACGGCCGCGGCAAGCTCGGCGCGGGATTCGGCATCGGCCCGCGCCAGCTGGGCCCGCCGTTGATCGAGGGTCAGGCGCCGCCGGCTGACCTCGGCGCTCCTCGCCGCCACCGTCTCCTTGTCCTTTTGCACCTGCTCCTGGTCGGCAAGCACCTGCCTGGCGGCCTCGTCGCGCGCGGTCTTGTAGTGATCCCGGTCGGTTGCGGCCACGCTGCCGGACTGTTCCTTCTCGATCTCACCGACCGTTTTCTTGGCGGCGTTGCTCTCGTATCTTGTCCGGTCGTCGACCAGACGCACGGCTTCCGCCAGGGCGTTCTCGTCGCGCAGGCGGGTCTCGATGGCGCCGCCGAAGACCAGCAGCTCGACCGGTTGTGCGGTGGCGATGCACGAGCCGAAGATCACGATCAGGCGCAGCAGATAGGCCAGCAGCTTCTTCGCCGGCCGTTCTCCCAGGTCGGCGGTGATGAAGCTCCTCTCGAAGAGGAAGACGCCACCGCCGAAGACCGCCGCCAGGAGGCAGGCAAGCAACGTCCGCGGCGAGACGGTCCAGCGGGCGGCATGGACCAGCACGTTGAACAGCAGCGACCAGGCGAGCAGCTCGAAGAGCAGCACCACGAGCAGGATGCAGGCCGCCGCCCCCAGCTCGTAGGCGACGCGAGGGCTGAGCAGGAAGTCGCCCCAGCCGTCGAGGCCCATGAAGCGGGCAAGCCGGAGGGTCCAGGTGTCGGGGGGGATGGAAGGCGTGCCCTGGATGACCAGGCGCACGGGCGGTGGCGGGGGATCGCCGGCGACCTCGCGGTCGGCGGTTGCCGGGCGGGCCGGCGGCTCCTGGACGTCGTCGCGATCCCAATCGCGAGGGCTCGCAGGAGCCGGTCCCGGAAGCAGCGGTGGCGGGAGGCCAGGCGGCCCCCCGTCGTGGTCGCGCGGTGGCGGCAGATCCGGGCTGGTCATTCCACGTCCCTCCAGAGGCTCCCGGCTCAGTCGAAATACCAGGACGGCAGGTCGATGTAATGGCGCCGTTGCCGCGCGAGCTTGCGGCGGGTGACCAGCTCCACGGGCCCGCCGGTCTCGCCGGCCAGCACGAACAGCAGCGCCTCGCGAACTCCGAACGGCCGCCAGTCGGCGGAACGGCGGTCGACGGGCTCGGAGCTGAGGCGGGTGGACCGGTGGCTCGCCATGAAGGGGAAGCCGGAGGCGTTGAATCCCAGGGCGCTGGTCAGGGCGACGGCAAACTCGGCTCCCGGCGTGAGGGCGCCGAGGATGCGCACCAGGTTGCCGGCATCGATCAGCTCGCAGGCCAGCTGCAGCGGGCTGAGCCTGGCGGCGACCGCGAGCGGGGCGGGCCGGCTGCCGCGGCGGCCGGCCGGCCACGGGTTGTCGGGCGGGCCGCTGGCCAGCCGGTCGATCTTGGTCAGCACCAGGAGGAACCGGCTGGCCTGGACGCGCCGCAGAATGATGGGCGGCGGGTCGGCGGTGAGGCGCAGCGCCCGCAACAGGCGGTGGCCCAGGCGGGGCGGCGGCGGGGAGACGGGCCTGCTGACGGCGATCCCGGAGAGGATCCCGGGCAGGAACCGCGTCAGCCGGTCGAGCTGCGGGTCGGTGGCATCGACGCACAGGAGCAGGGCGCTGGCGGCCTGGCTCTCGGCGATGAGCCGGCGCTCCCAGGCGAGCAACCGGCTTTGCCCCCGATCCTCGTCGTTCGGGAAGAGAGCGCCTCCGGGACCGTCCACGAAGCGCAGGCGCAGGCTCTTACGCCGTTCGGCGCGCCAGAACGTCGCCGGCCAGGTGGCGGTCATGTACGCCTCGTAGGTACTGACCCTGTCGGTGGCAGCCAGGGGGACCGGGCTGTCGGCGATGCCGCGCAAGGCTCTGTCCGACTGGCCGGCGGTCTGGGCGCCGCCGACGTACTCGAGCTCCGGCGGCGCACGGAGGGCGGCCGGATCGACGCACGCCTGCTCGCAGGCGTCGAGCAGGTGGGTCTTGCCGGCCTGGCCCGGACCGAGGAGAGTGCATTGCAGCTCGCCGGCGGGTTCGGCCGGCGGCTCGGGCGCGGGAGCCGACGGCGCCGCGGGCTGCTCGGTGGCCGGAGTTGGCGGGGCTGTCGCTCCTGGCTCCGAAAGACCTGCCGTGCGGTCGGGCACGTAGTCGTGGCCGGGGACCGGCGGCGGTCCGCCGCTGCCGCTCGGCGTGGCGTCTTCCGGGGTCGTGGAGGTCGTCACCTGTTGGCTCCCTGCGCTGGCGGAGCGCCCGCGGAGAGTGCGGCGCGCGCATCGAGCGCTGCCCAGGTGAAGACACGGGGGAAGAGGTCTTGTTTAGTGCCAACGACGGGATGGCGCGCCCCATCGCGGGCCATTTGTCGATTTGACAGGGGGGAAGGAATCCCTTAGCCTTCGCGTTTGCCCGGTCGGGAGATGCTCGATGCGGATTTGGCTGGATCAGGTACGCGAAGAGCCCTTTCACTGGGACGAAACCGAGAGCATCGCGGCGGAGGCGCTGGACCGGCCCGAGGTGCTGGCTCTCGGACCGGTGGCCTGGCAGGGTGAGGTGGTCTTTGCCGACCCTGGCTACCTGCTGCGGGGACGGCTCTCCTACGACCAGACCCTGGCCTGCATCCGGTGCCTCAAGCCGCACGCGGTGAGCACCAGTGCCGGCGTCGAGCTGCTGGTCCTGGTGGAGCATCACCACAAGCAGGCCCATAAGCCGCGGCGGAGCCCACAGCCGGCGGGAACCCCGGCGACGCCGGAAACGCCGGAGGAGGACGAGAGCGAGCTTGCCGAGGACGACCTCGACACGCTGGTGGTCGCGGGCGAGGTCCTCGACACCCGGCCGATCGTCCTCGAGCAGTTGCAGCTCAACGTCCCGATGAAGCCGCTGTGCCGGCCGGATTGCCGCGGCCTCTGTCCGCGCTGCGGCGCCGAGCTCGACGAGCGCGGCGGCGAGTGCGACTGCGCCGGACCGGCACCCGACCCCAGGTGGGCGGCGCTGGCCGAGCTCAAAGGGAAACTGGACGGCGGCCGGGACTGAGCGCGGCAGGCTGCGATCCGTAGAGACGTTTCACACTTTCGCGAGGCTCGACGATGCCAAATCCCAAGCGACGCCACTCCTCGGCCCGCCGCGACCGGCGACGGGCGCACGACGCCCTGGACCGCCCGGCCACCTCGATCTGCTCGAACTGCGGCGAGGCCAAGCTGCCCCACCGGGCCTGCCCGCACTGCGGCTACTACAACAACCGGCCGGTGATCGAAACCAAAGAGGCGACGTAGGTGTCCCACCCCCCGGCCGCCGTGGCCGCCTTCGGGGACTGATCCGACTCCAGGATGCGCATTCCCTTGCCCACGCCCCGTGGCGAGGTCGACGCCGCTCCGGCCGGCGCGATCGGCCGATGAGCGTGCCGATCGCCGTCGACGCCATGGGCGGCGACTACGCGCCGCAGAGCGCGGTCGAGGGGGCGGTGCGCGCGGCGGTCGACGACCTCGCCACCATCCTGCTGGTCGGCGACCGGCCGCGGGTGGAGGCGGAGCTCGCCCGCTATCCGGAGGCGGCCCGGCTCGACGGGCGGATCACCATCGTCCACGCCGAGGAGGTGGTCGGCATGGACGAGCCGGCGATCACCCCGATCCGCAAGAAGCGCCGCTCCTCGATCCGCATCTGCGCCGAGCTGATCAAGGACCGCCGCGCCCAGGCGATGGTCACCGCCGGCAACACCGGCGCGGCGATGATCGCCGCCAAGATGGTCATCGGCACCCTGCCCGGCGTCGACCGCCCGGCGCTCGCCGCGGTCTTCCCCAACCCGCGCGGCTTCACCGTGGTGCTCGACGTCGGCGCCAACGTCGACAGCAAGCCCGAGCACCTGCGCGAGTTCGCGGTGATGGGGCATTTCTACGCCCAGGAGGTGATCCGCACGCCGTCGCCGCGCATCGGCCTGATGTCGATCGGCGAGGAGGAGGGCAAGGGCACCGACCTGACGCGCGAGGTGTTCAAGGTGCTCAAGACGACCGGCCTCAATTTCGTCGGCAACGTCGAGGGGCGCGACGTCTTCAACGGCTCGGTGGACGTCATCGTCTGCGACGGCTTCGTCGGCAACGTGCTGCTCAAGAGCGCCGAGTCGCTGGCCGAGCTGATGTCGCGCATGCTGCGCGAGGAGCTGGGGCGCAGCCTCCGCACCAAGGTCGGCTACCTGCTGTCGCGGCCCGCCTTCGACCACTTCCGCCAGCGGGTCGACTACAGCGAGTACGGCGCCGCGCCGCTGCTGGGTATCCGCGGCGGCTGCTTCATCGGCCACGGCCGCTCGAACCCCCGCGCCATCCAGAGCGCCATCCGCCGCGCCGTCGAGTTCGCCAACGCCCAGCTGGACCGCAAGATTGGCGAGAAGCTGGCGGAGCTGCACAGCCACGAGCAGAAGCTGACCGGCGAGGGCCGCTAGCACATGCCCGCCCGCTCGCGCATCGCGCTGGTCTTCCCGGGTCAGGGATCGCAGAAGGTGGGGATGGGCCGGGCCTGGGCGGAAGCCTCGCCGGCGGCCCGGCGGACCTTCGCGGAGGCCGACGAGGCGCTGGGCCTGCCGCTCACTCGGCTGTGCTGGGAGGGGCCGGAGGACGAGCTCAACCTCACCGCCAACACCCAGCCGGCGCTGCTCGCGGTGTCGATCGCCATCCACCGCGCGCTCACCGCGCCGGCGCCGCCCGCCGGCTTCGCGGCGCCCTGGCCGCCGCCGCCGATATCGCTGATATTGCGGCCGGTCGCCGTGGCCGGCCACAGCCTGGGCGAGTACTCGGCGCTGGTGGCGGCGGGGGCGCTGGAATTCGCCGACGCGCTGCGCCTGGTGCGCCGCCGCGGCGAGCTGATGCAGCAGGCGGTGCCGGTCGGGGAGGGCGCGATGGCGGCCTTCCTGGGGCTCGACGCGGCGGCCGTCGCCGCGGTCGCCCGCGACGCCGAGGCGGCGGTGGCGGGGGAGGTGTGCGCCGTCGCCAACCTCAACGCGCCGGGCCAGACGGTGGTGGCCGGGCACCGCCAGGCGGTCGAGCGCGCGATGGCGCTGGCCAGGGAGCGCGGGGCGCGCAAGGCGACGCTGCTGCCGGTTTCGGCGCCCTTCCATTCGCCGCTGATGCGGCCGGCGCGGCTGGCCATGGCCGAGCTGCTCGCCGCGGCCGCGTTCCGCGATCCCGAGGTGCCGGTGGTGACCAACGTCGACGCCGCGCCGGCGACCACCGCCGCGGCCGCCCGCGACGCGCTGGTCCGCCAGATCGACAGCCCGGTGCGGTGGGTGGAGTCGGTCGAGTGGATGGCGAGCCAGGCCGGCGTCGAGGCGCTGCTCGAGGTCGGCGCGGGCGGCGTGCTGTCGGGCCTGAACCGCCGCATCGCCGCCGGCGTGCAGGCGGCGCCGCTGGGCGAGCCCGAGCAGCTGCGCAAGCTGCTGGACGGCTGGGCGGCGGCGGCCGAGGAGCCTGCGGCGCTGAAGGACTGAAACTCTGATCGAAGAGGGGGTGGGGGCGTCCCCTTCCCCCCGGCGGGTGGGAAGGGGATCGAGGGGATGCGGGGGCGATCCGATAGATGCTTCGAGTAGGCCTGGATCGGTCCGATTCCAGGTAATGAAGACTCCTGTTAGGTGAGTTTCAAGAAAAAACGTCCTCGAAGGGAGAATTTCCGCATGTTCCGTCTCGACGGCAAGACCGCCCTGGTCACCGGCGCCTCGCAAGGGATCGGCGAGGCGGTCGCCCGGCTGCTGGCCGCCCAGGGGGCGCGCGTGGTGCTGGCCGCGCGCTCGGCGGACCGGCTCGCGGCGCTGGCCGCGGAGATCGCCGGCGCCGGCGGCATCGCCCACCCGCTGACGCTCGACGTCGCGCAACCGGAGAGCGTCGCCGCGCGGCTCAAGGAGCTGCCGGAAGAGCTGGCCGCCATCGACGTGCTGGTCAACAACGCCGGCATCACCGCCGACAACCTGCTGCTGCGCATGTCGCTCGCCGACTGGGAGCGGGTGCTGCGCACCAATCTCACCGGCGCCTTCGCGCTGACCCGCGAGGTGGTGCGGGGCATGATGCGGCGGCGCTGGGGACGGGTGATCAGCGTCTCCTCGGTGGTGGGGATGATGGGCAACGCCGGTCAGGCCAACTACGCGGCCGCCAAGGCGGGCCTGATCGGCTTCAGCAAGTCGCTCGCCCGCGAGCTGGGCAGCCGCGGCATCACCGTCAACGTCGTCGCCCCCGGTCTCATCGCGACGGCGATGACCGCCGACCTGCCCGCGGCGTCGCTCGCCGAGCTGACCGCCGGCATCGCCCTCAAGCGCCTGGGCCAGGTCGGCGACGTGGCGGCGGCGGTGCTCTACCTGGCCAGCGAAGAGGCCGGCTACGTGACCGGGCACGTCCTGAACGTCTCCGGCGGTCTCTACATATAAGATTGCGCTGGCGACGGCCGGGATCCGGCTCTTCGGCCAGCCCGAGGTTCCATGGACCTTGGGGGGGGCTTTATGCTAGAACCTGCGGTCTGTGCGCAGCGGGCGGGTCAGCCGCTCCATTCAAGGAGGGAGTTCCGATGGCGGTAGCGGATAGGGTCAAGAGCATCATCGTGGAGCAGCTGGGCGTGGACGAGGACGAGGTGACTCTGGAGGCCAGCTTCACCGACGACCTTGGCGCCGACTCCCTCGACATCGTGGAGCTGGTCATGGCCTTCGAGGAGGAGTTCGGCATCGAGATCCCTGACGAGGAGGCCGAGAAGATCGGCAACGTCAAGGAGGCGGTCGAATACATCGAGCAGAACGCCGGGGACCAGAACTGACCCCCCTAGCCACCCCACCGCCCGCGAATCCGAGATCTTGAGCTCTGCAGTGCGCCGCCGAGTCGTCGTCACCGGGGTTGGCCTGGTGTCGCCGCTGGGAGTGGGGACCGAGCCGACCTGGCGCGGCCTGCTCGCCGGCAAGAGCGGCATCGGCCGCATCACCCATTTCGATCCGGCCGCCTTCCCGTCGCAGATCGCCGGCGAGGTCAAGGGCTTCAACCCCCAGGACTACGTCGACAAGAAGGACGTCAAGAAGAGCGACGTCTTCATCCACTTCGCCCTGGCGGCCAGCCGCTTCGCCCTGGAGGACGCCCGCCTGGTCATCGACGGCGGCAACGCCGACCGGGTCGGCGTGGTCATCGGCTCCGGCATCGGCGGCCTGCCGCTGATCGAGTCCACTCACAGCATCCTGCTCGAAAAGGGGCCGAGCCGGGTCTCGCCGTTCTTCATCCCCGGCCTGATCGTCAACATGGCGGCCGGCCAGGTCTCCATCCACCACGGGGCGCGCGGCCCCAACACCTCGCCCGCCACCGCCTGCACCACCGGCCTGCACGCCGTCGGCGACGCCTTCCGCCTGATCCAGAACGACGAGGCCGACGCCATGATCGCCGGCGGCAGCGAGGCGGTGATCACGCCCCTGGCCATCGCCGGCTTCTGCGCCATGCGCGCCCTCTCGCACCGCAACCACGAGCCCGAGCGGGCGTCGCGCCCGTGGGACGCCGGCCGCGACGGCTTCGTCATCGGCGAGGGGGCCGGCATCGTGGTGCTCGAGGAGCTGGCGGCCGCCGAGCGGCGCGGCGCGCCGATCTACGCCGAGATCGTGGGCTATGGCATGAGCGCGGACGCCTACCACATCTCGGCGCCGGACCCGCACGGCGAGGGCGCCCTGCGCTGCATGCGGGCGGCGCTGCGCGACGCCGGCCTGGCGCCCGAGGCGATCCAGTACATCAACGCCCATGGCACCTCGACCCAGCTCGGCGACCTCTCCGAGGTCCGGGCGATCCGCGCGGCCTTCGGCGAGCACGCCGGCAAGCTCGCGGTGTCGTCGACCAAGTCGGCCACCGGCCACCTGCTCGGAGCGGCCGGCGGCCTCGAATGCGGCATCCTGGCGCTGGCGGTGCGCGACCAGGTGCTGCCGCCGACGATCAACCTCGAGCAGCCCGGCGAGGGCTGTGACCTCGATTTCGTGCCGCTGGCGGCCCGCCCGACGGCGCTGCGCTACGCGCTGACCAACTCCTTTGGCTTCGGCGGCACCAACGGCGCGCTGATCATGAAGCGGTACGAGGGGCCGGCGGCGGCCGCCGGCGCCACGGCAGGCGCCGGCGCCACGGCGGCTGCCGAGCCGCGGGCCTAGCCGCCCGCCTCCGCCCGGGGGCCCCCCGGTGGGGGTTGCAACCTTGTCGACCGCGGTCTCGTAGTGTCGGCCGATGGGCAACGGGAGGTCCCGCAGATGGCTGAGCATGGCGAAAATCGCGAGCATGACGAGAGACGGGGGCGCGGCATCCACGGCGGCGCGCGCGGCTGGACGGGGGCGCTGGCGCTGGCGGTCGGCATGGCCGCGGCCGGGCGGCTGGCCGCCGAGCCGCAGACGCGGACCTTCCGGCAGAGCTTCCCGGCGACGCCGGGCGTCGCGCTGCGGCTCGCCAACCTGGCCGGGCAGGTCGAGCTGGTTGCCGGCTCCGGCAACCAGGTGGTGATCGACGCCGACGTGTACGCCGAGCTGCCCGGGTCCGGCGAGACCCAGCGGGTGCTGCAGGAGATGCGCTGGGTGCGCGGGCAGGACAGCAAGGGGCGCGAGGAATGGGTGCTGTCCTACCCGGTGGACCGCTACCGCTCGTATTTCTATCCGCGGCCGCGCGAGGGCTCCGAGTCGAGCTTCTGGAGCCTGTTCGACCACAGTTCGAGCTCGACCACCTATCGCGGCGAGCGGGTGCGGGTCTACACCGGCGGGCGGGCGTCGGCGCCGACGCTCTACGCCAACCTGCGCATCGCGCTGCCGGCGGCGAGCGACGTGGCGCTGCGCAACCTGGTGGGCAAGGTGCACGGCGGCGCGCTCGAAGGCACGCTGGCGCTCGACACCGGCAGCAGCGACATCCGGCTGGAGGCATTCTCCGGCCAGCTGCATCTGGACACCGGCTCGGGCGACATCGTGCTCGGCAGCAGCCGCGGCGAGACGTCGATCGACACCGGCTCCGGCGACGTGGTGGTGCGCCAGCTGGTGGGCAACGCCACCATCGACACCGGCTCGGGCGACGTCCGCATCGACAAGGTGGCGGTCGGCAAGCTGAAGCTGCACACCGGTTCGGGCGACGTCGTCGTGCGCGACGGCGCCGCCGGCGAGCTGATCGCGGACACCGGCAGCGGCGAGGTGCGGGTGGTCGGCGTGGAGCTCGACGAGCTGATGGCCGACACCGGCTCGGGGGACGTCGAGGTCGCCAGCTCGCTCGATCACACCCGACGGATCACCGCCAAGACCGGCAGCGGCGACGTGCGCGTCTACGCCGGGCCGGCGGCCTCCTTCGACGTCACCGCGGACCAGAGCAGCGGCGACCTGCAGGTGAACTACTCGGATGCGGTGCTGCGGCGGGGGCGCCACTCCGAGAAGGTGGTGGGAGCGCGGCGGGGCGACGGCCGCACCACCATCCGCATCGAGAGCGGCAGCGGCGACTGCGTGATCGCGCCGCGCGGGGCGGGCGACAAGCACCGGCCGTGAGGGCGCCGCCCCCCGCGGCCTTTTGCACCTCGGCTACAAGCGGTTGGTGGTAAGCTCGACCCTTCGTTGAGCAGGTAAAGAACTCTTCTTTGCCGCGCCGTCGTTGGAGGGGTGCGGGGACCATCATGGAACCGCCGTATGGCGTGATCAGCAACCTGCTCCGCAAGCGGCGGGTCGTTCCCCTGCTCGGCGCCGGAGCATCGATGATCGGGCGGCCGCCAGGCGTCGCCTGGGACGCGAACGCGCCGGCTTTCCTGCCGAGCGGCCTCGACCTCTCCCATCTGCTGGCCGAAGAGGCCGGGTTCCCGAGAGGTGACGAGCACGACCGCGACGACCTGGCCAAGGTCGCATCGTATTTCACCGACGTGGCGGGGCGCCGCATCCTCCGCGACCGGCTGCGGGAGGTGCTGCTGGCCGGCACCTATCGCTGTGGCGAGCTGCACGAGTTCCTGGCGTCGCAGGTGCCCGGGCCGCTGGTCATCGTCGTCACCAACTACGACACGCTGCTCGAGCAGGCGTTCCAGGCGGCGGGCAAGGCCTACGATCTCGTCATCTACCCCGCCGATCGCAAAGAGATCGCCAATGCGGTGCTCTGGTGGGAGCATGGCCGGGAGAAGCCCGCCGCGGTGAGCCCCAACGAGCTGGACATCGATCTGGAGCGGACCACCGTGATCTTCAAGATGCACGGCACGGTGGTCTCCCAGAGCAACGAGTGGGACAACTTCGTGATCACCGAAGAGGATTACGTGGAGTTTCTCTCGCGGCTCACGTTCAATACCGCCATCCCGTCCATCTTCTTTCGCTACTTCCGCGAGCGCAGCTTCCTGTTTCTCGGCTACGGCCTGCGCGACTGGAACCTGCGCGTGCTGCTCAAGAACCTGAGCAAGCACCTCGGCGGCGGCCGGCAGGCGGAAGGCGAAGAGGATGAGGTGCAGCCGTCGTGGGCGATACAGCGGGCTCCCTCGCCGCTCGAAGAGCGGCTGTGGCAACGCAACCACGTCAACATCTTCGACTGCGAGCTGGATGACTTCGTCGCCCGGATGCGCCAGCGGATGAAGGTCTGACGTGGCGGCGCCCGCCGCCGCCGGGCTCGACTGCCCATTCGTCGGGCTGGAGCCGTATGCCAAGGAGCACCGGGAGTACTTTTTCGGCCGCGACCGGGAGCGCCGGATCATCGCCGCCAACCTGTATGCCGCGCGGCTCTCGGTGCTCTACGGCGCCAGCGGTGTCGGCAAGAGCTCGATCCTGCGGGCCGGCGTGGCCGAGGACCTGCGCCTGGTGCCGCGAACCGCCGTCGTCTATTGCCACGAGTGGCACGACGCCTCTTTCCTGAGTGGCTTGAAACAGCTGTGCCTCGCCGCGGTCGCCGCGGCCGGCGGCCAGATCGACGGCGTGGATCCGGCGGCGCCGTTGGACGAGCTGGTCGCGGCGTTGCAGCTGCGATTCCGGGGCAGCATTCTCTTTCTGCTGGATCAGTTCGAGGAGTACTTCCTCTACCACCCGGAGGGAGAGATCGGGCACGACTTCGACGCCGAGCTGGCCCGGACGGTCAATCGCAGTGATTTGCAGGCGAGCGTCCTGATCGCGTTGCGGGAGGACTGGCTGGCGCGGCTGGATCGCTTCCGCGTGCGCATCCCCAACCTGCTGGGCAACATGATCCGTCTGGCGCATCTCGACAAGGCCGCCGCCGAGGATGCCGTTCGCGGGCCGATGAGAGTCTGGAACGAACGCCATCCGGGCGCCGGCGCCGGGGTCGAGGATCGGCTGGTCGGGGAGCTCATCGCCGACGTGCGAGCCGGCCGTGTGAGCCTGAGCGAGGCGGCGGGGCAGGGGGAGGCGAAGGGCGGCAGGGAGCGCGACGAGATCGAGACGGCGTTCCTGCAGCTGGTGCTGACCAGGCTGTGGGATGCCGAGCGCCAGGCCGGCGGCACGCCCTTCCTGCGCCTGGCCACCTACGAACAGCTGGGCCGTGCCCGGCGGATCGTCCAGACACATCTCGACGAGCTGCTCGACCAGCTGACGCCGGACGAGCGCGAGAGCTGCGCGCGGATGTTTCCGCAGCTGGTAACCCCCGGAGGTTCGAAGATCGCTCACGAGACCAGCGATCTGGTGGTCTTTTCGGGGCGGCCGCGCGGCGAGACGACGGCGCTGCTCACCACGCTGACGGGTCGGCGGGTGCTCCGGCGTATCGCGCCGCCCGAGCGGTACGAGATCTTCCACGACGTGTTGGCGCCGGCCATCCTGGATTGGTGTGCGCGCCACGTTCAGGCCCGGGAGCTGGCGCAGCGCGCGGCCGAGGAGCGGCAACGCGCTGAAGCGCGGGAGCTGGCGGCGCGCGAGAAGGAGCTGCGCAACCGGCGCAATGCGGCGCTGATCATGGCGGGGGCGTTGACGGTGATCGTGCTGATGGCGCTCGCCGGTTGGTTCGCATGGCAAGAGAGGCGGTCGCTGCGCCAAGCGGAGAGCACGCGGCTGCTCGCCGATGCCGATCAGCTTCAGGACGCCGATTACGGTGCATCGCTCCTGCTCAACCGAGAGGCAGTGCGGGTCAACCCGGCACTCGACACATCGGCTGGAGTGATGCGGCGCTTCATGAGCCACCCGTATCTGGCCGCGTTCCTGCCTGGGCACAAGGCGTACGTCCAGTGCGTCGCCTTCAGCCCGGACGGAAAATGGCTGGCCTCAGGGGGCGGGGACCAGACCGTGATCCTGTGGGACGTGAGGAGCCGCCGGCTGTTGGCCACGCTGAGCGGGCATTGGGACTCGGTCTCGAGCGTCGCCTTCAGCCCGGACGGGAAGCGGCTGGCCTCGGGGAGCTGGGATCGCACCGTGATCCTGTGGGACCTGACCAGCCGCAAGCCGCTGGCCAGGCTGCTGGGGCACAAGGACAAGGTCAGCAGCGTTGCCTTCAGCCCGGACGGGAAGCGGCTGGCCTCGGGGAGCTGGGACACCACCGTGATCCTGTGGGACCTGGACAGCCGCAAGCGGCTCGCCACGATGGCGGGGCACCAGAAATTCGTCCACAGCGTCGCTTTCAGCCCGGACGGGAAGCGGCTGGCCTCGGCGGGTGGGGACGAGGCCGTGATCCTCTGGGACGTGGACGGCCGCAAACCGCCCGCCAAGCTGGTTGCGCACGCGGGCCAGATCGCCAGCATCGCCTTCAGGCCGAACGGCAAACAGCTGGCGTCGGCAGGCAAGGACAAGGCGGTGACCCTGTGGGACCTGGAGAGCCGCCAGCCGGTCGCCAGGTTGGCGGAGCAAAAGGATGCGATCGAAAGCATCGCGTTCAGCCCGGACGGCAAGCGGCTGGCGTCGGCAAGCTGGAACCGGACCGTCGTCGTGTGGGACATGGACGAACGCCAGGTGCTGGCGACGCTTGCAGCGCACAAGAACGAGGTCCTCGGCGTGGCCTTCAGCCCTGACGGGCGGTGGCTGGCCTCGGCGAGTGTCGACAACACGGTGATCTTGTGGGACATGAACGGCCGCAATCCGCTGGCCACGCTGGAAGGCCACGCCAAGGCGGTGCTCAGCGTCGCCTTCAGCCCGAACGGGAAGCTTCTGGCCTCGGCGAATCAAGATCAGACCGTGATGCTGTGGGACGCGGAGAGCCGTAAACCGCTGGCCACACTGGCAGGGCATAGGGGCGAGGTCAACGGCGTCGCCTTCAGCCCGGACGGGAAGCTGCTTGCCTCGGCAAGCGCGGACCGGACGGTGATGCTGTGGGACGTGGACAGCCGGCGGCAGCTGACCACCCTGCAGCACAGGAACCTGGTGCGCAGTGTCGCGTTCAGCCCTGACGGTCAGCGCCTGGCCTCGCCGGACGGAGACTCCGTGATCCTGTGGGATGTCAGGAGCGGCAAGCCGCTGGCCGCGCTGCCGGGACACAAGGGCTTTGTCCTGGCGGTCGCCTTCAGTCCGAACGGGAGGCTGCTGGCCTCGGCCAGCGTGGACAAATCCGTGACCTTGTGGGATGTCGGCAGCGGCAAGCCGGTGGCCGCGCTGTCGGGGCACCGGGCCCCAGCTTACGGCCTTGCCTTCAGCCCGGACGGGACACGGCTCGCCTCGGCGAGCCCGGATCATACGGTCATCCTGTGGGACGTGGACAACCGCAGGCGCCTGGCGGCGTTGGAGGGGCCGGTCGGGTTCTACAGCGTCGCCTTCAGCCCGGACGGGAGGCTGCTGGCATCGGCGAGCCAGGATGGCACCCTGATCCTGTGGGGCGTGGATCAGCACAAGTCATTGACCAGCCTGACGGGGCATCGAGGCGAGGTCTTCGGTGTCGGCTTCAGCCCGGATGGGAAGCTGCTCGCCTCGGCAAGCGCGGACCAGACGGTGATGCTGTGGGACGTGGACTTCAGCAGCCTCGTGCACGAGGCCTGCCGGACAGCGAATCGAAACCTGACCTGTGAGGAATGGCGAAGCCATTTCGGCCCCGAGGAACCCTACCGCAAATCGTGCGAGATGGCGCCCGGGCCTGAGAGGTGCAACTGACCGTCGACGGTCTGGCAGCGCGGGCGTCACCTCGACTGTACCGCGCCAGGTTCGGTCCGTCGCCCGATGTCCGGCGACCGGCCGACCGGCACTTCAGCGACGGCCGTCGGCGGGCTGGGCGGATTCACATCTTGCCGTAGTTGGGGCCGCCGCCGCCTTCGGGGGGCACCCAGGTGATGATGCCGTAGGGATCCATGATGTCGCAGGTCTTGCAGTGCACGCAGTTGGCGGCGTTGATCTGCAGACGCCGGATGGGGGCGGGAGCCGGGGCCTCCGGGGTGGCCGGGGGCTGCTCGGTCACCATCTCGTAGACCGCCGCCGGACAGAAGCGCTCGCAGGGATTGGCGTACTCCGCGGTGCAACGGGTGACGCAGATGCTGGGGTCGGCGACGTGCAGGTGGACGGGCTGGTCCTCGTCGTGGGCGGTGCCGGACATGTAGACGTCGGCGAGACGGTCGAAGACCAGCTGGGTGCCGTCGATGGTGGCGCTGGCGGGCGGGATGGGCGGCGGCGGCGCGAGGCGGCGACCGGCCTGGGAGGTGAGCGGCACCATGCGCTCGTGGCCGGGAGTGGTGGGCAGGCGGTCGCGCACCCCCCAGCCGCGGCCGCCGGTGACCAGGCCCAGGCCGGCTTGCAGCATGGCGGCGGGCAGGCCGTGGTCGAAGGCCTGGTGGAAGTTGCGCACCGGCCACAGCTCCTCGCGGATCCAGCTCGCCTCGACCTTGGCCTGGTAGCGCTGGTGGAGGGGCTGGGCGGCGGTGGCGGTCGGCGACCTGACGGCTTCGGTCGGCGGCCTGGGGGCTTCGGTCGGCGGCCTGGGGGCCGCGCCCGCCAGGTCTTCGAAGATGGCCTCCGCCGCCAGCATGCCCGACTTCATCGCCAGGTGGATGCCCTTGAGGCGCTGGCTGTTGAGGAAGCCGGCGGCGTCGCCGACCAACAGGAAGCCGTCGCCGCCGAGGCGCGGCAGCGACCACCAGCCGCCTTCCGGGATCGCCTTGGCGCCGTAGAACGCCGGCTTGCCGCCGGCCAGCAGCCGGGCGATGGCGGGATGGGTCTTCCAGCGCTGGAACTCCAGGAAGGGATCGAAGAGCGGGTTCTGGTAGTCGAGACCGACCACCAGGCCGGCGATCAGCTGGTCGTTCTGCATGCCGTAGGCAAAGCCGCCGCCGAAGACGCTGGCGCCCAGCGGCCAGCTCAGGGTGTGCCAGACCTGGCCCGCGGCGACGCGGCCCGGCGGCAGGTCCCAGACTTCCTTGAGGCCGATGGCGTAGAGCTGCGGGTTGCTGCCGCGCCACAGGCCGAGCGCCGCGTCGAGCTGCTTGACCAGGGTACCGCGCGGTCCCTCGCCCAGCACCACGCAGCGGGTGCGGATGTCGATCCCGGGCTCGTAGTTGGCCTTGCGCTCGCCGTTCCTGCCGACGCCGCGATCGCCGGTGCGCACCCCGACCACCCGCCGCTCTTCGAGCAGCGCCGACACCGCCGGGAACTCGTAGAAGAGATCGACGCCGGCGGCCTCGACGCGCGGCGCCATCCACTTGAGCAGCTTGCCCAGCGAGGCGACGTAGCAGCCGTGGTTGCGCAGCGGCGGCGGGATGGGCAGCGAATGCGCGCCGCCGGCGGTGAGCAGCAGCACCTCCTCCTTGCCCACCGGCGCCTCGAAAGGCGCGCTCTGCCAGTCGTCGGGGAACAGCTCGGCCAGGGCGCGCGGATCGACCACCGCGCCGGAGAGGGCGTGGCTGCCGATCTCGCGGCCCTTTTCGAGCACCGCGATCGAGATCTCGAGCGGCTGGCCGGCGGTCGCGTTGTGCCGCCGCACCAGGCCCGCCAGGTGGCAGGCCCCGGCCAGGCTGGCCGGCCCGGCGCCCACGAACAGCACGTCGATCTCCAGCGTCTCGCGCTCGTCGCTCATCGCGGCGGCGATGCTACCACCTGGGCAGGTGGGGGTCGGCGATCAACCTACCGTCGCGTCGAGGGCCGGAAAACCAACCATGGTCTCTTCCTCGACCGGCAGGCCGGCGGCGAGCCAGGAGTCGAGGCCGCCTTCCAGCGGCCGCACGCGGGTGAAGCCGCGCGCCATCAGCAGGCGCGCCACGCGGGCGGCGGAGGCCTCGCTCGGGCAGGTGCAGTAGAGGACGATCTCGCCGTCGCGCGGCAGCGAGGCGAGCTTGCCGTCCACCTCGTGCAGGGTCATGCGCCGGGCGCCGGGGATGTGCTGGGCGGCGAAGCTGCGGGTGGTGCGGACGTCGACGATGGCCGGCGGCTGACCGCTGTCGATCAGCCGGCGCAGCTCCTCGACGCTGATGCGGGCGACGCGCAGCACCTTGTAGAAACGCCGCCGCTCCCACCATTTCATGGCGATCAGCAGCGCCACGCCGCCGGCGGCGGCGACCGCCGCTCCGATGCCGAAGCGGTGCACGACGACCAGCAGGCGCCCGACGGCGCCGTGGAAGATGAAGCCGAGGCTCACCGCCGAGCCGGCCCAGAGCAGGTTGCCGAGGCTGTCCCAGAGCAGGAAGAGATGGATCGGCACGCGCGCGGCGCCGGCCAGGGGCAGCACCACGATCGAGTAGCCGGGCACGAACTTCGAGTAGAGCAGCGAGGCCAGGCCGCGGCGGGCGAAGAGCGCCTGGGTCGAACGCTCGCAGGCCTCCGGCGAGAGCGCGATGCGACAGATCGAGCGCACCGCCCGCTCGCCCCGCCAGCGGCCGAGCAGGAACCAGCCGCTGTCGATGGCGAGCGGCGTGGCGACGGCGATCAGCAGCAGCGGCGCCAGACCGATCAGGCCGTTCGCCGACAGCGCGCCGGCCACGAACAGCGTCGGCAGCGCCGGCACCGGCACGCCGATCCGCTCCGCCACGGCGTTGGCGAACACCAGTGCCAGACCATGCCGGCCGAGCTGCGCTAACAATTCATTCATCGGGAAAGGACCTCGATGCTCCGCGGTGGGCGCCCGCTGCCAGACGACCGCTCTATCCTCGCATGGGCGGCGCGGCGCTGGAAGCTCCGGCGTGGAGTCGCGTCGGAGCCGCCACCGGCCGCCGCGCGGCGAAGCGATGCCTTGCGGGCCTTGCGGCTCTCGTGCCAGCGATGCGTGCGCGAGACGCCTGCCCGGGACGGTGGCGTGCCCGGGACGGTAGGCGGTGGGATGCCGGTGGGCGGGCTATCCTATCGGCAGCTATCGGCAACCGGCCCGCGGGCGAGCGGGCGGCGCGACGAGCATCCGGAGGTGGGGCTTGGCGGAGAGGGAGAGCGCGGAGAGGGAGAGCGTGGAGAGGGAGAGCGTGGTGGCGGCAGGGGGCGCGGTGGGAGCGACGGGGGCGGCGGCAGCGGGGGGCGGGGCGGCGGCGGCGCTGATCGCCACCCTGACCACTCCTTTCACCCCCGAGCTGGCGGCGGGGCTCGACGGCGTCGAATGGCTCGAGGTGCGGGCCGACGTGGTCGGCGACCTCGACCCGGAGCCGCTGCGCGGGCGTTTCCCCGGCAAGCTCCTCTACACCCTGCGCAGCCGGGCCGAGGGCGGCGCCTTCGACGGCTCGCCGGAGCGGCGCAAGCGGCGCCTGCTCGAGGCCGCGGCGCGCTACGACGGGGTGGACCTCGAGGGGGCGCGCGACCTGACGCCGGAGCTGCTGACCGCCATTCCGGCGGCGCGGCGGCTGATCTCCTGGCACGGGCCGGCGACCGACGTCGACGGGCTCGCCGCCTGCCTGGCGCGGCTGACGGCGGCCGAGGCGGCGCTCTACAAGCTGGTGCCCTGGGCGGTGCAGCCGGGCGAGGCGCTGGCGCCGTTGCAGTTGCTGCACGGCCTGCGGCGCACCGACGTCGCCGCCTTTGCCGGCGGCGACGCCGGGACCTGGACGCGGCTGCTGGCACCCCGGCTGGGCGCGCCGGTGGTCTACGGCGCGGCGGGCGACGCGCCGGGCGCGCCCGGCCAGCCGTCGATCCGCAAGCTGCGCGAGGACTTCGGCCTGCCGGCGCTGCCGCCGGTCGAGGTGCTGTTCGGGGTGGTGGGCAACCCGGTAGCCCACTCGCTGTCGCCGCGCCTGCACAACGGCGCCTATCGCGAGCTGGGCATCCCGGCGCTCTATCTGCCGTTCCAGACCGATGCGTTCGGCGACTTCTGGCTCGAGGTGGTGGAGGAGGGGGTGCTCGAGTCGCTGGGACTGCCGATCCGCGGCCTCTCGATCACCGCGCCGTTCAAGGCCGCGGCGCTGGCGGTGGGCGGCGCCGAGAGCCCGCTCGCCGGCCTGGTCGGCGGCGCCAACACCCTGGTGTGGCGGGACGGCGTCTGGGAGGCGGAGTCGACGGATCCGGAGGGCGTGGTCGAGCCGCTGCGCGACCGCGGCATCGAGCTCGCCGGCCGGCTCGCCGCGGTGATCGGGGCCGGCGGCGCCGGCAGGGCGGCGGCGGTGGGGCTGGCTCACGCCGGCGCGCGGGTGACGCTGTTCAACCGCGGCGTCGAGCGCGCCGAGAGCGCCGGCGCCGACCTCGGGCTGCCCTGGCGGCCGCTCGCCGAGCTCGTCCCCGGCGATTTCGAGCTGCTGGTCAACGCCACGCCGCTTGGGCGCGCCCAGCGCGCCGGGAGCGAGCCGCTGCCGTTCGCGGTGGCGGCGCTGCGCCCCGGAGCGGTGGTGGTCGATCTCGTCTACCGACGGGCCGAGGAGGGCGCGACGCCGCTGCTGGCGGCGGCCGCGGCGCAGGGCGCGGCGACGGTGGACGGCCGCGAGGTGCTGCTGGGCCAGGCCCGCGGGCAGTTCCGCATGATGACCGGGCGCGAGCTGCCGCGCGAGCTGGCGCGGCGGCTGCTGGGGCTGGCGCCGGCGGGCTGAGCCCGCGGCCGGCGAGCGCCGCGCCGGGGGGGGGGCCGGGCCGGGGCGCCGGGGGGAGGGGCCGGGGGGAGCGCCGCGGCCGGATCACTCCTTGCGGATCACCGTGATCGGATCGACGCGCACCGCGCGGAGCGCCGGCCAGAGGCTGCCCGCCGAGGTCATCAGCAGGCAGAGGGCCATCGCGGCGAGGAAGGTTGGCGCATCGCCGGGGTTCAGGCCGGCGAGCAGCGCCGCCATCGCCCGGCCGGCGGCGTAGGCGAGCAGGGCTCCGGGCAGCACCCCGGCCGCCGCCAGCAGGGCGGCCCGCCGCAGCACCATCGCCAGGATGTCGTCGGTGCCGGCGCCGAGCGCCATGCGCACGCCGATCTCGTGGGCGCGCTGCGACACCGCGAAGGAGAGCAGGCCGTAGATGCCGATGCCCGCGAGCAGGAAGGCGATGGCGGCGAAGGCCGCCAGCACCCGCACCTGCACCGCGCGCGAGGCGGTCTCGCCCGCCACGACCTGCGCCAGCGTCTGCACGTCCGACACCGGCTGCTCGGGGTCGACGGCGTGCACGATGCGGCGGATGGCCGGTAGCAGGGCGGTCGGTTCGGCTGCCGAGCGGATGACCAGGTCCCTGGGGATGAAGAAGACCAGCCAGCCGTCCTGCACCTGGCGGTTGGGGAGGTAGACCTGCGGCTCGCTGGTCCGCTCGAAGCCGCGCACCCGGACGTCGCCCACCACGCCGACCACGGTGCGGTCGTGAAAGGCGACCTGGAAATGCCGGCCCAGCGGGTTGCCGTCCGGCCAGAAGCGCCGCACGAACGAGCGGCTCACCACCGCCACGAACTGCCGGTCGGCGGCATCCGTGTCGCGGACGTCGCGGCCCTGCAGCAGCGGGATGCCGAGGGCGGCGAAGAGGCCGGGGGTCACGAAGCGCAGGCTCGCCGAGGTGCTGCCGGTGCGGACGTGGGGCTGGTTGTCGATGGCGATCGGCCAGATGCCGCCGCGCCACACCATCGGCACGTAGGTGATGAAGCCGGCGGCGGTGACGCCGGGCAGCGCCCGCACCTCCGTCAGCACCCGGTCGTAGAACGCCGCGCGGCGCGCGACGCTGTCGTACTTCGGGATCGGCAGGGCGGTGCGCACGGTCAGGACGCCGTTGGGGCGGAAGCCGGGATCGGTGGCCTGGATGCGCGCCAGCGCGCGCATCAGCAGGCCGGCCGAGACCAGCAGCACGACCGCCGCCGCCACCTCGGCGACGACCAGCATGGAGCGCAGGCGCTCCCGCCGGCCGCCGCCCGCGCGCACGCCCTGGCGCAGGCCGCCGAGGTCGGCGTCGCGGCAGGCGCGGAGGGCCGGGAGGGTGCCGAAGCCGATGCCGGTGAGCGCGGTGAGCAGGCCGGCGAAGGCCAGCACCCGCGGGTCGATGGCCGGCGCCTGGGCGAGCGGCAGGTTGACCGGGACGAGGCGGGCCAGCAGCGGCAGGGCCGCGATCGCCACCAGCACGCCGAGGGCGCCGCCGGCGAAGGCGAGAGTCAGGCTCTCGGTCGCCAGCTGGCGCACCAGGCGCTCGCGGCCGGCGCCGAGGGCGGAGCGGACGTCGAGCTCCTGGCGCCGGGCGAGGGCGCGGGCCAGCAGGAGATTGGCGAGGTTGGCGCAGGCGATGAGCAGCACGCACAGCGAGGCGCCGCAGAGCGCCACGAGCAGCAGGCGGGCTTGCGAGGAGAGCTCGTCGCGCAGCAGCAGGACGACGGCGCTGACCTGCTCGTTCTCCTTGGGATACTGGCGCTCGAGCGCCGCCGCCGCCACCCGCATCTCCGCCCGCGCCTGCGCGAGGGAGACGCCGGGGGCGAGGCGTGCCACCACCTCCAGGTAGGTGTTGTCGCGTTCGTCGAAGTCCGATGGCCGGAAGCGCATCGGGACCCACAGGATCTGCTCGCGGCGTGGGAAGTAGAAGTCGCGCGGCATGACGCCGACGACGACGAACGGCTCGCCGTCGAGGAGCAGCCGGCGGCCCAGCACCTTGGGGTCGCCGCCGAGCTCGCTCTGCCAGAGGCGATGGCTCAGCACCACCGTGCCGGGGGCGCCGTCGCGGTCGTCGGCGGCGGTGAACAGGCGCCCGAGCGCCGGCCGCACGCCGAGCAGTGGGAGGAGATCGGCGGTGACCGCCGCGCCTTCGAGGCGCTGCGGCTCGCCCTGCCCGACCAGGTTGACGGAGATCTGGTGCAGCGCGCCGATGGAGGCGAAGGAGTGGGTCAGGCGTTGCCAGTCGCGGTAGTTGGCCGGCGAGGGCTCCATGCGCGGGTAGTCCGGGCTGCTCTCCCAGACCTTCACCAGCCGTTCGGGCCGCGGGAACGGCAGCGGCCGGATGAGCACGAAATCGGTGACCGAGAAGGCGGCGGTGGTGGCGCCGATGCCCAGCGCGATGACGGCGACGGCGGTGAAGGCGAAGCCGGGCTCGCGGCGGAGGGTGCGCGCCAGGTAGCGGAGGTCCTGGCGCAGGAGGTCCCAGTGCACCGCCGCGGCGTTGGGGAGGATCTCGGCGGCGGCGGCGGCCCAGAGGGCCAGGCGCGAGAGCCGCGCCAGCGGCGCCGGCGGCGCTGGCGCCGCTGGCGGCCCGGTGTCGCGCATGCGGCGGGCGAGGAGGGCGCACATCTCCTCGCCGTACTCTTGGCGGAAGGAGGATGGGTAGAGGTGGAGGAGGGCGCGGTAGAGGGTCATCATGCCGCTCATTTCGCTGGGCATCGTGCTGCTCATCAGGCCTCCCATTACGCCTCGCCCGGCGTCATCATGCCTCGCCCGGCGCCAGGCCGCGGGCACGGGCCATTGCCACCAGCTCGGCGAGGCGCCGCGCCTCGGCGCGCGCCGCGGCGGTGCCCAGCGGCGTCAGGCGGTAGTAGCGGCGGCGCTCGTCGTCTAGCTCGGGGGCAGGGCGTTCACGGACCTCGACGATGAGCCCCTCCTCGAGCATGCGATGGACCGAGCGGTAGAGCGTGGCGGCGCTGAGCTGGACCGCGCCGTTGGTGCGCGCGGCGACGTCCTGGATGATGGCGTAGCCGTGGCGGTCTTCGTCTGCCAGCGACACCAGGATGTGGAAGGTGGCTGGGGGGAGCGGGAGGAGGGCGGCGGCGGTTGCGGCGGTGGCTAGGTCTCTGTCTGAGCTCGTCATGGTGGGCATCGTGGGGATGGTGGGCATAGTGGGCATGGAGGGGATGCCAACCTCGACCGGAGCCTGGCTGGGCGAGGCGGGTGGGCGCGGGCCTCGCCGCCGGCGGCCGGACTATCCGACGCGACTATAACCAAGATGGGTATAGATGGCAAGGTGCCGGGCGGCGGACGGCGGGCAAAGGTGGAGCGTCCGGTGCCCTCGCCCTCCCGGTCGTTTTTGACCCGCCAAGATGGCTGGTGTACGATCCCCTGCTCCTGCGCCGGGGTAGCTCAGTGGTAGAGCACCTGACTGTGGATCAGGGGGTCACGGGTTCAAATCCCGTCTCCGGTGCCAGCTCATCTCCATAACCGTCAATAGTTTAGTACGCCGTGCAAAGGCGGCGAGTTCCAGTGGGTGCGAATCCCACCCAGCAGCTGGTTGCTCCGACCGGTAGCAATCGGAGCGGTGGTGGAGGATACGAAGCCATCGGAGCCTCCGGTGTAGAGGGTCGCGATGGGCGACTCGGCGAGCATGCAGGCCGAAACGCGAGTGAATGCCGAGCAGGCCTCGAACATTGGGTAGTGGCGTCGGCATGCATGAAAGAGGCGACCGCAATACAAGAAGCCCCAGCGGAGGTGGTCCCACCGGTCGCGGACTAATGCGCGTCCGATCCTGCCAGCAGATGCGGAAGGTACCAGGTGGCGGACCGCGCGCAGATGCTCGGGACCTCGAACAGGAACCAGCACGACGCGGCGCGCTGGGATCCCCGCCGCGATGATGGGTCGCCTGAGAGGCGGATCGGGAAGGCCGGTCAAACCCTGTGCTAAACTGCCGTCGAGCGACCGACCGCGGCAAGACCGATCGCCCTGGCAGGGCGAACTGGGACGTCGTTTACGTGATCGATCATCAGACCCCGCGGGAGGTTTGCCTCGATCGGTGCCGGACCATAACTATTTCGCCAACTTGATCTGGCAGATCGCGGATCTGCTGCGTGGCCCCTACCGGCCGCCGCAGTACGAGCGCGTTATGCTGCCGATGACGGTGCTGCGCCGCTTCGACTGCGTGCTGGCGCCCACCAAGGCGAGGGTGCTCGCGGAATACGAGCGGCGCAAGGCCACGCTCAAGGGGCGAGCGCTCGACGAGCGGCTCAATCGCGTGGCGCACCAGCGGTTCCACAATCACTCGCCGCTCGACCTCGCGAAGCTGAAGGGGGACCCGGACAGCATCGAGCGGCACCTAGTGTCCTACATCAAGGGCTTTGCCGAGGACGTGCGGACGATCTTCGAGTTCTTCGAGTTCGAGAACGAGATCGAGAAAATGCGGGAGGCGAACATCCTCTATCTCGTGGTGTCGAAGTTCAGCGAGGTGGATCTGCATCCCGACAGTGTGCCGAACGAACAGATGGGCCTGATCTTTGAGCACCTCATCCGTCGCTTCAACGAGCTGGCAAACGAGACAGCGGGCGACCACTTCACGCCGCGCGAAGTCATCCGCCTTATGGTCAACATCCTGTTCATCAATGACGATCGGCTGCTCGCCACGCCGGGTACGGTCCGAAAGCTGCTCGACCCCGCCTGCGGCACCGGCGGCATGCTTGCCGAGGCGCAAAGCTACCTGCGCGAGCATCATGCGGCGGCCAGGCTGTACGTCTATGGCCAGGACTACAACAAGCGCGCCTTCGCCACTGCCGCGGCCGACATGCTCATCAAGGAGGTGAACCACAATGGCGGCGGTGACAACGTGCGCTTCGGCGACAGCTTCACCGAGGACCGGTTCAAGGACGATACGTTCGACTACCTCCTCTCGAACCCGCCCTTCGGTGTCGACTGGAAGCGGCAGCAGCGCAAGATCCAGGACGAGCACGAGCAGGAGGGCTTTGCCGGCCGCTTCGGCGCCGGGCTGCCGCGCGTCAACGACGGCTCGCTGCTCTTCCTGCAGCACATGATCCATAAGTTTGAGCCGGTGCAGCCGGCCGCGCAGCACCACGGCTCGCGCCTGGCGATCGTCCTCAGCGGCTCGCCGCTGTTTACCGGTGGCGCCGGCTCGGGCGAGAGCGACATTCGCAAGTGGATCATCGAGAACGACTGGCTGGAAGCGGTCATCGCGCTGCCCGAGCAGATGTTCTACAACACCGGCATCGGCACCTACATCTGGATCGTCACCAACCGCAAGAAGAAGCCGCGCAAGGGAAAGATCCAGCTGCTCGACGCGCGCGAGCGCTACGTGCCCCTGCGGCGAAACCTCGGCGCCAAACGCCGCAAGATCGGGGAGCTGGAAGACGGACACGACCAGATCGCGGAGATCGTGCGTCTGTACGGCTCCTTCGCCGAGAGCGATACTTCGCGGATCTTCGGCAATGCGGACTTCGGCTATACGCGCGTGACGGTGGAGAGGCCCCTGCGCCTGCGGTATCAGATGACGACCGAGGACAAGGCCCGGTTCCTGGATGCCTGTCCGCGTCTGGCCGCGGACGTGCAAGCCATCGACGAGACGCTCGGCCGCGAGATCGCGCACGACTGGAACGTCGTCTGGGCCACGATCGAGGAGCTGCTGGTCGAGCGCGGCGCGCGCTGGAAATCCGCGGAAGTGAAGCTGTTCCGCAACGTGTTCACCCGTAGGGACCCGGAGGCCGAGCCGGTGGCGTGGAGTCGCCGGGAGGAGGGCTTCGAGGCCGACGCCGAGCTGCGCGACTTCGAGAACGTGCCGCTGAAAGAGGGCTCTCCGAGACTTGGTGTGGGTAGGCGTGGGGGTGTAAGCAGCTGAGGAAGAAGGACTTGCATTGCGCATGGGACTCTGCTTTCCTGGACAGCGACCAAGCAGTACCAGGAGGCAGGGGATCC